>Ga0209794_1000017_pt1 | contig 471868 bp, 396 predicted proteins | sample EBPBio232013_DNA_FD_185869 | JGI IMG/M metagenome (GOLD analysis project Ga0209794, IMG submission 185869) | Wastewater treatment Type I Accumulibacter community from EBPR Bioreactor in Madison, WI, USA - Reactor 1_5/23/2013_ DNA (SPAdes)... | ecosystem: Engineered > Bioreactor > EBPR >...
GAAAGAAGGGTGTGCTGACAGAGTTGGGATTGGTAGCTTTTGCTCACAATTTTAGAAAGATAATATTAGGCAAAATGTTCGAATTTACCCCAAATTTTGCTTAAAAAAGGGTTAATACCCTTTTTTTGTGATCAAAAAACACAAAAGTTACTTTGGTTAATGAACAATTACCGGTGTTATTCAAAAAAAACGAAAAATGACATAAAAAAAGAGGCTGCTGGATATTTACTATCGAGACAGCCTCTTAAAATTCATTTTTTTAAGCAGTGCGTGCATTTTAGCTCCATTTCAAATTTTTCAGGGTTAAACTTACACTTTTGTTTTATAAATTTCAAAGCATATTCAATAATTTGAATCTTTTTTTGAATATTACTATCCAACTGTAAAGAAATTATTTAATTGGAGAATACATGTCACAAGTAAAAGCTTATGTAAAACAAATAAATGGAATCAGTTTTGTCGGTAAAACCGACTCAAATCACTGGATAACAATGGATGGTCCCGAGGACTTCGGCGGAAGCAACGCCGGAATTCGTCCAAAAGAATTGATGTTACTCGCTCTCGCTGGATGCACAGGGAGTGATGTTGTTTCAATTCTTCAGAAAAAAAGAATTGATGTCAGATCCTTTGAAATTAACATCACAGCAGAAATGTCTGATGATCATCCGAAAGTTTACACTTCGATGAACATCGAATATATCTTTAAGGGTAAGGGAATCAAGGAGTCAGATGTGGAACGGGCAATTGAACTCTCCCAGACCAAGTATTGTGGGGTCACCAAGATGTACGAAAAAGCCATGACTATCACTCATTCCTTCCAAATTCATAACGAAGAATAACCATTTTCAGCAAAGAAACGGGAAGATTCTCGATCGATTTTCTTCCCGAATCTTTCCCTTTTTTAACCTTCCATCACATCATTTCAATTTTTCTCACTCCATCACTACTGTAAAAATCGCAAATTTTAGTATAATTATATTTTAGAAAATCTTTTTTAAGATATTGTTACACAAATATAAATTGGAGATTATTTATGTCGCATCACCTTATCGCTCATGTTGAAATTCCGGCAACCGATGTTGAAAGATCAAAAAAGTTTTTTGAAGCCGTGTTTGGATGGGACCTAAAAGAGTTTGGTAATGGATATCTGCTTTGCAACAGTCGTCAGGGTACTACCATTGGTGTTCGCAAAGTTAAAGAAGTTACACATGGCGATTCACCTGTATTCCACATTTTGGTTGACGATATAGAGGATACAACAAAACTGATCAAAAATAATGGCGGATCCATCTTCAAGGATAAAACTGTTATCCCTGTTTATGGCTGGTATGCTGTTATTCAAGATCCTGACGGGAATAAGATCGGGCTTTACGAAGCTCATTAATTCGATTAATAGACAATCGAACCAAAAAGGAATGTATTATGAATAATGGAGAAATAAAACGAATTGCAGTTAACACCGGTGGTGGAGATGCCCCCGGACTGAACGCCGTTATAAAGGCGGTAACAATGGCTGCAATCAAAAGAGGATGGGAAGTATATGGAATAAAAGACGGCTACAACGGCGTTTTTCTTCCGGCTCACTATCCTAACGGAGATGGATTAATCAGACTTACCCCGGAGCTCGTGAAAGATATCACAGCGATGGGTGGCACCATACTCGGCACAACAAACAGAGGGAATCCGTTAAAATTTCCTATGAAAACCGCCAATGGCACTGTTGTCGAGGTTGACAGATCAGATGAAATAGTTGATGGATTAAAAAGAAATAATATCGATGCAGTGGTTGCTATCGGCGGTGACGGCTCCCTTTCGATGGCTAATGAATTTGCTAAAAAAGGTGTCAGAATTGTCGGTGTTCCTAAAACAATTGACAACGATCTTGACGGAACAAGCATTACTTTCGGTTTCGATACTGCAGTATCTTTCGCGACGGAATGTATCGACAGACTTCACTACACAGCAAAAGCCCACAAGAGAATACTCGTAGTTGAAGTGATGGGAAGATATGCCGGTTGGATAGCCCTTAACTCGGGTGTTTCAGGCTCTGCAGATGTTATTCTCATACCCGAGATCCCCTATGACATCAAAAAAGTTGCAGAACATCTTCACAATTCTTTTACTGAAGAGAAAGATTATGCAATCGTTGTTGTGGCTGAAGGTGCCTTCCCGAAAGATGGCGGTTATGCAGTTATCGAAAAAGAAGCCGGTAAAGCCGAAAGACTCGGTGGCGCCGCTGAAAGAGTCGCAGTCCAGCTTCAGGATCTCACTAAAAAAGAAGTCAGAACTGCAATACTTGGACATTTACTGAGAGGCGGAAGCCCGACTACTTTCGACAGACTCCTCTCCCTCAGATTTGGAGCGGCTGCAGTCAGAGCTCTTGAGGAAGGTCATTCAGGCGTGATGGTCGCAAGTGCACCGCCTAGAATGACTTATATACCAATTGAGCAAGCCATAGGTAAACTCAGACTGGTGGATCCAAACGGTGATACAGTCAGAACTGCGAGAGAACTCGGTATCTGCTTCGGCGAATAATCCCCCCTTCCATTAAAAAAAAGAGGCTTCCCGGTTTTCTAAATCAGGCAGCCTCTTTTTATTTTACTTCATCAAATTCAATTTAACAAACTGCGAATAGCTTCCGGTTTCTGACAGAAACTCAACTCTGGCGAAATATATTCCGGATGACAATCCGCTTGCATCCCAGATATAACTTCCCTTGCCGGCAGCCGTCATGCCCATAGATTCAGTTGAAACAAGCTGTCCTAACGCATTATAAAAAGACAATTTAACCATTCCTGTTGAAGGCAGATTCCAACCGATTGTTGTTGAAGGATTGAAAGGGTTTGGATATGCATTCTCAACATAAAATGAGCCGGGAATCACCTCGTTCTCAACACTCACAGGAGTTTGCTTGAATATAAATTTCTGATAAACCGGAATATGATCGGATGCATAGTGAATTGCATTTGCGATCGTCTGACCTACCGCCGTATTTGGAGGACGGTTGATTGAATCGTTAAAATGCTGCCCGTCGTTTCCGTATGCAGTGTTCGAATTTCTTACATATTCGATACCACCTGTATCAGAAATCGCCTGTGAAAAAAGTATCATATCAAATCGGTCGTCCATTCCGCCTGTCGAACCGCCACCAAACTGGCGGGTTCTCGGTGATTGTGTGTGGTGGATTGCATACTGTGACTGATTGAATGTACCCGACATCACTATCGGATCAATAAAATGCCCTTGTGTACCGGCAGTAACTGCTTTTAATTTCTGATATGCTGCCTCTGTTGAACCATAAATATTGAAATCACCGCAAACAAGGAAGTTTCTTCCGGGCGGATAATTGTTGGTTACGCCCCTTAAAACATCGACTTCCCTGCCCCGCTGTGCTTCATTTGTTGCACCGGTACTGGCCTTAAGGTGCACTGAAAAAATAAAGAGCGTATCGAGGGTAACTTTATGCCTCACCTGAAAGAGGTTTATTGTTCTTAACTCAGTCGGATAGGCTGTATTGCTCAAATAATCAAATTTTGTGCTGTCATAAAATATCGCATTATCACTGTCAGGTCCATCAAGGAACGCACCTTTGTTATAGTTCTGCGAGAAAGTCTTCAAGACATTTACTAAAAATCCATCAACTCCGATTTGTGAGGTTATTTCCTGAACCACCAGAATATCAGGTTTTACTGCCTGAGTTATGGTTTTGTAGTAGCCGTTTCTGGTGGAAGCATCGGTACCCGGGTAATTTAATAGATTGTAAGACATAAATATTATTGTATCCTGTGACATGATTGTCGAAAAAGATAAAATCAGGATAAATAACATTCTTTTAATACTCATGTATGATCCATTTGTTAAGGTTAATAATTAAAAACAGGAATACCGGCCGGATATTCAATTTTATTTTTCCATCTTAAAGAACAGTTCCTTTGCAGTCGGAACAGGCAGTTCACAGACGGAATTACTGCACAGATAGAAGAAACACCCGCCTTCTGTTACATTCATGCTCGAGGTAAAAGGGGCGATTTCTGCCAGAATTTCGCTGTTCTTCCTGTCTTTCAGTATCACAAATACATTTTCGTAAGCAGGTTTGCCCAATTCAACCAAAGCAGATCTGATCTCGGGATGATCTGCCTCACCTGTAATCACAAGTTCGTATGAAGGGTAAATCAGAGGCTCCGTGGCATGCAGAAAATATGCATTAGCGAAGGGTGCCCGTTCGATATTTTTAGTAAATGTTGCAATCAGATCTTCTGCATGGTTCAGGAATGAAGGCTCACCCAGATAATGATACAGTGCAATCAGGACTTTAAGGGCAACCGAATTTCCCGATGGAATCGCCCCATCGTAAACATCCTTCCATCTGGCAGGGAGGTCATCTGAAAGTTCGGATGTCTGAAAAAAGCCGCCGTTCTTCCTGTCCAAAAAGTAATTTAGCATGGTGGATACATAATTCCTTGCTCTAAGGAGATAAATAGCATCGAAAGTTGCACGATACAACTCGATTAAACCGAGCTGATAAAACGCAAAATCGTCAAGAAAAGCAGGAATTGCCAAATCGCCCATTCTGTACCGGTGGAAAAGGAGTCCGTTTGTGACCATTTTTCTTTCTATGAAGAGATGAATTCTCTCAGCTTCCAGAATGTATTCATGCTTTTTTGAAACTCTTCCTGCGGATGCGAGGGCAGCCATCAGAAGTCCATTCCAGTCAGTAAGAATTTTGTCATCAAGTGACGGCCGGTTTCTCTCATTTCTTACCGCAAACAGTTTTTCCCTGTATTCTTCAAATTTTAAGGAGAAATGATCCGGATCCACACCTTGTTCACCAGCCATCTTTTCAAGCGGCTCCGCCAGAAAAATAACATTTTCTCCGGTGTATCCGCCTCTTACCTTGTCGATGAAATTTCCTCTTTCATCAATCTCGCACAAAAGGACAAAATTGTCAAATTCATCTTTAAGAATTTCTTTTAGCTCTTCCATGGTCCATACATAGAACTTTCCTTCCTCCCCGTCACTGTCTGCATCCTCAGCACTGAAGAATCCTCCCTCTTTCGATTTCATATCATTCAGAAGGTATTTTACAATTCCATCGATTGTCACCGAGTAAAAGCTGTCGCCGGTAATTTTGAGGGCTTCTGCGTAAGCCAGAATCAACATCGCCTGATCATACAGCATCTTTTCGAAATGTGGCAATCTCCATTCATCATCAGTCGAGTAGCGGTGAAATCCGTCTCCCAGATGATCGTAAATACCTCCCAATCGCATCGAAATCAGGGTCTTTTCTGCCATTTCCAATGCCTTGGGATTTCCGGAATTAACGAAATAGTGAAGAAGGAATATCAAATTGTGGGGAGAAGGAAACTTTGGTGAAGAACCGAATCCTCCATGCACGGGATCGAATCTTTCGACGAACTGTGAAAAAGCAGTATCAAATACTTCCACCGGGATATCTGATGATTCGCTTCTGCCGGGCGTTTCATTTAACGCCTGTGTAATTTGGGCAGCGGAAGCGTTTATTTCGCTCCTTCGTTCTTTCCATAAAACGATTATTTTGTTCAGGAGATCGATAAGCCCGGTCTTGCCGTAGCGGGACTCTTTCGGGAAATAAGTACCGGCAAAAAATGGCTTTTTATCCGGTTGCAGAACCACCGTTAGAGGCCAGCCACCACTTCCGGCTATCATCTGACAGACTGCCATATATATTGAATCGATATCAGGTCTTTCTTCCCGGTCCACTTTGATGGAGATAAAACTGTCGTTTAATATCTTTGCCACTACCTCATCCTCAAACGACTCATGCTCCATTACATGGCACCAGTGGCAGGTGGAATATCCGATTGATAGAAAAACGGGTTTATCTTCTGTTTTCGCCTTTTCGAAGGCTTCATCACACCAGGGATACCAGTCAACCGGGTTGAAACGGTGTTGAAGCAAATATGGACTTTTCTCATTTGCAAGTCGATTGGTTTTCTTCTCTGTCATGCGCTATACTCTCCTGCTAAAAAATAGCATTGTGGCTGTCAATGCGTTATTTTCCTGCTGTTTTTGCTAGTGGTCCGTCTTTCCTGACCAGATGTTTAATACTCGACCAGGGGAATTTGATATCTGTAGGACCAAGTGCATAAGGACCCACTTCGTAAGGATTGAAAGTAAATGTTATCGCATCCTGGGAAATGCTAAAATTTTCATTCAGTTCAAATTTATCATTCTCAAACCAGTAGCCGTAGTCGGTAAGTGTCTGATTTGCCGGTATTTCCCTTTCTTTCCTGACTATCACCTCACCCAACCTGTTTAACTCGTCCTTTGCTCCGGGAATGAAAATTTGATCGAAGGTAATTTCCTCGCCTGTCTTCACCAGGAAGTTTAGTGCCCCCATAAAATAATTAGGGTGCGCTCCACCCATATACTCGTCATGTGAGAAATAGAAGGCCATGATCTCGTCCGAAATCATCACGGGCGTAATCTGAGTGGTGAAACTCCAGTTTCCAAAAAACCAGGCTGAATCCTCTTCCTCTGAAATAAAAGCAACCATTGAATTAAACTGCTCCATGAGACCTTCTCCCTCCTTTTGACCCATAGTAAGGTTGGATACATTCTCATTCATCTTTGTAGCACTAATAACGAAACCATCTTTCCCGGTAAATTCAGGGTAAGTAATTTTAAACACAAAAAGAGAATCTTTATTCCCATTTTTGCCATTATAAACTTTTTCGAATGTCTTCATCTCAAAAGTCACGGGTTGTGCACTAATGAGAATTGAAAAAACGATATAAAAAAGGAACGCTTGAGCTTTCATTTTTTTCCTCTACAGATTGAGAAATGATGAGTAAATTTTTATCCGGTTATCATAAGAAAGATTAAAACCGATGGCTGTTAAGAATTTCATGGCATTTTGTCTTTTTTTGTTCAGTTTGTGCTTCACGGTTTCCGCTCAAAATACACCGGTTAAAGAGATTTGGAAAGAACTGTCGAAAAACAAATTTGCTGTTACCTACTACGACCTCTCTTCCCTTGCATTGGCAAAAAGCGATATTTTTGATCAGCCCGTAAAAACAGAATACAACTCTGAACAATCGTTACCGGGCATTGCCGGGAAATATTTTACTGAAGTGATAATTTACACAGTATCTTTGAAGGAAGCAAAATATTTTATCAAAAAAGCTTCATATTTCGACAGTAAAAAGAAGGAAATCAAAGTTTTTGATTATCTCAAGGATGGAAGTGTTGACGCAAGGCAAATGTTACCGGTAACCAAAGGAAGTCCGGTTTATGAAATCGTTAAACTTCATAAATTGTTGCACAGCAAGAACGAAAATTAAGCCAAAGGAATTGTAAAACTAAAAGTGGTTCCTTCGCCAACACGACTCTCGACATCAAGCACACCACCGTGTCGCTTCACAAATTCATAGCACAGTAGAAGTCCCAAGCCTGTTCCCTTTTCATTCTCAGTTCCTGATGTGGTCACCAGTTCATTTATCTTAAAAAGTTTGGCAACGGTCTCGGGGGGCATTCCGACACCCGAATCACTTACAGAAAATCGAATCCGGTCACCCTCTAACTCTCCCGAAACAATAATGCTGCCCCCTCTGGGGGTAAACTTGATACTGTTGGAAATCAGGTTCCGAAAAACCGTCTGGAGCATGTCTTCATCTGCCATCACCTTTATCTCATCATCCAGATCCAGTATCAGTTCCAACCCCTTTTCAATTGTCAGAGGCATTAGAACAGAATTTACCTTATAAAGAATGTGTGAAACAGTCACTTCATCAGGAACAAATTTTAACCTGTTCGACTGAATTCTCGACCAGTCCAAAAGATTGTTGAGCAATTCGAGAATGGCTTTTGCTGAGGAGTTGATTCTGCCGGCAAATTCACTGATCTCGTCCATACTCAAATCCGCGATATCATTGAGAAGGAACTCGGAGAAACCGAGTATGCCCGTAAAAGGGCTCTTCAGATCGTGGGCAAGGATGGAAAAGAACCGGTCTTTTGCGTGATTGGCTTCCATCAGCTTCTGTTCACTGCTTTTCAGTTCGTCTTCAATCTTCACCCGCTCGGTAATATCGCTCAAAGTACCATTGATCAGTTTCTTGCCGTCCTCTTCAATAACACTGTTAATTGTATGAAAATAATGGATTTCACCCTGTTTGTCATAGAGTCGTACTGTGATCGGCTGGACATCACCCTTCAGAACCTCAAGAGTATGCTTTTTGAACTTGATCATATCTTCCTGATGGACAATATGATTCAGGTTTTTACCGGTTAATTCATCCACTGAATATCCGTAATTTGCCACTGCGGGGCTTATATAACGAAGATTACCTTTGATATCATAGATGTAAATAATATCATTCAGATTTTCGATCAAAGAACGGTATCTGGCTTCACTTTCTTTAAGAATCTCTTCTTTTTTCTTCAATTCAATAGCCATGGCTATCTGGTTGGAGACAAAGTTCAGTGTATCGACATCAATCTGATCATATTTTCTTGTACTGTCATCATATCTCTGAACAACAATAACACCGATTATCTTCCCTTCATTGTTCTTCAACGGAACTCCCATCCACTCTTCGCAGTCTCCGCCGTACAGTTCAATAACCCCTAATCTCTCGAGATTGGCAAAGTCAGTTCTTCCAAAAAGGAGAGGCATCCCCTTTCTGATAACATAACTTGTTAATGTTTTTGAATCAATAGGTCTTTCAGGAAGTGAGACCGGTCTGTCAGGTGAGTCTATTTCATCCACAAAGTATGGGAACGATATCGTCTTTTTTTCTTCGTCCACGAGTGACATAAAGAAATTTTTCGCAGGCATCAAATCAGATACGATGTGATGAACGCTTTCATACAGCTTGAAAAGATCGAAGGAAACATTTGCAGCTTCAGAGATGAGGTTCGTTGCTCTTCGCAGTTTTTCCTCTCTTTTGGTTGCAGTCAGGTCCTTCAACATCACCAGATCGTAGTAATTGTCTTCATAGAAAACCGGAACAGAAAAAATTTCCACAAATTTTTCCCTTCCGCTGCTGTCTTTGAATCCGAGTGAAATGCTTCCGGCGAGGAATTTTGACTTGATTGCAATACAACTGTCGTCGGAATACTCATCACCGAGCAATATCCTTGGCAATTCCTTCCCGACAACATTTTCCTTCCCCAATCCCAAAAATTCCGCAGAGGAGCTGTTCGCCTCTTTAATCAAACACTTTTTATGAAGATCAATAATCATCATCGGAGCAGGACTTTTATGAAATTTTTCGAAAAAAGTCCCCGATTTAGCTATTTTGATGTCGGAATTTTCGTTCATAGTAATCTATTGATTGTTATTCTCTTTGTCAAGTTGCCTTTGTGCAAGGCGGGCATTTTTTCTGTCCATCTCAGTAAGATATCTTTTTCTGATTCTAATGGAAGCGGGAGTAATCTCAACGAATTCATCATCGGTTATCCATTCAAGAGCCTGTTCGAGGCTTAGAATTCTTGCAGGCTCAAGTCTTATTGCATCATCAGTACCTGAAGCTCTAAAGTTCGTCAACTGTTTAGCCCTTGTGACATTTACCGGCATGTCCATTTCTCTGGAGTTTTCGCCGACCACCATTCCTTCATAGACTCTCGTTCCGGGATCTATAAAAAACACAGATCTTTCCTGAAGTTTGTTTATCGAATAGGCTGTTGCCATTCCGGTTTCCATGGAGACGAGCGCGCCGCGTGATCTGCTTTGAATTTCACCTTTATATGGTTCATAGGAGTGGAAATTATGATGAAGAATTCCTTCTCCTTTAGTGTCGGTCATGAATTCACTTCTGTAGCCAATCAAACCTCTTGAAGGGATAAAGAACTCGAGTCTTGTGTTTTCATTGAACGGGATCATGTTTTTCATCTCTCCCTTTCTTTTACCGAGTTTCTCGATAACAGTACCTACAAATGCCTCGGGGACATCGATAATTACATGCTCTATCGGCTCACTCACAACATCAAGTATCTTCTTGAGGATAACCTCCGGTCTGCTTACCTGAAGTTCATAACCTTCCCTTCTCATGTTTTCGATAAGAATTGAAAGGTGCAGTTCTCCTCTTCCGCTTACCTTAAAAATATCCGGAGAATCTGTCATCTCCACACGAAGTCCGACATTCGATTTCAACTCTTTCGAAAGTCTCTCACTTATGTTTCTTGTGGTAACATATTTCCCTTCCTGACCGGCAAAGGGAGAATTATTTACCATGAAATTCATTGTAATTCGCGGTTCTTCAACTGCAAGGGATTCTATTACTTCCGGCTTTGAAGGATCGCAAAGAGTATCACCGATGTCGAGATCTTCGAGACCGGCAATAGCCACAATATCACCGGCGTATGCTGAATCGACTTCTTTTCTTTTAATGTTTTCAAATTCGTAAAGTCTGGTCACTTTAGCGTTTTGCTTTTCACCTTCACGGGTGATATGAACAATCTGATCACCGATTTTTACCTGGCCATAGTGAATTTTACCAATTCCGATTCTGCCGAGATAGTCGTTGTAATCGATTGCGGAGATGAGCATTCTGAATGGCTCTTCCCTTACAGCAGTTGGGACTGCAATTCTGCTAAGAATCAGATCGAGGAGGGGTTCGAGTGTTTGTGATTCATCTTCGAGATTGACCTTTGCAATACCCTGTTTTGCAATTGCATAGACATATGCAAAATCGAGTTGCTCATCACTTGCTCCAAGAGCTACAAAAAGATCGAAAATCTCGTTAAGTACCTCATCCGGTCTGGCGTCTTTCCTGTCGATTTTATTGATTACAACAACAGGTTTAAGACCCAGTTCAAGTGATTTTTTCAGAACGAATTTAGTTTGAGGAAGTGGCCCCTCCGCTGCATCCACCAAAAGCAAAACACCATCGACCATTCGGAGTGTTCTCTCCACTTCGCCTCCGAAATCGGCGTGCCCGGGTGTATCGATAATATTTATCTTATAGTCTTTGTAATATACGCTCAAATTTTTTGCAAGAATAGTGATTCCTCTTTCTCTTTCGATGTCGTTGGAATCCATTACTCTCCCCTGAACCTGTTGATTGTCTCTGAAGGCTCCGGTCTGTTTTAATATATAATCTACAAGTGTGGTCTTACCATGATCAACATGTGCTATAATTGCTATATTTCTTATCTTGTCAAGTGCGAACAAATTTTTCTCCTGTTGGTTAACTGTGCCTGATATTTAATATATCACCATCTTTCACTATATATTCCTTACCTTCCAGTCTCCACACTCCCGCTTCTTTACATTTCGGGAATGATCCATGAGCTATGTAGTCAGTATAGTGAACAACTTCAGCACGAATGAATTTATTAAAAAAATCGGAATGGATAACACCAGCGGACTGCTGTGCTGTATATCCTTTCTTTATGGTCCATGCCCTGCACTCATCCTCACCCACTGTGAAGAATGACTGCAAACCGAGCAGTTCGTAAGAACTGCGAAGGATTCTTGTGAGGGCTGATTCTGTGATGCCGAGGTCTTCTTTGAATGCCTCAGCCTCTTCATCACTAAGTTGTGACAGTTCCATCTCAAACTGAGCGAAAAATGGAACGATATTGTGTTCAAATGAGGGGTATTTCTTCTTCACTTCTTCGAGCAAACCGGAGACTTTCTCTTTCGATTCGTCCGAAAAGTTGATCCCGATAATCATCGGTTTTAATGTCAGAAACTGAAAACCACTTAAAAGTCTGAGATCGTTCTCCTCTATATCAACCGATCTAAGGGGTCTTTCGTTTTCAAGGTGGTCCTTAAAAGTTTCGAATATACTCATTTCTTTCATGAGTTTATCCGTCTTTGTCTTCATCAGTTCCTTCTTCAGTTTTTCTATCCTGTTCTCAACCATTGTGAGATCAGTTAACAAAAATTCTGTTTCAAGGAACGCTATGTCAGCTATGGGGTCAATTCTTCCTTCAGGGTGGGAAACGGAATCGTTTGGAAATTCCCTGACAACATGAAGGAGGAGATCATTATTTTTTACCTTATTTAAAAAATCAGAAGTGATTTTTAATTTTTCATCGTCACCAACCTGAAGTCCCGGGATATCCACAACTTCAAGGGTTGCGTGGACTTCTTTTTTCGGATTGAAAAGCCCTGTCAGCTCATCCAGCCTGTCATCCGGCACTTTCACAACGGCACGATTCGATTCAATACCTGAAGAGCCTTCAGCGAGAGTTTTAAAGAGGGTGGTTTTACCTGAGTTTTGCAATCCGATCAAGCCAATTTGCATTGTTCAATTTTTCCTTTTTTGTAATTTTTTTCCGGTAGTAAAGCCATGGAGCAGCGAAATGAGGGGAAATCCTAAAAACTTTGTAATACTGAATACAAATTTACAAAAAAATAATACCTTATCAGGCAGAAAAATGCTTTATGATTTGGAATTACTTTAGTATATTTCAAACATACATATGACAAAAAAAGAAGAGTAGCTTATGATTCCGGGAGCGTCAATTTTAAGAGACACCATCACCATGATTCTTGCCGGTGGTGTCGGGCAACGGTTGTTTCCACTTACAGCCTACAGAAGTAAACCTGCAGTCCCCTTCGGAGGGAAATACAGAATAATAGATTTTGCACTTTCAAACTGCCTCAACTCCGGTTTGAGAAAAATCTACATCCTCGTTCAATACAAATCTGATTCGTTGAATCAGCACATCTATGAAGCCTGGAGTATTTTTAATCCTGAACTCGGGGAATTCATTTATTCAGTTCCACCTCAGAAAAAGATGAGCAGCGACTGGTATCTTGGCACCGCAAACGCCATCTACCAGAATATGAATCTCTTCCAGGGAGACAAAAGAGGAAAATGGGTTTTGATCCTTAGCGGTGACCATATCTACAAGATGGATTATTTGAAACAACTGATCTACCACAACGATGTGAAAGCCGACCTTTCCCTCTCCTGCATGCCTGTTCCTACAGAAGAAGCTGACAGATTTGGAATAGTGGAAACCGACGAAAATTCCAAAGTTATGAATTTCATCGAAAAACCTGATAACCCGCCTGAAATACCCGGTAATCCCGGTTATTCCTATGTAAACATGGGAATCTATGTTTTCAATGCCAAACTCCTGAGAGAAGTACTCATCGAAATGGAATCGAAAAATATTCCAAACAACGATTTCGGACAGGATGTAATTCCCTATATGATAAAACAGGGTTTAAATGTTGTTGCTTATCCATTCGTGGATGAGAACAAGAAAAACAAACCTTACTGGAAAGACATTGGAACAATCGAGAGTTACTACGAAGCGAGTATGGACTTGATTAATGTGGTACCTGAGTTCAACCTCTATGATATGGAATGGCCTCTTCGTACTTATCAGTATCAGTTCCCCCCTGCGAAAACAGTTTCTCACTGGGGTGAGAGAATCGGGCGTACCCTCAACTCGCTGATCTGTGATGGCACAATCGTTTCCGGAGGTCTTATCGAGAGATCTATCATCGGAGCCAATGTGCGCGTCAACTCCTATTCTTATGTGACTGATTCCATGATCATGAACAATTGTAACATCGGAAGAAATGTAAAAATCAGAAGAGCCATTATTGACAAGAATGTACACATTCCGCCGGGAACCGAAATCGGTTTTGATCTTGAAAAAGATAAACAACGGTTTACAGTAACTGAAACGGGAATTGTTGTTATTCCAAAAAATTATGTTTTTGCTTAATTTTTGTGTTTTTGAAAAGGCTGCTCTAAAAAAGCAGCCTTTTTTGCTTTAAAAGGAGATGATCTAATGAAACATACAGTATCAATGGTTGTTTTAATAGCAATGTTCGCCGGTATATTAAATGCACAATCCGGCATAGTACCCGTTGAAAGAAGCGGCGGTTTTGCCCGTGTATTTTCGATGGGCGGTGAAGGCGGTTTAAATTATTTCATGGTCGATCCGATCAACATGAGATACAATCCTGCATTCGCTAAATATTACTCAAATTTCCTTTGGGGCAGTTTCGGCTACTCCGGAGCTTCCGTTAACGACGGAGATGGTCAGTTTGGCGGGTTTAATTACTCTCTCACCAATAAACTGACTGTCGGTGCAATCCTTGCCAGAAACGATCACAAAGGTTTTGGTATTTCAGATGTATCGTTTGCAAACAGAATGGTAACCACTCTTAATGGTATTGGTTCCACCTCCCGTTCTGCTGTGAAGCTCGACAACAACATGGAAATTCTCGGCGCATACGCACTTTCAGATGCAACAATTCTTGGATTCGGAGTCGCCTACTCTTCCACACAAAATGACTTTACACCTGCCTCCGGCACAGCTCAAAAAGCAAGTGCTTCACATATTGGTTTTGGCGTCGGCATTATTCAACATTTTTCAAAGGATAATGCCATTGAAGGGAGTGTTGACATGATTTTTGCAAATGCCAAATACGAAGGTGCTGTTGTGAACAAAGTCTCAGGCACAACCCTCGGAATGAGCGCCAGATATTTTCATAATATCGGCAAGGGCTTCTCTTTTGTCCCTCATGTCTCATATTACATGGAATCGGGTACAGTTGACGCAGGAGGAACTTCGACCGACCTTACTCCCTTTTCACTCCTGACAGCCGGACTTGGGATCAATTATCGCTCGGGTAGTCTTCTTCTTGCCGGTGGTGTTTCGATGATGTATCAGTCGATGACAGAAAAGGCGACCTCAACAGCTCCTGAACTCGCAAATACCGATTTTCTCTTCCCTGTCTGGAACCTTGGTGGCGAATTCAACTTCACGGATTGGATGAAAGCCAGAATCGGTTACCAGGTTTCGACTAACAAAGTAAAACGGGAATTTGCTGTTACCTCATCCACCAAAAATGAAGTTGTTCAAACAGGATTCGACAGAACAGGTCTGACTCTCGGAATGGGATTCAAGCTCGGGAATTTCAATCTTGATGCAACAGTCAATGAGGAGATGCTCCGACAGGGTCTAAGAAACCTTTCTACCGGAACCGTCAATTCATTTGGTTACATCTCAGCCAGTTACGCTTTCTAATTTATTTACTTCTATTTAAATGGCTGCTCCTTTTTATAAAAGTGGCAGCCATTTTCTTTTTACTTCATTATTTAACCCTTTATCATTTTTAATCATACTACAATTTTATTATATTTGCTTTCTTCTAATAATTATCCTTAAGAATGAAAGAAGCTCTGGAAACAGCACTGCAAAATCTTCCTGACAACCCTGGAGTGTATCAGTTTAAAGATGACACAGGGAAGGTGCTGTATGTGGGCAAAGCTAAAAATCTTAAGAACAGAGTCAAATCCTACTTTACAGGAAAGAACCCCAGCTACAGAATCGAATTGATGGTCTCGAAGGCTGCGGATGTTGAATTTATCGTCACTACAAGTGAAATTGAGGCGCTTGTACTCGAAAACAATCTGATCAAAAAACTAAAACCCCGCTACAATATCAACCTGAAGGATGATAAAACTTATCCTTTTATAAAAGTAACCGCGGAACAATTTCCCAGAATTTATCCAACCAGAAAAGTCTACAAGGATGGCTCACAATATTTTGGACCATATACCGATGTAAAAAGTATGCGTGCAGCCCTGAGGATGATCACCCAGATTTTTAAGATTCGAAGCTGCAAACTGCCATTGACCACCGAATCGATTCAAAACTCAAAGTATAAGGTTTGCCTCGACTATCACATCAAAAAATGCGATGGACCCTGTGTGGGATATCAATCTCTCGCAGAATACAATCTTATGGTAAATCAGGTCATCAAACTTCTTAAGGGAAGAATAGATGATTTGATCAGGGATTTTAAGTCTTCAATGAGCGAGGCCGCAGCGAATCTTGAGTTTGAAAAAGCTGCTGACTACAGAGACAGACTCGAAAAAATTCAGGCATTTTCAGAAAAGCAGAAGATTGTAAGTGAAGATGAAGTCGACAGGGATATCATAGCAATTGCAAATGAAGCAAAGGATGCCGCTTGTTCCGTCCTGAATATCCGTGCGGGAAAACTGATCGGGAAAAAGGAATTTCACCTCCAAAATGCATCAGAAGGTGACCTTACAGAGATTTATGCCGCATTCATCAAACAGTTTTACAACGATTTCATCGATATACCTTCTGAACTTATTACAGGTGTGGAGCCTGCTGAACTGGAAGAAATTACTTCTCTCCTTCAGTATCGTTCAGGAAAAAAGATCAGAATTTTTACTCCAAAAAGAGGTGATTTGAAATCTCTTGTGGAGATGAGCGGAGAAAATGCAGCACTTCAACTGAAAGAAATTCAGCTCCAAAAAGTCAAAAAGGAAGGGAATATCCCGTTCACTCTCGCTGCACTTCAAAGAGATTTATATCTCAAAAAGATACCGAGACATATAGAGTGCTTTGACATCTCCAACCTGCAGGGTACTGATACAGTTGCGAGCATGGTGGTGTTTGTTGACGGAAAACCAAAAAAATCACTCTACAGAAAGTTTGCGATTAAAACTGTAAGCGGACCTGACGATTTTGCCAGCATGGAAGAGGTTATTACCCGCAGATATTCCAGATTGATAAAGGAAAAGGAACAACTTCCCGATCTTATTATGGTGGACGGAGGAAAAGGTCAACTTTCGACTGCTGTTTATGCTCTCAGATTACTCGGGCTAAAGAATTTTGAAATTATTGGACTGGCAAAAAGACTTGAAGAGGTCTTCCTTCCAAAAGACCCTGACCCGGTGATTATACCCAAAACTTCCTCCGCTCTCAAACTGTTGCAACAGGTGAGAGATGAAGCACATCGTTTTGCAATAACTTTTCATAGATTAAAGAGGAGTAAAAGAACTTTTACTACTCAACTGCTCGAAATCGACGGAATTGGTGAAAAACTTGCTACCAGACTCTTATCAGAACTTGGCAGTGTAAAAGAAATTGAAAAAGCCAGCCTTGACTCACTCGCCAGAGTTGTCGGCGACAAGAAGGCCGGACTGGTCTATAACTATTTTCGGGAAACAAAATGACGACTCTTACTAAATTACTTGTTTTTCTCTCTTTCTTCTCAATCCTGATTGCACTCTCGATGGCTGAGATACCAAAGCCCGTGTATCAAAAACCTCTTCACAGAAAAGTGGACATAAGTTATCTCCGGTATCTCGATAAGAAAATCAAGGATACTCTATATACCACCAGAAAGTCATATATAGAAATTGACTTGAAAACCCAGCATGCGGCTGTGATTATGAAAACAGGTGAAAGATTCAATTTTCCTGTGTCCACAGGCACGAACACCATTTCCCAGGGCGTTCTAACGAACGAGGGTGTATTTGCCATTTTCTCAAAACAGGATGTGGCAGTCTCAAAAGATTTTAACTGTAACCTCTACTACTGGATGCAGTTCAACTACGGAATCGGACTCCACGGTCTTGATGGAAACGGATACTATATTTTCCTCGGGAAACAACCAAGCTCACACGGATGTGTAAGAACTTCCAATGAAGATATTAAGATTGCTTATTCTTTAGTTGAGTTCGGCTCCCCCGTGCTCGTTAAAACCGGCGATAACAACGCCATTACCATTTCATTTGTGGAACCAAATGACCCTTATATCTATACTCCGTCGGCAAAAGAGATACCTGCACTCGTTCAAAACAGACTGAGCGACCTCTATAGCGGCAATTTTGACAGATTGTTCTCACGAAAAATTGTAATTGACAACGTGAATCTCGGAATGGCAGGAGTTCCGATTGGTGACATTTCAAGAATCCCCGATTCAAAATTACTGCTCTATAAAACCACTTTTGAAGACAATACACTGACAAAAGATTTTATGCCTAAATCCCCTGTCTTTGAACCGGCAGAAGTCCAGCCCGTAAAAGATACGGCTAAATCCGGTCCAGCAGATACACTAAAACCAAAACCAGATGAAAAAATCCAACTTAAGCCTTAGTATATTAAGTCTTTTCTTTGTAATTGCATCGTTATTTTCGGGGTGTGGTAAACCGGAGCCCAAACATGAGGTAAAAAGAGTTTCCGGGAAAGAGATTATTGCTCTATTTGACAGTTACATAAATGGTGATGAAAGGGCCGAAGCAAGATTAAGAGACCCCTTCGAATTTAACATTCTCGATGCGAAATATTATCGCAAGACGGAAATTGACAGTATGATTCTGGATGGTAAAACATACTACGCTGTCACACTCCAGCATAAAAATGCAGACCATAACAAGTTTCTGATATACAACGACACTCTTGGGCTTTTGCTGCACGATAAAAATGTACCCGGTTCACTCAACTACAAAAAACTTTTCGTTGATGACAAAGAATTTTTTGCAGTCCTTCAGAAGTACTCGGTTAAAAGTATCGTAAATGTGGAATACCTGAAAATTTATGACATTAAAAACGGGAAGGCATCCCTCGCTTTCGAAAATTATATCGAGGTTTCTTCTCCTTCCCTGCTGGCAAAAATGTCCTTCAATGCTGTGAAAGGGCAACCCGCTTCTCTTTCATTTAAACTTTACGGCAATAAGTCAGATTTCAAACCTGTGAAAATCGACTACACCGATCAGGGAGAGTTTTCGTCTAAGGCAACCAAATGGCAGGAGTTTTTATCGGGCTACCTTAACGGTTTTCAGACAAAAGAAAAAATTGCCGAAATCAGCGAGGAACTGCCAAAATATTACAACACCAGATTTGATTTAATGCGAATGTACCTCCCTGAGAAGTGGGAAATAAAGAACGGTATCGAGATAAAGTCACTCTTTGATGGAAAAGTCACCGGGACGATGGCAACACGGGAGAAAAAAGATATTCAGGTATTTATTTTCGATCTCGAGAAAAACAGCCCTGTGAGAGTTTTCATCAAAGATATCAATTTTTCACTGTTAAGCAATGAATTCAATTATTCACTGTACAACTCCAAACTGATTAAACAAGAAGATCAGGTGATTCAACACTTACTGGTTAAATGCGAAAATGAGGAATTTCTGGTTACGATCAAGTGCAATGAGTCGTTCTATAACAACAACTATCCGCTCATCTACTACATGATTAACTCCGTTAATCTTAATTGTTTCCAGTAATCAGGAATTACGAATGAACCTTTATATAATTAGACACACAGAGGCAGAATATTTGGGCACCGGTCCCGGAGGTGATAGACAGATCACTCCGGAAGGAAAGGCTCAATTCACTTCAACGATAGAAGGATTGTCAAATTCAATTCCGGAACTCGACCTTATCATATCATCCCCGGCACTAAGAACGAGACAGACCATGGATATTCTGGCAGAACTATCGGACAATGGAGTAAAAAAGGAAGTGGCAGCGGAATTGCGAAGTGGAGCGCCGATAGCCGATATTTATGCGATGGTAAACTCATTCAAAGAAGAAAATGTAGCAATAATAATGCATGAACCGGAAACTTCACTACTGGTTATGAATTCCACCGGATCAGGATCGATGGATATCTACTTTAAACCCGGTACCATTGCCAAAGTTGTCTTCCCTGGCAAGATGCGACCCGGCACAGGCAGACTTCATTTTATCGTTCCACCTGATATCTTTGAAAAATAAAAAAGGCTCTGGCTACACAAGATACATGCTTACCGCTGCTTCCTTCCGGACCTGACGGGGTTGGGCACTCACCTGTTAGCAGAGCCAAAATCAATAAAAATCAGACCCCAATATAACCATTATTTTTTATTCTGTCAAAACCGATAAATCAATAAAACCCTCCCCTTCTTTCCCCTGTCAACTCCTGATTCAAAACTCACAATTAATAACTCCTGAAGGGGAACTGTTTTTCTTTGGCACTTACACTTTTAAAGGTTAATTTTAAAAATGGAAAAATATTTTTTCACAGGAGATCAAATGAATATTCCCCCCTTTAAAAATGAATCTTATATAGACTTCACAAAAAAAGAAAACTTCGACTTGCAGAAGAATGCAATTAATGAAGTGAAGAAACAACTCGGCAAATCGTATCCGTTGATTATCGGCGGAAAAGAAGTGGTTACCGAGAGAACTTTTAACTCATTCAGTCCATCAAACACAGATGAACTTATCGCAACCTTTAGCAAAGGTGATGTGGATCTGGCTAACCAGGCAGTGGATGAAGCTCTGAAGGCTTTCGAAACCTGGAAATATGTGGAACCTGCTGAAAGAGCAGCACTTCTCTTTAGAGCTGCTGAAATAACTCGCAGAAGGAAACTTGAAATCAACGCCTGGATGGTACTCGAAGCCGGTAAAAATTACGGCGAGGCTGATGCTGACACCGCTGAAGCAATAGACTTCATGGAATTCTACGGTCGCGAAATGCTTAGATATGCAGAAAAGCAGCCAATTACCCCCATGCCCGGTGAAGCAAATGAACTTGTGTATATTCCACTTGGTGTTGGTGTGATCATTCCACCATGGAATTTCCCGTTTGCTATTCTCGCCGGCATGTCTTCAGCAGCCATTGTATCGGGTAATACAATAGTTCTGAAGCCTTCATCCGATACCCCGATGATGGGACGGCTTTACTATGAAATTATGAAAGAAGCGGGTGTCCCCGATGGCGTTCTCAACTTCCTCCCGGGTTCCGGCGGAGAAGTTGGCGATACACTTGTCGCACATCCGAAAGTTAGATTTATCTCATTTACCGGTTCTATGGAAGTCGGTATTCACATCTATGAGCTGGCAGCTAAAGTTCAACCGGGACAAATCTGGCTGAAAAGAGTTGTCGCCGAGATGGGTGGAAAAGACAGTATTGTCATCGATGCGGATTGTAATCTTGATGACGCTGCTGACGGTATTGTTGCTGCAGCATTTGGATATCAGGGTCAGAAATGCAGCGCCTGTTCAAGAGCCATCATCGACGAAAAAGTTTATGATGTCATGGTTCAAAAGATTAAAGAGCGCGTAGACACCATTAAAATAGGACCGGCTGAAGATAATTTCAGAATGGGTCCAGTAGCCAGTGCTTCGGCTGAAAGAGGAATCCTTAAGTATATCGAAATCGGTAAAACTGAAGGCAGACTTATTGCCGGCGGTGAAAAAGCTGAAGGTAACGGCTATTACATAAAACCAACAGTCTTTGCTGATATCGATCCGATGGCTCGTATATCGCAGGAAGAAATCTTCGGACCTGTTCTTGCACTGATTAAATCACCGAATTTCGATGAATCACTTAAGATTTGCAATAATACCATTTACGGTCTGACAGGCGCGGTCTATTCAAACGATCGCGAGAAACTGAATCGTGCTAAAAAGGAACTCCTGATAGGAAACCTTTACCTGAACAGAAAATGTACAGGTGCCATGGTCGGCGGACATCCTTTTGGTGGATTTAACATGTCGGGAACCGACTCGAAAGCCGGCGGCAGAGATTACCTGCTCCTCTTCCTCCAGGCTAAAACAATGAGTGAAAAAATTGGATAATTGGCGGGGAGTGACTCACTCCCCTTTTGTTAAATTAATCACAGGTTTATAAATGAAAATTCATGAATATCAGGCAAAAGAAATCCTGAGAAAATTTAATGTTGCGGTTCCTAAAGGTTTCCCCGTCTTCACCCCTGAAGAAGCCGTCAAAGTTGCCAAAGAAGAACTTGGTGGAAGTGTATGGGTTGTGAAAGCACAGATTCACGCAGGCGGAAGAGGAAAAGGCGGTGGTGTGAAGGTTGCGAAATCACTGCATGAGGTTTATGAATATTCAAAAGCCATGCTTGGAATGAACCTGATTACCCACCAGACAGGTCCCGAAGGCAGAATCGTTAAAAGACTGCTCGTTGAACAAGGGATAAACATAGAAAAAGAACTCTATATCGGAATCACTCTCGACCGTGCCATTTCAAAGAATGTTCTTATGGCATCAACCGAAGGTGGTATGGAAATTGAAAAGGTGGCTGAAGAATCTCCCGAAAAAATTATCAAGGAGACCATCGAACCGTCTATCGGACTTCGTCCTTATCAGGCAAGAAAGATTGCATTTGCTCTCGGATTAAGCGGAGTGCAACACAAAAATGCTGTCAATTTCCTCCTTGCACTCTATAAGGCTTACGATTCTACTGATGCTTCACTTGCAGAGATCAACCCGCTGGTTGTCACCAAAGAAGGTGATGTAATGGCTCTTGATGCAAAAATGAACTTTGATGACAATGCCCTTTTCCGTCACCGCGACATAATGGAATATCGCGATATCGACGAAGAAGATCCGCTTGAGGTTGAAGCTTCAAGATACAACCTGAATTACATCAAACTCGATGGAAATGTCGGTTGCATGGTCAATGGTGCTGGGCTGGCGATGGGTACAATGGATATCATTAAACTTGCCGGTGGCGAACCTGCCAACTTCCTTGATGTCGGTGGCGGTGCCAACAAAGAAACAGTTTCCAACGGGTTTAAGATCATCCTTTCAGATCCGAATGTGAAGGCAATTCTTATCAATATCTTTGGTGGTATTGTAAGATGTGACCGTGTTGCTGAGGGTGTTATCAATGCTGCAAAGGAAATTGAAATTTCGCTGCCAATAGTTGTTCGTCTCGAAGGAACAAATGCCAAAGAAGCAAGAGAAATGCTCGCAAAATCAGGTCTCAGCCTGATTCCTGCTTCCACTCTCGCAGATGCGGCAGAGAAAATTACCCGTGTTTTGGCAATGAATAATTAATATTTATTGCGTATCTTTTATTTGTATCGTTATTTTGAAAAGGATTTGAATGTCAGATTTTGAGAGAAACAGTTATGATTTTGAACGGGATGATTTCAGCGAGAATTTCCTGAAAGAGATCATTGAAAAGTGCAAACTCATGCTCTCTGGCGATCTCAAGGAAGAGGCTATTGAATATATCGACAATTCAATCGAAATTCTTCTTGATAATTACCGCTACGAGGAAGTACTCGAGCTTGTTAAAGATTTGATTGCTGCCAATCCTTTCAACTATGAAAACTATTACAGAGCGGGTTTTTGTCTGTTCAGGATGAATGAACCCGCTTTGGCTTATCGCAGTTTGAGTAAAGCACTGTCGCTTAACCCGAATAATACTTCCATCCTGATCGAAAAGGCAATGGTTTGTATCAATCTCAACAGATTGAAGGAAGCCACCGGGTACCTTAAGACTGCCTATGAGGTCGATAAAAACGACTCCAGAACATTTTTCTCTTATGGCATCATTTACAAGAGAATCGGGAAATATCACAAAGCGATAAAATTCCTTAAAAAAGCAGTTTCTCTCGACCCTGAAGATCCGGATATCCTTTTTCTTCTGGCACACTGCTATCGTGATATCAACAATCAGGCATTTGCGATGGACACGATAGAAAAATATCTCGAACTGGAACCTAAATGTTCCGATGGCTGGATGTTTAAAGGACAGATTCTGGAAAGGCTTAACCGGGTTGAAAGAGCGCTGAATGCATTCAGCACTTCCATGGCTCTCGATCCGCTAAACCTCTCTTCCCTATTTTCGTTCGTTGAATTAAACATCGGCTTGCGCAAATACAAAATTGCTCTTGAATCGTTGAATACCGCCCTCCTGTTTCACCCGGAGAACTTCACAATTCTGTTTAAACTGGGAGAAATCTCAATCCTGAAACAGGACTTTTTTGCAGCCGCAGAATTTTTTACCAAGGCTATTGAAGCTGACAGAAAGTTTTCTGCAGCTTATATCGAAAGAGCTTACTGCTACCTGAAAACCGGCGACTACCAGGATTCCTTAAGAGACTTCAGGGATGCGCTCGTTTATTCCACGAAAGACGGAAAAGGACTGTGGGGCAGCTTTGGCAAGTGGGGATTCAGACTCGGTGATGATGACAAAGAGTACATCTCTCACTTTGAGGATATCCTCTCAATCGATGCGGAAAACGCTCTTACCTGGCACCAGCTCGCTGAAATCAAGCTTGACTATAAGAATCCGCACCATGCTTTTCTTTGTGTAGTAAAATCGCTCTCTCACAAACCAATGAATGGCAGATCATTTTTCCTCCTGTCGCGACTCGCCTATAAACTTGGAAATAATAAACAGGGTCTCGCCTACCTGCGGACTGCATTCAAGTTTGACAGGTCGTTGCTGGCTGATTTTAAGAAAAAGAATCCCATCGTCTACTATTCGAGGGTATTCCAAAGCCTGTTTGGCGATTTGATAGAGAAATAGTGGGAAATTCTTCATTCACCCCGGATACTGTTCTGACCGGTTTGCTTTCGCATCCTTCGAAGCACTCTTTTTCACCGTCAATCCATAATACCGCAGCGAAGATTCTGGGGCTCGACTTTGCTTACCATGCTTTCGATGTGCTGCCCGAAAATCTTGAAGCGGCACTTTCCGGGATGAGGGCGTTAAATATTAGAGGTTTTAACCTTTCATTACCCCATAAAAGAAGGATTCTGCCATTCCTCGATGAACTCAGTCTCGAAGTGAAATACACCGGTGCTGCAAACACAATAGTAAACAGAAACGGTTTATTAAAGGGATTCAACACCGATATTACAGGCTTTTCAAAGTCATTGGAGCTCTATTCAGACCTCTTTACGGGACAACCGGCTCTGGTTCTGGGTGCGGGTGGATCAGCCTCGGCTGTAATCTATTCTCTGATCGTGGATTTCAAAATCAAAGATATTATCATCACAAACCGTACTCTTCAAAACGCCTCTCTACTCGTTTTAAATTACTTGACCCTGTTCAAAGGTGTAAAGTTTCGCGTAATTCCCTTCGATGATAAACATATGAAGGAAGCGATAAATAATTCAGGAATTATCATTAATACCACTTCGATTGGAATGCATCCAGATGTGAATGAGATAGTGGATATCCCCCTTGAGGCGCTCAACAGGGAGACTGTGGTTTTTGATTTGATTTATAATCCGGCGAAAACAAAATTCCTTGAAGTCGCTGAAAAGGCAGGTTGTCTCACACTTAACGGGTTGTACATGCTGTTATTCCAGGCAGCAGAATCGTTCAAAATCTGGACAGGCAAGGATATGCCTGTGGAAGAAGTAAAAAAACTCCTTCCACAGTTTTAATATTGTTATTTTAGATTTGCCAGCCCGGCTTTCAACCGTCTGATTCCTTCCAGAATATTTGCATCTGAACAGGCAAAAGACATTCTGACACAGTCATCATTTCCGAAGGCATCTCCCGGTACAAGTCCGATATTCACTTCAGCAAGAAGATAGGTACACATGTCTGAAGATGAGTCAATTGCAGTACCATTATACTGCCTGCCGTAATACTCTGAAACATCGAAGAAAACATAGAACGCCCCTCCCGGTGTCGGACATTTGACCCCGGGAATTTTAACCATCTCGCTCATTATGAGATTTCTTCTCTCTTCAAATTTTTTCGCCATCATTTCGAGATCATCAGTCGGTCCGTTCAATGCAGCCGTGGCAGCTTTCTGAGAGACAGAACATGCGTTGGATGTACTGTGACTCTGAATTTTTGCAGCCTCATCAATGATATACTTCGGTCCCGCAGCATATCCTATTCTCCACCCGGTCATCGAGTAGGCTTTTGACAGTCCGTTCACAACCACAGTTTTATCTTTCAATCCGGGATATTGAGCAATGGAATAATGCTTTATGCCATCGAAGATGATCTTCTCATAGATTTCATCCGACAGAATCAGAATATTTTTGTCTGCCAGCACTTCACCCAAAGCCATAATTTCTTCCGGTGTGTAAGTAGCCCCTGTGGGATTGGAAGGAGAATTGAAAATAAACACTTTGGTTTTTGGAGTGATTGCAGATCTCAATTGATCGGGGGTGATTTTATATCCACTCTCTGTCCCGGCATGAATCACAACCGAGACCCCCTGAACAAGTTTAACCATCTCAGGATAACTTACCCAGTAGGGTGACTGGTAAATGACCTCATCTCCTGGATTGCAGACCGCCATCAGGACATTATAAAGTGAATGTTTCGCACCGTTGGATACAAGTATCTCCTGAGGTGTGTATTCAAGATCATTGTCTTTTTTAAATTTTGAAACAATCGCGGCAAGCAGATCAGGTGTGCCAACATTAGGTGTGTAATATGTAAAATTTTTATTTATTGCATCTATTGCAGCTTCTTTTATAAATGATGGAGTCGGAAAATCAGGTTCACCGGCGCTGAAACTTAGAACATCCTTTCCTTCCGCTTTTAATTTTTTAACCAGTGCTGTAATGGCAAGTGTTGCACTGCCTTCAACAGTCGAGATTAATTTAGACAATTCAAACACAATAAGCTCCCGTGTTTATTTGGAAAATTTCTGCCGAAGTGCGTCCTGCACCGGAGAAGGAACAAAATCTGAAACATCCTGCCCCAACATGGCAAGGTTTCTTATTAATGAAGAGTTCACATAGGTGTATTTCTCATGTGGCATTAAAAAAACAGTGCTGATATCTTCTGCAAGCTTTCTGTTCATGAGAGCGAGCTGAAACTCATATTCAAAATCCGAGAGTGCCCTTAATCCTCTAATCACCGCCACAGCCCCTTTTTCAAGAGCATGTGCCACGAGCAGACCGGAGTAGGTACTCGTCTCTACACGATCCACACCTTGAAGACTCCGGTTTAACAGCTCCAGTCGCTCATCAACTGTGAAAAGAGGTGTTTTTGCCGGATTGATTCCAATACTAACATACACTTTGTCAAATATTTCAATTGCACGCAGCACGATGTCGAGATGACCGTTTGTAACCGGGTCAAAAGTGCCCGGGTATATCGCTATTTTACTCTTTTTTGAAGACATTATGATCTTTTTTTCTAAACTTTTTGTTGATCTCAAATATAGTAGTTTGACCCTTCGGAAACCGTTACATCTAAATAATTTAGGTATGGCGGTACTCAAAAAGCTCAACTTATGCTCATTTTATCCATTTCTTAGGCAAGAAAAGTGCCATTAATTGGGGTCAAATATACGAAATATGAACGAAATCAGGTCTAAACTTGAGTAAATTGTACACAAGTTCTTCAACATTCCACGAGCTCGAGCTCGGTTACATTCTCAAAAAAATCTTCTTTACTGTTCAATATTCTGTATGTTCTTGAAGGATCGTGCTCAAGCTGGTAATATTTGTACGGAGGATAATTAAGCCCGGATACTGTCAGTCTTACCGTTCGTTTATTTTGTGAGAGCAGATTATAGAGAATTGTTTTACTGTGATTCCAGAAGTTGTTTGCTCCCGTATATGCTCCGTTAACATAGAACTTTATCGAATCGGTTCTCACCCGTCTCACCAGATCATTGGCGTCCCCCGAATACCAGGCGGCAAGATTCTTACTCAAACTGGTTCCCAGGTAACTCACCATATCAGTCGGACTGCAGGGAGTGGCGATATACAGATCTCTTTGGTCGCTGCTGTCTGCAATGTTCCAGGTCTCCTCATCAGGATAAAAATCGTACCCGTCAAACGAAGTGGCGCCGGTTTCATTCATCTCGTGCACTTTCAACGCCTTTATCGGTTTCTTAAATTTTGTCTCCGGAAGCGAAAGATAGTTGTGTTTGTAGATTGTCGTAACAATGTCAATTACTCCACCGGCAGAGTATCCCCTGTAATACATCGGTAATAGATACGCTTTCCCCCTGTAAACCACCAAGCCACTGCAGAGCGTAATCATTAAGCTTTTGATCACATCCTTGTAGTTTTTGAAAGCACCATTAAAGAAATTGACAATAGGAACATAAAGCCAGCTTATTATCCCCGCTCCGCTGTCCTGTGTGATGAAATCGGATGGAGGCATATAACCGGTTGCACTGATAAAGGTTCTCGTGAGGTCGTAATCTTTATATCCGGGTCCCGTGACAGTCCCCGGGAGTTCCGTTCTGTTGATCAAATCGTTCAAAAACCGGGTGATATTTATCCAGACATTCTCGTCACCTATTGCGGGATCCACCCATGCACGCCCGTTTAAAGTGTTGGGTAGTATTCCCATGTAAGTAGTGTTCCAGTCCGGATCCCACTCCTTCATCAGAGCCATCAGATCGTAAACCTTCACCTCAATCGTCTGCTCAAAATCGGTATAAATCACATTGTACTTGTCAACTTTGCTGTGGTGAATTACTGTGTAGCTTGTACCGGTATAAAACCGTACTGAAACCCTGGCATCATATCCGCTGAATAAATTAACATAGTCGCTGTATAGCGTTTTATCCGCAATCCTGACCTTAAAAGTGTAGTTCCCGGGCATGATACTAATGATATCAGTATCATCCCCTCCGTAGCTGAACGAGGATGCTTCCAGCAGATCAGCTTCCAGATCACTGCTCCACGGGTCACTAAAGGAGATATAATACAGTAGCTTCATCGGAGATGAGGGTGAACCGCCCGGTATTTGTCCCGTCGCTTTAAGTATGCTCATATTGCCAGCCCGTCCCGGTAATTTATTCGCTCCAAGGATCCTTTAAGACTGTCAAGTCCAAGATCAAACCTTACCTTATAAGGCCACTCTTTGAGAGCTCGCATCAGATCGGAATTGCTCCCTGAAATCATCAAACCGTCTTTCTGCAACATCGCCCTTTGAACCGCGTTTGCTGTCTCTGTTGCAAGGAGAACCTGTCCGGATGCATAGTCCTGCATCGGTGTGATTATTTCAGGTCCGTTCTCCCCAACAACTGCCCCGCCTTTTGCATAACCGGGCACTTCGGTTGCTATGATGTTTGCCACCTGACCGAGTCCTGCGGCGATAATAGTTCCCATAAGAATTGGTCCTAATATCGGACCTGCCTTCAGAGCCGTCACAGCAGCTTCATAGGTGCCGATGGTAGCATTAGCTATCGCAAATGCTTTATATGCCACAGTATTCTCGGCAAAAATACCTTTCATATTAGAGAGTATCTCCCTTGTTTTTCCAAGCCGGTACTCGCTTTCCTTTTCATTTACCTCGGAGTTCTTCTCTTCATGCGTTCTGTAGAGCTCGGCCCTTTGCTGTTCGGTGAGTTCATATTCTTTCAGTTTTTCGCTCAACCATTCATCATTCTTCTGCCTCATAACATCAAATTGTTTTGCCTCGCTCATTACTTGAGAATCAAAAAGCATCTTTTCAAAATCATCTTTTTTCTTTAAGTCTTCTTTTTCTTTTTCAATCCTCGCATTCTTTGTTTTAAGCAAATTTAAAGCGATCTCATGCTCGATGTCAGAAACATCCTTGCCATATTGCCGGTAGAGAGCGAGCTTCTGTTCCAGATGCAGCTTCTCATTTTCCAATTCCTGAAGTCTGGTGAGGTCTTTACCATCTGATTCCGCTTCCTCCAGATCCTGTTTTCTTTTTAGAGCTTCGGCATCTGCCTTGAATTGTTTATCAAGTGCCTCTTTGCCGTGCTTTATTTCAGATTCGAGTATCTGTTTATGCAAGTCCAGGGAAGCAAGTTCGAGACGGTTCTTTTCATCCTGAGTGAGACCGGTCAATTTCATTGCCTGATCTGCGAGATCTTTTTTCTTTTTCAGGTAAGCGAGTTCTATTTGGTACTTGGTCTCTTCATCCGACTTAATGTTTTCAATGTCGGTTTTTCTTCTCTCTTCTTCAAGATCGGAAAGGTTTTGTTCATATCCCTTAAGTACCGAGGGTTTTTCCTTGCTCCCGCCCCCTGCCCCTGAAGGGCCTGAGGAACCTGTCACCACCGTAGCTTTCATTGCGTCTGCTTTTTTAGTGATATCTTCCAAAAGTTTGTTTTTGTCACTGAGTTCGTTCTGGATATTCGAAATTTTCTTATCTATTTCTAAATTGTTATTTTTTGCATATGCAATGTCAGCTTTATTATAGTTTCCGTAAAAGCCATAAACCGGAGTTGGAACATCTACTTTGCTTTTGGGGAGGTCAATTAGTTCGAGTTCCTTCTTAGCGATATCCTCTGTTACCAGAGCCGCCTTCTTTTCTAGAATCATTAACTTGATTCTCATGTCAAACTGCTTGTTGACCCAATCTTTCCAAATTCCCAGTTCCTTTTCAGATGCCGTATTAAGATTGATATTTTTAATCAGATCGGGGTACTCCTTCGATATCCTTGATGCGAGGACATTCCTCTCTTCACTCTTGGCATTCGTCTTCGAAAGCTCATTTGCCAACAAATTATATCCAACCTTTTTCGCCTGCAAAGCAACAACCTCTGTGTTATCGGTGGTTGCCTTTCTTTCAAGTGTTTTCTCATAATCTTCCGTCTTTTGTTTTGCCTCGTCAATATTTTCGCTGAGAGTTGCCCAGATGGTGGCAACCGCACTCAAACCCAACATGATCCATCCTATCGGACCCAAAGACGCGAAGAACGCTTTCACTGACATACCCGCCGCAGTCATCGCTCCTGCAAACAATCTGCCTTCCATCGCAGCCAATTTTAGTTGTACCCTTGCAAGACCAAGAGATGTTGACATTTTTGAAAGGTTAAATACCCATCCGTGTGCCATGCTTATAAAAGATGTTCTCAATATCATAACTGATACACCAAGAGCAGCGACCAGTGAAGAAAGAAACGCTATTACCGGTTTACCCTCTCGTAATGCTGTCATCAGCGTTATCACTGCCCCGGTAACCAGGGTAACCATATAAAACTTTGTACTCAGTGTGTTTCCGAGAAGAAGAAAAGCAGTAGTAACAAACCCTATTACACCTATTGCAACTCTCAAGCTTGCTGACAAACCTTGTACCCAGTTGTTAAAAGCGATTATAATTTCTCCGACAGTTTTTATAACGGGTAAAAATCCCTCGGCTATTTTTTCTTTTACACCCTGAAAACTTACCCCCATCTCTTCAAGTGTATCGGCGTTGTCTCTCTGTTTTTTAGCCACATCATCAAGCGTCTGCCCGGTAAGTTCAATTACAGCTCTAACCCTCAGTCGCTTTTCCGCTTCGCCGTCAAGCTGATCAACCGTTTTCCCTTCGGCAGCCGCCAGATCGGAGAGTTTCTTTTCATATACATCCTTCTGGATTCCGAGATTTTTTAATGCTCTTGTAGCTCCCTCAGTGGTGAATACCAGAGCCTTGAAATTGTCGTCAGTACTTCCACCGAATTTGTCAGCGGCATCCTCTGCAATGTTGAAGAGTACTGCCTGATCTTGAAGAGTGACCCCGAGTTCCGTTGCCTGATTGCTCAGTTCAAGAAGTGTTGCCTCTTTCACAGTCCCAGCCGTCGCCTGCTGAAACAGTTTGATATCTTCGGCAGTCCCCTTAAAGTTATCCCTTAACACCCCTAAAGTAGCAGATGCTTTCACATCGTCACTAAAACCGAGTATAAGACTCTTTGCCACTTCAAGACTCTGATTAAGAGCAATCACACGCCCCGCAAAATTATCAAACATATTCGAAGTTCGTTTTATGTTTGCTTCGGCGGTTCGGGTGGATATCGCCACTTCAACTCTTTTCGACGCCGATTTCAATAAATTGGAAAAGGCGTTACCCGCCTTCTCCAATTCCTTTTCAAGTCTTTCAGCATTACTTTTTAAGGTGATTACCACTTCGTTCATTTACTGCTCTTTTCCAATTGTTCTACAGATGAAATTAATTCGTTAAGTTTGTTTTCTCTCTTGCGGTAGTAAAACTTGTAGATGAGTTCCATGTTGGTTTCATCCATTTCCCGGCACCTGGTGGGGTCACCGTCACTCAAATAAAACTCCATGTCTTCTATCTCATCCAAATAATTCAGTTTGAAGTATCTTGCTTCATCCTTCACTATTCGTTTTAGTTTTGCAAGCTCAGTCCGCTCTCTCCCTGAAAGCTTTCGAATCTTTGAGTGAAACTCTCCATCAACTTCATCTTTGAGTCGAAAAAATCAGTAACAATCCTCACCAGGGTTTCGTCATCGATCTCCTCAAAAAGTGTTTTGTCAGTCTCTTCAAATATCACGCAAAGCACCTCTTCTATCAGATCGTTATCCAACAGAAAGAGCAGTTCATTCTTAAGATCTTCCCCGGGCAATTTCCCCAGAAGTTTCCTCAGTTTCTTGTACTGCTTCAGCTTTATCTTTTCAATTTTAGGGTAGGTCCGCTCGCCAATCGCGTACATTTTATTCCTCTATTATTGGTTGTTCTGGTAATTCTGTGTTTGGTACATACTCTATTTTTTCGCAGATCACTTCAACTGTAAAGTTCTTCTCAAAGAACTCAGGTGGCAGATTCGCGATGAAACCAACTCCTTTGCTCATGGGTACTACAATGTCACCCGCGCGGAATTCTTTCCCCCGGGTGTTGCTGACTTCGATCGTACCGGTTTCTTTGGTTATTGTTACCATTATTTCCTCATAACTATTCTGTTTGTCAAATCCATGTTTACGGCAGAGAGATTGTTCCCATATCCGGAATAATCCTGCAACATATTAGCTATACTGCTTCCATTTTTCGGGTCTAACCAGAGTACCACCTCCGCTCCACCGCCTGTAATAGGTTGACCTATTTTGTAGGTGGTTGGATTGAAGTCGCTTTGAGATATGTTGTTGAAACGGATTATTTGCTTAGCTCCTAATAATCCAGCAAATTTTTCAGCGTTTGCATTATTTGCCCCTAGGTTTGTTTTTAATGTGTAAATTATTTTCCCTACACCACTACAAACAACTCCCGCATCGGTAACACCGTTTTTGGTGATTTTTAATTTATCGGTTCTATTTTTTGAAACAAATACATTTGAAAATGTATTTGCTGTGTAAGTGGTTAGAACATTATTTACCGCTAGATTTCCTGTAACACCAATATTGGTTCTTATATATCCATCTGAGCGAAGTTCTGTGTAATTGAAACCATCATGATTAAGTATTGTTTGAGTTGCCAGAGTATTAGGTTTAATCGTATATGCTTCAACGGAATCATAAGCCTGTGTAAGTGAAATCCCATCAACATAGCAATTACCAGCGCCAGACAGATACATTTTTGGAACTTCACCTGCGTTTAAAGCTGTTGCGTCTGCTGTTTCCCATAAAAAATTAAGTACAACTTTTGTCCATGCCGTAGTACTTATTATTGTACTTGTTACAGTTTTTGTACCAATACGAAAACTTAAAGTTCTACTTGCTGTATCGCTTTTAAGAAATTTTTCCCAAGTGTATTTATTCCCCACAGCGAGGCTCTCAAATGCCGTAATGGGTAACGAAACATAGTTTGTCGTAAAATCCCCTGCTCCACTTGCTGAGATGAGAAGTGAAGCTACACCTTCGTACTTATCGACAGTACTTCTTGCTGCGGAATGGTTTCCACTTCCAACCCAATCAATTGCAGTATCGGCAAAAGTGCGGTTATTCGAGTGCTTGATTAACTCCCAACTTTCGTTCAGATCGAGCTTCCAGTCAGGAGTGAAGTTGAAGAAATCGATGTATCCCGTGCCGGAGGCAATGCCGAAAGAGATACTGGTACTCACAGCGGTAAATGTTACAATAACCGTGTTCCACTGGGTGGTGGCGGCGATAATAAAGTAGTCTCCGGATCCTGCAACCGAACCGATATTCAAGGCGGAATCACCATACCATCGGATCCGCATCTTATATTTCTGGCCGATCGTCAGTCCACCGTAGATAGCGCGGGCAGAAGACCCGGCAAGCTTCAGCACCATCGAAGTTGTCGAGCCGGATATCCCCACCTGATTCCATGTTTCCCCTGAACCTTCCAACCATCCTGCTGGTCGGGATCCTGCGGGGTAGAAATCATTCTGATTGCCTGTAAGCAGGTTGGTCGGTAGCTCCCTGGTCAGATATTCGTCAGTTCCATTGAACTGGAGCGCGTACTGATGCAGAAGCGGAAGATACTTCTTCCGCTTCAGCTTCGGGGTGTTATGGTCCCGTGAGTTCATTAAACTGCCCTCCTGCAGGTTATATGCCCGGCAGGTGAACTTGCGTGTATCTTCACGCCAACAATCTTCCCATAGAGCGTCTTACCCTGATAATGGGTAATGCAGTTACCGATGGTAGAGTCGGCGTTCTTCTTTGTTGCAGCTTCACCGGAGCCAACAGGATAGCCGGTCTTGTATTCGATCTCGGCAAGTATCGTATCTTCATTGAACTCGATGCACCACCAGTATTGTCCTGCAGGTGGGGTGTACTTCACATTCTTTGTCGATATGTTATCAACACCTATGTCAGTCATATTTTATGCTCCATTGAAGATTGTTTTCCATTCGTTGTCATCCTTAAGTTTAAGATCATTCGTCGAGGGATCATAAAGCAGATCACCATTTTCGTAATCACTTAGACTTGCGGTTGTTTCCGCGTCTTTGTAGTATATGCTTTTTTTTTGACCGAGCACAGGTATTACCGCTTCAGTGGGTGTGCCACTGGCGAGGGTACCTCCGAACATAGCAGTGGTTTCACCATCGGTCATTTTGAAAAGCTTGTAGGTAAGGTTCCCTTTTGCCGCCATTGTCTGACAGTCATCTACAGTGAATTTCATGATATAACTCGTTCCGTCTTTTACCTCTATTTCGGTATCACTACCATTCAAAGCAGAAGACTTTTTGGAAAGAAGTGCAATTCCCTGTGTGTAAACCACGGCAATCATCTTGTCGGCAAGTACCGCCCCGGTATCATCGATTTCGAATGATTGTGCTGATGAACCGTCAATCACGGGTGTTGAAAAATTTTCAGTTGTCATTTCTCTCTCCTATATGTAATAAGTGTATTTACTGCCATAGCTGCCGGTTGCCTTGTCAATCAGAGTAACCGGTACATCTCCTGCAAGTACGATCTTCACTTCCCGTTTCTCATCCGAAATCTCGAAGTCGGATTTAAGGGAAAGAACTTTCGCATTGAAGATGTGCTCCTCATACTTCCCGCCACCGTTATTCTGTTTGATAACAATTCGGGGATTTGCGTCAAGAAGATTCTCCCATGCCTGCAACTTGTCTTTGTTCGCCTCGGCAACAGTGAACTGCCCTTCAACTGAAATGAAGTCACAGATTGTTCTGTCGTAGATTGATTTTCTCCCCTTGGTCTTCATGGTGAAATTCATGTCGAGAAGATTCTCTATATCAAACAGAACCGTGCCTGATCCCTCCCCAAACTTCACACTGTCAAGGTATGGACTGTTCATCTGTGAAGGTGAATATTCATCCAGCCCGATAAAACTTAACGGTTCATTTGTTACAGCATCGTCGAGCAGGAGCTGGCTAAGTACTTTCGGCATTTTCACTTCAAATGAAAGCTTCGCAATCCTTTCATCCTTTGTCATCTGATACTCTACATCCAGTCCCATGAACCTCTGTCCGTCGAATCTGAAGCATCCGCCGAATGTCCGTGTAAGCGGATCGAAATCGGTTACAGCCGTAGCCTCGGCAAGGAACTCACAATCAACACCATTTCTCCTAAGGTGCTCCAAAAGGTAATACCAGAGTGGTCTGTCGATGTTATACGACTCAACCTCTGCCTTATACCTTGCCCAGTTTTTAAGGTCCCTTCCCTTGGTATCTTTCACGGTTTCATCTGTCTTCACCAGGTTTGATGATTTTCTCACATCAAGTGAGATCGCTGCAAGTGCGGGATCCGAATAGGGTGGCACTACCCCTTTCTTCCAAAGCATGATTCTTTTTAAGCCAACAATACTTGTACTCATTTTCTAACTCCTGTCAGGTTTTTTGTCCAAATCTCAAAACGACAATGTCGGTCTGTTCATTAATTATTTCTTTGATTTTATACTCTTTCCCTCTAACTGTCACGGTGTCACCCAGGGCAACTTTACTTAAGTCGGCACTCTGAATAAAGCAGGTGATCTCGTATGTCTCCATCTTCCCCAGGGCGTTCTTAAACCCGCCGTTACTGCCGATGTAGTCGACATCTATAATCCCCTTGATCTTCGTCAGTTCAATAAATATCTCTTCTTCAAGACCCGAATTAAAGGCACAGCTCAAGTCAATCACAATCAATCTCCTTCCGGTACAACGGGTGGTGGCAAAGGAACTGCCGGTGAGTAGAGCTCGTAATATCCAAGCATCATCCCGACAATTCCAACTCCGGCAATAATATCCTCTTCGAACACTTCCATGTCGTCACCTGTGAAATTCATTTTCACGCTGCCGTAAGTGGTGATGAGATACTCCCTGTTGTTTATCAAAACTCTGTAAATATCATCCATTGCCTTCCTGATCAGCTCGGGTGTGTCGGTTCCCGAAGCACAAAACACGACAATATTGAGACTCAATTTGATCTCGAGGTTAGGCAGATTTATCCTGTCACCCAACTCACTGGAGGCATCCTGAACCTCAACCCAGAGATCTGTCCCCTGTGCTATCTGTCCGGGTTTCCAGCTATAGACACAATTCGAGAAATCGCTGTAGTAACCGTTCTCAACAGTCACAGTTTTCAGCTTGTCGATGATGCTCGATACTATGTTATGCCGCTTCATTTGGTGCCTGCAGAAGGTTTGTCGTGGCAGGGATAATTCCCTTTTCGATCATGTAACTGTTCTCCTTCGCAATCTCATCCATCACTTCGTAGAAGTCCCTTCCATTTTCGGCAATCACTTCCGATCTGCTTTTGATCCCCGCATTGATGGCGTTGATATTTGCGTTAATTTCTTTCAGCGGGTCGACCCACTGCCACCTTGGTCCCACAAACGACGGTTGATTCAATCTCTCAAAATTCCTCAATCCAAGATTCATTTTCCCGAGAGTAAGGGACATCTTCAACCACTCTTCAAAAACTCTGGTAACGAATTTTTCAATAATCATTTCCTGAGCATCTTTGAAATTTTCCCGCTCCTCTTGTGTACCGTATCGAATGGAGCTGTAATTCACAGCTTCAAGATCCTGCGAGAGAGATACATAAGAGATGTTGAGCCCGGATGCAATAAGCATCATGATTCTTTTTGTGAATGGAGCAAACTGTGCCTGAGGGTATTCAGGATTGTAGCCGATAAATTTGACACCGACAGGTAATACTTCTATCGTACCCGGTTCCGTCTTTGTTGTCTCAACCGTCGCATCCTCCTCACCGAGTCCGAGTACTTTCGGATCCTCTGTCTGATAGAAACCCATCTTGGCAGCACCTGCCCGTGAATTCACCAGCGCCCCTTCAATGTAGCCGTTCAAAATTCTAAGCGCAAGCATAACCGGTGCAAGCCAGCTCCATCCTCTGGTCTGGTCAGGTCTGTGCATCTTATAGAGATGAATTATCTCTTCGGCAGGAACTCGCACTCTCACACGCGTATCGAGAGACATCCCCATCATTTCAGCACGGGGATTTTTTTCGGTGACATAGTAGGCAACCGGTTTTCTGAATCCATCCATTTCAATGCCAAGGCGAACTATGTTGCCGTTAGGGAGAACTTCGTTGTACTGGTCGTCGATCAGGGCGGGATCTATCACTTGCAGACTTATTCCGTAAGGATTTCTTTCGGTGTCCTTAACAATTCTCACAAAGAACTCACCGTCCCTTGGTATCCCTCTTGCAGCCGCTTTACAGATTTCTCTGAAACTCATACGCCCGTCAACACTGGAAGAACGACACCATTTTTTCCATTGAGCTTCAATCTCTCTGTTGGTTGCTTCATCGAAGACATCCCCCTTTTTAATCTTCATTTGAAGCATGTATCCGTTGGTACCGACAAGATTCGTCTCGAGGATGCCAAAGTATCTCGAAGCAATCTCCGAATTCTTTTCGAGATCCCTCGCTCTCATTCTGATCTTTGCTATGTCACCTTTAAGATCGGCATCAATTGACTTGTAAGAGACAAGCCAGTCGGATACAAATCTGGTTGCGGCGGCGGCAGCGAAATTGCGGGTTTTCCCGATTGTTTTGCGAAATCTGTTTTTAATCCAGGAGAACATCATTTACCTGTCAATATTAAGGTTATGCCTGCACCGGCTGTAACTAACGATCCAAACCACCAGGATTCATACCATGCAGGTTCAATTACTGTTTCCCTGGTGATCACAAGGGTGTCAACCCTGGTAAGCTTTACAGTGTCAACCCTCACAATCTCCCGGTTTACTGTGAGTAACTCTATATCAAATTTTAGGGAATCGACAGCAGGGTAAGTGGTAACCCCGAGATCAATCTCACCATCCTGAAGAGAGAATGTGGTATCTACTTTTGAACTGTCGCTGCCGTACCTGATTATTTTTTCGACAGGTACATGAACGATCTTTTCAAACACACGGGAAAAGAAAACGGTATCAGGTTTGCCCTGGACAAATACAGTGTCCTGCTTGCCTGTCTTAAATTCTTTTGTTTCCTTCCCGGGCACTCGTTTTACTTTCGTAAAAACCAGTACTGCCACAATCAGAGCGATAAGCATAAGCACCACCCAAAATCCTTTATCCATCCTGACCTGCCTTTTTTGAAAGTACATTGCCGGCATAGAATGCACCGGTAACGGATGCGATCCCTACGCCAAGCTGAAAAGCAAAAGTCGGTACCTCGGGAGAATTAATTTTGCCGGTGATCACGACCGTCAGGAACAGTATCACATACACGAATAGTGAAAGGAGAAAAGCTGCAAACTTTCTGAATCCGATTTTAGGAATCATGTATGTTCCTTTCCATTTGGGACTTTGCCCAGTTGAGCACCGGTAACCATTCATTCCTAAATTCCCGGTCAGCGTTATTCCTGTTTATCTCGTTTTGCATCACCCGGTTTTTCATCTTCTGTACATCGTCTGATATTGCAGTAAGTTTCTCTACAATCTCGGTATGCCGGGAAAAAAAATGGTTTTCCAACACCCCTTTTAATTCATCAAACCTTTCCTCAAATCTCCTGCCAAGAGTATCGATGTCTGTGTTTACCGTAGCAAATCTGTTGAGATAATCTTTTTGAATCTCGGTCTGATCGTTTTTTACTTTTTCAATAACACTGCTATATTTTTCCGCTTTATCCCACATGAACTTCAGGAAGAAAGCGAGCATCGCTGTGATCAATACTACAGCGCCGCTCAAAACGGATAAGATAAATGATTCTGTCATTTGCCTGCCTCCGCTTTTAACCGGTTATATTCAGCGTCAAAATAGATTTTAAACCGGTTCCAGTCCCATGCCGGCCCGATGTCATACTTATCTTTGCGAAAATGCGTGTGCGTCGTGATTCCAACGAGCTTTTCATTGTTCTCAACATAGTCCAGATTAGTGTTGATTATTGGCGGGATCCCGAATGCCAAACAACGCTCAGCCGCCCATTTTCCCACATTCTCGTATTGAGCTTCGGTGAAAGTCGCCCAGTGAAAAACTCCTTTGAATGGAGTCTTAAAACTGACATACTCACCCTTGTATATATTCCCGTAGCAATCCACCATAACACCGTTTCTGTTCCAGAGTGGCCCGATGTTTTGAATCTCTATCCCAATCGTTCGCATCTCATTAAAGAGAGTTGAACCCAAATGAAACGCCCAATACGCAGGTGCAAATAATTCCGCAATCACTCCGTCACGCCCGCAGGCATAGGTAGTTGCGACTTTTCCGGGTTGCTGATCGAAGTAGTTACCGGTTGCTATGGCATCTCCGTAACCCGCAGTAAAGTGAAATGTGAGAGCGTTTTTCTTTGTTATCTGGTCAACATATTCACCATATTTTAAATATCTGCCGACTAACTTGTAAGCGATTCTTTTTAATAAATTCATATCAACTCCACCTCTTGTTTTCAATGTGATATCTAACCGTGAAGCCCAAGCTGAAAACAACATAAAAAATGATGACGGTAATCAAATCAAACTCCGATGCCACCAGACAAAGCAGAAGAATACCTGCAGATTTTGTTAAGTGGAAACCATCTTTGAACGGAGCTGCGAGATACTTCATCACGAAATCCAAAATTTTATTTTCATATTTCCAGTTATTCGAGATGTACCATTTTGAATTTGGGAACCATACCGAGTTGTGTCCGCCAAGCTTGTAAATATTCCTGTATATCTTTTCTGATTCTGCAATGAGTATGCCACCCAAAAAGAGTATCGCAAGATCAATAAACATTTTATATTCCTGTTTTCGTTAATAAAAACCGTCCGGCAGTTCCGGGTGCGTCAGACCACCGGACGGTAGCGGTATGATATTAGCTTATGTCATCTGCCCATGCAAACGATTCCTCGTGTGCAAAAGCGATGTCAGTATCGGCGTTCATTGTGAGTCTTACGAGACCCTCAGTGTCCTTGATGTAAGGGTTCGTCAATATCTCGTATGGTCCCCATGTGCCTATATAGACATTCTCATAGTTGCCATAAAAGAGGTGTCCGTCTGAAATAGGTGAGAATTCAAGGGCATCGCGGGAAATAATCTTGTTGTCATCCGAACAAAGGAATATCGCCTGCCCTTCTACAACCGGTCTGCTTTGAAGTGTCGCCATAACATTACTGTTCCCTACCCAGTACATTCTCAGCCCCGATGCGTTAAGTTGCTTCACAGCGGCTTTGAACTGAATCAGCTTGTTTCTGTTGGTGTCTGCGGCAGTTACCTTGGTTGCATTCACTAAATCTTTAATGCCCGAGATGGTGGCAGATCCTTCGTGAAGAACTTTGGCGAGAGTATTCTCAAGCGATCTGAAAATTGAATTTCTTACAATCAGCTCGATGTTGAGATCAGACTGATTCAAAAGTCTTCTCGAAAGCTCGGTGAAAACACCCCCCTTTTTGGGTGACATCTGAACCTGTCCGTCATCAAGTGTTCCCTCGGCTACAGCAGCTATTTCACTTGCTGCCCAGCCAAATCCGAGATCACTGTTCAGTTTCGGGATCTCGATGTTGCCAACAAGTCCGTTCATCATGTTTACGCCAATGAGGTCGAGAATGTTTTCAGGTGCGAGAGCATCAATGAAAAGATCACCTCTGAAATCGGTACCTACAAATTTGTTGCCTGTTGCAACTGCTGCTCTTTTCCCTCTTTTGGATGTGAAAAGATTTTGTGGCACGAGAAGACCTTTTGATCTTTTGTCAAATTTCTTCGAGAGCTCGTTGTGTACTTCTTTCTCGAAGCAATCATCACCATTAAGGATTGATCTGATACCTCTCGAAAGTGAATATTCCCTCAGGTTCTCTTCATCAAGATGAGCCTCGGTGCTCAATGGTTTCGAACTGGGAATGTGTTGAAGCACATACCCTCTGTACTGTTCAATTGTGTAGTTTCCCTGGATTGCAAAATCGTAGGGCAGATTGTGTGAAGTGCCAAGAGCTCGAATTTCTTCGGTTGTTTTTTGTCTCTCTTCGGCGGCTATATCAATATCTGGCATTGTTATCTCCGGTTTATTTAATTCGTTATTGTTTGTAAAATCTTGTTCTTTCGTATCCGGTTCTTCCCCGGTTGATATGTCACCGGTATTAATTGATCTGCCTACTCCGACTGTATGATCTGCCGGCACCGATACGATGCTCACTTCCAGAGGAGTCCATCTGAATATCCTGAATAAAGGTGAGTCGCTCTTTTTCGCATCGGGGTGTTCCGACACTTCCTCATAATCGTCATATCCGAAGTCATATCCAATTGAAACATTCCTGCGGATCCCGTCAATCACATCATTGAACACCTCTTCACCGAGAGATCCTTTACTGAATCTTACGGTTGCATACAGTCTTTTGTCATCGCCGATGAAGGCATCTTCAACCACTCCTATCAGGTTGTTAGCCTGGTGGTTCAAGAGCACATTTGCTCCATCCTTCAGCCGTTCGAGGTTTACTGATTCCTGATCGTGTACCAGTATCTCTCTGTACCATCCAAAATCAATTTCTCTCTCGGAGGAAACAGGCATCGTTATGGTCCTGTTTTCCCTGTCGATCTTTGATTCGTTTAGCTCGGCTCTTTGTCCGTGTGACCTTTGAGGTTTGCCGACAAGGTCTTTGAAATTTTTATTCATTTCTCTTTTAGTCTCTTCTGTATGCGTAGAACCAAAGTTTCAAAGTGGCATCTTTCCTGTTGCCGGTGTAGCCAATAATCTTAAACCGGTAGTAAGGATATTTCCCCTTGTTCAGATTTGCAGTACTCTTCGTGAATGTTTCCGCAGAGTCCGCAAAGAGTGTGTCCACTATAAACCAGGTAGAGTTATCGTAGCTTCCTTCCACCTTGGTCCGTATGTACGGTTTGCCTGATGCTGATGCAAGCAGATAGCTGAAGCTGAAGGGATAAGTGTCCCAGTCGTAATTCTGGAAATTACCCAAGCCGAAAGCTTTCGTGCTCAAGGTATCCGTTGAATCAACGGAAGCTGTGACCGTGATCAGTCTGCCACCGGTTATATTTTCAACTTTCATTGTCTGGGCATTTACCAGGGCAATTGTCGGGATGAAAAACAGCAGCGTGAAGATTAATATTCGTTTCATCTTGAAACCTTTCTTAGAATTGAATGTAGATTTTTTTTGTTCCAAAGCTTTGCTTCCCGTTCTCCTGTCTTGCTTCTGCATCAACCAGTGCCTGCAACTTCGCTCTCGAGGTTATAAGCTGATCGTGTGTCATGTACTCAATCTGGGTTTTGCCGACATACACTTTCAACTGCTCTCTCGATGCCTGCCTTAGAAGTGCTGCCTCGATAGCTTCAAGCGCAATTTTGTTGTTGCTCTTCTGACCGAGTACTTTGATGAAGAATGATCCTTCGAGCACAGTGGTCTTGTCGGAACCGACAGTCACATAGGCACGGTAGAAATATTCTCCGGCAGTAAGGGAGTTGGTCTGGGAAGTAGTAAGGGTAAGGGAATATCCGCCGGCAGATGGAGATGCCGTCTTTTCAGTGATGGCGGTGGGTCCGCTAAACTGGAAGTTGCAGGTACCAACAAGGTCTGTTGGCACCTCGAGCGATATGCTGTCGCCGGGGTAAAACTTCATTAATTATTCTTTCAAAATTCTACCCACTAAAATATAGTGCAAAAACATCAATTTAAATGCAGTAGTACTGCAGTAAATTGGCAGTTTACTACAGTAAACGGGTTACTAAAAAGGGGACAATTTACCAATTTTTTTAGATTTTCGGGGCAAAAAGGAAGCGGAAAGAAAACGGGGTAATTTTGAGGAAATTTGAAACACGAAAAAAATATTTTTTGCGGGATTTTTAGAAAAGTGTATCGTTATGATACATTTTTCTTTAAGGAGGGAAAGTTGGTCTTTCCTCATTTTTGTAATCTTTCTCTCCCAATTTTGCTTTCCAATGTGCTTCAGATTCCAACACGGATTCAATTTTTATTATCTCATCAAAATCTTCATGGAAGCTGTAATAGGCAAAGAAAGCTGCAACTGCAAGATCAAGGAATTCTTTTGCAACATGATCCTTTGGGTAATGTTTCCATATGGCATCCATTACTTCATGTAGTTCCTCGGCACAGATACCGTAAGCTTCATGCAAGCTGACGAGAGGTCTGGTGCCGTGTTTCGCATTTCGCTTAAGAAAAGCAAGCTTGAAGGCGGGATAGAACTGATCTAAAACCTCGTTTGTAAATTGAGATATCTGTTTGTCTTTAGTCATCTTATTGCTTTAAATAATTATTTGTAAATATAATTTCGTTAGGCATTTTGACATCCAATATCCTGCCTAATACTAAGGATACATTAAACTTCTTTTTTACATCAAACCCTTCATACAGCCACATATTATTACAAAACCTTACTTGAAGAGGAATGATGAATCTTGTTTGCAGCTCTGCTTCTTCAGTCAAGTAAAGTATTTCTGCAATCTGTGATACGGCGGTGTCCAACATTTGATTAGATACTTCATATCTTTTCATTTTTTTTTGCTCACGGATATAACGGGCGGTGTTCGTCGGAAAAAATAAATGTCACCACCGCCCAAAATTGTTAGTTAGTTCGAGTACCGGGCGGTACCCGTAAATCATTTGGCTGACTGATAAATCTTATCCCTTCGTTGTGAGACCCTTTCTGTTTGTTGCTGATCCTGTTAATTACTTGTTTAGAAAATTTGCATCCCATGTGCTGCCGCCTGATTTCCGTTTAACTTTCGGTGATGGTTTAGTGATTACGAGCTTCTGTTGTTTCGGCTCTTCAACCTCGATATTATCGAGCAGGTAACAGATATACTGGGTAGGACTCATACCCATCCTCTGTGCATCCTGCAGAAGCTTTTCATCATGCGGTTCTTTAATATCAATCCTCATACCATCCCATTTACCAGTTGTTCACAAATCCACCTTGACGACGGGGTAATATCCGTTGCACAGGTTTCGGTTTAACTTCCTTTTTTGCAAGGTCTGCTTTCACTTCTTCTGTCTCTTCGGAAGGAAGTTTTCCCCGCTTCAGTTCAATTCTCTTTTTTAACGCATTCCAGTTAACCGGTTGTATGCTGATCGCTGCATAGTTAAGCAACCAGGTATCAAGAGCTTCATTCCGTTTTTCACCATCCTTCTTCACATAAACCGTGTAGGTGACCATGCCGCTTTTCCGGATGATGCCAACCTCGGAAGCAAGTTGTTTGAAGTATTCATCATCGCAGTACTCTTCTGTAAAGTGGATATACTTCGGTCCCGGTTCCGTAATTTTCAATCTTGTTTCATAGAGATGCGACTTCGCCTCGTTGGTACCAACTCTCACCAGAGTCAGTCTGTCATCATAAACCTTGCTTGACGATGTCAGGGGCGCCGCGTAACGACCGACACCCTTGCTCGGTCTTACTCCGTCAAAGCGTCTCCGGAAGCAGTAGTCATAAACCATCTTCATCTTTCCCTGGTATCCTGAGTCGATCAGGGTGAGGGATATTTTCAGGAGCATTCCATCAGCTCTTTTCCAGGTCTGCTTCCTCAAATTATCCAGCTCGTCATACACTTTCCGGTCATCTATGTCACCGTAAATCTTGAAGTATCCAAGCACCCAGCATTCCTCCCCTTCCCCCCATCCGCAAACCTGTGCTTCAAGACGGTCAACCTGAACATCCACACCCATCGTAAGGACAAGCACACCCTCGGGAACGAAAGGATTTTCATCGGTCATATAGTTTTCAATTCTCTCCATCAACTGATCGGAGTCATACTCAACTTCGTGTTTCACCTCATACGATTCACCAAGTGTGGTATTCACAAAAGCTTCATAGCTCTCTTCATTTCCCTGTGCCTTTATGTAACTGTTCACAATCGTTTTAAGCGAGCTCAGGGTGCTGCTCAGCTCGTTGATATGGAAGGAAAGATGTGATGTCACCTTCGGATTATCAGCAACCCAGGTTCCCCGTTTCAGCATCTGCTGCCGTTCCCCTTCGGTGATCCCGTGCCCGCAATCGATACACTTGATACGGGCTGTCTCCGGAAAGTGTTCAACCGGTTCCCCGAACATGTCAAGCTCTTTCTCCCAGGTTACATTTTCCCACTTCAATATCTGCATGGTACCACACTTTGGACACGGCACATGGTACTTGTGCTGGCTTCCCTGCTTGTAGAATTTTTCAATCCTGTCGATGTTCTTTCTCGTCGGTGTGCTGCAGCGGATCTTTTTGCGTCTCCCCTCAAAGGTCTGTGCACGCTTCTCAGCTCTAAGTATCGGATCCCCTTCCCTCTGTTGTCCCGGTTCAAGAGAGTTGATATCGTCAGAGATGATGATCGGGATCGACATCTGTCTCAAACCGTGAGGTGAATTGCCTCCCACCATCTTCAGATAACCGCCCGGATAGAGCATGAAAAGTTTATTCCCCTCTTCACCTCTCCCCCTTTTTGCCCTTACTTTTTGCTTCAGTACCGGAGTATCATCGATGGTTTCACGGAGCTTTGTATCAGAGAAGCTGCGGGCTACATCCAAAGTCGGAAGGAGCATAAGCACCGGCTGGGGAATGATGTCGATGGTGTAGCCAATAATGATCAGAAGAAAGCTTGTCTTACCGATCTGTGCCGAACCCATCACCGTGATCTCCTCTACTTCGGGATTCACATAGCTGTCCATAATGAACTTCAGGTGAGGAGTGTTATCGGTTCTCCATGGTCCCGGCATGTTCGAGGTTTCAGGAAGAATATAATTCCTGTCTGCCCACTCGCTCGGCAAGAGATCAGGTGGCAGTTGAAGGGATTTCTGAAACTCAGAAATTAAGTTCGTTATCTTCTGTCTCTGATCCGCTATCATCTTCGTCTTCAATGTCTGTAAAATATCCGGGTTTAAGTTTCGATATGTCCTCACGAATCAGGTTGATTTCTTCATGGATTGCTGCAAGGGTGATGCTGTCTCCGTTCACCCGCCGGTTTATTTTCACAGCGAGACCCTCAAGAAACTTAACGATTACTTTCCCCATCGTCACCCAGGTGCTCTTCACCAGCTCCACTTCGATGTACTCACCCCGAAGTTTCTTCAGCTTGATCTCTCTTTCTTCGTTCCTCATTTCCTGCTCAACTTTGCGAAGCCGGCTGAGAGTCTGATCACCTGATTTTAACTCTTCGTTTTCCTGCCTCAACTCCCTGATCAGCCACCTGGTGCAGGCTACAAGATCGTAATTTCCACGCTGCTCACGAGGCATTCCCTTCTGTACCCAAAGCTGGATAGTGCGTTCATCTCTGTCAAAGAAGTTTGAAATGAACAGAAGATCGACAGGAAGACTGATCTTGTTTATATTTTTATTGTCATCACTCATGATTTAGTACTTCACTTTTAATTAAAAACCGCTAAAACGAAGCGAAAACGAACTATTTCGTATTGAAAATTTACAAATGTTGCGGTTGAGCGTCCCCGCTAATGAAAACCTGTGGAAGTACCTTGTCAATTTCCCGACTCCTTTAGCAGGCGATCGAGTTCTTTAACATAGTTTTCCTGAAACTTTGCTGTCAGTTCATCCATTGCTATCCTGCTGCTGATCAGACCTGCCACCGAACCCATACCGTACTCTTTGATGCCGAGTCTTTTCTTCCCGATGCGGTAGAACACTCCGAGGTGTCCGCTCTTCATCTTTGCGATGAAGGGTTTCATGCCGCCCGGTTGCTTCACCTCTTCACGCCTGCCACGAATGTATTCGATTGTAGTTCTGTCTACGAAATCCCTGTTTCGCTTTTGCACACCGCTCTCCTTAAGTTTCTTTTTGTTCCCCGCACCTGTTACAAATTTCTTACGCTCACCTGAGCTATAGGTTTGTACCGGTCGAAAGAGTGAAGCGGACACAGGCAATGCCGGCATAATGATCCTGAATGTGTCGTCATCTTTGATGCTGGTTCTTAGTCGGGTCTTGTTGTTAAGATCAGAGAGTCTCATGTTGAATCTGCTCATCACAAGGTTTTGCACTTCCCTCAGTGCTTTACGACCGGCACGGTTCATAGCTCGCCTGTTTGCCTGCTTCACCGTGATCTCCAGTTGTTTGAATAGTGGTTGACTCATTATGATTTCTCTTTCTTTATTTTCATTTGTTTAAGATTCTGATTCGTTATCTGCTTTTCAATTGTTACAGATGTTACAGTTTTAAAGTATGTTTTAAACTTATACTTATATATAGTTTGAACCCTGTATTTTTGTTGTAATATCTGTAATATCTGTAACAACGGATTAACCCCTTGTAAATAAAGAGGTTAGTTTTTGATAAATCTGTAACATTCATTACAGATTCATCAAGTAATCTGTAATATTTGCTAAAATGTCGTTATTGTTTCATCCGTTCTCCTTACATAAGCAGATTGATTCTTCATCACTTTGTAACCCCGTGCATGCTTTTTAATGCCGGGTATCCACTTGACAGAGCTTTCAAACCCCAGCTTATTCATTATCATCCCTATCCTTTTGGTTGTAACTTCGTTCATGTTCACCTTACCGCCGAGCTTTTCGAGAAGAAGTTGATTGATCTCAGTTACAGTCATGAAGTCGGTATAGAACATGTCACTCGGGTCAGGTATGCTGAGCCACTGGGTGATAAGGTCCTCTTCTATACTTACCTTCCGGAAGTTATCATTCTGTTCCTCAATCTTCTTGATGTCTTCCCCGTTGAACCAAAACCTGAAACCCGCCTTAAAGAGTGCATAGGCTTGAGCGTAGAGGGCAGAGACATCAAACTGCCTGAAGTTGATACCTTTAACCTTGTGCACGATAAACCTCCTGTTACCTGTCTCATCTGCAAGAAAGTACTGCTGGTTAATGCTCCCGCAGAAAGAAGCCCGCCGTGTCCAGCAACTGTCAAAGGCGGCATAAGCCTGTCTTAAAGTGACCGTGGGTGAAGTAAGTGCACTCTTCAATTGGTTCATGTCCGCTCTGTCATAGCTGCTCATTTCATCCAGGTTGATCAGCATCTTTTGCCCGAGATACTTTTGATGATCCTTGTTATGAAAATCAAACGGTTGAGAGTACAGATAGTCATCCCGCAAGTGTTCAGGCACAATCGAGTTTAGCCAGGTGGTCTTGAATATCCCCTGTTCCCCCTGAATCACAAAGCACTGATGATTCACCACCTTATCGTCTATCAGACCCGCCACCAAAGCAACCATCCACTTGGTAAAGTTGTTTTCAAAACTCTCTCTCGATTCAGCCTCATCAAGCACCACCATCGAAAGGAAGTCGTTGATGTATTCCTTACCGTCCCACTTCGGGAGAGAGAGGATATAGTCATTAAACGGATTGAAGTCCTGCGCCAACTCCCCTTGTATAACCGCCTTAAGAACATCCTTTGCTATCCGGATGTCCGCTATCATCAGCTTACTGTAAATCTTGTCAAAGTCCCGTGCCTGAAAAAACTTCCATGGAGATTTCCCGTCAGTAAACTCGACCATCTGCATCACTGTGTTATACCTGAACCCGTACACACTTTCAAGATATTCTTTTACATCGAGGTTCACATTCCGTTTAGTCGGTTGCAGTGAGAGTGTCACCTTCTTTTCCGGAATTGCCTCGAGCGCCTGTTTTGCGTTATCCATATTGCACCACGAAATCTGTTATATCCTTGTTCGGCAGAGCTTTAATAGCTACCTGTTTGCCAAGCTCTGCGAAGCGTTTAATTAATTTTGCCTGTAACTTCTTACCCGGTTCATCCGAGTCGACCATTATAACAACCTCGAAACCGGTAAGTCTGTCAAGCTTTTCCAGATTGACAGTGCCGGTACCCGGGACGCCGATACAGTTATAACCCATCTGTGCCATAACCATTGTATCGAATTCCCCTTCAACTATATAAAGCTTTTCTCCTTTACCCATCGAAGCAACCACATCCCAGTTGTAGAATCTTCGCGGAGTATTCACGCCCAGACCGTCATCCCTTAGTCCTATGTACTTGCTTGCATCGGATGGTGCTTTCTCCTTTTCACCATCAACGCCGTAATACCTGCCACGAAGATAAACGATTTTACCCATGTGCAGGTAACTGATCATAATCCTGTGACGGAAGAAGATTAGGTTTACTTTCTCATTAAACAACCCGCTTCTTATAAGCCGGTCTTTCCCAAATTTCTGTTTAAGGTACTCTGATACCCTCTTGTAATCTTTTATGAAGAAGCATTTGAACTGTTGCAGAGTTTCAGCACACAGTTTCCTTCTTTCATTCATGTAGAGCTTTGCATCGAGTTCCCATCCGATCTGCAGGCAGAAAGAGTAGAGAGCCTCAAACACCTCTTTGTTTTGCTCCATCCTGTGATGCTTCACCTGGTTAAGTGCATAGGTGCCGTCATCCGTCATACCAAAACGCTCGTAATAGATTTCCTTTTCTTCATCGGAAAGAATTACATTCAAATCGAGCTCCATACGCTTTTTTAGCTGATTAGGAGGCAATTGGGGTGCAGGTGAATACTTTCCGCCAATCATGCTGAATAACTCTGCTATGCCCTGTTTCCGCTCTTTATTGTATAGCAAACAGTAAAGATCAATAACATCACCACCTTTGGAGGTGGAGAAGTCATAAAAACTGTCACTCTTCGGATAGATCTTGCAACTCGGCGTTTTCTCTTCACGACCGGGAGAAGAAATAAACCCGCCACGGTTTACAGGGACACCGCAGCGGGATAACAGTTCGAGGATACGCAAACTTGATTTTATCTGTTCAATCACGGACAGACCCCTGATAAGAAACCACAAACACGATAAACAGAATAACACAGGTAACAATTACCCCAAGAAGAAAACCGAGTATATATTCATTCATTCGGCAATCTCCGCCATTTCGTAAACAAATTTATCTGTCCAGGGCGGAGTGCTCAATGTGCTCATTAACCTCAAAGATATCAAAGATCAGGATTATGTTTCCTGTCGTAAAGCTTTTGTTCGAGGATCCTGGTGTATTCATATGATGATGCCCCTTTAAGGAAGGCAAGCACCAGTCCGTTAAATACAAGCACCAAAGCGATTATCAAAAAAACTTCCATTTCAGTTGTTCCTTTCTTTTACAGGAAAAATATCTTCACATGAAGCTGTAAGAATGTCACCATCGAACGATTTAACAGAGTATGAGATACTCAGCTTGAAGTGATCCAGTGACATATTAACTCCAAGGATCTCACCAAAGGTATATTTGTAGCAAATGAGATTCCCGTTGGTATCGGTGATTTTCTCTTTTACCTTCACCGGTTTGTGCAGGTCGTAAAATTCAATTCGCATTACCCACCTCGTTTAACCAGGTGTCGCATACCCTTTTGATGGAAGAAAACGGATAGATACTTCCCTGAACAAACTGCGGATTGCTGCACTGGTTACCCGAGAGGAGCTTGTAGTCTCTGTCACCCGTTTCCCTGAAAATAAATGACTTCGAGGGCATCATGTGCAAATAGGGAGTATAAAAGAGGACCGTCAGATAATCCTTGGAAACTTCTATCCGGTAGTCAAACCTGAATGCTTTGTCAGAATTTCGTGTCATTTACCAAATTCTCCTCTAATTTGTTCAGCTTCTCTTTTATGTCGCGGATCTCTTTAAGGATGTGCCGCTTCTCCCTTTCATCAATCACGGAATCTGATTCGGCATTGATGATATCACCCTGCAATTTCACGATGTTTTCATTGATCCGGTTACATTTCCCCACAAGATTTAGACGGGGAGCCGGCTGATCAACATCCACACCCATCTCGTTGAGAGCTTTCATAATGTCAGTATAGACATTGTGACTTATCTTTGTCCCGTGATTCAGGATGTAGTAAAGCTTTTGCGGATACATCCCGTGCATATTCCGGCACAGATCTGTCGGCGATATGCCGTTCTCCCACAATATGTTTCTGATCTCTTCAAGTGCTGTCATGTTAAATATCCAGATTGTAATAGTTTTCTCCCTTTATCCACTTGTTAAGCAGGGAGGGATAACTGTAGTTTTTGCCGCCTTTTTTGAAGACAGGAAGTTCACCGGTATGAATTTTATTGTACACGGTTTGCTTCTTCATCTTCAGGTACTTCGCCATGCCTTCAATATCGAGGGGTTCCTCGGATTCAAGTTTCTCCAGCAGGAGATCCTTCACTTCAAGCATTAAGGATAGAAGGGTCTTGTTATCGACCCAGCGATCTTCAAGTTTCTTTTTCATGTTATGCACCCGGTTTAAAATAAAAAACCGGCAGCTCCGTCGAGGTCTTTACCGGGTTCTCGCTTGTTTGGAGACCGGTTGCCTCGCGGCTAAACTGCCGGCGATTTGGTGTGATTTTTATTTCATTAAGTGTCGATATGATTCTCGTTATCAGATCATCCGACTGTAATTTATCGCTTGTGAACTCGCATGTCATTCCGTTTGGGAATCTCAACCGCAGATGGTAAACTCCGCGCCTGATCAGGATCCTGAGTATCTTTATCCCGTTCCTCTTCAAAATCGAAAACAAGGAACTTTCATCACTCACCAAAATAGTTTCAGCTACGGGAATATATTTTAGATTAAGTGTTTTTTGATGGTTATGGTATCTGCAAATCATCACTAAATTCTTTCTTTCAAAATTCGGGTGGTGGGACAATTAAGAGTGCTAACAACTTAATAATCCACTCTCACCACCCATTATTTAAGGGGCATTAACTCCCCATTGAACTCTGTATAACTTCCCCGGGATTTGTATTTTTGTGATGCACAATTTTCACAAAACAAACCCCGGAGGAAAAAATGAACGATGAACAATTTCAGGAACTTAAAGACCTGCAACAGGAACTGATCGATAAAGTGTCTGATACTAACACGATCCTTATGAAAATGATCGAATATCAGATTTGTTCTTTGAATATCGACCCAAAATTATACTTTGAGATTTCTAAAGATTTCAAAAAGTTTTCTTCTGATATTGGATACACCCCCGATGCCGGACTAATAGAAGGTATTTAACTTCCCCAACTCAGGGTGATTGTATCTTCTTCAATTTTAATTCCACGGCGACCATCCAATGGTAAAAGCATTTTACCTTTTAACATGAATAGTCTGCCTTCAATTTTGACTACTTTTACACCCAGTTCGGGGACATCAACGATATCATACGATATCGATTTCCCCGGCTGGGCATCTGTCTCCACCAGTTCAGGTAAAGATTCATAAATGTTTTCATCTTCCATGACGCTACTTCCTTTATGTTTTTAACTTCCCCGGGATTTGTATCTTTGTGATAGCTAATTTTCACAAAACAAACCCCGGAGGAAAAAATGGATATTCTACCAGAACAGAAAGTTGTTAAAAGTATCTGGTCTTTTATTTGGTGGTTATTTCAAAACCGTAAAATGCTTTATAGCTTCACAAACCTTCTCACTAATGTTCATGAACGCATGCTAAAAATTGAACTACTTCAGAATGACCCGGGATATCATTGCACCAATTGTAGAACTGAAACAAGAGTGCTTTTAGCTACTCGTTACATCAAGGACCAATTAACAGGTATTTATTACTGTACTGTTTGTGAACGAGTATCTGAACGACCAGCTCTTGAAAAAGTCATACTGCAAAACGCAGAGACTATGGAAATTATCAATAAATTAAAAGAACGAGGTTGTAATTTTGAAGACACCGGCTCCAAAAAAGTATCTATAAACAGGCCTAACGATCAGCGTTGGGATTCAAACCCTTTGAATAGATAGCTACGATCTGATCCATCATGGTGTCTTTAGACTTATCTAATATCAGTTTTTCAATATTGCCGAGTTTATTATAGAGTGCTACATATTTTTCATGAAGTTCAACGATTTCTCGAACTCCATCAAAAAAAAGATATTTAATAGATAATATTTTTATTACGATACTTACAAATACATATATGGTAATTAATACAGCTAAATATGACTCTCCCATCACGCTACCTCCTCTTGTTCCACTTCCCCTTTTAACACGCTTGTTTCTACTCCAAGCTGACTCAATCCTGCCTCGAGGAAATGGGTGATCAAGTCCTTTACCTTTAACCGTCGCTTCGCTGCTTCCACAGAAACCAAATAATGCAACTCCCTGCTGATCGCCACCTGGATACGGCTGTCCTTTGTCAGTGACGATGATTTTGTTATTTCTGTCTGCATTCTTATATTGTCTCTTTGTTTGTTGATTTGTATTACATAATAAATGTCAAGAATCTGGTTGCAATAATAAACAAGATTCTTGAGAAAAACAAGAACTTTGTTAAAATAAATTAAATTAATGTCAAATATTGACCATTTAAATGAACGCATAAAAAGAATCAGAGAAATATTGGGTGTGAATCAAGAAGAATTTGCATCCATAACTGGAATATCAAGAAGTTCCATCGGCAATTATGAAACAAATGTCAGCAAGCCGAAATATCCTGATCTTATAAAAATTGCCAAGATAGGCAATGTCACTCTTGACTGGTTGCTTACAGGCGAGGAGAGCAGTTTTACACCACCGGTAACCGATTTGAAGACCTTAAAAGGGAGTGATGCAAAGCCGGCACATGCAGTGCTCTACCCGCTGATCGACAAGGTAACGGCGGGAGATTTTTCGGCGAATGCTCACCAGGAGAACATAGTGGAGTATTACCCCGTCAACTTTGTGAGGAAAAACTGTTTTCTCGTGGAAGTTGAGGGAGACAGCATGACCTGCGACGACCCCGATCAGAGCATTCAGGCAGGAGACTTGCTTTTAGTTGACCCCGTGGAGACCGTCACCCCGGGAGATCTTGTTGTGGTGAAGCTTACTTCAACCCGCCACATGGTAAAACAGTTCTTCATCTCAAAAGACGGTATCGAACTTAGATCACTTAACCCTTCGCACCCTTCCATCTTCATCACCCCCGATCAGCTTGAATACATCTTTCGGGTGGTTTACCATCAACCCAGGGGACGGAGGAAATAAAAAACCAAACAGGAGAGTAAAAATGAATAAGAAACCAAGACTTGAAGACCAGGATAAACCCCTTTTATTGGAAACTCCAGAAACCATCATTGACACACTGGCAACACTCAAGTATGTCGTAGTATTTTTGTTCATCATAGCAGTATCTGTCCCCTTCATGTTAAACCGCTCGGGCGGCGTCGAGTTATTCCCGATTGTGATACTGATTATTGCAGGAGCATTTTTAGTCCTGTCTATCGCAGCCGTAGAAAAGCTCTTCATATTCCTTTTCCAGATCCGTGAAGCACTGTACCACCAAACCTTTGATAATTATGGTGACGAAGACGAGGAGAAGACCAAGACCGGGGAGTGAAGATGAATAAGAAATCAAGACTTAAAGAGCAGGATATGCCACTCTTACTTAAAATCAACTACATATTTACCGGAGTGAAAATTTGATGGTGCCGAATAAGATAGTTTATAAATTTAATTATTTCCTACTTCAAACAAATGATGAAGACAATATTCTGGATTTGTTCAAATCGACCAATCTGCCAAACAGTAAAACCGAAACAGGATTTGCATCGCTTCTGGAGATAAATCACACTGAAAAGTATATCACCGGCATTATGGGACTGATTTATGATCAAAATTTACCCGGGAAATATAATCTCACAAATCGTCAGCGAGGTCCTCTTGACTTAAATACGGATGAGGGGGTTGTATATGGATCAGCGTTTTTATATGACATTGAAAGGAATGTATTTGTTTACCAAGGTACGAGACCAGGCGTTTCACCACTGGGATGCATTGGTTACCTCGCAGAACACAACAAAGTCACTGTTGATCCCATTGTGATTTTAGATGTTAATCTTATGCAAAAAAATTTAGCAGGAAAAGACATCTCAAACATGGAGATCAAATTATCCAATTCAGGGACACACCTTTTTTCAAAAGATATGTCAGCTAAAGAACTTTCTAAAGCTGCTGAAAAGTTCGGTGCAGCCACATTGGATGTTAAGTTTTCTGCAGATAGAGGAAAATCGCTCACCAGAAAAAGTGTAATTAAATTTATCAAAGAAGTGATGAGTGATCGCGACACTTATAAAAATCAAATAAAGTCATTGCATCTAACCTATAAAGATGGTGAAGGTAAATCACAATTAGTTGATCTTATTTCACATAAGATGACTTTTGACCTTGACTATTTGCGTGGGAGAAATAATATTAGTACCTTATTACGAGAAGATTTTTTAAAACAAGTCATCGACAAATATGAGGAGAACTTACCACGACTAATTCAAAATCTAAACCTACAAAAAACCTGATAATTGAGAGGTATTTACCCTATCTTTTAACATTGGTTGGTTTAATTCTTGTACTTTCATTCCAATTCGATTTTGGAAAAACTTTCAATACAAAAGTACTGGATCAACTTCTCAATACGAGTGCAATCTTTTCAGGTTTCCTGCTGACACTCTACGGAATGATTAGCAGTTTGAACACTTTACGAGTTGCAAGACTTGAACTGTTTAAGTCTATCAAAAAAGATTTGAAAAAATATCTGATAGAGGCGGTAGTTTGGAACATTAGCCTGCATCTGATAATATTAGTGTACTATATTTTACAAATAAAAGATGCTTCATTAAACTGGACGATGCACCTATTTATTTTCAGTCTTACCGTTCTTGCATTTTCAACAACTATAAGATTTGCTAAAATATTTATTCATCTTGCCGGTGGTAAAGAGATCGATGAAAAATAACCTGAAACTGATCTCGAAATTTGATCATGGCGGAAATGACAAGATAGAAGAGTGAACCAATGAACTACTCAGAAATAGCAGCAATACTCGCATTTTTATTTACCGGGATTTTCTGGCTGGGTGCAATCTTTATGAAGTACCGCCTGAAGGAGAGTGACCCGCCGGTAATTGTACCGAAGTTCAGAACTGAATCGAAGGCAGCTCTCACCATTATCTCGTGGGTAACAACATTCATTTTGTTTAACCTGTTCTTCGACTGGATCCGTTCCTGATCTCACTCGAAACTCGGGAACTTCTTCATGTCCTCTATCTTTGCTTCATCCAACAGGCGTGCATAGATCTTTGTTGTCTTTAGATCGCTGTGCCCCAGTACCGAGCTGACAACCTCCAAACGCATATTGGCATTCAGTGCCAGGGTTGCAAATGTATGCCTTGCACAATGAAATGTGACATCCTCAATCCCCGCACTACGAGTCCAGTACCGCACAATTTTTGACATCACCGTTCTATTCGGCAGATTAAACAACCTGCCTGTTTCGGGTCTCCCCTCCAGCAGATTCAGAGCATCGGGACCCAAAGGAATTGTAACAAGGTTCTTCGTCTTCTTCTGGATGATTCTGATACTCCCCTCCCTGATATCACTTCTTGTCAGTCGCTCGATGTCGGAAAGTCTGAGACCGGTATAGCAGCTAAAGAGGAATGCATCTTTTATTTCAGGGTTTTCAAAGCAGTCGGTTGCACGGAGTTTCGCCACTTCCTTGAATGTGAGGAACCGTCTGTCGCTCTGATAGACTTTCCCCTTCACACCCTTGAGCGGGTTCGACGGAATATACTTGCTCTTTACTGCCTGATTAAGAACGAACTTCAGGATGTAGAGCGTGTGAGTGATCGTATTCGGTTTTAGCTCTTTCATCTCCATGAATCTTTTGAATCGTTTCCAGAATTCTTCATCGATCTCATGGAAAAGCAATTTTCCGTAAGTAAATTTTTGTAAATTTAGAAGTGCATATTTTTTGAATTTGTGTTCCGGGTGATCAGCAATCAACTTGGAAAAGAATTCAAGGAAATTCTGTCCGTTCCTTTTGATACTGTTAAGATTGAAATCGTTCTCCGACAATTTTATCGTCATCATAGCCGCAGTCTTTTCTGCCTGCTGCATGATTTTTTTGTCGACAGAACTGTTTCCGGTCAGCTTGAAACCGGTTGCTTTGGTGGTTCTTTGCCGTTTATAGTAGATATCGAGGTAGAGATATACACCATTTTTCCGTTTTCTTTGGATTACCTTTATCATACAACGCACCTGTATTTCGGGTTGAAAAATCCGGTACTCAATGTACCTGTTTGAAAATGTCCGGTACTCAACTATTGTGCTCAATGCCGGTACTCAAAAATACGAAAAAGACGGGAAATAATGGTAATAAATAGCATGTTGAAATAGTTGCACTTGCAAGCTAAATAGCATAAAAAACAACAATTTAGAGGATTTGAGGCGGGTTTACACAGCTTAAGTTAGCTTCAAATATAATAAATATTTATGTAATACACTTTCTTTTAATTTCGGAACAACACGGGAGACCCCAAATGATTTATTATTATGTTCAAATTTCTGTGAATACTTCAGTTCAGACCGACTGGATTCAGTGGATGATGGAAACCCATATTCCTGATGTGGTTAAGACAGGTCACTTTAAAAATTGTTACTTCCAGCAGATTATCGATCCAATGCCGACAAATCAAAAAGTTGAGTTTCTCGTTGTTTACGAATGTGAATCTGTGGAGACACTCAGGAAATACCGTGAAAACGATGCACCCGGTTTGATGGCAGAGCATGAAAAAAAATTCGGCGGTTCCTTTGAAGCCAAAAGATTCGTCGGAGCTCCTCTCAGAATACCTGAAGGCAAAGTAAAATTCTAATGACAACGGGGAGTGATGAAAAACACCACTCCCCTTTTTTCCGCTGATTTCATCTATTTATTCGCTATTTTGCGGATTAATACTTTTAATATTTCCGATGCTTTTAAAAATCCGGACTCTCATGCGCTACTTTAAAATATTTCTGTTTTTGTGTCTTCCTATGCTGGCATTTGCTCAGCAGGCTACAGATTACTTTCCTGCTACCAATGGATTCAAATGGTACACTAAAACTGCGATTCTCGACTCATTGAACCGGGAAATAGATTCTCTTACAACCTTTTCGATCGATTCCCTTGCCGGTGAAACCAGCTACAAAGGATTTCAATCAAAATATATTCTCGGGAAAACGGGAATCTACCTGACCGTCCCGTTCCAACCATACATCGATACTTCTTATGTTTCGCTGCAAGGTACCGAGGGTAAAACTTATTTTGGGATAGGTAATCTAGGCAGTCTTTTAGGCTTGGCTGATACAACCCTTTTAGACAGCAATCTGGCGGGTTTCCTTGGACTGCTTTCATCTCTCGAAGGCTGGTATTCCACATATAAATTCGCTAACTCTTTAAACACCAACTATACGCTGTTTCAGAAAGATACCAATATCACCATCGATTCCGTTTCTGTCCCGCTCAGATTTCAGGTAAGAGCAAAACGGGTGGCAGATGGACCGGTATCGACTGAAATTGGTGATTTCAATTGTAAAAAATTCGTTCTTTCGTATTCGGTGAGTTACATCCTTATCCCGATACTTCCCATAACCCTGATTTCAATCCCTGATACCCACTATGTAGCCCCCGGAAACTGGGTGGTTAAAACTTTTGCACCATCATCGCGGCTTGATCTCTCTGTGATCGGACAAGGTTCTTTCACTTTCCCCGGCAGGTTTGAGGTGGTGATTCCGCCAATTTCTCCGGTTTCTGTCGAAGATGAGAATTCCGGTGAAATTCGTGGTTTTGAGCTTCTACAAAATTTCCCTAACCCGTTCAATCCGGTGACAACCATTAAATTCTTCATTCCTAAAGACGCAGCAGTAACTCTAAAGGTGTATGATAATCTTGGAAATGAGGTTTCAGTTTTGCTGAATGAGTACAGGCAGGTAGGTGAGCACAGGATCAGTTTTGACGGGACCAACCTGTCGAGTGGTGTATATTTTTACAGGCTTGAAGCAGCAGGTACCTCAAAAACTGGACGAATGGTTTTGTTGAAATAGTAATGTGAAAAGTTTTCCGGACGGGAAGAGAAAAACAACCCGGTCTCCGAATGTTGTTCATTTTCACTTCCCGTGCGACTAAACTCGAAGTTAGATTATCCCAAGTTCTTTTTGAAGTTGAAGTTTTGTGTTCAACAAATCCTGTGATAGAACCTTCACACTTCCTATGACCGGCATGAAATTGGTATCCCCGTTCCATCTCGGTACTATATGAAAATGGATGTGATCCGCAATTCCCGCACCTGAAACTTTACCCAGATTGGCTCCAATATTAAATCCTTCAGGATTACTCGTTGCTCGCAAAGCCCCAACCAGCCTTTGTATTGTTGCTAATACTTCGGTCATCTCCTCCATTGTCAATTCTGCGATATCTGAAATATGTCTGTAAGGCACCACCATCAGATGACCGTTATTGTAAGGGTAGAGATTCAAAACAGTAAAAGTTTTTTCTCCTTTGAAAACAACCAGTGACTGGTCATCATCCAGACTCTCATTCATCGATCCGCAAAATACACACCCCTTTGCATCACTCTTCTTATCCTTGAAAGATTCAATATATTGTGAACGCCATGGAGACCACATCTTTTCCATCAATTACCTCATTTAATTTATATTAAAGCACAAAAATAGTGATATTGAAACCATTTCCACCATTGATTCCCGGGCATAAAAAAAGGCTGCCCGAATGAACAGCCTCTTCAGAATGACTGTAAGGTTGAAGTTTAATCTTCTTCCTGTCGTGACTTGTTGTATTCTTCGATAATCTTGACTTCCTGTTCTTTCGGGACTTCCTCATAGAATGAGAATCTCTCTTTATGAGTGCCTCTTCCGGCAGTGATACCGCGAAGATCGACTGAATACTTGTAGAGGGACGAAAGCGGTACATTTGCCTTCAGAATCTGGAAATGTCCGTCTGATTCCATCCCGAGAATTCTTCCGCGTCTCGAAGTGAAATCGCTCATTACATCACCCATGAACTCCTCGGGCACCTTAACCGTAACTTCGTAAATAGGCTCAAGCAGTACAGGTTTTGCAGTCGCAAAAGCTTTTTTGAAGCATTGCGAAGAAGCGAGTTTGAATGACATTTCATCAGAATCCACATCGTGGAATTTACCATCAAAAAGTGTCACTTTAACATCGACTACATTGTAACCGGCTATTACACCTTTTTCCATCTGTTCGACGATACCTTTTTCAACCGCAGGAATGAATCTGCCCGGAACAACACCACCAACAATGGCGTTTACGAATTCGAATCCCTTGCCTCTTTCGACGGGTTCCATCTTAAAGAATACATGAGCAAACTGTCCGCGACCACCTGATTGCTTTTTATGGCGGTAATCGACGCTGTCAACTCTTCCTTTGATTGTTTCTCTGTAAGGGATTCTTGGCTGAACCAGATCCACTTCAACATTATATCTCTCTTTTAGTCTTTTTACTGCAAGAGTAAGCTGGGTCTGACCCTGACCGGTGATTATAGTCTGTCCAATTTCAGGATCAAATCTCACATTGAAAGAAGGGTCTTCTTCATGAAGTGCATGAAGACATGCAGCAATTTTATCTTCATCTCCTTTTGCTTTCGGGATGATAGCTCCTCTGATCGAAGGTTCCTGGAACTCGATCGGTTTAACCTTAACCGAATAATTCTTTGAGCTAAGAGTATTATTTGTGTGCGAGTCTTTCAATTTAACAACTGCACCAATGTCGCCGCATACCAGATTTGGAATTTCTTTTCTGTTGTGACCATTTAACATGAAAAACTGGTTTAGTCTTTCAGGTTTACCGCTGTTCTGGTTGATCAAATCCATACCGGGTTTCAAAGTACCCGAATACACTCTGAACAGGGAAAGTTCACCGACATGTTGCTCGGCAATGATCTTAAAGATAAATAATACAGGCTCACCATCTTTATTGGCGACAATTTCAACTTCCTTGCCATCACCAAGCAAACCTTTTGCAGGTGGCATTTCAGCAGGTGAAGGGAAGTAATCAACTGCAAAATCGAGAAAATTGTTGATACCGATGCCCTTGGTTGCTGCTGTAGCAAAGACAGGTACGAGATCACCATTTCTGATTGCTATTTTTAAACCTTTTGTTGCCTCTTCGGGGGTAAGATCCCCGTTCTCGAAATAATTATTCATTAAATCTTCGTCAGCTTCGGCAACTTTTTCTATAAGTATTGTCCTGTACTCCTCTGCCTGAGCTTTTACATCGGCAGGGATGTCAATTTCAGTTACTGATTTTGAACCGGGCGCACCATATTTGTACGCTTTCATTTTCAGCACATCAACTACAGTGTCGAACTGAAGTCCTTCCTTGGCAGGGAAAGTGACGACCACCACTCCGTGCGAAAGTCTGTCATTTGCCTGTTCTACTATTCTCTTAAAATCCGATCTTTCATGATCAATCTTATTTATAACAACTGCTGCGGGTTTGCCGTCTGCCTTCAGATATTCCCAGGCATGTTCGGTCCCTACTTCAACACCTTCAACTGCTTTTACAAAAATGACACCCGTATCGACAACCTTGGCACCTGCAAGCACTTCGCCTTCGAAATCTGATGTGCCAGGCACATCTATGATATTCAATTTTGTGTTTTTCCATTCGAGGTGGCATGCTGACAGAGAGATGGAAATTTTTCTTTCGACTTCATTAGCTGTGTAGTCTGAGATTGTATTTCCTTCTTCGATTTTGCCGATACGGGTGGTTTCACCGCCAATAAACAATGCCAGTTCGTTAAATGTTGTCTTTCCGGCACTGGCATGACCAAAAAGACCGATGTTCCGGAGGACTTCCGGAGTATAATCTTTCACAGATGATCTCCTTTATTTCTTTACAAAAAAAGCTCTGAAGATGGCAGAAATGCCACCTCTCAGAGCCGTTAAATTAGATAATAACTTTTCAACAGGAGACTCAAGGCTTTCCTTGACCTTCTCTTCGAAACCAAAAAGACTTTCCAGTCTCATTTTGACCTGATCCACTATCCAACCCGTTTTATCAAGTTGTTGCTGTATTTCACTTGAAGTCTGATTCAACGAGTCAGAGAGTGTTTTCACTGAGTCAATTAAAGGTTCCATTCTGTCCTTCAACTGTCCGATATCTTCCTGCATCTGCTGAACACTTACGGTCAGCTTTTTCAAATAGATGATAAGAGCGATACACAGAGCCGAAGCACACAAATAAAGGATTACCTGAAAAATCTCCGTTAACATAAGCTAATCTTTCAAATTAATTGTTAGGCGTGTTCAGTTTCCTGTTCTGCTGCCGGTTTTTCCTTTGCACCTTTCATCAGTTTTTCAGCATCGGATTTGATTTCCTCTGCTTTTTTCTTTGCATCTTCAATTATCTGCTGACCTTTTTTCTTGCCTTCGTTCAGCACTTCCTGTGCTTTTTCCTTGGCTTTTACCAACTGGTTTTCAGCTTCTTTTTTGAAGTCATCCGCCTTGTCTTGAATGTCCTTGCGGAGTTCTTTGCCACTCTTGGGAGCGAAAAGCAGAGCTAACGAAGCGCCTACCAATCCACCGGCCAATAAGCCCAAAAGTAATCCTTTGCTTAGATCTTTGTCACTTGACATTGCTACCTCCAATTTTTTTATGGGTTTACAACAATTTTTTAATTGTATTATAATATACTTCCATTTTGAAATAAAATCAAAGACATTCTTTGATGTTCCTTAAAAATAAAAATATATAATACTGTCAAAAATAATAGTTATTAAGATACCGTCAAATAAAAAAAGGAGACCGAAGCCTCCTTTTTGAAAAAATAGTGTGATTAATGGATTTAAGGGTTCAGAAGGATCCTCGAATCCGGAAATCAACCCATGTTTTTTACTATTTCGTTTGCGAATTCGCTGGTTTTCACTTCCCTGGCACCATCCATCAGTCTTGCAAAGTCGTAGGTAACCACTTTGCTCGAAATGGTTTTTTGAAGTGCTGATTCGATAAGTCTGGCAACTTCAGTCCAACCAAGATAATCAAACATCATCACACCGGAAAGAATAACTGAACCGGGATTGATCTTGTCGAGATTTGCATATTTTGGTGCAGTACCGTGTGTGGCTTCAAACAGTCCGATCGAGTAGCTGAGATTTGCGCCCGGAGCTATGCCGAGTCCGCCAACCTGCGCTGCAGCCGCATCCGAAAGGTAATCACCATTAAGGTTTGGAGTAGCTACCACATCATACTCATCTGGTCTCAGAAGAACCTGCTGGAACATGCTGTCAGCTATTCTGTCCTTAATTAGCAGTTTGCCTTCAGGTACTTTACCACCATAAGTTGACCATACTTCATCTTCTGTCACGGTCACATTTCCGAATTCTTCCTTGGCAACTTCATAACCCCACTCTTTGAATGAGCCTTCGGTAAATTTCATGATATTACCTTTGTGCACGAGGGTTACACTTTTTCTGCCATGATCAAGTGCGTATTCAATGGCTTTCTTTATTAACCTTTTTGAACCAAAAGCTGACATTGGTTTTACGCCGATTCCTGATTCAGGACGAATATTTTTTCCGAACTTTTTATTAATAAGTTCGATTATTTCATTCGCTTCAGGTGAGCCCGCTTTGAATTCAACTCCGGCATACACATCCTCCGTGTTCTCTCTAAAGAGGACGATATCGAGTTTTTCAGGAGTTTTAACAGGGCTTGGGGTTCCGGTGTAATATTTAACCGGACGGACACAGGCAAAAAGATCGAGTCTCTGTCTTAGAGTAACATTAAGGCTTCTGATTCCGCCACCAACGGGTGTGGTAAGCGGTCCTTTGATTGCCACGAGATACTCTTCAATCGCCTGCAGTGTTTCTTCTGGGAGCCATTCGTTTTCACCATATACTGCGAGAGATTTTTCACCTGCAAATATTTCAGCCCAGGCAACTTTTTTCTTTCCGCCGTACGCTTTTTCCACCGCTGCGTCAAATACTGTCTGTGATGCTTTCCAAATATCAGGACCTGTACCATCCCCTTCAATATATAACAACACCGGATTATCGGGCACTACCAGTTTCCCTTTATCAACCGTAATTTTTTCACCAAAAGCGGGAACTTTAATGTGTTTGTAGTTTCCCATTAGCTGACCTCCTTCTCATTAAGTTTGTTTAAATCGATTTTCCCTGAGCGCCTCTGAAACAAGCCAAAAGCAACCAGTCCGACGATTACAGCGAACCAGAGTGTTGCCACTCTGATCAGTATCGTCGAAGAAACAGCAATGGCTTCAGACTTCCCAAGGGACTGAATGAACAGTGTAAAAAGTGCATCCGCAGCTCCAAGTCCCCCGGGCAGAAACGACAAGGCTCCTGCAACTGTTGCGAATGAATAATAGAATGATGCTCTGAACAGCGAAACATCAACAGAAAAATCTTCCAAAATCAAAAAATACGCATAACATTCGAAAAACCACGACAATAAACTGAATATCGTCATTAGAAAAATCGGCTTGGGTTTTAACAGTATATACGCACTTTCGTACAACTCATGAAGGTGAGGAATAATCTTCTTCAAAAACCCGATTTTCCCCAGTAAATCAATTATCCCCAATGAAAGTTTACGGTTCGAAATCACAACGATCATAACTATGAATGCAACGATCGCTCCTATAGCGAACACCCTCCCGTAGTTAAAACTCATCGCTCCCACCAAAGCGATTATCATCAGAGCAGTCATGTCAGTTACCCTCTCTGCAAAAATCACCGGAGCGGTTCTGCTGACGGCAACCCCCGTTCTCTCTTTCAAAAGAAAAGATTTCAAGACTTCTCCCATCTTTCCCGGAGTTACGCTTAATACAAACCCGCTTAGAAAAATGAGAAACGACTCCCCTGCTCCAATCTTAACCCCTATCAGGCCCAGGTAATAGTGCCATTTGATAAAACGGAATATGTAATTTGCAAATACCAGTAAAAGTATTACCGGAATCAGATAAAGGCTGAATCCTGAAAGTGCCTTTAACACCTTGTCGAGGTCGGCATAAATCGAAAAACCCAGATATATGATCACCGATGCGATTATTGAAATGATGATCTTTTGCTTGTAGTTTTTCACTTCAAAACTTTCTTAAGAGCCTTGTAAACGGCATTAGTGGGAAGACCCATCACATTGTAATAACACCCCGAAATACTCTCCATGAATATGGAACCGTAGCCATCCTGTACACCGTACCCGCCAGCTTTGTCGAATGAACTTCCTGTTGCAACATAACCATCTATTTCTTCTTCTGTAAGGTGAGTAAACTTCACCTTGGTTTCCACTGCTGAATCGATCCGCTTTCCGTTTTTTGTATTCAGGACAGAAAATCCCGTGACAACAACATGTTCATTTCCACTAAGCATACCCAGCATCTTTTTTGCTTCAGTTGCATCTGCCGGTTTTCCGAGTATTTCATTGTTTAAAACCACTATTGTGTCCGCAGTAACTATAATACCCTCTATGCCGCGTCCAAGCGCATCATCCATTTTCCGTTTTGCGAGAAGTGTCGCCACTTCCTTCCTGGGAACCTCCGCATCAAACGACTCATCGGTATCAAGGGAAATAAATTCCAGTTTACGGACTATCTGACCGAGGAGAAAACGCCTTCTTGGTGAGGCGGATGCGAGAACCACTTCTATATCAATTATCATAAACTTGAGTTATTTCAGTACCCGGGAAATAGTGTAAGAGAATTTCGGTAAATGGTGTTTTGCTACGGCTTTGATTTAACGCTCCCCATTGGCACATACCAACTCCATGACCATTACCCTTGCCTGTAAAGACTATCTTGCTAAGAATCCCCTCCTTTTCAATCAATTCAATAGTGAAATTGGAACTTCGGAGGATGGAATTATCCTTTTTGCTCTTAATAACATCCCTGATCTTTGAACCGGGGATTAAAAATGGTTTCTGATCCCTTATATTGACAACAAGTCCTTTTGCCCGTCCCGATCTGTAGCGCTCTTTTATCTCAAGTCCCTCAAGAACAAGGTTTTTTGACTTGATTAACTGAGCGTCAAAAAGATATCTTATGATTTCGAACGGAGTGTAGGTCTCTGTCCAGCGGTACGAGGGTGATTTTTCGCAGTATGGCGGATCTCCGTCAGGAACCCCTTTAAGGTACGGGAGATCAACAGGACCAAATACATTCGCAATATCCTCGGTATGCCCGCCACAATTGGCGTGGTAAAAGACGAGCGCAGGTTTTTTATTATAGGTCAAAATCAGACCTTCGGTCTCCCTAACAGCCCTGCTGTCAATTCCTGTTTCGACATCAAGTCCACCATATGCCTGATCCTTCACTCCATCAGTCACATCAAAAAAAGCTCTCTTCTCAACAATACGATTTAAGGCAAAGGTCCTTCCCGCAACTGCTGCACATTTCAAAGCTTCGAAAAAATGATTGTCTTTCAACCCTATCTCAAGAGGGACCACGCCAAGGAGGTAGTCTTCAAGATCGAGATAATTAACAACAAAAGTCTTTGATCCCTGAGCCAAAAACCAGAGTTCACCCCTGTAAGATTTTTTATGGAAATTTATAAATTCCTGGTTGTTGGCAGGTTTCATTTTAACAAACGGAGCAGAGATCGCGCCGGATGGTAATGTAATATTTACAACGCCTTTTGCGGAACTGACAACAATTTTTTCACCATCATTTATAACCCCTTTTCTCTCTTCACCCACAAGAAATTCTGCATCAATATCCAGTTTAAAGGAAAATTCCTTAACCTCTTCATCCAGCAATACACGAATGTTTTGCCTTAATTTTGACGTGGAATTGTTGCTGTTTTGCCCGGGAATCTTTCCCGATGAACTCCTGATTGTTGTTGCACAGGAAGAAAATAGAAAAGGAAATACTAAAAGGAGGTAAAAGAGGATTCTTTGTTGGGATTTGAGAGGGAAAGGAACCAATTTATCGTTTATTCTAACGGAACATTGCCTTTATGCTGCCCCAGGTCTTCTTGAAACCTGAAACTGAATGACTGACCGACACTTCTTTTGAATAAGAAGCCGAATTATCCCTGTCATTTATTCTGAGACGGTAAACATATATGACATCGGTGGTTTTGTAGGCACCTTCGTCATAATAGACATAGTAGGAGTTGTTACCTTTTGGTCTTACAGTGGTAACTTCTGTGAAAGGGGTGTTGTGCGTTCTTCTCTCAATGGTAAACTCTCTGAGATTGCTTTCAGAGGTGGTTTTCCATTCAACCTTCACTTTCCCGTCTTCACTTTTTGCATAGAAAAAGTCGAGAAATGCGCCGGCTACAAGCGTGCCGATAGAAAAAAGGAGTGCGAGAAAAATTACTTTTACTTTCATACATGCAATATAATGGGTTTACAACAAAAATCAAAGAGAAAAAGAAATATTTTTTTATCTCGTGTGATGTAAAATACTTCAGTACTTCAGAAAATCAGCAGTTCTGAAGCTCCGGGGTCCTGAAGTTCCGAAATTCTGAATCTCAATATACCATATCCTCTTCAATGTTATCCAAAAGCCGAAGATAGCTGTCGTATCTTTCGGGAGATATCTCCTCCCTTTCGACAGCTTCAATTACTCCGCAGCCGGGTTCATGCAGATGAGTACACGGTTTATATTTACATTTTTGGAGATGATCTGCAAACTCGACAAAATAGTGGCTTAAATCATCTTTTTGAATACCGAAGGGGGCGATTTCCCTGATACCGGGAGTATCAATAAGGAAGGTATCATTGTCAATTCTGTTCATGTTAACAATAACAGTGGTGTGCTTTCCCCTTTGTGAATAGGCGCTTATATCCCCGGTCGCAAGATTGAGTTCAGGGAAAAGCGCATTTATCAGAGATGACTTGCCCACACCAGAGTGTCCCCAAAACAGACTCTTCCTTCCGGTAAATCGTGTTCTTAAGTCATCAATTCCCTCCCCTGTCAATGCCGAGACAGCATACAATTCATATCCCAAACCGGTGTACAGTTCAGCCCAAAGTTCTGGTTCCTCGGGTATTTCAACAAGATCCAGCTTGTTAAACACAATTACCGGATGAATATTTGAACTTTCGGCAATCACAAGAAATCTGTCGAGAGCCTTGTTGTTGAATGGTGGCACTCCAAATGAACAGATAATAAAAATCTGATCTATATTGGCAGCGATTACCTGTTCGAGGCGTTCCCCCCTTAGAGTTGAACCTTTGATTTTAGGTGCTTTTCGTGAAATGTAATTTTTTCTTGAATCAACGGCAAAAATCACACCCGAGGTGTCATCTATCAAGTCAAATTCTACGAAATCTCCTACAACCGCAATGTCAGTAAGCAGGAGCTTGTCCTTTTTCATTCGGAGGTCGTGCTTGAACCTGCCTCGAAGAACACACCTGATGACCCGGTTTTCTCTTTCAGGCATCACCCAGTGGCTTTGGCCCTCAATCCTGATAAGCAGACCCTTAATGGGAAACTCCGGATTTAGAAACGGAAAGAAACACCAAAAACAGCATTGTGATAAGTTATATCCTGAAGGGTTCTTGACTGATTAAACCCGTAGTTTTCACCAAAATCTTTCCACCAGCCATACATGTAAGCCACATCAAAAGACAATTCTCCGTCGAGCAGATAGCCAAACCCAAAAGTCAGGAATTTTCTGTCATATTCTGAAGGATCCTCTTTATAGGGTGATTTCAAAGTGAAATATCCCGCTCTTACCCGTGCATCAATGACAGGGATTGTGTATTCCGCACCGAAATTGTAATTGAGTACCGCCCTGAGAGTTGCCTGCACATCTTTATTGAGACCACTGACGAATGAATTTCCAAGTCCTGAAATATCTCTGAATTTTGTCTGCGAGTAATCCATAAATGATGCCTGTCCGGAAATAATCAGTCCTCTGAAATTGACTGAAACACCACCAGTAAACTTAAACGGTTTCGAAATCTCATATTCAACATCACTGGCATAATCAGCGGGATCAACAGAAACCACTCTTCCATTACCCCAGGAAGACGAAGCTTCAACACCATATTTTTCCTTGATGGTGTAGGTTGTAGGCATTTCGACGGCAACTCCGACTCTTGCCAGGTCCCTCACTTGATAAAGCATTCCTAATTTTATGTCGTAGAAACTTACATCCCAGTTTAGCATTGTTTTATAGTCAAATGTTCTGAACTGTTTGGTAAAGGCATTTCCCGGAGCCAGTTCATTTCCTTCATAAACACCATTGACATCTTTTTCACGAAGATCAAAATTATTTTCATAATCTCCCCGTCCGATACCTATTGTGACACCGAGAAAGAGATTTTTATAAGCCTCATACGCTGCCGAGAAATTCCAGACGCCGGTTGAGCCAGTCTGAAGTCTTGTCCCTGACTGATTGAGTCTTCCATTGATTTTCGTGACCGAATTATCATCAGTAAGATAAAGCTCGAAAGGAATGTTCGAATAGCTGTTCAGATTCTGAATCATGGAATTGCTGCCAGCGTTAAAACCGTTGAAAGCCAGCTTACCGGAAAAGTCATGTACATTATTGTAGGAAGTTCCGAGAACGAGACTTCCTCTCAAAGTGGGAACCGGGATAAGAATTGAAAAATTATCCAGAAGTGCTGCAGAATTGTTCACACTGTTCTGATTTCCGAAGAATGTGGTATTATTGCCTGTACTTGAGTACTTGAATCCTGTTCCAAGCTCGAACCTTCTGACCAACGCAATGCCGGCTGGGTTGGAATTCATACCCAATCCGTCATCGCTCATCGCCACGAAAGCGTTTCCCATTCCGATCGACCTGGCTCCGGATCCGAATCCGGGCATCGCAAGCCTGACAGCGTCATTAACAGTCTGAGAGAAAATCAAACCCGTAGAAAAAAGAAATAATATCATCAATTTTTTCATTTTCTTCCGCCTCCTGAATTGGTCCGCCCTGAACTGTTTTTATTATCACCGGAATTACCGCTTCTGCTGTTACTGTTGTCATCACTATTGGATGATTTTTTTGCCGGAGCTGTTGAAGTGGAAGTGGTAGTCGGGGTTGTTGAACCCGAATTACCGCTCGAACTTCCCGAACCGCTTCTGGTAGTCGTAGCTCCGGAATATTCACCCGAAGAATTTCTTCCGCCGTCACGATTTCTAAGATTTGTCTTCTCCCTGTCTCTTTTTCTTGTAACCGGAGATTCGGCATCATTTCCATCCAACGAGCCGCTTGAACCCACTGTCACCGGGGTGATGGAGTACCACCAGGGAAGCCCGTGGTAGCTTGAATATCCGCCAAAATAATTACCCGAATAGTAAGATTGGACATAATCCTCTTCATCGTAGTCTCTTTCTATCTCGGTTATCTCCTCTTCAGAAAGACTCTGTCCGGTGTCAACTATCGTATAACAACCGCTCAAAACGAGAGGAGAAAAGAGCAAAAGGAATATCAAAATCAAATTTTTCATATTAAACCTCGTTATCTCGAACCCGACCGTCTGCTGCTGCCTGAGCTCGATCCTGAATTGGAACGGGACGAACCTGATGAATGACCACTGCTTCCTGAGGAGGAAGAAGGTGACCTGTAACTCCCGCTGCCCGATCCGCCGTCATTTCTGCTTGAGCCCCTGTTACTTCTTCCAGAACTTCCTGATCCGCTGGAGTTACCGTCATTTCTTGATGGTGATTTATACGATTTTCCCGAATTTCCTGATCCGCTGGAGTTACCGTCATTTCTTGATGGTGATTTGTAGGTTTTACCGGAACTGTTGTTGTCACCGTCATTTCTCGAAGGTCGTTTTGTTTCCCTTCCTGTACTGCCTGAATTGTCATTCTTTTTTGTCTCCCGGGTTGATTTTCTGGTTCCCGAGTTGTTGTTACCCTTTTTCTCGCCGTCATTGCGGTTATCTCTTTTGCGGGTAACTGCAGGTGATTCACCGTCATTTCTGTCAGTTGACCTTTTTTCAATTTTTTTGGTATCGTTTCCCGTACCATCGGTTCTGTCACCCGAACGGACATCCCGTTTAGTAACTTCCCTGCCGGAATTTCTTTTTACCACAGGTTCCTCATCCCGGTTCCAGGTATCAAAACCACCCCGTTTGCGTTCAGTTTTCACTTCATCATCTGTGGCTCCTGAACCGTTTCGTGAACCGTCATTCCTTACGCCTGAGCGTTTTGCAGCCTGATCATTGCCTCCGGTGATTCCGGGAGTTCTCGCACCTGATCCGTCACCTCCAGATCCTCTCGATCCTCTGCCTCCATCTCTGCCACGAATGGAACTGATATCTCTGTCACGATATTTGTATTTCGAGAAACCATCGTTGTAACCGTAATGTCCGCCATAATGATGCCCGTAGCCGTAGTTCCAGCCATAGTAATAAGGATAGGGGTCATACCAGTAGTACCACGGATGATAAACCCATCTTGGATAATAGATGTATGGATTGTAATACCATGCCCAAAAAGGATCATAACAAAAATTATCCCAAACATAACCGTAGCCGTAACCAATATTGACGGAGACTACCGGACGGGTCCAGTAATCATCCTGTTCCACATATTTATATCTTTTGATGGTTATGTCGTAGTCGGTGTCAGTTTCAATTTTGGAGACGACTGTAGTATCATCAATTTCAGAGACGGAATCATCAGAGTCTCTTTGGACTACTTCAATCTCTACCTCCTTGGTTTCGGGTCGCTGCACTTCAAACTGGGTGTAGCAGCCCGTAGCCCAAAAGGCGAACAATAAAACTGGTATAAAAATCGTGGTTTTCATGACGGCTCCTTTTTTTAAATGATTCAGCAAATATCGTGCCTGATCATTTGTGCCTTGTTTCTTCTAAATTCAAACATCAACGAATTGCACATTGTTCAATAAAACAAACAACTGTTTAATTTATTGAACAAATTACAATTATCCAATGGTTTAATATATCAATTGGATTCCCAATAAAAAGGGTAAAAACGGGTTGGAAGTGCTAATTTGCCATCAAAATGTCGATTTTTCCCGACATTTCTTCAAAATCAAATGGCTTGTAAAGAATGGCATTTACATAGCTGCGAATCTGGGATTCCAGCGACAAAATATTCCTTGTGAATACATATGTCATTATGATGGGCATGGGTTGTATATTCTTGATGAGATTTTCGATCTTCTCATTCGGCTGGCAGTCAATAATAAGCATGTCGAAATCTGAACTCTTCAGAAATTTTTCGATTTGATCAAAATCATTTGTCGTGGTAACTGCGTACTTCTTCTCAAAGTACATCAGCACACTGGCACAAAAACTAAGATCTGGTGAATAAAAAAGTATGTTTTTCATTTTCTTCATGCTTGTTGCTTTTTTATAAGCGAATTTTATGCCAAACTCTTTGAGGTATTATTTTTTAAAGATATTTTGCGTTTTTATACAGATTTTGGGTAATTTGCCCGGGAAATAATTCTCTTTTTCGGTAATACTTTTACTCAATTCTCAATTTTGAAAATTTGATCGATACAAAATGAAAACTTTGAAGTTTATAGCTGTATTTATTTTTCTCCTGTTCACAACAAACTTTGCGCAGGAAAACCCCGATTCTTCATCCGTACCGGAAGGACAGGACTCACTTGTAGCAGGGTCAGATACGAGTACCGTTTTTGTTGAAGACTCCGTTGGAGTTTATGTGATTGAGTCATATGTTAGGGAAGAAGAGAAAAATGAAATCGTTATCTATTTCTTCACCACTTCACCTGCAAAAGCAACAGTCGTTTTTGAAGGGAAACAGCGATTTGTCGTATCCGACACCCTTGGTGAAAGTTTTCGGTTTACCACGGATGTTTCAAATGTGAAGGCTTCTTCCCAATTGTTGAAAACAATAATTTATGTTGAGGATGCATTGGGGAACAAGAGTTCGAGTGAGGAGTTTGAAATAAAGTTACCTTTCGAACCTCAGATTGAAGGAACATGGCTTGGTTACCTTACAGATTGTACGCTCGGTGGAATTGCTTTTCTTGTACCTTCTGTCGGTACTTCCCTTTTCAAAAATGAGAGCAGATTCTCATTCTTTAAAGAAATCCCTGTAGTTGTTTTTCAAAGTGCGATCTCAGAGCTCCCTTGGATGGCGCTTTCTTTGGAATACGCTCACACACCTGACATTGATTTCAGGAATCGCTTTTTCACAGGTCTAAAATTTCCGTTTGAAATTCCAATTATAAAATACGCGGCTCCGGGAATAAGCTACACGACCAACTTTCTCGGTGTAAATGGTATTTCCCCTGAAATTTCCTTCGGATTTTTCGATATTTTCAGAGTGATTAATTTTAATCTGAAAGCAAGATACAACTTCTTCCCTTCAGCTGAAATCTTGAATCATTTTGACATAAACATAGGTCTCACTTCCTATTTTCTGACCTTCTCCTTTTAAGCAAAAGAAAGCTGATGACTTTGGAATTTATGTTATCAGTCATGTGTTATAACATATGATGTGTATCATAATCGAGGAACCATGCTTAAGAAATTTGCTTTTATCTCTATTTTATCTGTAGTCTCACTTTTAGCTCAATCTGGAAGCGTTAAAGGCGTAGTCTCAAGTCAGGGCAAACCTTTACCGGGAGTAACTGTAAAAATCAAAGATACCAGACTTGGTGCTGTCACTGACCTTGATGGTTATTATGAAATAAAAAACATCCCGGCGGGAAAAAAGACTATCTCTTTTTCGTACATTGGCTTTTCAATGGTTGAGAAGAGCATTCTGATAGAAGCGGGAAAAACACTCACAGCAAATATTTCCCTCTCCGAAACTAATATTCTGCTCGATGAAGTTGTCATTTCAGAGAAATCGCGGGATGCTTCCGACACTGAAACGAGTGTAATCGAACTTGAACCCGAACAGGCTAAGGTACTCCCCGGTGCCGGTGAGGATGTTCTCAGAACTCTCCAGGCTCTCCCCGGAATTGTAGCCCCAAACGATTTTTCCTCTCAGCTCGTTGTAAGAGGTTCAGGTCCCGACCAGAATCTGATAATCATGGACAATGTCGAGGTTTTCAATCCCTACCGGCTTTATGGATTCATCAGCATGTTCAATCCCGATGCAGTTTCAGATATCACTCTTATTACAGGTGGTTTTCCGACAAATTACGGTGACCGGCTTTCAGCAGTCCTCGAAGTATCAAACAGAGAGGGTTCAACAAAAAAAGGCATTACCGGAAGTCTAAATGCTTCCATCACCAATGCTAATCTGGTACTCGAGGGAAAAAATCCCTTTAACATTAAAGGGAGCTGGTTGATAAACAGCAGAAGAACATATTATGATTTGATTCTCGAACCTTTCGCAAAAAGTGCCGGACTTATCGAGGACGACTCGGCTTTCCCCAATTTTTATGATATTCAGGCAAAATTTACCTTCGGTCCTTTCGATGGACATAAAATCAAACTTTTTGGAATTTACTCCGCAGATGGTGTAAATATCGTCTCAGGTAAGGACCGTGTTTCACCGGACAGCATCTCGGTTAATAATGTTACGAGAAACGATGTTATCGGTTTGACATGGGATTATGCACCGAACTCGGATCTGTTTTTTCAGTCAACCCTTTCCTGGTATAAAAACAGCGGCGATGCCGGGTTTGACTCGGAAGTCCTTGATCCATCTTTGAACAGAGAAAGTTTTAAAGGATTCGATTCTGATACACTAAGCCCCTATCTCCTGAACTTTAAGTTTAAGTCAGAATTTATTTTTGAAAAATACTCATGGGACTCGAAACTCAACCTGCTTTGGGGAAACAACAATCTTCTCGAGGCTGGTTTTGGGCTCGACCGTCTGACAACCACCCTTGCATTTGACTTTGAATTTGACCCCCAGCTTCGGGCTTTGTTCTCAGCAAATCCAAATTTTCGTTCCTCAATCGACGATCTAAACGACACAAAAACCTATTATCGCTACAGAGCATATCTTCAAAACAGATTTAATCTGTGGGAAAGGTTTTACATAAGTGCAGGACTTCGATTCGATAATTATCAGATTCTTGAAAAATCATACATAGCCCCAAGAATATCAGCTTCATGGGCATACGATGACCTTACAACGATAAGGGCTTCCTGGGGTATATTCTATCAGTCCCCCGGTTACGAAAAACTTCAGGATGCAGGAGTTCTCTACGATTTTTCCCGTCAAAATACTGAAACACTGGAAGCATCCAAAGCGATTCATTATATCCTGGGTGTTGAAAGATGGCTTTCCTTCGAATGGAATCTGAAAGTGGAAGCCTACTACAAGGATTTTCATAATCTGGTGGTTCCAAAAATAGTTACCGGCACCCGTTTCTACACCGAACGGATTCCGGGACAGGATCCAAACTCAAGTTCCGGTTGGACGAGACCGGTTAGGGTGCAGTCAGATTCACTCACCCAGATTCCTGTAAACGATTCCTATGGTGAATCTTACGGACTGGAAGTGATGCTTGCAAAGAAAAACCTTGACAGAAATTCCAAAATCAGCGGATGGATTTCATATTCATTTGCCGTGGCTGATCGATTCGAGAGAAATTTTACCGTGCCATTCAGATTTGACCAAAGACATACAATAAACATCGTGCTCGATTACCAGTTTGCCAAATCGTGGAATCTGGGTGTCAGATGGCAATATGGTTCAGGATTTCCTCTGACAACTCCCGAGGGAGTTGCTCCCAGGGTTATTTTTATGGATACCGACGGAGACCGTCAACTCGACTCCCCCATCCTCGCTGTCAGAAGAAGTGCCAACGGAAGTTTTTCGGAAGTCATCTACGATGTGGCATTCGAGGACAGAAACCGGTTCAACTCGAGAAAACCGGAATACCACAGGCTTGATGTAAGGGTAACCGCACTCGCCCGGTTCTGGGGTCTCGACTGGAGTTTCTATCTTGATGTTATAAATGTATACAACAAATCAAACATTATTGGCTATAATTATTATGTAACGGAGGATAAAAAACTGGGTGTCAGACCGACCTCCATGTTTCCAATTCTTCCCACTCTGGGTTTTAGCATAAAGTTTTAATTTCGTATTATTATAGTTTCATTTTTTAAATATTTATGCAACTCCCGCAATACAAATCTGTAACTAAACTGACTCTCGAAATCAAGGCAACCCTGGAGATGGGGTTCCGGAATGAGACAATTATTGGTGAAATATCCAACTTCAAAGCTCATTCCTCGGGACACTGGTATTTTACACTGAAAGATTCCGATGCTTCCATCTCCTGTTCGATGTGGAGCAGTAACAACAGGAAGCTTGGGTTTACTCCAAAAGATGGAATGCAGGTGATCTGTAGCGGGCCCGTGACGGTTTACGCACCCAGAGGCAGTTATCAGCTTGATGTTCAGACTATGAAAAATGTCGGGGTTGGTGATCTGCAGGTTGCGTTCGAATTTCTAAAGGAAAAGCTCGGCAAAGAGGGGCTTTTTGATGCCTCACGGAAGAACCCGGTTGGTTCATTTCCTTCCAAAATCGGAGTGGTCACCTCTTCTACCGGTGCCGCCTGGCAGGATATCATCGCTGTTGCCAACAGAAGATTCCCGATGGTCGAGCTGGTTCTCGCCTCAGCCAGGGTTCAGGGTGAAGGTGCCGCTCAAAGTATCGCCGAAGCCATTGATCAACTTAATAAATATGATGATATCGAAGTAATTATTGTCGGCAGAGGTGGAGGCAGTCTTGAAGATTTGTGGGCTTTCAATGAAGAGACAACAGCAAGAGCTATTGCCCGTTCGCGCATTCCTGTAATCTCGGCTGTCGGTCATGAAGTTGATTTCACCATTTCAGATTTTGTCGCCGATTTGAGAGCAGCCACTCCCACTGCAGCTATGGAACTCGTCACTCCTGATTTCAACGAGGTTTTATCGGCAGTAAAAAACCTCTCTCAAACGATTGAAAACAGAACACTTGCAAACTTTAAATCAAAACAGGAACGGGTTTACAGATTTGTTGAATCTCCGGTGATGTCGGCTCCTCTAAGCCTTATTAAATTCAACAGTCAGCGACTCGATTTTGCTCTGATGCAAATCGACAATAATATAAACAATCTCGTCAAGGATTTTAAAAACAGAGTAAATTCGGCATTGCTCCATTTGAAATCAAATGATCACAAACGAATTCTTAAAAAGGGATTCGTCTATGTTACACAGGATGGGAAATTTGTAAAACTTTCCACCGGGCTCGACAAAGAAAAATCTTTCGACTTGAACTTTTTTGACGGAAAAATTCTTATTAAAGGTAAAGATGAGTAACAATACCAGCGAAGTGTCGCAATTTAAAATTAAACTCGAGAGGATTGAGCAAATATCCTCGCTGTTGGAGGATCCTGATCTGGATCTTGAACAGGCGATTCTGCTTTACGAAGAAGGCATGAAACTTTCTCAGGAGTGTCTCTCTTCGCTCAAACAAGCTGAACTTAAAATCACGGAATTGAAAAATTCCTTTAAATCATATTAATGATCACCAATGTTTTAATCTATTTTTTGGAGAATAAGAATGGTTGATATGAACAACTACCCTGCTCTTTCAAAGGTAAATGTTCCTGCTGATTTCAGAGACTTTTCCATCCCTGAACTGCGGCAACTGTGTACCGATGTCAGACAATATATGGTAGATGTTATTTCTGTAGTCGGTGGTCATTTCGGTGGCGGACTCGGAGCAGTAGAACTTACCGTCGCGATGCACAAAGTTTTCAATACACCCGAAGATCAAATCGTTTGGGATACAGGTCATCAGGCATATCCGCATAAAATTCTGACCGGAAGAAAAGAACTGCTCCCCACTATCAGACAATTAAACGGGCTTTCCGGATTTCTGAAGAGAAATGAAAGCGAGTATGATGCATTCGGTGCAGGTCATGCTTCAACCTCTATTTCCGCTGCACTCGGTATTGCTGAAGCCAATAAATACATGAATACAAACCGGAAAGTTATTGCAGTCATCGGTGATGGTGCAATGACAGGTGGCATGGCTTACGAAGCAATGAACAATGCCGGTATGCTCCACTCGAATCTTATTGTCGTGCTAAACGATAACAATATGTCTATAGCGCAAAATGTATGGCAGTTTTCCAACTATTTTACTTCGATTATTACGAGTCCCGATTACAATAAATTTAAGGGTTATGTTTGGGATTTAACCGGTAAAATGGACAACTTTGGAGACAGATTGAGAAAAGTTGTCGGCAGGGTTGAAGGGGGTATCAAATCAATAGTGACCCCCGGCATGCTTTTCGAAGCTCTCGGGTTCAGATATTTCGGACCGGTAAACGGTCACAATGTCCATCAGCTCGTTAAAGTTTTTGAAGCTGCAAAGAATTTAACGGGACCCATCCTTATTCACGCTAACACGGAAAAAGGAAAGGGCTACGCCCCTGCTGAAAAACATGTACAACGGCTTCACGCTTCCACACCTTTTGACAAGGTTACCGGAGTCGCCTACAAAAAAGAGGGTGCTCCACCTGCCTATACAACAATTTTCGGTGAGGCTCTTGTTGAACTTGTAAAAGCAAACCCTAAAATTGTTGGAGTTACTGCTGCCATGCCCGACGGGACAGGCCTTAATATTCTGCAAAAAAATTGTCCGGAAAACTATTATGATGTAGGTATTGCTGAGGAACATGGTGTTACTTTTGCTGCCGGTTTGGCAACTCAGGGTGTCATTCCCGTTGTTGCCATTTACTCGACCTTTATCCAAAGGGCAATTGATCAAATAATTCATGACATAGCATTGCAAAAACTGCATGTCGTATTTGTGCTCGACAGAGCGGGACTTGTAGGTGCAGATGGTCCGACTCATCACGGAACACTCGATCTTACATTCCTGAGAATGATTCCACATCTTGTATTAATGGCTCCGAAAGATGAAAATGAATTAAGGAACATGCTTTACACCGCCACAAAACTGAAGGGCGGTCCCGTTGCAATAAGATACCCAAGAGGAAACGCGCTTGGTGTACCCCTCAGTGATGAATTTGTTGAGTATGAGGTCGGCAAAGCTGAGGTTTTGGAAGAAGGAAATGATGTAGCCATTCTCGCTGTTGGGTCAATGGTAGATTATGCAGTCAAAACGCTCCCCAAGCTCGAAGCTGCCGGCATTTCTGCAAAACTTGTTAACATGCGATTCATCAAACCGCTCGACGAGAAACTTCTCGATGAGATTTCGACAACTCATAAAAAAATCGTCACTCTCGAAGAGAACACCATTGTAGGTGGTTTCGGTTCTGCTGTTGCGGAATACTTTGTTGACAAAGGGTATAAAAATGATATACTGCGCATCGGACTCCCGGATAAATTTGTTGACCACGGTACTCAGGCTGAACTTCACAGAATCCTCGAAATCGACCCCGAAGGTATCCTGAAAAGAATCACTGATTTTGTTGAAATAGATAACCATATAAACAAGGTTTTAGTCTGATGTCAAAAATAAAATTCGGCATAATCGGGCTGGGCGGTATTTCCCAACTGATACACCTCCCCGACCTCTTCCGAAACAAAGAGGTCGAGATCACAGCCATTGCTGATATTAATAAAAACGCACTGCTTGAGGTTGCCTCAAAATTCAAGGTGAACCATGCGTTTACTGATTATCATAAAATGCTGGAGCAGGTAGAGATTGATGCAGTTATAATTGCCACTCCTACAAAATCACACATGCAGATAGCTCTGGATTGTCTCAATGCAGGTAAACACATACTTGTTGAAAAACCCCTTGCCAGAACCATTGAAGAAGCACAAAAAATTGCTGACACCGCCAAAGAAAAGGGGCTCATAGCAATGGTGGGGATGAACATGAGATACAGACCGGACATCATGCTCCTGAAGGGTATCATCAACTCAGGAGAACTTGGCGATCCATTCTTTGTTAAGTGTTCCTGGTTCAAGTCCCAGTCAAGTTCTGCAAAATGGTTTACCAAAAAAGATGAATCCGGAGGAGGTGTAATTTTTGACCTTGGCATTGTTTTGCTTGATGTAGCACTGTGGTTTCTTAATTTTCCCGAGATACTTTCGGTCTCTACCCATAATTTTTTCATTAACACTAAAAATGTTGAGGATTCCTCCGTAAGTATGATTAGAGCCAAGTCAAACTCGATGATTTACCTCGAATCATCCTGGGCGATCGCTTCTCAAAAGAATACTTTCGATTTGGAAATCTACTGTACTAAAGGGAATGCTCTGATTAATCCTCTCAGGATTATCAAAAATATTGACGGGCAGGATGTCGAGTTGAAACCAATGCTGAATGACAACAGGAAAGCCCATCTGGAAAAATCATATCAGAATGAACTGAATCATTTCATTGGTGCAATAAAAGGACTTAACCCTGTACTCTCCTCTGCAGAAGATTCGGTCGCACGATTAAAAATTATCCAAAACATGTATTTGTCAGCTTCCACCAGAAAAGAGGTCTTGGTTTAACAATGGCAACTAAAATACTCATCATTGAGGACGAAAAAGATATTATTGAGTTCATCAAATACAATTTGGAAGAAGATGGATTCGAAGTAATTTCTGCAACCGATGGTGAAGAAGGACTGAAGATGATGAGTCACGACCCTGATCTCGTTTTGCTTGATATAATGATGCCAAAACTTGACGGGTATGAAGTCTGTCGTAAGATACGAGCCAACAAAGCAACTGAAAAAACTCCCGTTATTTTCCTTACTGCCAAATCAAGTGAGTATGATGAGATAAAAGGCCTGGAACTTGGTGCCAATGACTTCATTACAAAACCAATTTCCCCTACCAAACTTGTCGCCAGAATCAAAGCCACTCTCAGAAACTCCACCAGGGCAGAATTCAGTTTTGAGGATGCCGCAAACCTTATCAAATACGGGCCCATAGAGATTGACCGTGATAAATACATTGTGGTTGTTGATTCTGAGGAAAAGATTTTTCCGAGAAAAGAATTTGAACTTCTTTTTTTCCTCCTGAACAGTCCGGGTATCGTTCACAGCAGAACTGCTCTGCTTAAATATGTATGGGGTTCCGATGTGTTCGTAGTTGAAAGAACTGTCGATGTTCATGTAAGAAAAATAAGGGAAAAACTGGGTGCATTTCAGGATCTCATAGAGACTGTCAAGGGTGTCGGATACCGGTTCAAAGAGCTTGATTAACAGCCTTCGTGCTGCGTCACGATACACGGAGGAAATGATCTATTCGCTAGGCATCTTCCTTTTGTTGTCGTTGTGTGTATTCATTCTCAAACTCGATTCCATCTTTATGCTCCTCCCGGGTCTTGTTTCGCTTGCTTTCTTCTTTTATTATATTGGTAAAAAAAGACAGTCTGATCTTTCCAATATAAAGCAAACTCTGAATTTGATTGCTTCCAAGGAGATTGACCTTACAGCCGAACTTGTTTTGAACGAGGGTCTTGAAGATATCCAGCTTGAAATGAATGAGATGGTAAAAAAAATTCAGTCCGATTTTATCTATCTCAAAAAACTTGAACAAATGAGGAAAGAGTTTCTGGGAAATGTTTCCCATGAATTGAAAACACCCATTTTTGCCATCAGTGGATACATCGAAACGCTTTTAAATGGGGCGATAGCAGATCCCAAAGTAAATATGCATTTCCTGAGAAAGGCTTATGAGCACACGGGAAATCTGAGCAACCTCCTGAACGATTTGATCGACATCTCTTTGATTGAATCCGGTCAGATGAAGATGAGTTTCAGATATTTTAACCTGAAAAACTCACTCGATGAGTTGTTGGACGAGTTTGAACCAACAATCGAAAATGATAATATCGAGCTGCTCCTTCACCCTGTAAGAAAGGGTTTACAAATTTACAGTGACAAAGCGAGATTTCGTCAGGTAATGGTCAACTTGCTTCAGAATGCTGTGAAATACACGAACGAAGGAAAAGTTGAAATAATTGTTGAGGAAGAAGAGAGCGATTGTATCATCAAAGTGAAAGATTCAGGTGTCGGCATTCATTCCGAGGATCTTTCCCGTATCTTTGAAAGATTTTATCGCATAGATAAGGCAAGATCGAGAGATGTCGGCGGAACCGGTTTGGGGCTTGCGATTGTTAAGCATATTCTCGAAGCACATGATTCAAAAATCGAAGTTGAAAGCAAATTTGGCGAAGGCTCCACTTTTTACTTCAGACTTAAAAAATAGACTATTATGAGAGACATCAAGGACCGGGTTTTCGAATTAAAAGAATCCCGAAGGTTCTGTTCAATAAACAAAATTACCGCACGCATATTCGAGACAGAACACTCAGGAAGAAAACTGTCTTCCCTGCTCAATGATCCCGATTTAGCGACATTCTATGTAGCCTCACCGGAAGAAGATTCTGAAATAATTGCATTTGGGATCGTTGAAGATATTTCAGTGGATGATTATAACGGTTTACAGAAGCTTGTATTACCAAAAGCGGTCGAAGATTTCAGCCATTCCGGCTCACCGCTTCCCGATTTCTTTTCTTACATTTCTTTCCCTTGGCACAGTTCGGAAAACTCACTCTTTTCACGCTGGATAATGCCCGTTTCTGTGATCAGAAGAAAAGGAAATAAATATCATATCAGGCTGAACACGCCTGATGGTGACGAGACCATACCGGAATTCATCCACAATTTCTTTTCACCTCCAGATTTTAATAGCGACTTCTCTCCCCGGACAAAGCAGCAAATATTTGTTGAGGGAATTAACGATGAATCTTTTGAAATATTTGCATATAAAATTTCTGAAATGAAAGCCGAAATAGCTGCAGGAAAAATTTCAAAAGGAGTTATCTCGAGAGAAAGGAAAATTAAATTCTCAGGTGATTTTGATTTTGAAGCTGCCGTATCATCACTCGCACTCTCTTATCCGGAGTGTACAATTATCCTTACCAATTACTCAGGTAGATATTTCCTTTGCGCAACCCCTGAAAAGCTTTTTAAACTGCAGAGCGGTAAACTTACGGCTGAAGCATTGGCCGGTTCTATCAGATCTTCCGAGAAACCCCGTTTACAGGATACTCTGGAAGATGAATTACTTGGTTCTTCAAAAAACCTTCTGGAGCACATGATTGTGAGGGATTTTATCGTCTCAAATCTAAGAAAAATATCCGATGACATAAGATACGATGAGATGCCTACAACCAAAAGACTTTCGAATGTGACTCACTTAAGGACTCCTGTAACTGCAATTGTTGATAAAGAGATAGCACCTCTCGTGCCTTTGAATCTTCTCTTCCCCACACCTGCACTTTGTGGTGAGCCAAAAATGGAAGCTGCACGGATAATTAACAAAATAGAGGGGAAACCGCGCGATCTCTACGGCGGAGTTTTGGGCTACACTTCTGCCGGGGGTGTAACAGAATTTTTTGTTTCCATCCGCTGCGGATATATTGATGAAGGGTCTGCAACACTTTATGCAGGAGGCGGCATTGTTGGTGAATCCGACCCGCAAAGTGAATATTCCGAGACAGAACTGAAGTTCATTCCACTCACTGCACTGTTTCTCGATGAAAACCAATCTTAATTATTTCTTTTCTTCAATTATTGTCAGTACCCTAAAGGAATTAGGACTCAAACATGTGTGTATATCCCCTGGTTCGCGAAATACGCCAATTACACTCGCCTTTGCAGCAAATGACTCAATAAAAAAACATCTGATAATAGATGAAAGAGCTTCCGCATTTTTTGCATTGGGGATTGCAAAAATTACGAGAGAACCTGTGGCAATTGTGTGTACATCGGGAACTGCTGTTGCAGAATTATACCCTGCTATAATCGAGGCATATAACTCTCAAATTCCGTTGATTATTCTTACAGCCGACAGACCTTCAAGGCTTTTAAATACCGGCTCGAACCAAACAATTAACCAGATCGGAATTTTTAATTCCAATTGTGAATTCTTCTATAATTTAAAGGTAGATAATCCTTCAGAATCGGGATTTTTGGAAACAATTTTCGAACTCGGTACTGCTTGGAGTAACTCGCTGTTCCCCTATCCTGGTCCCGTTCATATCAATCTTCCTTTCGAAAAGCCTTTGGAGCCTGATACCTTCAATGTGGAAATCGACGATGAAACTGAATCAAGACTGAGAGACTCCGTTTCTAAACAGAAGGTTTTAAATTTTTATAAAGACCTTGAATATCGTCCCGGGAATGAATTTGATATTTCCAGAAACAGTAACATCCTCATTTTGCTCGGAAACGATAACTATTCTGATGACTTTATTCAGGATTGCTTGCGGTTAAGTCAAAAATATTCAATACCGGTTTGTGTTGAGTCACCACTCCTTAACCCGGTGATACTCGAACCCGGAATGATCAGGAATTTTGGTAATCTCCTTCAGTCAGCAGAATTTGTTAAAAAACTTGATATCGATAAAATCATTATTTTTGGACGCAATTTCACATCCAAAAACATTGAAAGATTCCTTGACAGGTTTGAAAAGGAAATACTAAAGATCAGTCAAAAAGGTGAAGGTTTTGGGGAGTTCTCCGAACAAAGGGAGACTGCAAGGCTTTCGAATGAAGAAGCAATTAAAATTCTTGACAGTCTTTTAACAGATCCTCCAGAGAAAAGAACCGCCTTTCACAATTTGCTCCAGTCTTTTGATTCACAATTCTCTGCTCAATTGGGGAAGCAGTTTGGCGAGGATAAAATCTCCTCTGAATTGGAGGCAATTTCATCGCTGGCTCATCTGCTGAATAAATTCAGTTCTGCACCCGTCTTTTTTTCAAACAGTCTCCCTGTCAGGGATTACGACTATCTGAAAGAATTCTTCCACAATCCTGTGCTCGTCAGCAGAGGCGCGAGTGGAATTGATGGTATCTTGGCAACTGCTGGAGGTATTTCAACAGGGTTGAACCAACCGACCGTCCTGGTTATTGGTGATATAGCATTTCACTACGATTCAAATTCACTTCAGTTTATTAAGAAATACTCCATTCCTTTGTTAATCATTTTGATTAATAATGGCGGTGGCAGTATATTTGAATACCTACCCGTCTATAAACAATCGGAAGAATTTTCGACCTACTTTAAAACTGAAACCGGTTTGAATTTTGGAAATCTGGTGAAGGCTTATGGTATCAATTATAATTTGATTGGAAGTGTTGGCGAATTCAAAGAGAGCGTTGATAATTTTTTCGAGTCTCCTTCACCGAGGGTGATTGAGATTCAATTTGACTCCCAAATATCAAAAAAGAGGAAAGATACCATAAAAAATGATATCATTTCCTCTCTTAAAGTCAATTAAATCTATATCTTTATAAATATCTTATAATGATAAAGTATCCACAATATTCCCAGCCAGAATGTGATAAAGAGTATTGCAAAGACCAGTGATGCGTTAATCGGATCGAAGTAAGGGAGAAGTAACGCCTGATAAATGTAATCCTTTGAATTTATTTCTTTTCCGTCCAGTCCTGTAACCTTTATCATTCCCATTATTTTCGCCATCAAACCGGAACCCGCAAAAACTGTGATTGCATTCATTCCGTAAACGACGAATGGTTTTGCCCACTTCTTATAACCTTGAACATCTGCTATCCAATAACAAAAGCCGAAGAATATCAAAGCCACACCCGTTGTGTAAACGACATATGAACTGCTCCAAAGACCTTTATTCAACGGGAAGAAAATACTCCAGATTGAACCGGCGAAAATAAGGAAAGCTCCCGCAGTAAATATCCAGGAGACCTTTTCAGCATCGCTGAGTTTCGTTCGTAGAAAATGACCAAGAAGAACGCCACTCAAGCAGGTTGAAATCGCGGGGATGGTGGAGAGAACTCCTTCAGGATCCCATGTTTTTGTCACTTTCCACATATGCCCGGTGAGAATTTGACTGTCCACCCAGGCAGCAAGGTTTTTCCCCATTTCATAATTAGCATCGCCCACACCCGGCACAGGTATCAGTGCCATCGCGAGCCAGTAAACCACCAGTAATCCGATTGCGATATAAATCTGACTTTTAAGCGAGGCTTTAAGAAAAATGACGGCAGTTATAAAATATACTATTCCTATTCTTTGTAAAACTCCAGGAATACGGAGTTCTGCAATATTGAAATAAGGGAAGGCATTGAGAAACAGACCAACGAGAAAAATCATCGATCCTCTTCTGAAAATGTTCAGAATGAGTTTATTCTGATCGTCGCCTCTTTCTTTTCGTTTTGTCAGCGACAGGGTAACTGCCACACCGACAATGAAAAGAAAAAACGGGAAAATCCAGTCTGTTGGTGTACATCCATGCCATTCGGCATGTTTCAAGGGTGGATAAATAGCACTCCATGAGCCGGGATTGTTCACCATTATCATTCCGGCAATTGTGATTCCTCTAAAAATATCAAGAGAAATCAGGCGCGTGGTTTTTACTTCTTCCATTTTGTTTCCGGTTGTTCGTTAAGTTGTCTATATGCCATCGTTTTAGCATATTAGAAGTTTGTATAAAAATAATTTCGAGCCTTATGAAATACATTAGACGATTATATGACTGGATGCTGCACTGGGCGGACACTCCCTACGGTCCTGTAGCATTGTTCCTTATTGCCTTTGCAGAATCCTCATTTTTCCCGATTCCCCCGGATGCTCTTCTAATAGCACTTGTGCTTGGAGCTAAAGCCAAAGCCTTCAAATTTGCCCTGAACTGTACGATTGGTTCAGTCCTCGGAGGAATTGCCGGGTACCTTATCGGTTTCCTGGTATGGTGGTCATCCCCGGGAGAATTCTCCGGAGTTGCAAACTTCTTTTTTGCTTACATCCCAAGTTTCACTCATGCACTTTTTTACGACATCCAAAAACTGTTCGAACAATATAATTTTTGGATCGTCTTTACCGCCGGATTCACCCCTATCCCCTATAAGGTTTTCACCATTGCTGCAGGTGCATTCGATGTAAATTTTGTAATGTTTATGCTTGCATCAGTCATAAGCCGTGGGGCAAGATTCTTCCTTGTTGCCACTCTTTTATGGAAATATGGTGAACCGATTAAGGCATTCATTGACAAATATTTTGACTGGCTCGCAATCGGATTTACACTGCTGCTAATCGGTGGCTTTGTTGTAATAAAATTTGCGATCTGACAGTCCGTTCTAAATTAAAAAAAGGATATCGTTAAATCGACCGATATCCTTTTTTTTATCTCTATTTCAAAAGAACCATTTTTCGCGTGATCCTTGTTTCCCCCGTCGATAACCGGTAAAAATAGACACCACTTGGTAACGAATACTTTGCCGCATCGAACACAATCTCATGTTTTCCTGCCTGCTTAAATCCTTCAGTCAGCTTCACAACCAAACTTCCTGTGATGTCGTAAATATCGAGTGAAACAACTGATCCTGCTGAAAGTGAATACGGAATTCTTGTCTCAGGATTAAACGGATTCGGATAATTTTGTTGCAAAGAAAAACCTGACGGGATCTCGTCGTCGTCGGTTACATTGTCATTTTCAGTTGAGGTAACGACGATATTGGGTGATAATTTTCTGTTCAAAATAAGCATTGTCGCATCTGCTATCAGGTACTTCCCGTTTTCCACAAAACTGTTATCAACTTTAAGTACGGTCTTTTTACCGGGAGTGACATAGACATCACCGAGTTTTATCCATGATTTGTTCGCGGTACTACGCTGGCTGAAGAGAAACTTTAGCGAATCATTGTTGCTGTACATTGTATAGTAAGCACTGTCTGTGAAAGTAAAATTGGGGATAAAATAAGCATACAGGCTGTACCATGCCGGAACCGCAACATCAAACTGCCATTCAAAAGATGCATAACTTGTATCTTTAGTCCAGTATATTTTGGGATTGTATCCCAGGACGCTTACCTGCTCCCAGTTACCCTTCCTCATTGTGTTGGAAGAGCTGTCTTCGTTAATTATGGAAGCCTTCGGTCGCCAGAGATTGTCTCCCCGGTAAGGAAGCGTAGCCCTCTCCCTGTAAATCCGTTTGAGTGTATCTCCAAGTGCTCCGTTATTGGCTTTTAGAGCCTCATAAAAGAAAAGACTTTCCCCATTCACACCCTGAAATCTGTTTTCCTGTATGCAGTCTTTCAGCAGTTGCTGATTCACGACATATGAGCCGGCTTTTGCCAGTACACCCGCAAAGAAAATATTCTTTTTACCCGCCGGTATATAAGTCAATGCCTGACCAAGCTCGTAACGATACGAAATAATATCCTGACGGTAGAGTTGAGGAATAAAATTATCCAGAAGTGAAGAGTCCATCCATGCCTTGGAATCCTGAAGATAGTTGTCATAACCCCATGGGTAAACACTTGGAGCAACTGACAGAATGTAGTTCTCGCTTCGTGTTTTTACACTGTCGCGCCATCTTTTCAAAAAGCTGCTGAGTTTATTTGCCCGCCACTTTTTCCAGTTTGCATCATATTCATTAGCAGGTGGATTCTGTCCGGAATTCTCAAGTTTATAGATTGCCACAGTGGTACTGTCGTACCCTCCCTCAAATGGCATTGCGGGCAGTCTGTCGTCTCCCTGAACTCCGTCAACCTCGTAATTGTCGAGTACTTCGGTTGTCAGTGAGATAAGAAAATCCTGAACCTCGGGGTTGGTTCCCGCCATCCAGTCAAAACCGTTTTTTACAACCAGTTCACCGTTATATTTTTTCGCTGCCCAGGAGGGCTTTGTTGCGAGTATATGTCCGCCATTTTCGGAATAACCACAAGAGAAACCAAACTCGAACCATGGTATCACTTCGATACCATTTCTGTGAGCTTCGATAATAATTTTTTTAAGGGGGTCTCTGCCGGCAAACTGAGGAATGATCGGTTTCTGAAAAATTGAATCCATTATCCTGCTCGGATAGAGAGTGTATCCTTTATTCCAAACCACCGGGAAAACAACATTTATTCCGATTGATGCAAGGTAGTCCATTGCAGATGCAATTTTTGCATCGTCAAAAAGGACATCGCTGTCAACATTCGTGATCCAAACTGCCCTCATCTCCTTTTTAGGCTGTGCCAAGAGGACAAAAGGTAAAACAATCAAAACAACTAACAACTTCTTGATCATAAACTCACTTTAATAATTTCGGAAAATCGACTCTCTCAGTATAAATCTCATTTTTCAATAAATCAGAGTATTTCTTAATGCCTTCATAGAAGAAAAAGACTTCTCCCTGAATTCCAAGTTTCCTGTTCTCTTCAATCATCTGAACAAAAAGCTCATCCGTTGGTTGGTAACCTCCAACTTTGATGAGAACTCCCGGAAAGAATATATTTTCATATCCCTTGGGGAGCCAGGTCAAATAAGCCTCAGAGAGTGTGCTTGAATATTCTTCAATTTTATATCTGTACACCTGAGGACAGAGGAGCTCAACATAACCCCTTAGTACCCACTCGGGCCAGTCCTGAAGGTATTCCTCCTTACTCCAGGGGTAGATACTTGGAGACATGGAAACGATACACTTTGGATTTATCGCTTTCACAGTTTTAAATATTTTCCCTCCAAATTCTGTCAGGATGTTCGCACGCCACTGAACCCATTTCTCATTTTTTGAGTCTTCGGGAGGCAATGCTCCATTGTTTTGTTGTTTGTACAGGTTGGTCGTGTAAATGTCATAACCTGCTTCACTTGGCATTGCGGGCAGTCTATCGTCTCCCTGGATACCGTCGACTTCATAGTTTGCAACCACTTCGGCAATTAGTGAGAGCATGAAACTTTGGACATCGGGATGAAATCCGTTCATCCATTCAAAACCGTTTTTCATGGTCAGGTTTCCCTGTTTGTCCTTCGACGCCCACTCCGGTTTTGCCTGAAGAAGATGGCCACCACCCAGTTTGAAAGAGGAAGCAAATCCAAACTCAAACCATGCGAAAACCTTAATATTCTGAGCATGAGCTTCTTCAATGAGTTCCTTTAAAGGATCCCTTCCGGTTAGTGCAGTATCAATTTCAATGCCGAAAGTGTTCTTCATTACCTTGCTCGGGTAGAGAGTGAATCCTTTGTTCCAAACTACGGAAAAAATTGTGTTTATCCCGAGCTTTTTGCAAAGAGTTACCGCCTCTTTTATTCCTTCCCGTGAATTGAGAACCTTGCTGTCAACATTGGTCAACCAGACTCCCCTGACAGCCGGAACTCCGGTTCGCTCAGTTGCGGGTGGAGGTGGTGCACCACCACTTCCCCCGCTCCCTTGGGAAGTGTCTGAGTAGGAGCTGCAACCCTGGATTAGCAAAGCGAGAAACAGAGCAAGAGACAAGCGAAAAAGTTCACGAACCACTAAAACCTCGCTCTAAGCGTGGCTTTTATGTCGATCATCTGCATTGAAGCCACATTCTCAAAATCGAGTTTCAGTGTCGACCACAATTCACCGAGAATGTTTTTATAGCCAGCGGAAATTGAAAACCACAACGGATCAACAATCTGAACTCCAAATTCAGCCCCAACATTGAATGTTCCGCTCCAGTCATCCTGATCGAGAGTCGGTACCTGAAGAGCTTCCTGCAGTTTGCTGACTCCAGCTGTATCAGGGGCAAAAAGTGAATCAGAGTAACTTCCTCTGCTGAAATTCCATTTGTAGATACCAAAACCAAGATTCAATTTAACATCATACCATGTATCCCGTAAAATATGGTAGTCAGCCTGAAAAGACGCTCCGTAAGCCTTCAAATCCATTTTCAGGGACTTTATCGGGTAAGTGAATGATTTATTTTGTGTTCCAATCAGGTATTCCCGTTTGATGTTCATCTTATCTTCGTTTATCTTATCGAAGACCAGATACTCAAGCTTTCCGCTTAAAGTCCATTTGGCAGACATATCCTTTCCGAAGAACACCGAGGCACCATAACCAGGACTAAACCGGTTCTTCAGCTCACCAACGGGAGTGAGGTAGGAGTAACCGGCACCCGCAAAATATTTGCCCTGTGCGAGCAATCCTGTTGACAGCAGTAGTAGTATTGTAAATATCTTTTTCATAATCTGATCAATAACTGAATGATAAACCGAATTTAAAGTTTAAATTGTTTCCGAATGGAAGTTCCGAATAACCCATCCCGTCAGTCTCAACGAAATGAGTGTAATTAAACTCACCCGTCAAATTGACAAAATCGATCAATGGATATTCCAGGGATATTCCTCCGTGCAACATTATCGGGTTACCCTGCTTGGAAGGAGCGAAGTTCCGATAGTTGTAGTTGAAAGTTGAATTAAGTTTAGTCAATTTCTTGGTCCAGTCTTCCACAACATAAAACCAGCGCGTGAAGAAAAAGATACCCGCTCCTGCATATGGCTTTATTTTTAAATCGCCCAACTTTGTCTCATAACCAATGAGTACAGAAACAGGGATGCTGCTGATTCCCTGGTTTGGAGTAAGGACTAACTGATACTTTGCTGTATCGGTAAGATCAGCCCGTATGCTTCCGTAGTACCTGTTATCCCAAAAGTACCACTTCCACTGTGTTAATGCGGAATCCTGGTCGATCGAAAATGACTGATAACCGGCAGAGAGAGAGACATAAAAATTATCAAATGTCTTAAAATTCACTTTTATACCGCCCCCAAAACCACTGGCTTTGGTTACGGCATTTTTAAGTGAACCTGCTGTCGAAAATGATCCTGTGGTTTCGATGGTGGTTAGCTGGGCAAAAAGTGCCGGTGACACAACCAGCGAGATAATGCACAAAAGTAAAATTCTTGATTTCATTTTCTCCTCCCTAATAATTCAGATTAAGAGTAAAACGGAGAATATTTCCAAGCCTTCCATAGTCGGCAAATGAAAAATCAACACCGACCGGAATTTGAGCCGAAGGAGTCAAACCAACACCAAAGCTCCAGGTTTCTTCATCGTAGAAGAATTTATAGCCACCCCGCAGAAAAACCATATTCTTCCAGCCAACTTCGAGACCGGCATTCATTTTTTCATCACCATCATTAGGATGCAATGCCTCTACTATCCCGGTAACCCGGTATTCCGATTTCATATCACCAAGAAGTTCGGCTGCAAGTCCAAGTTTAAGTACTGATGGCATCTTGAATGGATCATTAATGTACTTGGTCTCCACCCCAAAGTTTTGGATGGAAGCTCCGATCCTGAGAGAAGAAAGTCCTGTGTAATACAACACTCCTCCATCGAACAGGATGTTGCTCGCTGAATAGTCATCAATCCCCTCTCTTACATATTTTACGGTAACACCAAACGAGAATTTGTCTGTAAGAGCCCGGGAATAACTTAATCCCACGGCAATGGCATTGGCGCTGAAATTACCAATGACTTCGTAGACTTTTTGTCCCGCAGTCCTTTTGGTCTTCGGCATCGTACCATAATCCACAGCGAGTGCACCGAGAGCAATAACGCCAAAATCAGTGTTGATCGAGTATGCTGCAGCATAGTGTTTGATTTCCGCTATCCAGGGAGAGTAGGAAGCTGAAAATGAATGCTGCTTCTCATTGAATCCCATCCCGGCAGGGTTGGTAAAAAAGGATGCAGAACCCATATCTGCCAAAGCGACAGAGGACTCACCGAGTGAGGCGCTTCTCGCAGTTACCGGCAGTTGCAGAAACACAAATCCTGCAGTTGCGGTCTTCTTAAATTCCTGCCCGTAGTTCAAAAGCGAGCAGAGCATCACAAAAAATATTATTGTTCTAATTTTCATATCAGCGCTCACCTTATAATTGCGAATTTACCGGTTGAGTTTCCATACTGTGATTCAATATGGAAAATATAAACGCCGCTTTCGACATACTGACCAAAATCTGTAACCTGATTCCAAGTAACGATTCCACCTCTGGCATCGCTGACTGCAATCGTTTTTACGAGGTCGCCCCTGACGCTGTAAATTCTTATGGTACATGGATTCGGCACATTCACAAACTGAATCTGGTCAGACTCTCCGGGCTGGCTTGATCCTTCACCAATTACGAACGGATTGGGAACCACAAGTACCTCATTCACGCTGTTCGGGGCAGGAAGTGTGGCAAGAAATGGTCTGGTCGTCCTGTTGGCAAACAGTGACGATTCCATGGCAGGCACCCGTACGGTATTTCCCGTTTCAGGGAATCTCTGAGTCGGATTGATTGCCCAGTTCACCTTTCCTGTGTCGTAAGCTGTGATCGAGTAATAATAACCTGTTCCGATTTGTACCGTTGAGTCGATGAATGTGTATTTATTGCCTGAAATGTAGCCGGCATCACCTTTTTTTATGTCTGCAATCTGTGTCCAGGGACCCATCGGCAGGAAGTCGGATCTGTAAATCCTGTACCCCGCGAGATCAAACAGACCGTCATCGGGATCAGGGAGGGATTCAGAACTGTTGTCCCATGTCACCACATTAGCAACTTTCCGATCGGCTCCCGAGTAAAAATTGACATTGAATTTTGGTGCCGCAGGTGGATCGGGGTGGTTGAACTTGTTTTCATAGGTCAACTGCGCCCTTCTCATCGCCGGAATAAAATTCTGGGTATAGCTTAAATTGAAGATCAGGCTTGGGGAAATCGACTTGTCAAGAGCATAGGAATAATCCATTCCCGCAACGATTTCTGCCAATACAATCTTAATAGTGTCCTTAGGCTTCATTGTCCAGGGACCCAAAGACATCAATGACCATTTCCTCGCGTTATTAATGAAGGTGGTATCCGTGAGATTTCTGGGAAACTGAACAAACCGGAATGCATTTGTCGGATACTTAAGAACCTGATACTTTACTTCGTTGAATCCGGAGACACCATTGAAGGGACCACTCAGATCGAGTGTAGCCTCACCTTGTGACCAGCCAACTTTTGTTTCATCAACTCTGGTTGCAATTCCTGATGAGTCAGGAGAAGAGTAAATAAGCTTTACGCCCGCGTAACCGGGTGCAAGCCATTCTCCCTGCGGATTGCCGTTTACAACCCTGCCTAATGAATTCGTAAAGCCATAATTGGCGTTCTCTGCCTGAAACATCTTGTTCACACGATCATAGACAACTTTTGTGTTCCTCGCTCCATTTGTCTCCTGCGGAAACAGTACACGCCATGAGCGGGAATTTGCCTGCATCGCATATGTAAGAAGCATCTGGACTCCATAAAGTGTATCAGAAACCTTCTTCTGCGGATATGCAGCTTTTATTTCGTCAGAGATGTTAATGAAATAATATTCGTACAAAATGTAATTTTCATCTCTCTTCGAACCGCTCCACTGATGAGCCCGTCTCACCACTCTCATTGGCAACTGAAGTTCGTCTTCCTGGCTTGGAGTGTAATAATTGGGGTTGTATTCCCAAACCGACTCTATCACTTCTTCACCGACGAGAGGATTAGCCTGTAGCCAGTAGTTTTCACCATTCGGAAAGAGCTTCCTGTGGGTTTTCAGAGTATATTTTGATGACTGTTCTGTGGAGACTGTAGAGCCGTAAATTGCCCAGTCTTCAACTGTAATCACCGAGTCTTTTTTATTTTTGGCACCGATCCAAAAGCCGCCCGTAGCCATATGACTGGCGGTACCGCCAATGTTTTCACCGATCCACGAAGCATCGAATCCGGGCCAGTCCAATGTAGGTCCGGTTGGAGCCCAGTTATTGTAAGCAGGACCCGATTTTGACGGAGAGAGTGAATGCCAAAGGGAACCACGGTTAAAAATGAGAAGTGGAGATTCCACTTGTGCCATCAAACCGGTGGTCGCAATTAAAAGAAATACTGTTAATTTAATCTTTATGTTGTTCATCTTTATTTCACTGCCTTTATTGTTAGAATCCAAATCCAAGTGTCAGATACACCTGTCTTGGAACATTTCTGTAAGCTTTATAGAATGATGAAATATAGCTTATCCTGTAGGGATCATTGCCCGGCTGGTCGATTGTGGTTCCATAGTCAACCCAGTTAATAAGATCATTTCCTGATACAGGTGTAAGCCATTTGTTCTCGAACAGGTTCATGACTCTGAGTCCGATTACGAATCTGTAACCCCCTTCGAGCACCACATTCTTTGTGAAATTAAGATCAAACATCGATTCAAGAGGATACCTTCTGTTATTCACTACATCCTTCAGGTCGAAAGAGGTGCGATAAGTGAAAGGTGTACCCGACTGAACAGAATAAGTAAAACTTATACTTGAGTTTTCAAGCAGATTTATACCAAACAGTTCAGGTCCCTCACCTGTGCCCCAGTTGTACTGAAGCAATGCCCTGAAATTATGGGTTCTGTCGTTGCCTGAAATAAACTCACCGGTATAGTCTCTCGATTCACCTGCAGCAGAAGTAACGGGGTATATTACCTGAGGTCCGTAATTTCCTTCCGATGTCTGTGAAATGCTGTAAGTCAGCCTGTACATCCAGTTTCTGGCATTTACTTTCTCGAGTGAAATCTCGAAACCAAGTGTGGCTCCAAAGGCATTGTTCGAAAATGTGGTGTAGTTGAACAACGGTGTGTTATCTGATGTGTAGGCAGAGGGACTGTTCAACACGGTTCCTGTAAAGGCTGCGTAACGGAGAAGTCCGATTTGGGTCACTCTGTCATTATAATAGAGAGCCATGTCGATTCTGTTATCATCATCAATCACCTGCTGAAGTCCGAATTCATATTGAATGGTCTTCTTGGGCTCAAGGTTGGCATTACCGAAACCGGTTATACCTTTATTGCCACGGTTCGAGAGAGCCTGACTAAAGGTAGGCATGGAGGTAAAATGACCATACTGTAGCCTGAAGGCAGTGTTTTCTCCAATCGGGAATGAAAGTCCGACACGGGGAAGCAACATAAAATAAGTTTTTGATTTTTCGGTATTCAGGTTACCGTTCTCAGGTCCCTCGGTTCCGATGTATACGATATTGAAGGGGTCGACCGGTACATCTGCACCAAAATTGTATGCTTCTGCCCTGACACCGATGTTGGCTATCATTCCTTCATATTCCATTTTATCCTGAATGTAGAAGGCGATGTTGTATGGTTTTGCAGTGTAATATTCTGCAACGCCTGTCGTTGCTACAAGGGCATTTGCTTTGAAACGGGAATTTACTCCATTATTGTAGAGATCCCAGTAATAGAATCTTAATCCGGCTTTTAAGAGGTTTCCCTGGTTTATCTGACTTGTAAAATCGAGATTGGATGCAAGGTATTCTGTCCTTGTATCCTGATAATACAGAGTACTGAATGCATCGGGAGCTCTGAAATATTGAGTATCCCACCAGGCACCTGCTTTAAGCAGATTCCCCTGCCTGTCATACAAACTGTCCAATCTGTCTCTTTCCTGAGAATAGCTTGTCAGATATTCGTAGGGCAGTTCATACTTCTCGCTCATATGTGTAATGGTGGCCTCAAAGAACGACTTTGCGTCGATGGTATAAACATAATTAAGACTTTGCGTTACAGTCTGTTCAGTTCTGATCGGATCAATCAAAACATAATATTTGTAAGAAGTGGAGGGAGGTGAAAAAGCCAGACCCGACCATCTTATGTCATCAGAACCTGACCAGATACCACCACGGTAATTCTGATATCCGAGCATGAGTTTAAATTTATGAGCAGAAAGTGGTGTCCAGGTAAGGTTCAGGATGTAATTCTGAAAAATCTGATCTTTCTCTGCGGTTGGCAGTCTTGTTGGATTCTTTTTATACTCACCTGAGAAGAAAAACTTCAGTTTGTCAGGATTTTTCCCTAACGGACCGCCAAAACCGACCATCACTCTTGCATATCCGCGTTCTCTGTAGTCATAAACGCCAAGGGGATTGTTGTCACCGGGCATGTGGTTGTTTAGCCAGGTATTGAAAGCCCAGTTTATTTCACGATTCAAAACTTCATTCCACGCTGCAACCTGATCCGGAGTGGCTGTACCGTTTTTCACTTTATCATAAAGCCATTTGTATCTCCCTTCGGAAGTGATTCCGAGATCCTGAAGGAAAAACGAAGAATCTTTGTACGCCATCCACCGGTCGATATTGCCCCACCTCTGCCACTCGTAAGTGGAAGGATCATAGATATATTTTCCGAAGTGGTACTGACCGGGTGGTCTGTATTCAACCCTGACCTCACCCGATAGGCGTGGTGAACCTTCCTTAAGAACAACTTTCACAACACCGGCTTGAGCATTTCCATATTCCGCGGAAAAACCACCGGATATCAACTGCATCTGCTGAACACCGATAGGATTTACATCATATTTCCAGGAGTTATTGGCTTTTTCAACTCCAAAAGATCCGGGTGAAGTAGTGGTGGAATTTATTTGATCAACCCCGTTAATCTGGTAATTCACCTCATATGAACCGGAACCTCTTACAGAGTAGGTTCCTTTTTCATTTTTCTGGAAACCGGCAGTAAGGTCAAGGATACCCCTTAATCCTTCAATAGGAGCTGCAGATATTTGTTCATCGTCAATTGTGGATGAGGAGGAGGTTTGATCTTTTATGATCTTCGGCTTTTCAGCGACGACGATCACTTCATCCATCTCCATCGTAGATTGTTTGAGCTTGATATCAAGTTCGGTGGTTCGGTCAACATTGATATCAACATTGGAGACAATGTACTTTGCATATCCGACATAACTGGCAGTAACTGTGTACTTGCCTGCCGGAATATTCAGAACGAAAAATTTCCCGTTCAGGTCTGATACGCCACCAAGAGTGGTTCCGTCAATCCTGACAGCCACTCCGGGAAGCCTGTCGCCCGTCTGTGCATCTTTAATTTCGCCTGACAGCTTTCCTCTTTGTGCGTGGACTAATGATACTCCCGTTAAAAGTATCAATAAAAATAGTATTTTAGCCGGCACAAATTGTCTTTTTTCCCGATAATAGTGTAGATTATTCTCCATAGTGTCTTCGTTTCTACATATTATGAAATATTTTCATTTAAAAATAAATAATTATCAGTATCTAAATCTCCAAATTTATTCCTTAACTAACAAGCACTTTTTACAATTATGAAATATTTTTATCAAGTAGATATCATTTCTGATCCCGCATTGAATGATGAGGATGCAGCCTTTCTTTGGATGTTCAATCCAGACGGTATTAATTTCGAAAACAACACCACAAGGCTTTTCTTCTCTGAATTGCCCGACGGCGTGATCGATCAGTTAAGGTCAGGAATGAATGATCTTCTCTCCTCGAATATCGTTGAAAAATTTGATATTTCCGTAACCAAAGAGCTCCAGAAAAACTGGAACGAGGAGTGGCAGAAAAATCTAAAAGTGCTGAAAGCCGGCAAACACTTCGCAATTAAGCCTACTTTTGTGGACTATACCCCTGCCGAAAATGAGATTGTGATAGAAATTGATCCGAAAATGTCATTTGGAACAGGAGAGCACGAAACAACAAGACTGATTCTTTCTCTCCTCGAAAAATATGGTCACAACAGGGAATTCGTTCTCGATGCAGGTGCCGGAACTGCAATACTTGCAATAGCAGCCGTGAAACTCGGAAGCAAAAAAGCAATCGCATTTGACAACGATGACTGGTGTCTCGAGAACGGTATTGAAAATGTAAAGTTGAACAATGTTGAAGAGCAGGTTGAAATCAGGATATGCGAGACAAGCGACATTTCTGAAAATAATTTTGATCTGATTCTTGCGAATATTCAAAGAGATGTGCTTCTGGTTATAGCCGGGGAATTGCAGAAAAGACAAAAACCCGGTGGAACCCTTATCCTCTCAGGTCTTCTGATTACCGATGAAGAGATTATTATGCCGGCATATGAATCCCTTGGTTACAGGTTGATTGAGAAAACGGGCGAGAACGAGTGGATCAGCCTCGTCATGGAATTGGCTTTATAAATTCAGTTTCATCAGGAAAGAGTTAAAGATATCCGGCTTTAACTCTTTCCCTTAAATCGATGACCTATCTTTTGTAGACAATCCTGCCGTCAACAATTGTGTAAAGAACTTTAGTTTCTTTAATTTCCTCAAGATCAATTTTGAATATATTCCGGTCCAAAATTGTAAAATCGGCATACTTCCCCGTTTCAATTGTACCGAGTTTATCCTCCATAAAAGCGGCATAAGCATTGTTAATGGTATAACCTCTTACCGCATCCTCAACACTTATTTTTTGGTCGGGTATCCAGCCCTCGGGGTTCTTGCCGTCAAGTGTTCTTCTTGTCACAGCAGCATAAATTCCTGACAATGGATTCAGTGGAGCAACTGTCCAGTCAGAACCAAAACAGAGATTTACTCCTTCATCTATCATCTGTTTGAATCGGTAGGATGAGGAAATTCTTTTCTTTCCAATTCTTTTGTGTGCCCAGACACCATCATCGATGCAATGATAAGGCTGAGCAGAGGCAATCACACCCAGTTCCTTAAATCTTTTAACATCCTCCACTCTCAGATGTTGAGCATGTTCTATCCTGAATCTTCTGTCTCTTGCGGGGTTGGTTTTAACAATTTCTTCAAACATATCCAGAACGAAACTGTTAGCCCTGTCCCCTATCGCATGAATTGAGAGCTGTAATCCCGCTTTGTCAGCCTCGAGTGACCAGACTCTTAGGCTGTCAGTAGTGACAATCTCCATAGGCAAACCACAGGTTGAGTGATCACTTTCATAAGGATCAAAGAACCAGGCTGTGGATGAACCCAAAGAACCATCTGCAAAAGCCTTTAACGAACCAATCTTCAGAAAATCGCTACCAAACCCGTTTTCGATACCAAGTTCCGAGTGCTTTCTTACTTCAGCAATCGGCAGTCTGCAATATATTCTGCATGAAAGTTTTCCCTCTTTCTCAAATTTTTGATATACCCTCAGATCGTTTCTGTAGGTTATATCGTGCACCATGGTTACACCAAGTCTTGCAGCTTCCTGGAGTGCGAGAGTCAGGGCGGATTCCATCTCTTTTGGCGATGAAGCAGGAATCAACTTCGAAACAAGGTCCATAGCGTTGTCTTTAAGTATCCCTGTTGGCTCTCCCGTGGTTTTGTCGAGGACAATCTCTCCCCCGGCAGGAACAGGAGTTTTGGAATTTATGCCTGCAAGGCGAAGTGCAGCACTGTTTGCAAGTGCAAGGTGCCCGTCAAACCTGTTTATAAAAACGGGATTATCTCCGGTAAATTCATCTATCATCTCTTTTGTCGGGAGATTTTTCACTTCCCATGCTTCATGATCCCAGTCACCACCGGTGATCCATTCCCCTTTTTCCTTTTTAGCGACATATGCTTTCAACAGTGATTTAAATTCTGATGTCGACTTTGCAGGTCTGAGATCCAGTCCCCCAAGATAAAATCCACCTGCGGTAAAGTGGACATGGTTATCTGTCAATCCTGGAAGCATAAGGGCACCCTGAAGATCAATTGTCGTTTCGATTTGTGGAAACTGTTTATTTACCTCTCTCAAATCTCCGGTGTAAACAATCCTGTTCGCCTCGGTGACAACGCATTCCACGAATTTCTTTTGACTGTCACCAGTGTAGATTATACCGTTCTTATATAAAACTCGTGGCATCTGGCAGACTCCTTCGACTGAAAGAATAAATACAAAGAATAAAATCAGTTGTCGCATGTTAAGAATGTTTTTTGTTGGGAAAGTCTAATTTAAGCAAATTCTGCAAAAAATGGCATAAAAAAAGGCTGCCGTTTCGGGCAGCCTTTTCAATCTTTAAGAAAGAATTTTTATTTGTTAAGCATCATTTTGATGTTCGAAACAAAATTCTGTCCATCAACACCGATAGCATTGATTTTTGCAATGTAAAGACCGGAAACGAGAGCTGAGGCATCAAAGTTTACACTGTGAACGCCGGCTGAGATGTTACCGTTTACGAGTGTTGCAACTTCCTGACCAAGTACATTGAATACAGAAAGAGTAACTTTTGCATCTGAAGCGAGGCTAAAGCTGATCTTGGTTGAAGGGTTGAACGGGTTAGGATAGTTCTGGCTAAGTGAATATGTGTTTGGAGCAGCTACATCAACTTCAACTGATTTTGAGTATGCGGATGTTCCGTCAAAATCAACCTGTTTCAGTCTGTATGTATATGTACCAACATTCACGCCTTTATCTGTAAAGCTGTATTCTCTGTTTGAGGTGGAAGAACCTGCGCCGGCGATAAATCCGATATTTGCAAATTCACCGTTAGCGGTTTTTCTTTCAACAAAGAAACCCTGATTGTTGGTTTCTGTTGCAGTTGACCAGCTAAGCTGAACATCTGAACCAACTGAAGCTGCATTAAAGGAAACAAATTCAACTGGAACAACACCGCCACCTGCTTGTACATCATCAATAAAGAATGCTGCACCGTCGTTGAGGTTGTCGGTAACTCTTTCTCTGAAAGCAATGTAGATGTTTGATCCGGCAGGAACTGCAGGAACCAAAGCATAAGATTTCAATGACCAGCCTGAGTCAGCAGCAGTAAGAGCGAGAGTAACAAGGTTTACTGTGAAAGCAGCAGTCGAAGAATTGGTTGTTGTCGAAATCTTTATATCAAGATTGTCAGCATATGTTCCGAATTTTCTGAACCAGAATTTCAATGAATCACCAGCCTGAACATTCAGAAGCTGTGGTGTGATTAACCATGAATCGTTGGATGTGGCACCACCGAACTGATATGACATAAAAGCCATGCCTGTTCCTCCGTTACCCGGGTAGTTAATGACAGTACCGCCGTTCCATCCTGGAATTGGGGTTGTTCCAACAATGCCGTTTGACCAGCCTGTGCCACCGTCAGGTGTCAGTTTTGCCCATCCGGCTGGTGGGAATGTTGCACCTTCGAAGTTCTCATTGATTGAGTTGGTGCTCTCTGCCCATGGTCCTTTGATAAATTCAGGAGCTTCGGATTTTGCGCCTCTTTTTGTATTTTCAGCTTTTTGCTGTGCCTGAGCATAAGTGAAAACAAAAACGGTTAACATGAAAATACTGAAGATTTTTTTCATGGATTGTTCCTTTGATTGATGATGAGATTATTGATTGATATAAATTCGTTCGCAGTTCTTGTCAGTTGGAATTTCAAATAAATTCCGCTGCTAATATTACGGCTTTTTTTTTATTTGTCCAAATTTTTTAAAGATTTTTCTATTAATTTCGTTTATTTTTGATTTTATAGCTACATTCGTATCGGTCTATTTAAAGATTTATTGCAAATATTATGTACGCTCAAAGATTAAAAGCCGGTCAGATATCTCTTTTTGTCGGTATCTCCATGTTAATTATGAAATTTGGTGCCTACCTCCTCACAGATTCCGCAGCCATCTTTTCTGACGCCCTCGAATCAGTTGTTCATATCGCTGCCACTTCCATGGCACTTTTCAGCATAATCTATTCTTCAAAGCCACCTGACAAGGAACATCCGTACGGTCACGGCAATATGGAATATTTTTCAGCCGGAGTTGAGGGGCTCTTAATCCTGATTGCAGCAATCGGGATAATCTACTATGCCACTATGGATATTATCTATCCTCCGGAGATCAAAAAACTGGATATCGGTATGGGAATCATTGCCTTTGCCGGTCTGATCAACCTCTTTTTAGGGCTTTTCCTTATTCGTACCGGAAAAAAAACAAACTCGATCACTCTGATTGCTGATGGTAAACATGTGCTGACAGATTCATATACGAGTCTGGGTGTGATTATTGGTTTAACCATAGTTTACTTTACAGATTTCGCAATCATTGACCCACTTTTTGCAATTTTTGTTGGTATGAATATTATCTATACTGGCTACAAACTGCTAAGAGAAGCCTTTGGTGGACTGATGCATGAAGCCGATCCAGGGACTGTTACCAAGGTATCAAAAGAAATTGTCTCTCTTCGAAAAGAAGACTGGATTGATGTCCATGAACTAAGATGCAGACGATCAGGCAGTTTCATATCTATCGATTTTCATCTGATTCTCCCCTTCTACCGGACCATTAAAGAGTCACACGATGAAGAAACGAGAATCAAGAATGACCTGCGGGAAAAATTCAGCGAGTCTGATGTAAAAATACACTTCGATTATTGCCAGCCAAAATTATGTAAATACTGTTCGTATGCAAATTGTACAGACAGAACCGAACCATATTCGGTTAATTTTGACTGGAACGAGGAAAAAACTGCCGGTCGACCAATTTATGAATTTTTAACTTAACTATTAAACAGGACTGTATATGCCTGATCTTAGTGTAAATTATCTGAATCTAAAACTTAAAAATCCGGTAATTGCTGCATCTTCCGGCCAAACGAAAACTCTTGATAATCTCGTAAAATTACAGGATAACGGAATTGGTGCTGTGGTTCTAAAGAGTTTCTTTGAGGAGTCTCTTCCCAAATCGCAAAAACTGGATCCTGCCGAAAATTATCACCCCGAGATTTATGAATATTTCGGTTACGAACATGATAAATACTTTGGGTTGAAGGATTATTGTGAACTTGTCTCAACAGCAAAATCAAAATTGTCGGTTCCGGTAATAGCAAGTATCAATTGTGTAAGTGCCGACTGGTGGTTCCGGTTCTCTGAACAACTTGAAGCAGCTGGAGCTGATGCCATCGAATTGAATGTGTTTAATTATGCATCGTCGAAAAATTTTGCATCTCCGAATATCGAAAAGATATATCTTGATATTGTGAAAGGTGTTAAAAATACCGTAAAAATACCGGTTGCAATCAAAATAGGACAGAATTTCAGCAGTCTCCCAAACTTTGTCTCATCCCTAGAACGGAACGGTGTAAACGGAATTGTCCTTTTCAACCGATTCACAGATCTTGATATTGACATCAACACATTTAAATTTAAAACGACATTTGAATTCAGTGACAGACACGAATTTTTTGTACCATTGAGATGGATTGCGATACTCTACAGACAGGTGAAGTGCAGCCTGAGCGCTTCCACGGGAGCCAAAAGCCACGAAGAAATCATTAAATTCCTGCTTGCCGGCGCATCCACTGTGCAACTTGCTTCTGTAATCTACCAAAAAGGACCTTCGGTTGTTTCAGAAATTCTGAAGAATATTGAAAAATGGATGGGAGAACACAATATCGATAAACTCGATAGCTTAAAAGGGAAATTGAGTTTCTCTCAGGATGCAGAAGGGATTGCGAACTACTATATGCGCTCGCAATTCATGGAAAAAATTACTAAAGTGGAGTAGAATCCTCTTTTTCTAAAGTTCCTCGAAATAAACAAAATAATTTTGCGGAAGAGTTTTTGCGAATTCTTCCGCTTTTTTTATACTGTCAAAAATCCCAAAAACAGTCGAACCACTGCCACTCATTAGAGCAAATTCTGCACTCTCTTTATAGAACAACTCTTTAAGTCCGCCGATTTCCGGGTGGTCAATAAAAACCGTCTCTTCAAATGCGTTTTTAATCATTTGCTGTAACTTGTTGTAATCATATGACTTTTGCTGATTTAACTCAAGCAGGTTGAATGGTGCTTTCCCCGGTTTACAGTTTTTATAAGCGGGTCCCGTTGCAACATGAATACCCGGGTTTACAACAACCATCACACCCGCGAGTTCAAAATCCAGAGGTGTGAGTATCTCACCCCTGCCTGATCCGAATGAAGGAACCGGATGAATAAAAAACGGCACATCAGAACCAAGTTCCGCTCCAAACCCGCGTAAATCTTCCTTTGTATATTTGAGATCAAAAAGGTCATTCAAACCAAGTAAAACCGATGCAGCATTTGAGGATCCCCCTCCAAGACCGGCTCCCATCGGAATTCTTTTTTCCAGACTTATCCTGCAATTAAGCTGCCTGCCTGTCTTCGATTCCATCAGTTTTACTGCTTTAAAAATGAGATTGTTTTCAATATCAATATTCAGGTCAGGACTGTCTGTCTCTATCAGAAGGTGATCACATTCCCGCATTATGATCTGGTCACACAACTCCAACGGGTAAAAAATCGTTTCAATGTTATGAAAACCATCTGCGCGTTTTTGCGTGATGAAAAGTCCAAAATTTATTTTTGCAGGTGAGTTTATTATTAGCTTCATTCTGTGATATCCCGGAAATGCTCCCTCTTAAAGCTATTTAATCAACCTGGAGGCTGCGTCAATTACGGAATTATACATTCCATCAAGATCAATTTGATCGATGCATTCCAGCTTGTAAGGACAGCTTTTCTTCCAGCACGGGGCACACTCAAGATCTTTCGGATAGAACATTACTCCGTGACCATAAAGATCGATCTCTGTCCAGCAACTTAAACCAAACCAGGAAACAATATATTTTTCAAGTGCAATACCCAGATGCATCCCAAATGAATCACCTGTCACGATTATGTCTGCCAATGCCTCATAGACAGCACCCATACGAACGCCTTCATTTGTGGGAGTACTGATGACTTCGAGAGGAAATGCATTTGCTATCTCTTTGTTTCTTTCTGCATCCTCGGGACCCCCAAGAAGTATTATCCTGTAATCTGTCTCTTTCAACAATCTGTCGATAATCTTGATGTGCTGGTCGACCCTCATTTTTTTGTTCGGAAAAAGGGTGGAACAGCCTGTATTAAATCCGATAACTATCTCTTTTTTATTGAAACTGAAGCGTTTCCTTAAGCTCTCTACCTTCTCCTTCTCTTTTTCGGTTAATTCGAAAACATATCTGGTTCTTTCGTATTCCAAATCGAGTGTTTCAGCTACATATTCCTGTTTCGTGCGTCTGTTCACCCTGAATTTTAGATGATCATCCAGCCCAAGCCGGTAGTTATACCACGCTCCGTCATTTACGGGAACAATTTTTCCGTCAGGATTCAGTCCGAATCCCTTCTTTTCATTTGCATGAATTGAATTAAGGAGTGCGCACGCCCTGTGAGATTTGTCGAGATTGGCTGCAAAATCAAACTGCATGTTCCTCATTACATTCAGGGATTCAAAATTGTAAACGAAAACTCTTTCCAACAAAGGATTATTCTCAAGCAACGGGGCAGAAATCTTGTCGGTGACCCAATAAATTGAAGAAACAGGATATTTTTTCTTAAGCAACGGCAACTGGGCGGTTGTCATAATTACATCGCCCATCGCATCCAGATTGATGATAAGTATCTTCACACCTATCGGGTTATCTTCTTTGCATCCTTGTTCAAGGCAGTTATATCCGGGGAAACACGGTTTATATCCGTTGAAGTTTTTACAATTTGGAATCTTCATAGGTCTTTACTTCACGATTTAGAAATGGTTCGAATTTTTCAATTACTTTATGCCACTGTACGAATTTTAAAGTGGGCTCCCTGGTTACAACCGCGTCGTAACGCGTATTATACGGATACCAGATAACATCCTCGGTGTCATATTTTACATATAACCCAAAAACAGGTACACCATAAATGGAAGCCAGGTGAACTGTTGCCGTATCAGGACTAAACAAGAGGTTTATTCTCCCGATCATGGCACAAAACTCACCAAAATCCGGTGTATAGTAGGTTCTCTCGGAATATGGATCAATTTCGAGGCTCAATTTAATATCTCTGGTCGAACATAACAAAAGATATTCAATATTTTTTTCTTTAAGATACTTCACCAGGTGTCTGAAATTTTCTGTACCCCAGTATCTTGCCAGACTCCCTGCTGAAATATTGATTCCAACTACGAATTTTCCCGGTTCAAATTTTGACTCAAAATATTTTTTGGTGACCGAAATATTCTCTTTGGTCGGAAAATATCTGATCCGGCTAAGGTCTTCGATGTTTTCATCCGGATCCATACCGGTCGTAACTTCGAATAAGTCAGCCAGTCCGAGAGATCGTTCTATAACATGATGATCGATGGAACTTAGTCTGGGTGCCAGGTGGGTATATATCGCACCGTTCCCCTTTTCCAACCCGGCAATATATTCAGTTTTCAACTTCGTAAGAAGAAAACTGACCGTTACAGAGACATCGTCATGCAGATCCAGTACAGCTTTAAAACCCGATTTTTTGACCTGCCTGATAATCTTTTTTGTCCCTTTACTTCCCTTCTCAAAAATGATCACCTCGTCGATGTCGGGATTGTTTCTGAAAACAAAGTGGTTGTGCCGGTCAGCCAATACTGAAATACTGCACCCGGTAATTTTTTTTATTTTGTGGAGCAGCGGGGTAACCACTAAAGCATCCCCAATCCTGTTTAATCTGACACACAGGATCTTATCTCCCTCATTTAACACGATTTTACCGGTTTCTTTTTTTCTTTTCCCGATAAAAAGAATCCACTTTAAAAATAGATTTTTAAAGAATATTTCAATTTTTTTCATCTGTATTCATGTTTATTTGGTTTTTGTTGATGAGGACATCAATCTTCGACATAATCCTCTCCAGGGGCAGATCAAGAAAACATTCATGTTTTCGATTGCAAACAAGAAGATTACAGCAGATACAGTCCAGTTCATCCAATCGTACAGTTTCATGATTTTTCCCAAATGGTCCCTGCAGTGACGGGTCTGTTGGACCATGCAGAGCCAGCACTGGGACTCCGAGTGATGAAATAAGGTGCATGGGCCCGCTGTCGTTGGCAACGGCAAATTTGCAGAACTCAGCTACAGCACCCATCTCAATGAATGTCGTTTTTGGTGCAAGGAAAGCCCTCTCCCCCATGAATTTCTTTATTTCTTCAGCTTCCTCAAGGTCCCCTTTACCCCAAAGTATCAGGCACTTTACCCCAAATCTGTCATAAACAGCATTCCCGATCTCCGCAAACTTAACAGGATCACATCTTTTAGATTCCCAGCCACCGCCCGGAACAAGAGCAACAAAATTTTTACCGGTGTCGGTTGTATTGAAATAGTTTCTTGCAAAGTTTTTGGCTTCCCCGGGTATTACGATGTATTGTGCTCTGTGCCTTACGGGAATCCCGATTTTCTCGAGGAACTTTAGATGAAGATCACCCGCGTGGTGAATTCCTCTCTCTTCAGGTCCAAAAAGGTTATATGCATATTTCCTCCCTCTGTAGGGAAAACCTGCTCTGAACCTGGCACCACTCGCAAATGTCAGTTGTGCAGATTTTGGATTCGAATAAAGGTCGAGCACAAGATCGTATCTGTTCTTTCGTACTGCAAGTATCTGTTTTACGATTTCAAATTTGTTCTTTGTATTATAGACAAAAACCTCATTGATCAAAGGTATTTCGGTCAATAACGGAGCAGAAGGTTTTTCGGTCAGGAAATCAATTTTTGCATCCGGATACATCGCCCTGATGTTCTTTAGCACAACCGTGCTCAGGATTACATCGCCAATTCCTTTGAATTTTATCAATAATATTTTCTTTACAGGAGATTTCGGAGTTAGCATGGCTGATTTTCTTAACCTTGTTCATATATTTCACCGTTGCAAATCTATAAATTCTGAATTAGTTATACAATTATTGAAGAGCCCAATGCCCACTGTACTGGAAATTTTAGACAAATCCACCACTTTTTTAAACGAAAAAGGTATTGAATCGCCAAGACTGAATGCCGATCTGTTAATGGCAAATGTTTTGAATTGCAGAAGACTAGACCTGTATCTTATGTTCGACCGTCCTCTTAAGGAGAATGAACTGGAAAAATACAGGGATTTTATCAGGAGGCGAATTAAATTTGAACCGCTTCAGTACATTGTCGGAAATGTTGAATTTTTCGGATTAAATCTCACAGTTACCCCCGCAGTACTGATCCCCAGACAGGAGACCGAACTCCTCGTCGAGATCATCGTCAACGAAAACAAAGATATTCCAAACCTGAAAATACTCGATCTGGGTTGTGGAAGTGGCAACATTTCGATTGCGCTTGCCAGATCACTCCCCGGTTCTGAAGTTACCGCTTTGGAGATCAGCAATGAGTCAATTCAGATCGCAAAAAAAAATGCAGTCGACAACGGTGTGGAAAACATCTCCTTTATCAACTCCGATATGTTTGATTTTTTCCACTACAGTGGAGAACCGAACCGGATTTTCGATCTTGTCATCTCAAACCCGCCGTATGTATCGGAACTTGACTACAAAACGGTACAAGAAGAAGTGCTTCGATACGAGCCTTCGATAGCTGTTACAGATTTTTCAGATGGTTACAAGTTTCACTCGGAAATTATTAAAAACGCCGGAGAGATTCTCAAAATGAACGGGAAAGTATATCTCGAGATGGCGCTTGGACAGGACACTTTGCTGAAGGAAATGATGGAGAGCGAAGGTTACTCGGCTATCGAGATCTACAAGGATTATAATCGCATCAGCCGGTTTATCAGAGGGGTAAAATCAAAATGATAGCACTCGTGCAAAGAGTCTCGGAAGCCGGAGTTTATATCGAAGAACCTGCCTATACGGCAGAAACAGGACCGGGTATGGTGATTCTGTTGGGTGTAAAGGAAGGAGACACGCCAAGTGATGTTCTCTTCACCGCCGATAAATGCTCCAACCTCCGTATTTTCGAGGATTCAGAGGGTAAAATGAACATCTCCATAAAAGAAACACAGGGTGAGGTGCTCATTATCTCTCAATTTACGCTGTATGGTGAGACCGCAAAAGGTAACCGTCCAAATTTCACAAAAGCAGCAAAACCTGATGTCGCAAATACTCTTTATGAAGCATTCGTTGAAAGAATGAGACAAAACCTGGGAAGTGAAAAAGTAAAAACAGGTGTGTTTGCTGCCATGATGACGGTAAAAATAATTAACGACGGTCCTGTGACCCTGATTGTTGAATCGAAGTAAAATGGACGGAAAAAAATGTAACGGGTCAATTTTACTGTTTTTCATCGATGGTGTGGGCATTGGTGAACCGGATCTCGACAAAAATCCATTTTTCTCTTATCCCTTCAAAGTCTTTTCTGAATTTTTCACCCAAATACCACATTTGGAGAATGTGCCTTTGTCAGCAGGTAGAGCGGCGCTGTTCCCCGTGGATGCTTCTCATGGATACCCCGGTTTTCCACAGAGTGGAACCGGACAACTTTCCATTTTTGGTGGATATGACGCCATAGAATCATTTGGAGGTCACTTTGGTCCTTATGCACCTCTGTCTCAAGTCGACAGAATTTATGAGTCAAATCTGTTCAAAAATGCCATCTCCAATGGCTATAATTTCAAATTTCTGAACGCATATCCCCGTCCGTTTTTTAACTATTTGCGTAAGAAGCCAAAACGGTTGAATGTAACTGCTCACTGTATGATCTCCTCAGAAAGAGCATTCAACAATTCAAGACAAGTATATGATAAACAAGCACTTACCGCCGAAGTAACAAACTATCGCTGGAGGCAAAAACTTGGTTCAAAACTGCCTGAAATCACTCCGGAAGAAGCAGGAAAGATATTTTTAAGAAATTCGCGAAAAGCGGACATTTCTGTTTTCGAATACTATCTCACTGACTATGCCGGTCACCGGAGATATGATGGAAAGATCGAAGAAATATGTGAAATTATCGACAGGTTTCTGCTGCACCTCCTGATGAATCTCGACAATGAAAACGATACCCTTCTTGTCTGCTCAGATCATGGAAACTTCGAAGACATCTCGATAAAGACACATACAAAGAATCCGGCGATGTTCATCGCCTCCGGAAAATATGCCTCAGATGCACAAAATGAAATAAAAAACCTGTCTGATATAACCCCTTTCATCTTTCGAAAATTGAAAGAAAATGAAAAAACTGAGTCTTGATGATATAAAATATTTTCCGGCTATCCCTTTCACAATAACACTTTGTTTTGGGATAATAATCGCAAATGTTTCACCTTTCCCCCTCTGGTTCTCAATTCCTCTTTTTGTCATTTCAACCACACTTTTTTTCCTTCTTAAGTTAAGAAATCTTGAAAAAATCGTATTGCTTTTTGCATTCCTGTCGGGATTCGGGTTTGGTATCTCAGCATTAAAGATTTCCAATGATTCGCTTATGTTGAACCCGTTTAACACACCAAGAAAATCGGGTATGGAGGTGTATGCAAAAATTAATGAAGTGAGAGAGATGAACAGGGAAAACTTCATTTTCACCGGTGAGGTAACATCAGCAAGTTTCGATTCATCACAATTTAATCAAAATGGGAAGAAAAACAAAAAAAGAGTCTCTCATACTTACGACCCTGCTCCCAAACTTATATTTAAAATAAGAGATGCAGAACCGGAAGTCTTTAACTATGTGAAACAAAATCTCAAACCCGGCAGAAATGTCCATCTATTTGGCACATTTACTCTTCCACAGGGTAAACGAAACCCTGGTGGATTTGATTATGCTGCATATCTGAAGAATGAAATGATTTCCGGAACTTTCTCAGTTTATTCCGACTCAGTAATTGAAATTTCAGGAGAAAAGGATTTTATAACCGGAAACATCTTCGATCTGAGAAAAAGTATTGCCGAAATACTCGACTCACTGCATGATCCCGCAACTGCTGCCATTCTAAAAGGGTTGATCATTGCTGACAGGAGCGAAATCGATGAAGAGACAGTTAATACTTACATCGATACCGGAATTGCTCATATTCTGGCGGTTTCTGGTTTCAATGTCGGTATCATTTATCTTTTAACGCTACTTCTCTTTCAAAAAATAAAACCCCGCAGCAGATGGTTCGATATAATTGCCCGCTTGATAATATTGTTTCTTTTCCTTATGCTCACTCAATTTCAGGTTACCGTGTTAAGGGCGGTGATAATGTTCTCAGTCCACTCCATTTTAAAATTTTCCGGACGACCGACAAACCGATGGAATACCCTTGCAATCTCTGTTTTTATAATTCTGCTGCTTAATCCTCAGGATCTTTTCAGCACCAGTTTTCAACTTTCAGCCGCCGCCGTGGCAAGCCTTTTTATTGCAGAATCAATCTACTCATCTTTCAGATTTTCCCTAAGCTCAATTCTTAAATCAAAAAAGGAGGAGGTCTATAGAAAAGCACACTCGTTTTTTGATTCATTTGTTTTCAGAAATTTATCAGAACTCGTGATTGTGACTTTTTTCGTTCAACTTGGGATGTTACCGTTTTTACTCATTTACTTCGGAAAGATTACCTTCCTCTCGTTACCCGCAAATATTGTGGCTGTTCCGGTATCCTCGGTTATGTTACTAAATGGCCTATTGACACTGTTTGTTTCCGTTTTTTCCGCTTCTTTGGCGGGCCTCTTTGCTTCAGTTTCCGGGCTGCTCAATAAGCTCTTGAATATTACAATCCTCGCCTTAAAAGATACAAATTGGGGCAAAATGGAACTGCAAAATTTTTCATTTGAAGAAGGAATTGTCTTTTATCTCTTGATTTTCGTCCTGATTATGATCTTTTCAAGAAAAAGGGATCTGAAATGGAGGTTGTCATCTGTCATAATTTCCTTACTCATAATGGTTTTTACTCACTCTGCATTTGCAGCCACAGGGTTAAGCAAAACCGCGTCACACCTGGTGGCAATAGACACCGGTCAGGGCGATTGTTATCTCCTTAAAGACAAATCAGGAAAAACGGTTCTGATAGATGCAGGTGTTCTTACTGAACGGTATGATGCAGGAAAATCAACGGTTTTCCCCACACTCAAACGACTGGGAGTCGACTCAATCGACATTGCTTTTATCTCCCACTACGATACCGATCATGCCGGAGGAATGGTGACCCTTCTGAGGCAGGGTATAATAAAAAAACTGTTCCTGCCCCCTCCCGATTCATCTGACATTTCTGCTCTGTCGCTTTTTGCACTCTTTTCAAAATTTATTACTCCGACAGTTTTTAGAGAGGGAGAAATTCTTAGAACAGGTGAATTCACCATAAAATCACTGATCCACACTGATTCTTTGGATGAAAACAGTGAAAGCAACCGAAGAAGCATGGTTTTAAGTATTTCTGTGAATAACTTAAAAATGTTGTTTACGGGTGATCTTGACAGAGTTGGAGAAAGGAAGTTAATCAAAAATAATATAAATTTGAATTGTGATTTGTTAAAAGTTAGTCACCACGGCAGCAATTCAGCAACGACGAATCTCTTCCTGGATGCAGTAAGACCAAAGGTTGCAATAATCAGCGCCGGTGTAGCGAACAGGTATAATCTTCCACACCCCCTTGTAATAGAAAGGCTTGAGAATTCGGGATGTTCGATTTTACGAACTGACCTTGAAGGATGTATAATTGTTGAAATTGATGATGAAAAAAAATTGCATAAAATTGACTGGAGATAGCCGGAAGTGTATACAATAGGTTTTTTGGGTGGTGGTCAGCTCGCACGAATGTCTGCCATGGCAGCATACAGACTCGGCTTTAAAGTTGCTGTGTATGATGCCAAACTTGACTCTCCTGCTGGTATGATGACAAAACTGGACTTTGCAGGATCGATAGATGATGACGCAGCTCTAAGCAATTTCGCTGATGCCTGCGATATTATAACTTTGGAAAATGAATTCATTAACCCCGACAGGTTACGGTTTTTAAAATCACTGGGGAAAGAAGTATATCCGACTCCGGAGACGATTGGACTTATTCAAGACAAACTTACTCAGAAAATGACTTTTCAGGCTGCAGGTCTGCCTGTCCCCCGTTTTCTACCTGTTTCAGATTCAGATAATTATTCAGACCTGAACTCTGTTTTTGGTTCTGAATTCATCCTGAAATCAAGAAAGATGGGATATGATGGTTACGGGAACCACTTTGTCAGGACCGAACAGGATTTTCTTGAGGGGATGAAGAAACTTTCTTCAAGACACTCGGCAGTAATGGCTGAAGAAGTCATACGGTTTTCCAAGGAACTTGCAGTAATGGTTGCAATAAATACTCATGAAGTTGCGGTCTATCCTGTTGTTGAAACCATTCAGGAAAATCACATCTGCAAATTCGTACTCGCTCCGGCAGAGATAAGCAAGGCGACGGAATCGCGGATTTTGGATACAGCGGTGAATGCCATAAGAAGTGTCCACGGAAAAGGTATATTTGGTGTCGAGCTTTTTCTGACAGAGGCTAACGAAATTTATATAAATGAAATAGCTCCCAGACCTCACAATTCAGGGCACTATTCAATAGAAGGATGTGTAACATCACAATTTGAAAATCACATCAGAGCCATCCTTGAGCTCCCTTTGGGAAACACTTCGCTGTTGAAGAATTGTGCGGTGATGGTGAATACTCTCGGAAAAGCGGATGGTGAGGGTAGGATATTCAACTACGACGAAATTTTATTTGATTCATCAGTTCATCTCCACTTTTATGGCAAGTCGGAATCACGAAAAGGAAGAAAAATGGGCCATCTTACCAAAACTGGAGAGAATATTGCCCGAACACGACTTGAACTCGAAAAACTCGAAAACAAAATTAAAATTGGAAAGCCTTAAATGACAAAATCAGCCGCACCACTCGTAGGTATTATAATGGGCAGCGATTCTGACCTTCCGGTCATGAAAGAAGCTGCTACTGTTCTCGAAATTTTTGGGATAGAGTATGAGATCAATATCGTATCCGCACACAGAACTCCGGAATTAATGGCAGAATACGCTTCTAATGCTCATCTTAGGGGTATTAAGGTGATTATTGCAGGTGCAGGTGGCGCAGCACACCTTCCGGGTATGACCGCGGCTTATTCCCCGCTTCCTGTTATCGGCGTACCTGTAAAATTAAAATCGCTTGACGGACTCGATTCACTGATGTCGATTGTTCAAATGCCCGGTGGAGTGCCCGTGGCTACTGTTGCAATAGATCAGGCAAAAAATGCAGGAATTCTCGCTGCTCAGATACTCGCAACATCCGACAGCTCTCTGTTGCAAAAAATCATCAAATACAAGAACTCCCTCAGCGAAATGGTGGTTACGAGAAACAAAAATCTGACAACTTAGCTGACGGCACTCTCCTTATAAACAACGAGACCCGAGTCTGAATCTATCTCCACTTCAATCCCGAAAGGTATTGTGTAAAGATCCTTTACATGACCAAACGGGAAATTGGTTATCACCGGCTTGTTAATATTAGAAATGTAATGCTCAAATACCTCTGACTGGGTAAGTGTTGGTCCGTCTCCGGGATCTCCGTCAGTAAACTGACCAAAAATAAATCCTGCCGCTTTTTCGAAATATCCGTTTAGAAAGAGTTGATTCAGAAAACGGTCGATCCTGTAGGGAGGTTCTGAAACATCCTCAAAAAAGAAAATTTTACCGGTTGGATCCGGTAAATATTCACTTCCCAGCATGGAGCAATAAACGGCGAGATTGCCACCGTAAATCTTTCCGCATGCCGCGCCCTTCCGGTTTCCTGACATGGCAGTCCCGTTTGGTGGGATCACTTCCCCGCTTTTCCCGGCTTCAACTATGTCAAAAAAACTTTTCAAAGTATATTCGCTTGTTTCACCCGCAAAATCGACTGCTGCCATTGGTGCTGCGAACGATACCAGACCAGTTTTTACAAGAATCGCCATTTGAAGTGTGGTCAGATCGCTGTATCCGCAAAATATCTTGGGGTTTGACCGGATGATTGAATAGTCAACTCCGTGAAGTAACCTGCCAGCACCATACCCGCCTCTTAAAGAGATTATGGCTTTTATTTCTTCATTCGAAAAAGCACGATGAATGTCGTCAATTCTTTCCTCATCACTTCCTGCGAGATATCCATTTTGCTTCATGCAGTTGGGTAACATGACCGTTCTGTATCCCTTCTCATTCAGAAATTTAATCCCCTCTGCCACCCGGCTCATTTTTGAAGGAGAGGATGCGGGAGTGATTAAAGCAATCAGGTCATTTTCTTGAAGTCTGGCAGGTTTCATTTTCTGTTTTCTCGGTGTGTTATTTTATCGTTATGTTTGAAAGTGGTAATTGATTTACAATTCATTTATCGTTAATTTTGAATCTGCAAATTTACAATTTAATACGATTTATATATTGCTACAAAATCAAACTGAAGCAAAAAAACGAAATATTCTTTTCATTGGCGGCTCTCTTAACCAGACCACAATGATGCACGAGATTTCAAAGCATTTTGAGAACGACGACCTCTATTTTTCACCCTACTACGGTGACGGTTACATCCATTTGTTAAGACGGGCAGGAATTCTCGATTTCTCAATCCTTGGAGGTAAATTCTTCGAAACAACAATGAGGTACCTTGAAGAGAACAATCTTAAAATCGACTACCGGGGTTTGCAGAGAAAATATGACCTCGTTTTCACCTGTCAGGATTTGATCTTCCCGAAAAACATTAAAAATTCGAGAGTAATTCTCGTTCAGGAAGGTATGACAGACCCGGAAAACATTATGTATTACCTCGTAAAATATCTTGGATTCCCCCGGTACGCTGCCAGCACTTCAACCACAGGACTCTCTGATTTGTACGACCGCTTTTGTGTGGCATCTGAAGGATACAAGGAACACTTCATCAAAAAAGGAATAAAAAAAGAAAAACTGGTCGTTACCGGCATTCCCAATTTTGATAATTGTGAACAGTTCCTGCGGAACGAATTTCCTCATAAAAATTTCGTTCTTGTCGCCACATCCGATGCAAGAGAAACTCTCAAATTGGAGAACCGTATAAAGTTTATAAAAGAAGCAATCAAAATAGCCGGTGGCAGACAATTGATATTTAAACTTCATCCGAACGAAAAAGTGGAGAGGGCAACCGCTGAGATCAAAGCACTTGCCCCTGATGCAATAATCTATCCGACAGGTAACATCAATGAGATGATAGCAAATGCTGATGTGCTGGTTACGCAGTACTCTTCATGTTCATATGTCGGATTGGCACTTGGCAAGGAAGTTCACTCATACTTCAACATAGAAGACCTCAAAAAGATGCTGCCGCTCCAAAACAAAGGTACTTCAGCAAGATCGATAGCTCAGGTTGGTATGTCACTGCTTGAAATGTCACTCGATGAAGTGAAAGGAAGCAATAATGGGGGCACAACATCCTCCAAAATCAACTTTACAGACAAATCGAAATCGATTTCAGAAACCCGGTTAAACCGTTCACTTTCCACAAGAGAGAAATTTTAGATTGATACCTGTTGAAAAAATCGCCACTGTTATTCAAGCGAGAATGTCATCTACCCGCCTTCCGTATAAAGTGATGCTTTCTTTGGCGGGGAAACCCCTGCTACAAAGATTGTACGAAAGAGTAAATGCCTCGGTACTTAAAGGAAGTGTAATAATTGCTACCTCAACAGATTCATCCGATGATCCTGTGGAAAATTTTTGTAAAAGTGAAGGAATCAGATGTTATCGCGGGAGTTTGAATGATCTGCTTCAAAGGCATCTTGGTGCTGCCGAAACGATTGGTGCAGAATTCGTAATCAAGATTCCTTCAGATGTCCCGCTGATTGATACAGGGGTTATAGGACGGGTTGTTACTGAATTTTTTAGAGACGGTGCCGGTTATGATTATCTTTCCAATCTCCATCCTGCAACTTATCCTGATGGAAATGATGTGGAGATCATGAAAATTGATGCTCTACGAAAAGCTGACCGGGAGGCAACCAAAGATTTTGAAAGAGAACACACCACCCCCTATCTTTGGGAAAATCCTCACCTTTTCAAAATCGGTAATGTCACCTGGGAGACTGGTTATGACTACTCAATGTCCCACAGATGGACCATTGATTATGAAGAGGATTACCTGTTTATCAAAACGGTGTACGACGAGCTTTGGTCGCCGGATTACCATTTTTCCATGATTGATATTCTAAATCTGCTCGATAGAAAACCCTCAATCGCTGCAATAAACAGCAAATTTGCGGGAGTAAACTGGTACAGGCACCACCTCAACGAACTCCATACAATTTCCAGTGAACAGACCAAAATTTTATAGTAGTTAGAAAAACAAGAAAGTATTTGAATGAGCAATAAAATAGCGTTTAACGAGAATTATCCTGACATCTCCGAGTCGAATAAACTTTATGAGAGATCGAAGGGGCTTATCCCTGCCTTCACTCAGACTCTGGCAAAAGGACCCGCACAATATGTAAACGGTGTCGCACCCAAATATCTGAAAAGAGGTAAAAACGCCCATGTCTGGGATGTGGATGGAAACGAGTATATTGATCTGAATATGGCTATCGGTCCTCTCTCTCTCGGTTACGCCATCCCTGAAATTGATCAGGCGATAAAAGATCAACTGGAAGACGGCATCACCTTCTCATTGATGCATCCGTTGGAAGTTGAAGTCGCAGAATTGATTAGAGAAGTGGTGCCAAATACTGAATCGGTGAGATACAGCAAGACTGGTGCCGATGTGGTAAGTGCTGCTGTTCGCCTGGCAAGAGCTTTTACAAAAAAGAATAAAATCCTCTGTTGTGGATATCACGGGTGGCACGACTGGTATATTTCTGTCACCGATCGCAACGCAGGTATTCCTAAAGTAATTGAGGATATGAGTTTTACAATCAATTACAACGACATCCAATCGGTAATCGATTCGATCGATGAAGATGTCGCATGCATTATCCTTGAGCCTTTCGTTTTTCAGGAACCAAGAGATAATTTTCTTCAGGAACTAAGAAGAATCTGTGATGAAAAAGGGATACTTCTTGTTTTCGATGAAATGTGGACAGGATTTCGCGTAGCCCTCGGAGGTGCACAGGAGTATTTTGGAGTAAGGGCGGACCTCGCTCTCTTCTCAAAGGCAGTTGCAAATGGAATGCCAATCGGCATCCTGACAGGCAGGAAGGACATTATGGCACTGCTTGACAAGGATGTGTTTTTCTTCACGACTTTTGGTGGTGAAGCCCTCTCGTTAGCCGCAACCAAAGCTACGATTGAGTTCATGAAGAAGAACAATGTGCAGGGTGTAATAGCAGAAAAAGGAAGAAAACTGAAGGATGGCTATAATAAAATTGCCGCGGAACTCGGAATGAATTACACTTCATGTTCAGGATTCGACTGCAGAACCATTATGTCGTTTGACGCCTCCGCCGGAAATCCCCTTGAAATGAAATCACTTGTTCAGCAGGAAATGATAAAGAGAGGAGTGCTCTGGGGCGGATTCCACAATGTAAGTTTTTCACTCACTGATGAGGACATAGAACATGTGATTGCCTGCTACAGAGAAGTGCTCCCCATATTAAAAAAAGCAGTTCAGGATGGCAATGTTAAGGAATTGCTTCGCGGTGAACCAGTCGGACCTGTCTTCCGTAAAACATCGAATTTCAATATGAAACCCAGGAATATAGGTTAAAATGGAAAATATATTTAGCCTGTCCGGAAAGGTTGCAATTGTAACAGGTTCACTCGGACTGATCGGAAAAAATCACTGCCGGGCTCTTATAAATGCTGGAGCGAATGTTGTGGTCACCGATATAAATGGTGCGCAATGTGAAGAGTTTGCACGGGAAATCTCCCCTGACAATGACTCGACAAAAGTAATTGGTTTCGGAGCAGACATTACTTCTCCAAAGGAAATAGAGAATCTGCGTGATTTCACTTTGGAAAGATTGGGAAGAATCGACATTCTCGTCAATAATGCTGCAATTAACGACAAATTTGAAGATCCCGCAGCACTTTTTGAGCAATCCAAATTTGAGAACTACCCTCTTGACCTGTGGAACAAGTCCCTGACTGTAAATGTCACCGGTATGTTTCTTTGTTCTCAAATTATTGGTAAAGTGATGGCAGATGCAGGTAAAGGCAGCATTATAAATGTCGCTTCAACTTACGGGGTTGTTGCTCCCAATCAGGACCTGTATATAGATTCTGAAGGAGTTCAGAAATTCTATAAAACTCCTGCCTATCCTGTAACCAAAGGAGCGGTAATCTCATTCACAAAATATCTCGCCGCCTATTGGGGTGAAAAGGGGGTCAGGGTAAACACTCTCACGCCCGGCGGAGTCGAGAACAATCAGGATGAGTATTTTATAAATGAATATTCAAAACGCACACCATTAAAAAGGATGGCTCAACCTGATGATTACATGGGGGCGCTTGTTTTCCTCGCATCAGATTCCTCCTCTTACATGACAGGAGCCAACCTTGTGGTTGATGGAGGATTCACAATATGGTAGATTTGTCAGGACTTAAGATTCCTCTCGATGAGGCAGTCTTAAAAGCAAAAAAATTAAAAATAATCATCACTGATGTTGACGGAGTTCTTACCGATACTGGGGTTTTTTATTCCGCAGAAGGGGAAGCGATGAAAAGGTTTTCCATCAGGGACGGAATGGGAGTCGAAAGACTGCGCACTGAGTGTGGAGTTGATACAGGTATCATGACCGGTGAAAACTCGCCGGCTGTCACGAAACGGGCGGAAAAACTGAAAATCGTTCACTATTTCCCTGGAATAAAAGACAAAAAATCAGTCTTCCGGGAAATTATTGCTTCAGGAAATTTTTCACCGGAAGAAATAGCATTCATTGGAGACGATTACAACGATATCGGCATTATTGAAGAGGCAGCTTTCACGGCTTCCCCTGCCGATGGAATGCCGTATATCAGATCCCTTGTTGATTATGTCTGTTCAGTGAATGCGGGTTATGGTGCCTTTAGAGATTTTGCCGAACTGATAATCCATCTCAGGCAGAATTATTAACCAATCGGGTTTGAACAGGTATTTTACAAGTTAAGCGGACCAAATTCTTATATATAAGAGGTTTTTTTTGAGAAATGAAAGATTAATTAAGGTTGGTAATCGATTTATTGGTGACGGACAACCTTGTTTTGTGATTGCCGAGATTGGCATCAATCATAATGGATCAGTTGAAATTGCTAAAAAACTGATAGACGGAGCTGCAAATGCAGGATGCGACGCAGTCAAATTTCAGAAGCGGACTCCCGAAATTTGTGTACCCAGGGATCAGTGGAATATCGAGAGAGACACTCCATGGGGCAGAATGACCTATATCGATTACCGTCACAGAATGGAGTTTACACCCGACCAGTTTGGAGAAATAGCAGAACATTGCAGGGCAAAAGGAATTGAGTGGTTCGCTTCGTGCTGGGATGAAGATGCTGTCGATTTTATTGAAGAGTTCAATCCCTCACTTTATAAAATCGCATCTGCTTCCCTGACTGACCATAATCTGTTAAAAAAACATGTAAATTTGGCAAAACCATGTATTTTGTCTACAGGAATGTCGACGATAGATGAAATTGAAGAAGCCGTTGAAGTTTTTGATATTGAAAATCTTTTACTGGCTCACGCTACTTCAACTTATCCTTGTCCACTTGAGGAACTAAACCTGAAGATGATTTTAACTCTCAAAACCATGTACCCTCACACTGTAATTGGTTACTCAGGTCACGAGACGGGTCTGGCACCAACCGAGGCTGCTGTTGCAATGGGTGCAGCTTTTGTAGAACGACATATTACCCTCGACAGGGCAATGTGGGGCTCTGATCAGGCTGCTTCAGTAGAAGTCGGAGGATTTGCGAAGCTTGTCGCCAATATCAGAGATATCGAGACAGCTCTGGGTGACGGTATCAAAAAAGTTTATGAGAGCGAAAAAGGTCCAAGGAAAAAACTGAGAAGAGTATTGTAGGAGAGTCTGTTTTGGAAATCATCATAAATTTCATAAAAAATTACCTGCTAAATCTTGACACAGCGACTGTTGTAACAGGTTCGATAATCGTCATCTTCGCCATAACCCTCATACTTCTCGAAAAAAAATTTCCCTACACAAAAGGGCAAAAGCTCCTTCGTGAGGGATTTTTCAACGATCTTGTTCTTTACACCATTGTTCAGTCGTATGTTTTGGGACTTGTCATCGGTGAATTAATTAAGTTTATCGACAGTCAGACCGGCATCCAAAGATACCAGCTTCTTACGGATGTGCCGGTGTGGATTATCGTACTCGGCTCCCTCTTCTTTCACGATTTCTATATCTACTGGTTCCACAGGTGGATGCACAACAACAAATATTTGTGGAGACTGCATGAGGCTCATCACTCGACGAAGGAGGTTGACTGGTTGTCGGGCTCCCGGTCACATGCTCTGGAAATCCTGATCAACCAGACTGTTGAGTTTGCCCCTTTCATTCTGTTGGGCGCTCCTGCTGAGGCTGCCATTATTAAAGGGTGTATTTCCGCTGTCTGGGGAATGTGGATTCATGCGAATCTCGATGTCCACACCGGGAAACTCCACTACATAATTAACGGACCTGAAATGCACCGCTGGCACCATTCAGACAAACACGAGGAAGCCTATAACACCAATTATGCAACCAAGTTTGCTTTCTGGGATTATCTTTTTGGGTCTGCTTTCTTCCCTGATGGCGAAAAACCAAAATATTACGGATTGTCTGAGTTTTTCCCCTCAAATTATGTAAAACAGTTCTTCTACGCATTCAGAAGGATGAGAGAAGAGGGATGAATTACGAAGGCTGAGGAATGAATGGTGAAGGATGAATAGCGAAGGATGAAGTCAGAAGGCTGAATAGCGAAGGATGAATTGCAAAAGAAAAGGCTGTCGGGTTTCGGCAGCCTTTTTTATTGAGATCTAAATTATCAGTTTGCAGTGTTATCTATTTCAGATAAACTATTTTAACCACTCCGGAAGTTTTGCTGTTTGAAACTGAAAACAGATAAACACCCGAGGGTACTGAAAGTTCCGAAAAATCAATCGAATAGTCAACCGCTCCGGCTTGAGATACATTCATTACTTTCCTTGAGATCACTTCGCCTGTAATTCCGGTAATTTGAATGGTATACTCTCCTGCATCCGCAAATGAAATCTGTATTTTCGCCATATTATTAAACGGATTGGGATATGCATTTGAGATCGTGAATGTATTTGGTACAGGGGTGACGTCATTCACTGAAACAGGTGCAAAAAGATTTTTGTATGCGAAGAAGTTTCCATCCGAATCTCCGATTATCAGATCCTTTTTTGTGTCTCCATCGATATCAGCAAAATATGGTGTGGAATTTTGATCCATCTCAATTCCTGCAACCAGAGTACTGTTGTTGGTCCAGACAGGTGCAGTTGCAGTTCCGGAGTTTTCATAATACTTAAGGTCTCCCCAGAGGCTCCCTATTATGAGATCGTAATCACCGTCATTGTCAACATCACCGAACGAGGGACGGTTGTAAGATCCAAAGTTGATCCCGGCTATCATCGAAGGATTGGAGGTAAAGGTGTTGTTTCCGACATTCTCCATAAAAACTACATTTGATGCTGTTTCAGCTCCGACAAGAAGGTCCATGTCTCCGTCTCCATCCAAATCGACGGGTGCCGGAACGCTCGTCCAACCAATGTCAACTGCTGAAAACCAGTTAGCCTGTGTGAAACTGCCGTTATTATTTAAATAGAGGTAAACTTTTCCATCGGTGGCACCGGTAACCACATCATAATCTCCATCTTTGTCGAAGTCAGCAAATCTCGGTATCGAATACGAGGAAGTTGACATATTCCCGTAATTACCGGAGGTCAGGGCAAACTGGGGAGCAAATTTAGTACCATTGTTTTGCACGAGTCTGATCTGTCCTGTGGAAGTTCCTGTTATCAAATCAAAATCGCCATCATTATCAAAATCTGCGAGGGATGCTGTTGAGTTGCCGGACACCTTAACCACGGGGAAATATGTACCATTATATGCAAAGACAGGTGATGTCAGGGTACCATTATTTTGATACATTAAAATGTTGCCATCATCAGTCCCGTAGATGAGGTCGCGATCACCATCGTTATCGATATCCACAAGGTCAGGATTCTTCCAGTAGTGGGAAGTTTCGGTCGTAAAAACATCAGCAACGCCTGTCCAAACGGGTGCATTCACTGTACCGCTGTTTCTGTAATAAAGAAAAGAAGCCAGATCCCTGCCAAGCAAAAGATCAAGTTTCCCGTCATTATTCAAATCTGCAAGTCTTGGGTAGGAATTTCTTCCTATGTCCGGAATTCCGGCAACAAATGCCTGATACTGTTCGAATACAGGCTCTGTCGGAGTGCCGATATTCCTGAAACCAAGAGTAAGTCCCGGGGTTGGTCCACCAAGAAGCGACTCCCCTATTCCGGCTAAAAGATCAAAATCACCATCTCCATCAAGGTCACCAAATTCAGGTTTGGCATCAGTCCCAATCAGATTGTTCACATTAATAAAAATTGAGTCCTTTTTCACCCATTCCGGAGCTGATATTGTGCCAAAATTTAGAAAACAGGTAAATCCTCTGAATCCTCCTGTTACAAAATCCATTTTACCATCACCATTCAGATCCACAAAAACACCATATGAATAGCTGTTTGTAGGATCCAAAAGAGCAATTTGTGCGAGATAGACAGTGTCCTCTGTAAAATGAGGTTTGCCGTTTACCGGATCATTACGGTAAAATCTGGCATCACTGCCAAGGTAACACAGACTTAAGTCTTTGTCTCCGTCGTTGTCATAGTCAATGAAAAACGGTGCAGTGAAATGCTTCATTAACAGGCCTGTAGGATTAAACACTCCCTTCATTTCTGACCAGTTTTGAGAAAATAGGTTAATAGTAAAAAGTAAGGATAATATTAGGTATCGCATGTTTTCTTCATTTATTTATAATAATAATTTGATTATGCAATTTAGGAATTTTTATCCAATTATTGTTGATAGAGAGTACCTGATTCATATTTCTCTCCATGAGTGGAAATTTTGGAAGGCAAATGGCGCCAGTTCACTGAATTTATAGCGGATACTGAATCCGTAACAATCAGAAAGCAGAAAATATTTTTGCAAAATAAAAATAGTATGCAGATAATTTGAAATTTTTTTTGTAATTTTCAGTCATATTAGATGTGAAATAGTATATAATCAAAGATACTAACTTAATTAATGGTGAAAAATACAAATGAGGCAGGATATGTTATGTGATAGCACAAAAAAGGAGATAGCTGACAGATTACGGTATTATGCGCACATGAAGTTTGGTAGTCTGAAGTTGTTGGCGAGACAACTCGGAGTAACTTCAAGCACATTGTCGCAATATGCAACAGGCAAAAGCATTCCCGGTAACACGATGCAGAACAGGTTGCGCGAGATAGGGTGTGATGTCGAGTGGTTAATGACGGGAAATTCGGAAAACATGGATGCGGAGGTGATTTCGATCCCAAACGAATTCAAACTTTTAAGACGGGATTTCACTGTCTTGATGAGAGACAATGAAATATTTAATCTGCGTCTTCAGAGAATTGAATCTGCGCTGGAATCTCTATCAGTCGAACTGAATTCCTACAGACGGGAAAACGATATGAGATAAGGGTGTGGAGCTACGGGGATTCGAACCCCGGGCCTTTTCATTGCGAACGAAACGCTCTACCAACTGAGCTATAGCCCCCCATCATAAAGTTTGCGGGATTTGGGTACCTGTCCTCATTGCATGAGAAGGGGTACCTCGGGATTCTATTTTTTCTTTTTGCTTGGTTTGGTATTCTTTGCAGGAGCTTTATCTGATGCCACGGCACTGACTTTTACTTTACCTGCTCTTTTGAATTTGTATGTCAAAGAGTACTTCTTTCCTTTTGCAATGTCTTTGTTCAGTTTGATCAGCATTATGTGCATCCCGCCGGGTTTCAACTCAATGGTCTTCTTTGCAGGAATTACAATGAAATCGACTTTTCGCATTCCGGTTTTGCCGTTATCATCAAATGATTCGTGAATCTCTGTCACTTTCGCGAGATCGGATTCGACTGCATAGAGCGTATCAGCTTTATCGCTTTTATTAGTGATTTTGGCATATACTGCTGTATTGGTGCCCTTGGAATTGGGTCGTATCCAGTTGGATGAAACATCAATTTTGGGAGCAAGTGCAGTGATTAACAAAAGACTTGTGACTAATTTAAACATTTTTACCTCAGTTTTTCAATATCCACAACGATTTCGGAAGTGTTGGCTTTACTTCCGGAATATTCTTTTCTTAAAAATCCTTTTTTGTCTATCAATGATATCCTGTCTGTATGCGTGAAGAAATATGACAATGTGCCGTCAACTATTGTCGAATCTTCAGGTACTGCAACTATTCTCATTGTTGACATGAGTGAATCAGTTATCTTTCTGTCCCCGGTAAGGAATCTGAAGTTCTTCTCGTTTATTTCCCTAAGCGCTGCAAACTTTTTTAACAGGGGGACGGTATCTCTTGCCGGATCGAAGGAAATCGCCACAAAAACCACATCGTCGGTTTCTCCCTTGCCGGTCAGTTCATTTTGAACCAATTGCATGTTGTTTACTGTTAAAGGACATATATCAGGACAGTGTGTGAAGACAAATCCAACAACAACCACCTTGTTCTCAAAGTCGGTTGGAAAATCCACGGTTTGTCCGTCCTGATCCAACAACTTAAAAGAAAAACCTCTTAGATTCTCGTCAAGTTCGAATTTTGATTTGCATCCGGAAAAAAGGAGCAAAAGGAAAACGAATGAAGCTAATAAATACTTTTGAAAATTAAAATTTATCATAGGTAAATATCAGCAAAATTATCAAGAAGTAAAAGCCAAAATCATGAAGCTAATTTAGAGAAAATATTCTTTTTATGCGATTATTAATCTTCTACAAATTATATTCAGGTTCGGAATTTATCCATTTCTAATCATCAGGTAGTGAATAATGAACAACATTCAATGGCATTCTCTTAAATCGGACGAAACACTCAGAAAGCTAAATTCTCACACCGACGGTCTGACAACTCAGGAAGTGAGCGAAAGAATTGCGAAGTATGGTTACAACGAAATAGAAGAAAAGGCAGCAGTCTCCCCTCTTGCCCTGTTTATCTCGCAATTTAACAGTCTGCTGATCATTATACTCTTCGTGGCAGCAATAGTATCTTTGAGCTTTGGAAAAATTACTGAAGCTATCTCAATCATTATTATCGTGATATTTGCCGGTGTTCTGGGATTCATTCAGGAATTCAGAGCGGGAAAGGCACTGCAGTCTTTAAAGAAGATGGCAGCACCTCTGGCTATAGTAATCAGAAACGGCAAGGAACAGGAAATTGCGTCAAGAGAACTGGTTCCCGGCGATATAATTAAGATTTCGATGGGTGCAAAAATTCCCGCCGATGCACGGATAATAAAATGTGCAAATCTTAAGGTTGAGGAAGCTGCTTTGACCGGTGAATCTGTACCGGTGGATAAACACACAGACCCTGTTCATGGTGAAAACATCCCTCTTGGTGACCGTAACAACATTCTTTTTGCAGGTACCGCTATTTCATTCGGAAGAGGGACTGCGATTGTGATCGCTACCGGAATGGAAACTGAGTTTGGCAAAATAGCCACAATGCTTCAGAATACCGAGGATGAAAGGACACCAATCCAGGTAAATCTTGACCAGCTTGGGAAAAAACTCGGAATTTTTGCCATTTCTCTTTCGGTCATCATGTCAGTGTTTCAACTCATCAGGGTTTTTTCCTCAGGTGCACTTACTTCCGACAAGATCATGGATGTGTTTATTTGGGGTGTTGCTCTTGCAGTAGCAGTGATACCTGAAGCACTTCCGGCTGTGGTTACCATCTCTCTGGCACTCGGTGTGAGAAGAATGGTAAAAAGAAAAGCTCTTATACGAAAACTTCCCGCGGTTGAAACTCTGGGTGCAACCAATATTATCTGTTCCGACAAGACTGGTACCCTCACACAGGATGCAATGACCATCAAAAAGATGTTTACGGGTGGCACTGTTTACAAGGTAACCGGAAACGGGTATAAACCGGAAGGGAGCATTCTTGCAGGTGATGTTGAAGTCAAGGAATTGCCTCTTCCCCTGAAGCATACTTTGGAGAGTGGTGTACTCTGCAATGACACAAAACTCGTAAAAGAGGATGACGAGTGGGAAATCATCGGCGATCCGACTGAAGGAGCCATTGTTGTGGTTGCCGAAAAAGCCGGCATTAGTAACAGTACATTTAATTCAAATAATCCCCGCCTGTATGAAATTCCTTTTTCATCCGAAACAAAAAAGATGACAACTGTGAACAAGACTTCGGAGGGGCTTTGGGTTTCTTCCAAAGGTGCACTGGAGATGTTACTGGCTTCCTGCAAGTATATCTACAGGGCTGACGGCATTGGTGAGATCACACAGGATGACATCGATCTGATTCAGAAACATTACAAGGAATTTGCTGACGATGCCCTGCGCGTTTTGACGATTTGCGGGAAGAAAGTCGAACTGGATATCGATGCCTTCAAAACAGTTGCAGAAGAAGCGAATGAAAAAGAGGATATCAGGCAGGATCTGATTCATATAATTGAGAATGATCTTATTTTCCTCGGACTGGTGGGTATGTTCGATCCACCTCGCGAAGAGGTTAAGGAAGCCATTAAAATTTGCGACAAAGCGGGCATCAGACCGATCATGATCACAGGTGATCACAAGGATACCGCTGTAGCAATCGCCCGTGAACTTGGTATTCTGAAGCATGGAGGGGCATTATCCGGACAGGAACTGGATAAGCTGACTGACGAGGAATTTTTGGACAGCGTTGACAATACGGATGTTTATGCCAGAATCTCCCCTGCTCACAAGATGAAAATCGTTGAATCTCTGATGAAAAAGGGAAATATTGTTGCAATGACAGGTGACGGTGTCAATGATGCACCCTCGCTGAAGAAAGCCAATATCGGCGTTGCGATGGGTATTACGGGAACGGATGTAAGCAAGGAAGCAGCCGACATGATCCTGACGGACGACAACTTCACCTCAATTGTTTCAGCGATCGAGGAAGGGAGAAGTATCTTCGAGAACATCAGGAAATATCTCGTTTATCTTCTCAGTGGTAATCTGGGGACTGTTTTCGGCATCCTTATTACTTTTTTCCTTGGGTATTCCCTTCCCATTAATGCAGTACAGATCCTGTTCATTAACTTTATCATGGATGGACTTGTCGCGATCGCTCTGGGGGTAGAACCACCCGAGCCGGGAATAATGGACAGAAAACCAAGAAACACGAAGGAAGGAATTTTGAATACGCCGGCTCTTCGTTCCATTGGAATTCTGAGTATTTGGATTGCGATAATTACCACTGCTGCCTACGCATACTCAATGGAATATGGTCATGTTGCCGGAATTACTGATATCAAATTGATTGAGAAAGAAGCTTCAACAGTATTCTTTATTACCCTGCTTGCAGCGAGATTCTTCAATGGATTCAACTGCCGGTCTGTTTCAAGATCGATGTTCGCGATTCCATTTTTCAGCAACAAGACACTTCTCTACAACATACTGGCGTCGATCGGAATCATTGCATTGATTTTCATCATCGAGCCATTGAGAAATGCGTTTGATTTGTCACATGTAACCACGAGTGAAATAATTGCAGCAGCAGTCACTTCATTTTCGGTTATAATTTTCTCAGAATTGCTCAAGCTGTTTTACAAGAACAAAGCAGAACAGTAATTCTAACGAACACTTCTTATCATATTTTCAAGCCGGAGCAGATTCAAAGTTTTTGGTCTGCCCGGCGAATATATTCCTGCCTCAATATAAAATGTTTTAGTCCCCTGTTTCAGAATTCTTCCCGTGAACACCCCTGCCATCGGGTATGGACTTGTGGTCCAGTCTCCTCGAAAAGAGTTGGTTAATGTCGAGTCCATAAACAGCCTGCCGCTTTCCATCATAGAACCATCTCTGTAAACAATCGCCTTGCGAATGACAGCATCTCTGATATTCCTCATTTGTGAAGTATCACTAAGGGAGCCTGTGTCGGGAATCTCAGCAATCAGTATCCATTCTTCGGTTTTGGTGCCGGCTCCTCTTCTCATTAAGGACCATCCTTTGTGATTAAGCGGCAATACAGGCTCAAACCCGACAGGAACTCTGATATCAACCGCACGAACAAGTTTAATTGAGTCTGAAATTTCTTTTTCATATTTTTCAGGGATTTTCGAAGACCGGGAGATGTTCAGGCAATCGTCTTTCATTTTTTGGATCAGGGTACCGGAGGAAGCTGTCAGGAAGGTATCGAGATTAAACTCCCTTCCATATATCATAAACCAGACTGTCTGCCCGTTGTAGAATAAATTATCCTTCCTGATTATGACAGGTTCACTTCCTGTTTCTGCTCCGGAAATTACTTCATTACTAAATATGTTTTTGAAGCGTTGAGCCATTAAACCGGAGGAAGTCCTCAGAAATATTAGGAGATTTTTTCCTGAAGGGGTTTTATCGAAGTTCTGTTTTATAAAGGTCACTGATTCAAAAAAAGGTTCGTTCAGTCCTTCGAGCGAGACTGATGAGATGACTGAGTCAATAATTTCCTGCTGAGAACCTGTGACGGTCTCATCGGTAATTATTTGAATTTCAGTAATTTTTCCGGAGGATTCAGGTAGCTGGTTGTTACAACTGATTAAAGCAAGAGAGAACAGAAAGAGGGGGAAATAAAACCTGAAGAGGTTACACCGGAACATTCTTCAGAACCAGTTCCAGATTCGGGAAGAAGAGCCAGTATAAAAGCCACAGGACAGTCCCTGTCGAGAGAGGAATGGCTACATTATCATCGAGTACACCTGAGGCTACATTCTCCGCTATAGCAGCGACAAAGCCACTAAAGACAATCATGCCGATTTCGATCCATGAATCGGTGAATTTCGGTGTCAGAAATGCAATGACAACTGTACTGAGGAAAAAAGCTCCTGTACCCTCAAGGCTTTTTTTGAGGAAACGGGTTTTGCCCCACTTCCTGCCGATCAGGGCAGCCACAGTATCACCAACGATAAGAAAGAGGAGAGCAACGATGGCTATTGCCTTCGGGAAGACAATAATGCAAAGTATGGCGGCTCCGAGCAACCAGGTGGCGCCTGAAAGTTGTTTTTTCCCCTCGTCAAGCTCGTGCTTTCTAAAAATGGAACCGAAAAACTTGTAAACAAATTTGGCGAACGGCGGGCTTACAAATCTTCCGACATCAACGATCAAGGAGATTAGAAGAACGAGACCGAGAATAATCAGTCCCGTGTTTTTTGGAATAAAGTAATAAATAACAGGAATAGACAGACTACAAGTATGGATCATCTTACGATAGATCTCATATTTGTAGTCTATCTGAGTTTGTTCAGAACTATTCATCAGCCGGTTTAACAACTGTTGATCTGCTTTTCAGCATCTCTTTTACATGGTCCGGCAGTTCTTCTTTTTTGTCAGCTTTTGGTACAGGAGGCAATTCCTCGCCTCTCATAATTTTGTCGATTTCATCTGAATCGAGGATTTCTCTTTCGAGCAATTCAGCGGAGAGTTTATGGAGCATCTCAATATTATCCTTGAGGATGATCATAGCCCTGTCCATACATGAATTGATGATTCGTTTTATCTCCTCATCAATCTCGATGGCAGTTTTTTCGCTGTAATCCCTGTGCTGTTGAATTTCCTTTCCGAGGAAAATTTCTTCATGCTTAGTACCATAATTAAGCGGTCCGAGTGTCTCACTCATACCCCACTCACAAACCATTTTTCTGGCGAGATTTGTCGCACGCTCAATGTCGTTTCCGGCACCAGTTGTGTAGTGGTTAAAAATTATTTTTTCCGCCGCTCTGCCACCCAAAGCGTAGGTAATAACAGCTTCAAGGTACGATTTTGAATAAGTGTGTTTCTCATCCACAGGCAGGTAACTCGTTACACCAAGTGCCCTTCCACGCGGAATAATTGTCACTTTGTGCACAGGATCAGCTTCGGGAATCATTTTTGCAACAAGAACATGTCCAATCTCATGATATGAGGTGGTTTTCTTTTCCGCATCGGAGATAATCATGCTCTTCCGCTCCATGCCCATCATGACTTTATCTTTTGCCTCTTCGAAATCATCCATATCAACTTTGGATTTGTTTTTTCTCGCTGCAAGAAGTGAAGCTTCATTTACGAGGTTTGCGAGTTCGGCACCTGCGAGACCCGGTGTTCCCTTGGCAAGTATTGAAAGTTCCACATCATCCGCCAGTGGAGTATTCTTGGTATGCACCTTAAGAATGCCTTCTCTTCCCTTAACATCAGGTCTGTCAACAACAATCTGTCTGTCAAACCTTCCCGGTCGGAGCAAAGCAGGATCGAGGACATCTGGTCTGTTTGTGGCTGCTATAATTATGACGCCGCTGTTTTGTTCGAACCCGTCCATTTCGACGAGGAGCTGGTTTAAAGTCTGTTCCCTCTCATCGTGACCGCCACCAAGGCCGGCACCTCTGTGACGACCGACGGCATCAATCTCATCGATAAATATGATGCATGGGGCACTTCTCTTTCCCTGCTCAAACAGGTCTCTCACTCGGCTGGCACCCACACCAACAAACATCTCAACGAAATCAGCACCTGAAATCGAGAAGAATGGAACGCCTGCTTCACCGGCAACTGCTCTCGCAAGAAGGGTCTTACCTGTCCCCGGAGGTCCCAAAAGGAGGACGCCGCGTGGAATCTTTCCGCCAAGTTTTTGGAATTTTGAAGGTTCTTTGAGAAATTCTATAACTTCCTGCAATTCAACTTTGGCTTCATCGGCACCGGCAACATTTTTAAATGTCACTTTATTGTTCGACTGATTGATCAGTTTGGCTTTACTCTTGCCGAAATTGAAGATACCGCGCTGACCACCGGCTCCACCACCGCCCTGCATTCTTCTCATAAAGAAGAACCAGAGACCTATGATGAGAATCCAGGGAATCATGCTGATAAGAATTGTCATGAAATTATTTGATTGCTGATTAATAGTCAGATCAATCTTTTTTTCATCCCATTTTTTCTTCTCGAGTTCAAAATCCGGTTCGGCAATGTTCACAGTTATTTTGTCTGTCAACACTTTTTTTTCAGCAATTCCGACATTTACTTTTTCCCTGAGTTCCGCCTGAAAAGTGTGAACCTTTGAATCAGTGATGTTCACTTCAGCCGATTTAATCAGGCTGTCATTAAGGATTTTAACATACTGATAGTAGGGTATTTCAACATATTTGACTGTTTCACCTTTGAAGAGTTGCATGGCAATAACGGCTGCAATGATAACTACCCCCCAGCCGAAAACCACCCTCATGATTTTATTCCAGTCGAAATTCTCGTCAGGTTTGTTACTATTCTTATTCTTGTTTTTTTGATCCATCTTAGTCGTATTTCCTTATTTGCTTCCTTCTTCGACCATTGAATATACCGCCCTAAGATTGCGGTATTTTTGAACAAGATCGAGTCCGTAACCTATTACAAAATTATTTGGAATATTAAATCCTACATAATCAACACTGATGTTATACTTAACACTTTTAGGCTTAAGTAGAAGTGACGCAATCCTTACTGAAGCAGGATTGTGCTTTCCGAGGTGCGCCATAATAAATTCTGCAGACAAGCCGGAATCTATTATATCTTCAACAATTATAATATCTCTTTGGTTCAAGTCAGCATTGATATCTTTTAACAAATCCACTTTGCCTGAAGAGACTTTAGCCTCATGGTAGCTGGAGAGTTTGAGGAAATCGACCTCACACTCACCGCAGAAATTTTTCAACAAATCAGAAAGAAACATAAAGGCACCGTTAAGGATACCGATAAAAATGGGCACTTTGCCCTTGTAGTCCTCCGAAATTTGAGCACCAAGTTCAGATATTCTTTTTTGAATAACTTCTTCAGAAAGAAATATCTCAAATGTTTCGTTATTAACAACCAGCTTATCCATATGTTTCGATCTCTAACTTGTAAATTCTTTTTGTCTCGTTAGTTATTTTAAATCGGTCATCGAGCCTGAAACCGCAAATCCAAACGATTTGATCACCCGATGAGACAATGGGGTGACTCCATTTCTTCGAAGGTTCCAGCTTGATATCATTAAAAAAATCAGATACTTTCCTTTTCCCTTTGCCGTTTACCGGCAGGAACCATTCCCCTTTCTTTGGCGGACGGACAGTCAGACTTCCTGCAACTTTGTCGCCGTCTATATATTCAACATGCTTTGATTCACAACCGTTGTAATCACCGGTTTCATTGAAATGGCAGGAAATCCTGAAATTGTCAAATTCCACCGTGTCCCCGGGATTAAAGTCAATTTCCGGAAGAAATTCTTCATTTTTTACGGAAACGAGCACATTGTCTCTTGTTCTGACAGCTATCAGGTTATTACCCAAAGAAATCTTTTTGCCCGATTGCGCCTCGAATAATTCGTTTAGAGTATAAAAATTTTCGAACTTTAAATTTAAACTAAAAAGTTCAATAAATCTAATTGATAACTCGTTATAGAGATTGAATTCGTTTGATTTTTTCACCGCTGCCAAATCTATCACAAGGATTTTTCCGTCCTGTGAGGAAGTAACCGGTTCAGTTGGGATGATCGATGCAGGGAGCGAGTGCATCATTTCCGAGAATCGAAAAAGGGCTTCGCCTGCACGGGGATTTATTTTCTCGAACAGTGGAAATATTTCGTTGCGAATCAGATTTCTTTGGTATATGGATTCGAAGTTGGAACTGTCAGTCACGAAACCTGAATTTATTGCTTCCAGATATCTTACAATTTCTTTCTTTGAGATGGAAAGAAGGGGTCTTACAAGATTATCTCGTTTTACAGGAATACCGGAGACTGCTGTCAGACCTTTCCCTTTTATCAAGTTGAGAATAACCGTTTCGGCGTTATCATCGAGGTTATGACCTGTTGCAATTTTGTCATATTTCAATTCCGTCAGGAGGTTTTGCAACGATTGATACCGTAAATCCCTTGCCGCCATTTCGATCGAAATTTTATGTACTGTTGAATACTCCTTTACGGGAAGTTCCTTCACGATTAATTCGACATTCAGCGAGTTACAGAGTTCGACACAAAAATCACGGTCTCTGACAGATTCTTCGCCTCTAAGCTGATGGTTCAAGTGCACAGCGACAAGTTGCAAGGCATGGAGGGATTTTAGTTTAATAAGGAAATGGAGCAGGAGTACTGAATCAGCCCCTCCGCTGAGCGCCACAAGGATTTTATCACCTTGTGCGAGAAGTTTTTGGTCAGTGCAAAACTTCTTAAATTTTAGGAATAGTGTATCAGGCAAACCCGGATTCTTTAAGTTTCTCAATGGAAATGCCCCCGTAATTTGTCCCGCTTACCAGATTAAGAACATACTTTCCCAAAACATCAAATTCGAGATTGATGTGGGAACCGGATTTAAGCGATGCAAGAGTTGTGTTCTCCCATGTGTGAGGGATTATAGCAGTTTTTAACCATCCACTCCCCTTTTCTGCAACGGTCAGACTCACTCCATCGATGCAGATGGACCCGACAGGAATTACATATTTGTCAAATTTTGAGTCGAAAGAGACTTTTAAATTGTAGCTTCCCGATAATTTTACAAGCTCCGTGACTTTGCCTGTAGTATCCACATGACCCAGGACAAAATGCCCTCCGAGTCGTGAATCTGCACGAAGAGCCCGTTCGAGGTTTACCTTGTCACCTTTTTTAAGAGTACCCAAGGTGGTTTTCTTCAATGTTTCCTGAACTGTATCGAACAGCAGCATATCACCGCGCACCTCAACCACCGTCTGACAGGCACCGTTAATATTGATGCTGTCGCCAACTTTCACATCGTTCGTAATGAGGCTCGCCCTTAGCTGCAGGGAAATTTCGTTTCCTCTGTTTCTTATATCGATGATAACGCCTGTTTCTTCCACCAGTCCGGTAAACATTATTGCTCCATTTTTGAAAAGAAGAGTGCAACATCACCATTCAGTTGTTTCACATGATCAAGTTTCAATTTCCTGGCTTTTGCCAATCCATGATTACTTATACCATCGAACAGATTAATTCCATTGCCCATGAGTTTGGGGGCTATAAAGCAGACGAATTCGTCAAACAGCTCAGAATTTATCATTTCAGTCGTCAATTTGGCTCCTGCCTCCACCATAACGGAGGTAATTCCAAGAGAATGAAGACTCTTTAATGTCTCTATCATATCCGGTTTACCCCTTTTGTCGGGTTTTACAAAAATAATCGGAATTTGAAACCAGTTGAGTTTTTGAAGGATTTCTTCGTTGTGCTGTTCCTCTTCGAGGGTTACAATATAAGATTTTCGATCTTCGTTCCGGAAGAAATTGTAGCCGTCCTGAAAAAAGAGCTTTGAAGTGACCATAACTCTTTTTGGTGAAGGTTTGTGGTTGTGCCTGACAGTCAGCATTGGGTCATCCACAAGAACAGTTTTTGAAGAAGTAAGAACAGCATCATGCTTGCTTCTCAAAAGATGAACCAGTCGCCGGGATTTCTCACCTGTTATCCATTTTGATTCCCCGGAGGTACCGGCAATCTTTCCGTCGAGGGTCAGGGCTGACTTAATGGTTACAAATGGTAAATCGCCTGTTATATACCTGGAAAATTTCCTGTAATAATTTTTATACAAGGGGAGGTCTGCGACCTCCACCTCAATTCCTGCATTTCTTAACCTGGCTATTCCCTTTCCGGAGACCAAAGGATTAGGATCGGTCATACCAATCACAACCCTCGCAATTTTCTTCGAAATAAGAAGATCAGCACATGGAGGAGTTTTGCCAAAGTGGGAGCAAGGTTCAAGACTGACATAGAGAGTAGCACCTGTAATATCCTGCTTGCTTCTTGCTATCGCATCCACTTCTGCATGAGCCCCGCCAAATTCCCGGTGATAACCAACTGAGAGTATTTTGCCATCTTTTACAATGACACAACCGACAGTTGGATTGGGACTTACCTTGCCTTCGGCTCGCGATCCCAGAATGATACAATCACCAAGATACTTCCTGTCTTCTTTTGTCATGATATCAGCGGATCTCGAGGATCTCAAATTGAATCAAACCGGCGGGAGCTTTTACCTGAGCAATTTCTCCTACTTTCTTTCCGAGCAACCCCTGCCCCACGGGAGAGGAAACTGAAATCTTTCCATTTTCCAGATTGGATTCTTCGTTGGATACAATCTGATATTCAATTGTTTTAAGCGTCTTAAGGTTTTTAATTTTAACCTTTGCAAGGATGTGCACCTTATCCTTTGGCATCGAAGCAGGATCGATCACCTTTGCACGGGCAAGCACAGCCTCAAGTTTGTGAATTCTAAGTTCAAACAGTCCCTGTGCTTCTTTTGCAGCATCGTATTCAGCATTTTCAGAAAGGTCACCGTGTGCACGGGCTTCGGCGATTTTGCCGGCAATTTCCTTTCTTCCTGATGACTTCATTTCCGCGAGCTCTTTCTCGAGCTCAATCAATCTTTCTTGTGACAGATATACAATATCGTACATGACACTCCAGTATGAAAATTTACAAAAAAAATAGCCACTCCCCCGGGAATACCGGGGGTGTGGCATTGCAAATTTAAACAATTTTTATCAGATAATCAAGCCCTTATCGCAGAGCCTAAAAAGGATACTCTTCCTGCTTTTTCAATCGTTTCTCAAGGTTGTGCTTTTTCAGGAGTTCCTTAACCTCATCAGGGGACAGTCTGAATAACTTAAAATCAGAATCTGCGAGACCAGCAGCAAGAAAAGCAACTGCAGCGGCGCCGTGAGAGATGTAATCTTTGTCGAGTTTATCGAAGGAATCACCAAAATCGTGATAGTGGTCAGTCATTTCCTTGGTCATCCCGCCAACCGGAGTGATAACGGGGATACCATTAAACATAAAATACATATGATCGCTGTTGGTCCAGGCTGTGCTCATTGATTTGGAAAGATCGAAAGAACCGGAAGTGTCGGTAATTGATTTGATGGCAGGCGACAAGGAGTCAAAACCCATAACATTAAAGCCGTTAATCTTTCCCGGCATATCGAGATTTATCATGGCAAATATTTTATCATTTTTATGGGCTTCGACATATTTTTTAGAACCCCATAAACCGGTTTCTTCACCGTTGAACCAGACAAACTCGATAGTTCTTTTTGGTCTGATTCCAAATTCCTTTAGAAGTGCGGCGGCTTCAAACATGACTGCACTTCCGTGCCCATTGTCCGCAGCGCCATCACCGAGATCCCAACTGTCGAAGTGACCGCCAATCACTATTTTCTCGTCTCCTGTTCCGTCTATGCGGGCAACAAGATTGTTGGACTCCCCTGTCTCCACGCGTGAATTTGACACGACATCAAGTACAACATTCACCTTCCTCTCGAGAAGTCTCCTAAGTTTTGCTCCCTCCTCAAATGTGAGTGTGAATGCAGGGATTTTGAGGGGGTCACCTTTGAAATTCCCCACCCCGCACAACACTTTTCCGCCTTTTGCCTCATTTATGAAAAGGCATGCAACAGCTCCTTTGGCGGCAGCAATTTTGATTGCCTCTCCCCTTAGAAGTTCATCTCTTCCCGAAGGTCTTTCCTGACTGATAACGACAATTTTTCCCGTTGCATCAATATTCCTGTAATCTTCCTCATACCCGGAATAAACAAAAACAGCCTTCGCATCTTCAATTTTTGCGGGTGACACCCAAGCGAGGGCATAAGCACGAAGGTTCTTTCTGAAAGGCAGTTTTAAGACCACTTTGTCTTCACCTCTGAACCAAACGGGAGATGTAAATTTCTCATAAAAGGGTTTCAAGCTTTTATTTTCCAACTCTTTTTTTAGCATTTCAAATGCTTTTTTGTTGGGCTCACTGCCCATCAACCTTCCACCTGCGAGATCACAAACATCTCTGATCATATAGTACCCATAGTTGGAAGTAAAAGCCTTACCAGTCAGAGCCGCTATAAAGGATTGGGCAAAAAAGGATGGTGTAACAACGATGAGGAGAAACAGCAGTTTTTTCATTTAAAACTCGATGTAAACAAATGGTAATGTGGAAGTTCCGAGAACCTGATAAACAAAAATAATGACGACAGCAAAAGTGAGCGCTTTCAAACTCCAGTGGATTGCAGCGAACCTGATGAAGAGTACCTTATAGAACCTCTCAGGCACAATTGCGAGAATCAGTCCCCCAACCATAACCAGGAATGGTACGAGATAGAAACTCAACCACTTTTCAATATGAGCAAATTTGATTTCACTGAACAGCTTTCCGATAAAGACCATGGCACTGTCGAGGGATGGTGACTTAAATATGATAAATGAAAATGCAATAACATGAAAAGTGATAACAATCTCCAACATCCTGAAAAACTTTTCATTCACCACACCAACAATCTTTTTACGGATGTTTCGGAACATGGCATCGAAGACGATACAAACCCCGTGTATCAGCCCCCACACAATAAAGGTCAGATTGGCACCATGCCAGGCTCCCGAAACCAGAAAAGTTACGAGAATGGCAATGTAGATACCGTAAACTCCAAGTCGTCTGAGAGAAAAGCTTAGAGGATTGAAAATATTTTCACTAAGGAAAGTGTAGAGGGTAATGTGCCATCGCCTCCAAAACTCACTGACAGAATTGGCGAGGAACGGTTTTTTAAAGTTTTCTTCAAGTTCAAAACCGAAGAGATACGCCATCCCCCTGACGATGTCAGTATATCCCGAAAAATCAAAATATATCTGGAGGAAAGCTCCATATCCGGCGAGCAGGCATTCGATTGATGTGAAAAGATCGGGATTTTCAAAAACCCTGTCCACGAAATTCAGGGCGATGAAATCTGCGATCAGCACTTTTTTCAGGGTTCCCGTAATCAGGAGGAAAATTCCCTTGCTGACATTTTCCCGGGTAATTCTTGTTGGACTGTTGAACTGAGGCAGAAGATTTGCAGCTTTGGAGATTGGTCCGGCTACTATTGTCGGGAAAAATGAGACATAAAGAAGGTAGGTAAAAAGATTCTGCTCGGCTTCCTCAATTTCCTCTCTATAAATGGAAAGTGTGTACCCGACAGATTTAAAAATGTAGTAGGAAATTCCAACAGGAGTAAGAATTTCTCTGGTAAAATATGAGAAGAACTGGGATGATTGCAATCCAAATTCATTCACAATGAAAAAAGTGTACTTAAAATAGACAAGAATTCCGATGTTCACCAGAACAGATAACGAAAGCAGCAGTTTTCTTTTGATATCTGATTTTTCCCGTACAAGAAATTTCCCGACGAAGAAATCAATTATGCCAACTGCAATCAGGATTCCGATGTATCCGCCTGATATCTTGTAATAAAAGTAGAGGCTGAACAGCAGAAGCACAAGGTTTCTTGCTTTGATATTCTTCTCGAAACCTGTATATATCAGATAAACAATGGTAAACAGGAAAAAGAACAATACCGAATTGAACAGTAATGGATTTCCGGAATTATATTTTAGTAACTCGATTACATCCAAAAAACAGAATATTCCTTTTTATTTCTTTTTAGCCGGTTTTTGATTGTTTTTATTGGTTGCCGGCGTCTTGGTTGTCGTCTTTTGTTTTGTTTTATCAGGAGTTGTTCCTGATTTTACAGTAGTCTTCTTGGTAGTGGTTTTCCCCTGATTTACAGTGGTTTTCTTGGTAGTTTTATTTGTGTTGTATTTAGTACCATATTTGGCAGTTGTTTTGGGCGCAGTATAGGTGGTTTTTGCCGGAACCTTTATCTTTTGTCCGGGTCTGATAATATCACCCTTAGAGCCATTGGCAGCTTTCAACTGATTGACGGGTATTCCGGTTCGCTGAGAAATAGCAAACCAGGTATCACCGTTCCTCACACTGTAGTTTGTTGCAGGAGGAGTGTATTTTGGAGTTGCGTTATAACTGTAATTTTTACCATAGTAGGTATTTCTTGCAGAATAACTTCCGGGCACAGCAGTATTTCCGGGTTTTACAGGTGTTGTCACCTTTGCTGTGAGTGCTGGGTTGGATTTCCCTTTCTTCACATAAATCTTTAATTCCTGATTTATCGAGAGTGCACCGTAAAAATCGTTCCATGATCTTATATCGCTGATCTCCACATTATACAGTTTTGCGATAGAGCGGATCGATTCTCCACCCAAAACCTTGTGCATTTTGTACTCGCCTTTATCATCCTTCAGAGTACCGGCAGCAGAGACACCGTTGATAACAGTGGTGTTTGCAGCGGAAACACTCTGGCTTTCATTGTTGTCAACATAGATTGCGAGCCCTTCAGGCACTTCACTTTCAAGCTGCTTGTTTGCGACAAGAAGTGTCGATTCACCTGCAACAAATTTGTCATATGAGTTCTGGATTGCAGAAACAAAAAGTTCACCTTTAAGATTATAACCCTTTGAAGTGAGGTGTATCTGATCCACATTGGCGAGGTAGTTTGCCCGCCAGTTGAGCATTGAATTTTTGCCACCGCTTACATTGTAGATATCGTAGAGAAGACAATCGTTTTCCATGGCAACTTCTGCCACAAGTTTTGCAAAATCGAGACATGCGGAGACATTGGTTCTTTTATTAAAGGCATCCTGAACATTCATTAAAAGAATCACGGCATCCGGTGATGATTTTTTTACCTTTTGAATAATGGAAACGAGATTTTCCTTTGTGGATGTGGCATTGAAACCACCGCCAAAAAAATCATTTATCCCGAGATCAAGGATAAACAGGTCGGGTTCAAATGCTTTAACTTCCTCTTCAAATCTTGACTCACGCACAATACTCGAGAGCGTGGCACCATTTACACCTGTACTGGCATACAAGACGCCACCCTGATTGTCAGCCTCGATCAAAATGCCATACAAAACGAACTCATTCTGCAAATCGGAGGATTTTTTGAATGATATTTCGATGCTCTCGCAATCGGAATTAACAGGTACAGTTATGTACGGTCCCGAATTTGCATCCGCTTTTACCGTGATCGGCTCGCTAATTCCTTTAATATTCAGCACCATATCAAACACTGATGGACCGGTTTTTGAGAATATTTTAAGAATGTTGTTCGAGGCTTTTTGAATTGTTTTCGAAAAGACGAGCTTAAAATTGGAGTTTGGATCGATAGTACGAATCGAGTAACCCGTCAATCCGATATCGAGAGCCGGGTTTTGCTCGGTATTCTTTGAGAATGTCCAGCTCCCTTTGGAGTAGGTAAAGTAATCGTATGCAGAGTGGGTTTTAGCTGCAGAGTAAGGGAAAACCAGACCTCGCCCTCCAATTCCATACATTTTCTGGAGTTCTTCACGAATATAGCCGGTGTAAATGTCTGCCTGGAGGTGGGAGTCACCTACATGAAGGACCCGAAGCTTTTTTTGCTTAGCATCTGCAAGATTTGTAAAGAACTTTTGAGCCACTTCCCTGTTTTTCCATTCAATAAAATTCTGATTTGTACGCAGAAACGGGAAATTACCGAGTCTGGTCGAACCTCCGTCGGTTGTTGATCCGGAATTGACAGCAGGCTGCTTTTCGGTCTCACTAATCGAATCCTGCGACTGTGAGACAATTGAATCGGGTGGGGAGAATTTCGTTTTGTGGTTCAGTTCATGGTTAATGGAACCGGCGAAAAGGACTCCCAGAGTGCCAAACGAAGCAATCAAGAAAAGCTTTCCGCCTTTCTTCATTGCTCCGTTCAGATAATGTAACTGATTGGTCATATTGCCATCCGTTCTGTTTATTTAACGGTTATTTGAATTTTTGTTGTCTAAATATTGCCGGTACGAATCATTAATCCCCTTGAACAATTCGGCGGCAATTATTTTTTGTCCTCTGTTAATGAAGTGACCGTCGCGGGCTGCATATCCTTTCTGAGCCCATGCTGCAATAGAGTTTTCACCCCCCATAAGTTCATATGTATTCCAAAAAGCACAGCCGTTCTCTATGGCACATTCCTTCATGATTTTCACCACTTCCCCGATGTAAGGATGCGAAACGGAGCTTCCCCTTCTGATAACACCCATATCGCCGGGACCGACAACGAGAACAGAAGAATTTTTCGCTCTCTCTCTGATACCTGCGTAGAGGCGGTTATAGTAATCCCTGACGCGTTTTAAATCTTTTTCTTTTGTTACAGTCGGCATAATATTCATACCGAACTGCAAAATAATAAGTTTTACATTCAATTCATCATATTGAGCAGATAAAAATTCCTTGTCTATTTTCAGGAGTCCGTCACCCGAGTGACCGCGAATCGCAAAATTATCAACCTGAACCCCTCTGTCTCCGTCGAAAAAGAAGCCATAAATCTCAGGATTTCTCCCGCTTGAGATGTCAAATCTAATAGAACTGCCGTCACCTCTGAATGCGGTTGAAGCAAGATTGAAGGGATTATCACCGTTGAGTTGCAATGTACCAATTACAGTTCCTGTTTTTTGGTCACTAATTCTTACTTCACATTCATCACCGACTTTTCCGTAAAAAACCCTTATTTTGGAGAACCTTGCATTTTTCACAAAATTAAGAGATACTCTCCCCCGAAGTGCCGCAACCACATCTGTTTTATCCCTTGGAGAGGAGAGAAAAGCGGATTTTACCGCAAACCAGGTGTCTGCAAGCAAAGAATGTGATAAACCGTATTTGTTTAAGACGGTTGAACTGTCCGAGGGTTGCTCCTCTTCAGCGGGTTTTTCATCCAATTGTTTTTTCTTTTTTTTCCCTTTTGGCTCCTGCTCATCATTATCCTTCTTTGATTTACCGTTTCCATATTTGAAAACCAGTCCCGAAAGAGCATATTTTCCGGAAGAGTATGCATGGTTGAAGACATTATATCTTTCCCAGTTTTCAGAAGTGCTTCTGAAATAATTCACATTGTCGGTTATATCATCCACCGGAGCATAGCCGATACCCTCACCGCCAAATTCCTTCTGAAAGTTTTCCCGGAGATATGAAGTTATTCTGTCCCCTTCTATTTGTGAGTCACCATAGTGAGCAACTCTCACTGTTCCGGTTTTGCTTTCCTTCTCCAAGGCTTCAAAAAAATTGTCGAGCGCCTTCTTTCCGCTTGTTTCCGGATTAATCAAAAATCCGTTCTCTTCATTTTTATCAACTGACGGTTTCTCATCAATAAGTGCATTCTCATCAGCAGTTTCATACTTGCTTAGAAAATTTTCAGCATTCTCGTTTTTCTGTTCAGCCGATTTAAAGAGGCTCTCTTTAATATCAGGAAAACTAATGACCAAATCCTCATCCGAGAAGGGATTGGGTACACTGAATTCGGGACCTGCCAGAGAGAACGAAAGAAGTATCCCGTTCACAATGAGGATGCTGAAGAGTATTTGAAGAGAATATTTATTCATTTTTTTCCGTATATTCAAACATCAAATTTAATTAATCCTGTCCTTTTACGCGGTATAATAAAATATCCCTGAAAAATGCCATTAATGAATTCAATCTTGAAAAAAGTAATAATCTGCCTGCTATTGTGTTTTTCCATCGCATATTCTCAAAAATCCAATAATGAATTTCCCTTCCTGCGACCGGAACTCAATAAAATCGGCAATCCGCAATCTATTCAAGCCAAATTGCAGAAAACCTTTTCTGACACCTCCGGTTCAAAGATATTTAAAATATTCGTAATCGGTGACTCCTACACTGCCTCAGGTGATTTTGTTCATTGCCTTGAGGATGAGCTTGCAGCAGAATTTGGAGACGGTGGAAAGATCAAACTGTCACTGAAGAGTGAATTTCCGACTCTTCTCCCCTACAACCCGTTGCAGCTGAAGAAAAAATCATCCCTTCTAAAAGGATTTGAGCTTTACTCCAACGCCGATTCAAGTTCCATCGAAGTAAAGGATGCATCTTCAGAGAAAATTCCCTTTGCAATCAATACAGTGAACAAGGGCCGTGCGATTAAGGTCACTTTTTCGTCACCTGTCGAGAGTTTCTACATAACTAACCGGCAAAATGTTCCACAAAAATCGACAAAAGGGATTCTGGCTTTCACAGAAAAAGGGGTTGTTTCCACTTTTTTTGGCAAGATTTCGGCATCTATAAGGACATACAACACCGAACTGAATTACCTCTTCCCGTTTATCGAAACAGTAAATCCTGATCTGATAATTGTCTATCTTGGTACAAATGACTGTGCGGGACCAAATTTCAACAAAAACTATTTTGATGTCGAGTATGGAAATTTGCTGAAGAGGCTAAGAAAAGAATCTCCTGATGCATCATTTTTACTGATTTCCCCCGTTACTTTTTATTCGTACAGTAAAGAAGGATTCAAACCGAACAAAAACATTAAGACATTAAAGGAGGGAATAACTTCCCTTTCCTTAAAAGAAGGGTTGAGTTACTGGGATCTAAGCGAAGTGATGGGTGGAGACACGATTATGCCATCTTTGGTGCAATCAAAGCTCGCAATTCAGGATTATATTCACCTGACCAGGGAAGGTCACGAAACAGCCGCAAAATTCCTCGCCAAAGCAATCATCGATTTATACAAAAAAGAGTGACAGACTATTTCGTGAGTGACTCGATCTTGTCGATCGATTTGTGTTTCATACTCTCCAAAGTTTCTGCATTTAACATCGTAAAAGCCATATTTCTGATTTTCCCCCACTCGTCATGCATCGGACACGGAGTAGAGACAGAGCAGCCGGGAAAACCCAGAATACAGGTATTAAAGACATCCCCTCCATCCAAAACCATCACTATGTCGATGAGTTTTATTTCAGACGGATTTTTCCCGAGATAGAATCCGCCGTTTTTCCCCTTCTTTGAAGCAACAATTCCCGAATCCGTCAGGATTTGCATCACTTTTGAAACAAACTCTTTAGGCACTTTCAGTTTGGTCGCCACATTAGCAGCACTGACCCTCTGATCTTTGTCGAGTGTTGACAAATATAATACAGCTTGTAAACCAAGTTCACATTTTTTGGAGAAGATTACGGTCATTTACTTTAAATCCCGGTATAATAAATCAGATAAAAAAGACCGTTTAATATAACATTTCTAAATAATAATGCAAAAGAAAAAAGGACAGTTGGAAGCTATGACGGATTAAAAAAATTTTATTCTTCACAATCGTTAAGGAAATATTAATTAAATTTCCTGTTATTAAAACAAGATTTTTGAGGAAAAAATGGATCTTAAACACAAACTGTATGATGTTCCGAAAATTTCCAATCTACAGGAAATGGTGCTCCAAAACAGTAAAAAATATGCAGGGAAAATTGCTCTTGAGGATCTGAACGATACTCCCTTTAAGCGTCTGACTTTTGACGGGCTGCTGGAAACAGTTCTGAAGTTCGGATCTGGTCTTCAAAAGCTGGGTCTAAAAGAACGCTCGCATATAGCAGTGATTTCTGAAAACCGCGTGCAGTGGAGCATCACATATCTGACAGCGATGACATTTAATTATGTGATTGTGCCTATTGATAAAAATCTTACCTCCAATGAAATATTAAACATTATCTACGAGAGTGAATCAGAAGCTATTGTCTTCTCAAAAGGATTCAGCAATCTGATGAGTGAAGAGGCGGCTGCAATAAAGAAACTCAAAATGAAAATAAACATGGACATCCTTCAAAACGAAGGGGATGTAATCTCCATGTCCGCTCTTATCAATTCCTCCATTCCCGTCGACATCAATTCCCTGCCAAAAATAAATAACGAAGAGATGGCGGAGATAATTTTTACTTCAGGCTCTCTTGGAAGGGCAAAAGGGGTTATGCTTACTCAGAAAAATCTTGCTGTAAATCTCGTAAGCATGACGAGCATGATGTTTATCTATCCCGAGGACAAGTTCCTGTCTGTATTGCCGATACATCATACCTATGAATGTACTTGTGGAATGCTGTGCCCTCTCTACTCGGGTGCCTCCGTGCATTTTGCCCGATCATTAAAAACAATTGTGGATGACTTGCAGGTGGTGAAAGCCACGGTACTGCTTGGGGTGCCGCTACTGTTTGACAAAATGTTCAAGAGAATTTCCAAATCGATCAAGGAAGACAAGGTAAAATCCAAAATTGTGCCTCCACTCGTGACAGTCACCGGATTTTTACAGAAACTGGGTATTAAAGAGATAAAAGCCAAAGTTTTTAAAGAACTGCATGCAAGGTTTGGCGGACATGTAAGAATCTTTATAGCGGGTGGTGCTGCCCCCGACCCTGAAGTGGCTAAAGGTCTTCGTGATTTTGGATTTACATTTGTACAGGGCTACGGACTAACAGAAACAGCTCCCATTGTTGCCCTGAACAGACTCATGGCATTCAAGGATGATGCTGCCGGACTTCCACTCCCTGGCGTTGATATTAAAATAGTTGAACCCGATCAGGATGGTGTTGGTGAAGTTTTTGTGAAAGGCGGAAATGTCATGCTCGGATATTACAAAAACGAAGCTCTGACCAAAGAAGCTTTCGTGGATGGTTACTTCCGGACGGGTGACCTCGGTTATATCGATTCAGACGGTTTCCTACACATCAGAGGACGGAAAAAGAATGTAATAATTGCAAGCAACGGTAAGAATGTGTTCCCCGAGGAGATCGAGGATATAATCAACAGAAATCCATTGATTCTCGAATCATTCGTTTATGGCGAGGAGGATGCAAAACACACCGAAATAATTGCAGTTCAGGTTGTTCTTAATGCCGAAACCCTCATTGAATATTCTGAAAAGAACGGCATCAAAATCGACAAAGATATGATGGAAAAAATTGTTGCCGAAATTGTAAAAGAGACAAACAAACACCTGCCGGCATATAAACAGATAAAGAAGTTTTATCTGAGAGAAAAAGAATTCGAAAAAACCACCACCCAAAAGATCAAGAGGTACCTGGTTAAGTGAGGGTGAGAGACTTGAGAGACTTGAGAAACTCGAGAGACTTGAGTATTTGAGTAATTAGAAGTTGTTGGTTGTTTTAAGCCTGTGAGAAATCACGGGCTTTTTTTTGAACACGATATTCAGGATGTTAATGAATGGAAAGGATGCAACCCCCGTAGCGGGGTTAAATGTTCGTAGAAAGTAGATAACCGACCCAAGAAACAGAAAAGGAGCGACAATCGTCTCGATTGTCCTACAGACAGACCTCCATTTCACCAAAAAAAAATAATAACTAATAACTTATATCTCATAACTAAACTACCCCCGTAGTGGGGTTACATCTTCGCTGAGAAATCGACCAATTCCAAGAAAACCCTTGTGGTGACATATAGCTAGGTGAGGCAGATATACGCAGATTAAAAACTTTCTTGCTACGAACATGCCACCTGCCCAGGCAGGTTCAATTGTATCGGGATTGTCGATTTTCTACGAACATGACACCTGCCCTCTACCGCCCCCCTTGCCCCCCTCCTTATAAAGGTGGGGGGATGATTGAGAGAAATTTGTCGTTTTCTACGAACATATAACCCCGCTACGGGGGTTGCATCCTTTTTATTCTTTGACATCCTGAGTATCGTGTTCAAAAAAAAAGCCCGTGATTTCTCACAGGCTTAAAAACAAACAACCAACAATTTCTAATCACTCAAGTCTCTCGAGTACTCAAGTCTCTCAGGTTTCTCAAATACTCGAGTTTCTCTGGTCTCTCAGGTACTCACTCGACTCCTATGCCGGTGTGCCTCATTGAGTGAACTTTGTTTCTGGAGGGGAGGTCAACGGTTTCGTTCATTCTGGCTTCGAATTCATCTCTGAATCTGGTGACCATGAACTTAACGGGCCATGCGGCAGCTTCGCCGAGTGCACAGATGGTGTTGCCGTCGATGTTGTTGGCGACATTGAGCAGTAATTCGATATCACTTTTCTGACCTTTGCCTTGTGCCATCCGGTTAAGGATTTTAAGCATCCAGCCTGTACCTTCACGGCATGGTGTACACTGTCCGCAGCTTTCGTGGTAGTAGAATTTGGTTATACGGGCAAGTACGGCGACGAGATCGGTATCTTCATCCATTACCATAATACCTGCGGTGCCGATTGAGCTTCCTGCAGCCTTTAGTGATTCGGCATCCATGGCAATTCCTTCGAGCTGATCGCCGCGAAGTGGTGGCATGGAGGATCCGCCGGGGATGACACATTTAATTTTCTTGTTACCCGGCACCCCGCCTGCATAATTATAGATTATGTCGGTAAGGAGGGTTCCGGAAGGAAGTTCGTAAACACCCGGTTTATTGACATGACCACTGACTCCATAGAGGATTGTACCGGGATGTTTTTCGGCTCCGATTTTCGAAAACCATTCCCAGCCTTTGTTGATAATGGCAGGAACATTTGTAAGAGTTTCCACATTATTGATGGTGGTTGGATTGCCCCAAAGACCATTCTGAGCAGGAAATGGCGGTTTTACTCTTGGATATCCCCTCTTTCCCTCGATGGAATTCATCAGTGATGACTCTTCTCCACAGATGTAGGCACCTGCGCCCTTGTGAACATAAATATTCACATGGAATTTGGTACCAAAAGTCTTCTTCATTTTTTCACCTACGAGACCTGCCTCATAAGCGTCATCGAGAGCTTTTTGGAAGAGCTTTATCCATTTATGGTATTCACCGCGGATATAGACATAAGCGTCGTGTGCACCAATCGCATAGGATGCAATAAGAATGCCTTCGATACACTGGTGCGGGTTGTATTCGAAAATTTGTCTGTCTTTGAACGAACCGGGTTCCGATTCGTCACCGTTGATGCAAAGATATTTTGGTTTATCTGTTGTTTTAGGCATGAACGACCACTTCAGTCCTGCAGAAAATGCAGCACCGCCTCTGCCCCTTAGTCCTGATTTTTTAACGATGTCTATAACATCATCGGGAGTGGTTGCGAGAGCTTTTTTGATGGCTTCATATCCACCGTTGGCACGATAGACTTCCAGTTTATGTAAATTTTCTATTTCAGGTAAAACAATCTTTTCCATATCACCACTTCTACTTTAGGGAGTCAATTAATTCGAGGGCTTTTTCTTTTGTCAGATTTTCATGGAAATCTTCATTCACAGCGATCATTGGAGCAGTTCCGCACGATCCCATGCACTCCACTTCCTCGAGGGAGAAGAGTCCGTCTTCTGAAGTTTGTCCATTTTGGAGCCCTGTACGCTCTTTAACCGCATTCCAGATTTCGTAAGCACCACGAAGCATGCATGATACATTGGTGCAAACCTGCAAGTGGTACTTGCCTGGCTGATGCTGATGATACATGGTGTAGAAAGTTACGACACCCATAACCTCTTCTTCGGTGATCTCGAGAATTTTGGCAACCTCTTGGATCACTTCGCCTGAAATGTAACGGTTTTGATCCTGTGCGATGTAGAGCACCGGCATAACCGCAGCTTTTTTCGTCGGGTAGTTTTTGAATACCCGGTTCACTTTTTCAAGATTTTCTTCAGTGAATTTGAATTCCATTAATATCCTCTTATTATTTATCGGCTTCACCCATTACAGGGTCGAGACTACCGATTATTGCCACAACATCGGAGATCATGTGCCCCTTTACCAATGGTCCGAGGGCTTGTAAATTAGAGAAGGAGGGAGATTTTATTTTCATTTTCCATGGATGTCCCTCACCAGTGCTGACAATATAGAAGCCGAGCTCACCTTTTGGATTTTCGACCGCCTGATAGACTTCACCAACCGGAGGCTTCACACCAAAGTTGACGATCATAAAGTCATGGATTAATTCTTCCATTTTTGTGTAAATCTCAGTTTTTCTGGGAAGTACCTTCTTGGGAGAATTCAGCATGATATCGCCTTTCGGCATTTTATCGAGGCACTGTAAAATTATTTTGCAGCTTTCACGAAGTTCATCCGCTCTCACGAAGTATCTGGCAAGGCTGTCACCTTCGTTGTAAACAGGTACCTTGAAATCGATTTCGTTATACTGCAGGTAAGGGTTAGCTCTTCTAAGATCGAAATCTACACCCGAACCTCTTAAACTTGGTCCGGTCATCCCCAAAGAGATGGCATCTTCCCTGGAAACCACACCAACGCCCTCAAGTCTTTCGACAAAAATTCTGTTTGTGTTAAGCAGTCTTTCAGCTTCATCAAGTTTTTCTTCAAACTGGGCAATAAAATCTTTGATAATTTTGATTGCATTATCAGGCATATCAGCCGCCACACCACCGATTCTGACATAGCTGGTGGTAAATCTTGCACCGCAGATTATATCATATGCATCAAGCACTTTTTCGCGCTCACGCAGACACCAGAGGAAAACAGTAAGAGCGCCGACATCCATTGCGAGGGCACCGATTGCCACGAGGTGGGAGGTAATTCTTGCCAGCTCCGACATTATCATTCTGATGTATTGAGCTCTCAACGGGGCTTCAATTCCAACAAGTTTTTCGACTGCGAGGCAGAAAGCATTGTTATTAGCCGGTGGTGAAATGTAGTCAAGTCTGTCAGTATGAGGTATAAACTCGTAGTAAGACATATTTTCAGCCATTTTCTCGTAACCTCTGTGGAGGTAGCCGAGATCGGGAACGGCGGCAACAACTGTTTCACCGTCGAGTCTCAACAGCACTCTAAGTACACCGTGTGTCGCAGGGTGTTGAGGACCCATGTTCAGGATCATTTCATTATCAAGTGCATCCTCGAAAGAAATATTTGATTCCTGATCCAGGAGAGCTTTCACAATACTTGGATGCACATCGTCTTTAGTTAATCTTTCCATAAACTCACTTATTTCTTTGGGAGGGTTAAATCACCGGGAATTCCCATCAGCGGATATTCTTTTCTAAGCGGATGGTATTCATATTCTTCGGGCATATACATTCTTCTGAAATCCGGATGACCGTCAAATTTTATTCCATACATGTCGTAAGTCTCCCGCTCATACCAGTTTGCTGATTTCCAGACTGATGTGACAGTATTGATATGTGCTTCATGCTCTTCCACATCACATGCAAGACGAAGACGGAATTTGTTTTCGATCGAGTAGATATGATAGACTACGGTGAATCTTCCTTTTTTCTTTGCCCAGTCGACAGCAGTTACATCCACGCACATTTCGAAGTGAAGTTCCGGGTGAGTTTTGAGGAATTCGCCGACCGGGACGATCAGCGCCTTGTCAAATTTTATCTTTAGATCTCCCCTGAAATCCGTGGTTTCAAACCTTGTTTCGGGGAATCTTTCCTCAAGAAGTCTGAGGATATTCTCTTTAATTTCCATTTACTTTCACAGGCTCCAAAAGTGGTATATCTTGAAATTCTCTGGCTTTTGTGTTTTTTATTTTATCCTGAATAAGCATAAGAGCGTTCAGGAGGTTGTCGGGTCTCGGAGGACATCCTGCAAGATAGAGATCGACAGGGAGAAACTGATCGATACCCTGAACAACGGGATATGAACGGTACATTCCGCCGGTGGAGGTGCAGACACCCATTGCAATCACCCATTTGGGATCGGGCATCTGATCATATATTTTTCTGACAACATGCGACATTTTGTAGGTCACTGTGCCTGCAACTATCATCAAATCACACTGTCTTGGGGTAAAACGCATAACTTCTGAGCCGAACCGGGCGATGTCATACTTGGGTCCTCCCACTGCCATCATCTCGATACCGCAGCAGGAAATTCCCATCGGCATGGGCCATACGGAACTTTCTCTTGCCCACCCGACAATAGCATCAATAGTGGTCGTTATAAAACCATCATTCATCAATTTCGCTTCTAATCCCATCTAAAACCTCCTTTTTTGTAAGCATACAAGAAACCAAGCTCAAACACAACTAAAAATATAAACATCGAAACAAAGACGGAAATTCCAATTTCTTTGAAGAGGGAGATAAATTTGACCGCCCAGGGATAGACAAAAATCACTTCGAGGTCAAAAATGATGAAGAGCATTGCGACTACATAATATTTAACCGACACCCGCTCCTCTGTGGAGCCAATCGGTTTCATTCCACTCTCGTAAGGCGACATTTTCACTTTGGTGGGCCTTTGGGGTCCGAACAGCTTCGACGAAGCCACTACGGCTACGGCAAAAACCACAGCGAAACCTAAAACTACAATTAATGGAATATAATTTTCAAGCATTATTTATCCGGCAATTATTTCTTAAAACTCAAACTTTAAATTTATTATAATTTTTCAATATAGTCAATTTTTAATTTGATTATTGATAAATCTCGTAACTTTTTTGTAATTTTACGAGACAATTACACGGGAGAATTATGGACATTCAATTTATTGGCGCAGCCGGAACAGTTACCGGTTCGAATCATCTTCTTAGAACAGCAGCCGGGAAAATAATCCTCGATTGTGGCATGTTTCAAGGTAAGAGAAAAGAGGCATTTGAGTTAAACAGAACATTTGATTTTTACAATCCTAAAGATGTTGATGCTGTGATTTTGTCGCATGCACACATCGATCATGCAGGCAACCTGCCAAACCTCGTAAAAAAGGGCTTCAGAGGTCCAATCTACTGCACACATGCAACAAAAGATCTTTGCGAGATCATGCTTGCCGATTCGGCTCACATCCAGCAAAAAGATACTGAATTTGTAAACAAAAAGAGGGCTAAACAGGGGAAAAACCTCTTTGAGCCGCTTTATACGCAGGAAGATGTGGATGATACACTTCAACTTATGCAGGGTGTCAATTACCATCAGGAGTTTGAAGTGCTACCCGGCATAACGGCCTCGTTCTACGATGCAGGTCATATCCTCGGGAGTGCGGTTACTTATATCAGAATTATTGAGAACGGGAAACTGATCGAGCTCGGTTTTTCGGGAGATCTCGGGCGACCAAACATGCCGATTCTTCGAGACCCTGAGATCATTCCGGATGTTGACTATTTTATCTGTGAAAGCACTTATGGTGGCAGATTCCATGAAGATTTTGATATGTCGGAGGCTAAAGTTGTTGAGGTGATAAAGAGGGCAATCGAAAGAAGAGGAAAGATAATTACCCCTGCCTTCAGTTTGGGAAGAACCCAGGAACTGGTTTACCTTCTGCATACAATTTTTGAAAAAGGGCTGGTTCCCAACATCCCTGTGTATGTTGACTCTCCCCTCTCCTTTAATGCCACCGCTGTTTTTAGACGACACACCGAGTGTTATGATCTCGAAACTTCAGCTCATATCCTTCAGAATGAAGACCCTCTGGGATTCAACAAACTGACTTATATAACAGAAGTTGAGGAATCGAAGAGACTGAATGACAGAGAGGGTCCGATGATGATTATTTCGGCATCAGGTATGGCGGAATCGGGAAGAATTCTTCACCATCTGGCAAATAATGTTGAAAATCCGAACAATATAATCATGATGACGGGATATTGTGCGGAACACACTCTCGGCAAAAGAATAATTGAACGAAATCCTGAAATAAATATTTTTGGTGAGCCATATAAATTGAAAGCGGAAGTGGTGGTGTTCAACTCACTTTCTGCTCACGCCGATTCTGATGAATTAATCTATTATGTAAATAAATTCAGCCGTGAGAGGATGAAGGAGATTTTCCTCGTCCATGGCGAACCCGATCAGCAGGAGAAATTTGCGAATCGCCTTACTCTGAACCACTTCAAATCAGTAAGGATTCCGAAAAAAGGAGAGTATTTTACTCTGAAATAATTAACCGGTTTAACTTAATTTTTTCATCAGGCTGTTTTCGTAACGGAGGCAGCCTGTGATACAATGGAACATGCATGAAAGTTGAATATATAACAAAAATTATTTTATCAGCGATCCTGTTAATTCATGGTTTAATCCACTTGATGGGATTTGCCAAAGCTTTCGGATATTCCGAAATGCCACAGATCAGCGAACATATTGGCAAACCGGAAGGAATGCTCTGGCTTGTCGTTACACTTCTTTTCAGTCTTTCCACCATATTGTATCTAACCGGAAACCGAAACTGGTGGTTGTTCTGCGGAGTTGCCGTAGTCATCTCGCAGATACTGATATTTAACAACTGGCAGTCGGCAAAGTACGGAACAATTGCCAATCTGATAATTCTCATTCCCGTGATCGCCCATTTTGGGATGTGGAACTTTGAAAACAAATTCATCAATGATTATGAAGCGAACGAAAAGAGAGTTGCATTGCAAAAATCTGATATCCTCTCTGAGAATGACATTAAGCATCTCCCCGCTCCGGTTCAGAAATACCTTCACTACACAGAAGTTGTCGGAAAAGAAAAAGTAAAATCTGTAAGGATAGTGTTCGAAGGTCAGATGCGGGAAAAGGGGAAGGACTGGTTTTCATTCAGGTCGGAACAATACAACTTTTTTGATAACCCTACCCGCCTCTTCTTTATGAAAGGTGAGATGTTTGGACTAACAGTACCGGGGTATCACAAATACTCAAAAGGAAAGGCTTACATGGATGTAAGGCTGTTTGGATTTTTTACTGTTATGGGTGCAGAGGGTGATATCATGAATAAAGCGGAAACCGTTACTTTGTTTAATGACATGTGTTTAATGGCTCCCGCCTCACTTATTGACGGAAGAATAAAATGGGAGGAAACAGACTCGCTGTCAACAAAAGCAACTTTCACAAATGGAAATATTACCATTTCTGCAACATTGTATTTTAACTCCGAAGGACAATTAACAAATTTTGTCTCTGACGACAGATATGCGATTTCCGACATGAAAAGCTACAGATTTTCAACTCCCGTTCAGGAGTACAAAAAGATAAACGGAGTTAATGTTCTTTCGAGAGGTGAGGCAGTATGGCACTATCCTGACGGTGAATTTACATATGGAGTGTTCAATCTCTCTGAGATTGAATTTAATCCCGGTATAAAGTAGGTAATTCTGAGACTCAAGTATCCGTTTTTACCCGTTATTCGGGCTTTAAATCTCGTCAAAATCTGTTATTTTGAAATGCTGATTTATACAAATTGCGGATTAAACCATCTTATTAAAATCGCCACCGGCTCTGTTTTTATTATTCCTGCTGATGCTGCCCTTTTCAGGGTGTGAGCAGGTTACACCTCTTTCGCCCTACGATTCGGGATTGCCTCCTGCCGTTCCGGAGAACCTGAGAGTGGTAACGGCAAGTGATGGTGTAATTATTCTCCGATGGTGGGAAAACATTGACCCGGAATACTCTTCCTACAGGCTTTACAGGGGGATCAATGATTCGGTTAATCTCGTAATGTATAAAGAGCTTAGAACCAATTTTTTCAGGGATGAAGGATTGTTTTACGATTCCACCTACACTTACGCAGTGTCATCAGTTGGCAGAAACGGGAAGGAGAGCAGAAAAGCATTTTTCCAGGGCATCAAACCTCTTAATAACACAGACCCTGTACTCCCCTTTTTAATTAATGTCAGACCTGTAAACTTCGAAGGAAGGCTGATAGTGTCCTTCGAATGGAGCAGAGATGAGAATCCCGATCTAAAGGGACTCGAGGTGTACAGATCAACAAATGCAGGATTCGTCCCGACTCCGAATGACTTCATGCTTCTTTTGGATGATTCAAATGATACCGATTCGCTTGCTCTCTCTCACTCGGTTAACTACTACTACAAATTCCGGACAGCCGACAAAGGTGGAAGATTCAGCGGATTTTCAAAAGATTATCCGGCATTTCTGTTTCCACAGTCGGAAAAACTCTTTCCTTTGAATGGAGCCATACTTCCATTGTTTGATGTTTTTTCTGTCAGGTCTCTTCCCTGGGATATTGAATATGAAATTATAGTTTACGATTCTCCTGTAATAAATGAGTTTTGGAGATCAAACAGGTACAGAAGATCAGAGACAGGAGAACTTTTTATCCCCTTCACTGCTTATTCTTTAGCTCTCAATAAAAAATATTACTGGAGAGTTGCAGTCTATCTTCCCGGATCAACAAATGCTGTCTATTGGTCAGACCTCTCATCATTCCAAATTTCTCAGTTCAATTGAACCGGCATCTAAACATTCTCCTCATTTTTGTTCTACTCCCCGCTTCACTGTTCGGTCAGTATGAAAGTGATTCAACCGGCTCTTATATTTTCCCTTTTTCAAAACAAAATTCGATTTCCACAGTATTCAACAAGGAATTGAGCATCTACTCCCTCGTCACCAACATAGAATATGCTACTTTCCTTGGTGGGCTTAACCTCAGACTGAATGAAAATCTGAATTCCTCCCTTCTGAAATACGCGGGTTCAAATACTACAAGAGATGAAAATGTTCTAAAACTCTCCGGAGACTATAAATTCAACAACTGGTTCAATCCCGGTGCACTCGTCAGCAGCAAAATATACAGTGACTCACGATCGACTGACATCAACACCGCCGCCTCGAACTATGGTATGCTGTATAACCGTGTGCTGGTAGAAAATCTGCTGGACATACTCCCCTTTGCCGGTTACATTGAGGATGTGCAGTCAGGTATCTCAAACAGTGGAGGGATCTACGGTATTCAGGCAGGAATGGACAAAACGCAACTGTCTGAATTCCTGATTGGCGGAAATTTGATCTTCAGAAATGAAGATATCAGTCCGAGGAAAAACACACTTAGGGAATTCCGAACCACAATTGAGAATTTTCTTGACCCGGGAATCCAAAACCGTTTTGCTTTTAACTATCATGAGTCGGGCAGGGATTTCTTCTTCGATGCCGATTCATCACTGAAACCGTTGTTTTCCATTGAGAAGAACCTGCAACGAAGGAATGACAGACAAGTAGCATTTTCAGATGAATTCCTGTACAGTGATGTGGTGAAAAATACCTCGGTCAATTTTCGACTCAATTTTTCAGATCGAATAGTTGAAAGAACGACAAAATACAAGCTCCCCGGCGACCGTTTCCCCACCTCCTTTGACTCGCAAATTGAGGAATTAAAATTTGACCTGGGTGGAGGCATTAACTATCTCTCGGAGATTCTTGATCTGAAACTGTTCGCAAGTTATGCGGAAAGAAATGAAAAATTTCTGCTTATTAATCCGTCGGATGCAAATTCTGACTATTTCGAACAGAAACAAAAAAATGAAGGGGTGAAGAACAATATTGCTTCACAGGTGTTTCTCTCTTTTACCGGTGCCTTTCTGATAAGTCCGTATGACAGAGTGGATCTAACAGTTTCACATTTCAAACTCAGATACGATACTCCATCTCTGGAGAATTTTGACGAAAGAGATGAACTGTTATCCCAGTTTAGAACGCGTTATACAAGGGTCCTTAATTCAAATCTCTCTCTCTTTGCAGGATTTGACTTCTCCTATGGTAAACTGGTTTACATCCTTGCTGCCCGAAGCTCCAACAATAATACAAACAGAATTTTCAGGCTAAACACAGGTTACATCTACAACTCTGCAGCGGTAAGAAATTACGGTACTTTTGAAATAATTGCCAATTATCTTGTGTATGATTTTGAAGATCTGAATCCCGGATTTAAAAGTTTCAGTTTCAGACAAATTTCCCTGGTTGATTCTGCCTCTATCTCAATTTCCAAGGATTTTAAGTTTGAATTTACAGGTTTTTACAAGTTGAGTGAACAAGGTGACTTGAGGTGGAGTGAGTACAAAATTAAACCAAGCCGCGAAATCAGGGAGCTCCTGTTGCTGCCGGCACTGGTTACAAATTTTGGGAATTATTCCTTTAAATTAGGACTTAGATATTACTCCTATAATTCTGATATAATAGTAAACGGAGTAAACAAAGAGGAAAATTTTTATTCCGGAATTGCCCCTTTAACTGAAGTAAGCGCCCTGTTTTACAATTCATTTTTGCTCTCAATCAAGGGCTGGTACGAGAGAATAGATTCAAAAGGAAACGAGAGACGCTATTTAACCACTTTAAATCTGAATGTGAAGTGGTTTTTGTGATTTTCCGGCTTGAAATAAAATTAATTTTTGCTATTTTGCAATAAAAAAAACAGAGTTAGTGGAAACAAAAAAGTTTTTTCTGGAATTACAAAGCATCCCCGACAATCTTTACACTGTCGAGGAATTTCTTCTTAAAATCGCCGAGGAAATGGCAATAGAGGAAGACAAACTTTATGGTATTATGCTATCAGTTTCTGAAGCTACTACCAATGCCATATTCCATGCCAACAAGCAAAATCCTGACAAAACCGTCACCATCAACATTACTGTTTCAGATGGACTCTTTGTCGTCTCAATCAAAGATCAGGGACCGGGATTTAACCCGACCTCCATACCCGATCCGACTAAACCTGAGAACCTGCTTAAGGATTCCGGCAGAGGTCTCTTCCTCATGAGAATCTACTCCAAGTCACTCAGTTTCACCCCATCCCCTTTCGGAACCGAAACCGTTCTCGAATTCGAAATATAACCTGACTAATCCCAATTCATAACTCATAAATAAAAAAAGCCCCCCATTTTCATGAGAGGCTTTAAAGATTCAAAGCTTCGAATTAATTAATAACTCAAAACTTATAATTCATAACTACTTGACGAGTATCATCTTCTTAACTGAAGAGAACTTGTCTGCCTGAATCTTGTAAATATATGTTCCTGAAGACATTCCGTATTTAACGGCATCCACATCAACAAAATGATATCCGGCGTTCATGAAACCTGAAACGAGAGTTGCAATCTTCTGACCGGAGATGTCAAATACCTCGAGGGTAACATTTGAAGCAGTCGGAATTGCAAAATTGATTCTTGTAGTCGGGTTAAATGGATTTGGATAGTTCTGGCTTAAGTCGAATGCAGTTGGAATTCCTACCTCAACTTCAACAGCGTCAAATGTCTGGGTTGAACCGTCAAAATCGACCTGTTTTAGTCTGTAGGAATACTTTCCTGCTGTAAGATTCTTCTCCGAGAACGAATAGGTCTTGGTTGTCGTTGAAGTACCGGCAGCTTTTACTGTTCCGGCTTCTGTCCACTCACCACCCGTTATTTTTCTCTCAACAATGAACTGATTCGAGTTTGTTTCAGTAGCTGTTGACCAGGCAAGATTAACATTGTTTTTGTCAGCGGTTACTGTGAATGAAGTCAGCTCTACAGGTACAATTGTAACAACCTGAGCCTGATTTGAGTAAGCGGAGCTAATCTGTCCGTTGAAGGCTTTGATTCTGTATGTGTACGATGTTGAACCCTGAATTGAGGAATCTCTAACAGAGGTTGCTCCTGCAATAAGGGTTTTGATAACAGAATAAGCATTCACGCTGGTTGAGTCACCATCTTTGCGTTCAAGATAGAAACCTTCCTCATTACCTGAATTGTCAGTCCATGTCAGTTGAACATAGTATGGATTGTTACTGGTTGCAGCGAGGTTCGATGGAGCATTTACTTCATTTGTGAACTCTTCAGCACCAATATCAGGAGTATTTGCATTTCTGAAATTGCCATAGAAATCGGTTGTGATTCCGGCGATCGGAAGTGCACCGGCATTAGCCTGGGTTGGCATGCCTGTGTTGATTCTTGGATTTACAGGAGCTGCATAACTCTGGAATGGTACTTTTTCAGTTACGGCAAATGTATCTCTTGGAGTTACATAAGCTTTGTAATCAGCCAAAGTTACATAGTCAGTTGCTGCGTTGTAAGCTATCACATCAAGTACCTGAGCTGTATCAGCATAAAGCAGGTTGTTGTTTGTTGTTGCAGCAAGTTTAAGGAAGTTTGTTCCGGATGATGCAAAAAGAACTGAAGTTCTTCCTGTTCCGCCCTGGGTCATGTTAACGAGGATGTTGTTCCTGAGATCAAGTACACCCGAACCAAAGTTACCCCAGAAGAGGTTGGTTGAATGCATCGCTGCAAGGGTTGGGGCAGTATTGCCATCAAGTAATACAGTGTTGTAATAAACATTGTATGTTACAGCGCCGGCTGTAGCCTGCAGGTTCATACCATGAATGGCAGGGCCTGTTGCAGTACCCGAAGCGGTTGACCTTGGAGCTCTAAGATCGTAGATATAATTGTTCTGAATGGTTGTAACATTCGCGCCTGTGGCGAAACCGTTATTTAACTGCAGTCCAAACGCTCTACCGGTTGTGCTGCCGTTGCTGTAAATGTCCTTAATTGAACACTTGTCAATGAGCAATGTTGAGTTTAATCCCAACTGCTGAATGTCCATACCAACAGCAAGACTTGTTGTTGGTGTTGTGCCATCAGACCAGATACCTTCAATGCTGACATTTCTGATAACGATATTACCTGAGATATGATCAGTTGCAGAGTTAGCTGGATTCAATCTGATACCATAAACACTGTTTGTGACCATGACTGATGCTTTGATATTATATATCTTGACATTTTCAATCTGAGGATTAAACTCGGCATTCATCTCGATGGTTCTGATGTCGGCTGCAGCACCTGCATTGACATTAACATTTCTGAATTCGCAGAAACTGCCGTCTGTACCGATTATTCTGTTGCCTCTGTCAGGATTTGTGACGCCGGCGAAACCGTACATCTGAACAGCAGCTCTCCAGAAATCTTCAATAATACAATTCTGAATTGTATTGTAGCTGTTTGCACCAAGAGTATCTGCAGTATTTGTTCCCAAGGTACCTAACCTGATACCAATAGCTCCGGCATTTGGCTGTCCGTTCATGGCGTTAAGATCGATCGACACATTTTTAATTGTATTATATTTAGAGCCAACGAATGTTGCAACGCCTGATACAGGATAAACTGCATTACGCATTAGAACACCCATATTAAACTTGGTTCTGGTTGTCAGGTTGTTCAGGTTGTCAACCAGTTGAAGACCTTCAATGGTTACATATTGAGCACCTTCGAGTCTGATAATAGCATCACCTGAAGCAGCACCGGGAGCAGTGGTTGAATAACTTCCATTAAGTGGTGAAAGGACAACAGTACCTGAACCAACAAGTTTAATTGTATTGGTAGAAGAGGTTCCTGCCACATTTATAAGATGAAAAATGTCATCATATGTTCCTGAATTAACCGTAAGAGTGACGGGTCCCGACACACCATTTCTATTCAAAAACATTGCTGCAGCACTAAGCGTTGCAAAATTTCCACCACTACCAACAGTATAGTTGCCGGAGAGAGGGTTGGGTGTTGTCGGTGTAAAAGTAAAAACGGTTCCTGAATCAGGAAATGCAGCCACACCGTTAAATTCTTGACCCATGGACTGATGGAATACTCGTGCACCAGCGATTCCACCGATATTGATCGAAAAGAATTGACCGGTTGCCTGGCCTGCAGTCAGAATCGTGGTTGAGTTCGACATTCCAATTGATGCAGTAGGAATAGTAGTTGAAGTAGGTACAACAAAACCACCATATACATACTCGATTATATTTGTTGTCTCATACAACCTGACCATAAAATTAGAATTCGGGTCAAGATTATTGTATGGGAAGTGCATTAATTTCCACTCAACAGTCAGGATTCTGTTAGGAGCATCTCCTGTAACCTGGTATGTTACTTTAGTGGAATCCGAAGCTTTTAAATCATCCCACAACGGTGCCAGAATGCTTCTGAGAGTACCGTTTAATGCGTTAGAGAATGTGGCAGCTGCGAGACCTGATCCGAATCTCAAAAAACCATTTGTCGATACCTGGAAAGTATCGCGGGCTACTCCGGCGTATGTAAAAGGAAATCCTATAAGAACAGGAGCTGAATATCCATCGTCTGCGGTACCTGTCCATGTGAATTGAGAACCGGCAGTATTACCTTCATAAGCTGAGGTGGCCCTGCCGAAATTATACTGCATTTGAGCAAAAGCAAAACTTGATGCTATACTCAAAAACAGTAAGATTGTAACAAGTTTTTTCATAACTCGTTCCTTATTTATTTGTTTGTAGTGAATAATTAAATTAATAATTTCTGTAAAGTGCAAATTAAGCAATATTTTCATAAATATCTGTGCTTTGCAAAAAAAAAGCTGCCCCATTTCTGAGACAGCTTAATTATTATAAGATATTAGGTATCAGGTATTAAGTTTCAAACTTCATACCTCAAACTTCACACCTCCAAACTACTTCATCAGTATCATCTTCTTCGTTGAAGTGAACTGACCTGCGGACAATTTATAGAGATAAATACCCGAGGAAAGTCCGAACTTCTGCGCATCGATTTCTGCTGTATGATAACCAGCAGTCAGGTAACCTGAGATTACAGTAGCTACCTTCTGACCCGAGATATCAAAGACTTCGAGAGTTACATTCGATGCTGTTGGCAAAGAGAAGTTAACTCTGGTGCTTGGATTGAACGGGTTAGGATAGTTCTGACTCAGATCAAATGTTGCGGGTGTTCCGACTTCAACTTCAACTGCTGTGAAAGTAGTGGAAGTTCCGTCAAGGTCAACCTGTTTCAGTCTGTAGGAATATTTGCCGGAGGCAACATTCATGTCGATGAACGAGTAGGCTCTTGGTGAAGTGGTAGTACCTGCAGCTTTTACTGAACCTGCTGATTCCCAGTTTCCGTTGTTTGCTTTTCTTTCCACTACAAATTCCGAAGAATTGGTTTCTGTTGCAGTTGCCCAAGCCAGGTTAACATTTGAACCGGTTGCTGTTGCAGTAAATGATGTCAATTCAACAGGAACGGTGTTCAAGAGCTTGTAAGCACCGAAGCCGTTATTCGAGGAAAGAACAAATACAGTGATCGTGTTATCATCATTGAACATGAAGGCAACATCACCTGTTCCGTTGGCATTCGCATTAGTACCGAGTGCCGGTGATTTACCATAAAGGGTACCAAGTTTTGGATTTCCATCAGGAACCTGAGCGATAAATCCATTTTCATTTCCGGCACCATGAGCAAAAGTAACAATATACTCGTTTGTAGCTCTCGATACACTTCCAAGATACTGGATTGAGTTTGAACCCGTTCCGATAATCGAGCCAGGAATAGTGTCGATAATTGTACCTGTTGAGGTGTACTTCATAACATTCTTACCGCCGGCATTGTAATAGAATGAACCGTCAGGAAGTGGAGCCACAGAAGCTGATCCACCAAAAGCACCATTGCTAAGGGTTATTATCTCAGGAATGTTGCTGAATGCACCATTACTCATTGAGAATTTGTATACCTTCGCGTTGGCTGCATCTGCCGCCCATAGAACTGCTGTGTTGTTATAGAAGTTTCCGGTAACTCTGAACTTGTCACCAAGTCTGATAGCCGGAGTATTTGCGGGAGTCATATATGACATTGCTAAAACAGGAGTAGCTGTCAGACTGTTCCACATATAAACTCTGTACTCTGCACCCGCTGTAGAACCAACGACATTGGATGCAAGAATTTTGCCATCATAAGTAACTTCGATGTCATTTATCACGATGAGACCACCAGCAATAATGGCATCCATTGTAAGAGTACCTGCGTCGGTACCGGTTGCCGGATCAACAACTCTGACGCTGTTTCCACCGTTTCTGGAGACGACAAAGAGTCTGCTGACCATGTTTCCGGTTCCGTCATTCACACGACCGAAAGCGAATCCTCTTTCATTGTTGGTTGTTGAAAACCAGCTTGGAAGCGAACCCTGAGCTTGTGATTTTTCCCACAATGTGCTGTAAACCGGTGGTGGTGGAGGTGTATAAGGCACACCAACAGAACGCATGGTCCATGCATAAGGGGTGGATGACAATACTAATGGCAACCAGACCGCACCGCCGTCAGACGACAGGAAGCTTCTTCCCGGTTTGGGAATTGTACCTGTGTGAGCGCCCATCGGGAACTGGATTGCAGCCACGAATGAGATACTAACCCAGAAATCGCTGCCGCTAAGGAAGGTTGGTGCGTTATTGTCGAGTGGTAATGTAACCAGTTGTGTGGCTGCACCACTGTTGATGTAGTTGATACCTGCGAATTTCTTCGAATAAAGCAAAGCACCCGGAGCAAGTGTATCAACACCGGCAGCCCAAACTTTTACTTCTATCGAATCAGGTGCGTTTTCATTTCTGTAAATCGCATCTATGTTTGCAAGTCTCATGTTTCTGTCAGCAGTAAAACGAACACCCGCTGTAAGAGGCAGATTGTTCGTTCCGAATCCGATGGAAGTCAATGGATTGTTTTCCAGATCATCATTTTTGAGAACAATTGCTGAATCCGGATATACACGAATTTTATGATTATAGAGTGAATCGTTTGCTGTTACAGAATCACCTGCTGATGTCACGAATGACAATACAGAGAAAGTTCCTCTCGCTGTCGGGGTGAACTGGAACGGTACATTTTCAATCTGTCCAATGGTTCCGATTCCCGGTCTGTTCACAGGTGTTGCACCTGTTCCATCGAACGAAGCATTTACGGTAAATGCCGGTCCTGTACTTCCGAGTCTCTTGATTGTTGACTGGATGTAAACAGGAAGAAGTCCTGCAAGTTCAGTAGTCAGTATTTCAGATTTAATCATGGAACTGTTGTTCACATTTGAAGCAGCTCTTCCTGCATTCTTCATGTCAAGCTGAAGAGTAGGATTTTTCTTCGACATATTGAATGATCTGAATCCATCAGACTGACCTGTGGTCTGGGTTACACCAACAACAGCATAGTCAACAAGTCTTGGAGCCGAGATAGTGATATCGTCAACATCAAGATTCCATTGATCTGCTATGGAATAAGCCTGGAATCCAAAGTAATAGACTCCCGTAGCCGGGGCTGTAAAGAAAACAGCATTGTTTTCATAAACAGTGTTAATTATAGCAGGATGATCAGCAAGAACGGTAGTTAAACTGTCTGCTGTCTGTGCACCTTTACCAACGAGAACTTTCAGTTTTTCAGGGTAGGCATTTGATGCTGCTTTATACCAGTATGATAACTGAAGCGATTGACCGGCGGTCATCTGAACCCCGGGTGAAATCATCCAGTCGTTACCGGGTAGAGAGCCGTTATATGTATAACGCATGTGACCGGTACCGGTTCTCGGGGAAGCGGTTGCTCTCGTCCATGTGGTTCCACCGTTTTTATCTTCTCTTACCCAGCCTGTTGGAGGGAAAGCGACATCTTCAAATCCCTGGAAATAAGGGAATGAAGTTATAGTCCATGGATTGACGGTAAGAACACCACTTACATTGGTAGTGCCATCCCAGAATCCACCGCCACCGGAACTGTAACCACCGTAGCGGTATGGTCCGCCAAGATATTCATATCTGTAAGCGTAGTAATAAGTTCCGGGTGCAAGGGTTTTTCCGATAGAAGCCATGAACTCATCGTTATTACCAGACTGAACATTGAAAGTTGCTTGTGTCCAGTTAGACCATGTTGATGGATCTGTGTTTGTAGCACTAACACCAACCCATGCCTTCAAACCAAAAGCCTGACCTGTCGAGTCGGTGACTCCACTTTTCCATGCCTGACCGTAAACTGTAACCGAGTCACCGGCGGTGATGGTAGCAGTAGCTGGCCATTGCAGGTTACCCCAGTCGATTGCTGAAACAGGAGGTGTCCCCATAAACCAGTCATCGAAATCGGAATAGAAATCAGCAGCATTTAACTTAAGACCATCAATTTTTACCTGAATGTTCTGACCGGCATAAGCATTCAGATTCCACGATTTTTGGACATAGTTGGTGTCTGCAACATGGTTATGTGAACCAATTGAGTCAACAACAGTAAATGATCCACCGTAGTTGGTTGATACTGATATCCAAATTTTGAAATCAGATGCCGGAGTGGCTGTTGCTGTACCGGTTCCATATCCGGAAAAGTTTACCGCTCTGTATTTGAATCTGAGAACTGAAGTTGCAGTTGCAGAGAAGAAAGGTGTGGTAAACAAACCGGTCATATTTGTTGAAGTACCGTAAAGGTTTCGGCTAAGTCTCTTTGACCAGCCCACACCACCACTTGCTACAACAGTATAGTTACCTGTCCAGTTGGCAGGAATCGTACCTGTGGAGGTATCAAAATTTTGAACAACTTCATTCAGTACGAATGGAGTAACAGCGGTACCCGTGAGTTTGTAGTAAAAATCACTTGCGGTAGCGTCATTTGTTACGAATCTTATTGAATCACTATAGGCACCTGCGCCTGTTGGTGTCCATGTAAGTATAAGATTGAATGACTGACCATTTGCAACATTCAATGAAGTTGAATTCGCTGTTATTCCGGCAGGAAGTGTCAGCGTGGCAGTTAAAGGCACACCACCCGTATTGCTGACAACAACAGTTTTTTGCATGTTGCCACCAACATAGGTTGTTCCAAATGCAGTAGTGGATGGATTCAATCCGATAACTGCAACCTGTGGAACGGGTTCAATGAGGATATCATCAAGACCAAAACCATAAGCTGAAAATGAACCGTTGGTTCTGTCTCTCCATCTCATCCTGAAGTTATTTCCCGCATATGCACTCAAATCAAAAATGGCTTCCTCATATGCGGACATGGAACTTGCTCTTGACATAAAACCTAAAGTAGTCCATGTAGAGCCATTATTGGTTGAGACCTCAAAAAATGTGGTATCCTGACCAATCACAGCAGTAATGTCATCATCCTTCCACCAGAATTTTACTCTGTGTCCGGCTGGCAGTTCTATTTTCGGTGAAGTAAGGTTACCGAAAGTCAAACCTGCCTGGGTGGTAGGAATATAATTGTAGAGGAATCTGGCGGCATAATTGGTCCTGGATTCAGTACCTCTGTCAATAAAATTACCTGACCAGCCGTTAGCTGTGATTAGACCATTGGTAAAATCATAGGTGTACGGGAATGATGAAACGGTGTTTGTTTCGGGTAATCCATTGAAGAAGTATTTATACGCAGCGATACCATTGTTTGTCGCAAGTACATAAAAAGTCACTTCTCCTGAACCAAGCAACATCGCAACATCACCTGTACCATTGGCATTAGAAGTTGTACCTAAACCGGGGGTATAGTCCAGTACCAGGTGCTGAGTGCTGTACTGGTTGGTTACATCTATCAAACGAATTCCATTTTGTGGATTTCCTGTGTAGAGATAAATGGCAATGTACTTCCGTCCGTTCATCGTAAAGTAACGAAGAGCGTTGGATCCGGTATTACCGACAGCATTCGAACCAAGAGAATCTATTACTGTACCATCAGCATTGAATCTTCTGCCCTGTGAACCGGTTGACTTGTAAACGAATTCAGATAATCCGGTTGTGAGAGGATACACAGCAGGAGTTGAACCTGGGGAAGTAGTTGAAACACCTGTGAGAGTAATTGAATCCTGTAAATATGAAGTGCCGTTATCTGCAGTTGTCCACTTGTAAACCTTGTTGGTGGTTGAAGTGGCAGCATAGATTACGAGTGTGTTGTTAGTTGTTGACCCAACTACCGTAAACTTGTCACCAAGTCTTGCAGCAGGAGTGGATGACGAAATGATGTTTACAGGCACAGCCGCATCATTTGCCCACCTGTAAATTTTGAATGCCGATGTTGTGGCAGTGGTAACAAGGTTGCAGGCATAGATTGCTCCGTCTGCATCCACTTCAACATCAGCAATTGCTGCTCCGGAACCACCGGAAACGCCTGTCATGTCAAGAACGCCAACAGAATCTCCCGTAGCAGCATCCAGAACAAGCACTCTGGTCCCGTATTTAGTTGTTGAAACATAAATTTTACCATTGCCGTAAGCAAGGCCACGCTCTGAGTTAGAGGTGCCAAACCACGCCGGAAGAGAGGCGAGCTTTGCACCCTTCTCCCAAAGTGTCGTCCGGTATTGTGCTTGCGATTGATTTATTCCTAGAATCAGGAATAAAGCAATCATCCAGGCACTAACCGTAAAAGTAAGTTTATTTCGCATAAACCACCTGTCTTTAATGAATGATTGATTGATGAAATTTTCCGGATAACTGTTGTCAGCAACCCGTATGTACCTCTTCAAAAATGAATTCTAAGAGGAAAAAAATTATGATATCACAACTTTCCTCATCCTTAAGGTAAACATTTTCCCTGAACTAAAAAAAGCAAAAAGGCACGGATAATTATAAGTTCAATTATACTGACTGTGCCTGTTTGAGTTCTCCGGAAACCTGTTCGAAAACAGCATCCACGAGTGAGTCATAGTCGTGACCTTCCGGGTAGACGGGTTTGTGAAATTTTACTTTAATCTTTTTTCTGGGTCTTGGGACGAAACTTCCTCTAGGCAGCGCATCAATTGCCCCGTCAATTGAGACAGGTACAACAGGCACATTTTTCTCATGAGCAAGAATGGCAAAAGCCTTTTTAAACTCTCCCAAAGCACCTGTGCGGGTTCTGGTACCTTCAGGGAAAATTATGATGTTTTTCCCTTTTTCGAGAAGTGATGCAAGCTTTTGCAGAGACTCTTTCAGATCTTTGTTTATGTCCATCACCACAACATTATTCCTGTTTGCAAGAGCCTTAAGAAATTTCCCTTTAACATGTTTTTCTTTGGCATAGAAATATGTATTCTTAAAAATGGAGTTTTTGATGAACATGGAGACAAAAAGTCCGTCAAAGAAACTTTGATGATTTGGTGCGAGAATGAAAGGTCCCGAAGGAAGATTCTCCAAGCCTTCTCCCCTCACCCGGAAATAAAGTTTAAGGAAAACTTTGGAAGAATTTTTGAAAAGATTTTGGGTAAACCAGCTTTTGGGGAGTTTAAGGTCAACTTTCTCTTTAAATATTTCCGACCATTTGACCGTTTCCACGCTGATTTTGGCTTTGTTTTCTTTCATGAAGTGCGAGAGTTTTTCGACAGTCGGGTGATGGACAAAAATGTCTTCTTTTACCTTAATTCCGAAAGTTGATTCGAGAAAGACATGAAAATTTACTTTGTCAAGACTGTCAAGAGCAAGATCCATTTCGAAATGATCATCAGCATAGACGGCGGTTTTCTTCTGCTCTGTCAGATAATCTCTGATAACGATATATTCCTCAAAATCAGGTTGAGGTTTCTTGTCAACAGCTTTATCCCTTGCAGTTTCTGCCACCAGAGATGCGATCTTGAACCGCTGAATTTTGCCGAGTCTTGTCTTTGGAAGTTCTTCCTTAAACAGAACAAATTTTGCAATTTTTTTAGAGGGATGTGCATTCTTGTTGTATTTATCAATCACTTCCCATCTAAAGGCTTCCTCGTAATTATGAATTTCCTTTTCAGCGAGTTTCTTGAAATTCGGGTAAATGGCTACAGCTATATTGTCATTTTCAGCATAAGCAGCCACTTCTGAGACATAATCGGAAGTTTCCTTCAACTTCCCTTCTATCTCTTCGGGTGAAATGTTTTTCCCGTTTGAGAGAATAATTATCTCTTTCGACCTGCCGGTAATGTGAATGTAGCCCTCTTCATCGAGATGACCCAAATCGCCTGTCTTTAACCATCCATCCTGAAGCACTTCTGCAGTGGCTTCAGGTTTGTTGTAGTAACCTTTCATCACATTTCTGCCTCTGACAAAAATCTCGCCGTCACGGGTTTCGAGTTCAACGCCCTGAAGCAATTCGCCTGCCGAACCAATTTTCCACCTCCCCGGTCTGGTGAATGTGATCATTGGGGCACATTCCGTCATACCATAACCCTCAAGCATCTCAAATCCGAGCGTCTTGTAATCGGAAGCAACTTCCTCGTTCAGTTTTGCCCCACCGCAAACCATGTATTCCACTTTTCCGCCAAATTTTCTGTGCACAGTCCCAAATATCTTTTTGGAGAAACTTCTTGAATTCACTTTTTTTGCCAGCGCAAAGAGCGCTCTTGCAACCGGACTCTTTCTTATTTTATCCATTATTCCTTTGCGAATGGCTTCGTACAACCTCGGAACACCGATGATGATCGCAATTCCATTGTTTTGAAGAGTTGCAATGATATCTTCAGAAACCATTGAAGGCGAAAAAGCGAGTGTACCACCGGAATAGATTGGTGCAATGAACGATCCTAAAAGGGGAAGAATGTGGTGCATAGGTAAAAGTGCAAGCGTATTTCGTTCCGGTGTATATATCGGTACACTTTCGCAGACTCCCTCAAGATTCTTCAAAATATTTTCGAACGAAAGCATCACCCCTTTCGGGTTTCCTGTGGTACCTGAAGTGTAGGTAATAACAGCAGTTTTATTGTGATCTTCCTGAACAAAATCCTGAGCCGTAAATTTCTCGAAATCGCCGGTCATTTCTTCAAAAACCACTACCTTCGGTTTGTATTGGAGAGATTCTTCAATCTTTGTATAATTTTCACGAAACTCTTCAGGAATAAATAACACCTCAGGTCTTGAATCATTCAGTATATAAGCAACTTCAGAAGGCTGCGACATGAAGTCAATGGGTACAGCAGTAGCATTATTCAGCCAGGCGGAGAAAAACGCAAAAGTCCACTCAGGGCGATTTGGTGAATAAATCGCAACTTTATCTGCTTTAATTTCCGAGTAAAGAGATGCATAATACTGCGATTGCTGAAAGAATTCCTGATACGAAATTTTCCTGTCTTTCCAGATTATTGCAGTCTTGTTTCTTATGGTAAATTTCAAACTAATCTCCGTTTATTTTTAAACTTCTAAAATACGGAAAATCCTGCAATCAGTTACGACCTGTTTTTCCGGCAAAAAAAAAGCTGCCTCTTCGCAGAAGCAGCTCACCAAAAGAACAGTAACCTATTTCTTTATAATCCGCATCTTATAAAAAGATCTCCAAACGAAATAAAGAGCAATGGCAAAAAATAACAATCCTACAAGAGGTGCTGTATCTCTGAAACTCACTTCGAGTGCAATCTCCATTGCGAGAAGCCCAAAAAGAGTTGTAAACTTAATCACCGGATTGAGTGCTACAGAGGATGTATCCTTAAACGGATCACCTACGGTATCTCCTACCACTGTTGCATCGTGAAGCGGAGTTCCCTTTTCCTTTAAATTCACTTCCACATATTTTTTTGCATTGTCCCAGGCTCCACCGGCATTTGCCATGAAAACTGCCTGTGACAGTCCAAAAATTGCAATTGATATTAGGAAACTGACAAAGAAAGCAACAGGCTCCTTTGCTCCGTATGCAGGAGCTGAAAGAAATGCAAATGTCAAAGCGAAACTGAAAACAGCCACAAATATGTTGAACATACCGCTTTGGGCATACTGTGTACATATTTTAACAACCTCTTTCGAAGTCTCTATTGATGCACTCTTCTCTGCAGAATCACCGAGCTTGATGTTTTTCTTTATATACTCGACTGCCCGGTAAGCTCCGGTCGTAACTGCCTGTGTTGAAGCCCCTGTAAACCAGTAAACCACAGCACCTCCGGCAATCAGTCCAAAGATGGTATACGGGTTGAGGAGATTTAGAAGTGCTTCCGGCTCGATGCCCAGCGACTTCTTGATTACCAGAATCAGTGAAAAGATCATCGTTGTGGCACCGACCACCGCTGTACCAATAAGAACAGGTTTTGCGGTCGCCTTGAATGTGTTGCCGGCACCGTCATTTTCTTCGAGATAATGTTTTGCTTTTTCGAAATCGGGTTTGAATCCAAAATCCCTTTCGATATCTTTGGAGGCATTTTTGTCTTCTTCGATAAGGGAAAGTTCATAAATCGACTGGGCGTTATCTGTTACGGGTCCGTAACTGTCAACCGCGATTGTAACAGGTCCCATTCCAAGCATACCAAATGCGACAAGTCCGAATGCAAAAATTGCCTGGTATGCCATCATTCCATCAGGAATATACTGTGAAAAGTAAAAAGAGGAATACATTAGAATAATGAAGAGGATTCCTTTCCAAAACGCGCTGAAATTTCCGGCTACAAATCCGGAAAGAATATTCAATGACGGTCCGCCTTCTTTTGAAGCAGCAACGATCTCTGCAACATGTTTTGACTTCGTACTTGTGAATATCTTCGTAAATTCGGGAATAAGTGCAGCACCAAGTGTCCCGCAACTTATTATAGCTGACAAGGTTAACCATAAATCACTTGGAAGGTGACCAATCTGAATCTTGCTTACGATGAATGTTACGATTATTGACAGAATTGAAGTGATCCAAACCAGATTCGTTAGGGGCTTTTCAAAGTCGATATCATCGCTTTTACCGTAGAGGAGGCTGCTGAGTACCCGGTTCAAACCAAAGGCAACTACAGATGTAACGATCATGAGTATTCTCATTACAAATATCCAGGTCAACAAATCCTTTTGGTGTTCCACCGATCCAACCGCAAGCACTATAAAGCTTATCAGGGCAACTCCCGTAACACCGTAGGTTTCAAAACCATCTGCTGTAGGTCCAACGCTGTCTCCCGCATTGTCTCCTGTACAATCAGCGATTACACCCGGATTTCTTGGATCATCTTCTTTTATTTTGAATTCAATCTTCATAAGATCGCTTCCGATATCTGCGATTTTTGTAAAGATACCGCCTGCAATTCTTAATGCACTTGCTCCGAGTGATTCACCAATTGCAAATCCGATAAAACTTGCTCCGGCGAGAGTACTGGGAACAAAAAGCAGTATGATGAGCATCATTACAAGTTCAACACAGATCAACATTACACCTATGCTCATTCCCGAATCGAGAGGAATGTTAAGCAATTTAATTGGTTTACGCTCAAGTGATGCAAAAGCCATCCTCGAGTTTGCCAAGGTATTCATTCGTATCCCGAACCATGCAACGCTGTAAGAGCCGAGAATTCCTATTACGGTCCAACCGAGAATGAACAGAACATTACCCGCTCCATTCCCCTGGAGGAAGCCGAAATAAAATGCAACACAAACAGCGATAAATGCAAAAAGAATGGCGAGGAACTTACCTTGCTGTACAAGATAGGTTTTACTCGTCTCAAAAATCACCTGGGCGATGTCAAGCATCGATTTGTGAGCTCTTAGTTTTTTAACCTTCAGGTACTGATATATACCAAAAGCCAGCCCTGCAAAGCATACCACCAAACCATAATATAAAAGAATGGTTTGATTATCATTCAGAGCAGGAATTTTCAGATCTGCTTCGCTGGCGAACAGGTCGACAGACAAGAACAGGAAAGAAAAAGCGAAAAGTAGTTTTTTGAACATGACTCCTCAATTTGAGTTGTTTATTAATGAATAAATTATCAAGTTAATGCAGTTATATCAGTACAAAATCGCTATTGCGGGTGGGGTAAAAAACAATGGACTAAATTACTACAAATTTTTCAGACAGTCAAAATAATTTAAAGTTTTTTTTTGAATTAGGTATCTGCTTGACTATATTTGTAATCTGTTAAAAATGTTTTTTTACAAACCATAAAGGACCGCAATGTTTGCAGTTGTAGATATAGCAGGACAGCAGTTTAAAGTTTTAGAACAGGAGAAACATTTCGTTCCCCTTCTAAACGCTGAGCCTGAAAGTGAAGTAGTATTCAATAATGTATTGCTTTACTCAGACGATGCCGGCGTAAAAGTTGGCAAGCCGTATGTGGAAGGCTTAAAAGTTACCGCAAAAGTTCTGAGCCATGTTCAAGATGATAAAGTTCTCGTTTTCAAGAAAAAGAGACGCAAAGACTATGACAAGCTCAATGGACACAGACAGCAACTTACCAGAATTGAAATTTTAAAAATCGGATAAGGAGTTAGTAAATGGCACATAAAAAAGGACAAGGATCGACCAAGAACGGTAGAGACAGTAATGCCCAGAGATTGGGAGTGAAAGCTTTCGGCGGTCAGTTCGTCGAAGCAGGCTCCATAATCGTCCGCCAGAGAGGCACTAAATTCCATCCGGGACTTAATGTTGGCAAAGGCAAAGATGACACTCTGTTTGCTCTCACAGACGGAACAGTTCAGTTCAGAGCCCGGGCAAACGACCGTCAGTTTATCTCTGTAATACCTCCAACTGAATAGTTTAAGAGGCTATAATGAAAAAAATCACCGTGGTAGGCGCCGGAAATGTCGGTGCAACTGCAGCTCAGAGGATTGCTGAAAAACATCTCGCAGAGAATGTTGTACTGCTTGATGTTATAGAAGGAATTCCACAAGGTAAAGCCCTCGATATGTGGGAAAGTGCCCCAGTCGAGGATTTTGACAGTTCCGTAATTGGTACTAACGATTATAAAGATACAGCCGGATCTGATATCATTGTGATAACAGCCGGTCTTGCAAGAAAACCCGGTATGACCCGCGATGACCTTCTGATGAAAAATGCAGAAATTGTCAAGTCAGTTACCGAACAGATTGTTCCGGGGTCACCGAATTCAGTCATTGTTGTTGTTTCCAACCCCCTCGATGTAATGACATGGGTTTCCATGAAAACAAGTGGATTCCCAAAACACCGCGTTGTTGGTATGGCAGGAATTCTTGATTCAGCCCGTTTCCGTCTTTTTATTGCAAAAGAGCTAAATGTATCTGTTATGGATGTGCAGGCTCTCGTTCTTGGTGGTCATGGTGATTCAATGGTTCCCCTCGTTAGATACTCAACAGTTTCAGGTATTCCCATTAGTGAACTCCTTCCGGCTGAGCGAATTGCTCAACTCGTTGACAGAGCACGCAACGGGGGTATTGAGATAGTCAACTACCTTAAAACAGGCAGCGCATACTACGCGCCTTCTTCTTCAGCAGTTGAAATGGTTGACGCCATTGTGAAAAACAGGCAGAGAATCCTCCCCTGTGCTGCTTATCTCGAAGGTGAATACGGACTTGACGGCATGTATGTTGGTGTTCCTGTTCAACTTGGAAGTAACGGTATTGAAAAAATCATCGAACTAAACTTGACGGATAGTGAACTTGAAGAACTTCACCGGTCTGCCAACGATGTGAAAGCTAATATCGCAAAACTCAGTTTGTAAGGTGACTGCTTCCTGCAAATCAGTTGATTAATAAATTTAAAACCCTCCGTCAGAAATGGTGAAGGGTTTTTCTATTTTAAATAACAGGCAACTTGAAGTTATGATTGAAACCATAAAAAATCTATCCGATCTGAAATTAAAGCTGAGTATTATCGTTGTCGCGGCTGTATTGTTTCTCCCTTTTCTGGGGAGTGTACACCTTTTTGATTGGGACGAAATCAATTTTGCCGAAGCTTCCAGGGAGATGATCGAAACGGGCGACTGGTTACGCGTCCACATCGATTACGAACCATTCTACGAAAAGCCCCCTCTCTTCTTCTGGGTTCAGGTAGTCTCGATGAAAATCTTCGGTATTAATGAATTTGGTGCAAGATTTCCCAATGCAATCATTGGTATAATCACACTTCTGTTGCTTTATTCCTTTGGGAAGAAACTTTTCGACAGAACATTCGGTTTGCTGTGGGTCATTGCGTATGCGGGGTCAATCCTTCCCTACTTCTACTTCAGGTCCGGAATCCTCGATCCCCTCTTCAATCTTTTCATGTTCATCTCAGCGTGGTACATATTTCGTTTTTTTGATGATGAGGAGGAAAAGAATTACAATCACCTCAATGCAGGATTATTTTCAGGGCTGGCAATTCTTGTAAAGGGTCCGGTCGGATTACTGCTTCCGGGACTGACATTCATTATTTTTAACCTCATTACTATAAAGAAATTCCGGTTTAAAATCGTTCAGATGCTCCTTTTTGGAATTGTCGCAATTCTTACCGCAGGGGTCTGGTTCGGCGTCGAATTGTCTGTAAACGGTCCTGTATTTCTTGAAGCTTTTTTCAAATACCAGATCCGGCTGCTTACGACCGGTGATGCAGGGTTCAGCGGTCCAATTTACTACCATTTGGTCGTTGTTCTTATTGGTTGTTTCCCGGCTTCTCTCTTTGTCTTCAATTCATTTAAAAAGCAGGATACACTCACGGAGGGGCAGAAAAATTTCAAACTGGTCATGTTTATTTTGCTCTCAGTGGTCATGATAATTTTTTCTCTGGTCAAAACGAAGATTGTGCATTACTCCTCTCTTTCCTACTATCCGGTTACTTTCCTGGGGGCACTGGCTCTGTACGAGATCGTAAATGAACGACTCACAAATTTCAGATGGACGAAAATCGCAATCACCACAACCGGGGTTTTTATCGGGTTACTGATCTCTGCACTGGCAATGATCGGAATTTTCAAAGAGGATATCATTCCATATGTACAGGATGAATTTGTTAGGGCAAACCTTAAGGCTGATTCCTTATGGTATGGTTGGGAACCGGTGATTGGACTGTTGCTCGTTGGGACCACAATTTTCTCCGTGATTCTTTTAAACAAAAGAAAACCGGTTAAGGGAATCCTGTTTCTTTTTGGAGGGACTGCTCTCACCCTTTCTCTGATGCTGCCTCTGATGTTGCCTCAAATTGAAAATTATGTACAGGGCGCACCCGTTGGATTTTATGAATCACTCCAGGGGAAGGATGTCTATGTGAAAGCTGTCGGATTCCGGAGTTATGCCGATATCTATTACAGTAAAAAGGAGAAGAAAAACAGCGCTTCCGGTATTGGAATATTGCACAAAGATATCGAAGATTTCCTGATTAATGGAGACATTAAGAAACCTGCCTATTTTGTGACTAAGATAAACGAAAGAGACAAATGGACAAAAATCCCCAATCTCAAGGTTCTTTACGAGAAAAACGGATTTATTTTTTTACAGAGAAGAGAAAAGCCTTAGGCTAATTGTAGATGTCAAATCTGGCAAAGCCCATTTTCTGGAGACGGTGTTTTACCGAGGTAACGAGTACCCCGATTCCATAGATGGAACTGCGTTTGAAATTTATTGAGGAAGCTTCTTCAAAATATTTTGTCGGGCAGGTTACTTCTCCAATCTCATATCCTTTGAAGATAATCTGGGAGAGCATCTGATTATCGAAAACGAAATCATCAGAATTGGCTTCCAGATTCAGATCGCGTAGCACTTCCGCTGAAAACGCCCTGTAGCCTGTATGATATTCAGATAATTTCTGACCAACCAGCCAGTTTTGTACAAGGGTCAAAACTCTGTTTGCGATGTATTTATAGATTGGCATTCCCCCTTTTAATGCACCCTTCCCCAATATCCTTGAGGCGAGTACGACAGGATAGAGCCCGTTGGCAATGATCCAAGAAATTGAAGGAATAAGTTTAGGAGTGTATTGATAATCGGGATGCAGCATGATAACTATATCAGCATTTAATTCGAGAGCCTTCTTGTAACACGATTTCTGATTACCCCCGTATCCCTTGTTTTTATCATGCTTAATAATATGCTTTATTCCAAGGGCTTTTCCGACTTCGGATGTATCGTCTTTGCTCGCATCATCCACAAGCACTACATCGTCCACTATATCAAATGGTATCTCATTGTAAGTCTGTTCAAGTGTTTTCGCTGCATTATAGGCAGGTAAAACAACAACTATCTTCTTATCGTTAATCATTTAATCAGAATATTTTACTAAGTACTTCCACAAGTTTGTTTCGGAAGATAGGCTTTGAAACAAAATCGGTGAACCCGGTTGCAATAAATTTCTCCTTGTCACCCGGGAGAACATATGCTGTGACAGCGATTATTGGAATCGACTCAAGTCCCTCCATGGTTCTTATCACTTTCAGTGCATCCAATCCATTGTATTCACCTTGAAGATTGATGTCGAGCACTATGAAATCAAATTTTTCGTTTTCAAGCATTGGTATCGCATCTTCAAAACTTTGAGAAAACTTGATCGATTTCAGCTCTTTCATCTGAACTTTAAAGAGTATCTGTGAATCAAGTTGATCCTCGATATAAAGACAACTCATGTTACGAAGATCAATCGAAGATGGCTCCCTGTTTTCCGTCACCTTGGCGACAGAAGCAAACCGGCTTTCAGGTGGCTCCGGGGCTGGTGGTGGCGAATATGTCCTGACCGGTTCCTTTGGTACGGGTGGCTGTTCATCCCTTAGCGGGGGTTTCTGTGGAGTAACCTCTCGGGATGAAGTGTCAGGATAAGAGGTCTGCGACGGTTTTGACGGTTTTTTCTCACTGTAATCCGACCGCGAAAAACTTGAATTGAAATCGAATGAAGTATCCGATCGCCTCGCCGGCTCCCTTAATTCATCTCTTTGCGAAGGCGGTTCTTCGAAAGATCTGCGGAAACTCTTTGTATCACTTCTCTCACTTTCCCGTCTGTCGGCTTCTCTCTTTTTTCGTCTGCTTAAGAAATCGAGTTCACTGTCAAAATCAAAATCGATATACTCGCTCTTCTCTTTTTCAGCAGATTTTAAAGGTGGTTCCTGTTTAGGCACCAGATAATCATATTGGGAGCCGCTTACATTTTCCATTGGATTGCCAATCGCTGGAGTGTCGGCATATTCGGCTGAAGTCCTGGGTGGATTGACCTTTTCAGCGGTTATGGCAGGTCTGAAAATATTTTCCTTCTGCTCTTCCACAGCTTCCGTTTCCGAAACAAATTCCGCATTAATTGGAAGAATTAATCCAATCTCGAACGGTAAACCCGATTTTTGAACAATTTCAAATCTGCCATTCAAGAGTGTAAACAACCGTTGCGCGGAGAAGATAGTAAATCTTGATACTCCAAATGCCCTCAACTTAGAAACATCCTGTTCTGAAAAAAGATTCTGGATGATGTAAAGGAGCTTCTGCTGAATTTTCAAGTGGTGATCTCTAAAGGTCACAATGAAATTTGCATCATCAAGCTGGTAGGCACTGATAATTACTTCACGCTCGTCAGTAACATGCGAAATTACCTTAAGAATAAGGCAGACAAGATTCAGTACTTTTTCCTGATCTGAATTTATCTGAACACCCATCGAAACCCGGTCATGAACAATTTCTTTTTTCCAGGGGCTCTGGGAATCATGCATTTCTTTGAAGACTTTCTGCACGAGTTCATCGAGATTGAAATGAGTTTTTGTTATGTCACCAAAATGCTGCTCGATTTGTGCATATTCCGAGATGGAATCCATCGTATAGAGGAGCTTTTTTCTGTTCTCGTCAATATAACCGATTGCCTCTTCCTGCTCCTCGGAAGGAGTCTCCAGTGTGTCCTTCAATTCTGAAATAAATCCGACAATCACATTAATTGGTGTAAGAATTTCGTGGAAGATAAATGAGAGCTGCCCCGGATCTATACCTCCCGCTTTGATCTCGTGGTTGCCCTGTGTCTGTTTTTCGACATATACAATTTTTTCGACAGGTTTGTCGACATATACAATTTTTTCGACTTCTTTTTCGACGACAACTTCTTTTGGCTCTGAAACCACATCAGCGATTCTGCCAATATATGCTACCTGAGAAACTTCACCGTCAATTCCTGAGAATGCAACCGAGGTTACATCAATGGCAACATCAGATTTGGCACTGTTCTTTATTGTGGCACTAAAATTATAGGGTGTTTCGCTCTTCTTAAGAAAATCGGCGCGCGAACTCTCGGAGGCGAGACTGATAATGCTGTTATTGAGAAGATCAGTCCTCTTAAAACCAAGATGTTTTTCTACGGCGGGATTAATATAATTTATAAAACCTGTATTGTCAGTTACAATTAAGATGTCCTGAGAATATTCGAAAACTGTTCGCATCATCTGCAACTGTTCTTCGATTTCAAGAATTTTTGTTATATCTCTGACAATGTTGAAGTGGGCTTCCGCACCTTCATAAGTAAAGGCTATTTTGCATATCTCCACCTGAATTAGCGACCCATCCTTCTTTCGGTGGTTGAAAGGACCCACAAACAAGCCTTCTTCATTTTTTGCTGATTCAGCAATTGTTTGAATTTCCTCGGGAAGATAAAGGTCAGTCAGATCCATTTGCAAAAATTCCTGCCTCGAATAGCCGTATATGTTCAAGGCGGCATCGTTTACATCAAGAAACTTAAAGGATTCCAGATCATAAATAAAGATTGCATCAGGATTTTTGCTGATTATAAATTCATACATCTTGTTTTTTAACTTTAGGATGGTTTCAAGATTAAAATTATTGTCGTCCGCAAATATAAGATTATTCTCTGAATCCTCTCCCCCGGAGAGCTTTTTTTCATCCGACGGTCTTGCAACACCAAGGATGGCAACAAGATTATCATCAAGATCGAGAAGCGGAATTTCGATAATTTCGTGAGGAGTACCAACAGCAACCCCTTTAACTTTGTCGGAAGTCATGATTGCAATGGAGAGACTCTCTTTAAGGTATTTTTCGAGAGCGGTGTAAAAATCGTTGATATAGTTAGGAATGAAGTTTTTTTCTGCCCTGCCCTCCATCTGCCCCGGTTTCAGGTTAAGATGGTTTGAGAACTTGTCATTTACAAGGACATACTTCCCTTCCGAATCTTTTAACCAGATCATCTCGGTGAACTGGTTCGCCTTTGTTTGAAGTTTGTTTTTTGCGAGGTAGGTAAAGGGATATGACGATTCTATTTCACCAAGGAAAGTTGAAAGTTCATCCTGAATTCCAAGATCCTTCATCTCTTTTTTGGAGACATTCAGATTCAGGTGGTTGACACCTCTTTGTGATGATTCCTTGAACTGAAAGAAAAGATATTTCTCACCTGCCACTTCCGGAGATTGAACGGAGTAGCTTACTGTTATCTCTTTCCCGTTCCTCAGATAGAGGGTCACAGAGTCAGAAAAATCGGTTTTTGTCTCAGGTACCAGCAAACTCTTGAGTTTAAGCCCCTCCGAGATCAGGAACAAATCAGCAAACGAATCATTCCCATCTTTGATGGCGAAGAGGATTTCTGCCTTCTCATTGAAAGAGAGCAACTTTCCTTTCATATCCATTATAACAAACGGATAGACTGCACTTCCTGCGAAGCTGTCGAAAAGTTGTTTCAAAGAAGCGGCGTCGATCATCACACCCTTCTATTTACCCTTTTTCTGATCACGAATGTATGCCCGTGCCGGTTCCGAAACGGTTACGAAAACCTCATTGGATGGTTTGGAAACATATCCGTTGCGACTGATTTTAATTCTGTAGTAATATGTTCGCCCTTTTACTATCAAGGTATCATCGAATGCAGTTACATCCTGGCTGAGTATCGCAATTGCCTGATAAGTACCCCCGGCACCATCTTTTCTTTCGACAATGTTATTCTCTTCCTGATTCGAATTATCTTTCCAGGTCAACTTAATCATCTTCTTCGAAACTGCCGGGGTGTCTGCAAATACACCGACAAGATTTGTAACGGGTGTCAAATCGAAGGGCCAGGTTGTTACAGAGACCTCTTTAGAGAAACCTGAATCAGATTGAGCCACAACTTTAAGACGGTAGTAGAAGGTTCCTCCTGATGATAAACCGCCGGAATTGTCGGTATAGGAAGTCCTGCTCAATGAAAGAGTGGCTATATTCGTCCAGAGTACGGAACTTGCCGCTCTTCTCTGGACATTAAGGAATACTGCGTTTGAAGCCCTGTTTACCCATGAAAGCTCCACTTCCCTGGTTCCCCAAGGGGTTGCTGTAAGACTGGTTGGTGCAAGAACACCACTTCCCGAACCACCTTCTGAATTGATTATGGTACTGAAATTCGATTTCCCAATCTTGTTGAAACCCTTGATTTTGTAATAGTTAATTAAAAATGGCTTGGGCAAAGGCAAAAGTCGTGTATTTCCCGAAACGGTGGTGTACAGGAAGAATGACGAATTATCAGTATTTACTTCACTCAACCAAATCTCATAGCCGTCAACAAGCTTTGAAGTATCCTTCCAGGACAGAATAATATCAGATGAACCTTCAGGCTCAATTATTTCGAGTCCGTAGGGCGCAGACGGTGGTGATTTTGAAGTCACGACCGCTATTTTTGTTTTTGTATCGCTTGCCGTTGAATTTCCACCGAGATCATACACTTTTATGTAATAACTGAATGATTTATTTACGAAAGTTGCTGAATCAAGGTTGAGAGTAACCTTGGGTCTGTTTCCGTTTTCCGCCGGGAAGCTGCCTGCAAGCAATCCGTCAACATAAATTTCCACTTTCGCAATGCCCTGGTCATCAGATGCATCATAAATGATCTCCTGTGGTCCGAGGATTATTGTATCATTTGTAGTTGGTTTATAGAGTGCAACTGAAGGAGGGATGGAATCACTTCCACCCAGTGGTTCAACGCACGAGGAGAGAGTTAAAACTGTTATTAAAAGAAGCGCGATCGAAGCAAACTTTTTTATCATGATTAAATACCAAATTCTTAATTTTTGTAGTCTATGTAATAAATTCTGGATTCTGACGGTTTTAAATTTTTAATTCTTAATGTCAATTTTCTAAGCTCTCTGTTCACATCAGTATCAGGCAGCGGGGTGTTAATAATTTCTGTTGAAATTTTATAAGTTTTAGGCATAAGAGTGAAATCAACGGGAACAAGTACCTCTTTCAAAATGGTATTTCCCACATTCGATAGAGCTATTACCATTCTGCTTGTTCCTCTGGCTTCCACTCTAAGTTCTACCCTGTTATTGTTTGTCCACCAGGTATAAAGTACAGGCATGCTGGTTATCCACATATCCTTTTCCTTCATATACTTGATTACATCTTTAACAACCGAAACATACTCCGGTTTCAACTGGAAATTGGTATGCAATTTCAGGACATACAATCCACCCTCAAAAATCAGTCTGTCAACATCTTCCAAGTAGGTGTAAAGCTGATAATCGTGTTCGACCAGACCGTATTTTCCTACAATTTCCTTGTCATCTCTTACAGTTTTGGTCACCGTAATAATGGCTTCCTCACCTTTAACCACATATTTTGGAACTGATCTGTCGGTCAAAGAATCGGTAATTATGTACTTTATCCCGCTTGCAGCAGCAGCCATAAGAGAGTTGTCATCAAACAATCCGTAAAGCGGCTTGATGCCTTTTAATGTACCACCAGTGGTGGTTTTGAAAGTTTTAATTGAATTATTAAAATCCGCTTCCTGAACTTCAAGTTTTTTAAGCTTGTTCACGGTATCATTCACCGAATTCATAAATCCGATATCGACAACGCCCGAGATGTCACCATAAGCAGAAAGACTTTTGACAAGATCTGCATTCGTGCCGGTAAGTCCCCCTTCAACAAGAAAAGTAGCCTTTACCCCCTCTTGTGCCAGGATTGGAAGGAGATTCTTGATATTTCCCGGCTCCTCACCAATAGATGCAAGAATGATGGCAGCAGCCTTTTTATTTCCGGGCCAGTCAACAATATAAGCACTCGGTTTTTTTGCAAGCCAGTTTAGAGAATTTCTTATCAGTTTGTCGAGTACAAGGTATTCTTCCCTTTGCCCTACAATTGTGATAATGTCAAATCCGTACCATACAAATCTCCCCTTGCCGTATGTGCCATAGCAGAGTCCCGAAGTATTTAGAACTTCTTCTCTAACAAGACCTGAGTCAATTTTAAAGTCATACCAAAAACTCAGTTGTTGAGTTCTGGGATCTAAAACTCTCGTCGCAACCATGTTATCCCATGTCGCAATCTTTAACCGGTACCCGGTGGGAATGTCGAATGTGATTGGAGACCCGCCTTTTAATGTCAGCAATCGCGGTGACGGAATTTTTGCTGTTTCTTTAGTAAAAAGTGTTCCGTAAACTTCCTTAAAATACTCCCATCCGCGCCACTTGCCATCAGCAGAGAATGTGCCGGTTGCCCCGGTCGCCATAATGTTGCCGCCCTTGTCGAGATAATCTTTAATTGTAAGAATTTCCCTGTCGCTAAGAGCCTTGATACTGGGCATGATGAGAATCTGATAATTTTCGGGAGTGAGGACTCCTTTTTCAAGATCGTCTTCAGTTATCACGGTAACGGGGAATTTATTCCCCTGGGTGTAGCGCTCCCATGCAGTCACATTATCTTTGATCCAAGTGGAACCTTTAGGGAGAAAATTCTCGGTTTTCTTTGAATAAAGAATGGCAACCTTGGTCTGGTCAGCACCAAATATTTTGGAAAATGCCTCGAGAGAAAATCCGTCAGACGCAAATGCATAAGACCCGAAGACGCCCTGAAGAATGTAATTGTAAATCAGGACGGAGGTCACAAGCATCAGCCCTCCTGCGATTAAAATCAGGAGCGTTGTAAAAAAGGCATTTCTCTTTTTTAACGCCACTTAAGATTCCCGCCTTGTCTTTGCTGTTGTGGAGCCTGCTGTTGTTGCTGCTCCTGTGCGGTTTCAGATGTAACTTTAACAAATTTCTTGGCATTCGTAGTAACAGCAGAGATAGGTGCTTCTCTTCTGGGAGGCGCATACTGCTGAGCAGCCGGAACATTCTCTGTGGCAAAATTACCGGTGACTCTGCTCGGGGCACTCGTTGCCCTATATTCGGGCGCATGGGTTGTCTCAAAGGTCTGTCCGGTTCTTCTCTGTGTCTCACGGGTCGACATGGTAGCGGAGGTCCGTTCAGAAGCCAATTCGGGAGTTACAAGTTCAGCCTGAATTGTTGCCGGGGGCACTGCTTTTGCCCTGACACCCTGAGCCTCCCTGATCTTGAAGAGTATATACGCTCCGATCGAGAGGAAGAAGGTACTGATGGTTGCCACCAGAATGATTGTTGCGAGAATAGGTATTAATTCCATATAAATTCCTTGTTTATTCTATTTACCGGTTCCGATGCGTTCCAGTTTTCCCCAGTTCATATCCAAACCGAGGAACTCTTCAATGGTCGACATCATCTTACAAATATCAATTGCAAATACGAAAAACATTCTGTACACTAAAGAATAAGGTACAAGTCGTAATTCTTCATCTTCCACAGCTACACAATATAGTGCCGTCACTGTATCAAGTAAAGCCAAAAATACCCACCAGAAAAATATCAGACTGGTGTAACCGTAAAAAATCGAGACCACTATAAAGAAAAAGTTGGCAACTATATTCATCGTAGGCCAGATCAATGCTTCATAAAACATTGTCCAGAGAATAAAGGTATCACCAAAGTTAATCGTGGGATTATAAAGCAAATTTTTATGTTTTCTGATCGCCTGGAGAATTCCCCTCGTCCAGCGATATCTTTGCTTCAGAAGCTGCTGCAGCTTAACCGGAGCCTCCGTCCATGCAATTGCTGTTGGTTCATAATAAACCTTCCATCCCTTGGATAATATCTTCAAGGTAAGATCTGCATCTTCAGCAAATGTGTCGCTCGAATAGTAACCGACTTCTTCAATTGCTTTTTTTCTGAACAAACCGATGGGTCCCGGTATAATATTTACGAGTTTAAGAAAACTCTGAGCTGCCCGTGCCATGTTAAGACCTTCGATGTACTCGAGAGCCTGAAGGTCGGCGTAAAATCTTTTTCTGTTCAATACTTTTACATTACCTGCAACAGCTCCGATTCTTGGATCGATAAAATGTCTGGCGGCATTTCTGATTGTTTCAGGTGAAAGCTGACTGTCACCATCCATACAAAGCACTATCTCGGATTTCGAGTAGCTGATCCCGGCGTTCAAAGCTCTTGCCTTGCCGCCATTCGGCTTACTGATCAAAGAAACCTTTACTTTTCCGTATAATCCCTGCTGAAATCCGACGAGTGTCTTCGCCACATCGTAAGTATTGTCAGATGAACCGTCGTTAACGATAATAATTTCATAATTTGAATATTCAAGTTCAAGAAGCGACATGATCGCATCTTTGAGTAATATTCCTTCATTGTACACTGGTACTATGACCGATACAAAGGGCTGAAAATCAGGTCTCTTCGAAAAAGTGTAGTTATTCAGCCATAAATAAGCCATCCCCAAAAGTCCGAAATATCTGATCAACAGAATCAAAAGGAACAGCAGCAGGGAAATCATCGTAGAGTACTCGAAGAGAGCGGAATACGACAGTACGGTCATTGGCATCGTAAAGACAATCACGAGAATCAATGCAAGCGAAGACACACCGGAAGAAATCATCCTTCTAAGAATTTGTCTAAGACGATTCTCTCCGGCAACTTCAGTCGCTTCAGTGTTTTTAACAGTGATCCGGGTAGATCTTATCTTATTTTGAGCCATTGGTTCCTTTATTCTTTTCCACAGTTAATCATCAAATTCCATACCAAACTACAAAGTTGCATATACAGTTCAAATAATCAATTTTTTCGTTTTTAAATTTCATCGAATATCTCATTTTGAGACGCCTAAAGCATCCAGAATAGTGAGGCGCTGAAGGATCTCGAGCTGTACCCGGTTGTTTCTCTGGAGGTACTTCCGATTTGGGCTCTACCGTTTATCCGGAGATTGGAAAGAATATTATACGATCCCTGAAAGTAGAATTCCCTCAACCAGTAGGAACTTTCAGGAATGTAACCGAATCTTCCGCCCGCAGAAAGATCAAGCTGATCATCCTTGTAAAAATTCCAGTCGGCGAACAAACTGTGCGACAGGAAACTCTGCGGTGAATAATAGAATATTGACTTCCTGGCGTATATCGTCGAATAGAATTCGTAACCTGCCAGTAACTCGGGATAGAAGTATCTGCCGACTCTCAATTCAGTATTGGCTCCCCTGTTGCCATCTGATATCATCAAATAGGTATAAGCTCCTGAGACTCTGTATTTTGAGGGAAGATTATACCATCCTTCACCTTTTATCATTTCCACTCTGAGTCTGTCTCTTAATGCTCCAAAAGGATAAACCAGCGCTGCCGAATAAAGCATGGTGGCAGCTTCCTGTTGGATATAAGTAATCTGAGCATGATACTCTTTCTCAACATTCGCACGAATAAATGCCTCGTACAAAGGATATTTTTTCTTTGGCGACAAGAACGATTGTTCACCATATGAAAGTCCAATCAGAAAAGGTTCAAACGGTCGAATGAACAGAGACCCCTTCCAGGTATTCAATTCCACCTTTGTGTAGGGACTCGCAAGTCGCCCCAGACTTCCCTGCAAACCAAGAGATAAAAAGGATGTGATTCCCATATCTGATGCAATGCCGTAATTTAAATAGCTGAAATCAGTATTGTCACCGAAATATGAGATAAACGGATTTAACAGAATGTACTGTGGAAACGAACCAAGCAGTGCACCCAGACCGGTGACGGGCAACCAGCCAATTCTCTGATTTATAAGCGCTATTTGAGTTGTGTCAGTATTTCCGACCAAAAGCGAATCGTAAATGTCCCGCGCTCTACCATACTCTTGAGTCTGTGCGTAGGCGTCACCAAGAAACAGTTTAACTGCAAAATCTGCGTTATCCTCTTTCACAAGTCTCTCAAACTCGGTGATCGATTTAGTGTAGTCACCTTTGAAGAAAAATACTTTCGCTCTCTCCAGATCGATAAGGTAATCGTATTCACCGGTCAGAAGAGAATCATAAATTTGAATTGCCCTGTCATAATTCTTCAAACAGGAATTAATGTCAGCATATTCCTTCAGGACTGTTCTGTTGCCTTCATGCTTCGAAAGAAAGTCATCATAAACTGTTAGAGCACCGGTACAATCACCCGCCCGGATCATCTCTCTTCCCTTTTCGAGACTCTCAAAAAGTGCTTCCTCGGCTGCTCTCGCTTTGGAAGTCTCCAAATTGGAGAGAAGCGTTTCCAGTTCCGGATGTGTCGGCTCGATGGTTTTAATCATCTCGATATATTCGGCTGACTTGTCAAAATTATTTTTTTTCATCTCCAAAGATGCCAGTCCGACGAGTGCTGTTACCTCTTTAGGTTTTGCTTTAAGTACTTCGTTTAAGTACTGATATGCCAGATCTTCATCTTTTCCAAGCCAGACCGATACGATTCCTCTTTGTAATTTCAACTCGAGATCTGTTGGATCTTTCGCAATACAGAAGTCAAGCTGATCCAAGGCTGTGTAATTATCCTGATAGTCAACAGCAATTCTTGCATATATCTTTCTCAGTTTACAGTCAGGAGAATCAGGATTTGCTTCGAAGTAAGCTTTCAGCAGGTTAAAAGCTTCTTCATTCCTCTCAAGATTACTAAGCAATCCCACCATCTCTGTGAGAGCCTTGATGTCGTTTGGATTTTTTTGAAGCAGTTTTTCAAGTTCTAAAATCCGTTTTGTATAACTTTCAACTCTTACGGCTTTAACTTTTTCATATAAAGCCATCCATTTTTTATCTTCTTTATACTTTTCCTGAAGAATGATGAGTTGCTGCCATGCCTCTTCCCATCTCTTATAAACAATCAGTTCATCAATAAGAAGAAAACGGGTTTTATCATCTTTTGGATTGTTTCTGAGTATCCTGTAATATTTATCAATGGCAAACTCCGGTGGAGGTGGAGGTGGCTTCTGATTTTTCTGCTCCCAGGTTCCGGTTGTGTCTTTGTAAAGATTTGTAAAGTATTTACCGAGTACCTGATCAAGTCCATCCTGAGCTTCTTTAAAGTAGGGTCTCAGTTTTAAGGCGGTTTCGAATGCAACTTTTGCTTCCTCGCTCTTTCCCAGCCAGTAAAGAATGTAGCCGTAACGGCTCCACAGTCTGTGATCATTAGGGAATTTTTTCACGAATCTTGCAAGGATGGGCTCTGCTTTTGCATACTTTTTAAGATAACTCAAAACCTCGGTGTATCTGATAACTTCATCAGAGGAAGGTTCTTCCAGTTCGAGATATTTGTCGTACCATTCTTCACTCTGAACCCAGTTAAACATCAGTTTATAACACTTTGCGATCTCAAGATAGTTTTTCGGATTCTTTGGATTGATGGCTATTTCACGCTGATATCCCTTTATAAGAGCGTTTAAATCACTGTTAAGCTTCTGGTTTACCCTGGCAAGATCATTCTGATATTCGTTGTTACCAGGAGCAAGCTTGGCAGCAATTCTGTAGTCATTTTGAGCGTTTACAAGCTGATTACGCTTCTCATAGCATTTCCCCCTAAGATTGTATCCGTCAGGTTTTGAAGGAAATGCGCCCACATATTTATTCAATAAATCGATAGCTTCCCCGTACTTGCCTCCATTCATCATGGTTATGGCATCATTTTTATACTTCTCAGGATTTCCCTGCGGATGTGCCAATGAGATAAAAGCAAGAAAAAACAGTGCTGTAAAAATCAGGATACGGGGATTTCTCATGCAAAAGCCTATAAAACTTCTCTTAAAATTGCGTCTGCATTCTCAGTGGATGCGTTTGATACATACGAATAGGAGTAGATCAAACCAAAAGCACGCTGGATAAAATTCGGGTCGTTGGACTGAAGATTTGCTCTTAATTTTGCAATCAGTACACTAAGAGCTCTTTCGTCAGCCTTGCTTAAGAGGACAAGTATCGTGAATCCGTCAATACACAATTTCTCTTTTAATGTCAAGGATAACCTGACAGCATTCCCAAACTGGTTCATCGAAACTATTCCGGCAGCCTCTGCCTGAGGATCGAGTTTAAGAGCAATCAAAGTGAACGGCTGTCCAGTACTTTTATAGAGTGCAACCTGGTTATTTAAAATCAGATTAAACTCCTCCTTGCTGTACTGATTAGTATGAGTCATGGGAACCTGAACCACTTCCACTTCAATTATAGGACGGTATTTCGGAGGAATATTAGCTGATACCTGAGGCGGTGCCGCTGCGTTCACTGCATTACCGTGCGGAGCTACCGGATAAGCCTGGGCAGTAGGAATTACAGACTGCTGAAAACCCTGACCTTGTGAGGGATTCAACATCTCAGATCTGGTGCCGGTAGTCGACTCGAAAACCACTCCCTTGTAAGGTTCAAACGAGAATGGTGTGGTAAACTGACCCTCAGTATGTCCGATGTTTGGGGTAATAGTGGCTTTTCCGCCCTGTCCCCTGCTTCCCTCACCTTTTTGAAGATAAATAATTGCAGTAGTGTACTGAACAATATTATCAACAATATTTTGAGCGAATGGCGTTGCCGGTTCACCAAGAATATATAAACTTGTTACATTTTTATCTTCTATACTTTCAATAGTACGGAGAAACGCCTGCTGAAGCAGGGTTATGTTTTCAAATCCAACAAAATAAGTCAACTCATCGAAGACGAGCCGTGCCGGTTGATATTGTTCAACGACATTGACGATATCATTCAGATATTCAACAAGATAGTTGTCGGGGTTGCCAGACTCGTAAACATCAAGAGGTGGGGTCACCTTTACAACGATAAGTTCACCGTTATCCATATGAGTTTGCAAATCAAAATCAACTGAAGCAGCAAGGATCATCAAATCCTTTGGACGCATGCTCGTAAAATAGAGACATACCTCTTTTTGCTCGATACCTGCCATGGCGTACTGAAGACCGAGAGTAGTTCTTCCTGATTTGCGGGGACCTATGAGAACATAAGTTCCACCACGGTAAAAACCACCCCAGGACTCATCAACTATTGAGATGCCGGTGTTTATAAGATTTATTTTTCCGTTTGCCATATCTTCTTTGCTTTTTGTTGTCGTGGATAATTAGCAATAATCATGCCAACCCATACTTGTTCGAAAACGGCGATAATAACGCATTTTCAAAACATTTCTGTAAACTTTTACTCGATTAATTCTCATTATGAGACACTTTTACATAGTGTATCATTATGAGACAATTATTTATAAAAATGAGAAAAAACGAATACTGCTGTAGCGTTCGTCACAATTGTTGGTTCGTTTGTGATATAATCCTGCCTGTCGTCATAATATTTTACTTCCGGCGAATTGAATTTGTCGTAAGTTGAATTCGTCCGTTGTATATTATAACCCTTCAAAATTTCCGCCGGAACCGGTCCTGCCGCTACCGCACCGGGAAGATAACCTTTATTAAAATAGCCGACCTGTGAATGAAAATTTCGTGTGAATCTGCTACCGATGTTGTAAATAAATGATACACCCCATGGATTTTTGCCGAGAACATAATCCCTTTGATAGCTTGCCACGGAATCGTATAATGAAGATTTCGTCAGATCTCTAAAAAGTATGGATTGCATCGCAATTCCGAGAAGCGTATGTGTAGTTCCCCACGAGAATGAAGTACCCTCTCCAAAAGGAGTTTTTTTCCGGGTGTCATTAAAGGCTGAAAGATTGTTTTCGATGTACTGTTTCATATTTGACGAATATTTTGCCACTCTGTACTGTGCCAGGGAATTAATATTCCCCCAGCTCCACCAGTAGTCTGAATCTGCTTTTTTAGCGAGGGTTTTAGCCTCTTCAAGATAAGAGGCGATACCTGTGGAAATGTACATCTCAATTGCTCCCAATGCAAGTTTTCCCTCATACTTGCTGTCCTGATACAACCCTATCGGATTGGTATCCACATCAGGTGCACTGTTTCTCAAAGCAAAAATATTGTTTGCGGCCTTCATCAGCTTATCGGAGAAAGCAGCATCCTGAAAACGGGTCTTCCAGATTCTGCTTCCCATTGCAAGTGCTGCCGTATAGATACCTATGAGATTTTTACCCATTCCGGCAAAAGCGGGTCTGTCAAATTTGAGGGTATCATTCTCAGGCATCCGCCAGCCGACAGTCTGATCTCTTTTGTCCTGTACCTGAATAATCAGGTTGTTCGGTTTATAATTCATACGAAGCAACAGATCAAGTCCGACTCTTGCCTCTTCAAGAACATCGGGAGCTCCATCCTTATTCTTGTCAAATTCCATTTTTTTGGAATTGAACTCGTATGCAAAAAGGAGCATGTAGGTTGAAAATGCAGTTGTATTCAGAAATTTTGTAAAATCGCCCGCATCATGCCAACCTCCTGTTACATCAGTCTTCCCTGCCCTGTCATCACCGACAACATTTGGAGAATCGTAAAGGTGACATACTTTATGCAAATAAGGACCTGTGGGTCCGCACCTTTGGACTTTAAAAAACAGCAGGAGAGAATCAACTATTGTATTATAGATACCCTCTCCAATCTTGAAATTGGAAGAACGGCTCCCATCCACATCAATAACGAAGGTGCCTTCCGAACCAAAACCGGTAAAATCAATTACATGGCAGAAATTGAACCCGCCCCACCCTGCAATGCTCGGTTGTATCCGGCTCTCAAAGACATCTTTTCCGGACTTCACATCTTTAATGTAGAATTTAACGCCACCCATGTCCTTTTTTGAAAGCACAACGGCAGTTTTTACATCAAGCCTCCTGAATCCGACCTGATTGACCCTCACAAAGACATCTGATGCAAAGTCTCCCCTGTCATCAGTAACCACCGGGATAAGTTTGACATTATCGTCAGCTTTGTTGGTTGAGGAAAAGAAACAGGATGAAAACAAAAGTCCTGCAAGGAAAATAAAAATGGTTTTTCTGCTCATGTATTACCGCTCTGAAGATTATCCTTTTTTTCAAGCTGATTGAAATCACTGCCAAAAAATTTATCAAACACAGGAAGGCTTATTGCAAATCCTGCCTTGTCCGTTTGGAAATGGTGTTTCATATGATGATTTTTAATCGCCAGCCAGAATTTATTCTTCATCCTGAAATGATGGATTGCATAGTGTGTCATATCGTAAAGCAGGTACCCCCCGACATATCCCGTATAAAAGGGATAAAAATAAACCTCGCCTAAGAGTGCCATAAAGACGAAATAGAACAATATCGCCAATGGAATACTGACAGAAGGAGGTAAAACCAGTCGCAAAGGGTCAGAGGGATAGTCGTGATGCACACCATGGATAAGGAAATGGATCTTTTTCCCAAACTCAGACTGAAATTCGAAATGGAAAAGGAACCTGTGAATGGTATACTCTGAAATCTCCCATGCAATAAAACCTGCTGTTACGAGCAAAAATATCGTCAACGCTGTTAAGCCGGTGAGCGTCGCCTGATAAAACAGGAATGCAATCACCGGAACAAAAATAATCACCGGAATGGAAGGGTGCACCTTTGAAAAAAATTCGAGAATGTCATTCTCGAACATTCTGGGTGTTTCCTTTTTATTTGAAATGAAGTTTTTAGACAACTAATCTCTCCACCGTTAATTAAAAAGGTCTTCCACTTTAATTATTTCCACATTTTCAGGTTTGATTTTTATCTGAAATTCAGAAATAAATTTATCTTCTTTCAAAACACTCTCCGGTTTTGGAGTCTGGTAAACTATCGGTGATGGTGTGTTCTTTACAAGTTTATCTTTAAGGTCACTCGCATTTTCTGTTACGAACACCACTACCATATTTTCAAGACTAAAATACTTCCTGATTGCCGAATTAACTGCGTCAATCGTCACACCTGACATCATTTCTCTGAATTTTTGCAGATGGCCCGGTTCTTTGATACCATAATATTTGTCATCGAGCGCATATCCGAGTCGCATATCGGTATTGGGAGCATAATGTAATACATACTTCTGCAGAAATTTACGAGTCATCTCAAAATCATCTTTTCCGATACCGTTCTTCGCAAGAAGATCAAACTCACGCATTGCTGCTCTAAAGGCAAAATGTTTTGTTTCATTCGGAACCGGTCTGATCCACATCTCAAACAGATGCTTTTTTAGAGGAACATTCACCGGTGGTTTCGAAAGTCTTCCACCATTCGGATAGTATTCGATGTAACTGTAATCACCATAGTTCAATCCCCGAGCTTCCCGAATCACCTGATAAAGATGTGAACTTGAATTTCTGTGTTCACCAAGCCATGAATTTGCCAGGGCTAATGGATACCACTCCGGATTACTCCGTAACAGATCAATCGGATAACCCATGGATATTGCTGTTGCATTGGTCTTTTTTTCGACAATCACAACTTTTAACCCTGAAACCTGACCGGGATTGATTTGAACACCGGGATTATTCAATCCATCGGGTAGTTTTTGCAGATTAACCCAGAGATTCTGTACGATACGGTCGTCGAATCCTCCTCCTACACCAAGTATGAAGTTCTCCTTGTTGAAATATTTTTTATAAAACCATTTTACATCATCAAGGGTAATGTTTTTCAAACTTCCGATTGTCCCGGTAGTCAAGTGACCGTATGGAGTGCCCTGAAAGATTTTGTTGTAGAGCACCGCTTTACCGAGCTCTTCATCACTCGAATATCTCAAAGTGGTTGAAAGATAACTGATTGCCTCATCTTTCACCCTCTGAAAATCTTCTTCTCTGAATCCGGGATCAAGGAGTTGTTCAGTGAAAAGTGTAAGGTACTCCTCAAGATTATCAAGATGTACCGACCCGGAATATACAAGATTCTCTTTTGAAACAGATGCCGAATAACCCGCAGCCAGCGGATAAAGTTTTTCCAAAATCTGGGAATAAGTAAGTTTGGAAGTGCCTCCTTCATTTAGTAAGGCAGCGGTGAGAGCAGCAAGCCCTTCTTTTCCTTTAGGATCATCCTTGGAACCTGCGTTAAACCAGATTCTGAATGTTACTACCGGTTCCTGGGTTTTTAACAATACAATTCTGTTTTTATCCATTGAGTTTACGCTCGTTACGAGTATCAGTAAAAATAAAAAGCCGGTGTATTTAAGTGTTTGGTTCATCATGTCAATTTCCTGTAAGAATTACTTGGTTCCTGCTCTCTTTAACAAAATACTTTTTGACGGCATTTTGAATATCCTGAGGAGTTATGTCCATCATCTGGGTGTAAAATTCATCAAGTATTTCGATATCTCCCGAAAGCGTAATAAACATCGGCAGAACTGAGGCGACCGCCTCGGGACTGTCTAGACCCATGAGGAACTGGTATTTCATCCTCTTCTTCAATTTGTCCAACTGTTCCTTTGAGACCAGATTGTTTTTGTAATAATCAATCGTTTTTTCGATTTCCTGGTTAACATAATCCAGATCTTTCTCCGCTTTAACTCTCGAATAGATCATAAATGGAAACGGATCCCTTCTGGTCTGAGCTCCACCGGCAATAAACTGGACTTTTTGTTCGTCAAGCACGAGTTTTTTGTACAATTCACTCGTCTCTCCAAAGGCAATATCCGCAAACGGGATCATCGACATATAACCTTTGTTAAAAACATTAAATCCATCATACTTGTATCCGATTGCCAGAAGAGGAAGAGTTTTACCGTCATATTTAATTTTTGCTTCCCTCGGCGCTGTTTGCTTTGGCTCCATTTCAATTTTTGGAGGAGTATAGCCTGTTTTCCATGATGAATAATATTTTTCGACCATTCCCGTCACACTCGCTACATCAAAGTCACCTGTAATAACGAGAACACAATTTTCGGGTCTGTAGTAACGATTGTAAAAAGAGAGACTGTATTCATACTGGTTTGGCATCTCTTTTATGTCAGCTTCAAATCCGATAGTCGTATGCTTATAAGTGTGTTTGTCAAAAGCCATATCCTGAAATTTTTCAAAAAGCACTGAAAACGGATTTGTGACACTTTTTCTGTATTCACCGTAAACAGCACCTGCTTCCGTCATAAACTGGTCTTTTTTATAATTCAGATTTTGGAAACGGTCGGATTCCAGATCCATGACCTTATCCAGGTCTTCTGCAGCAAAATTCAAATGGTAAACCGTAAGGTCATCATCTGTATAGGCATTTGCATCGGCACCGATGGAAGTGGTAACCGAGTCGTAAAGCGGATACTTGTTAGTACCGCGAAACATCATGTGCTCAAAAAAGTGGGCAAATCCGCTTTTTCCGGGTTCCCACTCGTCACGGCTTCCCGTTCTGACGACGGTATAGTATGAAACCAGACCGCTTCCCGGCATCGGGATAAGAAGGGCTTTAAATCCGTTTTGAAGTGTAACCCTGTGAACTTTGTAAGGGAAAACACCACCGGCAAATATTTCAGTAGCTGTCATGATAATTAATAGCAGGATAATTTTAGTTATTGAATAACCGGGTTTCATTAAGATGTCTCCGTTAATTAAATTTTTTCTATTCCAATTCCTGGTAACGATGAAAGAGTAACCTTTCCATCCGTTATTGTAGTTCCTTTATAAATATCATTGCTGATGAGAAGTGCTCCATCAAGATCAGCCCATAACGCCATCGGTGAAAGCTGTGCTGCGGCTGAAATGGCGCATGAAGTCTCGGTCATACAACCTATCATCACTTTTAAACCCAATCCATCAGCAAGACTTACCATCTTGTTGGCTGTTCTCATTCCGCCACATTTCATCAGTTTGATGTTGATACCTGAGTAAACTCCCTTAGCCTTTAGAACATCCGCAAGCCCCTGAACCGCTTCATCGCCTATGGTTGGCAGAGGGCTGTTTTGGGTAAGCCATGCGTTATCGTCAAGATTCTTTTTGTCCATCGGCTGTTCGACAAAAACAACACCTTTTTCTTTGAGCCAATGAATCATGTCCAGAGCCGCCTGTTTGTCCTTCCAACCCTGATTAACATCGACACAAATCGGTTTATCGGTAACCGAGCGAATGGTTTCAATCATCTCTTTATCCGTATCACGACCGAGTTTTACCTTAAGTATTTTGTACTCGGCAGCTTCCCGTACTTTCTCTTTTACCACTTCCGGTTTGTCTATTCCTATTGTAAAACTTGTATTAGGAGTTTTGGCAGGATCGTAACCCCAGATTTTATACCAGGGCTGTCCGATCAATTTACCGACCAGATCATGCAAGGCTATGTCAACCGAGGCTTTTGCAGCGTAGTTCCCTGTATCCACAGTATCGATGTAATCTACTATCTCTTCCAGTTTGAAAGGGTCACTGAATTGATCAAGTTTCACTTTTGAAAGAAAAGCAGTTGCCGTCTCGTGACTTTCACCCAAATAGGGTGGCATTGAGGCTTCACCGTAACCCGTAACATCTCCAAACTGAATTTCAGTAAGCATTACTGGAGTGGTGGTTCTTGAACTCGTTGCAAGAGTAAAAACATGTTTTAGTTCAAGGGTATAAGGTCTGAAACTTAACTTTAGTTTATTGCTGTTCATTTTATTTATTGCGAATTTTGTTATTGAGGCTCCATTTCCTGCCACTACCGCAGCTCCTGCCAGTAACGAAGCTTTTTTTATAAAATCTCTTCTGGAATCCATTATCGTCTCATTTGATATAGTCTGAAACCGAAATCTTTTTAATTCCGGGTGAATCAACCTTGGTCAAAATCCTTCTTGCCGAGACAAGCATCCCGGTTCTGTAAGCGCTAAAGATCGGGCTTGCGGAGTCAAAACTGTTAATACCCACCATCCCGGCTGCATGGATAAATTCTTTGTTCCCCATGTAAATGCCAACATGAGTAATTCGCTGTTTTTTCCCCTCCTCGGGTTTAGGACCAAAGAAGAGCAAATCCCCTCTTTTCAGGTTATCATATCCTTTTGAAACATCGACCTCCTCACCATACAGACACTGTTGAGAGGCATCCCTGGCAAGCATGATTCCATTCAGGAAATACACCGTTTTGGTAAATCCGCTGCAATCCATTCCTTTTGGGGAAGTACCGCCCCAGAGATAAGGCACTCCCAGGAATTTTTTAGCGGTTTTGATTATTGCGTTTGAATCGGGATTTTGTCCCTTGATCCATTTTTTAAGCGGTGAAGCCGATTTTTTGGATACAAAACCTTCTCTGCCATCCGGAAGTGTCACTTTATAACCGTTTTTGCCGGTCGATTTAACCTGCAGGATACCCCCTGCTGTAATGTCCGATATTGTACCGCCTTTTGCATTCTCATCTTCATAAACAAAACCATAAACATCTGTGAAGATTACCTTGTCGGCTCTGTACCAGCCTTCCATCTCTTTTTTGGTGAACGATTGAACTCCGGCATCATCAACCCAGCCAATATATCCTTCAGGATTCTGAACCAAAAACCAATTGTCATCATCCTCTTTCAAAATAGTGACAGGAGTTCCCATCAAAGCCTGAGTAACAAGTTCCGCAGGATGAGAAGGTTTCGATCTGATGTTCGCTACTGAAAGTGTGACCACCCCATATTCATAACCTTTTAGGGATTTTGAAGGGAGCCTTTCAACGATATCGTTGATTGTGTAGTTATATAGCATCTTCTTCATATCTTCGAGTGCTGCCGGTACGGTAGTCTCGCCGGAGACAGTAAGGATGTTACGCGGCATATCCAAATCAAATTTAAGATCCAGAATAGCCGTCCGCTTATCCGGGGCATATTTTTCAGTAATGACCATATATACACCATCTATCTGCGATATGGTGGCAACTTGTGCTGACATTCCGGTTCCTAAAATTAAGATCAGACATAAAACAACTGCAATATTTTTCATAAACCTTCTAAAAATTAAAATTCAAAATAGATAGGAGGAACCATTTCAGCCATCATTATCTGAGAAGCCAGATAGATTACGAATCCAAGAACAAGTCCCTGTGCCCAGAATGGCAAATTCATAAGCCCCGTTTTTATCTTCTCTTTTGCTCCTTCAGGGAAAAAGATGATAATGAGTCCAATCACAAAAAAGATGAGCACTCCCGGGAATCCACCATAGAACTGAGTAAAAACCACAGCGTGCAGGTTCTCTGTAATCTGTGTGTAGATCATTGGAATTTTGTCTAATGAATCAACTCTGAAGAATATCCAGGTAATGGTGATGATATTGAAAGTGATGAAACCTCTAACAAAATTCAATACTCTTCCCCCTTCCTTCACACCAGCTTTCATCAATCCTTTTGCCCGGAGTTTTTTCGTCAGCACTGAATATCCCATTATGATGCCATGAACGGTACCCCAGATGATAAAACCCCAGGTGGCTCCGTGCCAAAGTCCGCAGACGGCAAATGTTACAATCAGCGCTATTGCATTCCCGTATTGCTTCATGTTCCTTAACCCCATTTGCATCGGGGTAAAAAGATAATCAAGCAGCCACCTCGAAAGAGAGATATGCCAGCGTCTCCAGAAATCGGCAACACTTGTGGCTTTATATGGTGAATTGAAGTTGTCGATAATTTTGTATCCGAACAGCAAAGCCATCCCCACAGCCATGTCAGAATAACCCGAAAAATCGAAATAAATCTGAATCGAATAGCCATATATGGCGAGTATATTCTCTGCGCCGGTGAATCTTAGAGGATCCTCAAAGACTCTTGTGATAAAATTCAAGGATATATAGTCGGCAATAATCAGCTTTTTGATTATTCCCGAAGCAAGATAAAATACTGCCAGTCCGGTTGTCGTTTTCCCTTCCGGAGAAGTGAGGAGGTCCTGTTTAATCTGTGGAATAAACTCATCCGCCCTGTCGATAGGACCTGCCTGAATGTTCCCGAAAAAGGCAACATACAGCATAAAATCATCGAGACGGGGCAATTCCTCATATTTTTCGTAATAAATATCGAAAAGAAAGCTTAATACCTTGAATATGTAAAATGAGATACCGATTGGAAGCATGATATCGAGTGCTGTAAATTCTGTCTCCTGAAGAGTTGCAATTTGACTGAGCACAAAATTTGTGTACTTGAAGTATGCAAGTAATCCGACATTCAGGATCACCATTCCCCAAAGTACATACCTTCGCTTGTCTGTATCAGCAATTCCGAAGAGTATCTTTCCAAAATAATAGTTTACAACCCCGACGCCCAACAGGAGGATGAGGAATAAACCGCCAATTTTGTAGTAGATAAACGCCGAGAACAACAGTAGAAATGTAGCTCTTAATCTCTGATTCGGGTAAATTGCATGATAAACAAGAAGTCCCAAAGCAAGAAAGAACATAAAAGTAAGCGTACCAAACTGAAGCGGATTGTCCGGACTGTAAACGAACAGCCCCGCCAGTTTGGAAAAATCGATGACAGAATTCAATACAGTACCTTTTTACGAAATTTTGGAATCGACAAGTCTCTGAAGGTCACCCAGATTTTTGCATTTAAGAACTTCAATGTGCTTCAGTCTTATCTTGTATTCTTTCTCAATCGAAAGGATCACATTGGCATGACTAAGTGAATCCCAACCGGGTACAGTATTTGCTTTAGTCTCATCCTGAATGTCGTAATCTTCGAGTTCAAGTTGTTTAAGTATAGTATTCTTTAGTCTCTCTGATATCATTATGGTTCTTTCTGTCTAATGTTTGTTCAATTCTTTCATTTCGGCGATTCTCTCTTTGTTGGCTTTTCTGCTCGGTTTACCGGCAGAACTTTTAATCAGCCATCTTGGAGGTACAAGATATACATGCGTGATCGTAAGATCAACCGAAGTCCCTTTCTCCTTCACACGCTGAATCAGTCGTTTTTTCTCTTTCTCGTCAGTTAGTGGAGTTTCGGCAACAACGCTGATTTCCTCCGTGCCGAGTTCCACATTATCTTCGCCGAATGCAATTACCCTGCCCGGGATGATGTCGCTTACCACTCCAATGGCATCTTCGACATCTTCGGGATAAATGTTTTTACCGGCGACAATAATTATGTCTTTTTTACGGCCAATTACGAAGAGTTCATCATTCTGTTTAAAGCCGTAATCTCCGCTGTGATACCAGCGATCCTTGAGAACTTCAGCAGTTTTTTCAGGGTAGTTTCTGTAGCCGTCGAACATAGAAACCGATGTGATGATTATCTCGCCAACTCCATGTTCAGGAAGCTCATTACCTTTCTCATCAACAATCCTTACTTCACATCCTTTTATTACCTTTCCGGAAGAAACGCAGATTCTTGATGTTTTCCCCGGAATTGGTGGAGTGACCACTCCCTGAGCAAGGCTTTCACGATCCACTTCGATGGTGGTAATCGGTTTACCCGGTTCTGTTTGTGTTGCGGCAAATGTTGTTTCTGCCATCGCATAGGAAGCCGATAAACCGAGAGGATTAAATCCATATTTGCCAAAAGCGGCATTAAATTTTTTATGACTCTCGTTTCTTACAGGTTCACTGCAGTTAATCACAAGTCGCAAAGATTCGAGGGAAACAGATTCCATCTCATCCTCCTCAATCCTGTCAGCCATGAAATTGTAGGCAAAATTAGGCAGCCAGCACACTGTGGCTTTTTCCGCATTCAAAGCTTCGAACTGTAGTGAAGGCGCAAGCACCCACTCAAAAGGATCAACCTGCACAGAAGTTATTCCAAATGCAAGTGGAAGATGGAAAGCAGCTATCAGCCCCATGTCATGATATAATGGAAGCCAGCTTACAATTTTGTCATCCTCAGTCAGATTTATTGAAAGGGCGTAGTTGTCCACATGATCCAAAACTGCCCGCTGGGAGAGCAGCACCGGTTTCTGAAGTCCCGTTGTTCCTGATGAATGTTGCAGAAGGAAAGGATCTGATTCAACAATTGAGTCTCTGACTGATGTCAAATCATTAATTTCTTCTGCTGAGGGTGAAAATTCTCTCTCCCATTCCAAAGGAAAGAAGAGCCCTTTTATCGTACTCCCCTCGTGGTGCACGAGCGGGGCAATAATCGGTTCAAGGTCCGCTTCAGTAAATATCCAGTCGAGTCCGGAGCGCTGGGACATCCCTTCCACACCGGATTTAAACTTGTCAGGATGAAGTCTGGGATTTGGATATGCAAGCACTGCCGGGATGGCACCCAAGCCTGCTACACCGAGATATAAAGGGAAAAACATCGGGTTGTGCCTGATTATGATGGCACACACTTCATTTCTCTTTATTCCCTGTTTCTTTAATAAAATGGAAAATTTGTTGGCGGTTTCCAACAAATCTTTGAATGACCATCTAAATGGTTCCTCACCGGCTCTCCAGTGAACTATGGCGTCTTTATTGGGAAAACGCCGGGAGTTATCCTCCCAGCGTTGCCAAACATTATTATAATGTTTCAAATGGTTCTCTAAGTTAGTTTTTACCGTAATAATCCATCAGTGCATCAAAAAGCATGCGGGCTACTTTCTTATAACCTTCTGCACTGAGATGTGTCATGTCAGCAGTGGTAAGTTTGTCTTTGCCCCAACGCTCCATTGCACCTTCGCCACCCATCGCAGCAAAAAGATCCCAGAACGCAACACCGGCTTTCGAAGCGACATTCTTTTGGACTGTTACAAGTTTTTTCACCATATCGTTTGTTTCGAACTTCGAACCGACTTTTTTGCCTTTATCTCCAACTCCGACAATCAGGATTGGAACACCGGGCATTGCACTCTTAATATGGTTTACCACATCGGTAAATTCTTTTTCATAGTTCGTTGTGTTTTTCACTTTGTCTACTGAGTTCAGACCAAAACTTAGAATTACCAAATCATAGTTCAAATAGCCATGAAAAGCTTTGATGTTATCTTTTGGAATTCTTTTGAGAGCGTTACCATCATCTCCTCTAAGCGGGAAATTATCTACATAAACGCCGTTGCCGGATTCGAGGCTTACTCCATAAAGTGCAGCCTGATTGTCTTTGTCAGCAGTAAGTTTGAATGATTTTGAACCTTTGTAGGTAATGTCAGTGACATTTACACCTTTTCCGGATTTGAATGGAGCTGAATTTTCGCCACCTTTATCAAATTCGTATTTGAAATTACCTGAACCTTCTGTGTAGAATACTCTCACTTTGTCGAAAGTTCTTACAGTTTTATATTTCCAGGTTGTTTCATACTTTACCCAGCTTCCGCTTTTTGGAACAAAGACTCCACCGGAAATACCTGCGCCTCTTTTAGGGTTGCCGTTGATTACGAGCTGTGAGTCCCAGTTTCCCGAAAAATCAAGTTTCGTGGTTGCTCTGTATGCTTTATCCTGAGTAGTAATTGCAACAAAACCGACACCGGTTCCGCCGAATTTCTCCTGAAGTGCTTCGCGGAAATCTGCACAAATATTGTCACCTTCAATGGCTGAATCTCCAAAATAAGCAATTCTTACAGTACCGCTTTTTGAGCCCTTTAAAGCAGAGGCAAATCCTTTAAGCTGGGATGTGTTTCCCGAAATGGGTACTTTCGATTGTAAATCACCCTCAATTCTAAGCTCAGAACTGTAATTCTCGACACTTAAAACATCGTTGTTCACGAGTACGCCATAAGCATCAGCGAGCCCTCTGAAATAGTTGTATTCATCAATTCTTTGAGTTATCTCGTCAGCTTTTACATCCGAAAGAACATCCACTTTCTTGGTTGTAAAAGGACCGATTTCGATTCCTTCGGGGATGTAAGTAAAACCGTACATGGTAATAGCGGCGATTGCCAACAGGAGGAAAGACCGAAATCCGGCAAATTTGTTTGACATGTTATTCTCCATATTAAATTGTTTTCGGTTAACGAAAAATGAGGTCTGATTTAAATACAAATTTAATAAATTATTCCGATAAATCGCATTATATTAGCAAACAAGATTGCAAAATAATCCATTAAAAGTCATGAAATCAAAAACTTCGCTTCTAATTTGTACTATCGTATTACTTTTAAGTTCCCTCGGCTTTGCCCAATCGACGGTTTACCGTGTTACATTCGATGAGGAAATCTCACTTTCTCTCGTTCCCTACCTAAAAAGGGCACTTGAACTGGCAACAAAAGAGAAGGCAGATGCTCTGATAGTCGAGATAAACACCTTTGGCGGCAGAGTTGACGCTGCCACGCAACTGAAAGACCTGCTGATTGATGCAAAAATTCCTACCCTGGCTTTTGTTAATAAGAGAGCCATTTCTGCGGGTGCACTCATTACCCTCTCCTGCAAAAAAATTGCCATGGCACCCGGAAGCACGATGGGAGCCGCGACGGTGGTTGACCAGGAGGGTAAAAAAGGATCTGAAAAATATCAGTCGTATATGCGGGCTGAGATGAGATCTACGGCACAAAAAAACGGCAGAAATCCTAAAATTGCTGAGGGCATGGTCGACGAAAGAATTGTAATACCCGGGCTGGTGGATTCCACACAACTGGTCTCGCTCGATGATGTCGAGGCAGTGAACCTGAAAATGGCTGACACAATAGTCGGTTCGGCAAAAGCTGCGGCAGAGGCTTTTGGTTACTCCAATCCCCTGATCATCGATGTGAAAACCAACTGGGCTGAAGAATTCGTACGATTTTTGAACAACCCGATAATCGCCTCCCTGCTTATAATGCTCGGACTCGCGGGTATATATACTGAAATCAAAACTCCCGGATTCGGTGTGCCGGGTATTCTTGGCATTGTATTTCTCACTCTGTTTTTTGGATCTTCTCTAATTCTTGATCTGGCTTCATGGTTCGAAGTGGTGCTTTTTATCTTGGGCCTTGCAGCTATTCTGGTTGAAATATTTCTGATTCCCGGATTTGGAGTTGCCGGTGTGGTCGGTATTCTCCTTATGATCGCTTCCCTCTTCTTTTCCCTGGTTAATACCGAAGGATATTTCGACTCTTCCCTTATTCAGATGGCTATTATTCAATTGGGGTCGGCAATTTTTGGATTCTTTTTCCTCGGATTTCTTGCTTACAAGTTCCTTCCAAACACCAGGACATTCAAGGCTTTCGTACTGGATACAGAATCGGGTTCAAAAACCGGCTTTACTTCTGCTCCTGATTATTCCGGACTCGTTGGAAAGGAAGGTACAGCGCTTACTGTCCTGAGACCTGCAGGCACAGCTTTGATTGAGGAAAAGAGGTACGATGTTGTAACTCAGGGAGATTATATCGAAAAGGACTCACCCCTCAAAGTAATTATGGTGGAGGGTGTAAGAATAGTGGTTCAGAAACGGATGTAAAAAAAAAGGCTGCCGGATAATCGATATCGGGGCAGCCTCTTAAGAATAACTTACTCAGTTGAGATTATTTAATTTTCTCAACTATGTTCACGATGAGTGATTTTTTAACACTCGTGAATGGAATCTTTTTACCTGTTTTGTCGGGTATCTCACCGCTGAAAGCGATTTCCTCAACAAGATTTGTTCTTGACTTCTGAAGTTTGCCTTCTTTATCATTGTAGTAAACCTTGCCGCCACCGGTAATCAAGCTTTTATCAACTTTGATTCCCTGCTGTGCGAGTTCGGGATTAAATTCATACGATGCATCATATCCTGCATCAATTATGGAAATGTCGCTACCGTTGAATTTACCTTTTTCTTTAAGCGTGTAAAGCTGTGTAGCATTCAACTGGTACATCCTGCTGGGATCTGCAACGGGTGGTTTTTTGTCACTATAGGTCTCATTGGCTTTAAGGCTGCCATTCGAAAAGTTTCTAAACACCTGAAGAATCATTCCCTTAAGATTCTCTGCAACTTCAGTGGTTGCCATTTCTCTCTGCTGTGCAGAAATTGAATCTTTACCATTTGTTTTTGGAAGTGCATTGTCAACAATTTTATCGACTTTGTAGACTTCGCGAATTGTCCCTTTTTTATCGATTCTTGCCATAAAAGAATTACCGGATAAAGCCTCATAGAAGCCAAAATCGATTCTGCTTGTGGAATCGAGTTTGTCACCCGTTTTATACTCTTTTACGGTACCGTTTAGATCTGATTTCACATATACGCTTCTGGTTGTTACTTCAACCTCTGCTATTGTATCTTTGTCAACATCCTTCACTTCAAAATCGATAATAAGTACATTTCTCTGATCAACTTTTTGCGAAATGACGGTATCAGCCTTCATATCCTGTGTAATTTTGTTGATAAAAGCCACTTTGTAAGTGAACTTATCTCCTTTTTCCAGTTTGTAACCGAAAGTTGTAACACCTTCTGCGGCTTTTACATCTTCCACTTTGAGATAATTGGTATCTATTTCTGTGGCACCCTGAACGGCTTCAGAACCTTTTTCTCCACATCCCGAAAGAATCACGACGGAAGACAGAACGAATATTGAAAACATTAGTTTTCTTAATAACATGTTGTTACCTTAAGTTAGTGTATAATAAATACTTGTTTCTAAGTTGCATGAACTGCTGCAGCTCCGGTTTGTAACCTTGAACAACAGCCTCCCACCCTGACTTTTCCAAAACTTCCCTGATCCCATTTTTCCCGGCTTTACCGCTGAATCCTTTTTCCCTGATTTCAAATTTTCCCGGATAAGCCTTTAACAAATGATCAAGGAGGAAAAAACCGAATTTCACAGACTCGAATTCAGGAGTTGTTTCTTTTATTCTTACCCCGTTGCATTTTTCATTCAAATACTTGGGCTTGGTCGCTGCAGCACTTTCACGGGGAGTAAATTCAACTGTTTCCACTTTTTTGATGCCGGGGAATCGTGAGATCGCTTCAGCCAGTTCGCCTGAATTTACAAATGGAGCTCCAAAGATCAGAAACGGATCCTCGGTTCCCCTCCCTTCCGAGAGATTCGTATTCTCAAGAAGACAGTTACCGGGATATACTTTTGCCGCAAGTACCGACCTTAGATTCGGTGACGGATTCAACCATTTCATGCCTGTAGAGTCAAATTCCGTCTCTCTGTAATAACCTTTCATCCTGACAACATCGACATCACACTTAATCTCTTTTCTCTTTAGAATATCATCCTTAAAAAAGAGTGCAAGTTCGCCGACGGTCATCCCATGCGCAATGGGCAATGCTGTTATACCGACAAATGAAAAAAGAGACTCGTCAACAATTGGACCATCCACATATGTGCACGCGATGATATTCGGTTGATCGATAACCAGCACCGGTATCCCTTTTTCACCACACGCTTCCATTACATAATAGAGGGTTGAAATGTATGTGTAGAATCTAACTCCGACATCCCTTATTGAGAAAAGCATGACATCAACCCCGGCGAGCATTTCAGAGGTTGGTTTTTTTGTCGCCCCATATAACGAATAAACCGGCAATCCCGTTTTTTCATCTTTGGAATCGTCTATTTTCTTTCCTGCAGCCGCATCACCACGGAAACCATGCTCAGGACCAAACACAGCAGTAATTTTGATCTTCTTATCGAAATGGAGAGCATCTACGAGATGTTTACCATCTGCCGTAATCGCAGAATGATTTGTTACCACTCCAACCCGTTTTCCTGCAATCTCCGGGACCTTCTCTTCAAGAAACACATCAACACCGTTTTTGAATTTCTCTTTTTCAGAAGCATTTAACGATGTATCTGATCCTGATTCTGTATTTCTTTGACATCCGAATAAAGTAAAAGGAAGGAGAAGAAAAAAAACAGCCACAGAAATCCTGATCAAAGCTTCTCCATAATTTTGTGCTTAGCCATAGCCCATGCTGCAAGTGTCATACCATCAAATATTTTTCCTTGGTAGACCATCGCTTCAAACATGGGAATGAGAATTTCCACTACCCTTAATTCCTCTGTATCGTCCGGGTTCTTCATGTCAGGGACAAGGTCTCTTGCAAAATAAACGAAACAGTTTTCGTTCGTCACACCGTTAAATGGACAGAATTTGCCGATTTTTGTCATTTTTTTTGCAGAAAAACCGGTTTCTTCCCTTAATTCGAGCATAGCAGTTTCCTCAGGTGTCGAACCTGTTTTAATTCCGCCACACGGAAACTCAAGAGAAAACCTCTTGTTCAAATAACGGTATTGTTCCACGAGAAGCAGGTTACCTTCGTCATTTACAGGAATGACCATTGAAGAGCCGTTAGTATCCACATAATAATATTTTCCTTTGAAACCCGTTGAGGGGATTACAAAATCATCAATGCGGTAATTCCAGAAAGGATTTCTGTGATACTCCCGGCTCTTAAGTTTTTTCCAGCGGGAAATTGGCATTAAAGAGGGTAGTTATTCAACCGTTCATCACGGGAAAAGAAATGAGAAATCTCTATAAGTGCATTTTCATCGCTGTCGGAACCGTGCACAGCATTTTCAGCTTTACCGCCGGCATATTTTTTTCTGATTGTGCCCTCTTCTGCTTGTGCAGGGTCTGTTGCTCCGATCAGTTTTCTGAAATCAGCCACTGCATTTTCTTTTTCGAGCATTAATGGAACACATGGTCCTGATGACATGAATTCAACCAGCTCACCGTAGAAAGGTCTCTCTTTGTGAACTTCGTAGAATCCTTTTGCTGAATCCGCGCTCATTCTTGTCATTTTCATCGCTTTTACTTTGAATCCGGCTTCGGTTATCATTGTGATAATTTGACCGATATAATTGTTTCTTACTGCATCAGGTTTAATGATTGCAAAAGTCAGATTGCTCAATATTTTCTCCTAAAATTTAGATTTATGCGTTAACTTTTTTCTTTGATTTGGCATCGAGTGCCTTTTTCATTGTGATACCAATCTCTGCGGGCGAATTTACAACTTTGATACCTGCTTTTTTCATCGCTTCCATCTTTTCGGCGGCAGTACCTTTACCTCCGGAGATAATTGCACCGGCATGTCCCATTCTTCTTCCGGGAGGTGCAGTCTGTCCGGCAATAAATCCTACGACAGGTTTTTTCACATTCTTTTTGATAAATTCGGCAGCCTCTTCTTCAGCGGATCCGCCGATCTCACCGATCATCACGATTCCCTCGGTTTCAGGATCTTCATTGAACAGTTTGATAATGTCAATGAATCTTGAACCAATGACGGGGTCTCCACCAATTCCGACACAGGTTGACTGTCCGATACCGAGATCACTTAATTGCTTTACGGCTTCATAAGTCAAAGTTCCTGAACGGGAAACAACACCAACATTACCCGGTTTATGGATGAAACCGGGCATAATTCCAATTTTCCCTTTCCCGGGGGAAATAACACCGGGGCAGTTTGGTCCGATCAGCACGATACCTTTTTGTCTGATCAGATGATAAACAGGAATCATATCAGCCGCAGGAATTCCTTCGGTAATGCATATGATCACTTTTATTCCTGCGTCTGCAGCTTCAAGTATTGCATCTGCAGCGAACGATGCAGGGACAAAAATCACAGAAGTGTTGGCTTTTGCAATATCCACTGCTTCCTGAACTGTATTGAATACGGGTATTCCCTCAAACTCAGTTCCACCTTTTCCGGGTGTTACTCCCGCAACCACTTTTGTCTTATATTCCACCATTTGTCTGGTGTGAAAAGATCCCTCTCCTCCCGTAATCCCTTGTACCACAAGGCGGGTTTTCTTGTCAACAAGAATGCTCATATTCGTATCCTTTATTCTGCAAAATTTTCAAAATAATCATGCAAGATAACTATTTGTAAAGAATTAATTTATCTGAAAAAAAAAGGCTGCCCGTTTTACCGGGCAGCCTTGGGTTCCAAAATATTTTTGGATTATTGCATCACTGCATTATTGGATTATTTCACGAGCATCATTTTTTTTGTGCTGCTGAATTTTCCTGCATCTATCTTGTAAATGTAGACGCCTGTAGGAAGTGCTGCAGCGTCAAAGCTGACTTCATATTCACCTGCGGTTTTTACCTCGTTGAGTATGGTTGCTACCATCTCTCCAGTAATCGAGTAAACCTTTATTGTGACAGGGCTTTCAGTTGGAATCGCAAATCTTATAATCGTCGAAGGATTAAAAGGATTCGGGTAATTCTGTGAAAGGTTGTATTCTACCGGTACTGTGGCACCTGTGGTCTTGACAGACATTGGTGAGTCGAGTGAGTAGAGTACTCCATTTTCTGTTCCCGCCCATACGATATTCGAAGAAGGTGTTGAGAATACCGAACCGGCACCGAGACCTGAGAGTCCCAGGTTAGTCCAAGTGCTTCCATTATCTGAGCTTCCAAAAATACCATTTGACCATGAAGCCGCATAAACATTGTTGTTTGCATCTGTCGTTACTCCATAAATGAATGCCTGTCCGACCGGTGTGGAGGTCCAGGTATTCCCGTTGTTTGTTGATCTGATGACACCGGCACCATATGTTCCGGCATAAATATTTCCATTTGGTGAAATTGCAAGTGCCCAAATGTGAGGGAAACCTGAGTTAAGATCTGTCCAGGCTGCTCCACCATTGGTTGACTTGATGATACCACCACCGAATGATCCGGCATATATGTTTCCGGAGGCATCTATTGCGAGTGCATGAATTGCAGTACTTAACACACCGGTATTCAATGATGTAAATGAGGCACCATGATCTGCTGATTTAAGTACTCCGAATCCCCATGTACCTGCATAAAGGTTGCCTGACTGATCAATCTTTATCGCCCTGACATCTTTGCCTGTGAGCGAAGTCAGCGACCATGAAGTTCCACCGTTGGTTGATTTGAACAATCCCTGTTCTGTTCCTGCATATATGGTTCCGGATGCATCCACTGCGATTGACCAAACATAGCCAACAGTCATCGTTGGATTGATTCTCTCAAATGTTGAGCCATTTTTCCTGTATATCTTTCCACCGATCGTGCCAACAAGCAGATTACCATTGTTGTCAGAGGTGATTGCCCAGATAAATTCGTTACTCATAAACTGACCCTGGGTTGTCCAGTTGCCGGTTCCTGATCCCGAACTTCCACCTGATCCGCCTGAGCCACCCGATCCACCAGTGTAGTTGAACAGGTGAACTGTAACAGAGGCATAGTCATCTTCTGTGTTGATACCATTGTTCGGTGTGGAATCAGGATCATACTGATCTGAATGAGTTATTTCAGCAATATTCATCACATTTGCATCTACAGGAATGTTACCTGTGAATCCGGTATTGTTCATCTGTCCCTGACCTGTGAAGTTCTTGCAGATCATCTGACCGTTAATAACACCGGTAACGAAGTTCATGTCTGCTTTTGGAGCAAGTATGGAACCCCGTATGTCAATTCCCTGTATGGTAACGCTTGTAGCCTGATGGAAATTGTAAAGTACATTGCTTATCGAAGTGCCGGTAACTGTAAGACCACCTCTCCAGCTTACACTGGTTCCGCTAATGTTTATGAGTACCACAGAACCGTTTGGCACATTGATTGCCATATTGTTTGCCTGTGAAAGCTGTGCACCGTCAACATTGAAGACATTAAGAAGTGGATGAGTTCCGTTCAGTTCCAAACCACCCCACTGGAAAGTTACATTTCCATTTGCAGGATAATTTGAGAGTGAGGTAGATAAATTCAAGAGATAAGAGGAAGCTGCTGCGAAATCGACAACACTTCCTTGTCTTAAAGAACCGTTGTTGATGCTTACTGCATTGATCGGAAGATTTGTTGAATGACCGTAAACAACATTTCCTGAATAGACAGCACCCGAAATGTAGGTAAGATCGTTACCTACTACAAGAACATCTTCGGTTCCGGGAGCAAATGTCAGTTTGTCACCAACACTGTACCCGGCAAAGTGTGCATTATGACCGACAGCAACTTTTCCTTCTGTATCGGATGAAGGCTGGAATGCATCATTCAATACAAACAGGTTGTAGCCAGTTGCAGGTCCAAGATTGAAATAGTTTGAGTTTAATGACTGAAGATTTACGGTTGTTGTCATTTGAAGGGTTGCAGAAGCTCCGTTTGCAAGGCTTCCTACCGTCCACACTCCTGTGTTGCTGTTGTAGCTTCCCTGTGATGCTGAAGCGGAATTGAAAGTCAAGCCCGAAGGAAGATGATCAGTTACTGCAACATTAGTTGCTCCGCTCAAACCATGATTGGTAACTGTAATGGTGAACGAGATAACATCACCGTGGTTACCACTTGTGGAAGAGGCGGTTTTTGAAATGCTTAAATCTGCTGATGAAACCCATGTAACACTTGCATTGGTTGTCACGGTTGTATTCACAGGAGTTGCCAAAACGATTTTTTGCTGATCGTTTGGTCTTGTTTTGTGAATGTAGCGGGTTCCCTGTGGAATTATATGATGTGCAGTGGCTGAAACAGTTGCGGTATTTTGTGAGCCCTGGGTAAGTATCAGATTGCTGACTGTTCCGGTTGCATCTGTAACTGCGGATGAGAAATTTAAACTTCCTGAAGTCGATGTAAAACCAACATTCACTCCCTGCATTGTCTGAAAGGATGCGTTATACGCTGTCAGGTTAAATACTGCATTCTGTCCAACAGGAATCGATTGTGTTCCGGGATTAAAAAGCAGAGTTGAGAGTATCGATCCGCTGTTCGAATTTGCATTCGCATCGGCAATAATGCTCAAAGCTCTGTTTTTGATTGTTGAATTTGTTACTGTACTTGCGTCAACTCCATCACTAAAGTGCCAGATTGCGATCTGAATTGCTGCAGCTTCAGTTGCCGTTGGAGTTCCTGTAAAAGGAGCATAATTATTTAAAATGTAGGAAATATACTGATTGGTTGGACCATCATCAGTATATTCGTTTGGGGAGGAAGTCGACCAGGTAGCAAGCCAATGCGAAATGTCGATGCAATAGAACTTGGCTGCAGTCCCGTTCAAGTCTCCGTTAAGAGTTCCTGCCCAGACATTCATTGTTGTCCCGATTGGGAACTGGAAACTGACATTTTGTCCTGTTCCGGTTCCAAAAACCCTTACAGTAGTGCCGGATGACATCACAGGTGGTGTGACCGGGACAACTGAAGGTTTGTTTGAGATTGAATCAGGTACCACTGCGAAAAGTTGTGATACTGTGATTGATAAAAACAGAATAAAAAGGTTGATTCTTTTCACTTTTTGACCTCATGTGATTAAAATTCGAATCACAATGTTCAAAAAGCGTGCCAAACTCTTATTTCACTTGTTATTACATGATTTAGTACGCGAAGGGGTTATGAAGCAATGTTTGATGTGTATTATTTTGAGATTAATGGATTTACGCTGAATCAAAATGGACAGCCGCGAAAAGAGGTCTGAGAGGTGTTAGCGGCAGGATTTATGCAGTTTTAAGTGTTTTATTAAATTTTGCTGATTTTAATGCCTCATTATGAGACATTATTGTAAAATAAACTCCAGAACATCACGGTTAAAATATTCCGGTTGTTCGAACTGGATAAAATGCCCTGTTTCGTCGTAAGTCTTTATCGTAAAATTAGAAATCCTGGAACGGAATGTTTCGATGATATCCTTAGGGGTCAACCAGGGATGGACGAATGTATTTGGAATCAGTTTGTCATGCTCGCCGAAGATTCCTAAAGCAGGAGTTCTAATTGCATCGAGCCGGTAAGGTACATCGGAATTAATTACCCCGAGAGCACTTCGTGCAATTATTGTGGCATGGAGCCGGAATTCAGATGAATTTCTTATCGCTGTACGGTCGTCGATCATGAATTGTGCGTCTAGAGGGAAGTTTTGGAAGTTAACCTTAACATTATTGGCTATCTGCTGTTCATTATTGGAGATTATCTTATCTGCATTCAAATAACTTTCAATCAGGAGCTTTTCATCATCCGAATAGGTTTCGGCTCCACCCGGAGCAACAAGAACCATTTTGTTAATCTTGTCGGAGTGATCAATCGCCAGTTTTAATGCTATAACACCTCCCATTGAATGTCCACATACTGTAAATTTATCATAGCCCAAAATTTTCATCAGTTCAATGATTACTGAAGCATAGTAGTCCATGGTTGCCGGATGGAGAATTTTGGAAGATTTACCATAACCGGGCAGGTCAACAGCAATGCAACGGAAGTGTTTTGAGAGGAAGTCCAGATTTTTATTCCAGGCTGGGATGTAACTGCCAAGACCGTGAAGGAATACGACGGGTTCGCCATCGCCCATGTCAGTATGGGCGATGACGGTTCCCGCTTCAATTTCGGTTTTCGTTATCTCAAACTTATAGTTGAGGTTTTCGAATTCCATTACTTTATGAAATCGAGTATGGCTTTATTGACTTCAGAGGCTTTTTCTATTATCAACATGTGTCCGCATTGATCGATTTCAACCAGCTTGCTGTTTGGAATTTTAGCAGCACCGGGTTTGAAGATATCTTCAGTGAATCCGGGATTAAGATACGGATTAGGGATAAGTCCATCCTGTTTTCCATAAACAATAAGTGTCGGCACAGTAATGTTTTGGAGCCTGTTCCAGGTGGGTTCGTCAAGCATCGCACCTACGCATTTCAGCACCGCATAAGTGAATTCCTTCATCTCAGTGGCTTTTGCGTTTCTGGCACGCTCCTCCACCATCCATTCCCATTTGTCATCCCAACTGTAAAAATTACTCGCCAGATTTCTTCTGATACCGTCTTCTGGGTTCAGGCGAACACCTTTGGGAGTCAGTGCGTTTCTAAGCCACTCCCCTTCCCCGTACTGGAATCGTTCAAAACCTGCCGGGGCAGCAAGAACGATGCTTTTAATCAATCCGGGGTATTTCAGGGCGAAAATCATCGAAATCTGCCCACCCATCGAGTGACCAACTAATGAAACATTTTTCAGTTTGAGAGTTTCGATCAATTTTTTGACCGTTTCAGCATAAAAACTGAGAGTATAAGGGTAATCACCTTTTTGTGATTTGCCGTAACCGGGAAGATCGACAACAATTACTCTGTGTTTTTTTGCCAGCTCGGGAGCAACATATCTCCAGAATCCGGCGTTGCTTGCCAAGCCGTGAATCAGAATCAATGTGTTGTCACCCGACCCAAGGTCAGCATAAGCCACAGACGGATTTTCGAGAACGGTCTTCGTTGGATATGAGTAATCGACATCCTGAAATTGAAGTGCCGGTGCATCTGTGTATTTAAAGCCCGCACATCCTGTAAAAAGGAAGAGTCCTGTAAGCGCAATTGCAAATATTTTTTTCATCGTTTCCTCCTTTAGAACATGAGCCAGCTAAGCGTTGTAAAAAATGTCCAAGGGTCTTTCGGTTTCTCTCCGGTATATGTCGAGAGCGGAGAATCGTAAAAATCACCTGTCATCATATAGGCTCCATGCACTCCGATTGTGAGAAAGACTTTGAGATTGTACTTCATTTCAAAGTTAATTTCACTCCCCATGAAGTTCCCGCCGCCTTTTAGACTGTTGTTCGAAAGAGCTGCAGCAAATCCGACTTTGCCGTAAAGTTTGTTAGGAATAAAATCTTTGTAAAAGTTGAGGAATCCCGCTGTGACACCAAGACCCATGTTGGAAATGTCGTGCACTGCCGAATAGTATCTGTTAACGACCTGAGGATCGGGGAAAAGAAGGAAGGCTCTGTGATTGGAATAGATTCCAACGGGTGAACCGTAAACATTTCCGGTAATTACAGATGAAAGAGTTCCATCAGCTACTCCGTTTGCATCTCCCGAAGTGTACAATGCCTCGAAAGAAACTTTATCGTTGGCTGTCATACCATATTTGTACTGAACTGATGCATTTGCAGAGAAGCCAAAAATATCTGATATTTTGCCATTGGAACTTCCAACAGTATCAAGGATACCAAAATTTGACATAAAGAATCCGTCGATCCACCAGCGGGAAGCTAAAAAGTCGCGGTTCCATGCGAAATGACCACCGAGCCAGCCAATGTGTCCCTCATATTTTTGATTTACACCGGGGAATTTTACTCTGGTTGCACCATTGTAATCAGCGAGAGCAGAGTTCAATCCTTGGCCAAGAATCGATATGCCACCACCGCCTTTGCCCTTATCATAAACATACCAGGCGTCTATTCCTGCTTCAATCAATGGAGAAGGGTGCCAGAGGAAATCGATCATCCAGAGGATGACATCATCATCTTTGCTTATCTCATTTTCCCAAAGCTGGAACATTCCAAGTCTTAGTTTTGTCGATGGTGAAGGGTCGATGTAAGATGAAATACCAACACCCTGTGTTCCCCAGTAAGATAGTTTATATGCACTCGTTTGTGCAGTCGTGAGCGTATTAATATTCGGGTCTCTGACATTATCAAAAATGCGTTGCATTCCGATTACTACATTCCAGTTGGCATCTTCGGGTCTTAGCTCGACATTAGCCATGAGAGTCTGGAGGTTGATCTGTCCGCCGTTTATAGCTCCACCACGATTGTTGCCGACACCGTAAGCCTGGTCACCCCAGGTATAATCAATTTTAAATAAAGCACGGAAAGTGGCGTAATCATCTAGTATTTGCGGTTTGTAGATGAACATGGGAACAAATCTTTGTTCGAAATACCATGTTGTCTGCGGAATCGTGAATGTTGAGTTTTGACCGAAAAGTCTTCCGATAACCTGCCCCTGAAGAACATCATTGGTTGGAGATACATTTCCTGATGTCATTCGTGTAAACGAATATCCGATAAACTGGAATTCACGGGGAGGTTTTTCTTCGAGTCTGGTGTCCTGTGCAAAAGCAATCAGCGGTATCGCCAGGGCGAGAATAAGAAGTCTGATTTGTTTCATTGTTTCTCCGGCATGGAACGGGGTGACCGGGGTCGGACACTTTTCCGACCCCGTTACGCCCGTGTTCAGGAATTTTTGTTTAGTTTTTTACATATTTTTGGATCCAGGTAACACCAAGAGCGAAGCCGTTATATTTGGTGCTGCCAAATCCTTCTGCTGCTGTTGGAGCTGTGAAACCTGTGATCGCAGGGGTGGTCTGAATAACTTCATACCAAAGTCCTGCTGTATTTACGCGGTAGATACCTGTGGATGTAAGAGCTGATGGAACAGTCTGGTTCAGGGTTATTTCTCTGATTGACATATCTGCAACTGCTTTTGTTGAGTATGTACCTTCAAATGTAACCTGTACATTCGAAGAGTCAGTTGAGATTACTTTATAGGTGCCGTTTGCATTGAAAGTGGCGTCAATTTTTTTGGTTTTGGAAACTGTTTTAAGTCCCGGAGCCACATTAGCGCCATCTGAAAGCCATGTTCCAATAAGTGGTTCGGTTTTTGGAGCCTGTGGAACATATTTCTGTGTCCATGTTGCACCAAGTTTAATACCGTTGTACTTTGTTGATCCGAATCCTTCGGCTGCAGTTGGAGCTGTGAAACCTGTAATTGCAGGATTTGTCTGAATTACTTCATAAGTAAGGTTGCCGCTTGTGCTAACTTCAAAAATACCTGTTGAGGTAAGTGAAGTTGGAACTGTCTGGGAGAGTGTGATGGTCTTTATGGTCGAACCGGTATTATCCGTATAAGTCCATGTACCTTCGAATGTTACCTGTACATTTGAAGAGTCGGTTGAAACCACTTTGTAGGTTTTGTTGGTGTTGAAGGTGGCTACAACTCTTTTTGTTTTTGAAACAGAAACGAGGCCTGGTGCCACATCGGTACCCTCAGAGACCCAGGTTCCAACAAGCGGGTCAACGGTTGGTGTCGGTGGTACTACCGGGTTTTCGTCTTTGTTGCAACCTGTCAGCACGATTGCGAGGAAAAGGATTGAGAGTGAAAAGAGCTTTTTCATGTTTTTCTCCGGTTATTTTTGGTTGGTTAATTGTTGTCGGTTTATTTTCCCTGCCTCGTTTTTTGGGAGAGCCTGGAGGAATTCAATGTGTTTAGGAATTTTATATTTTGCAAGTCCCTCTTTGCAAAAGTGGATTATCTCTTCGGAATTTAAATTATGATCCTGATTTAGCACGATGAAGGCTTTCCCTGTTTCACCCCATTTTTCATCCGGCACTCCGATAACGGCACATTCTTTTATTGCAGGATTCTGATAAAGATATTTTTCAACTTCTGATGGATATACATTCTCACCACCACTTATATACATGTTTTTCTTCCGGTCAACCACGAAAAAGAATCCGTCGGAGTCTTTTAACAGAATATCACCTGTATGAAACCATCCATCAGTGATTGCCTCGGCGGTTTGCTTCGGTTTCCGCCAGTAGCCTTGTGTAACAACGGGTGATTTCAACCACAACTCGCCGGGAGTATCAACAGGGAGTTCATTTCCATTTTCATCAACTATTTTTGCCTGAATGTATGTATTTGGAAATCCTATTGAACCTTTTTTACTTATCGCATGATCGTGATGTAGTGAAAAACAATTTGGACCTACTTCAGTTAGTCCGAAACCCTGTCTGATCGGAATCCCTTTTTTGTGCCAAAGATTTATGAGAGGAATCGGCATCGGCGCACCGCCAACAATGGCAAATCTCACTGAACTCAGGTCAGTTTCCTCGAAGCGTGGAGAATCAGATAACATCTGAAGCATTGTCGGAACACCAAAAAGAAGAGTTGTCTTTTCCTTCTCCATCAGATCGAGAATAGTATCAGGTTCGAAAGAATTTAATAATGTATGTGATCCACCGACAAAAAGGAACGGAGTTAGGAGAACATTCCACCCGCCGGTATGGAAAAACGGAGCGTAGCTTTGTGTATGATCCGTATGCGTCAGATTTAACCGCAGGACAGTATTAACCGCATTCCAGAAAAGTTGTTTATTTGTGATTATGACTCCTTTTGAAAGGCCGGTTGTACCGGCTGTATAAAGGATCATTACCGGGTCTTCAAAGTCAGCAACATTTTTGAACTGCAATTTTGTATCTGAAAATTCAGCCGTCAAAAATGTGTTTATGCTTTCCATTTCAATTTTATGTGGAATCGGTTCGAGAGTCGTAAGTGCTTTTACTTCACCGGAAAAAACCGACTCATGGATAAAAACCGATGGTTCCGCATCGTAAATAAGAGTATCAAGCTCTCTCGGAGTAAGTCTGAAATTTAACGGAACGAGTATCATTCCGGCTTTTACACAGGCAACAAAAAGCAGTATAAATTCTGCTCTGTTTTTCGAGTAAACAGCGATCCTGTCTCCTTTTTCGAGTTTGAGATCATAAATGAACCAGTTGGCAAGTGCGTTTGCACGACAGTTGAAATCGTAGTAGTTCCATTCCTTCCCTGTCGAATGCTCCCTAAGGAAAAATTTATCGGGCGAATATGTTGCCCATTTACCGCACCAGTCGGTTTCCAAAAACTCTTTCATTTCTTTCCTCCCGGCAATTTTTGAAACAAAAGTGCTAGCAAACATGAAATAATAATCGCTACAGCAGCAGCCACTCCCGGATTCTCTCCTGTGGCAACAGTGAATGGAACAGCAATCTTGCCATAATACATTGTAAAATGAACTGCGACTGCTGCCACAGATGCAACCATCACACCGGTTCTGTTAACACTTTTGACAAACATACCGAAAATAATTGGCACGAATGCCGCTGAAAAATAAGCATAGACGCCATTTTGTGCAAAAATGGCAACACTCAATTTCGGGTTGACAAGCTGATCATAGGTCAGTAATATTGATACTACTGCAAGTATTGCTATTACTCCCCTGTTTATGAGAATCATCTTTCTTTGGTCAGGCTCCGACTTAAAGTATTTGTCGATCACAAAAGGTTTCAGAATATCCTGTGTTATAGTGCTTGAGAGTGATTGAATAAGACCCTCAAGTGTGGAAATTCCCGCAGAAATCAATCCCAAAACCACAAAGAGGGAGACAAAAACAGGGAAAACCGTTACCACATATGCAGGAATTATGCCGTCGGTCTTAAGGGCGATCTCTCCTGCTTTCAGATCCGGGAACTGTAACCGGGCGTAAAGTCCGACAAATACAACGAGGAAAAATATCCCCTGGGCAATTGCACCACTTATAAGATAAGATTTCACGCCCTTAGGATCTTTTATCAAGAGCGATTTTGTGATTATATGGGGTTGGCACACTATAGCTGCCCCGATCACAATCTGTGCGATAAATATCTCGAAGAAATCCCTGAAAAGAAAGCTTGACTCGTTATAAACCTGAACCAGTCTTCCGTCAATACTTCCTAGTTTATCTATGAAACCGCTTATTCCATCATTGAAATAGTGATACCCTGATCCAAGCATGATAAATGCCACAAAGAGCATTATTATTGCCTGAACTGTGTTGGTATAGACCATTGAATTGGCGCCACCAAACATCATATAACCAAACACAAATATTACTGTTCCAATGAGAACATATATTTCGGGTACATCAAGTGTTTTCGCAATCACTTTTGTGAGTCCGACTGCTATCAGCACAATAAAAGTCAGGAGCAGAAGTGATAAAACTGCAAAATAGAGTCCGAATCCCTTGCTTTCATACTTCTTACCCATCCACTGTGCGAGTGTGCCCGCCTTAACTGAGGAGCCGAATTTTCTAAATCCAATCGTCAGGACAATCAGCGAAATTATAGCAGCCGCCGGATAAACCAGTCCGTAAGAAATAAATCCGCTGATTCCGTATGTAGCCACAAGACCGGGATTAATAACGAAAGTAGCAGCGCTTGTCATCGAGGCAGCAAGTGCAAATCCGACAGTCCATGGAGGGAAATTTACACTTCCAACTGCATAGTCATCCATCGATTTGACTTTGAGCGCACCTCTGATTACAAAGAAAAGAGTCACAGCGATATAAGCCGATATTAAAACCCAACCCGCAGTTACAAGTTCACTTGAGGCAAGTCCCATTTCGTTTCTCCTTTAGAATTTTACCAAAGCTGACGCAAATGCAAGACCGCCACCTGAGCCAACGAACATCAGATAGTCGCCCCTTTTAATTCTGCCCGACTTGTACGCTTCATTTAAAGCCATCGGAATACATGCAGAACCGGTATAGCCGTAGGTTGACATTATAACTTCACCTTTGTCCCGCGGTACTCCAAGATTGTCGAGTGTCTGCCAGATTGAATTGATATTGATCTGAGTAAAGAAATATCTGTCAACTTTATCCGCAGAAATTCCTTCCTTTTGACACGCTTTTAAAACCATCTTTGTCCAGATTTCAGGATTCAGCTCTTTTGGGAATTTTTTCACAAATTTAAGCAGGTGATCCTTTTTTTCCAGTACTTCAGCAGTTAAGGGATATTTAGTTCCACCGGCATAAATTCCCATCCACTCGTTGTATTGCCCGTCAGAGAAAAGTTCTCCGTTAAGGAAACCTTCACCATCGTTTGAAGATGTCAGGACAACCGCTCCGGCACCATCGGCAAAAAGGGTTACAGTTTTTTTATCATGTAAATCAAGGAATTTACTCATTGCATACCCGCCAATCACAAGAACGGTATTGCAATCCGGGTCCCCGGCAACAAATTTTGCTGCAGTATTTAAAGCTGTAACAAAACCCGCACAAGCGGTATTAATGTCAAATGTTCCGGCATTGACGGCACCAATTCTGTGTTGAATGATTGATGCTGTGGACGGTGACACGAATTCGGGAGTGTCTGTCGCAATTATTATCAGATTAATATCAGCCGGTGAAATCCCGGCATCCTTGATAGCTTCCACAGCCGCTTTTTCGCAAAGATCGGCTGTGGATTCATTCTCCGAACACCATCTGCGTTCTCTGATCGTAAGGTTTTCTCTCAACCAGGTGTCGACATCTTCTCCGAGAATATCGTTGAAAAATTGATTCGTCACCACTTTTTCCGGTGCAAAGGCACCAATACCTGCAATTCTGGCTTTTCTGATCATCTTCTTACATCACCAGTCCACCGTCGACACTAAGGACGGTTCCATTTACATAATTGGATTCATTAGAAGCGAGGAAAAGATATGCGTTTGCAATATCTTCAGGGGCACCAAGCCTTCCGAGTGGAGTTTTTTCAACAAGCATGTTAATTACTTTTTCAGGAATTGTACCTACCATTTCGGTGGCGATGAATCCGGGAGCTACAGCATTAACACATATTCCTTTTCTGCCAAGCTCTCTTGCCCAGACTTTTGTCATCCCGATAACACCCGATTTTGTAGCTACATAGTTTGTCTGACCAAAATTTCCGTACAGACCGACAACAGACGAAGTGTTGATGATTTTGCCGGATCCTTTTTCAATCATTACATTCATTACTGACTTTGTACAGTTGAAAACACCGGTCAAATTTACATCAATTACCATTTTCCACTGTTCTGGGGTCATTTTGGCGAGACTCGCATCACGGGTGATTCCGGCATTGTTCACAAGGATGTCAATGGTCCCGAGAGTCTCAACTGTTTTTGCAGCAGCTTCGGTTGTTGACTTGAAGTCTGTCACATCCACCTTTACAAACAGAGCCTTTTTACCCTCATTCGTAAGGGAAGACACAAGTTCATTTCCAAGTTCTTCATTTACATCCCAGATTGCAACGGCTGCGCCTTCTTCAGCAAATCTCAGAACTGCTGCTTTCCCGATGCCTCTTGCACCACCGGTGACGATTGCAACTTTGTTTTCAAGTCTTTTCATATTTTTTAATCTCCATTTTTATCGTTTGAAAAATTTAAAACGAAAAGAGCGCAACCTTCCCTGAATATTTTTCATTTAATATTCAGAGTAAAGTCTTTTTCTCTCCTCTTCCCACTCGGTTTGAAAATTCAAATAATGAATTTCCATTAATTTGTAGAATCTCTCCATCTCTTCAAGCCGTCTAGCGGTAACACTGTTTTTCTCGAGATCGGCATCCTTTGCCATTTCTCTCAATATGCCGGCAATTCTTGTATTATTCCGGATGAGATCAAAATTATTAAGAAACGCATTCTCGAAAATTTCGGGCTCTATCTCGTAATAATCTTTCCTGTTGTTCTCAGCTACCCATGCTTTTCTAATCAGCTTTTTGTCACGGAGTCTTCTGAGAATCTGGCTGACGGGACCCTTGCTCCTCCCAAGTTGCTCGCAAATATCGTCGAGAGAAACAGGTTGCGGACTGAATATCAACAACGCCACTATATGACCCATCAGCTTGTTCAAGCCGAAAGCCTTGTAGGCATCGCCGAAGCGACGAATCATATCATTTTTTATCTGTTCGTTTTCTATCATTGGGTTTTTAACATTTCAAAAATTTGAAACGATTAAAATTAAGCAAAAGATAATTCATGTGCAAGAAAAAAATCAGACGATGTACTTTTTTATCGTATGGATGAGACTGTCACGCTTAAACGGCTTGGCAATATAGTCGGTGCACCCCTCACTCAGGAAAATTTCCCTGTCACCCGGCATCGCAAATGCTGTTATTGCAACGATTGGCAAAAGAGCAAACCGGGGCATTTTACGAATAAGTCTTGTAAGTTCCACGCCATCCAGACCTTCCCTGAGGTTTATATCCATGAGGATGGCAGCAAATTTTTCATCCCCTTCCAAAAGTTTTAATGCCTCTTCTCCATTTCTGGCATGCTGTACTTTACAAATTTTTGCAAGATGCATCGACACTATTTCAAAAGGTGTATCTTCATCATCAACATACAGAAGTGTAGCCAACTTGTCGGAAGAAACCGTTAATTCCTCAACTGAAGTGCGGGTTACTGTTTTTCTTTTTTTGGTCGAGGTTGACTTCGGTAATTTCAACAGAAATGTCGTCCCAATATTTTCTTTGCTTTCAACTCGAATTTTCACTCCGAGGAGATCACAAAGTTTCTTTGTTATGGTCAAGCCGAGGCCTGTTCCTTCAAAATTACGCCCCATCCCCTCACTAACCTGTCTGAATTCCTGCCAGATCAGATTCAGATTTTCCGGTTTTATCCCGATTCCGGTGTCTGCTATTGCAATCTCCACAAATTCTGTTTCATCCTCCTCCAAAACAGAAATTGAAATGGTCACACTTCCATTCAGTGTATATTTAAGAGCATTGCTGATTATATTGTTAAATATTTGAAAGAATGCTCTCTCATCCGAGTAGACTGTTACCTGTTTGTGATCAGATTTTAACTCTACTGACAGGTTCTTTTTCTTTGCAGTTTTATCGTTCAGTCTGATTACCTCTTGTGCAAGGGTCAACAGATCAAAATCGAACAAATCGAAAGATTGCTTTTCCGCTTCAAGTCTTGAATAATCAAGAATCAAATTCAGAGTCTCGATTAATCTTTGAGCTCCCGAATTTATGATTTTTGCCATCTCGAGAATTTCAGAGTCCGTGGCAACTTCTTCCAGAATCTCAGCATATCCAAGTATACCTATCATTGGAGTCCTGAGCTCGTGGCTCATGTTAGCCATCAAATTGGCTTTGATTCTGCTCAGCTCCTCTCCTTTTATTTGTGCATACTTTATTGTCGACTCGATCAGTTTTTTGTCGGTAAGATCGATTCCAATTCCGATCAGGAGACCGCTCGACACCCGGATGTTTGACCAGATTGAATCAAGATATCCACCGTCATGTTTTCTCACACGGAATTCTTCCCATGCGATTTCTGCCCGAAGCATATAATCAGCAGCCCGTTGTCTTTCTCCTTCGTCGGGATATGCCTCCTCCATCAGATTAATCCTGTTGATCAGATCGTTCGAATAACCCGTCTTCTTTTCGAACTCGGCATTGACCATTGTTACATTAGTTTTCGGGTCAAACCGGGTAATCATAACTGGAATAGTGTTGATTATCCTCTCAAACAGCTCCTTCTGTGCTGCGAGTTGCTGCTCGTCTTCTTTTCGGATTCTCTCGCTCTCTACATGTTTGAGCACAAAGGAAATATCACCCGATATCTCATTTATCAGGTCTATCTCACTTTTATCAAAAAATCCGGGCTCTTTCGAGAAGAGTTGAAGAATAAATCTTACTTCTTCATTAACTACCACCGGGAAAATACCAAGGGAACGGAGTTCATACTGATTGATGACAGAATTTTTGATCGAATTAAAAATCAATTGCTTCTTGTGAGTAAGAATATTCTCTCTCACCATGGGTTCATCAAGGTAAAGAAACAGATCGGATTCAGGGATCCTTTTTTGATCATTACCAAAAACAAATTTTTCCGGTTCTGCTGTCTTGAAATGACAGGGACACAGGAGAAGGGTTACAAGATCAAATTCGGCAGTTTCAAGGAAAATGGAACCAATCGTTTGTATCAGAACCGTTTCCTCTTCGATAGTCATCAGGCTTCTGTTTACCATGCTCAGAACTCTGTATAACCTGTTAAGCTTCTCAAGCTCATTTTCGTATCGAATCAGATGAGAAACATCTCTAATCGAGCAAAGGTATGACTGTCTTTGATCAAATTCGATCGGAGTGACCCTTAATTCACAGGTTTTAATTTCATTGGTACCGGTCAATATATTGATTATTGATTTGGTGCCTGCTACCGCCGGGAATCCGAATTCTTTTCCAAGCAGTGAGGTTTTCAACCTGAACATCTCCTCAGCAGCCGGATTTGAAAAGATGATAATCCCCTCCTGATTGACCACAAGCATCGGATCAGGATTTTGCTGAATTACCTTGTTTAGTTTTGCTTCCGACTTTTTGACCAGATTCAGAGCCATCACATGATCGGCGTAAACCTGGAATTGTGCGAGAAAAAGTTTGGAGGGGAGCGGACGCGTTAGATACGCATCGGCGCCCGATTCAAGTCCTTTGACCTGATGGTCACTTTCTTTAAGGTATGCGGTTATCAGTATTACAAATATATTACTGGTAAGGGTATCCGCTTTGAGGATTTTGAGGAGTTCTATGCCGGAGAGATCAGGCATTTCGATGTCAAGCAATATGATATCAGGAAAGATGCTCTGAGCCATCCTCAGACCATCTTTTCCCCCAACCGCAGTGAATGTTCTAAATCCGGCCTTCTTGAGAATATATTCCTGACTCTGAATTAAATCGGGATTATCGTCAACAATAAGTACTGAGATAGTTTCGTTCTTCATTTTCTCTTTTAATTTCAATTTACACTTTTATTTCAAGTCCAAGCAATACTCTTTGAGTATCAGTGAGATCACCAACAATTCTTCTTACCGGAAGAGGAAGAATTTTTATCAATGTCGTGGTTGCGAGCACCTGATCCTGCACGGCAAGTTCAGGACTGTCCAGAACATCTATAATAAGAAGTTCATAGTCATCATTTAAATTTGATTTACAAAGGCTTTTCAGATTTGACACCGCCTGTTCCGAGCGGGCAGTTTTACCTGTTATATAGAGTTTTAGTTGATATTTCCTCATTTATTCCTCCGCCAGGGGTAATTCCACGGTAAAAGTTGTCCCCGCTCCCACTTCACTTTCCACCGTAATTGTCCCGCCGTGACCGTCAACGATTTTCTTAACGATCATCAAACCCAGTCCGGTACTTTTTTCACCACCTGTACTTTTTACACTCGTCTTGGCAAATGGTTTGAAAAGTTTTATAATTTCATTCGAGGGAATCCCCTGCCCCTGATCTTTTACCACCAGCCTCGCCTTTTTCAGGTCTTTCATGATGGCAACAACTGTGGTGGTGTTTTGGTATGAGTATTTTACAGCGTTTGTTAAAAGGTTGGTGATGACCTGATCTATCTTGTTCAGATCGGCGTATAGTGGAAGTGATTCCTCCGAAGAGACAAAATTTATGAAGATATTCTTCTTTTCTGCAAGCGATTTATTAAGGGTAACTGCATCCCTCACGAGTTGTACAAGATCAAACCGTGTCTTGTTCAGATTCATTTGTCCGGACTCTATGCTGGAGATATCCAGCAACTCAGTCACCATGTTTAGCATGAACTTTGACAAAGAATCAATTTTTTCCAAAAAACTGACTGCCTCTTCCGAAAGTTTTTCCTTCTCCTCCAGTATAAACTCTGAAAGATTCATTATAACCCCGAGCGGATTTCGTAAATCGTGAGCCGCCATCCCCAAAAACTGATTTTTTAGTTTGTTCAGAGCCTCAAGTTCATGATTTTTTTTAGCCAGTTCTCTTTGAATATTAACCAGATCGTTATTCACCCGGCTTAGTTCTTCATAAAGGACTGTCTCGATTACCCGTTCTTTTTTATCCTCAGGGGCCATCTGTGCTTTAAACAACTGACGGAGCATATTGGTCTGGTCATTATTTATCGACATCATCTGAGACATCATGTCATCAAAGTTTGCCCTGTGATTTGTTCCCAGAATTATGATTTTGTTGTCGATCTTGACCGAATTGAAAAAGAACTTTGCTGTTTTTTCACCACTGATAATGGAGAGTTGTTTACTGAAGGATGCACCAACGGATTTGGTTTCAACGAAGAACTCCAGGACTTTCGCGATATCTTCGTTTGAAAATATTTCGATTAAAAGCCGGTCAATAAAACGGTTGTTTTCAAGTCCGGTATTGTTTATCTCTACCGATAAAACCCGTCCGGAAATATCACAAGTGAGTACAAGTCCGGTATTTTCCATAATGTCTGTTTCTATTAGTTCAGAATAAAGCCGTTAGCTAATTCGATGGCACCTTTTGCATCTTCTGCGAAACCGTCGGCACCTATTTCTTTCCAAAGGTTTTTTGCGATCTTAAACGGATACCCACCGACAAGTACCTTGATATTCTCAAAACCGGGGGTGTTTTTTACTTTGGAAATAAAACTTTCAACATCTTTAATATGATAGGTCATGGTGGCAGAAATTGCCAGCACTTTGGCATTGTGGTTCTCGAGAGCTCTGAGAATACTGTCAACCGGGGTATTCGCTCCGAAATAGTAACTGCTCCACCCCTCCATTTCAAAAAAATCGGCTACCATCCTCGCACCTATCTCGTGCAATTCATTCGCGACACAACTGACAACGATATTTCTGTTTACCGAGTTGTCATAGTTGAAAAGAAAAGGGTAAAGCTGTGACATTATAAGTTGGGTCGCTGCTGTAACAAAATGCTCATGGGCAACGGTAATTTTGCCCCTCTGCCAAAGCAGTCCTGTCTCCAGCATCGCCGGTTGAAAAACATTAAGATAAATATCCTTGATCGGTGTGCCCGAATGATACATGTTCATAACAATGTTCATCGCCGATCTTCTGTCCCCTTTTAAGAGATAGTCGAGATATTCAGCAGCATTTTCCCTAAGAGGATTTTCCTCATCAAAATAGCTGTAATCAGCGGGCGAATTCTCTCTAAATGCAGCAACACCCTGGTCGAAAACTGTCGCTGTCACAAGAAATTCCTCCTCTGAAAGAAATTTCCTCAAATTATCCCGCACCAGGTCGAAGAACCGATAAAACTCGTCGTTTACAATATTTAGAGAGGAAAAAAAGATTTTTGCCCATCTCATGTATTCGATAAACAATTCGGGCTGCGAAAGTCTGACAGCTTCTGCAAGATAGCTGAGCTTGTATTCGCAATCCTGCAGATAGAGATCGATGTGTCTCTGAGTGTAGCTTTTCTTGAACGATGGGGAGACTTCAAAATGGTTGTCCAATACCATCCGGGAAATCATTTTTTTGTTTCCCTCAAGCTTCCTGCCGATTAAATTCGATTTTTCCTTCATAACGGGTTACTCATTCTGATTAATTGATACAGGATACTCGGCATAAAAAGTTGTGCCCTTTTCATTGGAAGATTCAAAATAGACTTTTCCCTGCAAATACTTTTCAGAGAGAAGTTTCATGCTGTAAGTCCCAAGTCCTCTTCCTTTTCCCTTGCTCGAAAAAGAACGGTTAAAAATTTGAAGTTGAACGATACTCGGCATAAAGGAATGATTATTCACAGAGAAAATAATTTTGCCCTCTTTTTCCACACACGACACCGTTATTACAGAACCGACGGGATCTGCTTCAAGGGCATTCTTTACCATGTTTCCAAGAACTCTCCCAAGCAGGCTTCGGTCGTTTACTATTTCAATATCTGTCACTTCTCCCGGAACGAGTGATTTCCCTTCTGCGACAACATGATTTTTGTAAAGCTCGATTGTCTCGTGAACCATCCTGGCACTGCTGAATGTTGCGGGACGGATATCGAGTTGCCCACCTTCAGCAGCTATAAGCTGTTTTTGAGCCTGTATTTCTTCGATAAGACGATTGGATAATTCTTCGATGCTTTCACTGAAGATTTCGAGTTCATCAGGTTCCGCTTCCCGGAGAATCTGGGTGTAACCTAAAATACCACCTGCAGTGTTGAGAATGTCGTGGAAGAAAATTCTTTCGAGAGCCTGACGCCTCTTTTCGTTGGAAATGTCGGCAACGGTAAATACTGTGAAATCCTCTCCTTCAAGTGAGAGTCGAGTCGATTTCACACGCAAGTCAAGCGCGGTACACCCGTCACCTTGAATGATCCTGCATTCCTGAACATCTTCATACTGCCCGCTTTGTGAATTGAGAATGGATATCACCGCTCCGCAGGTTTTACAAAATTCTGATGTTCCACATCCGGCTTCATTCTCGAAGGCATGCTGGCAGTTTATAGCCTCACCGGGTCTGAATCCCCGTTTTAGAAAATCGTCTTCAGCGGCAAGATAATTCAGCAGGCTCTTGTTGGCAAAAACTATCTCCCGTTCTTTGTTTAATATCATGACAAATTCAGGAATTGCGTGTAAGACGGAAGTTATGTCTGAATGAGACTCAATTTTATTAATTTGAGCCAGAAGAATATGTTCAGGGGTCCGTTCGGGAGGTGCGAACGATGTTTTGAGTGCGGTACTCATAGTTGTCTCGTTATTTAAATTATCTCTACTTCAAGTTAAAATAATTTTAACTAATATTCAAGAAAATTCAGAGACTACAAGTATTTTTTTACCTTTTCCGCCGCCGGTTTTGAGTTTTTAAAGCAATCACCTATCGAAATGCCTTCCCTGAAATTTCCGGAGAATAAGAGCCCTGGATTTTCTGCTTCAATTTTGTTGAAATAAATATCGTGCAGGTAATAACCAAGGTTATACTGCGGTATCGCCCTGTCCCACATCCTTGATTTGGAAAAAACAGGTTCACCTGAAATTTTCATGATGTGGCGCAATTCCTCAATCACTTTCGATTCGATTTCGTTGCCAAAACGACGGAACACATCGAAGTTCTTGGCACCACCGATAAAAACAGTGAAGGCGGCAAGATTCGAGTTACACCTGTTTTCAAAAATTACGGAACTCCAGATCGCACCGAGGAAAATTTTCTTTTCCTTGCTTGGAATCAAAAAACCAAACCCGTCAAGAGGTGTTCTGATTTCGCTCTTTTTGAAGGCGACGAAGAGTACTTTTACAGGAGGATGGTAGATTTCTTTGAAATGTGATGAAAGTTCCCGGTCAAAATCTGCAAACACATCTGCCGAGACATGTGCAGGAAGTGTCGAGAGAAGTATGTCGCACTTGATCGTGTGAGGAGTACCGTTCTTCTCATATGTAACGGAATATCCATCCCCCTCCCTGGTCACCTTGGAAACTTTACAATTGTAGTGAATTCTGTCAGGAAATTGTGCAGCTATTGTGTCAGGAAGAATCCCCATCCCCGACCGGAACGAAAACATTTTCGCACTCTGTTTCGACTCCTCATTGCGGGCTTTTGCCTGTTTACGCTCTTTTGCGCCTTTTATCACGCCCTTTATCAGTCCGCCGTATAACTCCTCTAAACGGTAGAGTTTTGGAAAGGCTGATTTCACACTCAGTTTCTCGGCGTCTCCTGCAAAAACACCAGAAACGAAGGGATCGATCGCATAATCAAGAAATTCCCTTCCGAGTCTTCTCGTTACAAATTCGGCGAGACTCTGATTGTATCCATCCTTCGATTTTCCAACAAACGGTTCTTTCATCACTCTGATTTTTGCCATTGGTGAGAAGAGCCTCGTTTTAAGGAAAGCACCCGGACTTGTTGGCAACGACATCAGTTCATCATTTTTAAGGATGTACCTTTTGTTCGAAGTCTCACTTGCGTAAATCATCTCATCATCGAGCCCAAGCTGGCTGACCATTTCACGAATGTAGGGGGAAGTTTCGAGTCCGCTGTTGGGACCAAAATCCATCAGGAAGCCATTTTCCTTTTCAGTCCTTATACTTCCGCCCGGTTTATCACCCGCTTCGAGTATCGTGAAATCCACTCTATCACGAAACAACCAGTGAGCTGCTGTAAGCCCAGAAATTCCTGCGCCAAGTATTACAATATTTTTCATATCAGGGGTTCAATATTTCTTTTTTTCCGGTAAGTTCAGATGAAACAAGCTCAGCAAGACCTTCCACGAAAGTTTTTGAGTCGTTCAATCCTGTCATTACTATGTAATTTTCAATTTTAGCCTCTTCAGCATTATGCCGGTACTCGATGTCCAGTTCGAATGATGTCTCAACATGATCGGAGACAAAACTTATCGGGACAACAAGCACATCCTTCACTCCCTTGCTTCCAAGTTCCATTAGTTTGTCGTCAGTCGCCGGTTCCAGCCATTTTACGGGACCTACCTTACTCTGAAACGAAAGATGATACATGTGGGAATAACTGCGCAGTTTCATCACCGTCTCCATGGTGTTTCGAATTTCACCGCTGTACGGGTCACCTTTTTTTACGAGACTGACGGGGGTGCCGTGTGCACTGAAAAGAATATTCACCATATTCCTTCGTTCTTCTGGAAATTTGAGAAGACACTCATCGATTCGCTCATTAATGGCTTTCACATAAAGAGGCTGGTTGTAGTAGTTTCTGATATAAGCAACCCGGGACATGTCGCCCTTGTACACCCGTTTCCACTCATTGAATGATGAACCGGTTGTCGTGATGGAGTAATGCGGGTAGAGGGGAAGCAGTATAACCTTGTCATAGTTTCCTGCAGCAACTTTTTGTGCTGTCTCTGCCGTCAGTGGATTCCAGTAACGCATTGCAGTGAACACATCTATCGAAAAAGATAATTCTCCTTCTTTAGTAGAATGAAGTTCCCTCAGCCTCGCTTCGAGCATCGATCTTTGAAGTTCTGTCCACTCGTTTATAGGTGACTTTCCACCGATCAAATGGTACTCTTCCGCAACCTTTGGGGCTCTCCTCTTCGAAATAATCTTTGCGAAAAGCTTCTGCCCAAAAGGAAGATTGAATATATCGGGATCGCTAAACAGATTGCGAAGAAACGGTTCTATCGCATCCATGGAGTCGGGACCACCCAGATTCATTATTACAACAGCTATCTTGTTCATATTTTTCAGTTCCTGATCACTTTCATCAATGTATTTGCTTATACCGTCCTTGAATATCTTCCCTGGTCTTCTTTTCGTTCGATGAAACCGTCAAATTTCATGGCAATGTTTCTAATAAGGAGTCTGCCTTTGTTCGAAACCTGAAGTCCGTCATCATTAATTGTGAGGAGACCATCCTCTTCCATCCCTTTCAGGTTTTGAAGTGAGGAGGCAAAATACTCTTTGAAATTTATTTTGAATTCCTTTTCAAAGTTTGAAAACTGCAGTTCAAAGTCACACATCACTTTTGTAATGACTTCCCTTCTCAGGAGGTCGTCGTCTGTCAGATAGATGCCTTTGTGAACAGGCAGTTTTTCATCATTCAAAGCATCAAAATATTCTTTTTCCTTCTTGAGGTTCTGGGCATACACCCTTCCGATCTGACTGATGCTTGTAATTCCAAATGCATAAAGATCGGCACCGGCATTGGTACTGTATCCCTGGAAATTTCTGTGAAGCTTTTTGTCTCTCAGTGCAACTACCATCTCGTCTGTTGGCTTGGCAAAGTGATCCATTCCAATAAACACATAACCGGCTTTCACAAGTTCTTCAATGGTCTGTTGTAGTATCTCAAGTTTTACTTCCGGTTTCGGGAGATCTTCCTGCTTTATGAGACCCATGTGTTTTTTCATCCAGGGGACATGTGCATAGTTGAAAACGGCGATTCTGTCGGGAGAAATGTCTATGACCGCCCTGACAGTCTTGAGAAAATCTTCTTTGGTCTGAAACGGGAGACCGTAAATCAGATCAAGGTTGATGCTTGAAAATCCAAGCTCTCTCACCCAGTCAACTACCTGCCGCGTCATGCTTTCAGGTTGAATCCTGTTAACGGCTTTCTGTACTTCGGGAGTGAAATCCTGTACCCCCATTGAAATCCTGTTGAAACCACCGCTTCTTAACGCCTCGAGGTGGGCTCTCTCAAGTCCTCTCGGGTCAATCTCACATCCGGCTTCGATTGAAGGATCAATCTTGAAAGAAGTATTAATGTAGGAAACGAGGTCAAATATTTCATCGGGATCCAGATGTGTTGGTGTCCCACCGCCCCAGTGCAACTGGGTCACAGGTCTGTCCACATCGAGATAAGTTCTCAGGAGGTCGATCTCGTTCTTGACATATTTTATGTACTCTTTTATCCTGTCTCTGTTCCGTGTGATAATCATGTTACAACCGCAGAAATAGCAGAGAGTATCGCAGAACGGGAGGTGATAGTAGAGAGAAAGTGGTGGCTTTACCGCCGCAGTATTTGTCTTTACTATCTCATCGAGGTAATTGTCTGCAGTGAATCCCTCATGAAAGTGAGGAGCAGTCGGGTAGCTGGTATAGCGTGGTCCCGGCTGGTCATATTTTTTTATAAGGTCTATGTCAAAATCGAGTTCAAACATTGTAAGTCCAATCAGTTATGATATTTATGGCTGTCGCTCTTAATAAAATCAACAAGAGTCTTAAGATTTTCAGGTTTTACATCCGGAAGAATTCCATGCCCCAGATTGAAGATGTGACGGTGACCTGAATCAAGGGATGCCAGAATTTTATCAGCTTCATCCCTGATGGTTTGTTTGGGTGCGTAAAGAATTGTCGGGTCCATGTTTCCCTGAACAACTGCACGGTCACCGATTTCTCTTTTTACTGCTGCGAGATCAACCGTCCAGTCGAAACTGTAACCATCAGCACCGAGTTCTGCCAGTTTTGAAAAATTATAATTCACTCCCTTGGCAAATACAATTACGGGAGCATGAGGTTTCAACTCATCGACAATTCTTTTGATGTATGGCTTCGAGAATTCTTCAAACTGCGATGGTGAGAGAATGCTTCCCCAGGTGTCAAAAACCTGGACAGCATCGGCTCCCGCGGCAACTTTTGCTTTAAGATATCCAATGATTACATTTGTCAGCATGTCGAGTATCTTGTGGGCTGATTTTCTCTCATTGTAAACAAATTCTTTGATTTTACTGAAGTTCTTGGATCCTTTCCCTTCAACCATGTATGTAAGGAGTGTCCAGGGTGCGCCGGAAAATCCGATAAGGGGTACTCTGCCGTCAAGTTCTTTTACTGTGAGGGAAACAGCATCCATAACATATTTCAGTTTGTCGATCGGGTCGAATTCAGAAATGCGTGCAAGGTCGGCAGAATTTCTTATCGGGCTCGGAAAAACGGGTCCCGTCCCTTCATTCATAATAAATTCAAGCCCCATCGCTTCAGGAATTACAAGAATGTCTGAAAAAATAATTGCAACATCAACCCCGATTATGTCAACAGGCTGAATCGTCACTTCTGCAGCAAGTTCAGGAGTTTTACACATGGTTATGAAATCGGCTTTTTCACGAACAGCGCGATACTCGGGAAGGTATCTTCCTGCCTGCCTCATAACCCATATGGGAGTTCTTTCGGTTTTTTCACCTTTAAGGGTGCGAAGAAAGAGATCATTCTTAAATATTTTCAAATTTATTCTCCAAAATTTTATTTTTCAATTCTATCAGTAAAGTTTCCATGGTATAGACGGAGGGAACAAGAAAAACCGTATATCCGCTCTTTTCTATTACTTCGGCAGTCACATCCCCTATTGCACAGGCAGGGTACAGTTTCAGTGCCTGATCGGCGAATACACCTAACACCTTCACAAAATTCTTAAAGGTTGAAGGGCTGGTAAAGATCAGGTAGTCGGGCGCAAAATGTGTCAAATATTCCCTGATTGACTGATATTCGTGTTGAAACGGGGGATCGTTTTTATAAACAATCACTCTTTCCACTTCCGCTCCCATCTCTTCCAGATTGTCTGCAAGTGATTCCTTCGAAAGATTACCGACGGGCAAAAGGATCTTTTTATTCCCGATGCTCGCCTTGCCAAAAAATTCCACCAGTCCGTCCGCCGTGAATGTTGCTGGGATTATCACTTCATTTTCGGGAAAATATTCCAAGACCTTTTTTGCAGTTTTTTCTCCAACACAAGCGATGGAAAGAGACTTAAAATCTGACAGGCTTATTCCAAGTTTATCCATTATCTGAATTGTGGAATAAAGTGCATGCACCGAAGTGAAGATTATTATCTCAAACTCCCCCGTTCGGGAAATAGCGTCGAGAGATGTTTCATTGATCACGGGAGTCATTCTAATCAACGGGATGTTTCTTCCATCAAACCCGTGCTTTAGAAAAAGCTCGAGTGTTTCATCAGACTCTGATTCAGCCCTGAAGGAAATAACGAATGGTTTTCTCTCACCCATATTGAAAGCCAATTTCAGGAGATCCTGTCGATTGTGGCAATTATTTCTTTTCCACCATCATCAAACATGTCTTTGGCAAGTCCGATACCGAGTTCCTCAGCTTCATATTTGCTGCCTCTTACATATCCTCTCATCGCCTGAGTACCATCAATCGTTCCGATATACGCCTTAAGGAAAAGTCCGTTAGGTTTTGTGATGGCATGGGCAGCGATCGGCACCTGACATCCTCCTTCAAGCTGACGGAGGAACGCTCTTTCGGCAGAAACCGCGGCAAAGATATTATTATCGTGCAGGCAATCGACTATTTTCATCGATTCTACATCATCTTCACGGGTCTGAAGCCCGAGTGCACCCTGACCGACTGCGGGTAGCATCAAATCAATCGGAATGATCGATGAGATATGTTCTTCAAGTCCGAGTCTCTCAACTCCTGCTCTTGCAAGAATAATTGCATCCCAGTCACTGTCCAGAAACTTTTGAATTCTGGTTGGTACATTCCCTCTTAGCTCGGCAACTTTAAGATCGGGTCTTAAATTAAGAAGCTGACTCCTTCTTCTAAGTGATCCTGTAGCTACAGTTCCGTTTTCAGGAAGTGAATCTATTGTCGTCCCTTTTTTCCGGGCAATCAACACATCGTTTACATCATGTCTTTTTGAAACAGCAGCGAGGGCGAGTCCCTTCGGCATGTTTGTTTCCAGATCCTTCAGAGAGTGTACGGCGAGGTCGACCTGTCCTTCGAGAAGAGCTGTTTCAAGTTCCTTCGTAAAAAGTCCCTTGTCACCAATTTTTGAGAGGGCAACATCGAGAATTTTGTCTCCCTTGGTGTTTATGTGGATAACCTCCACTTCAATACCCGGGTGATGTCTCATCAACTCTGATTTTACATGTTCAGTCTGCCATAAGGCAAGCTTGCTTTGTCTTGTTCCAATTCTAATTTTCATAAAAAAACAGTATCTCTATTTATTAATCTTTTTTGATTTCTTCGTTAATGCCCTGCGGTTCAAACAGACTTGAGATAACCGAAGTGTAGTTCGCCACTTCCTGATAGTTCAGACCGCTTTCCGCCACCTGTCTCAGCCTGATTGTCGGATTATGAAGCAGTCGCCCGACGAGTCTCTTTGTCATGTCATCAAGTTTCTTGAGGTCATCTTCATGAATTTTGTGCCGTATTTTTTCAATCTCTTCCTGTCTGATATCCTCGAAGAAGTCACGGATTTTTTTGATTGTCGGTATTACTTCAAGGGTGTTGTACCAGCTAAAAAGATTCTGCATCTCTTCAATTATAATATTCTCGACGGCAGGAATCTCTTTTTCCCGCCTCTTGATGTTCTGGTCGATTATCTTCCCAAGGGAATCGATATCATTATAAAACACACCGTCAAGTTTTGCAACTGAAGGGTCAATGTCTCTCGGCAGTGCCAGGTCCATCAGACAGACGGGAGTTCCCCTTCTTTTCTTGACAATCGCTTTAACCTCGTCAAGATTTATTATTATTCCGGGAGCGGAGGTAGCAGAAACAATTATATCGAAATTGTGAAGATTCTCCTTGAGGTTTTCGAACGGAACTATTTCACCATAGACTTTTCTTGCGAGTTCCTCGGCACGGGAAAGGGTTCTGTTGGCAATTGCTATTTTCCCAATCCCTTTGTCTTTCAAGTGAACTGCAGCCAGCTCCCCGGTTTCGCCTGCACCTATTACAATGGCTGATTTGTTTTCGAACGAGGAAAAAATCTTTTCGACAACCTGAATCGCTGCATAACTCACTGATACCGCACCTTCACCAATTGCGGTTTCGGATATGCTTCTCTTCCCTACTTTAACAGCGGTATCAAAAATTCTCCGCATTACCGTTCCCGCAAAATTCATGTCAATTGCGAGTTGGAAAGCCTCTTTCATCTGGCCGTGTATCTGACTGTCACCAAGGATCAAAGAATCGATACCCGATGTGACACTAAACAGATGTTTGACTGCGCCGCATGAGAAAAAATTGAGGAAATTCTTGTTCGAGAGCCCGTCCACTTTTTTGAAGTCAAGAAGAGCATCCTGAATTTTTGCTATATTCAGGTCGTTCTCGACGGGTAAACCGAATATCTCAGTACGGTTACAGGTGGATATTACAAATCCGTCAGTAAGATATTCTCTTCTGAGGACATCCATGAACTCGGTTATCTCGTTCTTCGAAAGGTGTAGTGCCTCTCTCTGTTCGATGGATGCTGTATGATGATTTATTGAAGTACCAATCAGGTTCATATTGAATCTCCGGTCAAACCGGGAATAAAATTTTTATTTGTTAAATTGATGGAAACTTGAACCCAGAATACCGGTGATCCCAAGTGCTATGATTGCCGCTACAAAACCGGTGATCGAGTAGATCATGAATTTTTTACCATAAAGTCCGGTCGTAAAACGGGTTACAATTCCGATGCCATAGATGAGCCAAACTGCTCCCGTAGAGAGGAGTTTTGGATCCAGCAGGCTAAAATTCGGGAACGCCACAGGTAACCAGATTGTTCCAATCAGTATGGCGATGGTAAGCAGGGCAAATCCGACAAAAACTGAATTTACCGCAAGTTTTTCGAGCATTTCAAGACTCGGGAGACGGTTGAATATCAACCCGAACTGATTTAACTTGATCTTTTTGTACTGCACCGTAAATAAAATTGCATACACAGCCGAAATGGTTATGGCTGCATATCCAAAAAGTGCCGATATCACATGAAGCCCAAGCAGTCTGTTCTTCAAAACCGCCGGAACATCAATCAGATCCTGTATGAACAGTGACGATATGGTTTGAAAAACGAGCGAAAACAGTATAATAAAAGAACCTGTCGCTCTGATATCTGAGGAAAGTTCTATCAAAAAATAGGAAAAGGCGACCGAACAGGCCAGAACCGTGAATATTTCAAACTTTGTTGTTATCGGCGGATGGTCAAAATGAATGGTCCATAAAAGAAGATATACAGTGTGAATGATCAGAGTTACGAATAAAAATATCCTCTTCACATTGTGCAATACGGGTTTATCTTTGAAAAAATCGACAAGATAAACAAAAAATATCACAGCATATAGGAGCGGAAGAGAATAATTTAGCAGGTGAATGGTCTCAAGCATTGTATGTTTGCCGGGCTTAAAAAATATTTATTTGTACTGACAAATATACGAAAAAAACCTTTTATTTGGGTTTGTTCTTATACTGTCATTTATTAAATTTGTGGACATTTTCTTAAATTATTTTTTTAATTTAGCATCTAAAATAACTTATAATTTTTTAAATATCATAACCAAAAAGAGAACCGGAAGTACAATGAAAAAAACAATCCTGGCATTAGTTACCATAGCCTTCATTTTCGCTGGCTGTGGCGGCAAAGAAACACCAAAAACCCCTGCTAACAGCAAAGAAGCTGTGCCTGTTGCAGTTAGAGGCGGAGAAATCCTCGAAATCATCCAGACCTCAGCCTACACTTATATGAGAGTAAAAGAGGAATCAGGCGAAATTTGGATCGCTGTCCAGAAAGTGGACGCAAAAGTCGGCGAAAACCTTTATTTTACACAGTCAATGGAAATGAAAAATTTCGAAGGCAAGGAAGCCGGAAAAACTTTTGAAAGCATCCTTTTCGTAAATGATCCTGCCAAAGACAAAGCATCCTTCGGCGGTCAAGTCGGAAATGCAACTGAACTGCCGGCTGACTTCAAACACCCTGAAAAAGAAACCGCTCCACAGGAAGCTGTAAAAGTTGAAAAAGCTCCCGGTGGCGTTACCGTTGCCGAAGTCTTTTCCAAAAAGAATGAACTGAAAAATAAATCAGTCAAGTTGAGAGGAAAAGTAATGAAAGTAAACGCCGGAATTATGAACACCAACTGGATTCATATTCAGGATGGAACCGCCGCCGGAAAAGAATACGATCTTACCATCACCTCCGGTGAAGTTCCTGAAGTTGGACAAACTGTCCTTATCGAAGGAAAGGTTTCTGTAGATAAGGATTTTGGCGCCGGCTACAAATATGATGTGATTATCGAAGAAGCAAAAATTCTCGAGAAAAAATAGTCAGGTCTCAAAGCTTTAGCAGCATCTTAATCTGAATTTTGTGAGGCTGTTTCGATAGCAATATCAAGCAGCCTCTTTTTGTTTTAAATGCCGGTAATTATTCCATCCCGAGTTCCTGTTTGATTCTGGCTATCTCCTCTTTGAGTGTCTCCACTTCCAGCCTTAACAATCTCACCTCATCTTCGATCAGGGGTCTGAACCCGATGCCCATCGAATCTTCATTTTTCTGAATTTCAGGCTGCCCGTAGAAAAGATGCAGGTATTTCAATCCTCTTCCCCGCGTTCCGGGGACCACAGAGCAAAGAGGATCCTCCCTCGAAGATAGTTTTGCCACTGTCTCTTCCACTGCCGTCAGATCAATGAAGTCATATATTCTTTCGCATCTGTTTTTTATCTCTCCGGAGGTTTGTGCCCCCCGCAACATCAGGATACAAAGGACAGCTTCTTCGGGAAGCGACACTGAAAGTTGCTCTGTCAGCAGTTCCCTGTACTTGGGCACTTTGATCCCTGCTCCTGTAACCCGAATTACAAGTCTTTTTTCTCGAAGCTGCTCGATACATTTTTCGATTTGATCCTCCGAATACTCAGTTACGGGATCCCGGTTGCTTTTCTGATTACATGCATTGGATATTGCGTTCAAACTCATCGGATAATATTCCGGAGTTGTATGCTTTTTCTCGATAAGTGCACCAAGAATTCTGACTTCGATTGCTGAAAGTAACATTCTCTTTTTTCTTTTTGTTTGACTTTTAAAGTTAAGGAGTTTTCGTAAATTACGGATTGATTTTTTCTGATTAATCCTTTTTTAAAACTTATTCGACTAATAGAGAAAAGAGACTTCTGCATGACGAGTGTAAAGATGTTTTTACTGTTGGCTCTTATGATGAGCCAGGCAGCCCTTCCACAATTAAACAATTTCCTTGTAAAAACCTCCGATGGAGAACTTCAATTCCTTGTTTACGGTGAAACGGTCAATCCTTTTGCCCCGTTCGACAGTCCCGGATCCATTCAAAAAGTAAAAAAAATTTCCAAACCTGTGGTTAACGACAAGGTTTTGAGCCTCGACACTTCTAAAATGGACTTCAAAATCTTCGAGACTTCGGTTCAAGGGGTTGCTGGTCTGAAATTTTATTATTTCGATAAACAGGAGATTTATCTAATTAAACTGAATTTTGTGAATGACAAATCGTTTCAAAATTTGCAGCAGTTTCTGGGAACCCTCTTTCAGGAATTAAAGATTGTGAACGCTGAACCGGGATTAAGCTTCAGAAAGGCACAATACAAGGCTGATGTAACAGGGACTGGAGCAAAAACCCCGCTTACAGTCACAGCCCTCTTGGATACCAGAGGCGGAAAAAAGGAAGTAATTTTTGGATTTACAGACCAACCCGAGGTTTACTCGAAAGTGGCTGAATTTGGTTATCCCCGCATCGAGGTCGATCTCAATGCCCTTTCTGAACAAAAACTTTTCGAATACTATAATATCATGGCGTCCGAACTTTACGAAGTGGTGACGGATGCTCAGGCATTTTATAAAAAAGATAAGGCAAACGGTGGCGGTGGCAACTCTTTTGTTGGTTACCAGATCCCCGCTCAAATGAAGGAGACACAGAATTGTATTTTCAGCATAGAATCGGTTACTCCGGGTGAAATAAAACTGATTGCCACATCGAAGCTAAAAGTGATGGGGCAGGATGGACAGAACCCGCTGAAGGTAAGATTTACCACCAGACCCGATGATATGCAGCCTGAAGTGGCGAACTGATTCCCTTTTCCTTGTTGCAATTTCCGGAATTTTGAGGTTGTCTCCGTGACAGCCTCTTTTTATTTTAAATGAATTTGAAAAATTACATCTCTCCACCCCAATGTTTGAATCCTTTTCCATACTTAATGCATCGGATTAATACTGAAAGGAAATAATTATTAATGGAAATTATCACCCTCCTGATTGCGTTCATCGTTGGAGTCGTTATGGGTTTGACCGGTGCCGGAGGTTCGATCCTCACTGTTCCTGTCTTTGCATACCTGCTCAAACTTGATGTCTTGACAGCAACGACATATTCCCTCTTTGTTGTAGGGACTACTTCTCTCGTTGGCGCGACGAAGAACATGGTATCAAGGAACATCGACATTAAACCGGCGCTCTATTTTGCAGTGCCTTCACTCATAATGGTGGTCGTAACCCGAGCAATAATTGTTCCTCTCATTCCTGATCTGTTGCTTTCTGACTCCGGTTTTCAGGTAACCAGGCAGAATTTTCTTTTGGGGCTTTTTGCCGTCATGATTGTTTATGCAGGAATCTCCATGCTAAGAAAAAGAGATTCTGAGATGGTGGTTGAGCAAAACAACAAGCGTCTTTTCACTCAGGGTGCAATTCTTGGGGTGGTTATGGGACTTCTTGGTGCCGGAGGCGGATTCATGATCGTGCCGGTGCTTGTTCTTTTTGCAGGCATGGAAATGAAAAAGGCAATCGGCACTTCCCTGCTTATAATTTCGATAAATGCATTGAGCGGTTTCTTTGCCGGATTTTTAACGATACAACATATCGACTGGGTACTGCTGATCAAATTTTCACTTCTGATGATTGCAGGTATACTGACTGGCGGATATTTTACACCAAAAATTGATACGGTTACATTAAAAAAGGGGTTCGGCTACTTTATCCTGCTCGTAGCCCTCTACATGATTTTGAAGGAGTTTATCCTCTAATTAACCCGGCAGAATAACTCATGCATCTCACCGGGTATCTGAATGGATTTTATTAAAAACTAAAGGAAACGAAATGTTAAGAAATCTTTTTTTTGGAAACAGCAAGGTTAAAAACCTTTCTGCGAAGGAATTTCATGACGGGTTCAAGAGTGATCCCGATGCTGTTGTCATCGATGTGAGAACTTCAGGTGAAGTGGCTTCCGGATACATACCGGGTGCAAAACACATCGATTTGATGTCTGCAGGATTTGCAGGTCAGGTCGAAAAACTGGATAAAAACAAAAGTTACTACATCTATTGCAGAAGCGGAAACAGAAGTTACCAGGCAGGCTTAATGATGTCAAAAGCCGGATTCGAAAAGGTGTTCAACCTCTCGGGCGGCATCATGAGCTGGAAATTCGAAACTAAAAGATAAGGAGATGAAAAATGTTCTTTAAACATATTTATGAACCCGGACTTGCTCATGCCAGCTACATTGTTGGTTGCCAAAAAACAGGTGAAGCTCTCGTTATCGATGCCAAGAGGGATATCGAAGACTATATCAAAATTGCGGAACAGGAAAAATTAAGAATAACACATATTGCCGAGACCCACATACATGCTGATTTTCTCGCCGGTTCACAGGAACTTGCTGAAGTCACTGGAGCAAAACTTTACTTGTCGGATGAGGGTGGTGCCGACTGGCAGTATTCATTTCCCCATGTTGGATTAAAAGACGGTGATTCCTTTATGGTCGGAAATCTTAAAATCGAGGTGATGCACTCACCCGGTCACACACCTGAACATATTTCATTCATTCTGACCGACACTCCTGCCTCACCACATCCTGTAATGATCTTTACCGGTGATTTTGTTTTTGTCGGAGATGTAGGAAGACCTGACCTCCTCGAAAAAGCTGCCGGAATTGCAGGCACAAAAGAAGCAGGTGCCCGCCAGATGTTCCAATCTCTGAAAAAGTTCAGAGCCCTCCCCGACCATCTTCAGGTTTGGCCCGCCCATGGGGCAGGCTCCGCATGTGGCAAGGCTCTCGGAGCCGTTCCTTCTTCGACAGTAGGCTACGAAAAGCTCGTAAACTGGGCATTTAAGATCGATGATGAAGAGAAATTTGTCGAAGCGCTGCTTGAAGGACAACCGGAGCCTCCAAAGTATTTCGCAATGATGAAGAAATTGAATAAAGCGACAAGACCTTTGCTTACCCGCGTACCTGAACCCCGCAGATTACATACCGAAGGAATGCTTGATGCTCTAAAATCAGGTATCCGTATAATTGATACAAGGAATAAACTGTCATTCTCAGGCGGGCACATCCCTGGAAGCATCAACATACAGGATAATTCGGCTTTCAGTACATGGGCAGGATGGATACTCAATTATCAGGATCCATTTATTCTGGTTGCACCTTCTCACCGGATTGAAGCCCTCACAAAAGCATTGATCAGGATCGGACTCGATAACATTTACGGCTATCTGGAGGATGTGGAAGAACTTGCTGACTCAGGACTTGAACTGGAAACGCTGCAGCAGTTTACATGTAAGGACCTGGAGGATAACAGAGATGAAATTTTTATTCTCGATGTTCGCAATGAGACTGAAAGAATTGCGGCAAGAATCGAAGGCTCTCATCATGTCTTCGCGGGCTGGCTGACTGAACATGTCGACAGATTACCCGCAGATAAAACAATTGTAGTTCACTGCGCCGGTGGTGACAGGTCTGCAATAGCTGCAAGCCTGCTGATGTCAATGGGTTTTGAAAATGTTGCCAACCTCACAGGTGGTATCAATGCCTGGATTCAAAGCGGACACCCTGTGGTAAGCGGAGTCGAGCTTGAACCGGTGTCATGAATTACCTTCGGTGACTAAATACCGGTAATTATTTTCTCTGGTACACAATCCCGAGCGAAAGTGGCGATTTCTCCAATTTTGAAAGAATCATCCCAATTTGAGTTCCGGGATTGTCGTTCCAGTCAGTAGTGTAGATTTTATTCTCAGTCATTAAACCCGCACCGGGGGATTTTAAGTCTTCCGTCTTCGATGAATCGTTGAGCAGCACTTCATCCACTGAAGGTTTTCCGAGTTGTTTTTCAAGTTCCGATTTTACTGCCTTGTAGATGGAAACTGCCCCGTCAGGATTTTTTTCATCAACCACAAATTTGACTGTTCCTGAGAACAGGCTTCCCGACTCATCAAAAAAGTAGAATACTTCAGCCTTGTAACCGTAAACTTCGCCGGAAAACACGAGTGCAGTGGAATCATCTTTGGTTACCTTCAGCTTTTCGACTTTTTTCACCTCATCCGCCGTCATCCCCCATTGCGCCGAGCGGAATCCCTTGATTGCCGGTTGTTCCACGGTCTGTGTCTCAGCAGGTTTTTCCTCTTTTGAACAACCTGTCAGCAAAGTAAACAGAGGAAGTAATAGAAAAAGCGAAAAAATAATTCGAAATCCGGCGGGAATATTTGAAGATGTTGTAGTCAGGAATCGTAAATTCATTGGTAATGTCCGTATGTAAAAAATATGAACTTAAATTTACGAAATATTTATTTTTTTGAAGCATTCGGGACAGTAAAATCCCCCTTTAATATCTATTTCTTCCACCGAAGTTGATGTGTGCATAACACAATCCCACTCGAGGCAGTGAACCAAACCCATGTTATGCCCCAGTTCATGATATATCTCTTTCAGAGTGCGGGTAAAGAGCAGGTCGAAGTCAGCTTCACCTGTGTAGAGTTCCTCATGAAGTCTGAAGAGGGAAACAACTGAGAGTTTGCCCCTCAGTTGTGCCTCACCATAAACATATTTGAACACCGGATTAAAGAGATCCACATTCAGCAGCGCCATTCGGAAGGCAGTGTTTCCGTTATGAGTGATCACAAGGTGCTGCAGGATGTCAGGTGTATAATACTGATTCCTCTCCTCATTCAGAGCTGATTCCAAATCGAACAGTGATTCATATTGATGTACCTCCAGAGGAAGTCTCATTTCAATGTCAGCTTTGATTTTCTTAAAGAGAATTGAATCCGTAAAGCCGAGAAACTCGATCTCGAAAATCTTCCTGTTGTTCTTTTTTGAGAAGAAGTTTTTTAACAATCTTGCATCCCTGCAGGAATCAGCGTTCGATGTTGTATTTACTCATCTTGTTGTATAAGGTAACTCTGTCAATTCCGAGTACCTTGGCAACTTTTGAGATATTAAACCCGTACTTCTCCAGCATCCTGATGATGTGTTTCTTCTCGACTATTTCCAAAGCCTCTTCCTCATCCGATTTTTGAGCATGAATATTGAAAGGAAGGTCATCGGGCTTTATCTCACCGCTCCTTCTCATTACAACGGCTCTTTCGATGGCATTCTCCAGTTCCCTCACATTTCCGGGCCAGGGATATGACTGCAGGAACTCCATTGCATCTTTTGAAATCCCTTTAATGTTCCGGTTCATTCCCGATGCAAATTTGGTCAGAAAATGCTCAGCCAGATGGGGAATATCCTCTTTCCTCTCCCGGAGTGGTGGTATTGTAATGCTGAAAACATTAAGCCGGTAATAAAGGTCTTCCCTGAACCTGCCATCTTTTACCATCTCCTCAAGAGATTCATTCGTAGCACAGATCACCCTGAAATTACTCGAAATCAAATCATTTCCACCTACACGGGTGAACTGTTTCGATTCAATAACCCGCAGAAGGTCGATTTGTGTTTTTGGCGAAACGAGTCCGATTTCATCCAGAAAAATTGTGCCGTTGTCGGCAAGTTCAAACTTCCCTTTTCTCTTATACTGTGCACCTGTAAATGCACCTCTTTCATGACCAAACAGTTCACTTTCGAGAAGTGATTCGGGAAGTGCACCGCAATTAACTGTTATCATAGGGAAATATTTTCTGGGAGAATTTATGTGAATCGCCTTTGCGACGAGTTCCTTTCCCGTCCCGCTCTCACCGTAAATAAGCACAGTGGTGTCCGCACCTGCAACAGTATTGATCAGTTCATAAATCTTCCGCATTTCGGGAGATTCGCCGATAAGATTGTCAGGCTTTATAAGGTCTTCAATCCGCTCCTTCAACTTTCTGTTTTCATTAACCAGTTCCCTGTCTTTCAAAGCCTTATGAATCAGATGAGTAAGTTCATCGGGATCCACAGGTTTTGTTACATAATCGTATGCACCCTCTTTCAATGCCTGAATGGCTGTTGTGACAGAAGCAAAAGCCGTTATCATTATCACTGTTGCATGAATGTCAATCTGTTTTATTTTTGCAAGAAGTTCAAGACCGCTCATTCCGGGCATTTTAATATCGAGCAACACAATGTCAAATTTGTCCACATCATATACTTTTAGAGCCTCTTCCCCGCTGTCCACAGGGGTTACTTCGAATCCTTCCTCTTCAAACCAGTGAAAAAGCGATTCCCTGAATATTTTTTCATCGTCAACTACAAGAATTTTCTTTCCCATTATTTAACTTTCGGCAATGTTATCAAAATTGTTGTTCCGCTGTTCGAGGTCTTCTCAACCTCGACATTTCCTTCGTGTGCATGAATGATTCCATACACAACCGACAATCCGAGTCCTGTACCTCTGACTGCTTCTTTTGTCGAGTAAAATGGTTCAAAGATGTGGGGTAAATCTTTCTCTGCGATACCACATCCCTGGTCAATAATTCTAAGATCAATATGTTCCCCTGCATCATCCACTTTAATTGTAATTGTGCCTCCACCGCTCATTGCCTCGATGGCATTAATCAGAAGTGATAGAATTACCTGTTGAATTTTCTGAGGATTACCGTTCACAATTACGGGTTCTGTGGGAATTTCTTTTACAAGTTTTATCCTGTTTATCTCGAGGTGGTGGTTGATCAGCATCTCTGACCGGGTGATAATCTCAGCAAGATTGGAATAAAGATACTGCTCGTCACCCCGGTGCGAGAAGAGGAGAAGATCTTTAACAATACCCCCGCATCTTTCTGATTCTTCGGCAATCAGCATCAGGAATTTTATAATGTCTTCGAATTCAGTTTTGTTTTCGAGTTTGTTCAATTTCTTTATTATCAGTCTCGAATAGTTTAATATCCCGGCGAGAGGATTGTTTAACTCGTGCGCCACCGTTGCAGACAGCTTTCCGAGTGATGCAAGTTTTTCAACCTGAATTATGCCGGCATATACATTTTTGAGCTCGTCGGTTTTTTCTTCGATCTTTGTATTAAGTGTATCGTTCCACTCTTTTATCTCTTTGTATGCAGAGTCAAGCTTCATTGACATGTCGTTAAACTGGGATGCCATTTCACCAAACTCATCGTTGCTGTTTAATTTGATCCTGTAATTAAGATTGCCACCCGCAATCTGTCCGATACCTTTGGTTATTTTTTTAATCGGTCTTACCACGAGAAATGTAACAAGTAGAGCTGTCAGTATCGAAATCACCGTCATCCCGACCAGCGAGTTTGTGATTACCGTCTCGATATTCGCCTCAACTATGTCATCGATATTCTCAAGCGACATCTTTACTTCAAGAATTCCGAGAATTTTCGAGCTGTGTGCATCGGAGTGACAACCGGAAGTGGAACAGTCTTTTTCGTTTTCAATCGGATTCAGCAAAAGCATATATTTGTTCGTTCCGTCATTCACTATCCTTCTGCGGTCAATCAGCGACAGTTTCTCAAGTGGTCTCTGATCCGTTGAATGGCATGGCGAGCAAATGTCCGACTTTATGCTGACACTCTGCTTCAGATATTTCTTGTCACCTGCAAATCTCACAAATCCTTCTTTGTCATAAAGCTTAATGGAGAGGATTCCATCCTTTTTCTCAAGATTTTTAAATATTTCATTCACATGTTCTTTGGAATTAAGAATCATGCTGTACCGTGTTGAATTTTTTATCAATTCGCTAAGATTGTAGGCATTTGTGGAGAGTGATTCGATCATGTCTTCACGCAGTTTTGCCGTAGTTAGAAGTGTCTGTGTAACAAGCATAATCACCAAAACCGCAGAAGTGATGAAGACCAGTTTGAAGCTTAAGCTTCCGGTAATCTTTTTCATTTTAAGTTTCTTAAATAAAAAAATGAATTCGTAGTGTTAAATTATAATAATTTAGTATATTAAAACAATGAAAATTTAGATTTTTCCCTCCTTAAAAAAAATATTTTTGAGTTTTCAAAGATTTAATTTGCAGGAGTCAGAAAAATACCTTAATTTTTAGTATCTCAAAATTGTTATAATTATATCGGTTCTATTTTATGCGAACAATTTCCACACTTTTTGTCCTCCTCATCCTGGCAGCACCTGTGTTTGGCCAGAGTATAAACGGCAGGATCAGTTCATCTGTCTACATGTTTGAGAGATATGATGCCCCTGCCACCTCCGACTTCCAAGCCAGAGGTTACCATTCTGCGATCCTTAATCTGAATTACGAAAAATTCTCTTTAAGGACTCATTTAAATTACGAGAATTACTTCAATACAAGCGCCGATTCAAGATTGAGGGTCTATAACCTCTATTTTGAAGCCAGAAAACTTTTTGACATAGCAACTGTGAAGATTGGAAGACAACCTGTCTTTTCAACAATTGCCGGCGGGGTTTTCGATGGTGTTTCGGTAAATGCAGCTTACAAAATGTTCGGACTCGATGCATGGTATGGCGGAAATGTCCCTGCTTACCAGAAACTTGAGATCACCGACAGTTGGAAAGACGACTATTTACTCGGTGGAGAATTGAAGGCTCAGATTATCCCACAACTGCTCATTGGTGTTGGTGGATTCGTCAAGAACTTTAAGCCTTATTCATATACGGCTACCCGTCTTGATGACGCTTTCAACCCCATCTCGGTGCTGATTCAGGAAAAATCGAACCAGTATAAATTCCTCCAGGGAAGAATCTCGTATGATCAGGGCGAAGGCTTTCAGTTCAACGCAAGATATGAATATGACATGAATTATCAGAAAACATCCAGAATTGAGTTCGATGGTGTCTCAAGTCCTGTGAAAAACTGGCATTTCAATGTCTATTATAACTACCTCGCACCAAGGATCAGATACAATTCAATCTTCTCTGTGTTCGATTTTGCCAACACCACAGAACTTGAAATCGGTGCCGGATACGACCTGACGAAAAGCATCACACTCAACGGTAGAGTTGGAGTTGTAAGCTATCAGGGCGATAATGCAAGCAGGTTCACAATCTCTGCAAACACAAACTTTGGCTCATTGAGCTACAGAAAAAGTATGGGTTATGCCGGTGAACAGGATGCAATTTCGTTGTATCTCGCCAAGTCGCTTTTCGACGGGCTTATTACCCCTTCAGCAGGAATTGCTTATACGAGTTATAAACTCTCTCCTGACGCAGAAACAAACAGTCTGACAACAATTATGGGGGGTCTGAATATCAGAGCCATCAGATGGTTGTCTTTCGACCTTCAGGCTCAATACCTGAACAACAAAATATACAAGAACGATCTCAGAATGTTCTTCAAAGCTAATTACTGGTTTAACACAATTTTTTAGATAGATGGCTATGAAAACAAAATATATTTACTCAAGTCTGACGATCCTTGCTGTTGCGTTTCTGCTCTTTTCGGCTTTTACTTCAAGAAGCCACCTGACTTCAGATTCAACATCAAAGGTCATCAAATTTTCACACGAGCTCCATTCATCAGTAATGGAATGTGCGGATTGCCATACCGGAATAACAACCGCTACTTCTCTTAACCAAAGAATGCTGCCCGAGAAATCAGTCTGCGCAAGCTGCCACGATGTCGAAAATTCCGACAAATGCGGCACATGCCACTACGAAGATGTTTACGAACCTCTTAAACAAAAAACATCAGGCCTTATTTTCAACCACGCTTTTCATCTTAAAAATGCTCCTCTTGCAAAAAATGGAGAGAAGTGTCTCGGATGTCATAAAGATGTGAACCTTTCAACAGGCGTCGAAATAAGAGGGAAATACAATCCGACAATGGAAGCCTGCTGGACATGTCACGCAGAAACCAAACTTGCTACCAATGCATGTGAAGCCTGCCACATCTCCACTGCAAGTCTGATTCCTCAGACCCACAAGCTTGCTGAATTCTCGACCAGACACAAATTTGCTGCCATGGCTCCTGGAGCCAACTGCATGATGTGCCACGATAATTCAACATGCCAGGATTGCCATCTTGCCAATTCAGTTATGACGGAAGGCAATACAGGCGAAAGTTTCTACAAACCAAGCGAAGGAAGCAATTTCACCGATGGAGCAAAGGTTCAAAAACTTTCCAGAGTGCACGATCTTAACTACAGATTCTCCCATGGAATCGATTTTAAGGGAAAAGCCTCTGATTGTCAGACCTGCCACCAGACTGAAACTTTCTGCTCTACCTGCCACAACCAAAAAGGCGGCGATTTTGCTCAGGCAGGGTTCGTCCCCTACTCCCATACAAAAACCAATTTTGTTATGATTGGTGTTGGCTCGGGTGGTGGTGAACATGCACTGCTGGCTAAAAGAGACCTTGGTTCATGTGCTTCCTGCCACGATGCATCAGGTGCTGATCCTGTCTGTGTACAGTGTCATAACGATGCTGACGGTATCAAAGGAACCAATCCGAAAACTCACCTTTCCGGATTCATGAGAAGCGAAAATGGAGACTGGCATAAAGACATGAATTCAGTCTGCTACAATTGTCACACTGATGCAAACGCAAAACCTAACGGAATAACCGGTATAGGATTCTGCGGTTATTGCCATAAATAATCGCCGAGGTTAAGTAAATGAAAAAGTTATATTTTTATTCTGTTTTGTTGTCCGTATCATTAGCGTTCCTCTTTGCAGGTTGCAGTAAGTTGAAGGAAGACATTCCTGCAGCTCCCGCTGTCAATGCTCATACCGAAGGAATTGTTAAAAGAGGTGCACCCGACCATCACTCCGTTCTGATCAAAAATCAGAAGTATAATATGAAGCCGTGTACAGCATGTCATGGCAGTAATTATGCCGGCGGAATCATGGGAGCAAGTGCTTCATGCTTAAAATGCCACACTCAGCCAAAGGGACCTGAAGCATGCAATACATGCCATGGAAGTTACAGAGACCCGTCAGTTATTGCTCCTACTGCAAACGGTGCACATAATCCACATCTCTATGTAAATGTCCAGGGTAAAAAAGTTGCCTGCGTCGAGTGTCATACTGTTCCTGCAACATATTATGCTGCCGGTCATATTGACAATCCCGATGATCCTGCGGAAATTGTATTTGGTACTTTCACCAAAACCCAGTCGAATAAGCCGGGTACACCCAATTATGCAGCTTCCCTGCCAACTTATACTCCTGCGCCAACATATTCAACTGCAACAGGTTGTGCAAACACCTACTGCCATGGTTACTTCAAAAACGGTAATCTTACAAATGCGGTTAAATGGACAGATGGAGTAAATGGAAAGAAATGCGGCAGTTGCCATGGAGATCCTGCAACAGGAAATCCTTTACCAAAAGGAACCCACATTCAGGGCTCATTTGCAAACAATTGCACAGGATGTCATAACTCCACGAAATACAATGCCACAACAAATACCTGGACTGTCGATTCAACCAGAGTACATGTCGATGGTAAACTTCGTATCTTCGGAAATGATATCGATTACTAAGCGGTTTGCCGATTAATTAAAACAAAAGGCTGTCTCGCAAGGGGCAGCCTTTTTTTATGTTTGAAGTTTGAGGTATGAAGTTTGAAAAAACCTCCGGACAACATCTAAAAAACCTGCCTGGGCAGGTGACATGTTCGTAGAAAACCACCCATCCCCTGTCTGTTCAATTCGCCTGGGCGAGTGACATGTTCGTAGAAAACCAGCCATTCCCCTTCTGTTCAATTCGCCTGGGCGAGTGACATGTTCGTAGAAAACCACCCATCCCCTTTCTGATCAACTCGCCTGGGCGAGTGACATGTTCGTAGAAAACCAGCCATTCCCCTTCTGTTCAACTCGCCTGGGCGAGTGACATGTTCGTAGAAAACCAGCCATCCCATGTCTGTTCAACTCGCTTGGGCGAGTGACATGTTCGTAGAAAACCCCCCATCCCATGTCTGTTCAACTCGCCTGGGCGAGTTTTTAGGTTGAGATGTCAGGTTCTATTTGTAGTCATAACATAAGGTTTGTCGGTTGGACAATCGAGACGATTGTCGCTCCTTTTCAGAAGAATAAAATTTCGGATTTCGAATTTTACATCCTCGAAATCCGTGTTTAATCCGTTTCATCCGTGTTCCAATTCCCCTCTCTGCGAAACTCCGTCTAATCTGCGGGTATCTGCGTCCAATCCAATTAATAACTCAAAACTAATAACTAATAAATAACCACTCTTCCATCCGCCATTTCGATGAGGTTGTCGCCGATAGCCATGAGGTCTTTATTGTGCGTGACGATTACGAAGGTTTTTCCGAATTCATCTCTGAGCTTGAGGAACAGGTCATTTATTGCGTTCGCGTTGTTGGAATCGAGGTTTCCGGTGGGCTCATCGGCGAGAATGACTTTTGGATCGTTGCTCAGAGCTCTTGCGAGGGCTGCCCTCTGCTGTTCGCCGCCCGACATTTCTGCCGGTTTGTGGTTTTTTCGCGATTCTAGACCTGTAATGGAAATGAGTTGAAGAGCTTTTTCGAAGGCTTCCTTCTTCCCTTTTCCGGCAATCAACATTGGAATCGCAACATTTTCAAGTGCAGTAAACTCGGGTAACAGGTGATGAAACTGAAAAACAAATCCTATGTTTTCGTTCCTGAATTTCGAGAGCTTCTTCTGACTCAACGAAAAAATATCCGTCCCCATTATGTTCACGCTTCCGGCATCGGGTTTATCAAGTCCGCTGATAATATGGAGCAGTGTGCTTTTTCCCGCACCTGAAGCACCAACGATTACGGAAATTTTGTTCTCCGGAATCGAAATGTCAACACCTTTCAAAACTTCAAGTGTGTTTTGTTTTGAGACTCTGTAGGACTTCACAAGTCCGCTGCCGTTAATTATTTTGTTCATACTGTTCAAATTTAATTTCTGATCTGTTCTGCCATAGCAGTTCTTGATTTTGCACTAAAAATAAATTCCTGAAAAAAATCACTCCCACCTTATTGCATCAATCGGATCAATTTCTGCTGCTTTTTTAGCGGGATATATGGAAGCCAGAAGTGACAGCCCGATTGAAGCTGACAAAATGAGGAAATAATCAATTAAATTGAGCTCCATCGGCATGTATGCCATTTTGAAACGCAACGGATCGAGAGCAATTATATGATAGTTGATTTGCAGGTAGTAAAGTCCAAATCCAATGAGCCCGCCTGCAAGCGTACCAATCACACCGGTAAGAAAACCCTGAATGACAAAAATTCGTATAATCGTCGATTTGTCCATTCCCATGGCAGTCAAGACACCGATATCCCTCTTTTTCTCCATTACCGACATGGTAAGAGATGCAAGAATATTAAACACTGCAACCAGAATAATCAGCGACAACAGAAACCAGGCAACAAGTCTTTCCAGCATCATCACATTGTAAATATCGCTGTGGAGGTCGTACCATGTGGAAAAAACCAGATCCTTTGTGCCGAACTTTTCACTCAGAATCTCCTTTAGCCCGTCGGCTTTTCTGTAGTCATCAAACCTGATTTCATATCCCTGTACTTCCTCACCGTAACCGAGGACAAACCCGGCGTGCTCAAGATCGGTAAAAATATATTCTCCATCATACTCGTTGTTTTTCGACTGGTAAATGCCTCTCACAATCAACTGAATATTCTGGACATTCCCCGCACCTGAAACAAGGTTCTCGATACCTGCAGGTGATAAAACTGTAAGAGTATCACCAATTCCCAAACCTAATTTTTCCGAAAGATTTATTCCGATAAATGCAGCACCTGACTCGCCTGAAAAATTATACTCTCCCGACCAAAGTGCCTCTTTTATCCCGTAAACATCTTTCCCTTTTCCCGGATCAATTCCTTTTAGCCTGGCAATTCTGTTGTAATCCTTAGAAATTACTGCGGTCTTCCCTTCTACAAATCCGGAAAAGCTGTCTTTGTAGGGACTTTGTTCGATGTAGCGCTTTACAGAATCGAGTGATGCTCCCGGGTCCTCAGCTATTGACTCAATACGGAGATGAGGCTCAAAGCTTACCAGGAATGACCGTACCATCCCGGCAAATCCGTTGAAAATTGCAAGCACTATGATTAAAGCCGCAACACCGAGCGTAATTCCGCCAATCGACAGGAATGAAATGATCGAAATAAAATTGATATGTCGCTTGCTCAGAAGGTATCGCAAAGCAAAGAAAAGTGACAGTGATCCTGTTTTCAATTGAACCTCAAAGCTTTCACAGGATCAATCCTTGATGCAGCAAATGCGGGAATGAGAGACGACAGGATGCTTAGCCCAACCGAAACTCCAAAGACGGTCAGAAAATATGTGCCGTTTATCGATATCGGTACTTTATCGACAAAATAAATCGTCGGATTCAGTTGCACAAGTCCAAATTCCATCTGAATATAACAGAGGATGTAACCAAATATTACGCCGGCTATTGCACCTCCAATTCCAAGGAGCAGACCTCTGACAAGGAATATCCTCGTAATAAATCCGGGTGAGGCTCCGATTGCTTTCAGTGTACCGATGGTGTTCGTCTTGTCGAGAACAAGCATCAAAAGTGCACTGATTATGTTAAATGCCGCAACCACAATAATCAGACCCAGCACAATCGGAATCGGTTTCCGCTGCAATTCTATCCAGTTGAACATTTGCCTGTTGGCATCAACAAAAGTGACAGCGAAAAACGGATGCCCCAGCGCCTGTTGCAGTTCATTTTTCAAAGAATCTGCAGGTATCCCCCGCTTCAACTTCACTTCAATCAGATTGATCTTGTCGTCCATCTCATACAATCTTTGCAACTGTGAAATGGCTGTATAAGCAAAAGCATCGTCATACTTCCCCATTCCGGTCTGATAGATTCCCGAAACAAAGAAATTTTCAACAGCAGGAAGTGCAGTCATACTCTTTAGATCTACAGCATTGATTGCGAAGAAATTTACAACATCACCCGGTTTTACCCTGAGTTTTGTCGCGAGAGTCTTTCCGATTACCACCCGGTTCAGTGAATCGTCATCAAGCCCCAAATCGAAACTGCCGGCTACCAGCTTTAATCCTTCTCTCTTCTCGAGGTAACCGTCGGTTATCCCCTTCAGAGTGACACCTTCATTTATTCTGCTTTTCCCCAGAATACATATTTTCTGTGCACCGAATTCTATCGATTGAAGACCGGAACCGGTTATCGTTCTAATTGTTTTTTCTGCCTTTTCCGGCTCGGGTAAATCCTGATTGCCATATCCGTAAACCTGTATGTCGGAATCGAAAGTAACAAGTTTTTCGCTGATCACTTTCTCATATCCTTCAAGCACACTCAAGGCAACAACGAGTGTTGTCACACCAAGGGCAATACCGGCAAGTGCAGCCAGCGAGAAAAATGTATAGGTCTTCGACTTGTTGCCGGGCTTCAGATACCTTTTAAGCAGAAATAATGAGGCACTCAAGTTATTTTCCTGAAGCTCTGCAAAGAAATTTCAGTATGTCGAGTTCAAAACTGTCCGAAGTTGCTGTCTTGTTTACAGGTTTGGATGAACCCGGTTTCGACACATCCTTTCCTGTTGGATCAAATTTCTTTTCGAAATTTTGAACAAAATCGTTTTTCCCGCAGACGATAGTCCAGTTATACTCGTTCTGTCCATACATACTCTTTAATACCTTGTCGATATTGTCGGGAGCGGTCTGATCAAACTCTGACTGGAAAACATTCAACATGTTCAAGTCGACATCCGCTGTCACAACTGATTTGATAGTGGCTGTGATGCTTGAATCGGCGTTGGTCTTAAGTTCATTGGGTGAATAAAAGAAATATTCATTTCCGTGTTTGATAAACTGTGCATCCTTCACGACAGGCATCCACCCGCTTTTTGCCATCTCGTTCAGAATTGTCATCTTTTTCAACAGTTCAATCAGTTTTTTGTTCTTTTTGTACTTATATGCCTCCGCATAAAAATTCAGCGACTCCTCGTACGACTTGGAATTGAACTTGAGGTGCCCCTTCTCCATCTTCGTATTGTAAATGATATTCGCTATGTACTGGATGGAATCTTTCGGAGCATCTTTCCTCTTCATCAAGCCATCATAAGTGACCGTCATCATCGAATCGATTCTGTTCACAACAGTAAACCCCTTGTCGTAGTCACCTGCATCAAAATACATCCCGTAAAGTTCGCTCAAAGCGTTGATGTTTTTCGGATCCACTTCCAAAACCTTGTTGAAGTGGTGCACGGAACTGTCGAGAATCCCGACGAATTTATAAATTTGCGCCAGCCCGAAATGGGAAATGGTGTAATATTTGTTTTCCTTGTCAGGTCCGATTGCATCAAGACACAACTGGAAGTATTTTTTCCCGTTTGCGGCATCATTTATCATCATCGATACCCTGCCGACATCGTTGTAAATGTTTACTTTCGAAAAGTCAAAATCATTCCATCTGAAAACGGGTACTTCGAGGTAATCAAGCGATTCAAGATAATACTTAATCGCCTCGGAGAAGTGCTTCTTTATCTTGTTTGTGTCTTTTGTATCGGGCGGGACAAACTCTTTTACCATCCCCTTGTAGTAGGTCAGGATGGCTTTCATGTTCGATTTTCCCTCTTTGAACAACTTAAGTCCCTGATCCAGATTCATATTTGCACTTCTTTCATCTTTTGCATAAATGAAAGTAATCGCAATTTTTATGTAAACTTCAGGGTCGTTTTTCTCCAGATTGAGAGCTTCAAGATATTTCATGCGGGCATTCAATACATCGGGCGGGCGTTTGTTCAGCAACTTATCCCCCTCCAAAAGCAGTTCCTTATACCCGTTTTGAGCCATTAAACCGAATTGAAGCAAAATTAAACACAACAGGCCACTTAAAAGTCGCGACATTATTTCCTCATAATAAGAATTTCAAAAATCAAACTCTAAATTTACCTATTTATACGAAATGAAGGAGTAATAGTTTCGTGCAATTTTTTTGCCTGTACCTGATGCCTCAAAAAATATTGAAACAAATTTTAAGAAAAATTCAAAAAATGTTTGGATAAATTTGCCGGGAACCCTATATTTGTAGTCTGTTTATTTTTAGTTCTGTAACATAATGTTTGCGGCAGAAAATACTGCCCATAGATACCAAAATCTTATATCGGGGTATAGCGTAGCCCGGCTAGCGCGCCTGGTTTGGGACCAGGAGGTCGCAGGTTCGAATCCTGCTACCCCGACAAATCCAGTTATCTGATGATTTTCTATGGGCCCGTAGCTCAATCGGATAGAGCATCAGCCTTCTAAGCTGAGGGTTAGTGGTTCGAGTCCACTCGGGCTCACAAGAATTTTGTTCCGGAACTTTTGAATAAACTTGTTTTGTTGTTACTTTAGATGGCCCCATCGTCTAAAGGTTAGGACATCGCCCTTTCACGGCGGTAATAGGGGTTCGAATCCCCTTGGGGTCACAAAAAAACCCTCATTTTCTTCTGAAGATGAGGGTTTTGACTTTTTTAAATTCCACCCTGATTTATCGACCAAAGATGGCTTTATTTTGCCGATAAATTTTCTGAGATATCGCAAAATGAAAAAAATCTCAATCTCCCTTCAAGCTGCCATCATCATTACCGGGCTCGCCGCTTTTGTTTTTATGCTTTGGGAACCCCACCTCGAGGGGAGAAACGCTCACTCCACCCTCTTCCAAATTTACTTCAACGATCCGTTTCTTGCGTTTGCATATTTGGCTTCAATCCCTTTTTTCACTGCACTTTATCAGGGTTTTAAACTCTCAAGGCTTTACGGACAAAACATAAAACAATCGGAAGCGGTACTAAAATCACTTCGAGTAATAAAAATTTGTGCGATACTAACCATCGCTTTTGTCACTATCGGAGAAGTCTTCATCCTTTCAAGCAACAGCGATGATCCTGCCGGCGGAGTTTTTATCGGTGTCATAATTGCCACAGGATCCGTTTTGGTAGCAGTTGCCGCAATGAAGGCTGAAGCATATGTAAAGAAATCCTCTGCGTAAACCTCCCGAAGGGATGCCTTTGGCATGTTTAATCTGCGTGTATTTGCGTCCCCTACACACATGTCGCCACAAGGGCTCAAAATCCAATCCGTGATATTAACAACAAGGTTCTCCGAAATTTTGTAAGTTACCATACCACTGTAAACTAACAAGAAATGGAGAACCCAAAATGTATAGTCAAACAATCAATGCAAAATATTTTTGCGGAATTGACCTTCACAAAGATAATATGTTTATCTGCCTTGTTGATATTATGAATAAAATTCATGTTCACAAAAGAATACCTGCTACTTATCAAGACCTCCGTCAAGAGATCAGCCCCTTCTTCCCTGATGTCGCGGTAGGTGTTGAATCAACCTTTAACTACTACTGGCTTCAAGATGCCTGTGAAAATGATAATATACAATTCTGTCTTGGACATGCACTCTATATGAGAGTCGGTGTTCATAAGAAGAAAGATGACAAGCTCGACTCCTATCACATTGCTCAATTGATGAGAAATGGTACCTTCCCCTTCGCATACGCATTTCCTCCTCAACTCAGGGGACTAAGGGATTTATTTAGAGAAAGACTTAAAGCTGCCAGACTCAGAGGTTCTCTTTACACCAGATTCTACATCAAACTTCTCCAACACTTTGGCTGGTCTCCCGCTATTGCAATCAACCCGGCTCATAATTCATCTCTAAGAGAAGAATATATTCGTTCTGCCTCTGATCCGGCTCTCAAACTCGTCTTTCAGCAATTACACGACGACATACTTTTCATGGAATCATCAATTAATAAACTGGAGAATACTTCTCTCGAAATCATTCGACTGAATATGTCTTCACAGTTAAAATTGGTTACCTCAATTCCCGGAATAGGATTCGTTCTCGGAATGACCATCCTCTGTGAGACCGGGGACATCAAACGATTCAAATCGATACAGAATTACTCCTCCTACTGTAGAGTGGTTCACACTCAAAGAAGTTCCTCTGGTAAAACAGTGGATGGCAAGAATCAGAAGTCAGGTAATACTTTCTTAAAGTGGGCATACTCACAAGGTGCCTGCTTGGCTATTAGACACTCCCCCCAAATCAGTGCCTATTATAAGAAACTTACAAAGAAGAAAGGGGCACCTGTTGCAAGAGCCACTCTCGCACACAAACTTGCAGTTGCTGTCTTTCAAATGCTAAAGAATAAAACACCTTTTGATATTATATCGTTTACGAGATCTGTAAGATTTTAATTTTGTTGAGGGACGCTGAACCAAACCCGTCGGATTAGTGGCTTATTTAACCCTCATCCGTGATTGGAGGTTTGTCGTCTCTCTGTTTTTGTTTATTTTTCGACCTTGTTCTTTTTAGTTCGAGCCCCCGGGCTGTAACCCACGGATTACTGGTGTGAAGAATTAAACACTTCACTAACCCTCTTTTTACTGTGAATGGAACAGTCAACGGGCACTGTTTAATTTCTGAGGGCCTTCTATGTTAAGGCTAACCCGGGATGTTCCCGGCTGGACTCATAATATGTGTTTGGTGCTTCGAACTGATCCGTAAGAGTTTTCGGATCGTTCTGGCATAACCGATGATAAAGAAATAAAGCGTTCGACCCAACTGGACATAGGAAAGTCGAAGATAACTGTAGAACAACTTCGCATTTTTTGGAGACCTTTTTCGCAAAAAGGTTGAGCAGGAGAATTTTATCTCTTGACTTTCAACCTTTTATATGTGGAATCCGTGTCCAATCCGTGATATCCGTGGAACTATTTAAAATCCTGCTCTGCGTAAATCTGTTTAATCTGCGTGTATCTGCGTACCCTACACACATGTCGCAACAAGGTCTAAAAATCCTATCCGTGGAATCTGTGTCCAATCCGTGATATCCGTGGAACTATTTAAAATCCTGCTCAGCGTAAATCTGTTTAATCCGCGTGTATCTGCGTACCCTCTCAATATGTCGCCGCAAGGGATAACTCTGTGGTCTCTGTGCGCTCTGTGGTTTATTGCTTGCTCTGCGTCTCAATGTATCCCCTTAAAATACCTCAAACATAAAAAAAAAGGCTGCCTGAAATCAGACAGCCTCTTTTATAAAGTTTTAGCCGAAATTATGTTTGCATGTTATGGTAAACAGCCACCACATCTTCGTCATCTTCGAGGAGATCGATGAGTTCGGTCATCTCTTTTCTCTGCTCTTCATCGAGTTCCTTATACATGTTTGGGATGTACTGAAGCTCGGCGCTCTCCACTTCAACACCCTTGTCTTCGAGGGCTTTCTGCATTTTGCCGAATTCCTCATAAGGACAATAGATGTAAACGAAATCATCGTCACTGTCCAGTTCATCCAAACCGAAATCGATAAGTTCAAGCTCGAGTTCATCGACATCAGCCACGGAAGCTCTCTTCAACTTGAAGAATGCCTTGTGCTCAAAATTGAATGCAACACTTCCTGAATTTCCAAGAGTGCCGTTCCCTTTTTTGAAGTGGTGCCGCACATTTGCAACTGTTCTGGTGGTGTTGTCGGTGGCACATGCAACAATTACATAGATACCGTGAGGTCCGATTCCCTCGTAGGTAATTTCCTGATACCCTGTTGTGTCCTTGTTCGAAGCTCTTTTGATGGCAGCTTCAACTCTGTCCTTAGGCATGTTGACGCTTTTGGCGTTTTGCATTGCCAGTCTGAGTTTCGAATTGGTGGAAGGATCGGGACCACCGGCTTTCACCGCAATTTCTATTTCTTTTCTTGCACGATTAAATGCAACCGACATTTTGGCATAGCGAGCAAACATTGTATGTTTACGCGTCTCAAATATCCTGCCCATAAGTCTCGTTTTTTTGATTAATTAATATGCAAATTTAAACAGAAATTAGCTGTTCATCAAATCTAATTGGGGTTGCGGGAATATTGACCGCCAAATTTTCTGAATTAATCCTGAATTAAGACAAATGCACCCCAATAATACGGGAGTTTGTATTTGTTTCTGATTTCAGTTCTTGCCATGTCGAATGCACGCAACTTGTCACCTGTCGTCACCCAGTTTGAATAAAAGCTCACCATAAACTCCATAGTTGCGGTATCGTGCACCCTCCAGAGACTCATAATGACACTTTCAGCACCCGCGACCATAAGAGCTCTTTGAAGACCGTAAACCCCCTCCGCGTTTTGAACGGTTCCCAGACCTGTCTCGCACGCCGAGAGTACCACAAGATTAGTTGTGGCGAGATCCAGATTCAGACATTCCTGTGCGGTAAGGATACCGTTTTCAGGGCTTTTCCACTGAAACGGATCGCTGTCTAAAAACACTCCAGCACCGGCAAGAAACAGACCTGACCTCAGTAGAGGATTTTGGGCAACTACTCCCCTGTCGAATCCGTAGACTTTGTCATCAGCCACATCCTCGTCTTTAATGAAATATCCGTGGGAGGCTATGTGCAGCACCCGGGGAAGTTTTATTTGTTTGATTTTTGACTCGTTTGCATCTGCACCTGTAAAAAGATGAGATTCCAAACCGCGAACCTTGATTAATGAATCGATGGTCTCCACTTCCCTTTTTGTTCCTGGGATGTCAGAAAGCCAGTATCTTTTTATGTCATTTCCCGCTTCGACCGGTATCATACTCCGGTCGCTTTCCTGGTTTACAGATTTGGTCCGATCAAATTCGAAATTGTACAGATCGGGATATCCAAACAGCCAGTTTCCTTTTCCTTCACCGCGCTTTTTTTCCTTCCCTGCCAAAACCCTTGTGCTCGTTACATATTCTATCTCATATTCTTCATACAGATATTTGCCCGTTGCGGGATTAATTAAAACAGCCGGATTTATTTTATGGTACACCCCGTCAGCCGAAAAATATATCTTTTTTACCCCCTGAAGATGGTATTCGATCGGGAGCCAAAAATAGTTGTAGGAAGTTTTGAGGGTTTTTATCTCGTTTTCTGTGAAATAATCGGTATCTACCGTCCTTGATGCGTCCTGCAAAGCCCGGAATGCCTCCCCTTCAAGTTGCTTTCCGAGATACTGAAAGCCGATTTCAGGATGGTCGGTGATTTGAGGTGTGACTATTAAATAAAGATAGTGAACCGAGTCGGGAGCAGCCGCATCATACGGCTTAAACCTGAAAACCTCTATCGCGGCTTCCCCTTCCTTCAGGTTTGCCCTTATCTCCTGCCATGTAATTGAAAGATCGATCAGGGAGTCTCCTGTCAGAGTGGAAGTGTTCAGTTCATTTTGAATCATTTTTGCTTCGGTCTCAAGTGATTCAAGGTCATAGCCTGTTTTTGCTCTTTCATCCTTTGAGAAATTATACAGTTTCCCGATCAGATTCTTCAAATCATCGAGCTTTCTGATTTTTTCAATTTTTCCCGGATCGCTTATTTTTCTCATCCTTTGCCGCTCATTCTTCAGGGCAGCAAGCTTTAATCCTTTTATTCGTAACAGGTTATCGTAATAAAGTCCGTATGCAGCAAGGTCAAATTCAAAATATTTCATTGAAACTGACATGCACAATTCATTAATCTGAATGAATTTTCGCATCATCACTTCCCGTTCGTTTTCCGTCAGAAGCGGAAGTGTCTCCCTCAAATATTTTGCCTGTACATCGATCAGTTCTTTATAAAGTTTGAAGAACTCATCCCCTTTTCCTCTTCGTCCCATGAGTTCGATCAGCTTTACAGTCATAAGAAGATAGTCGGGATTCAGCTCACTGAAATTCTGTTTTTGTTTTTTGATTACTTCAAGAAGAAAATCCTGAGCGGGATTGAAATCTCCCTCACGATGATAAAATTCCACTATGTTGGTAAGAGCATTCACAAAATAGGGGTCTCTTACCTGAAGGATAAGTTCGGAATTTTTCTTCAGGAATTTATAAAAATTGCGGTGTCCCTTGTTGTATGGCATGTTGTTGTGCAAAAAGGCAAGGTTCCCGAATGCTTTCATCCAGTCGTTATCTGAAGCTACGGGAAGTTCGATAAATGATTTCGAAAGATCACCGAGCAAAACTCCCGATCTTTCCTTTTCACCCTTCTTGAACAAAATCATGGCAAGCTCTGAACGCATTCTGATGACCCGGAATCTGTTACCCGAATCCCCGCCTGAAACCGGTTTTTCGAAAATATCAAGAAGTTTTTCCGATTTTTCCGGGTTCCCTTTTTGGTTGTAGTAATCGATCAACTGGGGAATCAGTTTCCTTTTCTGTTGTTCCTGTTCCACTTTACCGGATATGATGAGGTTATAAACCGAGTCAATGAAGTGATCACATTTTTCGATCTCACCCGCCTGCTGCATCGTGAAAGCCATCCCAAGCAAAGCATCTGTATAACTGTTGCTCTTTTTAATATCCAAAAAATCGATAACACGGAGCAACTCTGTCAGAATCTCCCTTGATTCGATAAATTTCCCGAGGTACCGGTAGTTTTCCGCAAGCTGATTTTCATTGTGCATTCGGAGTTCATTCCCCGGCATGAAATACTGTTTCAGAAGACTGTATTTTTGCTTTTGCACCTCAAGTGATTTCGAATACTCCCCTGTCTTGATGTAGAGGTCTCTCAGCATTTCAGTGAGGTCAAAATAGTCGGTAGAGAGAAAAAGGAAATCATTTTCAAGCCGCGATTTAAGCATCAGGAGGTAGTCTTCAGCAGGCTTAAACCGGAGAGAATCGATCATTAAAGCTATCCGTCCCATGGCGATTTTATAAGACCAATCCTTTGGTGTAATTTCCTCTATCTGCTTTTCGACTTCCGAAAGTTTGATTTTGTCAGGCACCACTTCGGCGAAAAAATATTTTTTCCACTCAAGTGCTGTAAGCGATTTAGGATTCTTACGCTGAAAGCCCTCGATGACAGACAACAATTTTTTTGGATTGTTCTTCAGATTGTAAGCTGCGAGCCATGGAAAAGTTGACTCCTGAATGTTTTCGACAGAGCCGGTCAACTGCTCATTTTGCGCTTTTAGAAGTGGTGAATTACAGTTGTTAGCAGCCAGGTAGCAGAAAACTGTCTCGACAATTGGCAGTGAAGCTTCTGTTCCATCATCAGCCATCGATGCGGTCTTAAGGAGGTATTCTTCATCAAATATCCCCGCAAAAAGAGGGACAAAATAGCCATTGTATGCGGAAATCAGTTCGGATTCATCACTTGCATAAGCCGGCTCAACCCACTTTGCCTCTCCTTTAAGCCGGATAAGTTCTTCAGCAATCGCAGGTTCATATTTCATGAAGAGACTCAAAGGAAATTGAGTATCATTTACGATTTCAAGTGTGTCGAACCATGCAAGCCCTTTATGGTAGTTGTCCCTGAAAAATTCCTTTTCATCGGGAAATATGTTTTTATTCCGCTCTGTCCTGTCTTTTAGGAGTGAAATGTCACCTGATTTTGGCGTGGCATCATCCTCTTTTGCAGGGAGTGAAGACCAGCATTCAATAAAATAGAGATATGAAGGTGATATCTGAAAAGGAATTTTCCCCTTCAATTTCGAAAAGAGTGCTGTCACTTCAGGATAAAACTCTTTTTCCGTTATTATATATTCATAAAGAGCGAGCATCACAAGATCACCTTTTTCGGGAGAGGTTGTCCTTGCATATTCGAGAAGTGCGGGTTTAATACCTTTGCTAAATGTAAGGTTCAGGTATATCAATTTGAGGAGGTCCCGGGAGGGGTCTTTTTCGATTATTCTTTTCAGGGCGGAGACAGCATTTAAATAAGTGCTGTCCGTTGCACCATCTTCACTGTTTACTGTGGATATTGTTCCTGCAAAGTTCGCAAAATATGCAGAGAACACTTTTTCATCCTCACTCAGACCCTGTCCATGTGTCCGGGTGAAAATTCCGGCTGCGATCAAAATCAGAAAAACGGTCGTTTTCATGATCACAATAACCTTTCGTTTTACGGTTTCCTTTTGTTGATTCCCTTGTCTCAACAATCAAAAATTTGATCACCTAAACTAATCAATTATGATCTAATTTCCCACAAAAACAGTAAAAACAAAAAAAGAGGCTGCCCGAAACATCTCCCGGATCAACCCCTCGAAATCAAAATGGAAAACTTTTGTTTTTAATGCATTATAACCTGACCGGTTGCCAGATCATAATATGCTCCGATTATTTGCAGAGAGCCGGAGTGATGTTTATGTTCAAGTGTCTGGCTGTTCTTGGTCAGATTTTTAACCTGCAGATCAACATTGAAGTGAATTGCTCTGCTTAAAAGATCAGCCTCACCATCTTCATTTCTCGCACTCGCAACTGCGGGTTCGATATAGCTGATCAGTTTTTCAATGTTTGGAGTTGCTTCCCCACCGCTGACAGTAGCCGACACAGCTCCGCATTTGGCATGACCCAGGACAAGAATAAGATTTGCGCCGAGATGCTCCACGGCATATTCAATACTCCCGATCGCTTCCGGGGTGGCAACATTTCCTGCCAGCCTGACTATAAACAATTTTCCCAGAGATTCGTCAAAAACTATTTCAGGGGCGACTCTAGAATCAGAACAGGAGAGAATTACCGCATAGGGTTTTTGCCCGTCTTTCAATTTTTGGACTTCAGTTGCATAATCTTTTTGCATTAATTCGCCCGTGACAAAGCGATTGTTTCCGGCAACAAGTAAATTTATTGCCTGATCAGCCGGGACTTGTGCGAAAAGTGAAATACTGCCAAAGATGATTAAAGAAAAGATTAAATGTATACGGCACTTAGCCATAATAATACTCCGATTAAATAATGAACAAATGGATGGTAAATATCAGTTATTTTTATTCAATTTTAAAATTAATTCTTTCACACTGTAAAATATTTTTTCAGGTAACGGTAAATCATTAGTTTTTAATAACAACATTTATTAAATTTCTTTACCATTTTGGAGAAATTTCCAAAACGGGGATACATTTTTTAACTAAGAGATGAAAAAATGGCTGAAAAACAACTTGTAAAGGTTGAAGATGTTACCGTCAGGTTCGCGGGAGATTCGGGCGACGGTATGCAGTTAACGGGGTTGCAGTTTTCCACTTCCTCCGCAATCGCCGGTAATGATTTAAACACACTTCCTGACTACCCTGCAGAGATTCGCGCCCCCGCCGGTTCCCTGAATGGCGTTTCAGGTTTCCAAATACACTTTTCCAGCGGAGAAAGCACAACTCACGGCGATCATCCTGATGTGCTAGTTGCGATGAATCCCGCTGCGTTAAAAGTGAACCTAAAAGATTTAAAACCTACTGCCACGATCATTGTTAATGAGTCGTCATTCGATTCAAAGAACCTGTCACTGGCAAAATATGAGAACAACCCCCTTGAAGATGAAACATTAAAAGGCTACAATGTTCTCCGTGTCCCCATGACCAAAGCGGTCATGAACGCTCTCGACGGTGTTAATATTTCGATAAAGGAAAAAGAGAGATGCAAGAACTTCTTTGCACTCGGAATAATGTTCTGGATGTTCAGTCGCCCTGTCGAACCCACAATCAAATGGATTGAAAACAAGTTCAGAGTGAAACCCGACATCCTCGAAGCAAACAAAAAAGCTTTGATGGCAGGTTATCACTACAGTGAAATGACCGAGCTCTTTACTACCAGATATTTTCTTGAGCCCGTAAAGCTTCCTCCCGGAAAATACAAAAATGTTACCGGCAACGAAGCAGTTGCACTCGGTATGGTTGCCGCATCATGGAAGAGCGGAGTTCCCCTTTTCCTCGGTTCGTATCCTATTACCCCGGCATCGGAAATTTTGCATGAGCTAAGCAACTTTAAACACTTTGGTGTAAAAACATATCAGGCAGAAGACGAAATTGCGGCCATCTGTGCTTGCATCGGTGCTGCTTTTGCAGGAAATATAGCCCTGACTTCTACCTCAGGTCCCGGTCTTGCCCTTAAAATGGAAGCCATCGGACTTGGCGTTATGACAGAACTTCCGATCGTGATTGTGGATGTTCAGCGCGGTGGACCAAGCACAGGTTTGCCGACAAAAACAGAGCAGTCCGACCTGTTTCAGGCGATGTACGGAAGAAACGGTGAAGCTCCTGTTTGTGTGCTTGCTGCATCTACTCCCGCCGACTGTTTCCATATGGCTTACGAAGCTGCAAGAATTGCGACCAAGTATATGACCCCTGTAATTCTGCTTTCTGACGGATATCTCTCACAGGGTTCTGAACCTTTCAGAATTCCACCAGAGGATGAACTTCCGGAGTTGAAAATTGAATTCAGAACCGATAAGGAAGAATTTTATCCTTACTTGAGAGATGAGAATCTTTCACGCCCGTGGGCTATTCCCGGAACTCCCGGTCTGGAACACAGAATCGGCGGTCTCGAGAAATCACATATCTACGGAAATGTAAGCTATGTACCTGAAAATCATGAATTCATGATCAACCTCAGGGATCAAAAAATTAAAAACATCGCAAATGATATTCCTGAACTTGAAGTCCGCGGTGAACAGGAAGGTGACCTTCTCGTTCTCGGATGGGGTTCAACCTACGGAGCTATCAATGAAGCGATGAACAGAATTCAGGCACGGGATATTAAAATTTCCCAAGCCCACCTTAAATATATCAATCCCCTTCCCAGGAACCTCGGTGATGTTCTGAAGAGATTCAAGAGAATTCTTGTTCCTGAAATCAATCTCGGACAGTTGGCGATGATTCTTAGGAGTGAATATCTTATAGATATCATTCAATACAACAAAGTTCAGGGCTTGCCTTTTAAAGCATCTGAAATTGAAGAAAAGATACTAAATCTGCTCGGAGTCGAAAATGAGTAATGAAAATCAGATCCCAACAGTTCAACTGACTGCAAAAGATTTTGCGTCAAATCAGGATGTTAAATGGTGTCCCGGTTGCGGCGATTATTCGATTCTTGCTCAGATGCAAAGAGTATCCCCTTCTCTTGGTGTAAAGAAGGAAGATTTCGTTTGGATTTCCGGTATCGGATGTTCTTCCCGTTTTCCCTATTACATGGATACTTTCGGTATGCATGGAATTCACGGTAGAGCACCTTCAATTGCAAGTGGTGTGAAAATTGCCCGTCCCGAACTCGCTGTCTGGATGGCAACAGGTGATGGTGACCTCCTTTCCATAGGCGGTAATCACTTCATCCATACCTGCAGAAGAAACATCGGAATAAAAATGGTACTCTTTAACAACCGCATCTACGGTCTGACAAAGGGTCAGTATTCCCCGACTTCCGAGCAAGGGAAGAAAACCAAATCCACACCTTTTGGAAGTGTCGATTATCCATTCAAACCTGCAATGGTTGCCCTTGGCGCCGGAATCGGTTTTTATGCAAGAACTATTGACCGCGAAGCCAAACACATGCAGGAGATGATGCAGAAGGCTGCAGCTCATCATGGAACCACCCTGATAGAGGTGTACCAGAATTGCAACATCTTCAACGATGGTGCTTATGCACACCTTACAGACAAAGAAACAAAAGCTGATCATGTACTCGTTCTCGAAGATGGTCAACCGATGATTTTCGGCAAAAACCGTGACAAAGGTATCAAACTTGACGGTGATATCCCCGTGGTTATCGATCTGAACGATGGTGTTCACTCGATCAACGATGTTTGGGTACACAAGGAAGTCGATCCTTCACCGGTGAGAGCCTTCATTTTGGCTGAATTTATCGAAAACCCTGATCTTCCTGTTCCGATTGGTTGCTTCAGAAGATTCGAGAAACCAACCTACGAAGACCTCGTTGTCGAACAGATTGATCATGTGAAAGAAGTGAAAAAAGTCACTTCCTTCGAGCAGTTGATTGGTCAGGGCAATGTCTGGACAGTGGAATAGGTGAATGCAGTAATCCAATAATGCAGTAATCCAATAATGCAGTAATCCAATAATGCAGTAATCCAATAATGCAGTAATAATTGGATGATTTTTGAGGAGTCGGAATTAATTTTCCGGCTCCTTTTTTTTGTTTTATCTGTTTCTCCTCCTCGTTTTTAGCGTACAATCACCTTTGATCCTGTGATGGAGTCGCACCTCCGCAACCTTTCTTCCCTCGATTATTGGTATATTTAAGGTTTAATTTTTAGATTTTTGTAAGAACCACAATGAAAATCAAGTTTTCCTGGCCTAAAGAGTTCGTACCCAAAATTTACTCCCTCCTTTCAAGAGGCTATTCAAAAGAAACATTCTTTTCTGATTTAAGTGCCGGCGTTATAGTCGGAATTGTAGCGCTTCCCCTCGCAATTGCATTTGCCATCGCTTCAGGTGTAAAACCGGAGCAGGGGCTCTACGCGGCAATTGTTGCAGGTCTGTTTGTCTCTCTTTTAAGCGGATCAAGATCACAGGTTTCGGGTCCAACCGGGGCTTTTATCGTAATCATTTACGGAATCGTGCAACAGTACGGCTACGATGGACTCGCAGTTGCCACACTTCTTGCCGGAATTTTTCTTGTCGTGCTCGGACTGTTGAAGTTCGGGATACTTCTCAGGTTTATCCCTTACTCTCTCACCATTGGATTTACCACAGGTATCGCAATTATCATCTTTACAAGCCAGATAAATGATTTTCTGGGACTGGGAATTGCAAAAGTACCTGCTGACTTTGTGGACAAATGGATAGTCTTTTCGGAAAATATTCAGAAAATAAATTACTATGCTTTAGGAATTGGAGCGGTTTCTCTACTCTTTATATTTGTATGGGGAAGATATAATTTCAAAATTCCCGGTTCTTTGATCGCAATCATAGTGGGAACTCTCGCAGTTTACTATTTTAACCTGCCTGTGGATACAATCGGATCAAAGTTTGGTACAGTTCCCAACTCACTTCCTGAACCGAGGTTGCCACAGATTTCGTGGCAAGTGTTCACTCAAATGTTCTCGCCGGCATTTACTATAGCGATGCTTGCGGCAATAGAGTCACTTCTGTCTGCAGTAGTTGCCGATGGAATGATGGGTTCCCGGCACAGATCGAACATGGAACTGGTTTCTCAAGGTGTGGGTAACATTATATCGCCGATATTCTTTGGTATTCCTGTTACAGGTGCCATTGCAAGAACTGCAACAAATATCAAAAGCGGTGCAAAAACGCCGGTTGCAGCAGTGATCCACGGTGTAGTAATTCTTGTAACGATGCTCCTTTTCGCCGATCTTGCTTCACTGATTCCGCTTCCTGTTCTTGCTGCCATCCTGATATATGTAGCCTGGAATATGAGTGAGATGCATGCATTTTTTAGAACTTTAAAGGGGACGGGTGCCGACAAGCTTATTTTGTTAAACACATTTCTCCTGACACTTTTTATCGATTTAACCGTCGCAATTGAAGTGGGGCTTGTTCTTGCAGCACTCACTTTCATCAAAAAAATGTCGGATGTTACCCAAACCCAGCTCATAACACAAAGTTTGTACCTCCCTGATGAAGGAGAAGACAAAATGACGAAAACCTCGGTACCTGTTCCAAAAGGTGTCGAGATTTTTGAAGTGTATGGCACCCTTTTCTTCGGTGCTGTCGATCAGTTCAGAGATACTATCCGCGGGATGAACAAAAAACCGGAAGTTCTTGTTCTTGAAGTAAGCAAACTTCTTGTGATTGACGGGTCGGGACTTAAAGCCATCGAAGACCTTGTGGATGTTTTGAAAAAGGACGGCACTTCACTTGTTATCTCCGGAATTCATAAACAGCCCCTTTTTGAATTGACAAGAAGCGGTATCATCGACAAAATAGGAGAGGACAATCTTTTCGGCTCTCTCGATGAAACTCTGAAATTTCTGACTGACAAAACTGTTACAACCTGATTTTATAACTTACTGAAAAATATTGAATGATCGACTTTAACAAAATAGCTGAAATACTTAAGGGGAACAATTCATTCCTGATAACTACCCATGTTAATCCCGATGCTGATGCAATCGGATCGGAAATGGCAGTATATACTCTTCTCAAGAGACTGGGGAAAGAGATAAAAGTGGTAAATTTCAGCAAAACACCCCCCTTCCTCGAGTTTCTTGACAAAGAAGGTGTGATCGAGAATTTTGCTCCTGAGATTCACTCAGAATATTTCCTGTGTTGTGATGTCGTTGTTGCATTGGACTTCAATCGAGCAGACAGGACAGTAAAAATGTCTCCCCTTTTCTACCAAAGAGAAAAATTGAAAATCTGTATCGATCACCACCTCGAACCGGAGGAAATTTTTGACAATATCTTCGATGACCCCGGTTATGCAGCTACATGTCACATAATCTATGATTTGATTACAAAAACAAATATTACAGAACTCGACTATGAGATTTCAGTCCCCGTCTACTCGGGAATCGCCACAGACACAGGAAATTTCAAGTATGACAGAACCACTCCCGAACTTCACAGGATTGCAGCTACACTTCTCGAAAAAGGAGTAGTGCCAATCGAGATAAATGACCTGATCTACGGCCAGGATGACCTTTGCAAATTTGCACTCCTCGGCAAGGCGTTAAATTCTTTGAAGATTTATGGTGATGACAATAGATTCGCGGTAATGACGCTTTCTCAAGCCGATTTCAACGAAACCGGAGCAGTTGAGTCGGATACCGAGGGTTTCATTAATTATTGCATGACCATAAAGGGTGTCAAACTTGGAGCGATGTTCATTGAACTTAGAGAAGGTTTTAAGGTTTCCCTCAGAGGTAAAAGAGATTATAATGTCAGAGATCTCGCTGCTCACTTTGGCGGTGGAGGTCACCGTCAGGCATCGGGCATCAGAATCAGGAATCACCACCTTACTGAAAAACAACAGGAAATAATCAACTACATATTGGATAACACTACAGAGGTCAGTCAGAATGCTTAAACCGGTTTTTAATTTTACAGATTCAATAGAAGTATCACCAAAAAGCTTAACACTCTTCTTTATCAATGACGATGATAACCTCGAAGGGAATCTCGATAAATTCTGTGAGGAACATTCGATTAAATTGACACCCCTAAACAGGGAAGCATTTCTCGGGAAAAATCACCGTCTGAACTGTCACAACGAAGTTACAAATTTCTCGATTCAGAGAATGAAGAAGAAAGACCTGTCAGCCGACATGTTCCGCGACAGAACCGCAGATTTTTTTATTTCACTCTCATCATCCGTTGAGGTTGTAAACATAATTCTTCCATGTCACCTTGAATACGACAAAATTTTCAAGTCTTCCGACTATCTTTATCAGACACTTATCGAAGGTGTCTGGCTGGGTTGCTATAAATTTGACCGTTATCTCTCCGACAAAAAGGAGGGTGAAATTAGAATAAACCTGATCGGCGGAACTCTAGATGAGAGAGAAAGAACCACCAAAGCTGCAAATCAGGTGATGGAGGGCGTTTTTCTCGCTCGCGAACTGGCAAATGAACCCGCAAGTGTGATTAATCCCGTTACATTCTCTTTTAAAGTAACCGAAATTTTTTCCAAACTGCCCCATACGACAGTCGAAATCTTTGATGCAGAAAAACTTGAAGCCATGGGGATGGGTGGAATTCTGGCTGTAGGTGGCGGAAGTGCAGTCCCCCCAAGACTTGCAATAATAAAATATGAACACCCTGAAGCAATAAAAAGCATCGCCCTGGTTGGCAAAGGAGTAACTTTCGATTCAGGCGGCATTTCAATAAAGCCGGCTCAAAACATGGGCTGGATGAAAGCCGATATGGGCGGAGCTGCCGCAGTTGCAGGAACAATGCTTAATGTGATCAATATGGGAATGCCTCTTAGGGTTTTTGCTGCAATTCCCCTCGCTGAAAACATGTTGAGCGGTTCGGCATACAGACCCGGAGACATTGTCACCACATACTCTGGAAAGACTGTGGAGGTTGATAATACCGATGCGGAAGGAAGAATAATTCTTGCAGACGCCCTTACTTACGCCTCTGAACAAAAACCTGAAATCCTGATCGATCTTGCCACTCTGACCGGTGCCTGTGCCGTGGCTCTCGCCGAGGTGGCGGCAGGACTCTTTACAAAAGATGATGAACTCGCTGACAAACTCTACACTTCAGGCTTGGAAACATCCGAATTCCTCTGGAGACTGCCGATGTGGGACCACTACAACCGCTACAACAAAAGTGATGTGGCTGATGTAAAAAATACCGGTGGAAGATATGGCGGTGCAATAACTGCGGCTAAATTCCTCGAGAATTTTGTCAAAGATGATATATCATGGGCGCACCTTGATATCGCAGCACCTGCAATTCACAACAGCACAACAAGTTACTCCAAGACATGGATGACCGGTTTTGGTGTAAGACTTTTAACTAGTTTCCTGGGAGATATTAAATGAGCAACGATCCAAAACTTTTTTCGGCAGAAATGAGCTATGACGATTTTCTCGAACTCGAAAAATGCGTGGAAATAATCGAGAAACCTTCATTTTTCATCAAGGTTTCCAACTTTATCGGCTCACCAATTGAAAAACTGGTTGAAAAACTTCCTGAAGGCAGCAGAAACAAGATTACAGATATAACAAACGATGCCCTGCTAAAAGGTACCAACCTCGCCGTTAAAACTCTCGAATATGTCGAGTCGAATACCGAACACGACAGTAAAAAGATACACAAACTCGTTGCGAGTGTCCTCGGAGGTGGCGCCGGTCTCTTCGGCTTTACAGCTCTCGCCATCGAACTTCCTCTCACTACGACTGTGATGCTTCGCTCAATAGCCGAAATTGCTAAAATGAACGGTGAGGATATGTCATCCCTCGAGACCCGTTTGAACTGTGTTCAGGTCTTCGCATTCGGTTCAAAAAACAAGGCTGATGATGCAATGAATTCCTCATACTATGCAATCAGAATTCTTCTTTCCCGGGAAATTGCGGCGCTAGCAGGCAGACTGGAAGCCCATTTCGCAGGTGAACTGGCATCGGGTATTCTCGGCAAATTTCTTGGGAAGATAACTGAAAGATTCAGTCAGAATGTACTTATTAAATTTGTGGGTCAGGCGACACCCATCATTGGAGCTGCCGGCGGAGCATCGATAAACTACCTCTTTACCGAGTTTTATCAGCAGATAGCCACTGCCCATTTCACCATCAGAAGACTGGAAAGAAAATACTCTCCCGAACTGATTGAGGCAGAGTACGACAGAATCGCTGTCCGTTTGAAAACAAAAAAAGAAGACTGATATCAACTTAACATGGACAGGCTCTCCCAACCCGTAAGTATCCTACCTCTGATCGGTCCTGCGAGAGCAAAGGCATTCAAGAGTGCAGGCTTGAATACGGTAAGGGATATACTGTTCTACTTCCCTTTCAGACATATCGACCGGACCACAATCCTGACAATCGGGAAAGCTTATGAACATGTAAAAAAGGGGTATACGGGCGAAATCACACTGATTGGAAAGGTGCAGGAATCAAAAGTGATGCACTTCGGCAATAAAAAAGTGCTCGCTGTGAGGGTAATCGAAAACACTGCAGAACTTGATTGCATCTGGTTTCAGGGAATTGAGTATTTCGCCAAAACTTTTCAGACCGGACAAACCCTTGCCATCTCAGGGAAACCATCCCTCTCCAAAAGAGGTGATTTCCAGATAATGCACCCTGCTTTTGACAAGCTGACAAACGAAGAGAGTGAAAACTTCTTCAACACGGGAAAAATAATCCCTGTTTATTCAGTAAATCAGTTTTTCAAAGAAGCCAATCTCGGCGAAACAGGAATCAGAAAAATAATCGAGGGAGCGCTTGACAGGTACCTCCCCGTTGTCCACGAAACTCTTCCCAAATATATCCTCGAAAAAATCGAGCTGCTGCCGCTACAGTCTACAATAAAAGCGCTGCACCTGCCCGAATCGATGGATATTATCACTAAAGCCCGTCACCGTCTGAAATTTGAGGAATTCTTCTACTATCAGTTGAATGCCTTCTCAAAAAAAGAACGCTATAAAAAGGAATCGAATGGTATTGAATTTAAACCAAGAACCTCGTTTATCAAAGATTTCCTGAACTCACTCCCCTTTTCCTTAACCAAGGCACAGCTTAAAGTACTGCACGAAATTAAGCTTGACATGCTCTCCCCTCAGCCTATGATGAGACTACTTCAGGGGGATGTGGGAAGTGGCAAAACGGTTGTTTCCCTCATCTCGATGTTGATTGCGGTCGATTCAGGTTTTCAGTCTGCTTTGATGGTCCCAACGGAAGTGCTTGCATCGCAACATTTTAAGTCGATTTCAAAACTTCTGAGTAACATTAAATCCTCCGAAGCCACCACTTCCCCTGTGATTGAAATTTTGACCGGAAGCACAAAAACAAAAGAAAAAAAGAGAATTCTCGAGGCTTTGGCAGGTGGTGAAATCGACATCATTGTCGGTACGCACGCCCTGTTCGAGGAAAACATTGAATTCAAAAATCTTGGTTTTCTTGTAATAGATGAACAGCACAGATTCGGTGTGGAACAAAGGGCAAGACTGATGAGAAAATCAGCAACTCCCGATGTTCTTGTTATGACCGCCACTCCAATTCCGAGAACTCTGTCTCTGACAGTCTTTGGCGAACTGGATGTCTCCATTATTGATGAGTTGCCTGCAAACAGAATTCCGGTTAGAACAGCCATCCGCGGAGAATCAGCTTTATCCGGAATCTATGATTTTATCAGGTCACGAGTGCGGGAGGGTCGTCAGGCGTTTATAGTCTTTCCCCTTGTTGAGGAATCGGAAAAACTGGACTTAAAAGCCGCTGAACAGGGATTCACCGAAATCTGCACGCATTGGCTCCCCGATCTAAAAATCGTTCTCCTGCACGGTAGAATGAAATGGAACGAAAAAGAGGAGATAATGAACAGGTTCGCCGCCGGTGAATACGATATTCTCGTCTCCACGACAATTATTGAAGTGGGTGTTGATATCCCAAATGCTACAGTGATGGTAATTAATGAAGCCCATCGTTTTGGTCTTTCACAGCTACATCAGCTCAGGGGAAGAATCGGGAGAGGTGCTTCCCAATCATACTGTATTCTCGTTACTAAAAATGAAATTGTAGCCTCTGCAGCAAGAATCAAACAAAAAGCAGAATACCTCCCACAGGCTGTGATGGAGAGACTCAGGTCGATTACCCGCTTAAAGGCAATGGAAGAAAGCAGTGACGGTTTTAAGCTGTCCGAAATTGATCTGAAAATGCGGGGTCCCGGCGATATCTTTGGCAAAAAACAGAGTGGTATCCCTGAATTTAAATACTGTGACCTCGCGAATGATTCTGCAATTATGTTAAAAGCCAAAGACCTCGCCCAAAATATCATTCAGAACGACCCCGGACTTAAGCTGCCTGAACATCAAATCATCGGAGAGACGCTTGAAGCACAAATTGCTTCCGGTGACAACTTTTATGGAGTCGGCTAACCCAGTTTTGCCTGCAATCTTGGGGAAGTAAGATGTTTCACGCAGTCAGGTGCCTCACATGAGTTGTCGCCGTAATCAACCACCACTTTTCCTATTCTTTTGGCAACTGCGACTGCTTTTTCATTCAGTTCCTTGTTGATCTGACCTAAACCGAGAAGACAATTATTCATTGCGTCTTTTACAAAATTTTCCTCGGAATTTATTTCCATTTCAATCCGGTCGATGATGGCAGTGGCGAACCCGACATTCACCGGTTTTTCGGCACTTATTACACCCGAAAGCATTGCAAACCCCATCCTGCGCTTCAGATTGTCTTTTTCATTGATCCACTCGAGCACCAGTTCCCTTTTGAATGGAGCGTCCTTCAAGAGATTCGAAACATACGCGTAAGACATCATCCAGAATTGTGTATGCTTTATCTGCTCTTCGACTCTCTCGCGTGTCAGAAGTTTTGGATCATCTGTAAGAACTGATAAAATCCTGCAATCATAGACGGGCTCCTCCCACAACTCCCTCGCCAGCTTGGGATCCTTCTTGATATTTTTCGCAAAGGTTTTCAGTTTGGTCAGTCCGATACCGTAGGTTGACATCTCATTTAATCCTGCTTTGCTCCATGATTTTATCCCCCTCTCATCCTTATTTTCCTCGAGCCACTCTTTAATTTCATTAAGCGTCATCTTTTTCTCACTTCCTTTTATTAAAAAATCTATATTGCATATTAAAAAAAATACGGTTCCTATGAAAAAGATTTTTTTCGCCATCACTCTTCTGTCTCTTTTCCTCCCGGGTTGTGTGAGAGAAAACAAACAACCGCAGGAGAATTTCCATGTCTTTAATACCATCGACAAACTTTTCAAAGCCTTCGAAACAAGAGATACCCTCTCCCATGACACACTCTGGTTCAAATCGCCCGAACTGGTAGTCTTCGGACTCTACGACAAATCAGAATTTTTCGGTTGGGACGAAACACGCAAACACCTCGTGCAGGCTGCCAAAACGATGCAGGCAGCACATTTTACCATAAAATGTAAAGAAATCAGACTGTCCCAATCAAAAACCACCGCCTGGTTTGCCATCATTGCCGACCAGCAATACCAGACTTCTGCCGGCGTATTCGAAAACAACAATATCCGCTACACCGGTGTCCTCGAAAAGCACGGCTCCCGGTGGCTAATCACTCAGTTCCATGGATCACTACCAAAAATAAAATGAAAGACGAAGTCTGATGTTTGAAGTTTGAAGTTTGAAGTCTGATGTTTGATGTTTGATGTTTGATGTTTGATGTTTGATGTTTGAAGTCTGATGTTTGAAGTTTGAAATTTGATGTTTGATGTTTGATGTTGGAAAATCCGCCCATTACTGCATTATTGCATTATTGGATTATTGCATTATTGGATTATTGCATTACTGCATTACTGCATTAAAAAAAAAAGACTCCCTCTTGCGAAGGAGCCCCGGTGTCGAAGTATGTTGAGTAGAGGTACTATTTCAACAAGTTCATTGTGCGGTTAATGTTTTTTGTTCCTGACTCGAGTCTGTAAACATAAACACCGCTGGAAAGATTGTCTGCCTGCCAATCAACTTCATAAGTGCCGGCTGCTCTGAATTCATTTACCAGCTCAGCTACCTGTCTGCCAAGTACATCGTAAACTGAAAGTTTTACATTGCCGGCTTCAGGAAGGGCAAATCTGATTTTAGTGGATGGGTTGAATGGATTCGGATAATTCTGCGACAATTCAAAATCAGCAGGAGTGCCTGAAAGAAGGTCTTCCTTCACACTTGTTGCACCTGACGGATTAAAGTTTGCCCAGCCTGCTGTCCAGTCTGTACTTCCAAAAGCACCAACGAAAGTGGCAGTTGGATCAAAGAAGGCATCGGTTGGAGGAGTCAAACCTCCTGTAAGAAGTGGTGAGCCGGAAACAAGAGTGGCGTTTGGTGAGGCAAGATTAAAAGGATTCACCATCTGAAGATCGGCTGCTGCTGAGAATGTTCTGCCGCTCATAGTTGTGTTGAACCAGTTTGCAATATTAAAAGTACCATTGGAACTCGCTGTATCGAGAAGCTTGTTGCACTGGGCAATGACAGAATTTTTTACATACATGGTAGAGTTGGCGGCACCATTGATAGTACCTTTGCTGTCGAGGAGAATTCCTGTGGGCCATCCCACTATTACCGCATTGGCAATTCTGTTCTGTGAATTTCTGCGCAGGTGCATCCCTCTTCTGTAGAGGCTGTTTATCTGCTGCCCTGTCGTTGAAATCGGTCCAATCAGGGTTACATTCCACCATTCGGGTGAAGTAAGAGGCTGATTTGTTGAGCCTGTTCCGTCGTTGTCCGATTCAAACCCGTTCGAACCTGACTGATCAGCTATTTCAGGGTCTCTTAATCCAAAAAGGAACTGAAGTTTTCCGGTATAACCAAAATCGGTATCGAAATCGTCATCCCATCCTCTGAAAGCAATGAGATATTTTGCGTTCACAGTTCCACCGAAAAATTCAAAGGAGTCGTCACCGCTGTAGGAAACCTGAATATACTCGAGTACAGTCCCTCTCCCTACTCCACCAAGTGTGAGACCATTTATTTCGTTATTCAGTGAGAAAGCGATACCGGGGTATTCGATTCTTACATATCTAAGCACGCCACTGTTGTCATCAGGATTGTTACCGCCATAGGAATCTCCGGGTCCTTCTATTGAAGTGGTGCCACCGGGTACATTTATGGGTGCATTTCCGAGAATGATCACACCACCCCAGTCGCCGTATGTTGGAGGTCTGCTTGCGCCGGGTTTGGTAAACTCGGAAGTGAAAACGATTGGCTGGCTGACAGTTCCTTCCGCATAGATTTTACCGCCGGGTTTCACAACCAGTGAACCCTGAGTTGAATTCTCACCGTAGATCTTTGTTCCGGCTTGAATATTCAGGATACCACCCGACTGTACTCTCACAAAACCTCTTAACAGATAGGTGTTGTTTGAAGTCAGATTGACTGTGGTTGTGATATCACCTTCCAAAACCGTTTGAGCGAAAGCTGAAACCGCCAGTAAAAGTGTGAAAACGAAAGTTAATGATTTAGACATGTTGCCTCATTATATTGTTGATGATTGTTTATCAAAACTTCCAGGAAACGCCCAGAGACATGTCGCTTCCTCTTTTTATTCTGCTCGAAGCTCTGTCACCCAATGGTGATTTTTGCATTGCTATGTAATCCTGTGCGAGCAGATTCTTTACTGTAAACTTAAGTGTAAGTGATTCCATGATTCTTTGAGAAACCGAAATGTCGACCTGATCTCTCGGAAGCTCAACGATATCTCCAAGACCGGCAAAGCCGACTTTCAAAATTTTCTGTCCAACTTTGTTGTAAACCAGTGATGCAGAGAACCCGCCTTCAAAATTGTCATAGTACAGACCGGCATTCAATACATATTCTGCCTGACCTTGCATAGGTCTTGTTGCTTCCTGATATGTGGACTGTGTATTGCCGGTTTCAAATTCAACCTCTGACTTGATCCAGGTTGCATTTCCTACGAAAGCCAGACCAAAAAGTGTCGGACTTATGAAATCAAGTGATTTTCTCACTTCGAGTTCAAGTCCAAAATTGTTTGCGCTTTTAGCATTTTTGAATCCTCTGATTGGTTCGAATGATGAGGAAGGAAGAAAAACCTGCTCGATCGGGTCAGCGAAATTTTTATAGAAGAGTCCGACTGCAAACATGTCCGCAGCTCTTGCAGGATAATACTCGAATCTGAGGTCATAATTTGTTACGAGTGTTCGTTTCAGATCAGGATTTCCCTGTACAATTTCATTTTCAAGAAAATCAAAATAGCTGAATGGTGCAGTCTCTCTGAATTCAGGTCTTGCCAGTGTTTTGGTATAAGCAAGTCTTACATTCATCTGTTCCGTTGGCTGAATGGTAAGATTGACACTTGGAAGAATGTCGTTATATTCAGGTTTGCTCTTCACATTCTCACCGGTAAGGGTTTTCGATGAGAGTTCCAGTTCCGATTTTTCATATCTGAAGCCGGTGATAAGTTTTACTATCTCAAAAAGAGAGAAATCGAGTGCAAAGTATGATGCCAGAATTGTCTGGTTCGACTGATATGAATCAGACGGTTTCGTCATCTCTGTTATCTGGATGAAATTTGGAACAATGTTTTCATCCTTGAATATCTGATCAACTGAAAGCTGAAGAATGCTGTCCTCTTTTGCGAAATTGCCGCCGGGTACATTTTTGTAACCGAAACTCCTTGCACCAAATTCACGGTTTTTGAAGTCAAAAGCGAAACCTGCTTTTATTGAAGGGAGATTCGGATCTTCAAAAGGCTTAAGATTGAAATCGACATTTGCACCACGATTGATGTCTGTAAGTCCGGCAAAATATCTGGTTGCAACCGACTGATCCATCTGGAATCTTAACGGCTGGTCTGTCTCATCAAGAAGTCTGGAGTAGACAAATCTTCTTGCGTCGGGTTCATCTCTTTTTGATATCGCATAATTTGCATTCCACATTACTCTCAATCCCTGTAAAACATCGAGGTAGTGTTCACCAAGAAGCTGTGTGGAAAGAAGATTTCTGGTTACATATCTTAAGGTTGTCTGCTCTCTGTAATCAGGATTGGTGTAGTAGTCACCTTTGTATTTCGTCACTTCGTCATCGGAGTTCTGGCTGAATACATTTTTCCAGCTTACCTTATTGTTTGCTCCGATTCTGTAGGAGAGATTTAACAATCCTCCCATCATTACCGAATTTCTGTAGTTGTTGCCTTTGTATTCAAATCTCGGACCTGAGAAAGTATAGTTGTTTCTTTCGAGTGATTCAGCTTCATTCGAGTTTGAATATGTGACTGAGGCAATAACTCCCAAAAGATGGTCTTCAAGAAACGAAAATCTGTTTCCGAGAGAGATGTTAAAACCTGTATTCATCGGAAGAGAGGTGTTCGAGGTAGCCCATTTGTTGGAGAATGATCGACCGATTGTCTGCAAAGCAACAGGGTCTGCACTGCTCAGTCTGCCTGAGGGTACTGACGAAGGAAGGGCTCTGGTACCGTCATCATTCCCAAGCCATCTTCTGCCACCCTGGTAGGTTAGTGCGTCTTTTCCCGTTCCGAATGTGTTGTAGCTGGATGAAAGACTGAGATTTATGAAAAATCTGTCGGGGAATTCAATGGTCTTGATGTGTACCAGACCGCCGGAAAAGTCTGCCGGCTTGTCGGGAGTAAAGGTTTTTGAAGTTACAATGCTCTCAATCAGGTTCGCAGGGAAAATATCGTATGAAAATGACTTCTTCTCGGGGTCAGTGCTGGGCAGGTTTGCTCCGTTGAGCATTGTATTGTTATATCTGTCACCAACTCCGCGAATGTAGGCGTATTTTCCATCTGTAATGGTTACTCCCGTCATCTTCTTTAGCACATCGGCACCGTCTGAACTGCTCGTTTTACCTATCATTTCACCGGAGAAGCCTTCGACAATTTCAAGAGAGTTCTTCGAATTCTTTACCATCGATGTTTCTGTGTTTTGAAGAGCGTCTGCGGTTACAACCACTTCTTTCATTGTTGCAGTGGCAGCCTCAAGCGACACATCAATTTTCGTAGTCTGTCCCTCTTTTACAACCACTTTTTCAATTTTCACAGCGTTGTAAGAGATGAAAGAAACTTTAATGGTATAAATACCCTCTGGAACTTTGGCAATTGTGTAGTTACCGTCCAGATCGGCAGTTGCACCAAGTCTGGTTCCTTCCACGACGACATTTGCACCCGTTAAAAGATCACCGTTCGATTTATCTTTTATTTTTCCGGTGATGCTTCCTGTTTGGGCAAAAATTGCCGTTGTTGATAAAAACAGGAGAAGTATAAACTTCATTAAATTGTTCTCATTTGTGCGAATCATTTGTTTCCTCTATTTTTTTTCTTCGACGCTCCAAATAACGGGTTCAAATGTTAAGCTAATGTTAAGCGAAGGTTAAGCTATCGTTAATACTGAATACCCGTCACCGGAGCTCATGAAGAAGTGCATCTCAGTTCTAACGCTCTATTCCGTATATTTGGGGTTTGATTAATAAAAATTTGAGACAATGAAAATTGCTGTTTGCCAGATAAACCCGGTAATTGGAGATATTGACGGGAACAAAGGGAAAATTATTGATGGATACAGAAGGGCTGTTACTGACGGTGCTGATATAGCCGTGTTCCCCGAATTGTCGCTGACAGGTTATCCGCCTCTCGATTTCGTCGAAAAAAAAGCATTTCGCAAAAGAGTTGTAAATGCAGCAGCAGAGATTGCATCTGAGACCAACGGTAAAACCGCACTCGTCTTCGGATCAATTACCGAGTTTGAAGACAACATCGGCACGAACATTGAAAACAGTGCCCTCTTTTGCTTCGATGGTGAAATAAAGGTTGTTCAGAACAAATCCCTGATACCGAATTACGATGTATTTGATGAGGTTCGCTATTTTGAAGCCGCAGATGAAGTGAAGGTTTTTGAATTCAAGGGTGAGACCATCGGTCTTTCAGTCTGTGAAGATATCTGGAATGACGAGGACTACTGGAAGAAGAGATTATACCCAGTTGATCCCGTTAAACAGCAAATTGAAAAAGGGGCTACACTTCTGATTAATATTTCCGCAAGTCCCTACTCCTTCGGGAAACGAAAAGCCCGTTATAAAATGTTGCAAACCATCGCTAAAAAAGACAGAGTAAAGCTCGTTTACAACTGCTGTGCCGCCGCGCAGACTGAACTTATATTCGACGGCGCGAGCATGTGTTTCAATGAAAAAGGCGAACTCGTAAAACTCGGGAAAACTTTCGAAGAGGATTATTTTATCTATGATACCTCCCTCGAATATGATGAAATCAAATCGGTCGAGTCATCATTTGAAGAGGAAGTACACAACGCACTCATTTTTGGACTTAAAGATTACTGCAGAAAGCTTAATTTCAAATCGATCTGCCTCGGTTTAAGCGGTGGTATCGATTCGGCAATCGTTGCATACTTCGCGGTAAAAGCTCTCGGAGCGGAAAATGTCTTTGTTTTAATGATGCCCTCGGAATTTTCGAGCAAAGGAAGTATTGACGATTCTTTGAAACTGATCGATAATCTTGGCATCTCACACAATACGGTTCCAATTCAACCCGTTTTTGAACAAATAAAACTGATGTTGAACCCTGTTTTTGGTGACCGTCCCGAAGATGTAACCGAGGAAAATATGCAGTCCCGTATCCGCGGACTCTATATGATGGCAATAAGCAACAAATTTAACCATTTACTTGTTACTACTGGTAACAAATCGGAACTCGCCACAGGGTATGCGACGCTTTATGGCGACATGTGTGGCGGACTCGCTGTCATTGGTGATGTTTATAAAACCGATGTTTACAGATTGTGTGAGTATATAAATCGTGATGAGGAGATAATCCCCCGCGAAATAATCGACAAGGTTCCCTCGGCTGAATTGAAACCGAACCAGACCGATCAGGACTCACTTCCCCCGTATCCCGTGCTTGACAGGATACTTGGCATGTATCTCGAGGAGAACAAGGAAGTGGATGAGATTGCTCCTGTCACCGGCGACAGGGCACTTGTAGTAAAAATGCTGAACCTCGTCGACAGAAACGAATTTAAACGGAAACAGGGCGCACCTGTTCTCCGTGTCTCAAACAAGGCTTTTGGTTACGGAAGAAGATTTCCAATAGTTCAAAGATGGAGCAGATAATGAAAAAATTGACGGCAATTGTCCTCTTTTTATCAACCATATTGTCTTTCACAACTTCAGCTCAATTCGGAGGTGGTGACAAACTCTCGCTGGGCACTCCCCTTCTCTCACGCGATATTGTGAGACCGGGCGACGAGATAAAGATTGCTGTACCTGCTTCGGTCGATGCCGGCTATCATGTTAATTCAAACAAGCCCAAAGAACCGAATCTGATCGCTACAGTTCTTTCGATTACTTCCGCCGAAGGAATCAAAACCACTGCCACGGTGTACCCGAAAGCCAAAGACTACACCTTTGAGTTCTCCGATAAACCTGTTTCTGTTTACGAAGGCAATTTTTACATCTTTGCAAAAGTCAGAATTCCGGAAAAACTTAAACCGGGCAACTACAAGCTGTCATTAAATGTGGAATATCAGGCTTGTAATGACCATTCCTGTCTCGCCCCAAACTCAGCGGCTGCCACGGTTACAATTCGCGTCGGGAAAAAGGAATCTGTTGTTACCGAGACCAACGCTGCAGCTTTTGCCGCTTCAGGCCTGGCATACCTGGATAAGTCAGCCGATGAGGAAGCCGCAAAAAAGGATTCCATTAAAAAAGCTGAGGCTGAAAGAGATTCCCTCGCAAAAATCGACAGCCTGAAAGCTCTCGAAGGGAAAGATTCTGTCGCTCTCGATTCCTATGGCTCTAAGGATTCCGCCACCGTAAATGAATCAAAAGATGATGATGTCTCCTCTACTCTCGAGAAAAGCGGACTCTTCTTCTCCCTCCTTTTTGTGTTTCTCGGTGGGCTTGCCCTTAACCTGACTCCCTGTGTTTATCCCCTGATACCGATCACCATCGGATATTTTGGCGGACAGGCTGAAGGGAAAACCTCCCGTCTCGCTCTGATGGGTTTCCTTTATGTGATGGGAATTGCGATTACATATTCAATCATCGGTGTGATAACAGCTCTAACGGGCGGTATTCTCGGCTCGCTCCTGCAGGAGTGGTATGTCCTCGTCATAATATCTTTGATTTTTGTCGGACTTGCCCTCTCACAGTTCGGATTTTATGAATTTAAGCTCCCCGACTCCCTGATGAACATGGCAGGCGGTGCGAAATCGGGACTTTTCGGTGCATTCTTCATGGGTCTTACCCTCGGAATTGTAGCCGCACCATGTATTGGACCATTTGTTCTCGGACTCGTAACCTATGTCGCAAAAATCGGAAATGTCCTCACCGGTTTCCTCCTTTTCTTCTTCCTTGCGGTGGGTCTCGGTACCCCCTATTTCATCCTTGCACTCTTCTCTGGAAAAATTAAAAGCCTTCCGAGAGCAGGAATGTGGATGGAAGGCATCAAACACATATTCGGCGTGATAATGATCGGTATGGCGATCTGGTTTATACTTCCTCTCCTTCCAAAAGAGTGGTCGGGTTACCTGTTGCCCGTTTATATCATCATCTCGGTTCCATACCTTGCAATCTTCGATCCGCTCGATGAAAAAATGAAGGCATTCAGAATTTTCAAATATGCACTTTCAGTCGTTTTCATCGGACTCGCTGTCTGGTGGTTCCCTGCAAATGCGTCGGGAAGTGAAGGTGCAAAACTGAAATTTGAGACCTATACCGACAGTTCATTCACCGCAGCCAAAGGTCAAAAGAAAATCATCATCGATTTCTATGCCGACTGGTGCATCCCCTGCAAAGAGCTCGATGCTATCACTTTCGTCGATCCCAAAGTGGTCGAAGCCGGTAAAAGTTTTGTCTCCTTCAAAGCCGACCTTACCAAATCGGGTGACGAAAAAGTCAAAAAACTCGTAAAAGATTTTAACATCAAAGGCGTTCCAACCATCCTGATCTTCAACGAAAAAGGTGAAGAGGTCTATCGCCTCACCGGCTTCGTAAACGGTGAAGAATTCCTCAAACTGATGAAAAAAGCTGATTAGTTTTTAGTTTTGATTTATTAGTTATTATTTTCTATGGCTGTTCGGAGACGGGCAGCCTTTTTTATTTTTAGCTGGACAGGTACCTGAATTATGCCCCGCTCATCGAAAAATCTTATATTTGAGGGGTATTTTTGATTCTTTAATTCTGGTTTGAAATGCGCCTGAAATATTTATCGCTTCTCGTCTCCCTGATTCTCTCCATTCCCCTCTTCCCGCAATCCGCAATCCGGATAAACCAGCTTGGGTACCAGCCTCATGCGATCAAGGTTGCTGTACTGATGTCTGAAAATGCACTTATACCGAATGAATTCACAATAGAGGATATCTTCACAGGGAAAACCGTTTTCACATCAAAAGCGATAAAACCGACTGGCTCCCTCGGAAATTTTAAGGAAACTGCCCGTCTCGATTTTTCAAAACTGACTAAAGAAGGTACATACCGAATCATCACGGGCGATGCAATATCCCCGAATTTCAGAATTTCTGACACGATCTACAATTCCACTGCCGATTACCTGCTCTATTACATGCGGCAGCAAAGATGCGGCTACAATCCATATCTAAAAGATTCCTGCCACACACATGATGGCTTCCCCGTCTATTCCGAAGATGCACCCAACCCTGATTCGCCTCAAACTTCAAACCTCAAACCTCATACTTCAAATATAATACCTGATACCTCATACCTGATACCTGTTTTGGGTGGCTGGCACGATGCTTCCGACTACCTTCAGTATGTAACCACTTCCGCTACTGCTGCATATCAACTCATGCTGGCTTACAAAAGAAATCCGCAGGCGTTTGGCGACCGGTTTGATAAAAACGGAGACCCGGGAGCGAATGGAATTCCGGATGTTCTCGATGAAGCGAAGTGGGGCCTCGACTGGTTGAACAGGATGTACCCAGGTGGTGAGGAGATGTATCAGCAGATAGCGGACGACCGCGATCATCAGATGTTCCGGCTCCCGACCGAGGATTCTGTGAATTACGGTAAGGGACTCGAGAGACCAGTCTATCGTGTGACAGGCAAACCTCAAGGTCTGATGAAATACAAAAACAGATCGACCGGCGTTGCTTCTATTGCAGGAAAATTTGCTTCAACAATGGCACTCGGGTCTGAACTGCTGCAAAAGTATGACCCTGAATTTGCAGCCACACTTCATAAAAAAGCCCTTGAAGCGTATGAGTTCGGGAAAAAATATCCGGGAGTCTCTCAAACAGCCCCTTGCAAAGCACCTTATTTTTATGAGGAAGATAACTGGACGGATGACATGGAACTGGCAGCAGCACAGCTGTATTCGGTAACTGCATCTAAAAACTATCTCGATGATGCCATCAGGTTTGGTAAAATGGAAGAGGTAACCCCGTGGATAGGTGCGGATACAGCATCACATTACCAGTGGTTTCCCTTTATCAATCTTGGGCACTGGCTTCTTGCAGGCAGTAAAACGGATTCTTCAGATCGATTTGCGGAGTTCTACCGTCTCGGACTCGAAAAACTGTATAACCGCGGGGTAATAGACCCGTTCTATATCGGTGTACCATATATCTGGTGCTCAAACAATCTCGTCTCGGCAGCGATGACTCAGGCAAAATTGTATCATGAGCTCACTAAAGACCAAAAATATCTCGAAATGGAGGCAGCACTTCGGGACTGGCTTTTCGGATGCAACCCCTGGGGTACAAGCATGATTGTCGGACTTCCGAAGTGGGGCGACTACCCCGTCGATCCCCATTCCGCTTTCACTCATGTTTACAACTACCCCGTTGATGGCGGGCTTGTCGATGGACCAATCTATTCAACCATTTTCGGTAAGCTTATCGGAATCCATCTTGCCGAACCTGATGAGTATGCAAGGTTTCAGCCCGGCAGAGCTGTCTATCATGATGACTGGGGCGATTATTCAACCAATGAACCTACAATGGATGGAACGGCGGGTCTTGCGATTTATCTGTCGTCGTTATATAAAGGTTTAGAAGGAACCACAGAGCACACAGAGAGCACAGAGGAGGATTTAAATGAAACCGCAGAGAACGCAAAGGAAAAATCCGTGGAATCCGATCAATCCGTCTCATCCGTGTTCTATTCCTGTTCCGTGTTCAATTCGACTTATTTTCTGGGTGCACTAACCCGATTGGACAGTACGAAGGAAAACATTGCTTTGGTTTTCACAGGCCATGAATTTGCGGATGGATACAAAACAATAACGGAAACATTAAAGCAACACAACATCAAAGCGAACTTTTTCTTTACGGGGGATTTTTATAGAAATCCTGAATTTGCAGAAATCATAAAAGACCTTAAAAACTCCGGTCACTATCTCGGTGCCCACTCGGATAAACATCTTCTCTACAATTCGTGGGAGAAACGGGATTCCACTCTCGTTACCCGGCTGCAATTCGATACAGATGTGATCGACAATTACAAAGAGATGGCAAAATTTGGCATATCAAAAGATGATGCTCCATTTTTTCTGCCTCCCTTTGAATGGTATAATCGGGAGATAGCTGCTTGGACAGAGGGTATGGGACTGAAACTTATCAATTTCACTCCAGGCACAAAATCGAATCAGGACTGGACGATTCCATCCGGTTCCTACTATTATTCCTCCGATTCACTTTACAATTCAATTAATAATTTCGAGAGTAAATCCCCTTCCGGACTTAATGGATTTCTGCTTTTGACGCATTTTGGCACACATCCTGAAAGAACTGACAAGTTTTATTTCAAATTAGACGAATTAATATTGTACCTTAAACAAAAAGGTTATAATTTTGTTGCATTGTAAATCATCACTTCTTTATACCTCTTTTATCGCGGAGTTTTATGGAAATCCTGAACACTATTGAATCCTCTGTTAAGGCAGCAGCCGGATTCGTCTGGGGATGGCCCCTTATCATTTTGCTGTTTGGCACTCACTTGTATCTGACCGTAAGAACGGGATTTATCCAAAAATACATCTTTAAGGCGATCAAAATCTCCTTTCAGAAAGATGAAGGAGCTGCTGGTGATGTCAGTCAGTTCGGTGCCCTTGCTACAGCTCTTGCAGCCACCATCGGAACGGGTAATATCGTCGGCGTTTCCACTGCCATTGTTGCAGGCGGTCCCGGAGCTGTCCTTTGGATGTGGTTGACGGGTATTTTTGGAATTGCAACGAAATATTCAGAAGCGCTTCTTTCTGTAAAATACCGTGTGCACACCGAATCGGGATATGCCGGTGGACCGATGTATGTTCTCGAGAGAGGTTTGAAGATGAAGTGGCTCGGAGTAATCTTCGCAGCCCTGACAGCAATTGCAGCATTTGGTATCGGAAACATGGTTCAGGCAAACTCAATAGCCCATCTAAGCAGTGACACACTTGGAATCAATCCACACATCGCAGGTGTTGTGATGGCGTTGTTTACTGCACTCGTGATCCTCGGAGGAATCAAATCGATTGCGAAAGTTTGCGAAGCACTTGTTCCTTTCATGGCGATTATCTACATCATCGGATGTGTCACCTTACTCATCGTCAATTTTTCCACACTTGGTGATACCTTCATCAATATTTTTGAATCAGCATTTACAGGAAATGCCGCCATTGGTGGTTTTGCAGGCGCAGCCATGAAAGAGGTGGTAAAAGCCGGTATTTCAAGAGGACTTTTCAGCAACGAATCCGGACTTGGAAGTGCGCCAATTGTAGCTGCCGCAGCCCAGACAAGGAACCCGGTTCGACAGGCTTTGGTCTCCTCCACAGGTACATTCTGGGATACTGTTGTAGTTTGTGCTCTTACAGGACTGGTTGTCGTAAACAGCGGGTTCTGGACAGAAAAGGGACTCAACGGCTCGGCACTCACAAGCGAAGCCTTTGGTCATGTCGGGATTATCGGTCCGATTTTTCTAACATTTTCACTTTTGACCTTTGTTTTTTCAACCATTCTCGGCTGGTCATATTACGGTGAAAAGGCCGCCGAATACCTCTTCGGTGAAAAAATACTCCTCCCCTATCGAATCCTGTGGGTAATCTTCGTTTATGTCGGTTCCGTTCAGACCCTCGATCTCGTCTGGGATTTCGCCGATCTTGCCAACGGACTGATGGCAATTCCGAACATCATTTCCCTTATCATGCTGACGAAGATTCTGAAATCGGAGACGGAGAAATATATAAATGAGGTGGAGTAGGATTTCCTGGACAGCGGGGTTTTCAAACGGAAATTGGGTCTGAATTCTTTTTCAGTTAAAAGTGTTCAGAAATGCATTTTGAGAATGGTGAGAAAATCGGTTATTTTATTTCGATAGCCTCACCCTTGTCATTTAGAAACAAGATAAGCCACGCTTTCATGTTTTCTTTCTTTTTGAGATTTTCAAGTCTAAGATAATTTTGCAGTTGCTCAATCCCGTTTCTTTTGATCTCCTCATATTTATCAGACTCATTCAGTTTTAAATATTTAAGTTCAAGAATGAACGAGTATTTTCCTTTGTAATCAGGTTGAAGTTCAAGTAGCAAATCGACATATTTCCTGTTGATCTCAAATTCACTATTAATCCTGTAAATTTGTGAAAATGAGAGAATGGTTACAAGTATGGATTTGAGGTTCAATTCACGAAAACCGCTAAGGTCACGGTTCGAAAGAGTATTTATGATTGCCGAAGTGTAGTCAATTAGTTTAGAAACTCTGCCTTCAAAACGCATTTCATCTAGAACAGGCATAAGTTCTACAAATCCCAACCCCGCCACATTTTCTTCCACCATTAGTTTCCTGATGAATTCCCAGTACATAATTTTGGAAACATAATTTGGAATGACGAATGTTACTAATTTCCCTTCTCCCGATTCCATAGTCAATAAACCGTTGTAAAACAGTAAAGAGATGAGATCCTTGCGCTCCAAACCGGTTTCAAAATCGTATTGTTGCGTGAGTTCGTCGCAAATTGTTTCGTTTTCGATAATTTCAGTGATTACATTATAGGATTCTTGCGGCTTTAGAATCCCAAGTTGTTTCTTGATTTTAGAATAATCAGAGGAAACGGAAGGATCGTACATATCAGGCGGATATTTACCATGATTGAATAAATAATTCAGGAAATTTAACAACATCTGTGGATTATAAAGTCTTTCCCTGGCATCAATGGAGAATTTACTTCCGTTGTACCATTTGCGGATATCATCAGAGATTTTTTCCGGCTCAAATTGTAGTTCTTTACTCGAAACAGCTTCGATCAATCGTCTAACCTCATCTTCGGTAAAGCCAGCCATTTTATGATATAAGGGGTCGGTCGTGATGTTTTTGGCAATATTGAATCCACTTGTCATGCTGTCTAATGTAACAGGAGTAACGCCTGTTGCAAAAAACCGGCCGATCAGACCTTCTCCTATAAATTGTTTGATTACTTCGTAAAATTTCCGGACCCAACCGTTTTGACTTACAATCTCTCTGAAATGATCGATATTAAAAGATAACAGTTCGTTCGTAAAATGGTCGTATTCATCTATTAGAATAAATATCTTACCAGAAAATCCTTTATAAATCAAGGAAGGGAAAAAGTTCGATAAAATATCAGCTGGAGTTCTTTGATTAAAAAAGGAGTCCAGTTCCGATTCTGAAAAAAATCCATAATTGGCAGCAAAGATCTTAATGCTCCCGATCACTTTATTATTGAATGCAGGTAAGAGATTATCAACATTTTCAGTGTCAATTCCGGAAAAATCAAATCTGAAAATATGGTAAGTGTTTTTTAATGCAGTGGATTGATTTGGCTGACCAACATAATATTCACCAAACAACTCATTAAAATCCTCCCGGTATTGAATTCCATAATAATGCTCCAAAACAGAAAGTAACAAGGATTTACCAAATCTTCTCGGTCTTAAAAAAAAGACATTCGGATTCGAGTAATTCTCAAGCAACGGTATAAATCTTGTTTTGTCAACATAGTATCCGTTATTTTTTATCAGAGTTTCGTAGTCTGAGGTTAAATATATTCGCTTCTTCATCTTTTAATTTTGTTTATTCGGATTTGCAAATATAACGAATAGTTATGAGTCAATCAGTTGAGTGGATAGTTGGAGAATGCGTCGATAATACAGGTTTTCGTTAAATCGTCCGATCTCGTCCGGAATTTTGCTTATCAAACGAATGGACTTATGGTAATCTCGAGGATTTTTCTCTTATAATGCACACAAAAATTTTGAAATCTGAAACTTAGAAGTATATTGGATAAGTGAATTAAAATTTCCCCCAAAAACAAATTTTACCATGCACCAGTCAATTAAAAACCGTAACAAATTAAATATCCTGAAGCCACTTGCATTTATGCTGGTGGCTTTACTCCTCTCCTCATGCTCGAATGCACAGATTCAATCGGGCAAACTGTCCCTCCCGGCAATATTCTCCAACAATATGGTGTTGCAGAGAAACAGTGAGATCACGATTTGGGGAAATGGCGCCGCCGGGAAAACTGTCGATGTAAAAGCGGACTGGGGACAAACTGCGAACAGTGTTGTTACCAAAGAGGGAAAGTGGAGCCTGAAACTGAAAACCCCGGATGCGGGGGGTCCGCACGATTTGACAATTGTCAGCGGTTATGATTCAGTTTCTTACAAAAATGTATTAATCGGCGAAGTGTGGCTTTGCTCAGGTCAGTCAAATATGGAGATGCCTCTGGGTGGCTGGCAACCCCTCGATACCATTTTTACCGCCGCAGTTGAAATTCCAAAGGCTAACTACCCCAATCTCAGGTTTTTTACTGTCGAGAGAACCACTTCCATCACTCCTGAAAATGATTGTAAAGGCTCGTGGAGCGTCTGCTCTCCTGAAAATGCTTCTGCTTTCAGTGCGACGGCATTTTTCTTTGGTAAAAAATTATTGAATGAACTTAATGTCCCAATTGGATTGATTCACTCGAGTTGGGGTGGATCCCCGATTGAAGCATGGATGGGGGCAAAATCGCTCGATAAATTTCCCGAATATAAAGAATTTCTGGCAGGCATGGCAAAAAGCAAGGAAGAATCGGAAAAACTGGAATCGTGGTTAGAAAAACTCCCCCAAATCGACATGAGAGAGAGAACAGGTGCCGGGAGATGGGAAAATCTCCACTTTCAGGATGCTGCCTTTTCCGCAGCCGGCTTCGATGACTCAAAATGGTCCATTGCAGAGATGCCCGCAGACTGGATGAAATTTGGCTTTGGTAATTTTGACGGGGTGATATGGTTCAGAACCAAAATTGATATTCCTGCAAACTGGTTGAATAAGGAGCTTACTCTCTCCCTCGGTCCAATCGATGACATGGATGTAACATTCGTAAATGGAGTTAAGGTTGGAGGATATGAAACCGAAGGTCACTGGCAGACCGAAAGAAATTACACAATTCCTGCAAAATTGGTCAACTCGAAGACGCTCGTTATTGCTGTCCGGGTCCTTGACAATATGCAAGGAGGTGGAATGTACGGACGGGCTGACAATTTCCGTTTGTCGCTAGTAAATACCAAAGAATCCCTCTCAATCGCAGGGACATGGAGATATCTTCCTGTGGCTGAATTCCGGAATCCGAAATTTTATCTCTATTCGGGCATTAATTTTAATTACACTTCGAGACCTGAAGTGACATCAGAGATTAACTTTCACTCCCCGACTGTTCTCCACAATGGTATGATCACTCCACTGGCGCCCTTTAAAATCCGGGGAGCCATCTGGTATCAGGGGGAGTCGAACACTTACAATGCCGGTCGATACAACGAACTTTTTTCTGCCATGGTGGAAAACTGGCGAACCCTTTGGAGTGACGATTTTTCATTCTATTTTACGCAGCTTGCCCCTTACAGATACGGAGAGGGTACAAACTCCCAGCTCCTGAGAGAAGCACAATTTCGGTCGATGTCAGTACCAAAAACAGGGATGGCAGTAACACTCGATATCGGAAATATCATAAATATCCACCCCGGAAATAAAAAGGATGTTGGCGAACGGCTTGCACTCTGGGCACTCGCAAAAGATTACGGAAGAAATATCGTCTACTCTGGACCCGTCTACAAAAATTTTGTCACCGAACAGGAAAAAATAATCCTGACATTTGACCATGCGGAAGGGATAAAACTTGTCCCAAAAAACGGGAATCTGAACTTTCAAATAGCGGGAACCGACAAGATTTTCCATGAAGCGGATGCGAAAGTGACCGGATCAACGGTTGTTGTTTCATCACCCAGGGTTAAGGCACCTGTTGCCGTGCGGTATTGCTGGAGCGACACTTCCGAAGCAACACTCTTCAACGGAGCCGGTCTTCCGGCATCCTCTTTCAGAACGGACAACTGGAAGTGACTCAGCAGGTGGTGATGTGATTAAATTTTACATCAACAAAACAATCAGTTATTAATATTTTTGGTTTTACAAAATCAGTTTCACGGAGAGATTATTCTATTTCAAAAAACAAGTCTGTTTGACAACAAATATAAAATCTGGCTCATCCTTTTTGGTGTAGCCCTCTTTTTTGGACTCTCATCAACGGTTTCCTCTTTCCTTTATTACATAGGAAACAATCAGGAATTCCATTGGGATGTGTATCTGCCACAAAGATTGCCGAGCTATTTCATGTGGGCTCTGTTCGTCCCGTTGATCCACTCGAAGGTTGCAAAACAGTTCAGTCATCCCGGTTCGGTTACGGAGAAGGTAATCAAACTTACGGGGTGGATAATTCTGATTTCGGTTATGCACCGTCTCCTGGCGTTCATTTCAATTGGTCTGATAATGGAAAATCTTGGCGAGATTCTTTCCACCCTTTTTTCAAATCCAAAAGAGATAATTTTACCTCTGATTTCCCTTTCTGCCGACAGTTTCATGCTTACCGTGATCATTGGTCTGACCGCCGGTGTGATCGAATACTCCCGGTTTATCAAGCAGGAAAATGTGAAACAGGAAGAGATAAAAAGAAGACTCGTCGAGTCACAACTGCAGAATCTGACGGGGAATCTTCATCCCCATTTCCTCTTTAATGCCCTTCACGGCATCTCGATGATGATTTACAAAGACCCCATGCTCGCCGATAAAATGATCTCATCCCTAAGTGATTTGCTAAGAAGCACATTCCAGAACTCCGAGGATCAGTTTATCACCCTGAAAAAAGAGATCGAGATCGGAAGAAATTATCTTTCCATTCAAAAGCTTAGATTTGGCGCCAGGATAGTTGAGACCGTTGAACTCCCGGGAATGGGTGGAGATGTGATGGTACCAAAATTTATTCTTCTGCCTCTTCTGGAAAACTGTATCAAACATAATGTCGATATCACCCCGGAATCTGTTGAAATTGGTTTAAAAGTGGCGGTTTCAGAGAATGATATTTCGATTGTGGTAAGAAACAGCAGACCTGTCAGGAAAGTAAAAGATCCCCTCCCCTCGGGTGAAGGATTAAAACAGATAAAAGCACGACTGGAAATTCTTTACGGGGAAAATTTCAAATTCAATATAAAAGAGACTGATTCCGAATATATCGTCGAAATAAATGTGCCTGTTTCAAAGCAATGATTAAAGCAATAATTGTGGAAGATGAAGTGCTCGCACGCGAAAAACTCAGGTTTTTTCTTGAAGACTTCCCCAATATTTCAGTCGTGGATGAGTGCGGTGATGCAGTTTCGGCTCTTGAAGCGATAAAAAAACACAAACCCGATTTGATTTTTCTTGACATCCAGCTCCCCGGCATTTCAGGGATGGAATTGATCCGCTCGATTACCAAAAATTCGCCCGGAGTTATTTTCACAACTGCATTCGACAATTATGCAATTGAGGCATTCGATTTCCGCACTCTCGGGTATCTGCTGAAACCGTTTGACAGGCAAAGATTCAGAACCACGATGCTGAAGGCTCTTGAAAAACTCGGGGGGACTCCCTCCTCACCTTCTCCTGCCGGCAAAATTCCCGTAAAAAAAGAGGGTGACAAAGGAAAATTTATACTTCTCGACACGAATGAGATTAATAATATCCAGTCAAACGGTAATACAATACTGATTCATACCGATACTTCCCTCTTTACCATGCAATCCACACTCGATTCAATGGAAAAACTCCTCGGCGATAAACAATTCATGAGAGTTCATCGCACTGCAATCGTGAACAGGGAAAAAATCGTCGAAATAGAAAATCTCTCGAATAACGAATATCAACTGAAACTGAAAAACGGAAAGAAAATCTGGACAGGGAGAAAATATGCCGCTGCAATTCAGACACTCCTAAAAATTTAGTCATCACGACATAACAGTTCACCACTTCAATATAACTGTTCGTCATCCCGTCGTAAAATAACCTCATCTTCATTATTTAATTGCGTTCGAATTTGAAACTTTATCAAAAGGAGCAGCCAAATGAGATATGCGATTATTTTCCTGATCTTCCTCTCTTTTGCGTTAAATGCGCAAAGATTTATTAAAATTACCGAAGGTGCCATCGTGAACGACGGAGGCGATTCCCGTTCTGTCAACTGGATTGATCACGACAGGGACGGAGACCTCGATCTTTTTGTGAGTAACGGAAAGAACGGTGGACAAAACAATTTTTTCTACCAAAACAACGGCGACGGTACCTTCACCAAAATTGATTCCATAGTGATCACAAAAGACAATTCCCCCTCAGTTGGTGCATCGTGGGGAGACTTCGATAATGACGGTTACCCCGATCTGTTTGTCTCCACATGGTACAACAAAATTAATTACCTTTACAAAAACAACGGAGACGGCACTTACACCCAACTTTCATCATCTGCCGTGATGACTGATCTGACATACTCCGAAACAGGAACATGGGGAGACTACAACAAAGACGGCTTTCTCGACCTCTATGTAACTAACAGTGCAGGCAACACACGAAACCTGCTCTACAAAAACAATGGAAATGGCTCATTTACAAAACAGCCTCAAACGGGTTTCCTGACCGACCAGTTTTTTTCAAGAAATGCCGATTTCATTGAATACAATGGGGATTTCCTTCCTGATCTCTTTGTCGTGAATGAAGGGAGTCAGAACGAGAATCTCTATACAAATCTCGGAAACGGTTCATTCAGCAGAACTGGCAATGCCCCCCTTCTGAATAACGGGGGAAGCTCCATCAGTTCAAATTATGAAGATGTGGACAACGATGGTGACATGGACATTTTCATTTCCAATGCCGAAGGCGGAAGAAACTGGCTTCTCCTGAATGACGGAAACAACAATTTTACCAAAGTTGCAGAACCTTTCAATACTGATGTTGCAAATTCTTTTTCAAGCGTTTTTGGGGACATCGATAATGACGGCGACCTCGATCTGTTTGTTTCGAATGCTTTTAATGCAGACAACACGCCAATGACAAATTATCTCTACATCAATCATGGAAACGCAATTTTCGTTCGTGATACAGTGACTCTGTCGGAACAAAAAGGATGGACTTACGGTGCAGCATTTGCCGACTATAACAAGGACGGCTGGCTCGATCTCTTTACCGCAAACTGTTTCGGAGCAAATCAGAATAATTCCCTCTATCGAAATTCAGGTGGTTCAAATAATTGGATAATGATTGATCTGGAGGGTATTAGGAGCAACCGAAGTGGAATTGGAGCGGTCGTAAAGCTCAAAGTGACTGAACACGGGACTCCCCGCTGGATGACACGACGGGTATCTGCACAATCGGGACATTGCAGTCAAAACATGCAATTGCATTTTGGGCTCGGGACAGCCACCACTATCGATTCAGTTGTCATCATGTGGAGTTCGGGGATTGTTCAGTTCGTAAATGGTCTTCTGCCCGGCTCATTCAACAGGATTGTCGAGGACACAACACTGACCGGTATAAATCCCGAGACAGATTATTCCAACATTCATGGTTTTAACCTGATGCAGAACTACCCCAATCCATTTAATCCGGAGACAAGGATTTCATTTACAACTTCAAATGCAGGTACAGTAACACTTAAAGTGTACGATATCCTCGGAAACATAGTAAAAGAGCTGATCAACGAATACAGACACGCGGGTCAGCACAGTGTAACTCTGAATGCGGAGGGGTTGAGTTCGGGAATATATCTTTATGAACTGACATCCAATGGCAACAGAAGCGTAAAGAAGCTCTCAGTGCTGAAATAATGAATCCGGAGAAGCTTCAATTATATTCATAAGTGGCAGATTTTTCGTAAATTGCCACTTATGAAAATATACAAAATAATTCTTCTGCCTGTCATTGCTCTGATTGCCATCTGCATAAACTCCTGTGCACTGTATGAGGCATCGCCCGGTCGTGCCCATGACAAATTGCTTGCAAGCTGGTTGAGTGAACCCAGATATGTCGAAACCGAACTGAGAATCACCATTAAAAACTATAAGGTGTTGCGTGGAGAGGAGCTGGTAAAAGCAAACAGGGAGATGAAAATACCCGACAACACTCCTCCATCGTTCAGAATATGGAGTTCACAACCGTTCGAGTACATCAACCAAAGGAATGTTAAATTTCTTGGGGTTTCTCCCGAACCCGATGAGAGATGGACTGATGCAGAGAATGGAAATGTAATTTTCTACTGGGATATTGCAAAAAGAATGAAAGATGGTGATTCACTCGTAATTACACGGCGATTCAGATACGATTTATTTAATTTTACTGTTCCGCAGGATATCCAAACAACAAACGCACCCGATGGCATGCTTGACGACGCAGAAAGGTATCTTGTTTCCGAGGAGTTTCTTGAGTTGACAGACAGCATTAAGGCAATGTCTGCATCTATCGCCGGGGGCGAAAATGATCCGCTAAAAAAGGCAAGGCTTTTTTATGACTGGATGAGGGGTAACATGAAATATGAATGGCCAGTCCTCGCAAGAGGTGCCGGTGAGGCACTTAAAACCTGCAAAGGTGACTGTGGCCAGTACTCCTACCTCTATATTGCCTTTTGTCGTGCTTCAAACATTCCCGCAAGACTTGTCTCCGGTTTTATGCTGGCTCCCGATACTCTAAGCTATCATGTATGGTCGGAGATTCAACTGCCCGGTCTCGGCTGGCTGCCGGTTGACTGCACCGATAAAAACGGATTTCTATCCCTCGACAACAGACGGCTTGTCACTTCCAGGGGAACTAACATCCCTCTGCCAAATGTACCGGAATGGGCGACCTGGAAAAACAGCGAAGCCCAAAACGGGAAAACCGACTTCATGCAAATGATGACAACGGTTATCAGTGGAGTGAAAGCCGAGATCTCCTCCCGGCGAATTCTTCACAAATATGAAAAGTGAACCTGCTACGGTTTGTCCACATATTCTAAAAGTTCCGCCAGATGAGGTCTACCCCAATTTGGATGGATCGAGGATGCCGGGACAAACTTTTCAAATTTTTCCTTCGCTGTAAGTAACAGTGGTTTTGCTTTTGCTTTTCCCCCACCCATCATCTCAGGTGTAAACAGGAGAATCAGCCCGCTTTGAAGGTAAGTTCTGGGGTTCTCAGGATCAAGTTCAGTGGCTGTCGCCATATATTTTGTTGCCAATGGTAGCATTGTCATGTATCTCTCCATCGGACTGATACTGATTCTGGCATACACAATTACCGATTTGATCAGATAGATCTCGGAATTGTTTGGATTAAGTGAATCAGCTCTGTTTATATAGAACTCGGCTTTGTCTATTATTTTTTCCTTGAGAACATTGTCCTTCTCCCTCATCGAATAGGCGGAATTTGCCACAGAGGCATAATACTGTGCTATCCACTCCCCTGTCTCGACATCAGCTATCCTCTCAAAATTGTTAATTAAAAGTTTCGCTGTCTCGATACTTCTTGCTGTATCAAGAATGGCAACATTTTTTTCAATGGCTTTTACCATCTTTTCATTTTGAGAGAAAAGAGAAATCATTCCAAGAACAAGTATCAAAAGTAATTTTTTCATGGCTAAACTTTATTTTTATTTGTAATCAAATGAGATAAACACTCCGACAAAATATGTTCTGAGTGCGGGTGCGATAACTTCCTGCCTCCGGGCTCCATCGGTCGAAAATCTGTATCCGTAAATATTCTCATAACCAGGCAGGTTTGTGATTGAAACATACACAATTGCAAAATTACCAAAAATGGTGGTTAACCAGCTCCCGTTAAAGCTAAGGCTGTGCTGTACGGGAGTTCTGTCACCATTAAAAACCGGATTATTCGGATTATAATAGGGTCTGCCTGAAGAAAAGGTGTAAGTGAACCCGATAAAACTGTTAAGCGCTCTGAATGCCTGTTTGTAAACCAGTGTCAGAGTGTGTTCCGAAGCGAATGTTGGAGTCGCAATTGTCGGAAAATCACGGTAGTCTCTTTCAGTATCAAGCCATGAATAAGATATCCAATAGTCAATATTTTCGAAAGTGGCGCCTCTGTCACGCCAAAAGACATCAATACCCTTTGCATAACCCGAACCGTTGTTTTTATATTCCGGGACTCCAAAAACAGGACCGGTAATATTTCTTTTCATAAGTGATTTATAGTCCTTGTAATAGCCTTCAATCCTGAATGTTGTTTTTGCACCAATATTCTGGTAGTTCAGGATATAATGATCAGCTCTTTCATAGTCAAGGTTTTTCCCCTGATAAAGAAATTGTCTGTCAGGTGTTTGATAAAACTGCCCGTAGGCAAAATTTATCTGATCATCTTCCCTGACTCTTAAAGCAAATGAAACTCTTGGAGCTATATTCGCTTTTTTAAGATAGTCTGAATATTCATACCGGGTTCCAATTCTAAAAGCTGCAAAATCAGAGAGGAAAAAATCAGTTTCAGCGAAACCTGCATAATATTTATCCTCGAGATTTGCTTTTAAAGAAGAAAATGAATCGTCTGCTTTTAAAAACCAGGTTTCGGCTCCCACAGTAAGAAATGCATTTTCAGCTATATTTTTGGTACCCTTAACCTTAAACTGATGCAGTTGGTCGTCCCGGTTTGCCGGGAAAGTATTTAACTGAAGGTCATCATTATTGTTGCTGTATGAATAGCCGGCAAAAAAGGCAACATCATTTAATACAATATCAGAATAACTCGTGTTTAGATAAAAATTTGTATTGTTGAGCTGAAAGCGGGGTTTGAATGTTGGATCATCCAGACTCTGCTGGTAAAGGGACAATTGACTGTTTGAGAAAGTACCATAAAACTTGTACATACCCGACTTGCCTGTCTTTTGGCGAAACAGAAAAGTCCCGGCTTTGCCGACAGGTGCTTCATCCCACTCAACTCTTTGTGGAATTATATTGTTATAGGGTGCCAGATTAAAATAGTCAGCGGAGACACTAACTGCAGTGTTTTCCCATCGTTGGGTGTGTACCGCATTAAATCCTGCTGCCAGAAGACCAAATGAGCTCCTCGTATCGGGCGGAAGGTCAATGCTCTTCAGGATTAATGTGGATGAAAGTGCCTGACCATACTGGGCTGAGTATCCTCCTGTGCTGAAGATCGTACCCTTAAACAATATTGCTGAAAACCTGCCTCTCTGTGGCACATCAGGAACATTGGAGAAGTAGGGATTTTGCACAATCATTTCGTCAATAATTGTTTTTGTCTCTGCTGATGAGCCTCCTCTGACAAAAAGACCTTCGGTTTCCCCAACCTGGGAGGTGCCGGGAAGTGTATTTAATGCACTTGAAAGATCACCTGTGGCTCCCGCCGTAGTCAGAATATCGAGTGGTTTCAGAACCACAGATTTCCGTTCATCTGAAGCTTCAAATGAACCTGCTGAAATTGTCACCTGCTTCAATATCTTTGAATCGGGATCGAGCTTCAAGTCGAATGTGAGCGGTTTTCCATCAAGTACAATCTTTGTCTCTTTGGTCTTGTAACCTATATAGCTCGAAACTAGTATCTGTTCACCTGTTTCTGTGGTTGTAAACTCGAAATTCCCCTTCACATCACTGGAGGCACCATCGTAACTTCCCTTTATAAAAAAATTGGCGCCCGCCAGCAGTTCTCCCTGTGTGGAACGAATCGTACCGGAAATTTTGGTTTGGGAGAAAATTGTGATTGGTAATATTAAAAGCAGTAATAAAAACTTCATAGCACTCTTGTGATTGTTTAAAATAAAACCATTGAAATTTAGTTAAAAGTTTCAAAAAGGTTATTATTTATATGATAAGCGGAAAAAGTTGCGGGTGAGGAAAGAAAAGAGAAGAAAACCGTCAGATTTCTTCTCTTTAACTCAAATTAAAAGTTCTTTATAAAATTAAGGGATATATTTGCGGGTGCAGCCTGGGAGATGTTGTAGTCAAAATAAAAATTCCAGGTCGTTTCGATGCTCTTGTTATAGGAAGATACAAGACGAACCGCATTAATTGCGCTGGCAATCCTGTTAAGGATCATACCGCCGACTACAAACCTGATATTGTTGTTCCAGCCTTCGGATGACGACCAGAGTTCGCGATAGCTTTTTCGTTCGGTATTGGTAGCCCAGTTCCACGAATGAGTGGCAGTATTGTACATTTTGTTGAATCTTCCCTGTTTTGCCATGTCGTCGTTAAAATCATTTATGTTCAGATAGTTACCGATGTCAGCGTAGTAATCACCGTTTTTTGCAGACATGTTTTTCACTCCGCCATACGATTCAGCATAAGAGAAATAGTTGTCCTTTTGCCTGTCGGAATAGTATCTCATTCCCCCGTATGCAAGCCACAATCCCGCTTCTGCTATCGTAAAATATTTTCCGCTTGCATACCCTTCTGCGTATAACTCACCCATTCCGGGAAGTATAACCGAATATAGAATTGCAAGACCAACATTTTTTTTGCCGGGAGCCTGGAATGAAGGTTTCATCGGGATACTGCCGTTATCGGGCATTTCCTTCAACTTCATGGAAGATTTTAACTCCGCCAGTGACCCCGTTTCCTGGGCAGACAGAATAAATGATGATAACAAAAAAATGACAACTAATCGTTTCATTGACAGACCTTAAACGGTAATCGATTCGGTTTCAAGTATCTCACCATGGCAATGCTCTGCATCGCTTGAGAGAATTCTGAATTTGGAAAATTTGTTTGTAAATTCAGTCATAAAAGGGTGACTTATTCTCACATACTCTGAAGAAAAGCCTTTCATTTCACCCGAATTATTTGTGTTTTCAAATAAAACATCCACTTCTTTGCCGAGCACGGAAGTGTAAAAATCAGCCTTTTTCTTCTGGCTCAAAATCCTTAAAACATTTGTACGGCGCCTTCTTTCAGCAACATCAACCATACCCGGCATGTTGATTGCTTTTGTTCTGGGGCGCTCGGAATAGGTAAACACATGGAAATATGACACAGGAAGATTCAGCAGAAAATTATGAGTCTCGGTAAATTCCTTCTCACCTTCTCCGGGGAAGCCCGTTATTACATCCACACCAATTCCCAATCCGGGGATAATCCTGTTTGCTTTGTAAATCAGCTTGTCATAATCGGCAGTGTTATATCTCCTCTGCATTAAACGCAAAATGGAGGGACTTCCGCTCTGAAGCGGTATGTGAAAATGTTTAGCCATTTTCTCCGAACCAGCTGTCAGTTCCAAAATCCTGTCCGTCAACAAATTTGGCTCGATTGAGGAAATTCTGATTCTGTAATCACCCGGAACTTCAAGAAGTTTTCTTAAAAGTTTGTAGAACGACATATCAACATTCTTGCCGTAATCCCCGACATTCACTCCCGTCAATATAATTTCTTTGTAGCCCGCATCAAGGAGTTCTGCAAATTTTTCAACCGCTTTACCGGGATCCATGCTTCTGCTGCTTCCCCTCGCCAAAGGAATTGTGCAGAAGGTACATTTGTAGTCGCAACCATCCTGAATCTTAAAATAGGCTCTGGTGCGGTTGTCGGATTCACCTGAAGAGGCAAAACCAAATTCACTCGAAAGGTCTTCTGTTGGCGAAACAAAAATGCAGGCGAGATCTTTTTTCTCAAAATTCTCTATGAATGAAAAAACATCGAATTTTTCCTTGCTCCCGAGAACCATGTCAACTCCGTCAATCGCCGCAATCTCTTCCGGACGCAACTGAGCATAACACCCCGTGACGAGCACATAGGCATCAGGATTCGACCTGAGTGCTTTTCTGACTATCTGACGGCAGTCTTTTTCGGCATTCTCGGTAACTGTGCATGTGTTTATTACATATATATCAGCTTCGTGGTTGAAATCAACCACTTCAAATCCGTTTTTCAGGAATTGCTTACCGATCGAGGAGGTTTCGGAAAAATTAAGTTTACAACCTAATGTGTGTAAAGCGACTTTCTTCATTAACTATCTTAAATCTGAATCATAAATTTAACTCACAGCGGTATTCCAAAAAAGGCAGTTCTTTATATGAAATCGTACCGCGATAATAAAAAAGAGGCTGCACGATAAATGCAGCCTCTAATTACATGATCAATTAATGATCATTAATTTCCTTCTTTTTTAGGTTTTCCGGCAGCCGGTGAAACTTCAAATGTAGGGAAATCGAGATTTTCAACTTTGGAGGTTTCAGCGTTCTGGAAATCAGAAACATTAACTTTCTCAAGTTTATGAGTAGCCATGTATTCTTTTATTTCCTCTTCGTCCTTGTCTTTAAGATAAGCAACGGAGCTAAGAACGATTTTCTTGTTCTCTTTGTCGAAATCAATTACTTTAAGGCTTACTTCCTGATCGATGAGGAAATGGTTTCCAACATTCTTAACCTTGCCGGGTGAAAGCTGTGAAGTAGGAACAAATGCGTCGACGCCTTCTTCCAGTTCAACAATTACACCTTTTTCGATCAATCTTGAAATTTTTCCTTTTGTTTCAGTTCCTGTACCGTAAAGGGTTTCAAATCTGTCCCAGGGGTTATCCTGAATCTGTTTGTGACCCAATGAGATTTTTCTCTGTTCGGTATCGACAGTAAGAACTACAACATCAATTCTTTCACCTTTTTTGACAACTTCCCCGGGATGGCGAATTTTCTTTGTCCATGAAAGGTCACTGATGTGGATGAGTCCGTCGATACCAGGTTCCAGTTCAACAAATACACCAAATGTGGTAAGATTTCTTACGATACCTGTGTGTTTGCTGCCGACAGGATATTTAGCCATCAATTCATGCCATGGATCCGGTTCAAGCTGTTTCATACCGAGAGAAATTTTCTTCTCTTCAGCATCAAGGCTAAGGATTACTGCCTCGATTACCTGTCCCATTGAAACCATCTGTGATGGATGTTTGATATGCTGAGTCCAGCTCATTTCACTGTTGTGGATAAGACCTTCGATGCCTTTTTCGATTTCGATAAATGCACCATACTCGGTAAGAGAAACAACTCTGCCTGAAACTTTTTTGCCAATTTCATATTTCTCGGCAATGTTTTCCCATGGGTGCGGGAGAAGTTTTTTCAGACTGAGAGAAATTCTTCTCTTCTCTTCGTCGAAGTCGGTAACAACAACTTTGATCTTCTCATCAAGTTTAACCACTTCGTTGGGGTGATTAATTCTGCCCCAGCTAAGGTCGGTGATATGGATAAGACCATCTACACCACCAAGATCCACAAACACACCAAAATCTGTGATTGCTTTAACAGTACCTTCGAGGATTTGACCCTTGTCGAGGCTGTGTAAAATTGCGTGTCTCTGATCAGCGAGTTCTTCTTCAACGAGTACTTTGTGTGATACAACAACATTCTCGGTAGGGATATTAACTTTAACAACTTTAAAGTCCATCTCTCTGCCGACAAATGCGTCAAAGTCTCTGATAGGACGCACATCGATCTGTGAACCGGGAAGGAACGCATCCATACCCATAAGATCCACAACCATGCCGCCTTTAATTCTGCGGGTGATTCTTCCCTGAATAACATCACCACTGTCGTGTGCTGCAAGAACTCTTTCCCAAACTCTCAAGAAATCTGCTCTCTTCTTGCTGAGTACCAGGTTACCTTCCTGATCTTCAACGGATTCGAGAACCACTTCGACTTCGGTTCCAAGCTTAATGTCGGTCATACCTTCAAATTCTGAAATGGGTATCTGACCTTCTGATTTGAAACCAACATCTACTATGACATAGTCGGGCTGAATACGAACAATTTTACCCTTGACCATCTCTTTCTCTTTGACATTTCTAAACGATTCGCCAAAGAGGGATGCGAGTTCTGAAAATTCTTCCTGTGAATATTCGTCATCAAAGAAATATTTCTTTGATTTGTTAAACAAGACCTCAAGATCCAATGTTGGGGTCTTCTTTTCTTCGGACATTAATCCTCCAATGTACGGTTATTGCTGTCTGCTCAAAACTGCCAAAGGGCGCGCAGCATTATTGATTGGTTAGTGTAACATATATCTGACTAACTGCAGTTTATTGTGCTATAAAACTTCTTCTTCTATTCCAAATTTTTCTTCAATCAGCCGTTTGAAATCCCTCATCACCCAGTGGGGTGTGGAAGTGGCGCCTGTAATTCCCACGGAATTTGCACCTTCAAACCAGCTCCAGTCAATCTCTTCTTTTGTTTCGGCAAAGTATGTCCTCTCATTCACATCGTGACAGATGTGATAGAGCACCTTTCCGTTGCTCGATTTTCTTCCCGCTGTAAAAATTATAATATCATTCTCTGCGGCAAACAACTGAAGTTTCTTTTCTCTCCCCGAAACCTGCCCGCAAATTGTGTCTTTGGCGTGGTATTCTACCGCTGTCTCCTCTATCGAACCGATAACCAGAGTATCCAGTTTCTGCCTAAGAGCGTCCGCCACTTCTTTGAATTCCTGCTTGTCCATGGTCGTCTGCGAAAAAAGAACCGTCGGTTTTGTAAAATCAACCGATTCGAGTGCTTCTTCCTTGTTCAAAACGACAATGGAAGTGTTCCCCGTTACTCCGTTAATCCCGACAACTTCGGCATGATTTTTTTTACCAAATATCACAACCTGAAAACCTTTGTCAACAAATTTTCTTACCCGCTCCTGCACCTTAATCACTATGGGACATGTGGCATCCACAAGTTCGAGCCCAAACTCAAGTGCAAGCTTGTATGTTGCAGGCGGTTCACCGTGTGCACGAATCAGTACCCGGCTTCCTTTTGGGAGTTTTGGAAAATCTTCCACGGTGATGGTTTCAAGTCCAAGATTATTCAATCTTTGCACTTCGACGGTATTGTGAATTACATCCCCTAGGCAAAAGACCTTTGGTTTATCTTTCAGCGAATCTTCGGCAATATCAATTGTTCTAACCACTCCCCAGCAAAATCCGGCATTTTTATCGATCGTAACTTTCATCTGTTCACCTTTTTCTTAATCAAACCGAAATCTCAGCCCAACTGTTCCTTTTCACGCACAAGTTTTACAATATGATCGCACTGCTGTTCAAGTGTCATGGAAGTGGTGTCAATCTCTATTGCGTCATCAGTTTTGCTCAACGGTGATACTTCTCTCCCGGAATCGTATTTATCCCGTCTGATGATGCTTGCCCGGACTTCGTCGAATGACATTTTGGCTCCCTGAGCCTGAAGTTCGGAGAGGCGTCTTTTCGCCCTTTCATCAACGGTTGCTGTGAAAAAGAACTTGAAATCGGCATCAGGAAACACGACTGACCCGATATCCCTTCCCTCCATTACAACTCCGCCCTCTTTCCCCATTTCCTGCTGCATTCTGACAAGTTCTGTCCTTATTTCAGAAATGCTGCTTATTTTCGATACATTTTGATTAATCTCTTCCGTTCTTATAGCTGCAGAAACATCCTCATCATTCAGGAAGACAATGTTGCCGTCTTCGCCCGGTTTCAGCGTTATTTTATACTCCGGAAGCAGCGAAAGAAGAGCCTCTTTATTATCAAGATTACCCGTCCTTATAGCAAGAAGTGTAACCGCCCTGTACATCGCTCCGGTATCTATAAACAGATATCCAAGCCTCTTTGCAACAAGCTTTGCAGTACTGCTCTTACCCGATCCGGCGGGTCCGTCTATTGCCACTGTAAACATTTTTTTCATAGCTTGGAAATATACGGAATTTTTAGCTTTTATGCAATTTTGAGACTGCTTGAGAGTCAGTTATGACTGATAAATATTTTGATGTCTTTGAGCAGGAGGAGGCATCAGTTTATTTAACAAAAAAAGCTGTTTTTCTCAGGACTGCTTGAATTCAATCTTCAGAAATTCAAACTTCAAACTTCTGACTTCAAACTTCAGAAATTCAGCCTTCAATCTTCAGTAATTCATCATTTTGGAATAAATTATCCCGGCATCGATTCCCCCTTCACCGGAGAAATCGCACTTTTTAGGATCGCCGGGACAGCGGGTGGCACAGTAGTTTTCTGAAGGGAGAACAAATTCGGCTTTGTTTCCGACGGGTCCCCAAAGAGATGGTTTACAGGCAGGAAGAGGACAAAAAAGGGAAAGGGTATCAACCCCCAATGCCGCAGCTATGTGCATGGTGCCTGTTGAGGAGGAAATTAAAAGATCGAATATGGAAAAATTGACTATCGATTCTCTTAACAATTTACCCTCATTTATCAGCAGAATGCCTTCGGGAAGTGTTAATTCGGGAGGTAGCCGGTTATCCGTTACGACCACTTTAATTTGTGGATTTGATGCAAGAAGATTTATCAGCCTGAGATATTCACCCGCCGGCATGTTTGGAGCAGAACCGCCACTGGTTATATGCACTCCGGTTATCTTCTCACCGTTTGGTGCTGTTTCCTTTTTGAATTTCTCTGCAGTGAACCGTTCTTCTTCGCTTAAATAAATTTTTGTTGAGAATTCCGTGACTTCCCCGCCGGCTGACCTGACAAAATCGAGACAATAATCGGCTTCACTTCTCTCTTCGGCATATTTTTTACGATCCAAAGAGATGGTATTGGTCAGAAGATGGTAAAGTTTTCTGCTTGTTCCATATCTTCTTTTTATCCCTGCCAGAAAAAATGAATAAGCCAGAGTTTCATTCGGAAGAAGCATAAAACCATCGGTGAAACCGTGAGGTTTAAGAAATTTCGCAAGACTCCGGATTTTTGAAATCCCCCTTGAAAAATCGTCCCAAACGAGGATATGATCGACAAAAGGATTGTGAAGGAAAATATCCTTTGTGTAGCTTCTGACAAGTACCGACACTTCACAGCCGGGGAAACTTTTTTTCAGTTCGCGCGGAAGTGGAGTTGCCAGAACGGTATCACCGATCCTGTCGATTCTTGCGATAAGAAATTTTCGTTTGTCGCTCATTTTCCTGGAATTGCGTTATCTTTCGTTTTGAATTCTGAAATTTATGAAAAAATCAGCTAATAATGAGAAAAGCCGACTTTAATTACGTCGATCACTATAAAACCGACGCCCGTGAATTCGACTATTTTGTAGAGAGAACGGGGGCAACTGCTCATGATGAAAGACGGGTTCATGAATATATTATGTCGGAAGTTGATGTGAAACAGGGGAAAATTCTCGATGTTGGTGCCGGAAATGCATGGATTGCGGAGCATTACATCAAAAAAGGGTTTGAAGTGGTTTCGATGGATATTTCCCTCGTCAACCTGAAAAAGGCGAAGGATAAGGTACCACATCCGCTCCATTCCTGTGTCAGCAGCGACGCTTTTTCTCTCCCGTACAAAGATTCCACATTCGATCTTGTTGTTGCTAGTGAGGTGATCGAGCATGTGCACGATCCCGAAGGTTTTGTAAAGGAACTTTCCCGGGTTGTAAAGAAGGGTGGACAATTAATCATAACCACTCCCTACAAAGAAAAACTTCAGTATTCACTCTGCATTCATTGTAATAAACCCACCCCTTTGCACGCACATATTCATTCTTTTGATGAGAAGATCCTCGCTTCTTTATTCAAGGAAGTGGAGCATGACAAACTTGAATGGGAAACATTTGGCAATAAAATTCTCATTTTTGCAAGAACTTATGTTATAATGAAATTTTTTCCATTCCCGCTCTGGAAATTCAAGGATAAAGTCGCCAATTTTCTCTATAATCTGCCCGCACACATCATCGTGAAATGCACCCGCTGATTTAACTAAAATTATGGCTCTCGTTAGAAAATTCTCTCTCCCAGTTTAATTCTTCCGCCGCCTTCAATGATTTGAGCTTTATCTCTCTGCGAATTTCAGGATCACAAAGATGGTTCAGTGCCTCAATAATTTCATTTCTGTTTTCGGGATTTACATATTTTCCGACACCGTAAATATCAATAATCTGTTTCATTTGTGGAAGGTCGCTGGCAAGGACTGGAATTCCGGCAGCTACATATTCGAAAAGTTTGTTAGGCAGGGCGTAATAGTAGCTTTTGCTTATGTTCTCAATAAGGGTACAACCGATATCAGCCCCTGCAGTATATGAAAGAAGTTCATCCTGTGTTACGGTTCCCGCAAATATAACCCTGGAGGCTACACCCAACTCCCCGGCGTATTTTTCGAGTTCAACTCTGAGCTCACCCTCTCCGAGAATTATTAAATGCAGTGATTGATTCTCCGGCAGCAGTTCAATTATTTTCCTCAATCCCCTTCCTTTAACAACAACTCCCTGGTATATCAGGATTACTGCATCGTGAGAGAGATTGAATTCCTTGCGCAGATCTTTCGCTTCTGGTTTGACTGATTTTCGGGGTAAATTTCTCAGGAGTATGAATTTATAAGGGGACAAACCGTAATCCTCAATCAGGACACCGGCATCCATCATACCCGTCACGATTATTTTATCGCAATCCTTTATATATGATTCTTCAATAAATGAAAGAAGCGCCTGAACATTTTTCTTTCCTGTCAGTCCCGCAAGATAGCGGAAAAGTTCTCTGGAATCATAAAAAAGCGGTTTACAGCGGAATTTTGCAAAAAAGGAGAGGAAAGGCAGATTGTAGATATCGGCGGCAATGTACAAATCGTATTTGTTAAAGAGCAGCTTAAGGATGACAGTAAAGGCAAATTTGAGATAGAATCCTGCGGATGATTTCCCTTTTGTCAGTTTCACGACGGGGATATCACCCCCCTGTGGACGGTCGAACCAGTCAAAACTGACAGTATCCACATCAAAACCCCTTTCAATCAGTGAGGTACAAAGATTCCTCGCCCTCGTATCGTAATTGATGTTTCCAAGAAAGGAGATTAAAATCCGGCGGTTATTTCCTGAATCAGAGATCAATTTTCAGTGTGTTTCTCATTACTGTTCTTGCGTCAAACTTCTCCTTGAATTCTATAAGATTCATGCTCGGAGTCATTGGATTTGCAGCTTTGGTATCCTGCGAAACGCCGATATCCACATATTTATAGCCGCTTTCTGTTGCCCACTTCACCACTTCATACATAACCCGTTGAATCGGCTTCATGTGATCATATTCGTATTTGAGCATATTGTAGAAACAAAGAGTCACCTGCTTGTTGGTGTTGAACATCAGACTCCCGCCAATGGGATTGCTCTTGTGGTAGACCATGAAAAGTTTCATCATCCCCGGCATCAGTTCATTTATTCGGTAAATATCTTCAAGGGAATGAGTAGGTTTAACATTGTGTCGTGCTTTGTTTTCGATCAAGATGGGATAGAATTCATCAAACTTTTCGTTGACCTCCACATCAAGCCACCCTTCCTTAAAGGTTTTTCTGATGTTTCTTCTTGTAGTGGGTGCAAATTTCTCCAAAAAATCCTCGGAGGGATCGAGTTTTATGCAGCTTGAAATATAATGCAAATCGTATTTAAATCCCCGCCACAACATTGCAAAATCGAGACTCTGGTTCCTGGTTCTTTCATAGATATCAGGTGCCGAGGTCAGGATGTAACCTTTGAATCCCTTTTCTTTACCGTATGCGATCAAAAGATCGATCATGTCGAGTGCCTCTGCAAACCGGATATCACCCGTAACCAGAGAACCGTAACTGGCCCCGATTGGTGATTCAAAATAACCGTCGGGCATTATTCTTCCCGGGAGAACGGCTTTAATGTTCCCTCTTTCAAGGATTATCAAATGATTGTATGAGAATTTTCCGGGGGTGTGGTAATCAAAAAATATCTGTTTATGAAATACCGTTCCGTTATTTGAAGTGTCAACAAATCTGTCCCAGCGCTCTTTCCATTCGGGACTGTATTCTATTATTTCCATTTTTCCACAAGTATAAATTATCGAACTTTTAAAAATATGAATTTTTAAAATAAAAAAGCCCCGGATAAACCAGGGCCGGATACATACGGGAGATCAATTTCTTATTTGGTAAGGTCGAGCAAACCGTTTTGGGAATCACCGTAAGGCGAATTTACAAAGCCATCGGCTTCGCTGTCGTTAACCCACTCTTTACCATCGAGTACATATCTGAACTGATAAACTGAACCTGTCGGAATTTCAGCTACTAAAGAAAATGAACCGTCTTTTTTGAGTTTGCTCATCTGATGTGCTTCCTGATTCCATCCGTTGAAATCACCTACCACACTGGCTGACTCAAATGGTTTGCCGATTTCTTTAGCTATTCTAAATGTAACCTTGCAAACCGGTTCACTCTTCAAAAACTGTTTTTTAACAGACATTCATACCTCGAAAACTTGTTGAGTAATATTAATTATCAAAATCTTTGATTCAAATATAGGGGCTCAAACACCTTCATGCAAGAAAAAAAGACCGTTCGGGCGTCCGACCGAGCGTTTTTTAGATAATTTTACCCTCTTTTTCGCTCGTTCGGGCACCCGACCGAGCTGTTTTGATGCCTTCGACCGGGAAATACCGGGTGTTTCTCGATCCCGTTCGGGCGTCCGACCGAGATATTCAGTATATTCGCGACTTAATTACTCCGGTAATGATGCCACTTTACACAACGGAAACCGGATTTGATTCTGTGAAAATTCAACTAAATTAATTGACTCTTTTTCAGTAAATTTTGGTTTGTATTTAATAATATTTTCCGGAAAATTAATGGCTTCTGCTCCAAAGAAACACAGTCTTGTAACTGCCATCACCGTAACCATCTCGACCATGATTGGAACGGGTGTTTTTACAAGCCTTGGCTTTCAAGTTTTTGATATTAAATCGGTTCCCCCGCTTCTTGCATTATGGATTATCGGCGGTATAATTGCAACTGCAGGAGCCCTCACATACGGTGAGTTGACCTCGGCTTTCCCAAGATCGGGAGGTGAATACAATTTTCTGTCAAGATTGTATCATCCAATAGTGGGTTTCCTTTCGGGATATGTCTCTGCCACTGTTGCGTTCGCAGCTCCAATCGCCCTCGCAGGTATGGCACTTGGTACTTATTTCGGCGGTGTTATCTCTGATAAAAATGCACCTGACTTCGAATCGGTGAAATTGATGATTGCTCTCGGGGCGGTTCTCCTCATGACTATGATACATATTATAAAAGTGAGCATCAGCGGAAATTTCCAAAAATATATCACCTCTCTTGTGGTTCTGCTTATAGTTGCATTGATTATGACAGCGTTTATTTTCGGAAACCCGACTCAGCTCCCCTTTCTCGGTTTCGATTATGACTTCAACGCCCTGCTTAGCGCACCTTTTGCTGTTTCACTTATATATGTATCTTATTCATATTCTGGCTGGAACGGTGCAGCTTACATAACCGAAGAGGTCGAGAATCCAACCCGTAATGTACCTCTCGCTCTTTTTATCGGCACAATGATTGTTATGGGATTGTATGTACTCCTCAATTTCTCGTTCCTCTACATGGTACCGGTTGATCAGTTACAGGGACAGATTGATGTAGGTCTCCTTGCAGCAAAACACATTTTTGGTGATTACGGTGCTGTAATAGTGGGTCTCCTCATTTCCGTCTGCCTTCTCTCGGCAGTTTCGGGTATGACATTTATTGGGCCCAGAGTCACCCAGACAATGATGAAGGATGTAATCCCGAATATTTACAACAGATTTAAATTCCTCAGCAAGGAAGTGCCGGTTGTCCCCATCATCTTTCAAAGTCTCGTAGCTGTTTTTATGATAGTTACCTACACTTTTGAACAGGTTCTCGTATATATCGGTTTTACACTTAGCCTCTCGACCACGGCAACAGTGTTCGGAATTTTTATTCTCCGCACAAAGTTGAAACATATACCGAGGACATACAAGACATTCGGATACCCTTTTACTCCAATACTTTTTATTCTTTTTGAAATCTGGATGCTTACTCACATTCTGATGGATAAACCCGAAGAATCTCTTGCAGGATTGGCAACAGTTCTCTCGGGTATCGCAGTATACTATATTGCAAAACATTTTAACACAAAATTCGAAAATCAATAAACAGGTAAAAAAAGGATGAACTCAAATATTTCATCGATAGTAAAAAGGATAGTTTCCCTTAATCTGGTGACACTTACCCTTATCATATTTCTATTCTCGGGCTGCAACAAAACAGCATCAACCACCCCCGTAAAAGAGGATTCGACCAAAGCGAAAACCGAAACACCTGCTAAAGAGGAACCAAAAGCAGGCGTTGACCTCTCAAAATATGACATGCAATACAATGACATGGCTAAAATTCTTGGCGGTTTCGAAGTTTCGGCTTCTTCAAAATTCTTCAAACTGACAGAAGAAAAAGCATGGAAGAACCATCAGAAATTCTTCACTTCCAAGTGGGCTAATCTTCAAAAGGAAATTCTTGATTCAGTTGAATACTGGGCAAAGACGGAACTGGCCGATTTCGATCCAAAAGCAAAAACAGTTTTCTATCCTTTTGGCGGACCCGATTTCCTTTTCGCACACGAGTTTTTCCCGAACGCAAACACCTACATATTGCAGGGGCTCGAACCCGTCAACAAACTCCCTGAATCCATTAAGGCAAATGATCCCAGCCTTGCAACCTATCTCGATGACCTTCAGGGTTCATTAAGAATTCTTACAACCCGCGGATACTTCATTACAAAGCAGATGAGCAGCGATCTCAGAAAAGGCGTGTTCAGAGGCGTTATCCCTGTCTTTTTCCTCTTCATGGCAAGATCAGAACTTACAGTCCTTGATGTTAAATATATAACGAGTGAAAAGAACGGTGACTTTAATCTCGACGAAAGTCAGCTTGTTTCAGGTGAACAGCTTAAAGGTGAGGCTAAGGGTTGCGTCATCTACTTCACCGATAAAGATCAAAAAGAAGTTAAGAAACTTTACTACTTCAGCACAGACACCCAGAATAAATCATGGGCGAACAGAAAGAACCTTCAGAAACTCGTGACCGATAATTCACCTGTTATCTTTTTCACAAAAGCTGCATCATACCTTCTCCACGGAGAGGATTTCGCTTCACTTCGTTCATTTATTCTCGAAAATGCAAAATATCTCGTACAAACTGATACAGGTATTCCCGTTAAATTCCTCGAGAACGGACAGTGGGACATGACCTACTACGGCACATACATCAGACCAATTGGCGACTTCCCGTGGGCTTATCAGGCAGGAATGAAAAAGATCTACAGCGAAACAGACAAAATTAAACACATGCCTTTTGGTATTTGCTACCGCTGGAAAAAAAGCGAGTCGAATATCATGAAAGGTATCAAAAAGTAGGCTCGGGGAGATAATCCCTTAATCATATTACTATTCCACAAGAAGTACGGACTGACAACAGCCATTACTTCTTGTGGATTTTTTTTGCGGGTCGGTGATATGTTATACCGGTAATTCAGCAGGATCAGGCAAAATGATTCTCGATAACCGGTATTCGATTGTAGAATCTATCCTAATGCGTAAAGATATCCATCTCTGCTTGAGCAATAGACAGTATCGTTCCAAACAACGGGTGTAGCCTCAAAAGAAGTATCTGAATGAAATGTTTCGAGTTTTTTCAACTTGACACCATATTCAACACCGGCAGCATTCTTTGCAGTCTCACCATCCCCTTTTTTCCCTTTCACAAATTCCATCTGAACGAGATGAAGTCCGTTGTAGGTTGGGGCAACTATCTTGTTTCCGCTGGTAATGATCGGTGTACCAATCGAAGGACCGACATAAATTTTTGCGAGAAGTTTTGGGACAGCACATTTCTTTTTGTTGAGGGTATCGAGAGTGGTCTCCCCTGAAAGTTCGTGCTGACTTCCGACATACAGATTGCCGTCAATTGCCAGTGTTACCCAGATTGCTGGATATTCGTTGTTGGGATTGTATTCATCGTTTATTGCGGCAGTTCCAATAATTCCACCCTGCCATTCAGCTACGGTTGTGTTTTTGGTCGGGAAAAACCATTCTACAGAATCTTCAGCAGGTTTGGAAGGATCAAGTTTAAGAACCCCGCCTTTTCCCGGAATATACTGTTTCTCGATCGTGGCAATAACTTTATTATCCTTCGTTACAACCGTTGAGCCATCAATATCAGAACCCGTATAGTAATCGTAATCAATTGCCATTTTCTTTATATCGATTCCATAGATATGACCCGCACCGGAAGCTATAAATAGTCTGTCTCCCATTCTTGCGGGACTCGCTTCAACCACGATATTATTGCCGTGCTTGGCTGCATCAGAATCTTCAAAAAGTTTTACTTTACCAAGAACTTTGGGCTGATTTATTCCATCCAGCATGGCTGCATCACTTATTTTGCTGCTGAGGAAGAATCCGAATCCGCTCTCAACGGCATTAAACAACATACCGTCACCAAGATACAGGGGAGAACTGTCGTTGTCACGGCTGTAACAGACACTTTTCGGGACATTAAATTTCCAAATTTCCTTCCCTGTCCGGTAGGATATTGCCCTGAAACTTGGGATGACCTTGCTCCCCTGAACACTGTTACCATTCCCCAAACGGCTTCCCTGAAGGAGGACAATACGATTTGGTTCGGCTGCAGTGGTATCGATATAAACAGAACCCGCTCCCTTCATAATATCATCATTCTTGTATTTCCAGACTTCCTTTAAGCCATCGGCTTCGAACTTCCTTAAATACTGATCATAACCGCCGAGAACAAGCATAACTTTTCCCGCCTCCAGGTAAACTGTAGGTGTGCCTGTCCAGCCGGCTCCGCAGAATGATTTTCGTCTGCTCCCGACTGTTGATTCAGAGCATCCGAGCCTGAACTTTGATTTCATCTTAAGCCTGCTGACATCACCCTTGCCATAAAACCGTCTGCACTCATTACCGAGGAAAGTTGACATCAACACTTCTGTATCACCGTCAACCCACGGATTGGGCGGAAGTTTTGGTTTGTCGTCTTCTGCTTTGGGAATCTGTCCGTTCCCCTTGCTGCAACCAAGAATTGATATGCTGCCTGCTCCGGTAGCCGTTACAGCGGTGATTATTCCGAGTGCTCTTAAGAAATCTCTTCGTGTTGTCATTTTACAAATTTATTTATTGAAATTAAAAATGAAATTTACGAAAGATCAGCGAGTTAAAAAGTGGTTTTGAAGCCAGCCAATCAAATAAATTGCACCTCCGGTTAACAGACCAATTATCATAGGTTCAATCTGTGCCAAAAATGAATCTGCCGGTAATTCGCTTCTGATTATAATCCAGATCAAACCGGAAACCGGAATAAAAATCAACTGAAAAATGGCAAGTCCTTCCCCCTGTTTGAATTTTTTGAAATATGCACCTGTGATCAGAAAAATCAGCGCGGGAACAAACAACGAACCAATATAATACCAGATATCAACGATGGAACGCAGAGTGAGTGAAAGTATAATTGCAATCAAAGTGGACAGGATCATTCCAATGGCACTATATCGTTTGAGATGGAATTTTTCATTCGGTATTAGCTCCCTGACGATATCATTCGAGAATGTTACCCCGCTCAGAAATATGAAGCTGTTGAGAGTGGTATATACTGTTGCAAAGAGGGAAGCCAGAAATAGTCCTTTGATCCCGACCGGTAAATAATTGGCAGCAAGTTCAGGAAAGGCAGATACCGGATTCTGCAGATCAGGCAGTAATGCCCGTGCAAAAAGTCCCGTGGCATTTGTGAAAAGATCGAACAGTGCCCAGAGCGCAATCGAGATCAGGATCCCCTTTTTCGCAACTTGAGCTGTTTTAGCGGCATAAACCCTCTGATGAAAACCGGGATCGGCAATGGTCCATGCTGCTACAAGATACCACACCAGCAGATAAAAGAAGCTGCTTCCGCCCGTAATTGACAGGTGTTCCACAGGCAGTTTCTGTTCCAGAAACGGCATTCCGCCATGCGTAATGAAAAGCCATGTACCGGCAGCAATGAAGCCGGCAAACATGAAGAAAAAAAGAAAGACATCTACCTTGATGTTCGATCTAAATCCTCCAATCGAGAGATAGATGATTAATGGTACTGGTATGACGAAGAGCATCAGATCAACGGGCACATCAAAAATTGTTGCGATTATTTGTGCCGCAGTGAGCAGGTAAGGTGCGGGGGAAGTTATGGTGAAAATCAGGATTGAAGCGACAATCGCAACTTTTTTATTGTATTCGATTCGAAGTTTGGCAGGAATCGAGAGCAGTCCGGTCGCCCTCACTTTCCCCGCAAATAAAAATGCGAAAATGAAAGCAAAAATATAATACGGCAGTCCCTGCGTAAACCATGAGGAAATGCCGTATCGGTATGAATACTCGCCTATACCAAGAATTCCGCCGTACCATGTGCTTACATTTACAGCTACAAATGTAAAGAGACCCATGTTACGGTCACTGACAATATATGAGTCAGCCTCACCGGTCGACTTTCTTGAAGCAAGGAAACCTGTACCGATCGTCACCAGAAGGACAAACGATATTATGATTAGATCAAGCATATCCGTAAAAATAGCCTGCCATTATCGCCTTTCTTGCATTCCTGATCAGAATTGCAGTGCCTCCCTCGGCTGTTACCTCAAATTTTTCCTCCAGAACTTCATTACTCGTTCCGTCCCTTACACCAAAAGGTAACACCTCTCCGTCCAATGGATATTTCAATCCTTTTGTAGTTATTCGGGTATTTGAATCGAAACCATAGATTGATACCGTTTCTCTCCGGAATCCTTCAATTTTCAGCGTACCTGTAAAGACTTCGAGGAGTGACTTTTCACTGTAGATAAAAATCCTGATTTTATCGCCATATTTAAGAGCGAGTCCAATGTTATTAAGCGAATGATCCAGCCGGTCACCCGTCACCCCGAGCAGAGTACACTGAGTGAACCCGTTTTCTATGGCGAACTTCAGACATTTTTCGACATCTGTATCGTCTTGTCTCTCAATTTTAATCACCGGAACTCTGTTTTTGTAATGATCAAGAATTGATCCATCTACCGAATCAAGATCACCGATAATATAGTCGGGTACACCACCAATATCATAGGCAACATTTGCGCCGCCATCGGCACAAATAAGGACAGGAAATCCGTTGTCAAGAAAGAAACTGAGATCACCCCTTGTTGGGGGGCGCCCATTTGCAAGAATAACACACCCTTTGGTCATTATAACTCCATCTTTAAAGTTGTCATGAAGTTTCTGCCCGCTGCAGGAAAGAAGTTATCCCATCCAAATCCATTCATCAAATATTTTTTGTCGAACAGATTATTGATTTCAAGGACAAATTTCAATCTCGCCCCGTACAGGTTATAGTTGATTCCTGCACTGAGATTTGCAACGGAGAAGGGGTCGACAGTTACTTCCCCGACCTTCGCTCCATCAGGATTCACTGAATTATCGGTGTACTGGGCTCCTGTAAAGTTGAAACTTAACGAGGTGTGGAAATGCGAGCTGCCATATGTCAGTCCTCCATTAAGAATAATTTCAGGTGCATTAGCGATAAAATTACCGTTCCGGGGAACAGGATTTCCGAAACTGTCATATTCTGTGAAATCAATGAACCGGTTACGGCTGAAATTACCGTTAAGATTTAAAACAAATCCCCATGGGAGGCGGGCAAATCCTTCGAATTCAAGACCGTAATGGAGGGTTTTTGCTGCATTTCCAACCCGAGGTTGACCAAAAACATCGAGACCCCCTGAAGGAACTATTTCATTTTCGAAATTCATATAATAGAGATTAACCGATCCGTTTATTCCGGAAAAGGCGAACCGCGAACCCAGTTCGATATTTAGAAGTGATTCCGGTTTTACAAGCGGGTTATTGTAGTCATAAGTCCCGTCCGGTTTCTTCTCAAACTGAGGAACCACTCCCCAACTAGCCGATTCCGCTTCATACAAATTCTTAAGGGGTGGCTCTCTTCTTGTGAGCGATAGTGAAGTGTAGAGAGATATTTTGTCGTTAAGTGAAAAACTGATTCCGAGTTGCGGGTTCAGAAAAAAGTATGGGGTTGTAAAATCATTATTAGCATACTTTTCCTCATAGAGCCTGTACTGCTGGTAGATTGATTGAACCCGTGCAATAAGGTCAATCTTCTCTGTCAGCCTGCTCTGAACACCAACAAAGGCAGAATAGATATTCTTTGCACCTTTATACTCATAGAACTTCCTGTTCCCTTTCTCTCCGACCACATCAGCCGGCAAACCGGTACCCGATTCGATTCTTCCCCAGTGCAAGGAACGGTGTAGTCTTATCTCACCACCAGCCATCAGTTTTCCACCCTTAAACCTGTATTCGACCGATGGCAACCACCCAAACTGGTCATTGTCCACAAATGCCCTCATCATAACATCGCCCGGAATTGTAATTGACGGATCGAGTCTGAAATAGTCATTTGTACCGTAGTTCGCGCTAAAATCAAAAAATCCGTCACCTGACAGGAAAAAGAGGGTGTTCTTGAGCCAAAGGTCTTTACCCAGATTAATATCATGTACCAGTGAGACTTGCGGCTGGTTAAGCACCTCCCTGTCGCGTGAAGTGGCACCGTAATTATATTTTCTGGAGACTTCGTCACCATTTGCAGATTTACTGATTCCGTAGAACGCCAGACCGTCCTCCTGAGGTCCGCCGTAGGCATTTACTGAAAGTGTCTGAACATCGTCAAAATAGGATGCACTGACAAAATACCGCCAGAATTCAGACCAAGACCAGTCTCTGTACCCGTCACTTGTAACTCGGCTCCCTCTCACCCTTATCATGAACCTGTCTGCGAGAATTCCACTGTTGGCACTGAAGGCGTATTTCGTTGTGTTAAAACTTCCCTTGCCAACTTCAAATGATACACCCGGATTCACAAGTGGTTTGTTGGTTACAAGGTTTATCGATGCTCCGATCGCCGGTGGACCATAGAATGAGATACTTGAACCTCTTTGTACCTGCACATCCTCCAGCGAGTTTGCAAGATCGTAAAAATTGATCCAGTAAACAGAGTGATCTTCGGGATCATTCTGTGGAACTCCGTTAATTAATACCGAAATCCGTCTCTGGTCAAAACCCCTTATTCTTACATAGCCGTACCCTATACCCGTTCCGGACTCTGAGTAGTATGAAGTTGAAGGAAGTGTATTAAGGATGGAAGGGATGTCTCTCGTTATCGAAAGTCGTTCAATATCGAGTTTTGTGAGATTTGAAAAGGAAATGCTGCTCCCCTTGTCGCCTGCACGGGTACCGCTCACGATTACTTCGGGAATCTCCACCAGGTCTTTTTTCATTGCAATTTGGAGATTGAGCCTGTCGCCGGAGATTAATACCACTCTACGCTCGGTCTTAAAACCGACAAAAGAACAAATAAGTCTCCATTCACCCGGAGGGATCGATTTGAGAATAAATTTCCCCTCCTCATTTGTCACACCAGCGAGCGGCAACTCTTCAAACTTAATCACAGCTCCCTGCAGTTTCTGTCCGGTTTCCTCATCCACCACATCCACTTCCAAAACCGAGGCAACCTGCGAAAATGCAACGAGTGAAAAAAAGAAAAAACTAAAAAACAATCTGTACATCTGTTTACCTGTATTTAAAATGAAAAAGCCGTTTTTCAGAGGGGTAACTGAAAAGCGGCTTTTAATTTGTTCCCTACGCCGGAATTACCCGGATCAGGTTCAAGGGTTTGATCTCAGCCCGTTCAGGGCACCCCTACATTCAACTTGCGTTGACAAACAATATATTCAGAACAATAGAACTATTTTTTCTTTGTTTTTGTCGTATTTCCGGTTTTTGGAGTAGTAGTTGCCTTTTTAGTGGTCTTGTTGTTCGAACCGGTTTTTACTGTAGCTTTTTTATTGGTATTTGTACCTGTTTTTGGAGTTACAGTTGTTTTCGACTTTTTGTTGTAGTTATTACCATAACTGACACCCGTTTTTGACTTTGTGGTGCTGGTAATGTTCTTCTTGTTGTAATTGTAATTGGTGTTCGTGTTGGCTTTTACGGTAGTCTTTACATCCGTAACCGTTTTATTGGAATAGATTTTCAGATTCTGCCCGGCAAGTACCTTGTCAGAAGAAAGATTGTTCCATGTTTTGATGTCATCAACCGACACACCATATTTTGCAGCTATCGCAGTAATATTGTCGTTATTCTGAACCTTGTAAGTATTCAGAGTGGCAGTATTCTTTGATGCATTATCACCGTAGGAAACGGGTACTGTACCGGTGTAGATGGTCAGGGATGTATTTGCATACACGAGACCGTTTTTAATTTTGGTACCATTCCAGCTTTTTAAATCATTTATCGAAACCTTGTACTTTTCAGCAATTTCAGCGAGAGTTTCGCCATACTTCACTGTGTGATAGTATGTTTTGGAGTCGTTGTTGTTTGCTGTTACAGTAGTGGTGGATTTCTTTTTTGAGGTGTTGCCGGCGAGTGCTGAGTATGTTTCATATTTGGATGCAGGTACATTAATTACGAGTTCCTGACCGGTTTTGGCATTCTCGAAAGCAGAGATGTTATTCCATTTCCGCAATTCGGTAACTGTCACATTGAATTTGGAAGCGACCTGAACGAGGCTTTCATCACTCTTTATTGCGTAACGAATTGTTGCTGTTGTTCCATCACCACCAGCGAGCTGAAGGTTCGAATTGTTGTTCTGAAGACCTGCGAGAACCGTACTGCTGCTGCCTTTAGGCACGCGAAGTACATAATCACCGGTACCCGGCGTATTGTTCTGCAACAATTCAGGATTAAGATCTTTAATATCCGTAAGTGATACACCGGAGAGATTCGCAACATTGATAAGCGGAGTTGCCTTTGCTACATTAATCGACTCATACTCAAAAGTCGTCTGATAACTGATATCGGTCAAACCGAACTTTTCAGGATTCATTGCAACAAGTGTTGCGGCGATGTATGCCGGCACATAGTTACGGGTTTCCTGAGGAAGCAATTGCTGGATAGCCCAAAACGAGTTTTCAGTACCGCGTTTTATGGCTCTGGAAATTCTGCCTTCGCCTGCATTGTAGGCTGCGAGCGCGAGATGCCAGTCACCAAGTGAATTTTTAAGGTCGCGAAGATGTCTTGCAGCAGCTCTGGTTGCCTTTACAGGGTCTTTTCTCTCGTCGATATTGTAGTCGACTTTGAGGTTGTACATCTGTCCGGTTCCCTTCATGAACTGCCAGAGCCCCATCGCACCGGCGATTGAGCGGGCATTAGGGTTCAAACCGCTTTCGATCAGTGTAAGGTAGGCGAGCTCAAGTGGAACTCCTTCTTCCTTAAGAATCGGGATGATTACAGGGAAATATTTTCCTGTTCTTCCAACCCACTGTTTGAAGAAGTTTTTACCTTTTCCGGTGTAGAAAGTGATCCACTTTTCAACCTGATCGTTGATAACAAGTGGAATTTCACCGGAATTAAAGTTGGAACTGGAATTAGTAGCTGCAATCTCAATTTCTGAAACAGAGGTCAGAAGATGGCCTGCAGTGAGATTTTTGTCGCCATTCTTTAAGAGATCTTTAAATGCATCCACTGATACATCTTCGATCGTCTCATCGATATTGTTGACGAGTTCACTGGTTTCGTCCATTATGAGAAGTTTTAACTCGGCATAACGCGGATTTGCGTCAATTCCGGGGTAATTGTCAAGACCGTTCATGATCTCAACTGCAGAAGTTAAGCTGTTGATGGCTTCCTGAGTTGAGTTTTTTCTTGCTTTCTCGACTGATTGCTGATAATAAGCATATGCTCTGTCAAGTTCCTGCGGTACAATGTCTTGTGTGCTTATGTTCTGTTGCGTTACAGGTGTTGTGACCTGTGTATTTGCGGTTTCAGTCCCGGGGATACAGCCTGTTAGCCCCAAAACTGAAACTGCAAATATCAGGAGTGCTGCTTTACGCATTAAACCTCCATGGTTGATTTTGATTGTTGAATAAATAATATTTTGCCTGATACTCTATTCTCCTATAAAGGAATATTTGAATGTTTTTTACCCGGATTCTTATCCTTTTTAGTTTTTAGCAACTGAAAAGAATTTATCAATCTTATTCTTGTGTCTGCCGGTTCTATCACATCATCGATAAAACCCCGTTCGGCAGCAGTATAGGGATTCGCAAACTTTTTGATGTATTCGTCAAGTTTTTCTGCAAGCGCCGCTTCCGGATCATCTGCAGCTGCTATCTCTTTTTTGAAAATTATTTCCACTGCACCTTTTGGACCCATTACTGCAATCTCTGCAGAGGGCCATGCAAAATTAAAATCGCCTCTTATGTGCTTCGAGTTCATCACATCGTAAGCACCACCGTAAGCTTTTCTGGTAATGACAGTTATTTTTGGAACTGTAGCTTCACTGAAAGCAAACAGAAGTTTTGCTCCGTGTCTTATAATTCCGTTCCATTCCTGATCTGTCCCTGGTAAAAATCCCGGCACATCCTCCAAAACGAGGAGAGGAATGTTGAAAGCATCGCAGAATCTTACGAATCTTGCCCCTTTAACCGAAGCGTTTATGTCGAGCACTCCCGCTAAAACCGATGGCTGGTTAGCCACAATTCCAATGCTCATCCCGCCCATTCTCGCGAATCCACAAACAATGTTTTCAGCATAATTTGCGTGAACTTCAAAAAACTCCTCGTTATCTACGAGCAGGGAGATCACCTCTTTTATGTCGTAAGGCTTGTTCGCATTGTCCGGTATAACGGAGTTTAGACGCTCGTCCCGCTTAATGGTTCCCTTTTTGAACGGTTTCTCCAATGGTCTGTCCTTGTAATTCAAAGGAACGAAACTCATTAGATGCCTTACATTCATTAAGGTTTCAATCTCGTTGTCAAATGCAAAATGCGCGACACCGCTCTTCACCGAGTGGGTCTCAGCCCCTCCCAAATCCTCGAATGTTACATCTTCATGGGTTACAGTCTTCACCACATTTGGGCCGGTAACAAACATGTAACTCGAGTTCTTGACCATAAATACAAAATCTGTAATTGCCGGGGAATAAACAGCACCTCCGGCACAAGGACCCAAAATAACACTTATTTGTGGAATAACACCGCTTGCGAGGGTATTTAACAGAAAAATATCTGCGTACCCGCCAAGACTTACCACGCCTTCCTGAATTCTGGCTCCCCCGGAATCGTTTAATCCGATAACCGGAATCCCCGTTTTCATCGCCATTTTCATCACTTTGCAGATTTTTTCTGCATGCGTTTCTGAAAGTGATCCGCCAAAAACCGTAAAATCCTGACTGTAAACAGCAACAGGCCTTCCCTCAATGGTTCCAAATCCGGTAACCACCCCGTCCCCGTAATATGTCTGTTTTTCAAGACCAAAATCTTTCGACCGGTGCTTTACGAATACATCAATCTCTTCGAAACTTCCTTCATCAAGTAGAATTTCAAGCCTCTCACGGGCTGAAAGTTTCCCTTGTTCGTGCTGTTTCGCAAGCTTCGCTTCCCCTCCCCCTTTTCGGGATAATTCGCGTTTTTCTTTCAGCTCAGCAATTTTATGATGCATTATTCTCGGCTTACTGCTTATATTTCAGTTGTTTATCGGGAATTTTAGAAAAATACAGAATTCCGTAAAACTAATTTAATTAATTTATGATTGATATGAAAATAATTTAAAATTTATATGAGTGTTTCCTTTTTACCGCTGCTTTTGATCCTTGTCACCTTTTTTTCCGGAAATCTGAATTCCCAGCCATGGAATTTTGTAAAAGAGATCGGGAATTTCAACAGGGCATCATCTTTCTCACTCTCTCCTGAAGGGTATTTTTATGTAACGGATCTTGGAGCAAGTCAGGTATTAAAACTCGACATGGATGGCGCTGTTTTTAATACATCAGGAGGGTACGGATGGGATTCAAGGTCACTGACAACCCCGCTGGATGTGTGTGCCGAAATGGTTTATGTTCTGGTGGCAGATGAAGAAAACAATAAGATCAATAAATATGACAAAAGTCTTAATCTGGCAGGAACCGTTTACAAAAAAGAGAGTCTTCTCAACGACGAAGTTTTCGGATATCCCCTTTCAGTAACGGTTTCCACCATGGGCGATCTGTATGTTCTGGATGGTGAAAATAAAAGGATAGTCTATTTCAATTTTTTTGGCGATTACAAAGGCAATTTTGGCGGTTACAATTCAGGTTTTTACACACTTGACAGACCAGGAAAAATTACAGCTCTAAAAAACACCCTTGCAGTACTGGATGGAAGAGATCTGGTTATTTTCGATCTCTTCGGAAATTACATTAATAAAATCCCCCTTGACGGCAAATTTATTTCAGTTAAAGCCACCGATGGAGTGGTCACCCTGACTTCGAAAACTGAAATATATGTCGCCAATGACGCATATAATCTGGAATTTACAAAACTGGATGTTTCCGAACACCTCTGGTTTGTCGATTCAATCGTTTCGGGTGGCATGCTTTATATCCTGACCGAGAATTCAATTCTCATCTATAAACGAGGGAACTGAAAACTGCGTCTGCTTCGCTCACCATATCTTCCTGTCGCATGGTTGTTTCTGCTTCTCGCTGTGTCATTTTTACCGTTTTATTCAGGCGGTCTAAAATTCATTTACCCCTTTACGAAGTCACTTTTTTCGAGAATTTGTCACGGAATCGACAGCCGCTGTTTCCATATCGATGGTCTGCCGTTACACCTTTGTGCAAGATGCCTCGGGATCTATTCAGGTCTGTTTTTAGGCAGTATCACGGCACTTTTCATCCGAAACAGATATGAAAGGTTCCTGAGCAGATATTTTTTACTGGTCGCTGTCATTCCCATTTTAACAAGCAAACTGCTCGAGTGGACAGGAATAATCGAGTATTCTCTTTGGGGTGCTTTATTTTCAGGATTTCTAAGCGGTTACATTCTCTTTTTATATATTTCAAATCGGTTTTTATTTAATTATCAATACAGAGTTAATGGTTAACAGTAAATATTTCCCCACTCTTGTCTCAGGTTTTGCCGCCGGTGTCCTGAGTACCGTACCAATCCTGAAATCGACCGCCTGTTGCATCCTCGTTCCCGCTGCAGTTATTTTTGCACTCTACGCAGACAGACGAATCAATAACGACAAGTTCTCTCTGCAGATGTCGTATGCATTAGTGTTCGGACTTTTGACAGGGGTTTTCACAGCATTTTTTGGAACCACATTTGATGTTCTGATTTCATTCATAACGAGACATAACGAATTTGTGGACTCATATCCTCAAATTCTGCAAATGTTGAACGAAATGCCGTTTCTGCAGGGTTCCGACCCTTCTGTAAAAGAGGCTATGGATATTCTTGAGGCAACGAGAGATGATATTGTAAATACCGGATTCTCGGGATTTTATGCAGTGATGTCGTTTATCAATAATTTGATATTCTATCCGTTGTTTGGATTGTTAGGCGGGTTGTTGGGTAAGGCTATACTTGACAGATCAAACAAATCGTTTTGATCTGCAGCTATCTCAACCTGAACGGGAAAGTGATGGTTACCTGCTGAACAAAGCTCTCACCTCCGGGCAGTTTTTCAAATCGCCAGGTTTTAAGGGCATTAATACAGAGGTTGTCGAGTTTCGGATCAAGTTTTTTTACAGGAACCACACTTCCCACCGTACCGTTTGGGAGTATTGTGAAAGAGAGAACAACATTTCCTTCTATGTTCACACCAGCAGGATATTTGGGGACATTCCAGCTTAATATTGCTCTCTTCCCTTTTCCACCCCAGCCGATGGAGTAGCCTGTGCCGTAAGTGGTTCCTCCGCCCGTTCCGGGATTGGTGGTGGTTCCCTTTTTGTCTTCATTTCCTTTTTTGCCCGAATCATCCTTCTTTTTGGTTTTTACACCATCCTTGTCGGTATTTTTGGCATCAGGCGTCTTGACTTTATCCTCTTTTTTGGCGTCTTTCGATGTATTTTCAACTTTTTCTTCGTTGGTCTCCGCCTCAACTCCCTGATTTCCCATTTTTCCGGCTTCACCTCCCAGCTCAGGAGGAGCTTCGATTTCCATAACGATTACACTTTTTGATTGTTTGGGCATACTTCCTCCAAAATAGAGGAAGAACATCAGCCCGAATCCGACCAGATGCAAAACCAGTGAAATACCAATGGCAATACTTCGATCCTTGTTCACAATCACTTTTTCTCTTGTTCAGTGGTTTTTTCGGTCTGAAGTGTAAATTTATCGAAGCCCGATCCCTTAGCGGCATCAATTACTTTGACAACTTTTTCGATCGCTACATCCTTGTCAGATGCAATTATAAGATTTGCCTCTTCATTCGATTCACGGAGAGCTTTAAGTTTGATCTCCAGTTCAGGCTCGGCAACTACCGTCTCTCCAACATAATAGGTACCTTCTTTTGTGATGGTAACAACATAATCGGATGGAATTACCTGTTCAGTGTTTTTTGACCCGGGGAGCTTTACTTTTACTCCTGACTGCACCACGAATTGTGATGTAATCATGAAGAAAATGAGCAGAAGCATCACAACATCTGTCAAAGATGAAAAACTGAACTCTGCCAGTGGCTTGTTTCTTCTTTTAAATCGCATCTCTCACCTAAAAATCGATATCTATCTGTGATTTTTGCGGGATATTGCCGTGACTTACATCTTCCAGTGTATCTATCACATCTGTCGAGATTGCCTCCATGTCAAGCACTACTTTATTTATTGAACTCAAAAGATAGTTATAAATAATCAGAGCCGGAATACCCACTGCGAGCCCGAATACAGTGGTTATAAGTGCTTCATAAATACCACCCGCAAGGTCTGAGGGACTGGCAGTTCCTTTCAACTGCTCTACGGTCATGAATGCAGAAACAAGACCTGTAACCGTACCCAGAAATCCGAGAAGAGGAGCTGAACCAGCAACAGTTGCCAAAACCCATAAACCTCTCTCCAGTTTGGCAATTTCCTGATTTCCTGAATCTTCGATTGCTTCCCTGACTCTCTGATACCCGTATTTGTGCTTTTTCAAACCTTTCTTTATTATCGCAGCGATCGGTGATCTCTCACCTTTGAGAACCTGGATGGTCCCCGCCACATCATTTTTTCGAAGAAGTGTCTCAACTGTCAAAATAAACTTTGGAACATTTACTTTCGCTTTCCGTAAAGCGATCAACTTCTCGATTATCACTGCAAGTCCGATGATTGAAAGGAGAAGTATGGGCCACATAACGACCCCGCCTTTTAAAAACATTTCTATAAGATTCATTTATGCCTTTCCGTTTCTACTTTTTCTTTTTTGTATTCAACGCGGTATTAATTTCCATTGCTTTATCCTCTTTATCGAAAGGACCCACTCTGACCCGATACCAGATTCCGTTTTCCCCCTCGACACCATCTTTCTTAATTTTCATAATAAAAGCCTTGTAACCTTTGTTATTGAGCTCTTTTGCAAGTTTTTCAGCAGTATCAAAAGACCTGTGGGCAGAGACCTGAACGAAGTATTTCTTCCCTGCCTTAAAGACATAATCAACAAGCTTTTTCTCTTTAACCTTGTTTTTTACCGCATCCTGAAGTGCTATGTTCCCTGGATCCGTCTTTTTACCCGGTTCCTTCTCCTTTTTATCCTTCGACTTCTCCCCTTTTTTCGCTTTCGGTTCATTTTTATTTAGAAGGCTGTCCGGCGGAACTGTAACTTTGTAATTTTTTACCTTTGCAGTATCATATTGTATTGCATTTAAAGTACCGTTTTCCGCAACTTCGTAATATTGTCCGGATTTGACACTTACTCCTGTCACATTCAAATCATTTTGTGTGTCCCTGTTGAACGGGTACTCTCTTTTATCAGCAAACGAGGAACTGTCGCCTATAACAACCGCTCCCTTTGCCAGATGATCTTCGGTGATAACAGCGCTTTTCCCCTTTAAGAATCCGGATGCTGAAAGAATGAAATAAGTTGCAATAATTACAATTAAAACAATCAACATTTTTATAAGAACTGAAAATGTCCCTTTGCTCTCTTCGGGTTCACTCTCATCTCTGTTTTTCTCACTTTTCATCTCAACCGTCTCCTCTGTTTGATCGTTCGGGATATCAACTCTATCATATTCCAAATTTTCAGATGATTTATCAAAGTTTTCAATCCTTGCATCGGAATCATATTCCAAATTTTCAGATGAATTGTCTCTGCTTTCAACCCTCGCAGCCACAGGCTCGAGATGATGAAAGACTTCACTGCTTGTTTCATCCTGATGAGTAATTTCTTCGACCGGTTCTTGTGAAACAAGTCCCTGATTTTCAGCAGATTCTTCAAAATACGGTTTCGGTTCGTCTTCGCTTTTGATACTTTCTTCCATTTCAAAAACGGATTCCTCGAAAAATACAGGTTCTTCCACAGCAGGTGTTTCATCCTGAACACGGGATGGTTCTTCTTGAACAGCAGGTGGTTCTTCCTGAACAGAGGGTACTTCTTCCTCGCTAACATTGCTTTCAGTACCCGGGTCTTCGATCACATCATCAAAAAATGACTCATCAAAGAGCAGTTTTTCAGGGTCTTCCTCTTCGATCTGAGAATCCGGTTCGAAGGACTCAACCGGTTCAACTGCGGCTCGTTCCACGATTTCTTCCACCACGGGCGTTTCGTATTCTGGTTCGACCGGTTCTTCAGTGACGGTTTCGGTTGTCTCTTCAGAAATTTCTACAATAAGATGTTCGTCAGCAACGGGTTCAATCGTTTCTTCCGTGGGTTCTTCGATAAGAGGCTCGCCAGCTTCAATTACTGATTCAACAGTCTCATCGGGCAGTTCTTCGTTTAAAGGCTCGCCAGCTTCAATTACTGATTCAACAGTCTCATCGGGCAGTTCTTCGTTTAAAGGCTCGCCAGCTTCAATTACTGATTCAGCAGTCTCATTGGGCAGTTCTTCAGTAAGATGTTCGTCAGCTACGGGTTCAATCGTTTCTTCCGTGGGTTCTTCGGGAACAGATTCTTCAGGAACGGGCTCAAAAGTTTTTTCTTCATTTTCTTCAGGCTCCTCCTCCAGTTCAGGGAGTGCTTCCACCTCCGGAAAGGATTCTTCTACCTGTGGGAGTTCTGCTGTTGCTTCAGCTTGAGGCTCAGATTCAGTGTGTTCATCTTGAAAAACAGTCTCATCAACCTTCTGTTCATCCTCAATATCGTCGAAAATGCTTATCCTTTGCTTGCGAACAGGGAAAGGGGTGATGTCGTCAGATTTTTCGTCTAAAACAGGTTCAGTCGCATGAATAGAATCTTCATCGCCGGTCACTTTAATTTCTTCGGGTTCAACCATAGCATCTTCCGATTCTACACCGGTTTCCTCAACAATTGAATCAGTTTCTGTAATCTCAGATAAATCTTCGATAATAAAATCTTCACTGCCCGGTTCAATTGGCAGTTCCTCTGGACTCAAGTCCGTTTCAGTGAACTCTGCTGAAAAGTCCGGCAAATCAGGGTCTGCGTCACTTCCTTCAAATACACTGTCTACAACCACCTCTTCGATTTCTGAAGCCTCAACTTCAAAAGGCGATTCGATCTCGGAATTATCAGGCTCAGATGGCAAATCAAATTCTTCCGGTTGAACTTCCTCTCTTTCTTCCTGTTCGACAAGGCTTTCGATAAAAATATCCAATGCATCATCACCGTTCGACTCAGTCTGTTTTTCAGGCTCAGCATCAACAGGTGCCACCCTCATTCCCACTTCAAATACAGTAAACTCCTCCTCCTCTTCATCATCAGGCTCTGCTGTGACAATCGAGGAGTGGGTAAAAACAGGTTCGGGCTCTTCCTGAAGTGGTACCACTTCCTTTTTTTCAACAATTTCTTCTTTTTCCGGATGCAATCCGATTTCTGAGAACAAATCCGGTTCTTCTGAAAACGGAGCTTTAAACGAAATTTCATCATCTGTCGCGAATGCCCTGGAAACAGGATGAACCTTTTGGTATCCGTCCTCTGACTCCTCAAACAACGGTACATCTGGTCTCTCGTTGTACTGGTTACCATTTCTCTCTTCTTCCAACAAAATTTTAGGGAGAGAACTGCTCTTTCTCACGGGAGAACCCGGATCATTCAGGGCGAGGGTCCTCTCAAAGAAATCCCGCATCAGAGGTGACACGGCAACCTGGAGGTCTCGCTCTTCCTCTTCGTTGAACGACAGAAACTCATTCAGTACCAGTTGTTCAGATGCGCGGTTTCGGAGGGTGAGTTCCTCGATAAGATCAAACTTGCTGTCGAGAAATTGTAATATTTCTTCATCTCCACTGGCAGAGAGTTTCCTTTTGACCAAACAAAACCCGTTCAGATCGTAAACTTTGTCCAACTCAAAATGTTTTTTCACCAAAAACTCAAATTGAGAAAGAAAATCGATCATCTGCATACTGCTCCCGAAAAAGTTTTCGAGAATCTTCTGGAGGATGCCTGACTGGCTCATCTTAATACCTGATAAATGATGTGCAAAATAACAAATTTATACCAAACAATTCAAGTAGTTCATTCACTATTTCTTATAACTCTTTTATTTTTTATCAGTTACCATGAAAAAACAACTCCTCCCGAGATGCTCAAACCGGGAGACTGATATCTCCCCCACTTCATCAGCTTTGTGTTCAGCAGATCAGTGCCCCTCCCAAACAACTTAATGTTATTAGTCAAATTATATTCCAGATTAACAGACAGGTCAAGACCTCCCTCCACTTCAACTTTGTTCTGAATGTCAGAATAGACTTTTGAAATGTATCCGAGACGGACATCGTAGCTTATAATCTTGTTGTAATTGTTACCGTAGGAGGCATAAAACTCGAGTTGCGGAATGAAAGGTACATATTTTGAAGAGTCGTCCTTTACGGAATTGAATTTTATTTCACCGACAAATCTTCCAAATATTCCGGGATGAAATGCTGCCGACACAAATCCGGTGATTCCTTTTACATCAGCACTTCCCAAAGTAAAAAAGCCCTTTTTCGATGTCTCGGTGTAAAATGGATATGTATCAGACATAAACCACGATGCCCCTGCCTCAAATTCAATTAATTTCTCATACTCAAATTTCAGGACTGCATTTATATCGTGTGTTTTTCTCAGAACCGAGTACGAAACACTGTCCGAGAGGTGAAAATACTGGTTTTCAGCCACCCGGTCCTGGTTGTACATTACCGTCGTGCTTGGATTGTAGGATGCAATAAGAAACAATCCGTTGGCAAACCGGGCAGAGTATTTCACAACCGGAGAGATGTAGGTTTTATCAGGGGTTGTTGTTAATTCGATTCCTCCCAGCAGTTTCATCGTCCTGCCGATCACAATTCCACCAAGTCCACTGAGATTAACAAAATTATTGTTAAACTTGTTACCTGACGAATCGGTCAAATTCTGTTGGCGAATTGCAAGATTCGAGAAAATCTCTACAAATTCATATCTGGTGTTAAAAAATCCTTCGGCAGAAATAATATTCTCTGAATAATCTCCGGAATTTGGTGCAAAGATATCACCTTTAATCTTACCTCCGTATTGAAGGTACTGGGAAGAGAGATTCCTGAAACCGAGCTCGGGATTAAAGAAACTGTTATCCCCTTTTCTCGAAGGATCATCACTGCCGTAGAACTGGTAAAGCGATTTACTCATCCTGAAGTTTGCGAAATACTCGGTACCCGGATCCAAAAGACTGTCGTTGTAGGCGTAATATTTGAAACCGGCATTTACCTTGAAATTTGTCTCATCTGCATTTTCCACAAACGCCTGTCTGCGGTTAAATTCTCCGCCGGCAAAGAGGACGACATCCTTCATCGGTGCCGAAATAAAGCCCTTTACCGAAGGCTGAAACATGTTTCCGAATGAACCTGACGCATACCCTGTTGTATATTCGGAAGTGTCTCTCAGAATCTCCCTTGTAACTTTAGGATCGAAGTTCTTTGTCAGTCTGAAGACGGAATCTGCAAGTTTCGGAGTTTTGAAACCATCTGAAAGTATCGAGTAGAAATCGGGATTTATCTTCTCTCTCGCGGGGAAATCATACGATCTTAACCCTGTGATAACAAAACTGGGCAGCTCCACTTCAGGTTGGGTCTGCGCCTCAACTGAAAATGTGGCGAGCAAGAGAAAAAGAAGTATGGCAAATCTGAGTTTTTTCATTTTTTCTTGTTCCTTAAATCTCTTAGTTTCTTCTTTGCCTGTGTACCATAATCGTCATCAGGATGTTTTTCGATAAGTTTTTCAAGTATCGAGATGGCTTTTTTGTTGTCTTTCAATTTCACATACGAATCCGAAAGATTCAAATATGCCTTGGCAAGCCAGTCGTTAAACTCGGAAAATACCGATTCCACTCGCACGAAGGCGGTTATCGCATCCTTGTACTCACCTTTTTCATAGTATGCAACTCCGAGCATATACTGGGCTTCCGCTCCTATAATATCCTCCCTCCGCATGGCAACATTCATAAATGCCTTTATTGCATTGTCGTATCGTCTGCTCCGGAGTTCTATTCGCCCCTTCTCAATGTACGACTTGTCTGCAAACTGGTTTCCGACAAAATTGTTTATCACATCATCGAACTGATCAAACCCTGAAAGAGTATCCCCCTTCATCAAAAACCACAATCCCTTAAGGTATTTTATCTCCGGGATTGTCTGATCTTTTGGATACTTCTTTATCGCTGCATCGATTACGGTTCCTGCATCATCAAGTTGATTATCATCCATCAAAACATGGGCAAGTTCTACAGATGCCAGAGGTGCAAACGAGGTGGTATCATACTTCTCGATCACCCAACGGAAGGAATTCATCGCCTGACCGCTTTCACCGCTTGCCTGATGAGTTTTGCCCAACCAGTAATATGCCTCTGCGAGATGTGGTGAGGCAGGATAAAATTCTATAAAACTGAGATAATTTTCCTTCGCCCGGCTGAAATCACCCGCATTGAAGAATAATTCAGCCCGTTTCAAATAAAGTCTGTCAGCATCCTTAAGTCTGGGATTACTCGAAAGAAACTGGTCGATCAGAGAAAAAGCAGTATCCTGCAGTCCCTGTGCGAAATAGCTGAAGAACAGACCATTAAATGCGTCATAAACCTGCGGTGAGTTTGGATAATTGTTTAATACTTTTTCATAATATGTGGCAGCGGTTCCAAACTGTTCAAGATTATAATAGCTGTCGCCAAGATTGTAGTAAACAATCGGTACGATGGTAGAGTCGTCGGAGTTCTCGAGAAAATCGTTATAACTTGCGATGGCTTTGTCGTAATCCTGACCTTTGAAATAGATCCATCCAATCATAAACCGTGAATTTTCTTCGAGTTGGGTTCCCTGTGCATCTTTAATTACTTTCTTTAATTCCTTTATCGCGTCCTCTTTTTTACCCATGTTATAAAGAGTGAGGGCATACTGATAACGAAGCAGATTTTTATCTGTCTGGTCGTTTCCTTTCAGCAGATTATCATAAATCTTAGCGGAATTTTCAAAATCGCGAGTGGCGTAATAGCTTTCTGCAAGTCTGACCTTCGAGTCGATGATTCGTTCGTCTTTTGGAAATCTGGCAATAAAATCGATGAAAGTAAACTTTGCGTTCTGGTAATCTTTGATATTAAAGTATGAGTATGCTTTACCGTACAGGGAAAGTTTCCCGAAAGTACCATTCTCGATGTTCACACGGGAGTAATTCTCGAGGGCTTCACGAAATTTAAGTCTCTGGAAGAAAATCTCTCCGAGATAAAAATTGTAGACATCAGGTTCAAAATTGCTTCTCTTCCCTTGAATATCTCTCAGGATATCGTAAGCCTTATCCAGACTACCCATCAGGAAATAGCAGACACCAAGACCAAGTTGACCTCTGGTGTGCAAATCACTGCTTTTCGGTGCCACTTGTGTTGCAACCTCAAAATTAGTAATGGCTTCCACATAGTTCTTTTTATTTGAATTAAGTTCACCAAGAAAGATGTTTGCTTTTGCCTTAATTCCATCATCCTTTGAATTTTTCAGTTCAGAAAAAAGATCAAAAGCCTTTTTATATTCCTTTAACTCGATAAGTGCTATTCCCAATCCGGTTTTCGCCACTCCGAAATAGCTGCTTTTCGGATATTTCGACAGAAACCCCTCAAAGAGACTAATGGAATTCTTGAAATCACCTTTATACCTCTGAGTTTCTGCTCTCCAAAAAGAAGCCGCTTCGGCAATTGAATCTTTTCCGTTTGCGACAAGGCTGAAGAGAATCTGAGCCGAATCAAATTTTGCGGTCTGAAATTTGCACCATGCCAGCCCGTAAAGAGCTTCCCTTCCTGTCTCGGAATCCTTCTCCTGCTTGTACAGCTTCAGAAATTCTTCTTCCGCCCTGCCATATTCCTGTGTGTGAAAGAGGGATGATGCGAGTATAAGGGTCGATTCCTTTTTCTTCTCGGGTGGCAAATTCTGAAAATCTGGTCCCATCAATTCCAAAATGGCTTTTTCATATTCACCTGCCTTGAAATAACTGACTCCGAGTTTGATTTGTGCGCTTAGAGAGAAAGGATTGTCGGGATAATTGTTCAAAATCTCTTCATAAGTATTTGCAGCCTCTGCGAAATTACCGGTATACTCGTAACACTCACCTATGTAAAACAGAGTTTCAATCTTGTATTTATTGCTGTTCCGGTTCGATTTTGCCTGCTCGTAATAGTAAAGCGCATCGGTATAGTTTTTTTCATATCTGTAGGTTTCACCGATGTAAAAAAGTACCGATCCATAGTTGTTGTTCCCCGGATAATTTCGGGCAAATGTCATCAATCTTACACGGGCTTTATCTATTTGTCCGTTATAAATGTAGATTAAAGAAAGCTTGTATAAAGCAACAGCTCTAAAGGAAGTGTATTCGAATTTATTTACAAGATACTCAAAGCCGCTCATCGCCCCGCCATACTGGCCCAGATTGAAGAGGGCTTCCGATGAGTAGAATTTAGCGGATGCGTAGAGTTCATCCTCCGGGATTTTTATCTTTAAAAATTTCTCAAAAAGAAGGTATGACTCATAATACCTTCCATCCTGGAAATATTTTACAGCGTTGTAATATTCCTCTGAAGATTGGGCTTTAACGAATAAAACCGGTATAACTAACAATAACAGAAGCTTTTTAAATTTCATAGCCGGGCTTTATATATAATTATAAAAACTAAAATTGATAATATTGCTGATCCAAAATTTACTATGTCGTTGGTAATAATTTGAAAACCTTTGTGCCGGGAAGTTGAGAGATCACAGTGTGATTTTCTTTCAGTTACAATACCACATTTGACACACCGGTATTGAATTTGCAGGTACTCTCCCAACAGTGAGTCTATGATGCTGCCGGCAAAACCAAGTGTAATCAGAACTACGAATATAAATAAATCGCCTGTCCAATAATATGAACTTATTACTACCATCAGGGCACCTCCGAGTGCACCAACTGTACCGGGCAGAGACACACCACCTGATAATCCTTGCGGGACTTCTCTGAAATTTCGAAGTGAAACTGTCTTCGTTTTCCACATTGTTCCGAATTCAGTCCCCCAGGTATCCGAACAGACTGCTGCGAAATTCAAAACAAACAGATAATAGAGCCAGCCCGACTGAAAATAGCTTTCCAAAAGAAGGATTAACCCGCCGATCCCACCATTTGCGAGCACCTGTCCTATGTTCCTGGTCCCCGACTTCTCAAATCTCTCCTCAACTTCCCCATTTCGCTTCAGTCGGATTTTGGATAAAATGCTTGACAGGATGAAAAAAGAGAGTACCGGGATTGTCCACTGCAGTCCACCGAAACCAAAAACGAAAGTACCAAGAATGATGGCACCCGCCACACCATCCCTTGTAAGGAATCTGTATTTCAATGACAGCCAACCCACGAGAAGCGATGCACAAAATCCGGTCAATAACGACACTTCAATACCAGACAAAGGAGAACTTAAAAAGATATTTGCCAGAAATGCGGCTCCAACCGGGACTGTCAGGTTGTCCAGACCTGCTGAAGACAGTCCTTCGAGGAGAGTTGCTGTGAAGGCAATTATCAGGATAAAAGAAAAAACAAACAACAGACTGTACTTGTGATCAGGAGTCCGGTCTCCGTATAGAATGAAAAGTGTTAGAATAACGACTGAAACAAGGAAGAATGTGATGCTTCCGGCGACCGATTTTTTGTCTTTGGTCAGGTGATATTCCCTGCTTTTCACCTTTTTACCGAAAATCGAAGCGAGAGAATCTGAAAATGTCATTATTAGAAAACCGAGGGTAAATATTTCAGGTTTGTCAGGTATGAAAAACAGAATAAGTATAATAAATGAGACCGGGAAATAAACAATCCCCCAGCTTTTTCTCTCCAAATCGTCGATACCGGTGAGTTTATTCTTTGAGACGAGATAATAAAGGAGAATCAGTACGGTGAATCCAATAACAAGGAGAGTCGCTGGCAATTTTATAAAAAAAGGAAGGAAGGAAACAAGCGTTCCGGCTACAATATGAAGAACTTTCCTGCCGGTATTCTTCTCCAGGTTGCCATTCCGGGATAGTATCTCAGTTGTACTGGCGGATACAGCTATTATTAACAGAAAAATTAATGACCAGGTGATTTCTCCCAACCATTCTCCTAATTAAGTAAAACTCATCTTTTAAAATACAAAAAGCAGTCCGATTAAGGACTGCTTTTGTAAATCTGGTGCGGAAGACGGGACTTGAACCCGTACAGGTCTCCCCACACGCCCCTCAAACGTGCGCGTCTACCAATTTCGCCACTTCCGCAGAATTTAGACTGTAAATTTAAGGTTTTCTGCGGTTTTATGCAAATAGCTTTTCCAATATTTTAATCTTTTTTTAGAATATCTCTGATTTCTCTGCGGAAATTCCTCTCAAACACAATGTATTTGGCAAGTTTTTCAGGTGAAAGAAGATCAGACAGAGACATAACAAACTGCCGTTGAAGTTTGTGCGACTCATCAATGTAGCTGTTGAACTCACTGATCTTTGCTTTCAATTCCTCATCTTTCGAGCTGTTTTTATTCGCTGCTATCAGGTCTTCCATCTGGTCGAGTAACTTGTCAGCAAATTCATTCCTTTCTTCCATCATCTTTTTGTGATCTCCGCGCCTCGAGAAAAGCTTTAGCATCTTAGGCTCATCGAGATCGAGCACCTCTATTAACTTTACTTTTTCAAGCTGTTCGAGCTTCTTGAGCGGGTCACCTCCCCGGTTCCTGAATTTTCCCTTTCCGGGTCCGGGTTGTGCGTTCGCAGCTCCATCCAACAAAAAAAGAATGCAAATAAATAATAAAATATATCTCATGATTTTTCCTCAATTAACAATTGGGTCTATTTGTCCTGAAAGTTTTTCGATTTCCTCGTCACTTAAGTTTTGAACCACTTCATCCAGCGAAATTCCATATTTGTCGGCAATTTCGAGTAAACTTGTGGTGTTCATTTCAAGAAGCGAATTGTATGCCTCATGAAATTTTGCATGCGCAGCAAGTGTTGCATCATCTACCAGAGTAGTGGAACCCAGCAAAATCTCATTTTTGTCACTTTTTTCCAATACAGGTGAATTATTCGATTGCGATGCAGTATATCGGTATTGCGGTTTTACGGCAACAGACTCTTTTTGTTCCTCTTCAACAGGTGTCTCTGTTTTGATTCCGGGAGATGTTGCCACTGTGTTTTCCTTTTCAACCGTTGCAGGCACTTGAATCTGCGTATCCCAAGGTCGGGCTATAAACAGCACCGTTGCCAAAACGGGAATCGCGAGCCCGGCAGCCAGTTTTGCAAAAACCGGTGAGAATCGTTTTTGCCTTTTCAGTTCAAGATTTTCTCTGAATCTCGGCAAAACATTCTCAAAATAGAGAGTGTCAGACTCAACCTGAGCAAGATTGTCAAGTTTCAAAAGCGAGTCTTTCACCTTGACATACTCGCTGTAGAGTTCATCGTCTTCTTTTATGTCAGCTTCGAAATTTGAAGTACCGGCTTTACCCGGCTTGTTGTCCAAATATTCGAAGATCCGTTTCTTTTTTTCCATACTCTTTCTCCATCAGAGAAGTGACTTTGTTTAAAGCGTGAAAATAGTTTGCTTTCAGTCCACCTGTGCTTTTCCCGGTAATCTCGGCTATTTCTTCATAGCTCAATTCATCGAAGTGTCTCATCACAAACACCTCGCGCTGTTTCACAGGCAGTTGTTTCAATATTTTATCAAGTAACAGGAGTTTTTCCCTGTTTTCAACATCTCTAACCACATCCACATCACCACTTATTTCAGGTGTATCCTCATCCCCGATTGAAAAAAATCTTTTAATCTTGTTTTTGTTAATAAGATTTAAGGACCTTGTGTAAGTTATTTTAAATATCCATGTGTATAATGACGACTCAAACTTGTAGTCCTTCAACTTGCTGTAAATCACCAACAAAACTTCCTGCAGAATATCATCAGCATCAAAATGGTTGCCAGTAAGTCGCCGGGCATGCCAGTATATCTTCTGTTGATATTTTCTAACAAGCAAATTGAATGCTGATTCCTCGCCGTTAAGAAATCTCTTTACTAATTCTTCGTCGGTCATCAATAACTTTTAGTGAATTTATTCGTTTGACATTCAAACATCGTAATTGGTTTAACCAAAATATAACAATTTTTCCGATGCAAATTCACTCAAAGAAAAAGCAACAGAAATAAAATGCACATTTAAACCCTCCCCTCTCTTCATCATGTCACATGATCAGAAAGTTAATAAATTCAAAACAAATGGAGAATAAATTATGAGACACCTAATCTCATCTATGGTTATCGTCCTTGCAATATTACTTGTCTTACCTGCAACGACATTTGCCCAACCCGGATTCGATGGTCCCGGACGCGGCAGAATGATGGAAAAACTTGACCTCACCAAAGATCAGGAAACAAAAATTGAGGCATTGAGAAATGATCACCTGAAAAAGATGATTGATCTCAGAGCTGAGCTCGAAAAAGCCAGAATAGAGATGAAACAGCTTTTATCCAAAGGTGAATACACCAGAACTGAATACCTTAACATGACTGCCAAAATCTCAAAAATTCACGAGTCATTGCAGAATTCAAGAGCCAACCATCAAATGGATGTCTATGACCTTCTCACAAAAGAACAAAAAGCCAAGTGGAATGAATTCAGAGCGGACAGACCCGGAAAAGGTGGAATGGGATTCAGAGGTGACTGTGGAAACTGTGACGGAAAAGGGAAAGGATTTCATCGCGGTGGCGGAAGAGGCTTTAGAGACGGAAGATGTTTGAACAGATAAATGTGTGAATCGTGAAAAGTAGTAGCTTAAAGGCTGCCGGTGCTCCCCGGCAGCTTTTTTATTTTAAATCTAACTAAAGTGCTGAGTTGATTTGCTATTCAACAGTTGGTTTTTTTTTAAGTTTGTATAGTGTGTTAAAATAAATTGAAAAGACGAAAAAAAATGAAAAAATTTACTCTCCTTGCGATATTATTTCTATCCGGTTCCATTTTCCCTCAGATTATGAAACCACAGCAAATCTCCGGTAAAGTTGAAATAAAAGTTTCGTTCGACTATCTTGAATACCTGCCGGACGGTTATGCTGAAAGTGACAAGGTATTTCCTCTCCTGATTTTTTTACACGGCTCAGGCGAAAGAGGAAACAATCTTGAACTGGTAAAAAAACATGGTGTGCCGAAACATATTGAAAAAGGTGAGAAATTTCCTTTCATTGTCATAGCTCCTCAATGCAAACCTGACGAGTGGTGGAGAGGACCGGACCTTGTAGCCTTGCTCGATCTTCTTGAATCAAAATACAGGATTGACAAATCGAGGATTTATGTTACCGGCTTAAGCATGGGTGGATATGGAACCTGGGCAATGGCTCTGGAGGCACCAAAAAGAATAGCAGCAATAATCCCCGTTTGCGGCGGTGGACTCCCCCATCGGATTTGTGAAGTTGGTGGTGTACCAACCTGGGCATTTCATGGGGACAAAGATGATGTGGTACCGCTTTCCGAATCTGAAAAGATGATAAATGCCACAAAGAAATGCGGCGTTGAAGCCATACTCACTATCTACGAAGGTGGCAACCACAATGCATGGGATGCCACCTATTCAAATCCGGAAATCTATCAATGGCTTTTGAAGCATAAACTTCCTTGAATTATTAGTTATGACTTATGAATTATGATTTAACCTTGAGAACTCATTCAATTAATAACTAATAACTCATAAGTCATAACTTAACAGCTACTGCCACCCCTCCCGAAGGGGCAAGTTTAACTTTTACTTTGGAAGTGGAGGTTACGGTTTTCTTTTCGATTTTGTATTTCATGGGGTTTTTATCCCAGCTTGCATCGTCTCCATCCATGTAGAAGTCAGCGGTAAATGATTTTCCTGCAGGGAGAAAATCGAACGATATTTCCATCTCCCGTGCGTTTTCATCAGTGATTCCTCCGATATACCACTCGTTTTTCCCTTTGGCTTTCCTTGCTATCAGGAGGTAATCTCCTGGCTCGGCAGAAAGTATCTTCGTGTCATCCCAGTCAACTGCAACATCTTTAATAAATTGAAACGCATCCATGTGTTTTTCATAGTTTTCGGGGATGTCTGCTGCCATTTGCAACGGGCTGTACATCGTAACATAAAGTGCCATTTGCTTTACGAGTGTGGTATGTACCTGGAACTTGCTTCCCGGGGTATAATAATCCATTTTTATCTGGAAAATTCCGGGGGTGTAGTCCATCGCACCGCCCATAAGTCTTGTGAATGGTAAAATGGTCTCGTGCTCAGGCGGATTTCCCCTGCTCCAGGCATTAAACTCATTCCCTCTCGCTGCTTCCGCTGCGAACCAGTTTGGCCAGGTTCGTGACTGTCCGGTGGGTCTGTGCGACTCATGTGAATTAACCATTATCTTGTATTTGGCGGCTTTCTCTGCCACTCTGAAGTAATGAGCAACCATCCATTGTCCGTCATGCCGCTCACCTCTTGGGATAATCCGGCCAACATATCCCGTTTTTACAGCATCGTATCCGTGTTCTTTCATAAAACGGAAGGCATCGTCAAGTCTTCTCTCATAATTTGTTGCAGAGGCACTCGTCTCATGGTGCATTATCAGTTTCACGCCCTTCGATCTGGCATAGTTCTGCAACTCTTTTACATCGAAATCGGGATATGGAGTTACAAAATCAAAAACATTCTCTTTCCACTGACCGAACCAGTCCTCCCAGCCAACATTCCATCCTTCAACCAGAACTCCGTCGAAACCGTTTCTGGCTGCAAAATCGATATAATATTTGGTTCTTTCCGTTGTGGCTCCGTGTCTGCCGTTCGGCTTCAAGTTCGCCCAGAAGGTTTCTCCAATCTTTACATTGTTAATGTCAGAGTAGTTCCAGCTCGATTTTCCGACATGCAGTTCCCACCAGATACCGACATACTTGTTTCCTTTAATCCAGCTTACATCTGCAATTTTTGATGGTTCATTCAGATTGAGGATCATTTTCGAGGAAAGAATATCTTCCGCTTTGGTTGAAACAATAACTGTTCTCCATGGAGTAGAGCACGGTGCCTGCATATATGCAGGGTTGCCAACAGCATCGGGCGCCAAAACTGCTGAGAGGGCGAATTCCTTCTTATCGACAAGAAGATGCATAACAGGATAATTTGTTACGGCAGCTTCAAATATGTTAATGTAAAGGCCGTCTGCCGATTTCATCATAAGTGGGGTTTGAACAGCGTTCGGAGCTATAATCGCGCGGGTACTTATCTCAAAAAAGCCCTGTCCTTTTTCTGCATCAACTTCACTCAGCTTGCTCGTCATATATGGATATTCGTTGCTGTCGAAATCACCGGGGATCCAGAAAGTTTTATGATCACCCGCCATCACAAATTGAGTTTTCTCACCCATTATGGTGAAATACCTCTGATTTTCCATCTCGGGAAATTCGTACCGGAAACCGAGTCCATCATTAAAGAGTCGAAAGACTATCGCCATTTGTTTATTTGTAGTAAAGTGCTTTAAAGTCACTTTTAGCTGATTATAGTTGTTTCGAATCTCTTTAACCTCACCAAGAACAGGGTTCCAGGTCTCGTCAAACGAGGAATTCTCAACCGTTAGCTCGCTAAGTTCATTCACAAAACCGGGATCATCTTTTATCTCGACTCCCAGCGCCGACTCTTTAACGACATATTTACCATCGAACTTCAATGTGTAAAACGGAATCCCTCCCTTGCTCATCATAAAGTCAAGTTCGAGTCTCCCGTTCGGAGATTTAAGATTCTGCGAAAAGGTTACACTAACCGTAACCAGAATAAATAAAAGAATTCTCTTAATCATATTTTCAGACCAATCAACATTACTGCATTATTGGATTATTGCATTATTGGATTATTTAAGCATCACCATTTTACGGGTGGAATAAAAATCTCCCGCCTTTATGGTGTAAAAATAAATTCCCGAATGAACATTAATTCCGGCACTGTTCTTACCCGTCCACTGAACAAAATGGGTACCCGCAGGTTTCACTTCGTTCACCAAAGTCGCAACTTCTTCGCCAAGAATATCATAAATTTTTAGACTCACTTGCCCTGCGGATGCAGTCCGGAATTCGATTATTGTCGATGGATTGAACGGATTCGGATAATTTTGTTTAAGTTCATACTCCTGAGGAATTTGGGTGTAATCACCCTTTATCCCGACAGGTATGTCGAAACCACCCGAAAAAGCGACAACTTTTCCATCTCTGGAACCCGCCATAAACTCGAGTGTCCCGTTAAGGTCGATGTCAGGCATTCTCCAAATCGCCTCTGCAGCGTATGAGTTGGAGCCACCGCCAAAAGCGTAAGTGAAGAGGGTGTCGCTGTTCTTGCCTCCAAAAACATAGATTTTATTGTCCAGGGAAGCGACCCCGATCTCAGGATATCCGTCAGCAGTCAAATCTCCGAGAATTCCTGCACCCAGGTTGTTACCTCCTGTCGGAATGGCAGTGATTGCAACTCCACTTTTCCCACTCAGCACATAAATGTAAGGAGTAAGTGCCTGTACCAGAACATCTGATACACCATCATTATCAATATCGCTGATCATGATAAGGTCTTCGATAAATCCACCTCCGACCTGACCTGTCCAGTTCAGTGTGCCGGTTGATACATCAACAGAATAGACTTTCCCCGCAATATCCCCGGCTATCACAGAGCGTTTGTTCGCTATGGTATCAAAAAGCACATCGAGAGCCCAACAGGATGCATCTGTATTGTAAGTCCATAACCGTTGAGCAAGGTCATTAAAAGCATATATCTCCGCAGCAGTTGCGTTTGATACACGGGTTGTGAACGCACCACCACCGGGGAAAGAGACAACCGCATCCTTCATCTTTTTGCTAGGTGAATCGTCAATTCTCCAGATTTGTGCCCCGGTCTTCCCGTCAAGCAGATAGGTCGAAAAGCGTCCACTTCCATTGAATTCATTTCCGCTTGCAGTCGCCAAAATATCAATTGTACCGTCATTGTTCCAGTCACGCCTGCCATCTATGCCATTTACATCTCCCAGATCATAATTGACCGAATCACCAAATTCCCACAGTTTTTCACCTGTGGCACCATCAATCATATAGACATATTCGCTTCCGCCTGCTGTACCGATACAGACATCTCCTATACCGTCATTGTTTACATCTGCGACGGGTTGAAGCGATCCGACGCGGGAAACCGAACCCGCATCATTGTTGTTTCTGTAGGAATTGAACATCCAGAGGATATCTGCACTCACAGAGGAATTGCCGTTGTAAGCGATGGTAAAATAGTTGTCCGTAGCAACTATCATATCTGCGATGCCATCCCCATTTAGATCGCCCGCTTTTTTAATATATTTGGCGGATAAATCATCTGCACTCGTCTTTGGATTGTCGGGAATTATACCCTCCCAGTATTTTGCTCCCAATGAGGAATCGACTGCCGTCACATTGGTAACAAGCGGAATTTTTAACTGTATCGCATTCGAAGCATTTGAAAACACTCTGAGTGTATCCTGGTGCAATCCGTATGTCTTGGGATTTGTCCAAACTCTGAAGGAGACCGACCCGACTGAATCAATTGAAAAATTCGATGGAGTCTTGGGAATAAAATATGTCTCAGTATCGAACCTGATGGAATCAACATTTATCTTTGCTGAACCTGTGTTGCTGAAAGTTATCTCCTGATAACCCGAACTCCTTACCCGTTTGTTTCCATAGTCGAGGGATGTAGAAGAAGCGGAGATTACAGGTCCAACATAAATTCCACGCCCGTTCAGTTTTGTTTTCGAAAATGCAAAATTGATGTCGTTATGATAGATCAGCACACTGTCTTTATAGTATTCAGGGTCTGTTGGTGTAAATTTAACCTCCAAAGGCGTAATTTGGTTAGGCTGAATTGTAACAGGGAAAACAGTGGAGGACGAAAATGCAGGTGATGAAAATTTCAGCGAATCAATTATCAAAGGAGCTGTTCCGACATTGTTCAGGAACAATTGTGAAGATGAAGAAGAACCTATCTGCACATTACCGTACTCAATGGAGGAAGTGACAACCTGAATCTGCGGTGTTCCGTTTCCACCAAGATCAAACTTATACAGTGCCCGTTGTGTTCCGCTCAGCATCCGGGCAAGAAGCCAAAGATATTTCCCGTCCCATGCGAGACCGCGAGGTGAAATGCTTGCTCCCGTCCCTTTTGGTACGGGGAATGAGAAAAGGGTATCCTCGGTTGCAATATTTACTGCATAAATTCTTTCAGCATCACCCTCAAAATTTTCCATGACATAAAACAGAGTGTCGCCTTTGACTGTAACTCCCTGGGGCTGCAATCCAAAAACTGGAAGTGTATCCACAAGTTGCTTTGTGGCTACATCAATTTTGTAAACTCCCGCCTGAGCGTTGGGATAGTAAACGGAAAACCATAAGCCACCATCACCCCAGGCAGTGCCACCCATAAAATATGTCTGCATGATTATCGAATCCAGAACGGCACCGGTCGTGGTTACCTTCCTGAAGTTGTGGCGCGAGGTAAGTCTTTCATTATACCAGAAATTTGTTCCATCCCAGCCCAAGCCCTGCGATTCCCTTATTGTCGGGTAGTTAATCATGATGCTGTCCACAACATTCCCAAGTGTATCCATGGCTATAAGTTTGTTTTTCAAACCGGTTGTGGAACTTGATGTGGAAAGCCACAAATTCCCGTTTGCAAAAACGAGTCCATACGCACTGTTATAGTATGCTGTGGCGGGCAGGGGGATGGTTTTAATTAACGACTGGGCATTTAACCCAATGATCAAAAGGGAAAAAAGTACAAACAACTTTTTCATTTGATTCTCACTCTTTAGTTGTGTGAGTTAGTCGCGGGGATGCTCCTCGCACCATTTTTTTATGTAATCAGCTATCTCATGAGTCGGTGTTCCGGGTGTAAAAATCTCTCCCGTCCCGATCTTCTTCAATGCTTCCTTGTCACTCTCGGGGATTATTCCACCCCCGGTCAAAAGTACATCGTCTATCCCCTTTTCCTTCATCAAGCCAAGAACCTTAGGAAAAAGAGTCATATGCGCACCTGAAAGTATGCTCAGACCAATTACATCCACATCTTCCTGAAGTGCTGCTTCCACAATGGTTTCGGGAGTCTGTCGCAATCCGGTGTAGATTACTTCCATCCCTGCATCCCGGAGTGCAGCGGCAATTACTTTCGCTCCCCTGTCGTGGCCGTCAAGTCCCGCTTTGCCGACTAAAACTCTGATCTTCTTCTCCATTTAATCTCTCGTATTATTCTAAATGTTTTTTGATTTTTTCGGCATACGACTGCATTGTGATTACTTCATCATACTTTTTAAAATCGAGCCGTTTGAAAATATTATCGTCGTGAAATCTTGGTATTATGTGAAAGTGAAGATGAAATACTGTCTGCGTGGCAGCTTCCCCTGTGTTGCAAATTATATTGAACCCGTGAGCACCCGTGGCTTTTTCGACGGCAAGTGCGATCTTCTGAACCATTTCAAAGTAATAACCCATCATCTCCACGGGCATTTCCCTGAAATCTTTGTGATGCTCCACAGGCACCACCAAAGTATGTCCGTAGCTCAAAGGCCTGATATCGAGAAATGATACCACCCTGTCATCCCGGTATATCAGTCCCTCGTGATTATCATTTTTTATAATGTCGCAAAATATACAATTCATCGCAAATATAAAAACTCTTTAATTTTTTTAGGAAAATGATAACGCATAGGTTCTTGCCTTGTAGAGGTCTTCAGCCGTATCCACAGATATGCTTTCAATCTCGGTCTCCACTACCCTGATATCGTATCCGTTCTCAAGAATCCTCAATTGCTCCAGTTTCTCTGCATCTTCCAGTGACGACTGCGGAAGCCGTGTGTAATAAAGAAGGAATTCCTTCCGGTAAACATACAAGCCAATATGTTTATAAAACCTTCCCGAATCGAGCGCGGACTGAATTAAATCGCCCTCCCTCAAGTAAGGAATTGGTGACCGGGAAAAATAAATTGCGTTGCTGAAATTATCGAAAACAACCTTCACCACTGATGGATTGTTAAGATCATCCTGTGTGGTTATTTTTTTGACTAATGTGGAAACCTGAAGTTTTGGATCAACAAGGAGAGGCATAACGGCGTCATCAATTATACTCCCGGAAATAAATGGCTCATCCCCCTGAACATTTATAACTATCTCTGCATCGGGAAGCTGATTTGCAACATAAGCGATACGGTCAGACCCCGTCTGCATATCCTCAGGTGTCATCACAACCTCACCGCCAAAATTCTTTACCGCATCGTAAACTCTTTGGTCATCTGTAGCCACGATAATTCTCTCAACAAGTCTCGATTTCCTGACGCTTTTGTAAACCCACTCAATCATCGGTTTGTCAAGTATCTGAGCCAAAGGTTTCCCCGGAAGACGGGTGGAACCGTACCTTGCAGGGATGATTGCTGTTATTTTCATAAGGTTTCTTTATATTCTGTGCTTTTTGCCGTTCAATTAACGGAAAATTTGATTGTGCTTTTTACTTTGTGTTCCCGGAACTGATCACTTTTGGTACTGCAAAATGGTCACCCTCCCTTTGAGGCGCATTTTTAAAGGCTTTCTCATGATCTAATGAGGGTACAGTCTCATCAGTCCTGAGTGTGGGCTCACTCCCCTCAATCGGGTGGTAAAGCGGTTCAATATCAGAGAGATCAAGATCATTCAACTGGTCAACATACTCGATTATTTTGTTGAACTCCCGTGTAAACTGCTCAATTTCCTGCTCATCGAAACGAAGCATTGAAAGTTTTGCGATGTATTTTACATCATCAACTGTTACGCTCATTTTCCATCCTGATTTTATTTTCAATTATTTTGTTTCGTACCTTTTCCATCAACTCAAGTTCCTCTTTTTTACCAATGTTTCCTTCCGGAGGAAATACCGGTTTGTCGTAATGAACATATATTGTCCCGGGTACAATTTTAAATTTTCCCCCTGCATTAACCCTCTCACGGGCTCCCACGATCGTAACAGGTACAATTGGATGCTTAACCTTGACTGCAAGATAGAAAGCTCCTCGCTTAAACTCATGCACCTCGCCATCCTTGCTCCTTGTTCCTTCGGCAAATAGAAGAACCGAGTATTTCCTCTCATTGAGCAGTCTGTCTGCTTCCTCGATACTCTGCATGCCACTTTTGGGATTTTTTCTGTCAACTGAAATGTAGGGTCCCATCACAAGTTGCCATCCGAAAAACGGGATACGCCCCAGTTCCTTTTTGAAAATCATCACCATCCTGTTTGGTACGGAGTATTGCATGGCAGGTATGTCGTAGAGCCCCGAATGATTCGGCACATAGACATAAGCCCGTTCCTTGTCAATGTTCTCTGTACCCGTTACCACCAGTTTTACACCACTGATCTTGAGGATTCCCCAAGGGAAAACTCTGGCAAGTTTGAAGTAAATGTTGTGTTTTTTATCGAAAGGAAGTGTAATTATTCCATAAATGGAAACTACAGTTACATAAATTACAAGGGCTATAATTCGAAGGATCGTCAATTATGGTCTCGACTTGGTTCTTTTGATGCTAAATTTTTACTCTTTGAACCCCAAAGTTAATATAATGATTTGAAGAGACAAAGAAGTCAGACCTCTTCGACTCCTGTTTTAAGAATCCAGCCCTCCTTGCCGTTTGGAAGTTTTACCCGGTACCAGTCAGTCAACACTTCCAAAATTTCGAGTTTATTCCCTTCCGAGATCAGCCCTTCTTTGTTACCTCCCTGCTCAGGCACAGAATAAAGATGGACATTCTCGGAAATTACCACACATTCATTGACATTCGATGCCATTTCGTAGCTAATGAATAGTGATGAAACCGAAAAGAGGAGAACCAAAAGAATCGGCGGTAAAAAAAGACTGAGATTTCGTTTACCGGCATAACTCTTCTTAAAAATGAAACCGGAAACAAAAACCAGTAAAACAATATAGGCGGACAGTGCAATGAACAGCCACACCCAAATGTCCAATATGACTGCTACATCCTTGAAGAACTTGAAAATGAAAAAATCGGGCAGCCTGACTATCTTCTCCTTTATTTTTAGGTGCTCATTAACCAGGAGGGCATTCACTCGCGAATTGTTTTTATTAAAAAGAAGGGCTCTTTCAAGGTTTAAGATACTCTTTCCAGTTTCCCCTGTTTTCGAGTATGTGTACCCAAGATTAAAATAGAGTTCCTCCCCTTTGTAACCTTCTTTTGTCAGTTCTTCATAAATTTTCAGTGCTGAAGAGTATTTTTTATCTTTAAACAGTCTGTTCGCCTCTTCAAATTTGATAGAAGCACTGTCCTGAGCACTCAAATTTGGGACAAGGATTGCAAAGAGAACCAGAGTCGTCAATTTAATCATAATGAAGTGTTTCATGACTCAGCCCCTTCAAACTTTAAAATGATGTTTGAAGTCCTGTCATAGAATTCTCTCATTCGCTCCCTTTTACCATCCACGGGAGCAAACCGCATCATTTCACATTCATCAAGAAGTTTTTTCACCTCAAGAGCAAGTGTTTCATCGGTTCCCGAGGTTAAAAGTGTAGAATAAACCTTTTCCGAAGTGAATTCAATTTTCTGCAGTTTGTATTTGGTTTCAAGATATCCCTCAAGGGCACTAGCCGTCTCGGTGTAAAACTGATCAAATCCATCGCTGTTCATCAAAGCGGCTGCTTTTGCAAGTCTCTCCTTTGCAATCTTCTGAGCTGCGCGCCTGAGCTTCAACAGAGGATCATTCAATCTCTCCTCTTCCCGTATTTTCATTTTTATGAATACCACTGCACCAGCGGCAGGAATCAGAAACAGAAAAGAAATCAACCAGAGAGTCGGATATAACGGATAGTCCCCGGATAACCCGACGGGTCCGGTGTAAATATCTATTTCTTCAGTGTCTGCGCCCGTTGCACCCTCATTGTAGGAGTCCGTAGAAACGGTGACCGGAATTTCTTCTGTTTTTATGGTTTTAATCGTTTTGGATTCAAGATCGAAATAGTTGAACTCGACTGATGGGAGGACATATTTTCCGCCATCCCTTGGAATCAAAACATACTCAATAGTTTTACTGCCTGAGATTATCCCCTGACGATTGATCTTTTTGTCGATATTGGGGTCGAGCACCTCAAAACTTTTGTCGAATTCCACCTTTCCGGCATCCACCAGTTCTATGTTTCCTCTCCCTGTGATAACTATCTCAAACCTGATCGGTTCATTTTTTTTGAAGACCCGTTTTTTGGTGGAGGTTTTGATGTCGAAACTACCTGTTCCACCGGAAAAATTTATTTTGGAAAGGTCTGCAGGAATAGGGAGTATCTCAACCTTCGCAGGAGAGGAAGTCATCTTGTAATCGACTTTTTGGAAATTCCTGAAGAATGGATCATTAAAGGGGTCGTTCGGATTACCTGCAGACGAAACATTTACAGGTATGGTCAAAATCAACGGAGCAATGTCAATTGTACCTGTCTTTGTGGCAAAAAGAGCGGCGGTTTTTACAACTCCTGAATAGTAGGTTTTGCCGTTGTAAATTTCAGGATCTAGCAGAATCTTTCCGGGCATATCAAGTTCCTCAGCCCAAAAGCCTTCGAAAGTCGGCAGCTTGACATAGTTTGGATTATCAGGTTGAAGCGCCGGATTAAAATAAAGTTTGTAATCAACCGTTATCTGTTCGCCAAGGTAGGCTGACTGCTTGTTCACAATCGTCCTGATAAAAATTTCGTTTTCAAGTCCCGCGGTGTTATTATCTGCCTGAGGATTTCTTGCAGATGCACCTTTTTTTACGATAATTTTCACTGAATTGGTGCGGAAGGTTCTGCCGTCAATTTTTAGAAGTGCTCCCGGAATTTCATAAGTACCCTCCTTCTTTGCAGAAAGAATATATGAGAAACTGCCACTTACATGAAGGTCCATGTTAACGAGCGAGGTCTGTTTTGACTCGTTTGGTCCCGAGAAAACATAAAAGTTTCCAAGATTTGGGGGAGTAAACCGGACATCACCCGTGGTTTTCATCTCATAACTGAAGGAGAGCTCAAACTCCTGCCCGACAGCAACTTCTGTCCTGCTGACGGTTGCTTTTACACTCTGACTTTGTATGGTCAGCGAAAACAGAATTCCAAACAGAAAAAGATAACCAACCCTTGCGATTACCAATCTTTTTCCCTTCCGAATCCTCTTAATTGCTGATTTTTCTTGTTTTTCCTGACATCCCGTTCCTTGTCCTTCAAGGCATTCAATATTTTCTCGGCATCCTCTTTACTTAGATTTTTGTCAGGTCTTGGATTATTGGGCTGCTGCTGATCTTTTTTGTCTTTGTTATCTTTTTTATCTTCGTTTTTGTTTTGATTGTCCTTTTTCTGATCGTCCTTTTTCTTGTCGTCTTTTTTCTCGTCCTGCTTTGGCTGATCCTTCTTCTTCTCCTCTTTCTTATCGTCCTTTTTGTCGTCTTTCTTCTTCTCGTCCTGTTTCTTTTTCTCTTCTTCCTGTTTTTGTTTCAGTTTTTTGAGAGAATAGGAGAGATTGTATTTGGCATCAGCATCATTTGGATCAAGTTTTAATGAATTCTTATAAGCTTCAACCGCAGCCTGATAATCGCCTGCCTTCAGATGGGCATTCCCCATGTTGTACCACGCCTTCGACTGAAAATCGGGATCACTGCTTTTCCCCAAAGCGTTTTGGAACGACTGAACCGACTCTTTGTAGTTCCCTTTTTTGTAATATCCTGCACCAAGATTAAAATCCGGAATTGCAGATTTATTATCAAGTTCGGTACCCTTCTTAAACAAACCTATTGCCTCATCGAATTTGCACCCCTCATACTTGTCAACACCTTCATTATTGGTGCCTTTTAAAGATTGGGCTATCATCGGGAGAGCCATAAAAAAGAGCAAAATAAATATTCTCATCAATCTCTCAACATTTCAATTTCTGTCAAAATTAACTTTCATTTTAAGCATTAATTACAGTCGATTGTATTAATTTCTTTTTTTGTCACCGATAAAGAATCCGGCGAACAGGAGAAGAATTGCCGGTACCAGAAACCAGTGAAATACTTCGTCATATTCCACAACTTTGAAGGCACCAAACTCCGATTTCTCAAGATTGCTGATATCCTCGTATAACTTCGCCAGATACTCCGAATTGTCATCACTTCTAAAAAACTGGCCACCTCCAAGAGAGGCGAGTTTTTTCAGTTTATCTTCGTTTACCTTCGTTACAACTTCATTTCCTTCACCATCCACTTTGAAACCTGTTACGGTTTCACCTGAATATATGGGAATTTTTGCACCATTGGGTGAACCGATTGCCACGGTAAATACCCTGATTCCGTCACCTGCCGCCGCTTTCACGGCATCTTCGGCACCTTTTTCATGATCCTCACCATCGGAAAAGATTATAACTGCCCTCCCCTTGTTTTTCGAAGAGGAAAAGCCTTTCACTGCCATCTCCATCGCACCGGCTATGTCTGTACCTTGCTGTGCAACACTTGTGATGTCGATTGTCCCGAGTATCAGTTTTCCAATTGAATGATCAAGCGTCAGAGGGAATTGCAGGTAACTCTGTCCCGCAAAAATGATCATGCCGATTCTGTCTCCTGCCATCTTTTTGAGCATGATCTCAATGTCATTTTTAGCTTTTTCGAGCCTGCTCGGCTTCAAATCCTCAGCTGCCATCGAGTTTGAAACATCCAGAAGGAAAAAGACATCAATCCCTGTCTGCTTAACCGTTTCAACTTTGGAACCGACCTGAGGTCTGGCAAGAGTAAAAATCAACAGAATGCCGGCAACAAAAAAGAGCCCAAAACGGATCAGTTCCCGGTTGTATATCTTGTTTTCTATCAGTCCCTCATGATCCATTCCCGAAAAGAATCCTGAAATTATCTCTTTCTTTGCTCTGTAATAGAATAAAAAGAGAGGAATTAAAATCACTATGGCGACGATAAAAACCAGATTAAGGTCATATGCAAATTTCAGCATCTTACGGCAGCCTCCTCAACCAGGTAAAACCGAGTAATCTTGACAACAGCAACAATACCAAACCTGCCGACACAAAGAAAATAAATTTTTCCGACTTCCTTTTAAACGAACTGACCTCTATTCTGGTTCTCTCCAGTCTGTCAATCTCCTGATAAATGCTCTCAAGTTTCTGATTGTCTGTGGCACGGAAATATTTTCCACCTGTTCCTGTTGCAATCTTCTGAAGGAGGGGTTCATCAATCTCAACTGGCACCATCTGCCTCTGCATTCCGAATGGACCGGGGATATCGTACGGGGCTTCACCCATGGTTCCGACTCCGACTGTATAAACTCTTACTCCGAACTGACCGGCAATTTCCGCCGCCGAATTCGGGTCTATCTCGCCTGCATTATTAACACCGTCAGTCAACAGAATTATCACTTTGCTTTTGCTTTCAGAGTCTTTCAGGCGATTAACACCGCTTGCCAAAGCATTTCCAATCGCTGTACCATCCTCAAGAAATCCGCTTTGAATCTCATCAAGCAACGAGACCACAGCATTATGATCGACTGTGAGGGGGCACTGTGTAAAGGCTTCCTTTGCAAAAATCACCAGACCGATACGGTCGTTATCCCTCCCTGATATAAACTCCCTTGTAATCACTTTCGCAGCTTCAAGCCGGTTCGGTTCGAAATCCTTTGCTAGCATACTTCCAGATACATCCAGGACTACGCAAATGTCTATTCCTTCAGCATACACACTCTCCTCGGAAAGTTCAGTTTGAGGTCTCGCCAGAGCAATTATCAGCAGGGCAAGTGCTGCAATGTCAAGATATTTGGGCAGGTCGCTCAAACGGGAACGAATATCCTTAAACTTGGCTACCTCCCCCGCCTTGGAGTATTGAATGGCTGCCCGTCCTTCTCCTTTCTTCCTTAAATACCAAAGGATAAACGGGATTGCAAACAGCAAGAGTAAAACAAATGGATAAGCAAAACCCGCACCGTTAAACATTCAGACTCCCTGCAGAACTCTTTTTATCACATGATCTCAGAAGTGTGACAGCGCCCGCAATGTAGTTGCTCTGCTCTACTTCCGAAGGGGTATATTTCGCAAATTTCACCATGTCAGCCCTGGTAAGAAAGTCATCCACACCCGAAATTATGGCCTGTTGAATTCCTTTTTTGTTGAGAGACTGGATGGTCTCCCGTGTAGTCATTTCCAGTGAAAGAAACCCAAATTCAACTTCAAAAAACCATCTGAGCGTATCTGAAACCTCGCTGAAATGTTCTTTTACTCTCCCTTCTCTCAGATAACCTTTTTGATCAATCTCTTCCAGTTTTGCCAGAGCTTTGTCGAAATTTGTCAATATTTTCACCGGCTCTTCAACAATTTTCTCTTCAACCGGTTTTTTCTTGAATCTTCGGTAGATCAGCCATCCAAGAAATGCCGCCAGAGCAAGTCCGCCAAACAAAATCGAATACTCAAGCCAACCCCACGGAATTCTCTCTGGAGGCTTCACATCACTAATCTCTTTGGTTGTATCGATTTCGAGCGGTCTGATTTTAATAACAAACGGTGGAGTACTTTTTACGAGGGTATCGGCTCCCTTTACAAATCTAAAATCATATTTGTTAATTTTCACATCAAGGGAATCGAAACCTGAAAAGGAGTAGTTGAAATCACGGAAGAATACGCCGTTCTTTTCAATATTCTGCAGTGTATCCGTCGTCAGATACTCAAGACCCGCTGCCGAGATTGAATCGATGAGTGGAGTCTCCAGTAATTTATACTCTCCCGGGTATTCAAGCCGGAATGTAAATACTATCTTGTCTCCGACCTGATATTCCCTTTTCTCCGTTTCAAGAGATAGCTTGATATCGGGTGCCTGGGAATAAACCGCCCCTGAAAAGACTGCCGCAAAAAAGAGAAGCAGAATCAAAAAATTATTCCTCATTCTACCACCTTTTTTCCCTTAATTTAAAAAACGCCGTCAACGGTTTTACATAACTCTGCCCCGTTTTTATCTCAATTCGATCAACTTTACAGGTTTTCATCAGATTTTCACGGTATTCCCGGTCAGACTGCCATTTCTCAAAAAAGTATTTCCGAAACTCCGGTGAGGATGTGTTGATTGTGGTTCTTTCACCTGTCTCGGGATCAACAAAATCAACAAGTCCGATTTTGGGAAGTGCGATTTCCCTGTCATCTTCCAAAACCACCGATACAAGATCATGCTTCTTTGCAACCGTCTTAAATATGGTGTCATATCCCCTGTCCTGAAAATCGGAAATCAAAAAGACTATCGCCCTTTTGGTGATCATGCTGTTGAGATATTCCAAAGCCGCCTTTATGTTTGTCCCTTTCCCTTCAGGCACGGCATTGATCACTTCACGGATAATCCTTAGGGGATGTGAACGGCTCTTTTTCGGAGGAATAAACTTTTCAACTTTATCGGTGAAAAGAATGAGTCCCGTCTTGTCATTATTCTTCAGGGCACTGAAAGCGAATATTGCTGAGAGTTCAGCGGCAAGTTCCTGCTTCGTCTGTTTTCTTGTTCCGAATTGCTGCGAGCCGCTCATGTCAACCAAAAGCATGACTGTAAGCTCCCTCTCTTCTTCAAATACCTTCACGAAGGGATGTGCGAACCGGGCACTTACATTCCAGTCAATATTTCGAACATCATCACCCACAGAATATTCCCTTACCTCCGAGAAAGTCATACCCCTCCCCTTGAATACCGAATGATATTCGCCCGAGAAGAGGTCGTTAACCACGCCTCTCGTTTTCAGTTCAACACGGCGAACTTTTTTAAGTATCTCTTTGGTGTCCAATTATCTTCCTGTTTGTTCGGGATTCACGGTCTTAACTTCTTCAACTGCAAACGAATTGATATCAGGGGACTTCAATTTTGTTCAAAATCTCTTTAATGATGTACTCGGATGTGATCTCTTCCGCCTCAGCCTCGTAGCTCACCGAAATTCTGTGTCTCAATACATCCATCGCGATCGATCTTACATCATCGGGGATTACATATCCTCTTCTCCTGAGAAGTGCCATGCCTCTGGCAGCAAGGGAGAGGTTGATGGTGGCTCTTGGTGAGGCACCATATCCAATGAGGTCTTTCAGTTTTTCAAGCCGGAACTGTCCCGGATTTCTCGTGGCAAACACAATATCAAGAATATATTTTTCTATTTTTTCATCGAGATAAACTTCTTTAAGGAGCTGTCTCCCTTTCATAATCTGATCTTTGGTTACCACTTTATTCAAACCAATGGAATCCTGATACAGATTTTGCCTCATAATTACCAGTTCCTCTTCTCTGGTGGGGTAGGTAATCTTTATTTTTAGCATGAATCTGTCAACCTGTGCTTCAGGAAGCGGATAGGTGCCTTCCTGTTCTATTGGGTTTTGAGTAGCAAGGACGAGGAACGGCTCTTCGAGTTTGAAAGTGGTTTCTCCAATCGTTACCTGTCTTTCCTGCATTGCCTCGAGAAGTGCACTTTGAACTTTTGCAGGGGCTCTGTTGATCTCATCAGCAAGGATGAAATTTGAAAAGACGGGACCCTTCCTTATTGTGAAGTTTCCTTCTTTCTGATTGTAAATCTGAGTACCTGTCAAGTCGGCAGGAAGGAGGTCGGGGGTGAATTGTATCCTCTGAAATTTTGCATCCATCACTGAAGCGAGGGTTTTGATGGCAAGAGTTTTAGCCAGTCCGGGAACCCCCTCGAGGAGGATGTGCCCGTTTGCAAACAAACCGATCAACAACCTTTCGAGCATTTCGGACTGCCCGATTACAACTTTGTGCATCTCCTGCAACATTTCATCGATAAACCAGCTCTCGCTTTTTATCCGTTCATTTAATTCGGCAATATCCATTTTTATCTCTTAATTTTAGTCTCAATTTAGATTGAATGTGAAATTTTCAGATCAGATCATTTCACGCAACAGTTCCTGACGGGGTTGCGGAATCACAATTTTATTAACCAGCAAACCTTTTTCCTGTATTACCTGAGCACCGGCATCAACTGCTGCCTGCACAGCCGCCACTTCACCTGTGATGGTGCAAAACGCTTTGCCACCCAGTGCCATTGCGAGACGAATCTCGATCAGTCTCACCTTCGCAGATTTTACTGCAGCATCAGCGGCTTCAATCAGGGAGGCGACCGAAAAACTTTCGAGTATTCCGAGTGCCTGCAGCAAATCAACATTTGAATGACCTGCGAGTGCGGGAAAAACATCGGGATGGACATTCGGTATAATGAAGTAGTCTATAACTCCGAATCCTATTGTGTCAATCGCTGTCTCAACTGATGATCTTACCGCAGCCACATCCCCGCCGATAATGCTCATGTATTTTCCTGAACAGATCGTGCGCGAGATGACGAGCTCAACATCAGCAGTTTTCAGCATGATATCTGATGCGTGCATCCCTGAGGCAATACTGCTTAATTCTATTAGTCCTAACGAATTTTTCTTGATCATGGTTCTTCTAATTGTTAATAATTCTTATAAAATCGTTGTTTACATCTACCACAGTACCAGAAATGGAGGCATGGATGTTTGATCCGAGTTTTCCTTCCGGAATCTGCGCCAACAAGTCCCCTTTTGCCACTCTGTCCCGCAATCCGACAACGGGAAGTGATGCATCACCCACAGCCTGTTTAAGTTTTATTTTCACTTCCTTCGGCTGGTGATTCACATTAATAAACGGGGTATCGGCTGCAAGATCCTGCACCTTGAGTTTCTTCATCAGCATCTTCAGAGGTACTCTTCTTCCTTCTTTCATCGGATGCACTTTAACGGGGTGCTTCTGCACATATTTTACCCCCTCAATCCGCATGTTTCGCTTCGACTGATCGCATGCTTCCTTGGGGAAAAGTTCTTCAGGACATGCATAAAGAGTACACAATCCACAAGAACAACAGAGCTCAGCCATTTGATTCCAGTAACCCGCTCCCGAGGAAGTGAAGCCAAGCGACCTCATCACCTTGTGCGGCTGAACATCATAACCCAACAGGTATCTCGGACAAAATTCCGTGCAGTAGCTGCACTGGTCACATGCTGATTTTCCTATTCTGTGCCAGCTCGATTCAGGCTGACTCATCCTGAACACGAGGTGGTGCTTTTTTGGTAAAACGATGAAACCGCCCGTTGTTTTGGTTACGGGTTCATCAAGATTGTCCATCAGTTTTCCCATCATCAATCCGCCGTTAAATACTGCGTAATCACTCTCGCTGCTCCCTCCTGCAAGCTCTATCACTTCCCTTGCAGATGTGCCAACAGGGACAAAGAAACTCGATGGTTTTTTAACCGCACCCGCTACACAGATAAACTTTTCCGTAACGGGTTTCTCTTCGGCGGCATGCTTAACATTCATCAGGGTCTCTACATTGTTGACCACACAACCGACATTCAAAGGGATTCCACCTGCCGGGATCAGTCTTCCCGTTGCTGTGTAAACCAGCTCGTATTCATCTCCCGAGGGGTAAAAGTCGCCGAGTTCGGTAATCTCAATCGGGTGATTTCCGATTTTTGATTTTACAGCCTCAATGGCAGCGGCATTTTTCGATTTGATGCCAAAATACCCTTTTTTTGCTCCCGTGGCTTTGATCATAAGTGCCATCCCCTCAATCATTTCCTCTGCCTTCAACAGCATCAGTTCATAATCTTTGTGGAGAAGGGGTTCACATTCGGCACCGTTTGCCAGTACAAATTCCACTTTTGAACCGGATTTCACATGTGTCGGAAATCCGGCACCGCCCGCACCAACAACTCCGGCATTTTTTATCAGACTCGATAAATCCATCTTATTTGTTTTCTGTAAATGTTCTGAAAAATGTTTTAACAAGGTTTATTGCACCATTAAATCTTACCGGGATTGAATCTCCATAAAGAAGTTCCAATCCTCCTTTTAGTCCGTCATAAACCTTTTTCCCGTGAGGATACCACCACATGTTCCTTTTCACACCAGGCAGAATGTCATCAACCACACACCTTGGCTGTGTCATGGCTTCGAGACCTATAGATCCGTGGGTTCTTCCATAACCCGATTCCTTGAATCCGCCCCAGGGGCTTTCCGCGAGTCCGTGAGACATCAGATGGTCGTTAATGGTTACGGTACCTGCTTCCAACCGAGAGGCAAGTGCATGCCCCTTCCTGCGGTCGGTTGTCCAAACGGAAGCAGTAAGACCAAGATTTGAATCATTGGCGAGTGCAACTGCCTCATCGTATGTCGAAAATTTCTGTATCCCGAGCAGGGGTCCGAAAGTCTCCTCCTGCATCATAATCATTTCACCTGATACATTTTCAACCAGATAAGGAGTATGGAACTGACCTTTTGAGACATCACCTTTCACAGATCCGAGAGGTGTGGCTGTTCCCCCTTTTGAAATTGCATTTTCAAGGTGGGATTCAACTGTTTTCAACTGATTCACGGTTGTCATCGCACCAATTTCAACATCGAAAGAAGTGCCGGGTCCCTGCCGAAGTGCCGCTCCCTGTCTTTTTAGTTCATCCACGAACTTTGTGTAAATTTTTTCGTGAACATAGATTCGTTCAACACCTGCACAAGACTGTCCGGAGTTACTCAATCCCGCCCAAAGTGCACCCGCAGCAGCGCGGTATATATCGGCGTCTTCAAGAACTATCATTGCATCATTTCCGCCAAGCTCAAGGGAGATTTGAAGGAGCTTTTCGGAAGCCTTTTTCATCAGCTTTTTGCCAACAGGGACGGAACCCGTGAAGAAAAGTTTATCTATCCCCGATTCAATAAATGCATCACCGGCTACATTTCCGGGAATATTCAGCAGTCTGAACAAACCTTCCGGCAAACCTGCAGCATCAACCGATTCTTCAATCAGCTTCGCAACTTCCTGTGTCTGGGATGCGGCTTTAAGAACCACTCCATTCCCTGCTATTAATGCCATCGCCACTTCATGAACGGGAATCCCGAAAGGGTAGTTCCATGGACTGATAATCCCGATTACCCCGTAGGGTACACGATCTATATATGAAATTTTGTTGGAGAGAAGGATGTTTCCCGGTTTAAGTCTTTTCCGTTTTAAAATTCTTTTTGCATTTTTTGCATAATAGTTAACCGCCAGCACCGATGGCATCACTTCCGTGGAAAGAGCATCAAAGATGGTTTTTCCCGCATCCTTTGCTATGGTTTCCGAGAATCTGTCAGCATTTGCGGAGATATAATCCCTCATTTTAAGGAGACAATCCCTTCTTTTATCGAAGGAGAATGAACCCCACTTTATCTGAGCTGATTTTGCTCTCGCTACAGCCTCCTTCAGTTCCTCAACCGTGTTAAGAGGTGTTTCCCCTATTTTTTCTCCTGTTGCAGGATTATAAGAAACGGTAGTGCTCATTTTTCTCTCCCTTTAAAGGTGTTCATGCTGTCTGTGACTTTGAGGAATCGAAGAGTCCACTGGAACCATGAGTCGGGCATCAGCCTCATTCTCGGCGTAAGATGAACTGTATATGGTCGCTTGGGTGCATTCCTCCCTTTTTTTATTGCCGATTCCACAATTGCCCTGGCTATTACATCATGGCTCTTCAACAACGGTACAATCAATCCTCCGGGAAAAGGAATTTTTGCCCCCTCAAACATTCCCGTCCTTATATATGAAGGATGGATCGATGAAAATTTGACTCCCTTCTTTCCAAGGTTCTGAGCCTCAAATCGAAGTGATTCCGTCAGTCCCCATACAGCCCATTTTGTGGCTGCATACATTGCAAGCCCCGGCACGCCGATTGTTCCCGCGGCGGATGAAATATTAACCACATGTCCCCTGTCGTTCTCATACATCGCGGGAAGAAAAGCCTTCGTCGTGTATATAAAACTTGTGAGGTTCACATCTATTGTCTTTTCCCACTCTTCATCGGGTCTCTCATGAAAGTAGCCGCTTCTTACAAAACCCGCATTGTTCACGAGAATATCAACACTTCCCATCTCCTTAAAAGCGGTTTCAGCCAGAGCATAAACACGAATTTTATCACAAACATCACATTCGTGGTAAAAGACTTTCCCCTTCCCCTCGAGTTCCTTCTTTGCATTCTCTATTGAGGCGGGGTTCAGATCCCAGATGGTCACCGTTACACCTTCGGCAAGAAGTCTTTTTACGGTAGCCAGGCCAATACCCATGGCACCACCCGTAACTACGGCAGTAGCTCTCGATAACTCTTTCATCAAAATAATCCCGATTTTAAACCCGTAATTTAGAGATTTTTGCTTTGAGAATAAGGGGTAAATTCAGAGGAGAGGATTTTTTGAGGAAGGGGTATTTATTGTGACAGATCTTTTTTGAGTTGTTTGACGGATTGGAAAGCGGAGATGGAGTCGTGTGCGAGGGGGGAGAGTTTTTTGTGGAGGGATTGTTCGTTAGTCATGAGGTCCTGGAGGGTTGTCTGGAGGAGAACGGCGTCGACCACGGTTTGGATGACAGACCAGAGGGAACGGACGGAACAGTTGATTTCGTGTGTGCAAGCGGCATCGATGCCTGAGTGATGGGTGCAAAAGGTGTGATCGAAAAGCCTGCCACCGAGATCGTTCATGACATCTGCCACAAGGATGGATGAGGGATGACGGGAGAGCCTGTAACCCCCCCGCTGCCCTCTTAGAGATTCAATGTAACCACCAAGACGAAGTGCCCTGAGAAGCTTTGCCACATTTGCACTTCCCAACCCCTCGGCTTCTGCAAGCTCAGGTATGGTCATGCCTTCAGTGTGAGTGTGCTTTGCAATACGAAGCAATAAGCGCAAGCCGTATTCTTCCTGTGAGCTAAACTTCATCTAAAGGGATTATCCTTTGTAAAGGGGAATTTTGGAGCCGCACATCTTTGCATACATTACTTTGTCAAATGCGTCAGGTGGTATGGAAGGACCTTGGGCAGAACAGTATTTTTCGAAGGCAACCATGAGATCCTGAGAGATTTCAGCAGCGGTTCTGCCTTCAATGTCAAGCCTTGGCATAAACCAGAGAAGCTGCCCGTCTTTGAAAAGTGCAGCAGAGGGTGAAGAGGGTGGAAATGATTTGATATAACTTCTGAGGCGATCTATAGCATCGCGTTCCTGACCGGCAAAGACGGTGTAGTATTTATCGGGAATTGTATTGTGCTGCAAGGCAAGGGATACACCGGGACGGGCCGAGCCGGCAGCACATCCACATACTGAGTTGATGAGGAAAAGGACGGTTTTCCCGGGGTTGTTGAGGATAGCGGAATCAACTGCTTCGGGTGTGCGTGCTTCCTGAAAACCAACTGCCACGAGTTCGTCTCTCATGTGCTGAACGGATTGTTCGTCGTATAGTGGTGGTCTGAGTGTATTTAACATTTTTGCTCCTTTTTAGCTTTTGCTATTGGGGTTTGTATCTCTGTCGTGTGATGACAGGTTGTGTTATAAAAATCCGAGTTCGAGTTTTGCGACTTCGCTCATCATGTCTTTGTCCCATGCGGGATCCCATACGAGTTTTATTTTGACATCTTTTATTCCGGGTATTGCTCTGAGTTTGGTTTCGACTTCGGAGGGAAGTGATTCGGCAACGGGACACATTGGGCTTGTGAGCGTCATTTCGACGATGAGGTTGGCTTCGAGGTCGAATTTGAGGTGGTAGATGAGTCCGAGTTCCCAGATGTCGACGGGTATTTCGGGGTCATAGATGTTTTTGAGGGTGTCTATGACTTTGTCCTGAAGTTGTTGTACGGTTTCTTTTGTCATGTGTTTATTCTGTTGTGACTGCGGTGTCTTTTTGGTGTAGTGCTGCGTGCATGGTGTGCCATGAGAGGCTGGCGCATTTTACGCGTACGGGGAAATCTCTGACTCCGAGGAAGATGGCGGGTTTGCCGAGTTGTTCTATTTGTTCGGGGTCGTCGAGTTTGCCGGTAACCATGTCGTGAAATTGTCGGAAGAGGTGTTCGGCTTGTTCGAGGGTTTTGCCTTTGAGTTCTGCTGTCATTATGGATGCGGATGATTTTGATATTGCGCATCCGTTCCCCTGGAAGGAGATATCCTTAATTATGCCGTCGTGAACATCGAGGTATATGTAAACATGGTCTCCGCAGAGGGGGTTTAGTCCTTCGGATGTGTGTGTTGCGGGATCTATTTTCCTGAAGTTCCGGGGGTTTTTGTTGTGGTCGAGTATGACTTGCTGGTAGAGTTCTTTTAGTTCGTCGTTCATCAGGAGAATACCTCTATTACTTTTTTGATTGCAGCGGCTGCGAGGTCGATTTCGTGTTTTGTGTTGTAGAATGCGAGTGAGATACGGGAGAGGGCAGGGACGCCGAATCTTTTCATGACGGGTTGTGTGCACATGTGCCCTGTTCTTATTGCGATTCCCTCGAGGTCCATGATTGTGCCAACATCGTGTGGATGAATGTCGTCGAGTTTAAATGAGAAAACGCTGCTCTTTTTTGCTGCGGTTCCAACGAGGGTTAATCCTTCTATGGGAAGAAATTTTTCTTCGGCATATTGGTATAATTCGTTTTCATAGCGGGCTATGTTTTCTATGCCGATGGAGTTGACATAATCGATTGCAGCTCCCAAGGCTATGGTATCTGCGATGTTGGGTGTGCCCGCCTCAAATTTGTATGGTATCTGGTTGTAAATGGTTTTTTCGAATGTGACGGAGAGTATCATGTCACCGCCGCCCTGCCACGGGGGCATGGTTTCGAGCAGTTCTTCTTTGCCCCAGAGTACCCCTATTCCTGTGGGAGCGTAGAGTTTGTGACCGGAGAAGGCATAAAAATCGCATCCGATGTCTTGTATGTCGACTTTAAAGTGCTGTACTGCCTGGGCTCCGTCTATGAGTACTTTTGCGTTGTACCGGTGTGCGAGTGTGGTTATTTCTTTTACGGGGTTTTCGGTTCCGAGTGTGTTTGAAGCATGAACGACGGAGACGAGTTTCGTCTTCTCGGAGAGGAGGTTTTTGTATTCTTCGATTATGAGTTCTCCGCTGTCGTTGAGAGGTATAACTTTGAGGGTGGCACCTGTCTGTTCACAAAGCAACTGCCATGGAACTATGTTTGAGTGATGTTCCATCTCGGAGATGATGATCTCATCTCCGGCTTTGAGGAAGGTGCGGCCCCATGAGTTGGCGACGAGGTTTATTGCTTCTGTTGTTCCTCTTAGAAAGATAATTTCTTCGGTTTTGGGTGCATTTAGGAATTTCCGGACCCTGGTTCTTACTTTCTCATATTCATCTGTTGCTTTTTGGCTGAGGAGGTGAACGCCTCTGTGGATGTTTGAGTTGTAGTCTGAATAGTATTCGGTTAATGAATTTATTACCTGTAAGGGTTTTTGGGTTGTGGCAGCGTTGTCGAGGTATACGAGGGGTTTCCCGTGGACTTTTTGGCGGAGTACGGGGAAATCTTCTCTTATTTTCCCGATATCCAAAAGGGTGGTGGCTGCTGTTGTTTTTAGTTCAGTCATTGTATGGTTTCAATTTTTTGACAGTTTGATGGCAACCCGTTCTTCTATTCTCTGACGGACTTCCTCCATCGTGATTGTATGAACGGCATCGTTTGCGAATGCATTAATAATGATTGTTTTTGCGAGTTCCTCTCCGATGCCTCTGGCTCTGAGATAGAATATCGATTCGTTATTCAACTTTCCAATGGTAGCTCCGTGTGAGCATTTTACATCATCGGCAAATATTTCAAGTTGTGGTTTTGTATCAACTCTTGCATCGTTGGAGAGAAGTACATTTTTATTTTCCTGAAAGGCATTGGTTTTCTGTGCGTCTTTGCGGACGAAGACTTTCCCGTTGAATACTGCCCGACCGGAGTCGTTTAATACACCTTTGTACATTTCATGGCTTTCGCAATTCGGAACTGCATGATCGATGAGGGTGTGATTGTCTATGTGCTGTTGTCCATCTGCCAGGTAGAGTCCGTTTAGTGTGCAATGGGCATGTTCGCCGTTAAATCTTGCATTGAGGTCGTTCCTGACGAGTTTACCTCCAAAGTTAATGTTGTAGGAGGCGTAAGTGCTTTCCTGTTCTACATCGATTTCTGTGGTTGAGATGTGAAAGGCTTCAAGGCTTTCTTCCTGAATTTTTATGTGTTCGAGGCTGCCGTGCTGATCTACATAAGTTTCGGTGACTGCATTGGTAAAGTAGACACTGTTTCCCTGGGTGTAGTATGATTCAACAACTTTTGCACGGGCATTTTTCCCGATTATAAAAAGGTTGCGGGGTTGTATCAAAAGGTTATCGCCGCCGGAATTAACATAGAGTATCTGAACGGGTTTGTCGAGGGACTTTCCTGATTTTACTTTAAGGAAAACACCGTCATTAATGCAGGCTGTTGACAGGGCTGTGAAGATGTTATTCTCTATTTTGGCAAATTTTCCAATGTGGAGATTAACTTCCTCGGAATATTTGCTGATAGCGGTCTTCAGGTTACAAAGGGTTATACCCGGTTCTTCCAGTTGCTGTGAATTAACGGGGTCATATATGCCATTTATGAAGACGATTGTGTAGTAGTTTTCGCGATGAAACAAGTAATCGGAAAGGTTTACATCCTGTGGCTTGAATGACTTGGCGGTTGTATCTTCAAATTTATGGCCGAGTAAGGGGGAAATGTTTGTGTATTTCCATTCTTCATCTTTAAGGGCAGGAAATTTGAGTTCAAGAAATTTTTCGATAGCTGCTTTTCTTAGCTGATGAATGGGGAGTTTGGTCTCGCCGTTCAGGTTGGCCTCAAGTCTTTCAAAGGTATCGACATACCATTTTTTGATTTGGTCGCTCATATTGTTCCTGCCACGAATTCTTCCACATGGTCTTTTACCCAGTCGTATCCTTTATCTTCGAGGAAGAGTGCGAGGGATTTGTCGCCCGATTTGATTATTCTGCCTTTGTAGAGGACATGTACGAAGTCGGGTACGATGTAGTCGAGGAGTCTTTGGTAGTGTGTTACGACTATGAATGAGTTGTGGGGACGGCGGAGTGAGTTGACGCCGCTTGCGACGATGCGGAGTGCGTCGATGTCGAGGCCTGAGTCGGTCTCGTCAAGGATGGCGAGTCGGGGGTCAAGAACTGCCATTTGAAAGACTTCGTTGCGCTTCTTTTCTCCGCCTGAGAATCCTTCGTTTACTGAGCGGCTGAGGAGATCCTGCGGCATTTCCACGAGTTTCATTTTTTCTTTGATCATCTTGAGGAAGTCCATGGCATCGAGCGGATCTTCACCTCTGTATTTTTTAATTTCGTTTACGGCATTTTTTAGAAGGTTGGTGTTTGATACGCCGGGTATTTCAATCGGGTACTGGAATGCGAGGAATACACCTTCCCTTGCCCTGTCTTCGGGGGACAAGTCGAGGAGGTCTTTGCCGTTGAATGTGACGGAGCCTTCGAGAACTTCATACTCTTCCCTGCCTGCAAGAACCTGAGCGAGAGTGGATTTTCCTGAGCCGTTTGGTCCCATTATTGCGTGGACTTCACCGGGTTTTACGGTGAGGTTTATTCCTTTTAAAATTTCTTTGCCGTCGATGGCTGCTCTTAAGTTTTTAATTTCTATCATTTTCGTTCAATTCTTTCTTAATTTATTAACCAACACTGCCTTCGAGGCTGATGCTTAAAAGTTTGGTTGCTTCAACTGCGAATTCCATGGGGAGTTCTTTGAAGACTTCCTTGCAGTAACCGTTTACTATCATGCTGACTGCATCCTCGGTTGAGAGTCCCCTTTGGTTGAGGTAGAATATCTGGTCGGCACCTATTTTCGAGGTTGTTGCCTCGTGTTCAACGGTTGCCGTCGGATTGCTTACTTCAAGGTACGGGAAGGTGTGTGCTCCGCATTTGTCGCCTATCAGGAGTGAGTCGCACTGTGAGAAATTTCGGGCATTTTCTGCTTTTTTTCCGATTCTGACGAGTCCTCTGTAGGAGTTGTTGCTGAGTCCGGCGGAGATACCTTTGCTTACGATGTTACTTTTGGTGTTTTTACCGATGTGCATCATCTTTGTGCCGGTGTCAGCCTGCTGCATGTTGTTTGTGACAGCAACGGAGTAGAATTCACCAACTGAATTGTCGCCCGAGAGGATGCAGCTTGGATATTTCCATGTGATCGCGGAGCCTGTTTCCACCTGTGTCCAGGAGATTTTTGAGTTGACTCCCTTGCAGAGTCCCCTTTTGGTCACAAAATTGTAGATGCCGCCTTTGCCGTTTTTGTCGCCTGCGTACCAGTTTTGTATGGTTGAATATTTTATCTGGGCGTTATCCATTGCCACCAGTTCAACAACTGCTGCGTGAAGCTGGTTTTCGTCTCTCATCGGGGCGGTACACCCTTCGAGGTAGCTTACATAGGAGTATTCATCTGCGACGATGAGGGTTCTCTCGAACTGTCCCGTGTTGGCAGCATTTATCCTGAAGTAGGTCGAGAGTTCCATCGGGCATCTGACGCCTTTTGGGATGTAAACAAAGGAACCATCGCTGAAGACAGCGGAATTGAGAGCCGAGTAGTAATTGTCTGCTGCCGGAACAACGGAACCGAGATATTTTCGCACCAGATCGCCGTGGTCTTGTATCGCTTCCGACATCGAGCAGAAGATAATGCCGAGTTCGTTCAATTTTGCTTTGTAGGTGGTGGCAACCGAGACGGAGTCGAATACAGCGTCGACCGCTACATTTGCCAGCACTTTCTGCTCTTCGAGAGGAATTCCCAGTTTCGCAAAAGCGCTTAGGATTTCAGGATCCACTTCATCGAGGCTGTTAAGCTTCTTCTTCTGTTTTGGAGCTGAATAGTAGCTTATCTCCTGAAAATCGACGGGTGGATAGTTTACATTGGGCCATTTCGGCTCTTCAAGTTTTAGCCAGTGTCTGTATGATTTCAGTCGCCACTCGAGCATCCATTCAGGTTCACCCTTTTTTGCAGAGAGTGCCCGAATAACATTTTCGTCTAAACCCGGAGGAAATGTGTCGGCATCGATATCAGTTACAAATCCGTATTTGTACTCCTGATTCGCTAATTGCTCTATCTCATTTATCTCGGTATTGCTCATTAAAAGTCCTTGTTTCAAAAAAAAATTAAATCCGATATGTAAACTTATCGAATCTGTACAAAAAAGTCAAGATTAATTATAAAAGAATAACAAGAAGTGATTGTGTTGAGTTCCAAAGGGGGAAAAAGCTATGAACTTTGATCTATGAACTATTAGCTAACCTTGAATTTCGGAACAGGAGCGACAATCGTCTCGATTGTCCAACCGATAAAGATTATATAATTATCCGGGGGATTGATTGTTTTTACATTCATGGGGTTGAAACCCCATGCTATTGATTTTTGATTGGTCGCGTCGAATCAATAGGCAAATCAACACGCCTGGGCGTGTGACATGTTCGTAGAAATCAATCAATCCAAATACCGCAAAAACACGCCTGGGCGTGTGACATGTTCGTAGAAAAAACAATCATTCCCAATTCCGCCAAAACACGCCTAGGCGTGTGGCATGTTCGTAGAAAAAAGGGAAATTTTGCCAAATTGCGTTTATAACCCGCAGAAAAGCATGTCTTTTTGTAGATTATAACCACAAAAAAATCAAAAATTCAAACAGCAAGAGTAAAATTTTGAACCTCAAGCTACAAATAACCGTAGAATAAATTAGGAGGGACACATTTGAAAATCCGGTTTGAATTTTATTTTGAAATCGAATATATTTAAAGAAATGGCAAATGTTTCCAAAAGAACATTCATTTAATCTATCGGGAAATTCCCGGTTTCTCTTTTTACCCAATCTGTTGCCAAGGTGCAGAGCGATTACAAAAATGCTTTTTAAATACAAGAATGCATGTCTGAATCAGGATTGAGGGGATTAAAGGATTTTCAGGATTCGGCAAATAAAGATTGTAGCTCTTCCGGCCGTCATATGGCTAGAAAACGGTATGAACCATGATCTATGGGCTATTAGTTGAATTGAAGCTGCACTTTCGAAAAGGAGCGACAATCGTCTCGATTGTCCGGGCGACAAAAATTATGGAATTACTGGGGGATCGTTTTTTTGAATTCATGGGGTTGAAACCCCATGCTATTGTTTTTTTATTGATTGCGTAAAACCAATTGCCAAATCAACACGCCTGGGCGTGTGACATGTTCGTAGAAATCAATCAATCCAAATACCACAAAAACACGCCAAGACGTGTGGCATGTTCGTAGAAAACCCATCATCTTCCCAATACGATTTCCCTCGAAGAGGGATTGATGTTCGTAGAGCCCTTGCGGCGACATGTGGGTAGAACTCCGGCAACCATCTCCAAGAGAGCCCTCTGGGCGACATATGTGTAGAAATATTAAACTTCAGAAAAGGAGCGACAATCGTCTCGATTGTCCAACCGACAAAAATTATGGAATGACAGGGGGATCGTTTTTTTGAATTCATGGGGTTGAAACCCCATGCTATTGTTTTTTTATTGATTGCGTAAAATCAATTTCCAAATCAACACGCCTGGGCGTGTGACATCTTCGTAGAAAAACCATGAATCACCAATTCCACAAAAACACGCCTGGGCGTGTGACATCTTCGTAGAAAAAAGCGTCATCTGATCCAAAAAAAGCCCGTAGGGCGACATATGGGTAGAACTCCGGTAACCATCTCTAAGAGAGCCCTCTGGGCGACATATGTGTAGAAATATTAAACTTCGGAAAAGGAGCGACAATCGTCTCGATTGTCCTGCCGGTAAATGTTGTGGAATTACAGGGGGATGAATTGTTATTATTTTCATGGGGTTGAAACCCCATGCTATTGTTTTTTTTGATTGCGTAAAATCAATTTCCAAATCAATACGCTTGGGCATGTTACCTGTTCGTAGAAAAACCATCCTTTCTTAATTGTTCATGATTTCAAGAAACTGTCTTGACAATTGCCTCCATCCTATTTATATTGCGTATGTATTTTCAATTATTCGAGATTTCAAATGGAACGAACAAACAAAAGCCAAACAAAACGGATAAAAATAGGGACCATCCTCGATGCAGATGTTGTGCGGCAACTCAAGGAAAGGGCTTTATGCGAAGGAAAAACCATCAGCGATGTGGTTCAGGAAGCTGTAATCAGTTACAATCGTATCGAAACAACCAAAATTGAACAACGGAAAGAGGCTGCGAGAAGACTCTGCTCAAGTCCGTTTAATATTTCAACAGAACAGCTCAAATCCGATCTTGAAGAGGACTACTACGACCAATGAACCTAATGAATATTGACCCCTCAAAACCCTTGATGCTGGATGCAAATATCTTTCTTTACGCAATTCAAAGAAAATCGGCTCAATGTGTCGACCTGATTGACCGGATTGCCGGAGGGGAAATTAACTGCTTTGTGACATCACATATTTTAGCAGAGATTATGCATGTTTTGATGATTGAAGAAGCACGAAGCAACGGAGCAATAACGGGAGGGAATCCTGCCCGAAAGCTGAGCGAGAAGCCCGAAATTATTCGCTCACTCTATATTTATGAAAATGTTTTCGAAGACATCCTGAACCTTGGAATAAACATCGAAACTGTCGGCAAAGCTGATCTGATGGAAGCCCTTGTTATTCAGAGAAGATACGGGCTGTTAACAAATGACGCCCTGCTTGTTGCAGTTGCCAAACGCCTGGGAATTACCTCCCTTGCCTCAGCGGACAAAGTCTTCGGCAAAGTGAGGAACCTGACTCTTTACACTCCGGATGATATTCAGGTATGAACTATAAACTATTAGCTATGAACTATTAGTTGAACTGAACTTTGAGTTTCGGAAAAGGAGCGACAATAAGGAGCTATAAACTATGATCTATGAGCTGGACTGAACTTTGAGTTTCGGAAAAGGAGCGACAATCGTCCTCGATTGTCCAACCGGTAAACATTATATACCGACAAAAAATAATACTTAATCCCTAGCACCTAATACCTGAGAACACGCCTGGGCGTGTGACATGTTCGTAGAAAAACCACCATCCTCCCAATACGTTTCCCTCGAAGAGGGATTGATGTTCGTAGAAAACCCATCATCCTCCCAACACAATTTCCCTCGAAGAGGGATTAATGTTCGTAGAAAACCCACCATCCTCCCAATATGATTTCCCTCGAAGAGGGATTGATGTTCGTAGAAAACCCACCATCTTCCCAATATGTTTCCCTCGAAGAGGGATTAATGTTCGTAGAACCCTTGCGGCGACATGTGGGGAGAATACAAAGGCTTATGTTAAATTTATTTCCCGTAAATATATTTGTGAATGATACTGGAGATCAAAGTCTGGTATGGCAATCCTTCCTCAAGAGCCCGTATCTTAAGCAGGGAAATGTCTTTTTCGCTTAATCTGATGTTAATCCGTTTGTTTTTCCTGGTGGTTGCCTTGGCGGCAGATTTCATCTCCGATTTAAGCGACTCGATCCCTTCAGCGGATTTCCATTCATCGTTCTCAATTTCCTGAATAATTTCTTTTTCAAACTCATCGTATTTCATTTTTTATCTCCAAGATACTGCTTTGTTGCCTTTCGGCTAGGGATTATTGTTTTTAGAAAATATTCTTCTTCGGATTCAATCAATGGTACCAAATAAGCATAAGACTGGTATTCGACAACCAGAATTTTTTGATCTGGATATTTATCTTTGTTCGGATGCTCCAATATATCCAACAAATTGCCATTTTCAATCTGGAGCAGAATAGTCTCAAATGAGATATCACGCTCGATTTTCAATTTAAGATTCTTTTCTTTATTCCAATTAAAATATTTCATGTGCAAATTTACAAAATGGTGTGCCTTTTGTCAACACGATAATTGATGTTTTTAATTTACTGTATCTTAAGAAATTGCCCCAATGGCGACATGCGGGAAGAAAACGGTATGGACTATTATCTATGAACTATGAGCTGAACTGAACTTTGAGTTTCGGAAAAGGAGCGACAATCGTCTCGATTGTCCGGGCGACAATATTTAATAATCAGAGGGAATTTTTCTTTTTTCATGGGGTTGAAACCCCATGCTATTGATTTTTGATTGATTGCGTAAAATCAATTTCCAAATCAACACGCCTTGGCGTGTGGCATGTTCGTAGAAAAATCACCATCCCCCCAATACGATTTCCCTCGAAGAGGGATTGATGTTCGTAGAAAACGGGTAATCTCCCCCTCACGAAAAAGCATTCTTTCTATTTATGTACCAAACCTGTCATGTTTATGATTCTGATATACGATTCTTTCCAACAAATCAATATTTTTTCTTTGTAGTACCATAATCAAATTAGCGAGGGATGTAACAGCACCAAAAACAGCTAAAACAAAATAAGCAATTGCACGACTGCTGGAAATTACTGTGTCGCGGTCCAAACTCTTAAAGCCCAGGTAGACAAATACAATTGCTCCAATTCAAAATATAACTGAAATCAGGTATTGAGCATCAATGATATCATTTGATTGACTTTTCATAAAAATATTTCCTTCTGTTTTGTTTTCAAATTTTGAAATTTAATTTAGCTACAGGACTTCCATTACCAAATTCCCTGTCATCATTCCCCATTACAAATGTACCGCCTTCCGTAAGGATCATCTTCTCAGGAACTTTATTATTACCCAAAAATGAAATTCCAAAAATAGTTCCGACTATACCTACAGCGACTGCTGCAACTCCTAACGCATACTTCCATTTGTTGTAACTCTTATTAAGGGCATCTGCTATCTTAGTTACAGGGAGATGTACAGCTTTGGATTCAGATTTGTTTGTCTCCACAGCTGCTGATTTTTCCAGCTCTGGCTTTTCTATAATTGGTGAAACAGATTCCGCTTTTTCCTGAGAAGTGATTGCACCACTGTTTTCCAACCTTTCCAGTTCCCTCAGCATCTCATTTGCATTTGCGAACCTTTGACTTTTATCCTTATTGATTGCTTTCATTACAAAATTTGACAGGGCATCAGATATTCCGGGATTAAAATGTGTTGGTGCAGGCAATTCTCCGTTCACCATGAAATCGTAAACTGCTATAGGAGTTTTGGTTGTCGCACCGAAAAAAGGAGTTTTACCCGATAGCATCTCATAAAGTGTCATGCCAAGGCTGTATGCATCAGTTCTTGGGTCCACTCGACCCGGGTCTACCATCTGCTCCGGACTCATGAAAAAAAGTCTTCTATTTACTTCTGTTCCATCACTCCAGTTCGTGTAAAGTGTCTCTGGGATACCAAAATCTGTTATCTTAATCAGACCATTACGGGTAACGAGTATATTCATGGGATTGATGAGACGGTGGATTAGTGGAGTGTCCTGATTGTGTGCGAATGATATCCCATCAAGAATCTGTTTGAAGAGGGTGATTGCTCTTTCCGAGTCTAAACCACCGCTCTCTTTTTTGTTAAAGACTTCATGACTGAGTGATTTCTTTAAACATGATCACTTAGACATATCTTCTTCTGTATTAATTGGATGAGAAGGAGCATATTGGCTCCTTCTCGTAAAAAAAATCCCTGTATCTATATCAAAAAACAGCTTTTATAGATATCCCGAATCTCCTTTTTATACGATTCAAACTGTTCGCTTAGTTTTTTCGCTAATTCGTCTTTTTTATTTGCCAATTTCTGAATTTCCTGCTCTTCGGTTCTGTTAAAACCATCGAGTGCCGGTATCAAAGTGGCCGCCCTGTTATTCTGATATTGTGCATGTAAAATTTCGCTGTTTTTATAAGCCTGCCACCTTTTGATGGCCTCGGGTTTTACCTCGGAATAGGTATTCCATTCTTGGGAAAATCCACCAAACTCTTCCTTGACTGTCACATTCTGTGTGCCCGTTTTTTGCACAGGGAGAGTAAAGCTCCCTTTTGTTGTGTAGGAAGTATAACTTGTATACAGAAGAGCACGATAGGTTTGACCAGGGACAATAATCTCATAAGAATCGTTTCTATTCTTTCCAACGATATAGCCTGTTAAATAAAAAGCCTCCGACGGTACATCATCACGATCGAAAGTTTCAGGTTTTGGATTTCGTGTATTCCAATCAGCCTCGAAATCGTTGCGTTTATTTGAATAAAATTTCTTGATGGAGTCCGACAACTGCGAGATATAAACTCCATCTACATACGAGCTGAAACCATCTTTGGAATTATCAGAAAGATTTATAGTTTCATGAATCAGGAACTGCATTCTTGAAGAAAGTGAGTCATCAATTTTGAGGCTGTTCACTAAGAAATCAACAGCTATTCCAGACATTTTATAATCATCTTTTTCAATTTCTCGAATAAAGACGGTTCTAAATTTTTCAGCCATTAATTTCCTGTCACCATAAGTCATGACAGATCTAAATTGTTCAAAAAAAGCGGGCTTTGAGCCAGTTTTTACTGTGTGGAAATAATAAATCATCATCGAATCTACAGATTCAAACGGTTTTTTATTATTGTAATACGATTCAACTGCATTCACGACCAGGTTTTTAGGCTTCTCTTTACGGATCATGGTCTCAAGAAATTTTTTGCCGTCAGTCAAATCCTTTGAAATCAACAGGTTGATTGCAAATTTGACCAGATCACTTTTAATGCTATCTCCCTGGTTATCCGAAATGAATTCGATCAGTCCCTGTGTATCTTTTTCATTAGCCATTGACTGTAAATCATTTTGGTTCTTTGAGCAACCTGAGAACAGGATTAAAACCAATAACAATGGAATAACTATCTTCATTGTACTTCTCTCCCGAAAATTTTTATAAAACAAAAAAAACGGAAACCCACATTTAACCAAGCACCTCGGCTTATCATGCCTTGGCAATGACTAAAAGTCAGTTTCCGTTTTTAATCTCGAAAAAGATTACCCGTGACGCTTCTTAAAAATTGAAATCAACAATTGTCTTCCCAAGGACAATTTGTGATAGAGCGGTCAATCAATAGAAATTACTCTATAAGAATTCCTTTTTTTATTGACGGTAAAAATAGGAATAGCATCTTTTTCCACAAAGAACTTTTTTCTTTTTTTTTCAATGGAATTTGGTAATTGAAAAAGAAAGTCGAGAGGTGAGAGGATGGTCTTGATGGAAATGGTGTCAGGTTCAATGTTGGTATGTATTATTATCTGCCCATATGTCGCCGCAAGGGCTCTCTTGGAGATGGTCGCCGGAGTTCTACCCATATGTTGCCGCAAGGGCTCTTTTGGTTTGGTTGCCGGAGTTCTACCCATATGTCGCCACAGGGGCTGTTTTTGTATCAGGTGATGCATTTTTCTACGAACATGTCACACGCCCAGGCGTGTTTTGGTGGTATTTGGATTCATTGATTTCTACGAACATGTAACCCCGCTTCGGGGGTATTAATGGTTTATCCGATTTCTTGCTACGAACATGTAACCCCGCTTCGGGGGTATTAATGGTTTATCCGATTTCTTGCTACGAACATGTAACCCCGCTTCGAGGGTATTTATGGTTTATTCGATTTCTTGCTACGAACATGTAACCCCGCTTCGGGGGAAATGGTATTGGGGGAATGATGGGTTTTCTACGAACATGTCACACGCCCAAGCGTGTTGATTTGGAAATTGATTTTACGCAATCAATAAAAAACAATAGTCCCGAGAATCGGGAGGTTTCAAACCCATGATTTCAAAAAAACGATCCCCCTGTCATTCCATAATGTTTGCCGGCAGGACAATCGAGACGATTGTCGCTCCTTTTCTGAAGTTTAATGTTTCTTCCCATATGCCGCAAGAAGGGCTCCTTTGGAGATGGTCACCAGGTTTCTACCCATATGTCGCCCGGAGGGCTTTTTGAAGGTGGGGTGCCTGATTTTCTACCCATATTTCGCCACAAGGGCTGTTCTACGCGTTCATCCGTTTAATCTGCGTGCATCTGCGTCTTCTACCCATACATGACCCAATCCGGGGCCAAAATCATCCCCTCTGTGTTCTCTGTGTGCTCTGTGGTTTCTTCCTGCCTTTGCGAACTTTGCGAACTTTGCGGTTTATTTGTGCAATAAAAAAAAGAGCAATCTGATTGAGACTGCTCTTTTGGGATGGTAAGTGTTTTTCCCTATGGAATACTGCGGGAAGGGAGTATTTATTTTACATATTCTTCGATGGTGTACCAGGGATCGATGTATTTGGTGTCGGTTGCAACTTTTCCAGGGTAGAATGTGAGTTTTCCGTTATCGTTGAAGACTACGAATGTGAGTCTGTGAGCCCAACCGTTGTTTTCGCCGGAGATGGTTGCCACGACATTGTATGAATTTGTAACATCAGGTGACGGATATGATCTATCGATGACAAACGATTTGGGATAGTAAGTATTCACCATGTATTCAGAAGGATTGATACCTGCTGCTTTGATGTAAGATGGTGAGATGAAATCCATCAGGTTTGCCGGTCTGTTTTCGGCTGTCATGAATTGGAGGAATTCAGTAACTTTTGCTACTGATTTTCCCTGCAGGTCTCCACCGCTTTCCTGTGTGGAACCACATCCTGCAAAAAAGAAAATTACTGCTGCAAGTCCGAACAATGATATTGTCTTTCTCATTTGGCTACCTCATTATTGATTTTTTGATTGATTAAAATTATTTATCACGAAACTGCATTTCATACAGTTTTTTGTAGAGACCGCCCTGTTCAAGGAGTGAATTGTGGGTACCCGACTGCACCACTTTTCCTGCCTGGAGGACGAGAATTTTATCGGCATTTTGAATAGTGGAAAGGCGGTGAGCGATAACCACTACAGTTCTGCTTGTCATAAGATTATCGAGAGCCTCCTGAACGAGTTTTTCCGATTCGTTGTCGAGAGCACTGGTTGCTTCATCAAAAATCATAATATCAGGATTTTTCAGAAGTGCTCTTGCTATTGCGATCCTCTGTCTTTGACCACCTGAAAGCTTTACTCCCCTTTCCCCTATTTCGGTGTCGTATCCATTTGGCATTTCAGAGATAAAGTTGTGAGCATTTGCAATTTTTGCAGCCTCATAAATTTTTTCTTCGCTGAAATCTTTGCTTCCGTAGCAGATATTGTTTTTGATCGAGTCGTTAAAAAGTATTATCTCCTGGGTAACGATACCGATAAACTTACGCAGGTCCTCCATTTTAACATCACGAATATCGTGACCGTCAAATTTTATTGTACCTGAGGTGACATCATAAAATCTGGGTATCAGATCGACGAGGGTTGATTTTCCTCCGCCGCTGGGACCAACGAGCGCCACCACTTCCCCTTTTTTGATGGTAAAATTGATATCTTCGAGCACCATTTCACCCGGTTCATCGGGATAAGCGAATCCGACATTTTCGAATGTGATATCGGAATTAAACTCTTTTACTTCCTGAGCATCCGGTTTGTTCACGATATCGGGATTTGTATCGATGATGTCGAAAATTCTGGCTCCTGCGGCGGACGATTCCTGAATTCTGTTGTTCACGCTGCTGAGCTCCTTGATGGGAGGAATCAACTGAAAAATTGCAAAGAGAAAGCCGAGGAACTCGCTCGCCTTAATCTGGTTGGTGCTAAGCACCAATGTACCGCCATAATAAATGATTACAACGCCGACCATAACGCTGAGGGTTTCGCTGATTGGTGAGGAGAGATTTCTGATTCTGGTAATCCTGAGTACCATCCGGAGATAGCCTTCGGTCTCTTTTCTGAATTTTTGATTTTCGTAGTTTTCGGTGCCAAATGCCTTGACAATCTTCACACCCGATATGGTTTCCTGAATCACGCTGGTGATGTCGGCGATTTTTTCCTGAATCTGGGTACTGTACTTGCGGAGTTTAATTCCTATCCATGAGATAATACCCGCACTAAAAGGGAGTGTAATCAGTGAGATAAGAGTGAGTTGCCAGCTAATACTTATCGCAATTCCGAGAAAGACGATAATTGAAAGTGGCTCCCGAATCAAGTTTAGGAATGTAGCTGATACGCTGTTTTGTACTGCTGTAACATCATTCACAATAATTGAGATGAGGTTTCCCACGCGTTCACTTTTGAAGTAGCTGATAGGCAACTTATGCAACTGCTCGTAGGCATCATCCCGAAGGTCTCTTACAATCCCCTGTTCGACAAAATTGAGAAAATATGCCTGCATGTAACCGGCGACATTTTTCAGGATAAAAGCCAGAAAGATTATAATGCATATTTTAAACAAGGCATCAGTTTTTCCTCCCGAGAAGATAAAACTTTGAAACCATGCCGAGGCAGATTCCTTGAATGAAACAATAAAATCAGGGAGAAATGATGAACCAACATTCTGAGTCGCATTATTTGAAACTGCAGTGGTGGATTGGGATGCATTGAACAGAGTATCGAGAAGCGGAATAGAGAGATATACTGATGCACCGTTAAGCAAAGCATAGATGATGGTGCAAAATATTGAGAGAAGGAGGAATTTCCAGTATTTGGACGAGTATTTCAGAAGACGGTAGTAAGTGCTCACAACATTCTTTAGTAAAATGGTAAAAAGCGGATACTGCAGCCATTTTTCATTTTTATTCTGCGAATATCAGTTAATTTTTTCAAATCATATACTCGCACGAGCCTGATTTGATTTTCAAGATCATCGAAAATGAGATAGTCTTTTTTGACAGCAAAATTCCTGTAACCCTGACCCGAGAATTTGGCGACATAGTCCATTTTTTTAAGAGAATAAATCATCAAAGTGGAGGAAGTGTCCCGGTCTGTTTTATGGACATCGAGATTTGAAGTAAGCATGATGAGGGTTTCCTTGTCAGGAGTCCAGTAGATTCTGTCCACATTCTGGTCAGTTGAAAGGATCATTTTGCCGACGGTGTCTTTGGCATCGGAAAGAAAAATCTGATTCGATTTCCCTTTTACCACCGAGACTATTCTTGTGCTGTCGGGGGAGACATTATTGACCTTGATGGCAGGAACCTCGGGAATTTCCCCCTGCATCAATTCATATTTTTCCTTGGCTTTATCGACGATTCTTCCGGTGCTGTCGATGATATAGTTATCCTTGTAAATTCTTTGATTAACGAGTTCCAGGTGATAGAGGACAAGATTGAGGGTATTTCCATCGAGACTGTTGGCAAAAATCTTCGAGACTTTGGGAGACCCGAGGATGTTCCTGATGCCACTTGAATTATGGCTGAATACTCTGATGCTGTCGATGTAGCCTTCGAGCTTGTTATAACTGTTACCTGTGATGAAAAAGTAATTACCTCTTTCGCCTGTACCCGTAATAAGGAATGGAGTATAGGCAGCCAAAGGAGCAAAGACGACCGTTTCTCCGGAGAGGAGATCGTGTACAAAAATCTTTTTTCCCGTTCCATCATCTCCGACAACAGGAATCGATTCTTCTTTCAGAAGGGGTGAAGCCGGTTGTTCCTCCGTGCAGGAGAAGAAGCAGGACGCAAAAACGAGGATAAAGAGAGCGAGAGAAAGTTTTTTCATTGATTAAATCTTTGTTGGCAGATAGCGGCTTCGCACTTGATTTTTAGCTTAAAAAGAGAAATTCTTTCATGCAAACATAACAATTCCGCTTTAAAAATCCCGACAGGAAAAAGGAGTCATCCCCTCGGGTGGAACTGGTGCACCACTTCCCTGATGTATGTAATATCGATGTGTGTATAGATTTGGGTTACAGAGATGTCGGTATGTCCGAGCATTTCCTGAACGGCTCTGATGTTAGCTCCCCCTTCGATAAGATGTGTAGCGAAGGAATGGCGAAATATGTGGGGATAAACTCTTTTTGAGAGACCTGCGAGTTCGGCATACTCCTTGATGATTTTCCAGATGCCCATTCTGGTCAAAGCACCGCCGAGTTTGGAATTAAGAAAAAGGTAAGTGCCGCTCCCCGGTTTTGCGAGTACGGTTCTGCCGAGGAGGAGATATTTTTTCAGGGCATTGAGAGCGGGAGTTCCGATGGGGACAAATCGTTCCTTACTCCCCTTCCCGAAGACCCTTATCATTTCCTCATCGATGAAGATGTCGCTCTTTTTCATTCCGGCAAGTTCTGAGACTCTGATCCCACAGGCGTACAAAACTTCGATGATTGCCCTGTCTCTTAATCCGACGGGGGTTTCCTCATCGGTCTGAGCGATTAAGAGTTCTATTTCCTGAGGAGTGAGAACTTCGGGGAGTTTTCTTTTAATTCGTGGTGGCTTCAGTCGTGCCAGAGGACTTTTTTTGATATATTCGGAGACGACGAGGAAAGAGAAAAATCCTTTCAGGGACGAATGAAATCGTGCGAGAGACAAGCCCGAGAGCCCCGAAGCGGTAAGTGATGCAAAAAATTCTCTTGCGTGATCAGCAGTAATTTCCGAAAGATCGCCAATATTTTCCTCTCTTACGAAGTCGAGAAAAGAGTTGATATCTCGTTGGTAGGCTTCGAGGGAGTTGGCAGCGAGATTTCTTTCGACTCTCAGTTCCGTGAGGTAATCGAAAAGGAACTGATCGAGCCAGTCGCGTTTATGAGCTTTTTTCAAGTTTTTCCTGCTCAGGATATCTCATCCTGGCGTGTTTTGTGGTCATCAGAGTGTTGAAGAAGACTTTCTTTATCTCCTCCACTTCCGAAAGAGTTACAGCAGCTTCATCGAGTTCTTTTTCCTGCAGGGTCTGGTTGATCAGATTGTTGATAAGATTCTCGAGTGTCTGGGGATCAGGCGTTGTGATACTTCTTGAAGCGGATTCGCATTTGTCTGCGAGCATCAAAATAGCCTGTTCGCGGGTATGCGGTTTGGGACCGAGATACCTGTAGTCATCTTTGTTCACATTTTCCTTGCCGTATTTGTGGACGGCTTTGTCATAGAAAATCCTGATGAGCCCTTTGCCATGGTGGGTTGGTATAAACTCGATTATTTCCTGCGGGAGGTTGTATTTTTTTCCGAGTTCCATCCCTTGGAGCACATGATCCCGGATAACTTTCACACTGGTTTCGGGCGAAAGTTCGTTATGCGGGTTGTGTCCATCCCCCTGATTTTCGATAAAATAGTAAGGTGAGATCATTTTACCGATGTCGTGATAGAGTGCTCCGACGCTGACAAGTAGTGTATCTGCACCGATTCTTTCCGCTGCACTCTCGGCCAGTCTTGCTACCGCCTGTGAATGGTAGAAAGTACCGGGTGAGGCATGGTTCAGTTCCTTAAGAAGAGGGTGATCGGTACTCGAAAGTTCAACGAGTGTAAGGTCTGTCGTAATTTTGAAAGTCCGTTCGAAGAACCTTAGCAGCGTATAAGTAAGCATCGGACAGATGAGGGCATTGATTCCTGAGAAAAGGATATCGTTAAGGAGTTTTGACCAGTTGCCAAGACTCTCTAAAGAAAGGAAGAGATTACCTGCGAGGTAGCCAAGGAAGATGAAAATCATTCCCCGATAGGTTTGTTGCCTGTTTTTGATATCTCTAACAGAATAAACGGCAAAGGAGCCGGCGATAATGTTCAGAATCACCAATGAATAGTCGTTACCTCTCAGACCTGCGGCAATCAAAGAGATGATGAGGGTGGAGTAAAGCCCTACCCTTGAATCGAACATGATAGTGGTCAGAAGAGAAATCATTGGGATAATAATCAGCAACTGCTGAGAGCCACCGATATTAATGGTGTTTATGTAAAATGTGAGAAACGAGATAGCAAGAAAGAGGACGGAGAAGATGGTAAGTTTTGTATTGTCCTCAAAAATGGTTTTTCTAAAATGGAAAAGAAAAGCCCCGAGTAGAAGCAAAATAACGGCAATATGGAGAAATTTTCCTGAAAACTGTCTAATTCTTTCCAATGGATTCAGGTCTTCAACCCGGGCGGATTTGTAGGAGTCGAGTTTAACCTTAATTTCAGGTGTAATTCTCTCATGTTTGCCGACGATTCTTTCATTCAGAACCACAATACCTGAGTTTCTGCTGACCCTGTTTTTAGCGATTTCGGTGAATTCCCTCGTGAGTTCACTGCTGTAAACGAGGTTGGGAATGAACAAGTCGAGAGCAATTTCATCATAAGCTGCACTTTTCACCGAATCCTTGAACGATTCGAATACATTTCGGGTGATCAGGGTTTTGGCACCCTTGTTATCTATAAAGTCAAGTTTCTTTTTGTGATACTGAAAATTCCCTTTCCTGATGGCGAGAGTGTCTTTCGATATCTGATCGTGATCGAGGCTCAGGGTTCCGATGGCGGAAGTTTTTAGAAGAATGTCCTCGATGATGTCGAGCGATGAGTAGAGGTCTGATGCTTTGTTCCCGGTGGAGTCGATGAAACTTTTCAAGAAATTCCGGGTTGGTTCGGTAAATTTGGAAATACAGGGATCTGATTCGAAAAGGGAGGGATTAACAAATGCCCGCTCGAGTGCCTTTCGGAGAGATTTAACTGTATCCCTGGTGAGGCTGTCGGCTGGAATCAGAACAAATACCTGAAAAACAGATTTTATTGCACTGTCGACTTCGGCAGCATAGACTTTGTCATCCTTGAGGATTGGGAAACTTTTATCGGCAATTAAATCTTCATTAAGCCAGATATTCCCGACAGCCGACTGCACATCGACGACCTCTGCCTTAGGGAAAAGCATGGCTATAACTGCTGATGTAATCACCCAGAGTAAAATTTTTACACGGGTGCTCGATTTAATTTTTTCGTAAGTCACAAAAGATTTTATTTCTGTTTGTAAATTCTTTCGAGAAGTTCTCCAACACCGTCTTCATCGTTACTGAATTCCAGTTTCAGGTCTGAAAGATATTTTATTTCCGGAACTGCATTGGTCAGTGAAACTTTAAGAGCTTTGGTTTTGAAAAGCGCAACATCGTTATACCAGTCGCCGATAACAATTGTGTCTTTTATCGAGATACCAAGTTTTTTATTAAGATATGTTAGAGCAGAAGCCTTGGAAACATCATCTTTTTTAACTTCGAGATAATACTGGTAGTGAGACTGGCTTTTTGAATAAGTCAATTTTAAACCAAAGGAATACGGGAAAGAGAAATGCTTTTTAATCTCCTGGAAAGAATGACGGTTTTCGCCGACATAAACGAGTTCGATTACTTCGTCAGAGATGTTTCTGTAGTCATCGACGCACCTGAAACGGGCACCAAATCTGTCAATCAGTTGAAGTGTCGCTTCATTATGTTCCGTGTAAAGGACTTCGGAATCGGTGCACATAACCATTTTCACAAGATGCTTCTCAGAAAGCTCAATCCCCTTTTTCACTTTCGAATCTTTGAGACAAATCTTTCTGAGAACCCTGCCTGATGGATATTCCATGATGACAGCACCATCTGAACAGATCATAATACCTTCGAGGCTCATTTCTTTTGCATAACCTTCAAGAGCCGTACTCATTCTTCCGCTGGCGAAGGTGACCAGAATCCCTTTTTCTTTTAACAGTTTCGAATATTTTAGACTCTTTTCACCGATTGAACCGTCACTTCTGAGTAAGGTGCCGTCCAGGTCAAGTAAAACGAGTTTTATATTGCTTAAATTCATTAAATCCTGTTTTCTGTTGAAGAGAACATTTTATTCAGGGCGAAGACCACTCCGCCGATTGCAAATATAATAAAAATTGAGTAAATAAGCGTATTAGCCAGGTCACCAAATATCAAACTTCCGCTGCCAAAAAGGAGTGAGTAGATCAGCACGACGCCTGCGAACCAGCCGAGGAACTGATATTTCAGCACACCTTTTTCGAGCGGAAGTCCACTCTTTACTCTGACGGGTTCCCACAATTTACCTCCCGGTCTTATTTTTTTATAGAAACTAAGGAGTATTTCGTCGGGCTCGGGTTTTGTCAGAAAAGTAACAACAAGCCATACAAGAGTGGTTCCGATGACGAGGACATAAAGGCTGTCGGGGAATGGGATTCCAAGATATCTGACAACGGGAAGGAGAATAAAAGGAGCAGCCATTCCGGAGATTTCACTCCATGCGTTGATTCTCCACCAGTACCACCGCATGATCAGTACAAGTCCCAGTCCGGCACCACACTCAATGATAAACTCCCACGCACCTGATATTCTGTCGATATATAAAGTGACGACAGCGGAGACGAGCATTAGCAAAATGGTTACAAATTTTGATGCGAAAACATACTGTTTTTCAGTTTTGCCGGGTTTCATGAATCTTCTGTAGAGATCATTGACGAGGTATGAAGTACCCCAGTTGAGCTGCGTGGCGACCGTGCTCATGTAGGCGGCAAAAAAGGCAGCGAGCATGAGCCCCTTGAGACCTGCCGGCATAAAGTCGTTGATCAGCTTGATATAACCGAGTTTTGAAGTTTCGCTCGTAAGCTCGGGATAGAGCACAACTGATGCGAGAGCTGCGAGGATCCAGGGCCAGGGACGAAGGGCATAGTGAGCACCCTGGAAAAATAGGGTCGCCAGAATCGAGTGTTTTTCATTTTTGGCAGACATCATTCTTTGGGCTACATATCCCCCGCCACCGGGTTCAGATCCCGGATACCAGGAAGCCCACCATTGAATGCCTATGAAGGCAAAAAATGAGAAGAGTGTGAGAGAAAAGACCCTTCCTCCGGTTTCGGGTGACGAAGCGAGATTCGGGAAGAACTCGAAAGCCTGTGCAGGGAGTTTTTCCTTTAATCCGCTGATTCCACCAATTTGCTCGGAACTGATAACGATAACGGCAAGCACGATGCAGGCTGTCATTGCGAGAATAAATTGAAAAGCATCGGTTACCACCACACCCCACAAACCGGAGAGAGCGGAATAGACAGCCACGAGTCCCATACAGAGGAAGACATAAATGATGACATCCTCTTTTGGAATTCCGAAAATGCCGGTAAGGACAGCAATCATTGCACTGTTGACCCAGCCGATTATTATGACATTCATGAACAAACCGAGATAAACTGATTTGAAGCCTCTCAGGAACTTTGCAGGTTTTCCCGCATATCTGATTTCAGCAAACTCGACTTCGGTAAGAATGCCAGCCCTCCTCCAGAGTTTTGCGAAGAAAAAGACGGTGAGGATGCCGCCAAAGGCGAAGTTCCACCAGACCCAGTTTCCCGAAATACCGTTGTTCCATACAAGCTCTGTTACAGCAAGAGGTGTATCAGCAGCAAAGGTGGTAGCAACCATGGAGAGACCGGCGAGGTACCAGGGGAGATTTCTTCCCGAGAGGAAAAATTCCTCACTGTTTTTGCTGCCTCTTTTGGAGTAAATTAGTGCTATGCCAAGACTTACAACAAAATAGAGTCCAATTATAAACCAGTCTATCAGTTCCATCTGTCAACCTGTAAAGAGTGAAAAAGTTTTATGAGCTTGAATGTCATTCGGGTGTGGTTTTCTTCCGTAAAATGGAGGAGATTCCGCCGGCTATGAGGCAGACAGAAACACCGGTGAGTGTAAACCAGGTCCATGCGTAAAGTTTGAGAGAGACAATAATGGTCATCGCTGCAATTGAAATGAGAAATCCTGTTATGGCATCCCGCTGATCAGCTCTCCTGTTTACAATTCCGAGGAGGAAGGTGCCAAGCAGTCCGCCAAAGGTAAATGATGCTATACTCAGCGCCACCTCAACAGCCGCACCTTTGATCTCCATGAAGAAAAAAGCTGAAACAGCAAGAACCGCAGCCCAAACTATTATGAGTCTCTTTGAGAGTTTTAACTGCTGTTCTTCGGAGAGTTTATTTTTGCCAAACATGCTTGAAATATCATAAAACGAGGAGGAAGCGAGTGAGCTGACAGAACCTGCCAGGGTGGAGAGTGCCGCTGCCATAAGTCCCGCCACAAGAATTCCCTTTACACCCGTTGGAAGATCATGAATAATGAAATATGGGAATACCTCGTCCGGTTTGGCGAATTGTCTTCCTTCAAAAAAGATATAGAGGAGAATTCCGAGGAACAGGAACAAAGCAAACTGAAAAACTATTATAACTCCACTCATGATGACAGATTTTTGGGCGCTCTTTAAATCACCTGTAGCAAGGAGTCTTTGGACTACAAGCTGGTCTGTTCCGTGCGATGCCATCGACAGAAAGGCACCTCCAGTTAAACCGGCAAGGAGAGTGTAGGGCGTTTGGAAAAATTCACTTACACTTTTACCAAATCCCAAATTGAAGACATCGAGCTTTTGAGCAATTCCATCTGATGAGAGTTTTGCGAAGACATCTCCCGGAATTACATAGTAGAGGAATACGGATGAAATTATTGCCCCGCCGATATAAATAAACATTTGAATTGCGTCCACCCAAATGACACCCCTCAATCCTCCTGTATAGGTGTAAACAAGAGTAACAGCCACAATGATAAGGATGGCATAGGGATAGTCGATATCGAGGAGGAGTTTTACCGGTATGGCGGTGGCAAAAAGTCTGACTCCATCACCTGCAACCCGGGTAAAAATGAAAACAATTGAGGCTGTTGTTCTGGTTTTTTTCCCAAATCTTTCTTCAAGAAAGGCATAGGCGGTAGAGAGTTCCCCCTTGAAGTAGAGAGGCAGCAAAAGCCGTGCGACGATTATCCTGCCAATGAGATAGCCGAGGGTCACCTGAAGGAAGTTTAGATTTGTAAGGTATGCAACACCGGGAATTGAAATAAAAGTGAGGGTGCTTGTTTCGGCTGCCACAATGGAAAAAGTCGCGAGCCACCAGTTTACTTTTTTGTCGCCGAGGAAATAGTCTTTTACACTTTTCTGCTCACCACCGATAAACCTGCCCCAAAGTGCGGCAAAAATGAGGTAAACAACAACTATTGCATAATCGATAAAGGAAAAAGAGTTCAATACAAATCTCCCGGGCAACTATGGTGTGCCGGATTTTAGCCCGTCAGTGAATCAATTTAAGGTCGTTTAAAGCCTCGTCAATGGTTTTGCTAAGAGTAAGCACCCTGTCGAGCTTCGTCACTTCGATTAAATTGAGTATCTTTTTAGACGGACAGACAATTCGAAGTCCGCCGTGAACAGAACTTATGAGCCGGTTGGCAACCAAAAGGGTGCTGAGCCCGCTGCTGTCGCAACTTTCGACATCAGAGAGGTCTATCACCAGTTTTCTTACATTCATGTTTTTCACAAGGTTGGTAAATTCACCTTTTACGAGACCCGAGATATTGGCATCGAGCCGTCGTTCACTCAATTTTACAACTGAAACCTGGTCGATATGACTGATTGCAAAATTCATAGGCAGATTAGTATTGAAATTTCATGGTGAACAAAAAAGGTAAATAACGACTTACAAACATATTACAAAATTTCGGCAGAAGAAAGTTTTTGGAGAAATTCTTCTTCGTCCATAATTTTTACCCCGAGTTTCTGAGCCTTCTCAAGTTTGGAACCTGCGCTCTCGCCCGCAATGACGAAATCGGTATTTTTACTCACACTTGAGGCGGTTTTTCCACCGAGTGACGCGATTTTTTCGGCAGCATCTTCCCTTTTCATTTGTGAAAGTGTACCTGTAAGTACAAAAGATTTTCCTTTGAAGAAGTTTTCGCTTACTTCGGCTCTTTTCTCCGACTCGAAGATGAGTCCGGCATCCTTCAGAGTTTGAATCAAGTGGCGGTTATGCTCATCGGCAAAAAATCTTTTTACGCTCGCGGATATCGATTCACCAATTTCATAAACTTCGGTGATCTCTTCCATGGAAGCATTTGCCAGATTATCCATGCTTTGGAAGTGATCCGCCAGTTTTTTGGCAGCACCTGCTCCCACATACCTTATTCCAATGGCAAAAAGAACTTTGTGAAAAGGTCTGGTTTTGCTCGTTTCAATTGCTTTCAGGAGATTGTCGATACTTTTATCACCGAAACGGTCCATCATCTTAAGTTCGAGTTCGTGTGTGTGAAGCGAGTAGATATCCGCATAAGTTTTCAGGTATCCAAGTTCGACAAAAAGGTCTATGATTGAGGTGCCGAGACCTTCGATATCCATCGCACCACGGGAAGCAAAATGCTCGATTCTTCCTTTTATTTGTGCGGCACATTCGCTGTTTTCGCAGTAGAATGCGACCTCGTTTTCAGGACGGTAAACACCCGAACCGCATACAGGACAACATGCCGGTGGCTGTTCTTCCGGGGAACCGGGGAGCCTTTCCTCAATAACCACAGAGACAACTTTCGGGATTACATCACCTCCCTTTTCGATGATTACAGTGTCGCCTTTTCTAATGTCTTTTTTTTGAATTTCATCAAAATTGTGAAGTGTCGCCCTGCTTATAGTGGAACCTGCGAGAAAAACAGACTCGAGTTCGGCGACGGGGGTAATTGCTCCGGTACGCCCCACCTGCCAGGTAATGTCATTTAATTTCGTTTTTGCCTGTTTGGCTTTGAATTTGAAGGCACAAGCCCAGCGGGGAGATTTGGCTATACTTCCGAGAATTTCCTGATGGCGGAAGGAATTTACTTTTATCACCACTCCATCGACTTCGTAAGGCAGGTCTTCTCTGATCTCTTCGAGTCTATGACAGAATTCCAGCACTTCAGATATTGAATTGCAGAGTTTGAAGTGTTTATTCACACGGAAACCAAGCGTCTGAAGGTATTCAAGGTTCTCGAACTGGGTTTTATTGGGGTTGCTGTCACTTAAAAAGTAATAAGTAAAAATGGATAGTGGGCGTTTTGCGGATTCTGCAGGATTGAGGAGTTTCAGGGTACCTGAAGCCAGATTTCGTGGATTGGCGAAGGTTTTTTCACCTTTTCGTGCCCGCTCCTCATTTAAACGGTTGAATACCGCTTTTTCCATGTAAACTTCACCGCGGACTTCGAAATGAGAGACAGTTTCCGGTTGAAGAAGGGAAACATCCACGGAAAGGGGTATCGATCTGATGGTTTTTACATTTCCGGTTACATCTTCTCCTGTAACACCGTCACCGCGGGTGGCACCCGTAACGAGGTAGCTGTTTTCGTAGTGGAGACTGACGGAAAGCCCGTCAATTTTGTATTCAACAACATATTCCACTGTTTCACCGGGAGGAAGTCCTTCCCTTACTCTTCGGTCGAAATCGAACAACTCGCCTTCGTTGTAGGTATTGGCAAGGCTGAGCATCGGATATTTATGAGGGACAGGTTTGAAATCATTTTCGAGGTCGCTGCCTACCCTTTTTGTCGGACTGTCGGCTAATACAAATTCAGGAAATTCCTTTTCGAGCAGTTCCAGTTCTTTGTATAGCATGTCATATTCGAGATCGGTAATCTCCGGATCCGAGAGGACATAATAACGATGATCGTGGTACTTTATCTCGTCACTTAGTTTTTGTATTCTTTTTTCCGGGTTTTTTGGTGTCATTTTTGGCAGCCGTTTTAGTGATCAGACCATTTTTACCGATATTAAAAACCTGAACTCCTTTTTTCTTGGGGAGTTCGAGAGGTTTGTCATTCAGAATAACCGAGAGCAGGGCTGAATTTTCAACCCGCAGATCAATCTGCTTGCTCGCATTCAATGTTTTGGGTACAGCGGGTTCGAGAGTATATTTCAGAGTATCATGTTTGTCGATGACCGCTCTGATTTTGGTGGTATCTTTGGTATTGATCACGATTATAACCGTATCGGCATCAGGCGGCAGTTTTGTCTCGGGGAGCGCCGCGCCTTCAAATTTATTTTTTGAAGTGTCTTTCACCCCATTGAGGAGTTCGTCGACCTGACGGTTGTCAGTGGTAATTTCCTTGGTGCCCGATTTTCCGGCAAAAATGGCGTAGAGAATGACAGCGAGAAGTATAATAACCCCACCGATGGCAAAATAGCCTTTTTTCGTGGCAAGAAGCCGTTTGAAATAATTTTTGTCATGATTCGCCATAAAAGCAAGAAGCCAGTCCCTGATTTTCTGCTGATAATCAACTTTGGGAGCCGCAGGGGGCTGATTAACATACTGAGGTTCCTCAACAGGATCGTTATATAACGAATCTTTCTTTGGCGGAGGCGGCGGTTGTGGAGTTGGCACCACAGGCGGTGGAGCTACAACCGGCTTTTGATGCTTGGTTTCGGGTTCCTTACGGAGACCTTTGTAGGCTTCCATCACTTCATCCGCATCGAGATGAAGTACCACGGCATACTCTTTAAGGAACGATTTCACATAGACTTCCGCGAGGAAAGTGAAATCGCCCTGTTCCATTTTGTCAATAAACTTTGCGTCAATCCTTATTGAATTGGCGGCTTCCTTAACCTCGAGTCCCAATCGCTCTCTGGCGATTTTTAACTGTTCACCTAATTCCTGGTGGGTCATATAAATCCTCTAACTATTCTTTTCTTATTAACCTTGCAGAGAATGCACCGTCCATCTTGTCCCTGTAAGGCAGAGACTGGATGCACCCATTCTCGTCAACAATTCTTTTATCAACATAGTTTGACGCATCATCAAGAGCGAAGTTCGGGTTTTCGAGAAGGAACTTCGTGATGATCTCGTAATTTTCCTCGGGTTCGATTGTGCAGGTACTGTAAACTACAGCACCACCCGGTTTTACCATCTCACTCGCCTTTTGAAGCAGATCAGACTGGAGCGGCGTGAGCTTTTTGATATCCAACAGGTCTCTCTTCCATTTGATGTCAGGTTTTTTTGAGAGAGTCCCCAGTCCTGAACAGGGCGCATCGAGCAAAACGCGATCGAAAAGATCATCTTCGTACTCAAGAGCATCTGCCGTAACGAATTTCACGATAGAGACGCCAAGGCGATCGAGATTTGCCTGCATAAGTTTTACTCTGCTTTCGAACTTGTCGAGAGAAACAATTTCGCCTGAGTTACTCATTAAATCTGCGATGTAAGCACTTTTGCCTCCGGGAGCCGCACACATGTCGAGTACTCTCATGCCGGGCTTCACATCCAAAAGGAGACAGGGCATTCCGGTGCTTTCGTCCTGAATGGCAAAATAACCCTCGGCGAAGTATTGCCAGCTTTGGATATTCGTCAGAATCTGCAGACGATAGAAATCCTTGCTGAAACTGCCAATTGTGTATTTTAAATTCACAGACTGAAGAAGTGACTCAAACTCCTGCCTGTCGACCTTAAGCTGATTTATTCGCAAGGTCAACACTGGTCTCTCGTTATTCGCATTCATGAGGGCTTCCACATTTTCGCGCCCGTATCTTTCAACCCATCTTTTGGCAAGCCATGTGGGATGCGAATAGTATGCTGCCAAATAACTGATCAGGTTTTCGTTCGGGTCAGGATAGCGAAGTCCGTTTTTTGACCTGATGATGTTTCTTAAGACCGCGTTTGTGATGTCAGCGGGTTTTTGCCCCTGAAGTTTTTTCACAAAATCGACCGCTTCATTGACGATGGCATACTCCGGAATCTTGTCGAGAAACATGACCTGATAAAGAGCCACACGAAGAGCATTTTTGAGTACGGGTATCGCTTTTGAAAACTGTCCCTTGTAGAACCCGCTGAGGATCCAGTCTAGCCTTCCCATCCATCTGACAACTCCATGCACCAGCTCATAAAGCAAAGCCTTGTCCTGCCCTGAAAGATCGGTATGTTTCATTTCGTGGTCGAGCAACTTGTCGAGATAAGAGTCTGTTCTCTCGATCCTGTCAAGAATTTTGACTGCAGTCCCTCTTACACCTGTATAAAGATCTTTCACTCTGTGTTCTTCTATTTGCATTTTGTTACTGATTCATGTTTCATTGTTTTCTGCCGGAATAAAGTCTCAATTTAACGACCAATTCATAACTCATAACTAATAAGTCATAATTAGTATGGAAATCCCATCTTTCTTCTCTGTTTATGAGTAAGATCGAAGACTTTTCTGAAGAGTTTTTCTTCAGTTTCGGAAATAACCCTGTTTCGTCTCTGTACCACCCTTTTAGCGGTTTCGAGACTTTTTTCGATATCGTAAGTGGTCATCATGTCAGCACCTCCCCACGAAAAACTCGGTATGTATTTCGCCGGGAACCCTGCACCGAATATGTTGCTTGAGAAGCCGACTACTGTACCGGTATTGAACATGGTATTAATTGCTGTTTTTGAATGGTCACCCATAATCAGACCGAGGAACTGCTGTCCGCTGTCGACCTGCTCGCCGTTAACCATTATTTTTACGGTACCGTAGTTGTTTTTAAGATCACTGTTGTTGGTATCAGCACCAATGTTTACCCAGCTTCCGATGTAGGCGTGACCCATAAATCCGGAGTGTTGCTTGTTGGAATAGGGTGAAATGATACTTCCTTCTATCTCACCACCAACTTTGCAGACCTTACCGACTGTAACACCGTGATAAATTGAGGCACAAGGTTTAACTTTTGTTCCGCGACCGATACATACGGGACCTTCGATCACTGCGTTTGGATAAACGATGGCATCAGCATTGATGAAGACAGGTCCGTCAGTGGCATCAATTACTGCTCCGGGCAAAATCCGGGCAGTTTCATGGATGTAAATATTTTCTTTTGCGAGTAAAACTGCCCCGTCATATACCGTCCCTCTTACTCTGGTTTTCTCGGGGATATTATTAATCTCCATGTAAGCAAAGAAATCGTTAATGATCTCTTTTGGATTTGCATGGATAAGATCCCAAATGTAGGTGGCATACTTCACTTCCACCTGTTCAACGGGAATACCGTCAAAATTGGAGAGGGTGATCAAATCATCGAGTCCCTCTTTTACGCTTTCAAGCTTTTTCCCGGATACTTTTGCAGCGATAATCGTTTCACCGTTTAGATAAAGTCTGTCACCAGGAGCGTCAATTTTGATTATTTTAGCGATATCCGGTGGAGCGATAACCCTTCCATTGATGAAAAGACATTCGTCATGCTCAATTTCGTTAACCTTGAATGTCGGATTCTTCAAACCGATGAACGCCTTAAGATAGCCTCTGGTATGAAAGACTATGTCGACTTCCGGATAAGCCCTTTTTACTTTGTCCCGAAGTGTATGTATCCCACAAAACAGGTTGTAAGTGGGCCTCGTGAGGATCATCGGTTCAAAATGATCGAAATAGATATCCTCAAAAAGACAAATCTGCATTTTGTTGCTCTACTAAAAGATTCTAATGATAATGCAATATAAATAATTAGAGAGAAAGAGTTTAGTGTCAAAACAAAAAAAGCTATCCCGAATTTTCAGGATAGCTTAATTCAAAAACCTAAACGGGCTTAGTTCCCTGGTTTTGAGTACTTTCTCATAAACTTCTCTACTCTACCGGCGGTATCAAGAAGTTTCTGCTTACCGGTAAAGAACGGATGTGAACCACTGGAAATCTCAAGCCTAACTAGCGGATAAGTATTTCCATCTTCCCATACGATTGTTTCAGTGGCTTTTATGGTTGATTTCGACAAAACTGCGAACTCACATGAAAAGTCTTTGAAAACTACCGGCCTATAGTGAGGATGAATGCCTTTTTTCATTTTACTCGTGCTTTTAGTTAACGAATTTTACTAAACAGACATGCAATATAAGTAATTTTTCGTTTGTGATAAAACAATATCTTTTGTTTTTAGAGATTCAAAGTTAACGGGTCATTACGCCGCTGCTGCTGCGTGTCTTTCGTTGAGTCTGATGATAATGTACCAGGCAAAAACCAGCAGGACGGGAAATTCATCCTTTTGGATGAAGACGGGCTCCACCTTCACCTCTGCCTCCGAGTTGAACCACCCCTTCATCTCAAATTCCAGAACCTGGGCACCCGAGTCGTTTTTAATGAAATACCTTCTGTTAAAAAATGTGGTACTCAGAGTAAATTTTTGCTCCCCAACCAAAATTTCACTTGGTTTCAAAAACTTTTCCCTTAGAAAAGCAGCAAGTATCACTCCCGATTTTTTGTCTTTCAACTCCATTCTACTCTTGAACATGCTCGGTGAAAAAGCTTCAAGTTCATGGTCAAGCAGTTTTATATCAGCCGAAGTGTTGAAAAATTTTGGGAAGCACAACTCCCCCACCTTTTCATTGTCGCTGTAGAGTTTGTACTCTCTGGAAAAGAACTTCTCTTTTGTCCATCGGATTTTTTTACCGCGAAATTTTTCTGTCAGTGTCATTTTTTTACCGGTTAAATGAAAAATCTATGGTGACAAAGATAGTTAAATTGTAACAGAAAAGATGGAAATGTGGGGAATGTAGTGAAAGGGGTGAAAAACTTCTTGGAATTCAAAAAGCAGGTCAACTAAACAGAGGTAATTTTCTGATTCGCAATTTATCAGGAGATATCACAAGTATCGAACCATCTGAAATTTCATTGCCGTACTTCAACACCACCTCCAGAATAGCTCTTATCTGAATCTCAGTACGAGGGGGTATGTGTCTTAAAAGAAGTAGTGAGGGATGATTGAATTTCCAGGATGATAGAATAAAACCAAAATCAGAGTCTGATGAGATTATCGCATAGTTATTTTGATATGCATAGTTGAATATTTCCTCATCCGTTGAAGATCGCATTCCAAGGCTCTTCACATGAACTGAATTGTATCCGTTTTGAGTAAGGTAATCGGCCAGTTTAGGAGAGATGTTATTGTCTATTAAAAATTGCATCATCCGGCCAAAGGAAATTCTCTGGTTCTGAAATATTCAGATGCATATTTTAATACAGCCTTAATATCTTCCGGTTCGAGTTCATCGTGTTGTTCAATAATTTCTTTGGTTTCGTATCCTTCTGCAAGAAGAGCAAGAATGGTAGCCACCGGCATTCTCAAATTTCGCACACAGGGGACACCATCCATAATTTTTGGATTTACGGTTATTCTGTCTTTTAATTCCATTTTTTCCTCAAGATATGCTGCTAATTTACTAAAAATTTCGAAAGTTGTTTGGTATATAATTCCATCCACAAAATAAAAAAAGCTCCCGATTTCTCAGGAGCTTTGGAAATATTTTTACCTGTTCTTGGCTGGTTGAACTATTTAATCCTTTTTCTAAAAACAAGTTTCCGTGAAATCTGTGTTAAATCCGTGAAATCTGTGTAACTATCAAAATTCCCTTACTTCATCAGCAACATTTTCTTTACGGAAACATAGTCACCGGCAGCAAGTTTATAAATATAAAAACCTGAAGCTAGTTCGTTTCCTACGAACTTAAGATCATAGTATCTGCCTGCCTCAGCAATTCCGTCGAAGAGAACTGCCACTTCGGCACCAAGGGAGTTGTAAACTTTGAGTGTTGCTTTCGTATCCTCTTTGAACGCGAATCTGATCGAAGTTTCAGGATTAAACGGATTTGGATAATTCTGCTCCAGCACGAATCCGTTCGGAAGATTGTCAACAAGCACTTCGACAACCGGACTGTACTCAAACTGCCCGTCGTTGTCGATTTGCTTCAGTCTGTAGGAAATTTTTCCGGTGCCAGCAGGTTTGTCAGGGAAGCTGTAATATTTCGGTGAGTTCGACATTCCGTAACCTTCAACGAATCCGACTTTCGTCCATTCGGAATTGGAATATTTTCGTTCCACCTCGAAACCGTAGTTATTCATTTCGGTTTTTGTTTCCCAGTCGAGAAGAACAGTGCCGCCGGAAACTTTAGCATTGAAGGAGGAGAGTTCGACAGGGAGGGCAGAAGGCTCCCCACCAGTAAATTGGGAAAATGAAGTCTGACTCGAAACGGTGAGGGTATTAGCAGTCGCATCGAGAGTTGTTGGCAAAACAGTCCAGAGCGTACCGTTGAATTTTCCCATCACTAAGGAAGATTCCTGTGTTGGTTCACTCACATCTTCATCCAAATAATTAAGAGTGAGGTCATAATTAATACTTGAATTACCATCCCTGGTAATATCCCAATAACGGGTGAGGTAGAGAGAACCCGGTCCCTTGCTCGGGTGTGGTGCATCTACTACTCTGACACCTATGGTTTCGGTACCGGAATTCAAAATTACCTGTGCGGGAGAATATTCAGCTGTTCCTGTTTCATCGCCAATCGGAAAGAGAAGCGTTGAAGGGCCGGTACCGGTAAATTTTAACATCCCTGTTCCGTTGGTCACAATCATCTGTGTTGCAGAAGGCGTTCCGGAATAAGTTGCACCCGAAGACAACGAAAGATTAAAGTTGGATAAGCGGAGAACTCCCTCATCGAATCGTAATCTGTTTTGAATGGTTGTGTTTACCCCCAGCTCAACTCCCGCAGGATTCGAAAGAGCGAAGTAAGTGAAAACTGGTGAAGTAGTACCTGAGATTGTTTGAACTGAGGTACCATCGAAAACTACTTCCCTGGTGTTTGAATTAAATGTTCCATTGTTTGTGAAGTTTCCTTTTACGATCAGGTCTCCGGCATTAGGACCATTGATGCCTCCCAACTTAAGAGTCCCGCCGTTCGTGATATTTCCAAACACAGTAAGGGGACGCTCCATCACACTTCCCGTAACTGACATATCCAAAGCAGAGCCAGCATCAATCGTTAAGTTACCTGCCATTTGACGGGCAGTAGTCGTTCCGGCATTACCGAGATTCAATGTCGTATTATTTGAAATCTGAACATGATTCGGGTAACCTGCACCTGATGTGCTGCTCCATTCAAGACTTCTTCCGTAAGTTGTACCTGAATTGTACTTTAGAGTGGATGATGGCCCGTATATCGGGTAATTTGTCGATAAAAATCCACCCGAACTAATTTGAAGTGTCCCGTTTATCGTAACTCCGGCACCAAGATTAACTCCCCCGCCGATAGTAACATTGTTGAATGTGCTTGTGGAATTATTGACTGTTCCTGATCCGGAAAATACAAGTGTTCCGGTTCCTGTTGTTAATGGTGCTGAACCCGTTATAGTAGCACCACTTCCAAAGGTTATGACACTTGAACCACAGTCGAAAGTTGAGGGTGAGTTAACATTTATATTGTTTGCAACGGAGATATTTGCATTTACTGTAACTGCTGAATTGTCGCTGACATTAAGCCAGTTAAGATTAAATGTGCCTGTTCCAGATATTTCCTGGGCTGCACCTCCATTGAAATCCACACTTCTCGAGTTGGTGTGAAATGTTCCGTTATTCACAAGGTTTCCTTTTATCTTTAAGTCGCCACCTGAAGTCTGTGAAAGAGAAAAGGCTTTGCTGCCGTTAATTGTTAGATTGCCATTCAGCTGTCTATATACATTAGCTAAACTTGCGAAATATACATTCCCTCCATTGATCACGACATTTTGAGGAACACCCTGACCTGATGCGACATTCGCATACCACTCAGAAGCAAGTTCGTAATCATTATTGTACTGCAATGTAGAAGTCGCTCCGTATGTTGGAGCATTCACTGATACAAAACCTCCCGAGTTTAGAGCGAGTGTCCCGTTAATCGTAGAAGCATTTCCAAAATTTACCCCAGAGGAGAGATTTACATTGTTGAAAGGATTGGTACCGGTAAGCGTGAGAGTTGATGACCCGCCAAAAGAAACAGTACCGCCTGCTGTCATGTCAAGAGTGCCGTTGTTTGTCCAGTTGCCTTCAATCGTAAGTTGACCACTTGAAGTAAAAAGGAGACTCTTCCCGGAGTTAATTGTAATTTTCCCATGATTGTATGAAATTGCATTATCAACTGTTATATTATGGTTAATAACGATTGTAGAATTGACTACAGGAACTCCGCCTGTCCAGGTTGAAGGCGAACTCCAGTTTCCATCGCCGGCAGTTGTATATTCGATAAGGTCCTTGTAAATTTTATTTACAAAAAAATCATTAGCCGATCCTCCCCCGGTATCACCAACAAAAAAATTCACGGCATTGATTGTTGCACCCAATGATGAGAATACAGTGTTATCCAGCCCTGTACCTGCAGAAGCCGAAATTGAGATGCTACATGAACTTCCTGAACCTTTAACCAATGTAAAAGTTAGAACCGGCTTCGTTGCAGTACTGCCAAACGAAATCCATGTTCCCCCGGAATTGGTGGAATATTGATAGCCTGATGAATTAATTCGAAAAGTGAAAAGTGCAGACGAACCATTCATGATATCTACCCCACGACTCCCAATCGAAATGGCATCGTAAGACATTTGAAAAACAATTCTTTCATTTTCTCTCAAAGCAGTAAATGATATTTTTGCATTTTCGTACCCGGAACTCGACCAAATACCGAAAGATTTTGTGGGCGAGTTAAGTCCGGAATTGTGGGCAGATCCTAAAAAGACACCACCACTTCCGGAAATTTGCCAGGCGTTAAACCCGCTGTTGGTTGTAAAACTGCCATTGGCAAAAGTGGAATAATTATCAGCACTATCCGTAGCAATATGGTTATAGCCCTGTCCATTCACACTTATGAAAGCAGCAAAAAGGAAGAGAATAAGAAAATTCAACGAATTACGATTATAGCATAGCATTGCAATCACCATCGGTCACTTGTTGTGGATTAATAAACTAATCAATAATGCGTCCGCAGATAGCGGAGCAGGATTAATAACTGCTTGTTATTTGTTTTCGAAGCATTTATGTGAGGGGAATTGGATAAATGCTATAATGTTAAATGCAAGATAGTAAAATTTGGTTCAATATGTCAAGAACTATTTTACAAATGTGAAGTGTATCATAAAAAAAGCTCCCGATTTCTCAGGAGCTTAAAAATTATTACCGGTTTTAAGTTAAATGGTCGAATTAACTCTTTTCTTAATACAAGTTTCCGTGGAATCCGTGGAACCGTTAAAATTTATATTACTTCATCAGCAACATTTTCTTAACAGAAACATAATCGCCGGCAACAAGTTTATAAATGTAGAAACCGGAAGCGAGTTCTCCGCTGCCAAATTTCACATCATAGTATCTGCCTGCTTCGGCTGTTCCGTCAAAGAGAGTAGCAACTTCGGCACCAAGTGAGTTGTAAACCTTTAGTGTTGCTTTAGTATCTTCCTTCAGTGCGAACCTTATCGAGGTCTCCGGATTGAACGGATTTGGATAATTCTGTTCCAGAACAAAACCGTTTGGAAGATTGTCAACCAGCACTTCAACTATCGGGCTGTATTCATACTTTCCGTCGTTGTCTATTTGTTTCAGTCTGTATGAAATTTTTCCAGTACCAGTTGGTTTGTCAGAGAAGCTGTAGAACTTCGGAGAATTGGTCGAGCCATAACCCTCAACAAAGCCGATTTTATTCCAATCCGTCAAAGCGGATTTTCTCTCAACTTCGAAACCATAGTTGTTAATCTCGGTTGCGGTTTCCCATTTCAAATCAACAATGCCATTTCGGATTGCAGCGTTGAATGAGGTCAGTTCGACAGGGAGAGATTGCTCAGACCAAGCGGTAGATGGTGTAACACCACTTCCAGTACTTGGATAATAAATATATTTGTCCAAGAGTTGGTTGGTTGACCCTGTAGGATTTGAAATAGGGAATGTTGACCAAATATAATTCCCACTGGCATTATTAGTCCAGAATGAAATTCCCAATGGGGCCGATGCCCCAGGTGTGAAACCTAAATCTGACCACGGAATCCTGATCCTGATTTCACCCCCGGTACCGGAAAAAACTACTTGTGAATTTGTGCCATCGTCTCCACCCGTTCTTGAAACAAATACCCAATTACCAGAATTGACTGACCACCTTTCATATGCGTTGCCATTTGTGGTAGGTACTCCTCCGAAGGATGAATTATTTTCATAATATAAATAGTAGTCAAATTTTTGCTGATTACCGCTGCTAAAAGTTGCTCCCTGTATCCCACTTAAACTTCCATTCGATCCATGAGGATCTGTATCAAAAGCAACATAGTACATATCTGATGAATAATTTGTGTTGCCTCCCGTCCAGCCAACATAGATATATGTACCATCCCAAGCAATATAATATGTGCAATTGTTATCTGTTCCCAGAGTGTAAGAAGCTCCAAAAGCGGAAGCATTATTCGTAGCTCCATCCATAGTCACAGTTTTTGGTGTTTGCCCAAACACACTCCACCCGCACAATATTAAAATTGTAATCAACTTTTTCATAAACATTCCTCCGAAGAGTTTTGATTAAACATATGTATTTCTATTTTCTCTAAAACCTCACTGATAATTAATCCTCACATTAGCTAAACCTTGCGGCACAAAGTGTATAATAAAATGCATTTTTTACCACAATACAATTTACGAATATCTTTAAATTAAATCCAAATATTTTTAATAAATTACCAAAATAAATTGCTATTTTGGGCTCCTGTGATGAATTTCACTGGCATTTACGAGGTTTCTGGGATAAAACATCCCCCTCCGAATGAATTCGAAGACTAGTAGTTCACGGCGAAACAGAAAAACCTACAGTCCCGATAATCGGGAGGTTTTAACCACATGAAAATAATAACAATCAATCCCCCGGATAATTACATAATGTTTGTCGGTTGGACAATCGAGACGATTGTCGCTCCTTCTCATTTTTTTTTAGGGATTTGTCGCCGTTTTCCTACGAACATGCCACACGCCCAGGCGTGTTCTGGTGGAATTGGGAATGATTGTTTTTCCTACGAACATGCCACACGCCCGGGCGTGTTCTGGTGGAGTTGGGAATAATTGTTTTTCCTACGAACATGCCACACGCCTGGGCGTGTTGATTTAGCGAATATCTGTGTTCATCTAATTAATCTGCGTGTATCTGCGTCCCCTAAAAAGGTGTCATCAGATGGGTTCGATGAAATCATGAATTCCGGTTAAAATAAAAAAAGCTGCCATTTCTGACAGCTTTAAAATAACTCAACAATAAAATTTCATACTTCAAACTTCTGACTTCAAACCTGATTTCAGTTCATACTTCACAGCTAATAGCTGTTAAAAGTCTGTCCCGAGGGAAAAATAGAAAATCGGTTTACTGAAGCCGTCAACATTGTAAGCCCAGGCGAGATCGAACCTCAGGAGGAAGTAGAGAAAATATGTTCTCAAGCCAAAGCCGGTACCCATAAGCAGATCTTTGGTTATGGTGTTCCCTTTTTCATCTTTGGTGAAGAGACGGAGCTGCTCATTGTTCGTCCAAGCAGCACCTGCGTCAAAGAAGATGGTACCCATTATGTTGCTGAAGAAGAGAGGCAGACCACCTGTGATAAGGTATCTTATGAATGGAAAACGAAGTTCCACATTCATAAGTCCGTATTTGGTGCCCACCACTTCGGCATAGTTGTAACCGCGCATCGGAAGTGCAGTGGAGAGAAACACAAAATCGCTCGGAGAGTCGAGAGGAAGTCTTCCCGTTGACCAGTCACGGTTTATCCAGTTTTCCGTACCACCGATAAAGAAGCGCTGTGGATTTGTACCCCAGGAATAGCCAAAGGAACCTCTGACAGCCAATGAATAGTCACCCCAGAATCTAAGATATTCACGATAATCTCCCAGAACGGAGTAAAAACCATATTTATCAGCCTGGATTATCGGGTTTGCCATAAATTCGAAGCGGTATCTTGTTCCGTCAATTGGAGCGGTGTAACCAAAAATAGTGTTGTCGTGTACAAAAGCAATGGATGGGACAAGAAAGGTATTTTCCCTCTGTGGCTCAAGAGTGTTGTCAAGATTTGTCTGTGTTGCGTTTGTAACTCCGAGGCTAAGATCAAGTCTGTAGAATCTGTTCAGGGGATAGCTCGCAGAAATAACCGCTCCATAATTCCTGAATCTAAAGAAATTCAGGAAATTCCCTCTCTGCTGATAGATAAATCTTGCAGTGTGGAATGCAGACACACCTATATCCCACCTTCCCTTCAAGTAATAGTAAGCCAGACCGTAATCGCTGTTCTTAAGATCAATCTGAAGTGAAGTGAAGCCAATCAGTTTATGATCACCGAGCACATCGCTAAAGGAAAGCACCGTTGTTCCCAGCAGTCCGTAATATGTGCTGTAACCCGCATTTGCATACACCAGATCGGGTGAAAAATTGACTTTATATTTTCTTATTTTGAAATCGCCGTCATCTTCCAGCCTGTCAGGAAGTAAAAACTCGAGGTTGGGCAGTTTGGTCGTATCTTTTACTTTTGGAGCGTTATCGCCGAATGCAATTGTGGAATAGTCAATCAGTACAGAATCACCATAAGCTTTCACAGTATCGCCAAAAACACCTGTAAACACTTCAACCTTTGTTTCAGAGGAATCCTTGTCGAGGGCATCGGGTTTTTCCTGTTCAAATTTCTTTACTTTATAAGTCGTATCAAACGGATTGGTGCCATTTCCACCCTTGAACTTGCTTCCTCCATTTACCAGTTCATTCATGTAATCTGTAAACGGAATTGAATCTTTATCGATGGAAAGACCGAATGGATTATTTACCGTGAAAATATTGTACGAAGCTTTGTACATGGCATTCATGGCAAGTTTTTTTCCGTCATAGGAAGTGCTGATCTGGTCGAGACCGTTCAGGGAATTGGTAACGGGAGTAGGTTTATTTGTCGGTTTCCAGTCAGCATTTGGCTTTATTTTATAGATGTTGTTTATTCCGTTATAGTCAGAGATGAAGAGTACTTCGTCACCCGATTGTGAAGGAAGTGGATATTTTTCATCACTTAACGGATAATCTGTAAGCCTTCTGATTGCTCTGGTTTCGACTTCAATTTCGTATATGTCCATCTGACTGTAATCGTGACGGTACATTTCATATCCCTCAAGTTTACTCTTTGCTTCAGTGAGAGTGTCGCGATCTGAGGAGAAATAGACCTTTTTACCATCGTAAGACCATCTTGGATCTGAATCGGAAAAAATGTCATTCGACAGATTTTCGATCTTTCCTGACTCAAAATCATAGATATAGATATCCGATGTGTGGTAATTTTGAGCTGCGAAAACGAGTCTCTTGCCATCCTTTGACCAGTCAACTGTTTCTATTCCGGGGAATCTTACAGGCACGCTGACCGCATCACCACTTTCAGCATCAACTATAAAAATGGCGTCTTCAGCACCGCTTTTTGCCGAAATTGCGATCTTTTTTCCATCAGGTGACCACGAGATTCCGGGAGTAAGAATATTCAACTCTTCAAAATCGACGGTTCTGTTACCCTTTACAAGTCTTTTTATTTCCTTACCTGTGTTTGCATCCATAAGATAGACATCGAAGAAATAATCCTTGTTCGAGATATAAACGATCTTGTCACCCTGCGGAGAAATTGCAGGAGAGATATTATAAGAGGAGTTGTCCTTTTTTGGATCGGTCAGCCTTTTTGCAAACTCATCAGGGTCTTTGCGGTTGGTGATATCGGGCCAGAACACCCTCTTTATATCTTTCTTCCATCTCTCGCTTAATTCGTCAACTGTCAGACCGATGGAAGCTTTCATTCCCTGATCTACTCCACCTTTTCCCTTTACATTCATCACAAGTTCGGCAACCTTTTCTCTGCCGTACTTTTTAGCGATGTAATAGAAAACCGCCTGTCCACCTCTGTAAGCAAAGTAGCCGTCGAGATTTTTGATATCGGGAAGATACTCATTGATAGCCGCATCCCTGATAAACTGATCAGTGTTGGTATCCCAGCCGAGTGAAAGATACTCCGCAAGCCCCTCCGAGAACCACAAAGGAAGATTTACTGCTGAATTGCTGGAGATAATATTTTGAAGTGCACCTCCGTAAAACATGTCATTCATTACACCGTGAACCAGTTCATGGTGGATTACATGTCTGAACATTTTGTAGTTACCGGAGAAAGGAAGAACGATCCTGTTCTTGAAGAGTTCTGTGAAACCACCTGTTCCCTCTCCAAGATAGGAATCGATTACATTCGTTTCCTGAAATTCATTCTGTGAGTCGTAAAGAATTACGCTGATTCTCTTCTGAATCGTATAATTCAAAGAGGAATGAATCTGAGCCAGTGCATCCTCAATTGCTGTAGCAGCAAACTCCGCAATATTTTTCCCTTCCATGGTAAAATATATATCGAAGTGTTTTGTCTGAATGTAGTACCAGTCGTAGTCTTTGTATTGAACTTTATTCCTGCCAAACTGCCCGAAAGACTGTGAAATGATTACCACAACAAAAACAAAAAATAACGCCGCTTTTCTCATCTTTTCTGCCTCGAATAAAAATCATTAAGCAATTGTAAAATCAACATTTGACCTCTCGGGATTCACCCGGATAAGTTTGGTTCTCAGTTTGTCGCCAAGTCTGTAAACCCTGCCGCTTCTCTCACCGCGGAGACAATAATTCTTCTCCTCAAAAGTGAAGTAGTCTCCTTCGATGTCGCGGACATGCACCAAACCTTCTGCAAGAGAATCTGCAAGTTTAACAAAAAATCCAAAACTTGTCACACCTGAAATTATTCCGTCAAATTCTTCTCCCACAAGTGGAGTAAGGTACTCGATGTATTTCTTTCTTACCGACAGTCTTTCTGCTTCCACAGCAGTTCTTTCGGTTAGTGAAATGTGAGCGCAGATGCCTCTTAATTCAGTCTCATTGTATAGAATCTTCCCTTTCGTGGAAGCATGGTGGAAAAGGATTCTGTGAACAAGCAAATCGGCATATCTTCTGATCGGCGAAGTAAAATGTGAATAATACCCGAATCCCAGACCGTAGTGTCCGATATTGTCGGTGGAATAAATCGCTTTAGCCATGGTTCTGATTGAAAGCTCGCTCACGAGCACTTCTTCTTCTTTTTGCTTCACTGCCTCCATAAGAGCATTGAACTGCTGAGGAGTCGGAGAATCAGAAAAATTGACCAAAAATCCGAGTGATTTCACAAATCTTGCGAATTCTCTCATCTTCTCTTTGTCCGGCTTGTCATGAATTCTGTAAACAAACGGTACAACCTCGGTTTCGCTTTTGCTCTTGTTTACATGTTCAGAAACGATTTTGTTGGCAAGCAACATGAACTCTTCGATCATTTTGTTGCTGTCCTTCATCTCTTTTCGTTTTACACCGAGCACTTCACCCTCGGCACCGATAAGAAATTTCACTTCATCGGTCGCAAAGTCGATACTCCCCGCTTTCATCCTCTTTGACCGAAGAGTTTTGGCTATTTTGTTCAATATGGTGATTTCGGAAGCGAGGTCTCCTGTACCCGTCTCGATTACCTGTTGTGCTTCCTCATAAGAAAATCTTCTTTTACTGTTTATGACAGTTTTGGCAATTCTGTAGTTTAAAACTTTCCCGCGCGAGGTCATTTCAACCACTACCGAATATGTTAACCTGTCCCTATATGGGACCAGGGAACAAATACCGTTTGAAAGCTCCTCGGGTAACATCGGAATAACAGCTCCAACAAGATAGACACTGTTTCCTCTTTCTAGGGCTTCCTTGTCGAGAGAGGTTCCGGGTCTGACATAATGGCTTACATCTGCGATATGGATACCGATTTCATAATTGCCGTTTTCAAGGGTTTCGATCGAGAGAGCATCGTCAAAATCCTTTGCATCTTCCGGATCAATGGTGAAAACATTTTTGTTCCTGAAGTCTTCCCTTTTCGCAGTTTCCTCTTCCGGCACTTCTTCGGAGAAAGACCTTGCCTCTTCAAAAGTCTTTTTGGCAAATTTGAAAGGCAGGTTATATTCACGGGCGATTGTGATGACATCAACATCCACACCTTCCCCTTTACCCACCACCTCGACAACTTTTGCCTCCGGATTGATCTTCGGGTTACTCCAGTTGATCTCTCCGACAAATACCCTGTCACCCGGTAAAGCCCCGTTAAGGTCGGCTTCAGGGATGTAGATGTTCCTGTGAATTTCGGGGATATCCGGTTTCAGTATGTAAAACGAACCTTCTTTTGATATGATTCCCGAAATTTCATGCCATTTTCTTTCCACAACTGAAACAATCTGTCCCGTCATGAGTACCCGGTTTCTTCCTTTGAGTTCCTTCGCAGCAACTGAAAGTTCAACCGTGTCACCATGAAAAGCCGTATTGAAGTAACGGGAGGAGATGTAATATCCACCACCCTGCACCCGGTCCTTGAAAACGAAACCCGAGCCGTCCTTTTGGATATTGAATTCACCCTTCACAGTCTTGTCCTGTGTCCTGGGCATATATTTGAATCTTTTTCCGTCGCGGACAAGAAATCCTTCTTCACTTAGCTGGTGAAGAAAGGCTTTCATTGCCTCATATTCCTGTTCGGTGAATATATCGAGGTGTTTTGCCAGTTGCTTTGCCTTTACAGGCGTGTTTGCATTCCTTTGAAAGTATGCTTTGATCTTGTTTTTCATTAAAACTCTATTTTGTATTTTAGACCCATTTCATTGATCATCGTGTTGTTTGATGATCCTTCGCCTATCGACTCCCGTCTTTCAATCCTGATAAGGAAATTTTTTATCACGGGAATCTCAAACCTGAATGTGGCTGCAGAAAGGTCCTGGAAAACATTGGTGGTACCACCAAATGAATATTTAATTGTGGATATCTGCCCGGAAAGATTGAACTTTGTTTGATTTCCGGCAGCCCTGACCTCGAGTGATTTTACATAATCACCAAGATAACTTGATAACAGCCCTCCTAATAATGAACCGGCAAGTGAAGTGGCGGTTCCCTGTATTGTGTTTATTTGCCCTTCGGCACTTGATTTATCCGCTTCTGTCAAATCTGATTTGAACTTCCCTGTAAGAATAAACCAGACTGCGTCTGCTTTGTCATACTGGGGTGATGGAACTGCATTCTTTATATTATCCTCACCTACATAGACAGCAATGTTGTCTGTTTCCTTTGCAAACTTTGTAGAGAGTTCGTCCATACTTCCCTTAAGTTTCAGTTTTACCTGAACCGGCTGCTCATTGCTGCTACCCTTGGAAGAGAAAACATAGTAGGAATTGTAGTTCGCAACGATATCGAGATAAGGATTAAAAATTTCCTTTTCGAATCTCAAAGTACCCAATGCTGCGAATGTTTTAAGATTTAAAAATTCAAGTGTCGATTCTTCAGATACTTTTAACTCACCCTGAACATTTTCGAACCCGCCGAGTTTTTCATAGTTCAGTTCTCCCTCGAGGTAGGTGGTGAGTTTCTGATTTGCCTCCTGTGAGAGGATCATCGTCATCTTCGAGTTCTTCGACATTGTTATTTTGATTTGATACTCGAGATTAAAAGGTGTTTGCTTCACCCCGGCGATAGCGGAATCTTTGTATTGCCTGTCATCCTCGAGAAAAGAAAGGAAAGTGGAATCGAGCACCCCGCCGGTATAATCATAATTCATATACTTGTAAATGTAATTGTCACCGGCGTTTGAAACCCCGCTCTGAGTGGGAGGAATAGTAAGGTCTGTTTTATCGAGATTTATCGAAGCTTTTACAAAGTAGTTGTTCCTGTTAATGTTAAGTACAATATCCTCATTGGTTGAGACCACAAGTTTACCGAAAATCGGGAATTCCTTTGTCGGCTTCTTACTGTCCATTACCGTAAGATTGCCACCAAGCCTTATTTGTCCCGACTTTAGTTCATAACCTGTAAGGTGAAGTGAACCCGTACCTGTTATTTTTCCGTAGAAATCGAGATTGCCTTCATTGGTGACAGCAAGTTTTTCAATGGTGAGGGTGGAATCATTCAAAACAACCCCTGCCTCGAGACCGTAAATCAGATTGGTCATTGCCACTCTGAACAAGCCGCCCTCAATTTCTGCAGTTCCATTCTTGGAAAGGTTGGGGTAGTATCCTGAAATTCTGATCTGAGAACGGAATAAACCTGTCAGTTCTTTCACATTCGGAATAAAACCGTTGAGAGCACTAAGTGAGAAGTTTTTCGCATCTATTCGCAAATCTGTAAGTTTATCCTTAACAAAATCAAATTTCGAATCCGCAAAGGATATCCTGTATGGTATCACCCCTGTCACAGCAAGAAGCGAGTCATCCCCCTCTGTTTTACCGGAATAAAAATAGCCTGTGGGACGAATTTCCTCATTTTCGTAAACAGCAGAGAATTTCAACTTTCCGAGCGTTTGCTTTTGGTACTTTATCGCATCTATCCGGAAATCGGAGTGGATCACAGGCGACTCGAAACCTCCTCTTGCACGAACAGCAAATTTGATATCTGCATCCACAGGTTGTGCAATCGGTTGTTTTAAGATATCACTCATAATCTCGTGAAGAGAGATGTTCTCGATTTTTGCATCTGCCATCAGCGAATCTTTATCAAGTCTTGCGTCAAGACTTACAATCTGCCTTTGACCAATTCCCAAAGAAAAATTCTTGACAAAAAGGGCATCATTACTGAAAGAAATGACTGTATTTGCCATATTCTCGAGTTTATATCCCTTATAGTCTATTTTGGTCTCATACATATCCAATTCGAGAGAATCTTTCATGAAATCGACCACCAGGGCTATCCGGGCTTTGACCATCTCATTGTAATTCACATCCAGGCGTTCGAGATCGAGTATCGATTTGTCGAGAGAAACTACAAGTTCGGTATTCGAAAGGGTATCGGCTCTACCCCTCTCAATCATAAAAATCTTTTTTGTCGTGCTCTGTATGGAACCCTTGATACTCCCGATCTGAATCTCATTTGAAGGGTGTGAAAGTTTTATCTTTGAATTCGAACCCCACAATATCAAAGTACTGGATGAATCAGAAGCACGCAAACGAAGAAGATCAAGATCGTTATTCAATGAAAACAAAACTTTCGTAGTATCCAGCACAATCAGCCCGGAAAGAGAACCTTGAATATCAAAGGTTCGAAGTTTCAGAAACCTTTTTAAGGGTCCTAAATCCTTAACCTGAAGTGAATAAGAGAGAGAGTCATTGGACTTTACACTAAATCCCCTGTTTGTGGGAATGGGGGCTTTAGCATTTGCGACAGCCGCTGAATCCTCGAAGAAATCGGGGTAGTAGTTGGAAAGAATTTTTGAGAGGTCTGCAAACAAATTTGTCGATTCTGTCCCCAGATTAGTCCCGAGAGTGGCATAACTGAACCTCCCTGCTGTGGACATGGTGAAGAGGTTCGAAGTTATAAAAATATCCTTTTGCATATCGGGTGTTGCCGTCAGTTTGATATTGGCATCTATCTCACCGAGGGAATCCCCTTTTATCTTTGTATCAAGAAGATTAAGATTTGCATTCAGCACCATGTCGTCGGGATTGAGACCTTTTCCCTCTGCATCGAAAGTAAAATTGATTGATGAATTTTCCATCGAATTGCCCGCAAAATACTCCAGGTCAATATTCCTGAAAGTGGAACTGATCGAGTAAGACGGACTCTTAAGGTCAGACATGTCCAAATCACCTTTTATCTCACCCTGCTGTGCACCCGGTAAACTGGCTGAGAGTTGAAAGCCGATTTTGCCGTTGTTTCCTTTGGTTTTTACAGTAAAACGATCAAAGAAATATTTCCCGATCGTTGACTGATCACCGTCAAAATCAAGTTCGAACTCGGCATTTTCAGGATTGAAACCATGACCTCTGGCTCTTATTTTCGATGTAAGATTAAAAGGCAGGTTCACATATTTGCTTATGTCAAGTTTTTCTGTTCTCGCATCCACTTCATAGTAAGGTGCCGCTTTCGAGAAGTCGAATTTATAACTGCCACTGATATTTCCTGCAGGCGATCTGAGCCCCATGCCACCCGAAAATGTAAGAGGTGATCCGATGAACCCGAGACTGTCGATCTGAATTGAAGGAAAATCGAGATATTTTTGGAGCTGCAATGAAGGCATTAATGTGTGTATATCACCAGGTGTTAGCACTGAATTTTTTATACTCGCAGTCATTCTTAATTTGTCAAAATCCATCAAATTAAGAAGCGTCCCGGTTAACGACAGGTCGGTTTTCAAAGTCTTAAGTTTTAGCTTTGCAATCTTTGTATTAACCAGATCCCCGGACGCAGCCAGATCTATCTCCATCGCACCCTTCATGAAGTCGAAACCTGCGATCAAAGACGAAATGTCATCAAAATGAAACGGGGCACAAACGAGATCCATCTCGAAATTTGCTTTTTTCAGAGAATCGGTTGTAAAATTATTAAAAACATTCAGCTCATCCGTCTTGTAGTTGAGAGTTATCTCACTTTTCCTGGTGACTACTTTAAGATCACCGACATTTATGCTCCTGCCGGCAAGTTTCAATTCCCCCGACAACGATATTTCAGGTGTATTCAATAAATTGGGCTCAAGATGGAATTTTTTGATCTTTACATCGTATCCGTTTTTCGCAATATCCACACTTAAATCGTCCAATTTTATATCGATGTTCAGTAGTCTTAAATCATCGTAATTGAGAGAAGTGTATTCCTCTGTTGAAGAAAGTTTGTCCCACTTTCGATATAAAATTGAGGAGTTGGTCAACTCTATTGTGCCGGCTTTAATAACAAAAGGAAATGGCTTTGAAACGGTATCGATCTCTTTTTTTTCGGAAGGTTTGGGGAGTATCTTCACAAGATTCAATACACCGTTCGAATCAACTACAAGATTTGCGTGAAGCCCGTCTATCGCCAATTTATCGGCATTTAATCTGTCGCTCAAAAATTCCAGCAGTTTGGGATACACTTCCAATCGCTTTATGAAAAGTATTTCCGTATTGGCGGAATCTGCAATCCTGATATCATTTATCATCAGTGAGGTGACAATTGTTCCTTCTATTGTGCCTATAGTGATTTTCCCGCGGAAAGTTTCGTTGAGGATGGTTGTAACTTTATCTTTAACGATGGAACGGAACAAGGATGTCTGCGAGAAAACCAGAATTGCGGTCACCAGCATCAACAGGAAGTAGAGTGTACCTCTTGTATATTTAAGGATGTATGCCGGTATTCGCTTCATGCTTTTATCCGCCGTATTTCTGCAGTATCAATTCGATTATACTCGTTGTTGAACGGGATGTGACAAAAGGAATGTTGGTGGTTACTCCCCCGTTTGCTTCAACTATGTCCTTGCCCACAATGTTGTCGAGAGACCAGTCACCCCCTTTTACAAGTATATCAGGCACCAGAGTTTTGATCAACTCAAACGGAGTATCTTCATTAAATATTGTTACAAAATCGACAGGTTTCAGATTTGCCATTGCAAATGCTCTTTCATCCTGAGGAAGCAGGGGTCTTTTGTCCCCTTTTATTCTTCTCATCGACTCATCTGAATTCAGACCAACAACGAGAATATCGCCCAAAGCTTTCGCTTTTGTTAAATAATCGATATGTCCTTTGTGAATCAGATCAAAACAGCCGTTCGTGAAAACAACTTTCTTACCCGTCTTCCGAAATTCATTACGAAGTGCTGAGAGTTCGTCCCAGTTGTATAAATATTTCATCGTCTCCCCTCAATGATGGTTTCGAACAGGTTATCTATTTCGACAGGCACAATACCGACCTCTTCACAGACGATACCTGCAGCATAATTTGCTATAAAACATGCTTCATAAATATCCGCTCCGGCACTTAATGCGAGGGTAAGAGTTGAGATTACCGTATCACCTGCACCCGAAACATCCGCAACTTTCCGTGCTTTAGTGGGCATCATTTTTGGTTCGTTCTTTTTGTTAAACACAGCTATACCATCTTCTCCCAGCGTCAGGAGGATGTTTTCAGCTTCAAGTTTCTCCAGGAGAATCTCTCCTGCTTTCAGAGCATCATTTATCGTTTTGATTCTGAACCCCAGAATGTCACTTGCTTCTTTCCGGTTTGGTTTGAAAACAGTAACCCCCTTGTACATAAAAAAGTTATGAAATTTGGGATCAACTGTAACCAGTTTCCGCCTGTTATTACAGAGTTCAATCACTCTACTGATCAGGGAAGCTGTAAGGACACCTTTGTTGTAGTCCTGAAGAATGACTGCATCAATCTGATCAATATTGTTTTCCAACAGATTAAAGAGACGGTTCTCAGTCTCCTCACCTATATCGTCCTTGCTCTCACTGTCGATTCTTACAACATGCTGTGACCCGGCTATCACTCTTGTCTTCAATGTAGTGGGTCTTTGTGTGTCCACAACCAGCCCGCCTGACTTAATGTTCAGTCCCGAGAGAAGGCTCTTAAATATCCCTCCGGCGCGGTCATCTCCGATTATTCCGAGAGGAAAAGGCTCTGCATTCAGATGAAGAATGTTGTTAGCACAGTTGGCAGCTCCACCAAATCTGTAAAATTCGTTCTCCACATCAACAACAGGCACCGGTGCTTCAGGTGAAATTCTCTTCGCACCGCCCATAATGTATCCATCGAGCATCATATCGCCAATAATGGCGATTTTCCTCCCCGAAAAGGAGTTTTTTAATTGAATTAATCTTTCGTTTTCTACCTTAATCATTCTCTGGTCTCTAAATCAAATTTTTATTTTTTATTCCCCTTTTTTGCAACACCACCCCAGGTACCGAGAGGGTTACTCAGATCTATCCTCCACAGTCCGTTCTCGGAAGCCAGCCAGATGTACCGTTTATCGAATTCCATCGCAAAAAAGCTGTTTGCCGGGATATTAAGATCGCCGGGATTGCTCGAGATTATTTTGGTACTGTTTCTGTCGATTATCGTGATTCCTCTACCGTACTCTTTTTTGATATCAGTATCGAACTCATATACCGCCGCCCAGATTGTGTTCCCGACTTTAATCATCGAATAGACACCATTTCCGGGCAAGCCTGAACGGTTGTCAAGTTTGTCCCATTTCGCCATCCGGTTAAATCGGTAAATACCGCCAACATTAAAATCGGGCATTTCGGGAGACCGGAAATCCTGATTCCCAAACCAGATAAACTCCTTGTCGAAGAGGATTGAATTGACAGAAACCCTCATTCCTTCTGAGCGGAAGGCTCCGTCTTTATTCGAGATGAATTCACATTTACCTGTCTCAAATTCACCATCAGCTTTGTCGAATTTATAGAGTCCACCTTCGGTCACAATCCAGACATACCTGTCATTTTCGATGAAAAAGCGTTTTACATTGTTTGTGGCAGTCTCACTACCTCTGGCGAGATTGAAGTCTTCGTACTTTTGTCTCTTGACATTGAGTATCGAGAGGTTAATAAATCTCCCTATCCACAAAAGTCCTGTTGATTTGTCATATTTCAAACCTCTAATCCAGTTGCCGTATTCGCCACCTTCGGCAAATTTTCTCTTCTTCCATGAGTCTTTTTTCTTGTCATAGATGAGGAGTCCATCGCTGGTTCCTGCCCAGACAAAATCCTCATTCGCCTCAATGCAGTCGATAAGGCGGTCTTTAACTCCTTTTTCACCGTCTGCCATTGAAATCAACTGATTCGATGAAGCTTCATACCTGAAAATTCCATTTCCGTATGTCGCGAGCCAGAAGTCATTACCATCTCTCACGAAAGCCGTAACTTTGGCACCACCGGCAATCTGAAAGAAATCAGGAGGGGAAGCAAGAACCGTCAGGCTCACTAATAATAAAACCGTTAAAATTCTTTTAATCTGCACCTTGTTAATAACTCTCCGCATCTGTTGGGAAATGACTCTCTCTTACATCCTCGATGTAGTTCTTGAACGCACCATTGAGGACATCCGCGAGATTTGCGTAATATCGGAGGAATTTGGGGTGGAACTCCTTGTTGAGCCCAAGCATGTCGGGTGTTACAAGTATCTGCCCGTCGCAGTAAGGACCGGCACCAATTCCAATCGTGGGTATGGAAACACTTTCAGTCACTTTTTTGGCAAGTACTTTGGGTATTTTTTCGAGAACGATTGAAAAAGCTCCGGCTTCTTCCAAAATTTTGGCATCCGATAGAATTTCAGCAGCTTCCTCTTCCTCGGTTCCTCTTTGTTTATAGCTTCCGAACTTGTGAATGCTTTGAGGTGTAAGCCCGAGATGCCCCATTACGGGGATGCCATTCTCGGTAATTTTCCTGATTGTTTCTGCTACCCTTTTCCCGCCCTCAATTTTTACACCGCCAGCCGGAGTTTCCTTAAGAATTCTACCTGCATTCCTGAATGCCTCATCCACGCTCAACTGGTATGACATAAAAGGCATATCGCAAATAAGCATCGACCGCGTGATCCCTTTTGCAACAGCTTTAGTGTGATATATCATCTCATCCATCGTTACTGGAAGTGTAGTCTCATTCCCCTGAAAAACATTCCCAAGAGAATCACCGACGAGAATCAGATCGATTCCCGCCTCATCGAGAAGCTTTGCTGTTATAAAATCATATGCAGTAAGAGCAGCTATCTTTTTATTTTCCTTTTTCATCAGACTGAGTGTCTTTGTGGAAACCCGCTGAAATTTTCCAAATGTGCTCATGTAGTCTCTTAAACTTTCTTTTCAATTACCAATTCTTCAAAATCGATGGAAAATCTGTCTCGAAAACCTTGTATTATCGAGAACTTCAACTTTTCCATATCCACTTCTTCACCTGTGATACTTTTGATATCCGAAGTTTTTTCGTTCAAAAGCATCTTCAGATTCTCCTTTTCAAACAGATCGATATTAAGATAATCAACTATCTTTTTATGAAAACTTCCTGTATTTATCGATCCGTGCTGAAGGATTACATCACCGGTTTTTCGTTGTGCACTTCCTATCAGTTTCCTGCCATCCATTTTTACTTCAGATTTGGAAGGGACAGAGAAGCAGGCAGCACTCTCAGACGAGCGGTAGTGCTCCTTAAAATTTACTTCTTCACTTGAGAGCCCGGCTCCCCCGAGTCTTTGATCATACTCTGCTAGACCGAAAAGAAGTGCCTCGTTTATCGCATTGTAGGCGTCCTTCGGAGAGATATTCAGTTTGTTCAATATAACTGAATAAGTCAACTCTTCCGAATGAAAAACAGCCCTCCCCCCCGTGGGCCTTCGAACCCAGTCATACCCGTCACGGTGGAGTGCTTCTTTATTTAGACTCTCCTCAGACTGATTTGCCCCGAGGGAAATGCAATACGGATTCCATTCGTACAACCGGAGACACATCGAACCTTCCTTGCTCCCGGAGGCAAGTTGAACATCAAAGTCCATATTGAACCTTCCGGGCGAGGCAACGGTATCTATGTAATATCCTTTTACAGACATGCGATTCACAAGCTGATTATCTGATCAATCCCCTTGTGCTGCGGGAGATAAAATCAAGAATTTCTGCAGCAAATTTGTCGTCCGCAAACTTCTGGTTTATCTGTTCCTTCGCCTGAGTAAGATTCAGATGCGACTGATAAATCAGTTCATAAATCTTTTTTATTCTCATTATTTCGTCATTCGTAAAGCCGCGTCTTCTGAGTCCGATCAGATTGAGTCCTTCGTATTTGAGGGGCTCATGTCCGGCAAGAATATATGGCGGAACATCCTGCACAACTCTGAATCCGCCTCCGATCATACAATGTTTACCAATTTTGCAGAATTGATGAACGGGTGTGCAACCGCCAATAATTGTATAATCCTCAATGGTTGCGTGACCGCCGACCTGAACAGTGTTTGCAAGAATAACATTATTGCCGATTCTGCAATCGTGAGCAACATGAGAGTAAGCCATCAGCAAACAGTTTTCACCGATTGAGGTCAGGCGTGTCTCTACTGTACCCCGGTGAAGCGTAACAAATTCATGTATTGTGGTACCACTTCCTACTACGGTATGCGACTCTTCGCCGGCATACTTCAAATCCTGTGGGGCATGTGAAATTGATGCACCCTGATAAATGGTGACATTCGAACCGATTCTCGCTCCATTGTAGAGACATGCATGGGGACCGATTTTTGAATTTTCACCAATCTCGACATCTGCTTCAATAAATGCGAAAGGACCGATTACGACACCCTCGCCTATTCTGGCTTTCGGATCGACGACTGCGGTTTTATGTATCTCAGGCATGGCTCACCCTGTCAACTATTGCTGCCGTAAAATCAGCTTCGGCTACAAGGGCACCTTCGACAAAAATCTCACCGCGCATTATTACAAATTTTCTTCTCATTTCTTTCATCTCTACTTCAATCCGAAGAACATCTCCGGGGATTACTGTTCTCCTGAATTTGGCATTGTTTATTTGCATAAAATAGGCGTTCTTTTCTTCAGGATTTCCGATCGAATTCAGCAGCAACAACCCGCCGGTTTGTGCCATCGCCTCAATCAACAACACTCCCGGCATTATTGGATTCCCCGGGAAGTGGCCGTTAAAAAAAGGTTCGTTTATGGAAACGCATTTCAATCCTGTGATCTTCTTCTCCATTTCCATGCTGATAATTCTGTCCACAAGAAGGAAGGGATATCTGTGCGGAAGTATCTTTGTGATAGCGTTTATATCAAAAACAATGCCCTGTTTACTGGCATGTTGATATTTCTTCACAAGTTTTTTCTGCTGATACATTTTCCGGATCATTTTAGCGAATTCCACATTCGCTTTGTGACCGGGTCTCGCAGCAAGAATCTGAGCCTTTATCGGAACGCCTATAAGCGCGAGATCACCAATAAGGTCGAGCAGTTTATGCCTTACCGGTTCATTTTTGAATCTGAATGACTTATTGTTAAGTATTCCGGTTTCACCCAAAACGAACTTTTCCTCGATTCCCAGCTTCTCACCAAGTTTATCGAGTTCATCCACTTCCAGATCCTTGTCCACAATCACAACAGCATTCTCGAGGTCGCCTCCCTTAATCAAACCCTGATTAGCAAGCATTTCAACTTCACTCAAAAAGCAGAAAGTACGGGAAGGGGCGAACTCACTCACGAATTCCTTCTCCAGGTCAAAAAGTCCGGAGTGCTGACTCCCGAGTGCAGGATTCTGATAGTCGACCATCACCGTGATGCGATAATTATCGAGAGGGAGTGCCACAATATCCACTCCTCTGTCTTCTTCGTGGTAGGTAACCGTCTGATCGATTATAAGGTAATCTTTTGGGGCTTCCTGCTCTACAAATCCAGCTGCCACAAGTTTTTCGACATAGGGAAGAGAACTTCCGTCCCCGATTGGAGGTTCGATACCGTCGAGCTCTATCTTGAGATTATCAATTTGCAGACCGTAAACGGCAGCCATCACATGCTCAACGGTGTGGACTTTTGCCTCTCCGATTCCGATGGTAGTTCCCCGGGAGATATCCACAACATAATCCACCACAGCAGGTATTTCAGGATTTCCTCCCAAATCGGTTCTTATAAATCTTACCCCGTAATTCTCCGGAGCAGGTTTAAATGTCATTTTGCATTCATGTCCGGTATGTATCCCGATACCGCTCATCGAAACTTCTTTTGCTATTGTGCGTTGTTTTATTAACATTTGTTCCTTTGGATAGAATTATGCCAATTTGTTAAAGTGTAAAAAATAAACATAAAATTTACGCAATTATTATTAAATATTGATTAAATCTTCAAAAACTGCCTGATAGACAACCGGTTAAATCTGCCGAAATACTCATTTTTTACGGTTATCCACCATCAAAACGAACTCCCCTTTGAGGTTTTTTTTCGTCACTTCCTCGAGCAGTTTCCCCGCACTCCCTCTGATAATCCTTTCTGAAGGTTGTGTCAGATCGAATGCCAGTACGGTTTCTGCACCTCTTCCAAAATTGTCCACAATCTCTCTCGCAATATTCTTTAATCTGTAAGGTGTCTCGAGAAAGACAATCAACTCGTTTAACCTCGTCAATCTTTTTAATTCTTTCACCCTGAGATCTTTTTTTACAGGCAACCAGCCGTAATAATAAAACTTTTCTGCGTGAAGTGCTGACACACTGAGAGCTGTGGTAAGAGATGAGGCACCGGGTACAGGAACTGCCTCAACACCAAATGCGAGAAGATTATCGAGCAGATGGTGCCCCGGGTCGGCAAACATAGGCGTTCCACAATCGGAGATCAAAGCCGCACTTTCGCCATTTATCAGTCTTTCCACGATCAGAGGAGTATTCTCCGCCTCGTCGTGTTCATTAAGAGTCACGAGTTCCTTCCTGATCTCCAACTTGCTTAAAAGTCGACGGGCATCTTTCAGATCTTCACAGATAATAAAATCAACCGATTGAAGCACTTTTATCGCACGGAGGGTAATATCTTCGAAATTACCAATGGGGGTTGCGGTAACGAATAAAGTACCGGGCATCATTTGTCCTGTAAATGAGGTGGTCTGAAGCCTCTGTAGATGTCAAATTTCGGAATGTATTCAATGATATTAAATGATTTATCGCGAATGGTTCCCCCACTAGGGTAATAATAGTAGGTCTCAACCTCACCTGTTTCCATCGTGGCAGGTCTTCCATTCATCGTATAGAATTGAAGCCTGTAAAATCCGCCTTCATATTGCGAATTTGTGAGTTGTATCAAAAAGTTTTCTTCAGAAAATACTAAATTATCGCTCATCAATTTTTTCTTTAATTAATTGAATTTTATGATTATTTTAGTGCAAAGATACTAATGAATTATTGTATCACCACACATTTTGTCCATTCACCTTTTATATATATCATTTAAATTAAATGTTGAGTTCCATTACCGAAATAATGACCGGTGGAAGCAGTGATTCCGAAATCCGGTCGCTGATTACAGCCCTTCCGCTGATGGTAATAGCTACCGACAGTGAAGGAATCTTTGTCGAATGGAATTATGAATGCGAAAGGGTGACAGGCTACAACTCCTCCGAAATGATCGGTAATCCCGATCCTAGCAAAATCCTCTTCCCTGATCTCGAATACTTGAAACTGCTGCAAACCTTCTGGCAGGAAAATTCGGGAAACTACCAGAACCAGGTCTGGAAAATACACTGTAAGAACGGTTGTCAAAAAGCCATAAGCTGGTCAAATATTTCGAAGAAATACCCCGTTGTAGGATGGTCCTCCTGGGCGATTGGAATAGATATTTCAGAATTGAAGGAATTCTCTGAGAAACTTGAAAAAAGTGAAGATAAAATAAAGGATGTTGCCAAGATTTCCGAAACGCTTCTTACCGAACCTGATTTTGAGACGGGAATTCAAAAAGCTTTCGAGATTCTGGAGAAATCAGCGGGTGCCGACAGAATATATATTTTTGAAAATGAAACCGACCCCGAAACGGGGGAAGTTTTCATGAGTCAGAGCTATGAATGGGCGCGGGGCGGTATCAGCATTCAGATTGACAACCCCTTGTTACAGAAACTGCCCTACAATAATTCCTTCCCCCGCTGGAAGGAAAAGATGTCCGTAAAAGAAAGCATCAACGGACTGATTAAAGACTTCCCCGCAACGGAAAGGGCATATCTGGCTCCCCGTGGAATTCTCTCAATTCTGGCTGTACCGATTTGTTTCAATGACCAGTGGTGGGGTTTCATCGGTTTCGATAACTGTACGGAAGAAAGAGTTTACTCGGCTGCAGAAGAGTCGATGCTTAAAACTGCCGCAGTAGCCATCGGTGGTGCAATTCAAAGAGAAACCACCACGAGACAACTGCTGGCAGCAAAAACCAAAGCCGAGGAGATGAACAGGCTCAAATCCAACTTCCTCGCCAATATGTCGCATGAACTTCGAACTCCCCTCATCGGTGTTCTGGGTTTTGCCGAAATTCTGAAGGAGGAAATTCAGGATCAGTACCATAAAAAACTGGCTGAAAACATCTTTTCCGCCGGGCAGCGCCTTAGTGACTCACTCAGCCTTATCCTCGATCTCTCAAGAATTGAAGCTGATAAACTTACACTCAACCTGGAGCTGGTGGACATTACCGAAGTAATCTCTGAAAGTATCTCCTACCTCGAATCTGATGCCGGCAACAAAGGACTCTACATTAAAACCACTTTCCCTGAGACGGTTCCACTTCTAAAATCTGATAGAAGAATGTTGCTTACCATTGTGGACAACCTGCTCAGTAATGCAATAAAGTTTACAAAGACAGGTGGTGTTCATTTTATCATCACAATCGAAAAAGGAATAAATCTCAGGAAAATGAACCTGATGATCCGTGACACCGGCATCGGAATTTCTCCCGAATTTCAGCAGCTAGTCTTTGATGAATTCAGACAGGTATCGGAGGGTCTCACCCGCTCCTTCGAGGGTGTGGGACTCGGTTTGACTATTGTCAAAAAATTCACAGAAAAGCTCGGTGGACAGGTAGAGATGAACAGTCAACCCGGTGCAGGAACCACTTTTACCATTTCATTTCCTGTGAGTCTCGACGCAGGTATTTCTCCTGAACCGGATGCCTCCGAGGTCCATTTTTCACTTCCACCCTGGATATCAGGTGAAAAAAAGCGGATCTTACTTATCAATCAGGACATCATGTCGCAGACCCTTGTCAGAGTGTTCACAAAGAGTTTTGCCGAGATTCTGATCGCTTACGATACCACTCAGGCGGTTGAATTCGCATCCACTAAAAAAATTGATATTGTACTCCTGGAGATTGACTCCGTGAATACATCCTCAGGTTTAAAGGTCATTAAACATTTGAGAGAGCAAAAGGAATATAAAAATGTTCCGTTCATAGCTTTCAGTTCGCATGCTGTCTCAGCCCCCGGAAACACCCTGCTTGAAGCCGGTTTCAATGGCTATATTCCTAAACCTGTCGTCAAAGCTGACTTCCTCAGAATCCTGAAAAAATTCCTTTAGTCCTCCCCGTCCGTTCCCGATTCCCTTTCCTCCGGCATTATTTTTCTGATTGAACAATTTTGATACTTAATATATAAGTATATTTTATTATATTGCCTTATTAATTTATGTTTTAATCGTTTTAACCTTATTTATTTAGTCATTCAACGGAATTAGCATGAAAAAATTCGGTTTACTCGCTTTTGCAATTCTTATTGTACTCTCTGTCTTAAGTCTTTTTCTGAAAGGCAGTTCCATACCCGGTGATACCTCTGCAATAAGTGCCGGTGATACTGCCTGGCTTCTCACAGCAACAGGTCTGGTACTTTTGATGACACCGGGTCTGTCGTTCTTCTACGGCGGTATGGTGCAAAGCAAGAATGTAATCTCCACAATGTTCCAGAGTTTTATTGCAATGGGAATAATCTCAATTTTATGGGTTGTTGTCGGTTTCAGTCTTGCTTTCGGAGAGAGTGTACACGGGATAATTGGCAATCCCTTTACTTTTCTTTTCTTCAAAAATGTGGGTGTAACACCAAATCCGGCATTCGCTCCCACAATTCCGTTTCTTCTTTTTGCGATGTTTCAGTTGAAGTTTGCAATTATTACACCGGCACTAATTACCGGATCGTTCGCCGAAAGGGTAAGTTTCAAAGCATACCTCCTCTTTATGGTACTTTTTTCACTTTTCATTTATGCTCCTTTGGCACACATGACCTGGCACCCTGACGGAATATTAAGACAGATGGGGGTACTCGATTTTGCGGGCGGTACAGTAGTGCATATGTCGGCTGGATATGCTGCACTTGCGGGAGCTTTGATTCTTGGAAGAAGAAAAATTCACATTGAAAACCAAAAACATGAACCGGCAAATATCCCCTATGTCCTTCTCGGAACCGGTTTAATCTGGTTTGGCTGGTTTGGATTCAATGCGGGTTCCTCACTGGCAGCTTCGGGACAGGCTGTCCTCGCTTTCTCAACCACTAATACCGCATCGGCGGCTGCAGCACTCGCATGGATATTTTTTGATGCCATGATGGGAAGAAAACCCTCTGCCCTCGGTGCGTGCATAGGAGCTGTGGTGGGACTGGTGGCAATAACCCCCGCTGCGGGATTTGTGACCGTTGGTGAGAGTCTTTTCATCGGAACAATTGCAAGTGTGATCAGCAACATCGCTGTGTCTTTGAAGTCCAAAACAACTTTGGACGATACCCTCGATGTTTTTCCCTGTCACGGGATCGGAGGGATTACCGGAATGATTGCCACAGGAATATTCGCGCAACAGTCAGGACTGATTTACGGAACCACCACTACATTTCTGAATCATCTTATCGCACTGGTGATTGTGTCCGTATTTGCTTTTGTCGGTTCTGCCCTGCTTTACTATCTCACCAATCTTATAACGCCCCTCCGTGTAAACAAGGAGATGGAGGAAGAAGGACTGGATATCTCGCAGCATGGCGAGAGTATCAATCAGTTTGCTGACTAAAATTCTTCCTCAAGTTCACGCAACGATTCGACGGCGGAGATATCTTCTATTGAAGAGAGGTCACCGAGCACCACTCCGCCGGCTGCAATCTCCCGAAGAAGCCGTCTGACAATTTTACCGTTTCTGGTTTTGGGAAGTGCCTCAGTAAACCTTATTTCATCGGGTCTTGCTATATGCCCTATCTCCACCATAACATGATTCCGCATCTCTTCTTTTAGCAGAAGTGAAGGGGAAACATTTTCTTTCAATGTAACAAAAGCAACAATCGAATTTCCTTTCAGGTCGTCGGGTCGTCCAACAACCGCAACCTCGGCAACATCTTTATGAGTGTGCAAGGCATTCTCAATTTCGAGAGTGCTTAGTCTGTGTCCCGAAACAGTCACTACATCATCAACTCTGCCGAGCATCCAAAAGTAACCGTCCTTGTCCTTTCGGGCTCCGTCCCCGGTGAAAAAATCACCACCGAATCCTGCCCAGTAATCATCCTTGAAGCGTTTTTTGTTTCCGAAAACAGTTCTCGAAATAGAGGGCCAACTGTCCTTAAGCACGAGAAAACCATTTTCACCCGGCTTTACAGGTTTCCCGTTTTTATCCACTACATCAGCAAGAATTCCGGGAAGGGGAAGTGTAGCCGAACCGGGTTTTAGCGGAGTAACTCCGGGAATCGGAGCAATCATGAATGATCCTGTTTCTGTTTGCCACCATCCGTCAATTATCGGACACCGTTCCTTGCCTACTGTTTTGTAAAACCAGAACCAAACTTTTGGGTTCACGGGTTCACCACCCAAAGCAAGGATTCGCAGACTGTCAAGTTTGTATTTATTTACCCAGCCGTCGCCCATTCTCATCAAAGTTTTGACATAGGTGGGTGCTGTGAAGAAGATTGTCACTTTGTGTTTTTCGATCAATTTCCAGAACCGGTCGGGTTCCGGTGTTGCCACTGCGCCTTCATACATCAGGATGGTTGCACCATTCAGAAGCGGGGCGTAAAGCCCGTAGGTATGGCCTGTGGAAAAACCGGCATCGGTTGTGCACCAGTAAATGTCGGTCTCCTGAATATCAAAGATAAGTTTGAATGTGTAGTATGCGGAAATCATATACCCGGCTGTGGTATGAAGGATTCCCTTTGCTTTTCCGGTAGTGCCGCTTGTAAAAAGAATGAAGAGAGGATGCTCGGAGTCGAGCTGGAGGGCATTGCACTCGTCAGACACAGATTCCATCAGCTCATGCCACCAAAAATCCCTCCCGGGCACCATCTTGACAGATGATTCATGAAGTCTTTTGAAAAGAATTACCGTTTTTACTTCAGGACAACTCTCGAGAGCATTATCGACTGCAGGTTTCAGGTAAATGTTGCTTCCCCGCCTTACAGCCAGATCACTTGCAATTACAATTTTAGCTTTCAATTCCCTGATTCTGTCTTTCAAAGCCTCAGCGGAGAATCCGGCAAACACTACGGAATGGATTGCACCAATCCTCGCACACGCAAGTAGAGCAATTGCCATCTCAGGCACCATCCCCATGTAGATAATAACCCTGTCACCCTTTTGAACCCCTTTCTGCTTGAGCACATTTGCAAATTTTGAAACCTCCCTGTGGAGCTGAAGATATGTCAGGGTTCTTGTTTCTCCCGGTTCTCCTTCCCATATTATGGCAGCTTTATTCCGGGAATGTCCGTTTAGATGACGATCAATACAATTGTAACTAAGATTGGTTTTTGCTCCCACAAACCATTTCGATTCATACATCGAACCTTCCCTGACATGACTCCAGTATTTGAACCAGTGCAGCTCGTCGGCTACACTTCCCCAAAAGGCTTCGGGATTCAGAACCGACTCTTTGTAAAGCTTTTTGTATTCGTCAAGGGTTTTCACCACTGCCCTTTCACTGAATTCCTTCATAGGGTGGTAAATCTTCTTCAAAGAAGAGTTCATCTTAATGATCCGTTTTGTTTCTCTTTTGTCGTTCATCTCTGTTTCAATTTAAATTTCATATTGGTTATTCATTCGATCTTAATATGCGGTTATAATTTTACTTGCCGAAGAAATATTTCAAGGGGCGTTCAAGCCGGTTCGCCCAGGCAAGTTCGTTGTGACCTGCACCCCTGTCAAAATAGTAGTCAAAATTATCGCCGATTACATACCCCTTCTGTGCCAGAAGGCAAAACATCCTCTGCGCATCTTTTTTGCCGTCCTCTCCGCTGTCAAAATATATCTTGACATTTCTTCTCTCCTGTGTCGATTCCAGAATCTTGAAAATCGCATCATCTCCAAAGTAAAATGAAGAGGACAGACATCCCGCTTTTCCAAAAACATGGGGATATTTCCAAACCATCCTCAGAGAACACAACCCACCCATCGATGACCCCATTATGGCTGTGGCTTCCCTGTCGGGTATCGTTCTGAAGTTACTGTCGATAAAATGTTTCAGCTCTTCCACGATGAATTTGAGGTAGTAGTTGCCTTTCTCACTTTCACTGTATTCTTCCAGTCTTTCGTGAGTATTATAAATTCCGACTATAATTACTTCCTCAATTGCATTCTGCTTTATTAATCTCGTTGCTGTCTCATCCACCTGCCAGTCCTGTCCGGCAAATGATGTGGCAGGATCTATAATATTTTGCCCGTCGTGCATGTATAAAACCGGGTAATATCTGTGTCTGTCTTTTTTGTATGAAGGTGGAAGCCAGACGAGAAGATCCCGTTCTAATATCGGATAACGGCTTCTAAACTTCCGGTAATAAATCACAGAGCCAACTATTTCCGCTTTGCCGTTGTTTCTTCTATTAGCCAATCGTTATGATGTTTTTCTTTATTTGTTGATAAATTATTCTTTGGATAGACAAATTAAGAACCTTTGAGATGAAAAAAAAGGGATTTTAAGCTTTTTCACGATTGTTTTTTAATTTTTTATTTCTCAAATTTAAATTTTCTGATTTTTTTCACTTTTTTGACGAATCGAACCGAGATAATGAGCAAAAACGGTATTTTATGGACTGTGGCTGTTGTAGTGGTAATTGTTTTCAGTCTTGCGCAACCTCTTCTTAAAGGGACACAACCACTTTCAGGCACCATTGGAATCGAGGGGAAAAAAATAACCTACCTCTTTCCAAAAGAAATTGAAAGCGGTCAGGATTACCAGTTCCTCATCAGGAATGATAACCCGAAAGTTACAGGCTACTATATTTATCAAATACAGGGAGCCAAACCGGTAAAAAAAGAATTAACCGCCGGTGAAGGAGAACTTTCAGGAACCATACCGTCGCAGGCTCCAGGTTCGGTTGTCTCATACTCGGTCTTTTTAAGATATGGTGACAAAGAAACCCAGATTCCATATAAAACCACCCTTCAAACCGGATTCACGGGCAAGGTGAGCATCATCATTAAGGTTATTTATCCCCTGTTTCTCTTTCTTGGACTGCTTTTTGCATCAAGAAGCGGACTCGAATATTTTAATCCCGCTCCAAAATTCAAACTCTACACAATTTTTACAACCATCTTCTTCATCTGCTTGGGATTTTTTATCATACCCGTCAAAAACTTCATGTACCTCGCTCCCGCACCGGGAGTTGTCCCCGGACCAGCTTCCATGTTCACCATGGAAAGTATATTTTACCCGTTGCTCTGGATTTCTGTAAGCATTCTTGTTTTTTTCAGGATAAAACCGGGCGAGGTGCTTTTGGCAGGTTCACTTTTGACTTTTGCAGGTTATATTTTCCTGGGGTGAGATGTCCCACCCCGGGAACGATGGAATTCTAATAAATTTTGACGAGGTCGACTCCTCTGTAGTAATGGAGGAGGATCTCATCAAACGAGTATCCCTTTTCCGCCATTACTGCGGCTCCAATTTGACAGAGACCCACTCCATGACCCCAACCGGCGCCACGAATGAGAAATCCGGAAGGGATGCCATTTTCAACTTTTAGCGGCTGTACGACAAACGCAGACGAATAGAGGTGGGATTCAGAAAGAGCCCTGCGGATTTCAAGTTCCTTCCCGATTGTTATGGTTTTCTTCGTTCCCTCTATCCTGAGCTTGTATATCCTTCCCGACTCACCTCTTGCAAGGGGTGTCAACTGCAGGATATCTCCCAGATCGACATTCAATTTTTTCTTCAGTAAATCCTTCAGATTTTGCTGAGAGATTTCGACCTTCCATCTGTAAAAATCCACTGTTTCCTGATCGTAATGTAAAAGCACCTGTGAAAGTACAGATTTGTCTTTGGTATTGCAGAACGCCTCCGGCTCACCGAGTATCCATTTACTGGCGTTCGTCTCATCCTTCAGTTCAGTACTGAACTCATCCGGTTCATACTTGTAGTCGATAACTTTGCTAAGATATGGTACTTCCTTGTTCTCCCATACATAACCAAAAGCTTCTGAAACACCACCGCACGATTTTGAAAATCTTGCATCGCAGATTTCAGAACCTGACTTAAGAACGAGTCCCTTTGTTTCATCCACTGCCTTGCTCGCAGCCTCGGTAAAAATCTTAGTTATTCCCTGATACCGCTGGCAATGGTCATCGGCACATACATCAAAATCTTCATGATCCTCCCTGTCGTACCACCGGACGATTTCCTCGTCACTGATGATTATTCCTTTTTCTTTGCTGCTCAGATTTTTTTTGACATTCGATTGTTCAATCTGCGAAAGAAGCCAGCTCCTCGATATGACAGAATGAGCCTTTAAGAGGGAGACACTGCTTTTGGCACTCATCTCGGAGGATATTACACTTTTAAGGTATTCTTCAATATTGATGATATTGATCGCACATACTTTATCCCCTTTTCTGAGAAGTTTCAGGGCACCTTTGAAATTTTCCTTTTCTTTCCTCTCCCAGTGGAACTGAACGCCTATTACCACATCCTTGATCATGAAGTGTTCGGTCTCCGGAGAATTGGGGGTCAGAATGAACGATTCATCTTCAATCAGTTTTTTACCCGCTCCTTCAAGAACAAGTTTACCGTTCCTCACGACAGCCTGAAATACCCCGCTGAAAAAGTCTTCCTGATTATTTATGTAATAATCGCCGTAACAAGTAAAATTTATAACCGAATCGGTCAGTATTCCCACACTAATCAGTGGTTCGTCCATAAAACAATCCTTACAATGTAAATCGAAATTTGTATTTTAATATACAAAACCGTTCATAAAATTTTAATTATTCAGTAAAATTATCTTTTATATTTTTGTAACTTTCAATCAAAAAGTATTTCCAATGAAGAAAAAAGTCAAGATTATCGGATTCCCTATGGACCTCGGCGCCGGACGACGCGGTGTGGATATGGGTCCTTCTGCATTACGGATCGCCAACCTTAACGAAAAGCTGACAGAACTCGGCTATGATGTGGAAGATCACGGCGATATAGTTATTGAGATCATGGAGACTCAAAAGGTCAAAAATGACAAACTCAAGTATATCGATGAGATTGAAAGGACTTCACTAAAACTTGCAGAACTTGTGGAAGAAACCCTCGACAACGAAGACTTCCCGCTGTGTATAGGTGGAGATCATTCGATGGCTCTGGGTACTCTGGGAGGAATCTCTGCATACTGCAGAAAAAGAAACCTGCGACTGGGAGTGATCTGGATTGATGCTCATGCAGACATGAATACAGATGAGACCACACCTTCAGGAAATATTCACGGGATGTCACTTGCAGCTTCGATTGGCTTGGGATCACCGAGGCTGACAGAACTTTACTCCCCTGCTCCCAAGGTGCTCCCGGAAAACGCAGTGATTATCGGAGCACGGAGCATCGACACCGAGGAAAGACTCAATATCAAAAAAACCGGGATCACGGTTTACACAATGTCAGATATCGATAAACTCGGGATTCACCGCATAACATCAAGAGTATTAAAACAGTTTAAGAACAAGGTGGATCACATCCATGTCAGTTTCGATGTCGACAGTGTTGAACCGACTGTCGTACCCGGGGTTGGAACACCCGTTCCGGGAGGTTTGAGCTACAGAGAGGCTCATCTTCTGATGGAAACAATCGCAGAGTGTGGCTGTATGTCGTCTCTCGAAATCACGGAAGTTAATCCAATCCTGGATAATCAGAATGCCTCTGCAGTTTTTGCAGTCGATTTAATAGCATCAAGCATGGGAATGAGAATTTTGTAACCATGAACAACATTAAACAATTCATCGCTTTTGTTTTGTTAATCGGCTCGGTTATGTGGGGCCTCAAGGCATTCAATGTACTCGATATAACATTTCCATTCATCTTCTCGTTTTTATTTATCCTTATAGGGCTGGCAACCGTGGTTGTGGTGTTCGGGAAGCATGATATCCCTGCACTTCTGATCGGGACAACAATGTTTTTAATCGGGATTCTAATTTACCTCAATCAGAATTTTTATTCCATTCCGTGGGCGGATCTGCTGCTCCCGACTGCAATGTTTATGATTGGGGTGAACCTCATAGTACTCTTCCTGGATAATCCTAAAACTCCGCAGTTTCTTCTTGTTTCAGCGGTTTTTATTGGCTTCCCCTTCTTCTTCCTAAGCAAGGAAAATTCGATGACTGTAACTTCGATGCTGGAAGCCATTCTGGAAATGGCATCGAAATACTGGCTGATAATCTTCCTGGCAGCTATATCAGTGTTTTTTATTCTACTTCAGGGTAATTTCACAAGAAAAGACGACGAAGATCATCTCAGTTAGCCTGAGCTTTCATTATCAATAATCCACTCATAATGACAGTGTTCGACGGTGTTTCGCTGCCCGTCACATTTTCTTCCGTAAGAATCACTTTGAAGGTGCCTGTCTGTCCAAGGTCTGGGAGATTATTCAACTCAAAAAATTCGACATTCTGATCGGGGATGTTGATTCCGCCTGCCTTGACATATTTTTCACCTGTCTGAATCCAGAGTTGAAATCCTTTACCTGAATTGAACGACATTATATTCGAAAATTGAAGGAATCCTTTTCTTTCTTTTACACCATAGAAGAATTTCCCAAATGTCTCGGGAAAGTCGTCTGAACCATAAAGATTCACCAGACCGGCGGTTTTAACGGAACTGAAAAAAAGAAGAAGATTCTGGTTCATCACTACCGTGCTTTTCAGAAGTTCTGTCTTTGCCTGGGCGGTTCCAAGTTCCTTAATCCTGTTGTCAAGTTTTTCTTCAGACGCCTGAATCATTGAAAACATGAAATACACCACAATAGCAAAACAGATTACTAAAGTTGCTGTAACGCCCCAAAAAGCCGTGGCAGTGACACTCCCGCTGACATCGATAATATTGCCTCTGAAAGACTTCCGGTTCTTCACTCCCGGTTCCCGGGTAAGCGGTTCAGGTATCTGATCCTCCGCCATTTCAACCGGCTCTTCCTGAAACTCCTCGCCAAGTTCTTTCTCAATCAGTTGTTTTCGTCTGGCTCTCCGCGGACTTATGGGATGAACGGGAGCATCTTCTGCATCAGGTTCATCGATTTTAATATCATAGTACGGCGGCTCAGGTTCCTGTTGATCCGGTGAGTACAGGGGTTCGACGGGAGCATCCGGTAGTATCTGTTCACGCGAAATATGCGGGAAGAAACCGCTTTCTGCCGCGGCACCTGTATCCACAGATTCTTCACCCGGTTCATCTCTTTCTGGAGCAGGCCGGTCACCGGCTCCGGGCCTCTCCTGCGGTTCTCCCCCTCTGGCGTTCATTTGGGTGCTCAATCCCGGTCTTTGGAATCCCGGTTGCCGGTTGAAAGAGGGCCTTGCCTGGTCATTTCGAACGATGCTGTAGGGATCAATCTCCGGTGATTCAATAAGCTCCTCAACCTTTTTGTTTGCATCTTTCGCTCCGTGATTATCAGATTCTTCAACAAAACTGGTCAGTTTTGTAAAACTGATGGTTTTTCTCTCCGGTGACCGTGACGGGCTTGAATTCCCCAGTTCATCTATTCGGGTAAGGATTCTCTCCAATGACTGCTGTGGTGGCTCTTTGGGGTTTATAAACGAAACCAGCAGAGCTGTCAGGTTCTGATACTCTCCAAGTTCCTGTCTTGCAAAATCTTCATTCGATTCCATGTAGTGGACAAACTCAATGAAATCATCCTTGTCAAGTGCTCCCAGGGCGAACGCCTGAATCAGGTTTTCAAATTTCTTTTTCTCTTCAGTTGTCATCCTTCACCATGCAATAAATTGTCTCTTAATGAACCGAGTGCGATCCGGATTTTGGAATTCACGGTCTGTATCGGAATATTCAAATTTTTACTGATCTCCGATTGTGTAAATCCATAGTACATTCCAAGATAAATGACATGCTGCTGAGCCTCCGTCAGCGTCATCAAAGCTTTCTCAATATTTTCACTGATATTCATTCCCATTTCCAAATCAAGCGGATCTATCTGTGAAGAGAGATGTGGCACGATAATATAGTTCTCGTAATCATCACTGTAGGGATCCATCGGTGTGGTGTTCCATTTCCGTCTTTTCGTGTCAATGGCTTTATTTCTTGCGAGGGTAATAATCCAGCAATATGCGTTCTGCGAATTTACATTATAGAGATGTGCCTTGTTCCAGATAATGAGAAATACCTCTTCGTAGGTGGTATCGGCAAGAGCTTCTTCTTCAATTATCTTCGTTACAAGAGCATACACAAGTTTATTGTAACGACGGTACAAATCCTTAAAGGCTGCTACATCCTTTTTGGCTACATTCACTAAAAGTTCGTGGTCACTCATTCTTTGTCCATTCTGAATGAATCAATTTTGATCAACTATAACTATTTTACACAATCGTAAAACACAAATTTACCAATTTTCACACCCTTGTCAACTATTTTTTACACGATATGAAACTTACACTAAAACCATTCTCAAATGAAATCAAATTATCCGTCACTTTTTCAATAAATCAGGGAAAAACCGGACTCGAATGTTCATGGGAGATTACAGGTGATACCTCCACTTTGAGCCTTCCTGTCTATGATTCAAAAGGGCGCAGGCTTTATCTCTGGCTTGATACATGCTTCGAATTCTTTCTGAAGTTCGAAGGAAATCCAGATTACTATGAGTTTAATTTTGCTCCTGACAGTTGTTTCAATATTTTCCACCTCGACAGCTATCGTGCTCCCATAATTGAAACGACTGATTTTACAGTCTCCGGCTTATCCATGGATTTGAGCGATGATCAACTTCAATTCCATGCTCGAATTACTCCCGCTATTAAACTCCCGGCAATGAGAGCCAACTTTCTTCCTTCTATGGTAGTTAAGAAAAAAAACGGCGAAATTTCGTTTTGGGCGTCCGATCATTCTGAAAACAAGCCCGATTTTCATGATGCAGTTACATTTAAAAACGAATTGATTTTTTGAAACTGTATGTTAAATTAAAGGATCAGACAAGTCACTTTAACTTTAATTAATCTTAATTATTAAATGTCTCTATTTCATGTTTTACTTTAGCATGAATTTAAAAATTTTTACATCTCAATTTTAGCAAATTAATATCAGGTAATAAAAATTCCTGCCCGAAGATATTTGCGGAAACAAAAAAAAAGCTGCCCTGATTCAGGACAGCTTTTTGATTTTCTGGTGTTTTAATCTATGAAAGATCTGCCAATATCGCTTCAAGCTTCGAAAGGCTTTCCTCCCAGTCGCGTTTCTTGTTTCTTTCTCTCTCGATAATATCAACGGGAGCACGGGAAACAAACTCCTCGTTCGACAGCTTTTTGTCAAGTCCGGTCAAGCCGCCTTTGATTCGTTCTATCTCTTTTTCGAGACGGGTTCTTTCAACCTCGATATCTATGAGTCCTTCAAGAGGTACATAAATTTCGCAGTCTTTTATCACGGCTGAAGCGCTCTTATGGGGTTTAACTGTATCGTTCCCTGAAAAAATTTCCTCAACCTTTGCCAGTTTTTTTATCAGATCACCATACAGCGGGTCAAAAACATCCGTTTTTAAGTAGAGTTTTACCGGTTTCGAAGGTGCAATTTTCATTTCGCCTCGAATGTTTCTTACAGCGGTAATCAAATTCTGCAGGAATTCCATTTGCTTTTCGCCGGCAACATCCACTTTGGTTTCGTCAACTTCAGGGAACTTGGCAACACTGATAGAGTCACCAGTGTTTCTCGTTTTAATGAGCTGCCAAAGTTCTTCGGTTATGTAAGGCATGAATGGATGAAGAAGTCTCAGTATATTATCAAATATACCAACCGCCTTCTGCGCCGCATCGGCTTTTACTGCCGGATCGTCACTGTAGAATCTGTTCTTGATTAATTCGATGTACCAGTCGCAGAAATCCGTCCAAATAAAACTGTAAATCAGTTTAGAGGAGTTCGTCAACTCGAAATCATCAAGGTTTTTATTCAACTCCCTGATAGTGGAATTTAGTCTGGAATTTATCCACTTGTCAACAAAATCTTCGTTGGCAGGTTTGTAATTCTCATCGTAAACAAATCCATCGGGTGTGTTCATCAAAATAAACCTTCCCGCATTCCAGATTTTGTTTGCGAAGTTTCGACCTATCTCACACTTGTCTTCACTGAATCGTACATCCTGTCCAAGCGGGGCAAGAAACATCATCGTAAATCTTAATGCATCTGCTCCATATTTGTCGATTACATCCAGGGGATCTGGAGAATTCCCGAGAGATTTGCTCATTTTTCTTCCGAGGTCATCTCTTATAACACTCGTAAAATAGACATGCTTAAAGGGGATCTCACCCTGGAAATAGTAGCCTGCCATGATCATTCTGGCAACCCAGAAGAAAATAATATCAGGAGCTGTAACAAGTGCATCGGTGGGATAATAATATTTTTGCTCTTCTTCTGTCATAAAGACATCGTGAGCCCAAAGCCAGCTCGAAGCCCAGGTATCAAGTACATCGTTGTCCTGAAGCCAGTTTTCGGGATCGGATGGCGGCACTGTATCACAATAGATTTCACCCGTTTCGTTGTGATACCAAACGGGAATTCTGTGTCCCCACCATAACTGCCGGGAAATGCACCAGTCTTTTATATTTGCCATCCAGTGTTCATAGGTTTTCACCCAGTGTGGAGGATAAAATTTAATTTCACCTTCACTCACAGCCTTAAGGGCAGGTTTTGCAAGTTCATCCATTTTCATGAACCACTGCTCCGACATGTATGGCTCAACCTGAACATTACCCCGTTGCGAGAAACCAATATTGGTTGTATAGTCTTCAGTTTTCACCATGAAACCCTGTTCTTCGAGCATTTTCACTGCTTTTTTACGGGCTTCATATCTGTCAAGTCCATGGAATTCCACAGGAGCATTGTGATTAAGGGTTGCATCCGGATTGAGAATGTTGATGAACTGCAGCTTGTGTCTGAGTCCGACTTCATAATCATTGACATCATGAGCGGGAGTCATCTTAACTGCACCTGTTCCAAATGTGGAATCGACATAAGTGTCGGCAATAATCTCAATCTCACGACCTGTCAGCGGCAGAATCAGTTTCTTCCCGATGAAATCTTTGTATCTCTCATCTTCAGGGTTGACTGCAACAGCGGTATCACCAAACATTGTCTCAGGTCTTGTGGTAGCTACCACAACTTCGCCACTGCCATCCACCATCGGATATCTGATGTGGTACAATTTGATATTCATTGTTTGATAGTAAACTTCCTCATCCGAAATGGCGCTTTGTGTTTTTGGATCCCAGTTTACCATTCTGTACCCTCTGTAGATAAGTCCGTCTTTATACAGCTTTACAAATGATTCGATTACTTTACCATAATAATGATCATCCATGGTAAAGCGAAGTCTCTCCCAATCACAGCTTATTCCAAGCTTTTTAAGCTGGCTGATGATAATTCCGCCGTATTTCTCTTTCCACTCATGGCAATGCTCCAGGAATTTCTCGCGACCTGTATCCTTTTTGGTTATCCCTTGGGAAGCAAGATGCGCAACCACTTTTGATTCTGTCGCTATAGATGCATGATCTGTACCCGGTACCCAGCAGGCATTGAATCCCTGCATTCTTTTGTGTCTGATAAGGATGTCCTGAATTGAATTATTCAAAACATGTCCCAGGTGGAGCATTCCGGTGATATTCGGGGGAGGAATTACGATGGTGTAAGGAGTTTTTGTTTCATCAACCTCGGATCTGAAAAGTTTGTGGTCTTGCCAGTATTTATACCACTTCGTCTCAACGGGTGACGGACTGTACGCTTTATCTATTTCAATCATCAATTTTCCAAAAATTATAAAATTCAAACTTTAAATATACGGAAATCAGATTGATGTCAGAGATTGCAAGTTTGATGTCAGAGGTTTGAAACTTAAAGTCTTGCTCTCTTTAGCATTACAAAAAAATAAATCATAACTAATAACTCATAACTAAATCAAGTCTATCTAACTACTTCAATCAGTCTTTCCCTGATCCTGTAGTTTGGCAAAAGAAGATCAATTTCACTTCCGGCGAGGAACTGAAAAAGGAAATAATCCCCTTCCTTCCTGACAACACCTGTTTCTTCAGCATACCATACCTCACCCGAATAAGTTAGATTCAGGGGTCCCTGACCCAAATCAGGGATGCTGATTGTAAGGTTGTAACCGACTCTCTCGGCTTTTACACTTCCGGTTACGCCTCTGATGGTATCGGTTACCGTTACGCTCCCAAGATATGTGGCTGTACAGTTGATAATCGGGATGATAACCACATTAAATTTAAAAGCCGACCAGGTTTGTCCCGAATAAAACGGAAGCGACAGTGGAGTTATTTCCCTGTCGATCTGTACGAATGGTTTCAATGTGTCCGGAATGAGACCCGTCACGCCTGTAGTATCCAGATAATAATAAAGACCCCGTTGGGTTTTACGGACCTTCGACCTTTGAATTACACTTCCACCTGAAAAATAGTCGATTTGATCAATTTGCTGAAAATAGGGGGTACCGGCTGTTACCTGTTCACTTCCAAAACTGGTGACTTTGGTTCCAATATTAAAATACTGTGATCCGCCCGAAACCGAATCAACAGAATATCTGCTGATTGCTCCGTTGGGAAGTGGAAAATAATTTTTTACGACAGCAGGAGGCTCCGGTGATACTGAATCTTTACAAGAGGTAAAAATAAACGCCTGAAAAAGGATAACCGGTATTAGAATTGCTCGTTTAATATTCATTTAAAAAGTGCTTCCTTCATTTTTTCCAATGCTTTAAATCTGTGACTAAGTTTATTTTTTGTTTCCATGTTCAGTTCCGCCATTGTCTCGATAAAACCTTCAGGAACAAAAATTGGATCATATCCAAAACCATTGCTTCCCCTCTTTTCCATTATCAGCTCCCCTTCACACTCTCCCCGGGTGGTGATTAGTTTCTCTCCGTCATAAAAAGCAAGCACACAAACATATCTTGCCTTGTATGGGGGGGGAAAATTTTTTATCTCACCCAAAACCTTCCTGAGGTTTTCTTCGTCATCAGCGTTTTCTCCGGCATACCGGGCAGAATAAACCCCGGGAGCCCCGTCAAGGCAGTCAACAGACAACCCGGAATCATCCGCCAGCGATGGAATCCCTGTCAATTTATACGATTCCTCTGCTTTTATAATCGCATTTTCCTCGAAAGAAGTTCCTGTTTCTTCTATATCAGGAAAACCGTCAATGGTATGCACCGAAATAAATTCAAAATCACCGGTCCCAAGAATTGACCGTATTTCCTTGAGCTTCCCTTTATTCTGAGTGGAAACGAATATTTTTTTACCGGTAGGCATCGAAATCTCCTGTCGAATTGTTGTTATGCTGTTGTGTTTTTTCTTGATTCGAAAACCTGCTCCATAAACTCAAAAGCTGATCTGAGATGCGGAATGACAATCGATCCACCGACTATCAATGAAACATTAAATGTCTCCATCAGTTCCTCACGGCTTGCACCCTCAATAATGGATCTCTCAATGTGATAATAAATACAGTCGTTGCATCTCAAAACCATGGAGGCAGAGAGCCCCATCAGCTCCTTCGTCTTGGCATCCAGCGCACCCGGATGATATGCCTTGTTGTCGAGTGCAAAAAATTTCTTAAAATCACTGAACCCGCTGTTCAATATTTTTTCATTCATTTCGGAACGGTAAGCGTTAAATTCGGTCACTTTGGTTTTCACTGTCTTCTCCTTTTTCCATCTGTCGCAAAATATCGCCACTCAAGAAACAATTTTTATAGTTAATGAAAGATTTATAATTTTTGCCTCTGTAACACAACCTTTTTTATTCAAGCCGGGTCTAACCAGTCAGGAAACGGAGGATATGGTTCAAGACAATTATAATCTGATAAAGATGGCAGCCAAAGGCGACAAGGATGCCTTTGAAGCCCTGATCAAAAAGTATGACAGAAAAGTCATTACTTTAGCCTTGAAATATACCCGCTCTGAAGAAGATGCAAAAGACATTTATCAGGAAGTCTTTATAAGAGTTTATAAAAATATTTCAAAGTTTGAGTTCAAGAGTGAGTTTTCCACCTGGCTTTTCAGGATTACTACGAATGTCTGTCTCTCTTATATTGAAAACAGCAAAAAGAGGCAAACGGTTGATCTTTTGGAGAATAACGCACAATCCGATGATGAAGATGCGCCTGCATTCGAAATTGCGGGTTCGGACTTGAACCCGGAGATGCAAATGGGAAATTCAGAATTGAACGAGGCTATCAGACACGCAGTCGACAATCTGTCGGCAAAACAGAAACTCGTTTTTACCATGAAACATTATGAAGGCTATAAATTGAAAGAAATTGCAGAATTGACAGGTCTCGTTGAAGGAACTGTGAAAAGGTATCTGTTCGATGCCACCCTGAAGATGAGAGAATCATTAAAGCAATTTTACAATTAGGTGAAAAAGATGGAACACAAAATTTATACAGAAAAAATTACACTTCTGCTAATGGGCGAGTTGCCCGATAATGAAGCAAAAGCCCTGACTTCACACATCGAATCGTGTAAAGAGTGTGGAGAGGAATTTGAAGCTCAAAAGGCTTTCTTTTCTGATATCGAAAATTCCACTCCCCAATTTAATGTCGAGCGGATTCTTTCAGACTCAAGACGAAATCTGAGAAACAGCATTTACGAAATGGAATATTCCGGAAGCATTTGGGTAAGAATCAGAAATTTCTTCTCCTCACCCGTCTTCGTGCCTGCACTCACGGGTTCATTCGGAATGGTAGCCGGTATCCTCGTCGGAATCTTCTTTTTTGCACACAAATCCCCGAATGTCGACGCTCTTTTTTCCAATGTGGTGGATGGCAAGGAGCCTCAAACCCGCATTACCAATGTGAGATTCAGCGATTCCGACACCCGGGATGGAAACATAACTTTCACATTTGATGCCTACAAAAGAGTAACAATCTCAGGTTCGCCCGATGATCCTGAAATACAGAAGCTCCTCACTTTCTCGATTTTGAACGAGAAAAATCCCGGGACAAGGCTGAACTCCATCAATCTCGTTAACGACAGTTACGACAAAAAGGAGATCGCCGGTGTGAAGGAAGCACTGGTAAGTGCCGCTAAGAACGATGAGAATCCCGGGGTCAGACTCCAGGCACTAAAGACACTCGCCGCACTTCAGTTTGACAATGAAATAAAGAAAACATGCCTTCATGTTCTCATCAACGATAAAGTACCCGGTAACAGAATTGAAGCCATTAATACTCTCGTTAAAGCAATTGAGTCGGGCTTTAAGGCTGATGATGAAATACTCTCAGTCTTCAAAAACCGGCTTGAACAGGAAGACAACCCCTACATAAAAATAAGAGCAAAATCAGTTTTGGATGGAAAGGATCTGTAAAATGAAAAGAATACTTTTATTAGCTCTGTTACTCGCCTTGCCGGTGACAATCACCCATGGTGATGAATTTGATTTCAAGGAATCTTTCACAGTCACACCCGGTGGCACTTTTAATCTCCTGTCCGATTACGGTGAAGTGGAGATAAGAGTATGGGAGAAAAATGAAGTGCTGGTGATTGGTGAAGGCATTTCTGACAAAAATCAGGCGGGATTTACTGCCGACCAGAGAGGTAACTCCATTTATATCGTTTTCAAGAACTATAAAAGATGGGGTGACGGGATAAAGTTTATCGTTACCATACCTTCAAAATTCAACCTGAATATCAATACTGCCGCAGGTGACATTTCCCTCCTCAACAATTCAACAGGGAACCACATTCTTTTTACAGCAGGTGGTGATATAACAACCAGAAATATAACAGGTGATCTGGATGCCTCCACTTCGGGGGGTGAGATCAGAATGGGAAGTGTAACCGGGAAAGTAAAAGCAAAAACTGCCGGTGGAGATGTTATCGCCGCTGACATCGCGGGTGATACTCACCTTCTGACTTCCGGAGGAAATATCGTTGCCGGCACACTCGGCGGCAACGCAAAACTTGGGACAGCAGGTGGAGATATTCAGGTGAATACTGTCGCAGGAGAAGCTTCTCTAAAAACCTCGGGTGGAAATGTATCCGCAAGCCTTCTTAAGGGAAACAGCGAACTCGCAACTGCCGGAGGTTCCATCAATGTGAGGTCTGCAGTCGGAAAACTTGTCGCAAAAACTTCGGGAGGTGAAGTTGTGATAAAAAATCTTGGATCGGATGCTGAAATAAAAACTGCTGCCGGCGATATAAGCATCACATTTGCAGCAGGTAATACCGGGAAAGTAAGGATTTCCAACTCGGCGGGTGATGTTATTGTCAATCTCCCCTCCGCAATTAAGGCTACTCTTAAGGGAAATGTATCGTCATTTGGCTGGGGTGATGAAGTGACTGACGAAGTTCAATCAGACTTCCCTGTTACTACGAAGAAATCAGGCGGAAAAGTTTTGGTGAACTGCAGCATAAATGGCGGAAACGGCGCCACCATTTCTGTTGACCTCACTATGGGGTCACTAAGGATCAGAAAAATATAGTCAGCTACTTGACGCAGGACCTGATAATATCAACTGCTTTGTCGAGTTCTTCAAAAGTATTGTAAAAATGATGGGACATCCTCACATACCCCTCACGAAGTGAAGTGCTTACTTTCTCCTCGGTTAATCTCTGATTTATCATTTTTGACCGGGGAGAAGTAAAACTCACAATCCCCGACAGATTCCTCTCATTATACCTCCCGCACACCGGTTTGATTCCGATCGAATGAAGCCTCTCAATCAGATGTCTGGTATTTTCGATTATTCTTCTCTCAATATTTTCCGGTCCGAAATCCAGTAAAAGTTCGAGTGATCCGAGAAGTGCATTCACACCGATCATGTTAATGGTACCGTTTTGAAGTGCGTCCGCACTCTTCTTAAAGACAAAACTGTAGTCAAGGAGTGATGTCTGGTTCTCCATCGATGCCCAGCCAACAAATCTCGGAGTTATTTCATGCTGAAGTTCTTCTGTTATATAGATAAACGAGAGTCCCATCAAACCAAGCAGCCATTTTTGGGTACCGCATGAGAGAAAATCGATATGACAATCTTTAACATCGATTTGCAAGGCTCCCAGAGCCTGAATCGCATCCACACTGAAAATTATATTGTGTTCCCGGCAATAATCACCAATCTTCTTCAAATTACTTCTGTAACCGCTGAGGAATTGAACGGCACTGATCGAGATCAGTCTGGTTTCCGGTTTAACGGCAGCGAGTATGTCAACCGAATTTACAGCCCCTTTTTTGGAGTGAACGAAGTCAATTTCCACACCCTGATTCTTTAGATTCAAAAAAGGATAGACATTCGAAGGAAATTCCACATCATTAAGTAGAATTCTGTCACCAGGCTTCCAGTTGATTCCCTGTGCCAGAATGTTCAAACCAGTCGATGTGTTGTCAAAAAATGCGAACCGGTCAGGATCACCGTTAATCAACCTTCCAAGTTTTATTTTCGCTTCTTCCGCATCCGCCATCCACTGACTCATATCGTCAATGTGCGTTTCGCTTCTTCGCTTCAGAAAAAGATTTGCATGATCTATAACAGGTTGAGGTACGGGGGAAAGTGAGGCATGATTCAGGTAAATCTTCCCCAGTTTGAGATAGGGAAACTGCTCACGGACTTGATCGATCGTCATTTTTGTGACTCTTATTTTGAACGCAAATTTTAAATAATTAGCTTGTAAGTTAATATTTTAATTTGATACCTGACAAATATTCCATATAATTGCGAATTAAACAGGAGTTTTTTTGTCTATTAATCATTACGCAAAACTAAAAAATCTCGGATATCTCTATCTGGCTTTCGCACATCTTTCGGATACGGTTCTGAGTGAGGAAGAGACCGGAGAGATCAAAAGAATACTTTCAAAGAGATCTGAGGGCACTGACCTGAAGGAAATCTCCTCTTTGTGGGATGATATTGTTGGCTGGTATAACAAATCGGCTGATCAGAGAATTCAGGTAGTCTACTCCATCGCAGCAAAACTGAATGTGGATCTCGAGACAGACATCGAAAAGGGCGCCATACTCGATGACCTCCTGAGCATAGCAAATGCAGACCAGGATCTCGCTGATAATGAGAAATCCTTCATCAGATCATTAGCCGAAGCATGGGGAATCGATTTTAGTCTTTAGGTTTTCCTGATTTCCGGCTTCTCCTGATACTTACCCAAAAGATAATTGACTGCGTCGGCTGCACTGTAAGTGTCGTCGCTGTGTTTCATCAAAACCGGCAAAAATTCAAGATCATCACCTAGAGTGATCATTGGCGGTTCCACTTCATCGCCTACCCCGGCGGTTGCGAGCAGACCGTTGCAAAGGCAGCCTCTTCCTTCGAGGTCGTCGGGATTTCCTCCCTTTGCAATAAATTTTTCGTAAGGTTCGGCAGCACATCTTAATCCCGTTTTTCCATCCTCTTTTTCATAGGGAGTTACCAAAAGTCCTTTATTGCAGACTCTCACTCTCGAATCATAGGTTTCCTTTTCGGAAATTGTGCCTTCAACTTCTGCAAGCTTGAAGGGAAAACCTGTAGGGGAAATTCTGGCATCGGTCCTTACATTTAACTTCCCTTCAAAACCCGTTTTACTGATTTTTTTACGCAAATCAGGTTCCATTCCCGATTCTTCCGAGAGAGCAAAGATGCTTCCTGCCTGAATTCCCGCAGCACCTATGGAGAGAGCATATCTCAGTTTTTCAGGTGTCGCATGCGATCCTCCAATCCAAAACGGCAAGCCAAGTGAAGCGATTTCCTTGTAATTGACCAGGTCTTTTTCGCCGTAAACCGGAGATGCACCCGGTAATGCACTGGGGTCTGGTCTTCGAGGCGGGGCATTGTGACCGCCTGCAGTAGGTTCCTCGACTACGAATCCGTCAACACTGCCTTCAGGTGATTTTTTCAAAAAGAGTGTGGCAAGGAGATTCGATGCAATTATTGGAAGAAATTTTGGTCTTTTCAATTCGGGGAGCGCGGCTCCAAAAAATTTTGCCGGATCAAACCGCATCGCAAAGCTCTTGATATTGTCACCTGTTACAGGTATCGAATATGTCGTCTCACGGTGATTTACAATATCATTTATCAGATGAGGAATCTGTAGAGGTATCCCCGCACCCATTGTGATAATATCAACTCCTGCCATTATTGCACCGGTTAGTGCATAAATATGAGGCATTGCTATCTTTTCGAGGTAATTGATGCTTACAGGTTTGTCATGCCCTTCTTTTGCCAGATTAACCATGGCAAAATTGGCGCAAATTATCAGTGCGATCAATAAGCCGGAAGGATTTAAATTGATGTGTGAAATTCCCTTGAATGGAGTGGATTTAGCCTTCCCTCCGGGAAGATAAAACTTATTGAAGATATCTTTCACTGTCGCTTGAAAAGGGAAAGATGCCAGAGCTCTACGGAAATTCTCTCCCGGGTCACCCATCTGAAGAGAACGCACCATTACCCATTCCAGTGCAGTGCCTGAAATCGTACCTTGCTGGTTTAATCGGGAAACAGTACTCGCCAATTGTGGACTGGATATATTTACACCCATTCCACCTTGAATTATCAATGGAAGTTCATTGTGGTTCATTGCTAAACTTCCTCCTTTATTAAAATGATTCCTGATTCTTCAATCCTTTTACACGAATCAAATCCCACTTCGCACGGTACTTCGCGGTCTATAATCGCCTCTTTGCAAAAATTATGAATGTTCCTGATAATCTATTATTAATCTGTGTATATAATGGTGCTATAATATCCCCACAAAATTCATTTAGCCGTTCCTGATTCTCACCGGTCACTTCGTTGCAGCTTCCTTCGCTTCCCTGTTTCTCTGCTCAATAAGTCTTTTCCCCTCTTCATTTTCCATGCCAGTCGGATGGCCCAGGCTGTTTCGCATCTGAATATAGACTTCATACTCCTCTTTAGTTACTTTGTTCTGCCAGTTTCCTGATATGATCCCCAAAGCAATAAAAAGGAAGAAAACGCCAAGAACAAGAGGAGTCACGAATTTTTTTGTGACCCGTCTACCGGTTACAACTTCCTTTAAGTAAAGTGCGTCTCTAACAGGACAGGCATCCACACATTTCATACAAGACGAGCATTCATCTGAAAGAACGACATTTACCTTTTCCACTTTTATCTTGTTGGGGCACGCCAAAGTACACAGACTGCATGAAGTGCACTTGTCGGCATCCCGTTTTATTTTTACAGGACTCAACAAAGAAAATATCCCTAAGAGTGCACCGTATGGACAAAGGTAACGGCACCAGAAGTTTCTCACCAGAACTGATAACAGAAAAAGCACAGCTATTACACCAAATGCAAACTGTGATATATCCGCAAAAAAGTAGTACATTTTTACATCGGATATAATATTGTATGGGCTGTCGAGAAATGATTTAAGGGCTGCAACTTCCATTGAGAGAAATATCGCATACACAAAAAAGCCAAGTAAAAGATACTTCAGACTTCTTAATGGATAGTCCAGCCAGCGGGGCATCCTTAATTTCCGCTTAAAAAGTTTCATCGCAATCCTGTCACCAAAATCACCTATCGCCTCTGATATTGATCCTACCGGACAAATCCAGCTGCAGAATGATTTTCCAAAAAGGAATGAAAGACTTACTATGCCAAGAAAAATAAAAAAACCGGCCGGGTGAGCTTTATGCAACTCACCTGTGATAGCGAAGTAGTAAACGCTCATCATCGAGCTTATCGGGAGAAATGCCTCCACTCCCGGAGGGCGCGAAAAACTCCCTTCGGCTCCTCCTGTTTCAAAATACTTTGTGAAATAATAAAACTCCACTCCAATCCATAGACAGATGATTATGAATGCCAGTTGAACCCATAACCGGTGGTTTTGAAGTTTTATTTCTCTTGCTTTTTTTATGTTTTTAGGTTTTATTTTTTCCTGTTCCATCGTGCTTTTCCAAATCAGATAAAATTGTCTGATTAAATTTACAGCTATTTTCACAATTAAAAAAATGATTTTTTTATCACTTTGTTCAGCATCGTATTCTCATTATGAGACACTAACCAATCTCATTATGAGACACTTCGCAAAACCTGCCTCCCAATGACGCTCATTATGCCTGATTTTGGCATATTTATTTTGGCACTATTTTTGCAGCATAGGTTCGTTATATATATTTAATAATACCAAAGTGAGAGATTAAAATGCAACGAATATTACGCATTTTCAGCTTTACATTTCTGTTTACACTATGGCTGATGCTTCCGGCACAGACATTTGGACAGATAACCATTTTCACTACGCAGGTACCTGCCTCAACAGGTGCAGATGGTGATTATGAGCTTGGCACTAAGTTTACTGCCTCTCAACCCGCTTTAATCCAGGCGATCAGATTTTACAAAACCGCCGGAGAAACGGGATCTCATACAGGCAAGCTTTTCTCAGCTTCAGGTACTCTTCTTTCATCGGTGGTCTTCACGGGTGAAACCGGTTCGGGCTGGCAAACCGCCGTCCTGCCGTCTCCTTACCTTATCGAGGCTAATACAGTTTTTGTGGTTTCTGTTAATGTCAACACAGAATATCCTATCACACAAAACGGACTTGCCACTTCAATAACAAACGGATTTCTTTCAACTGTTGCTGATGGCAACAACGGTGTGTTCAATGTCAACCCGGGACTTTTCCCAAACCAGTCATTCAACAATTCCAACTATTTTGTTGATGTGGTTGCGGTTACACCCCCGAATTCAATATTTACTACTCAGGTACCTTCCGGCGAATTTAACGATGGTCCCTACGAACTCGGTGTAAAGTTTTCCGTTTCTAAAGTATCCACTATTAAAGCCATTAAATACTACAAAACGCCAGGTGAAACAGGTACACACATTGGACGAATTTGGGATATCTACGGAAGACAACTCGGTCAGTTTACTTTTACTAACGAGACAGCTTCCGGATGGCAGACTGTGGAAGTTACAGGTAACTACGAGATTTACCCTGAAAATGTTTATTTCGTTTCAGTTAACTCCAACACAGCTTATGGCGCTACCCAAAATGCTCTTGCTACCCCTGTCACAAACGGAATAATATCAACCGTCGCTGATGGAGCCAACGGTGTATATGGCAGCTCCGGTACTTTTCCGACAAATTCCTATCAGAATTCCAACTACTTCAGAGATATTGTTGTTGAGGAAATATTAAACCCGATGGTTCCACCCGTCGAGCTATCATGGCCCGTAAACGGTGCCCAGATTTATTCCAACAGTGCTCAATTTTCATGGTATCTCCCCTGGGGTATGGGAGCAGGCTTCCATTTCGACCTGTTGCTTTCAACAGACCCCAACATGGCTACCTATACAATGTACAACCCGGGATCGAACCAGCTTTACACAGTTAACGGACTTCTTCCCGGTACCACATACTATTGGAGAGTCAGAGTTCATAATATTATTGGATGGGTTTACAACACTTCTGTGATCGAGAGTTTTGTAACTCCGGCAGGTCCAAGTGTTCCACTCCCCGTACTTTCATGGCCGATAGGCAACCCGACAGTATATACACTCTCACCCACACTTTACTGGTATCACAATGAACCGGCATTCGGTCTTTCTTATGAAATAGAAGTTGTTCAGGGTGAACCCGCTGCCCTTACAGGCACAGCGAACATTCTGCCGACAACAAATAAATTTGTTCAGTTAAACGGACTTACCCCGGGTACAAAGTACAGTTGGGCAATCCGTTCAGTTTCAGGAAGTGGTGCCTCCGCATGGTCAACACCTGCTTCCTTTACAACTCTCACCGTCCCGTCTGTCGTGGTACCAACTCCGTCATGGCCCCTCGGTGGAGCCGTTATCTATACAACCAGTCCAAAACTCTACTGGTATCTCGGAAGTGACGGTACAGGACTGACTTATGAAGTAGAGCTCGTGTCGGGTACAAATCCATTCACAGGAAGTGCTACTTACACAAATATTACATCACTTAATTATCAACTCAGCAACCTCCCAAGTGGCACTGACTTCAAGTGGAAAGTCCGCTCCAAAAGAGGGACTTCATATTCCAACTGGTCTGATGCAGCTCTTTTCTCAACAGTTGCTGAAGTCGCAAGTACACCTCCTGTAGTACCACATCCGTCATGGCCTGTAGGTGGTGCAACTGTTTACGCCACTTCCACCACCCTCAGATGGTGGCTTGGAACTGCTTCCGATGGATATACTTACGAAGTTGAACTCAGAGCGGGTGCGCTTCAAGCTTCTCCTACTGCGACAGGTTTGACAAATCCCTGGTTGAATGTGCCACAATTGCTTGCAGGTACAACCTACAACTGGGCGGTAAGATCGCTTAAAAACGGAGTGTACTCGGCATGGTCGACCGGTGAAGCTTTCACTACAATAGCTTCCACCCCTGTAGCCGTTACACCTGTTCTCTCCTGGCCCATCGGCGGAACTACAATTTATACCACAACACAGCAGCTCTCATGGTATTTGAACTCCGCATCAACAGGTTTAACCTACAACCTGAAATATTCAACATCACCAGCTATGAGCGGCGCCACAACAGTGACCAATCTCACGAACAGCAGATATGAACTTACAGGTCTGTTACCCGGAACTACCTATTATTGGCAGGTTCAATCGACCGACGGAGTGGTTTCCTCTGCATGGGCAACTCCTGAATCGTTTGTTACATGGTCGGGAACATGGGCTGTCAGACCAATAACCGGTAGCCCTGTCGACGGAATTCAACTTTCGACCTCCGCTCCTGTACTTTCGTGGATCGTTCCTACAAGTGGTGATATCTCCGGATATGAAGTTCAGTACGCAAATAATCCTGAATTTAGCAACGCAACCACCTTGCAATCACAGATTACCAATCTCGTGATTACTTCAGGACTGCAGAATACCACCTACTGGAGAGTTCGCTCTAAAAATGCAAATGGTGATTTTTCTGCATATTCAGATGCAGCATCATTTATTCCGGCATCACCAAACTCGGTGAAAGAGCAAAGCATTCCGGAGAATTTTGTTCTCGAACAGAATTACCCGAATCCTTTTAATCCTTCAACCACCATTAAATTTGGTGTACCCGTCACGGGGAATGTATCCCTGAAGGTTTATGACAATCTTGGCAATCTTGTTGCCACCCTTCTTAATGATGTAAAAGAAGCCGGAACACATCTGGTTTCCTTCAATGCATCAAATCTTGCCAGCGGAATTTATTTCTACAGACTTGAAGTTGCAGGCACTTCAGTTTCTAAAAAAATGCTTCTGCTCAAGTAAATCAATTGTTGAATGTGTACCCTCATCCTGCAATCTTGCGGGATGAGGGTTTTTTTTTGTTATTTCGCATCGAATTTTCACTCTTTTACCCCGGAATGCACTCCAGCAGAGGTTAATAACTTGTAATCTCGAAAAAATTTCCCTAAGTTGTTTTATATTTTAAATTTTCTTGGTGGTTGAAATGAAAACGAATCATTTCCTGGTCTCTTTAATCGCCCTCTCCTCTTTCCTTGTACCACAGGGAAAAGTATACCTGGTCCTCGGTTCCGATACCGCAATCTGGGACGGGATGAGCACCTCCAGGTACAACTGCACCTATAATATCCAGTTGTTTACAGATGTCAATAAAAATCCATATAAAGTTATGGAGCCTTCATTTAGAAATCGTTTTACCGACTCCTTCGGCACCCCCGTTAAACTGACATGGTGGATGATGGCAGGTAACATCTTCCGTTTTGCGACCAACAATAATGTCCCTGTACCCAACACAATGACACTCTGGTTGATGAAAAAATATTACGGACAAAGTATTGCACGGTGGGGAGACGAACTTACTCTCCATTATCACACCTTTGGCTGGACAGATTACGATAATGACGGTGTGTTTTGGTGGAATCAAACCGAGCAGTTTGCAGAATTGAGAGATGATTTTGATGTCACCCTTGCACAGTATCTCCTCGAAGAAAACACTTTTCCCGTTTCTTTCAGAAGCGGATGGCACTACATGGATAACGGATGGCAGAATTATCTGAATACCCTTCTCCCCTACAGCCTGCACAACGATTATCCAGCCAAAAGAACTGATCTGACCGAGCCTCGCGACAACAATTACGACTGGTCACTTTCCTCCCCTGAATTCGTTCCATTTCACCCCTCTCCGCAGAACTACCAACTCGCCGGAACCGGAAAGGGATGGAATGTAAGATCAGAATATATGGGATCAGTCTCCACAACAATGATGAACAATATCTTCTCAAAAGCCAACCAGGGTACCGACCAGCTCGCATGCTTCTGGTCGCACCTCCCAGAAGGGACTTTTCTTGATGAAATTGCCCATGTCGATTCCCTTGCTCACAAAGCAGCACTCCTCTATCCCAATGTCAAGTTTCAGTACTGTACAGCCGTTGAAGCCTACCAACTTTGGCGAAAAGGAACTGATACTATAAAACCTGAACTTGCACTTTCTGAGGAAGTGTCGGGGATTCAAAGGAAATTCGTAATCTCAACGAACGAACCAATCTTTCAAAGTCAGCCATTTGTCGCAATTAAAGATATCTATTACCGGTATACAGTCGCAGATTGCATCCAGACGGCACCGGGAACCTGGAAAACCGTCAACTCTTTTTTTGTTGATGATCTTATGAAAGTTGGAACCGCTATTACCGACACAATGGGAAATCTCTCGACAGCATTTATAAGATACAAACCCGATGATATGTTTGTTGATAATCTTGATCAGGGCTACTCGGAACTGGCAGGTTCCTGGTCGAACAGTGCCGCAGCAGCCTGGGGTATCAATTCAAGGGTGGCGACCATTCAGCCGGGTGATTCCGCAAAAGTAAGATGGAACTTTATCCCCTCACAATCCACCTGGCATTCGCTACACCTCCAATTTCCTGAGGTTGCCAACCGGCTCGATTTGCTCGATCTACAAATTTTCAAAAACGGCTTCCCGGTTGAAAACTTTAGCTGGCAGAATAACTCACCCGGAAATAAATGGGCATATCTGACATCAAAAGAATTTGAGTCCGGTTCGCTCTACAGTTTTATTGTAACCGGCAGAAACATGACTTCAACTCCTAAGATAATGAGCGCGGATGTGATCAGGATATCCGCCAATGTCCGGAACAGATACCTCGTCTGTGAAAAAACATTCCTCAATCTTGGTGAAGTAAACGAAATGGATACTCTGGTTTTTGATGTACCCGTCAGAAACGAAGGAATAAACGACCTGACCCTTTTTTCCGTTCTGTCTGTTACCGGTAAGATAAAACCAACGGTAAGTTATCCACAGTCAGTTCCCGGAATGTCACCATACAGAATTGGATTACAATTTATCCCTTCTCAAAGAGGTGTGCATACCGATACAGTGATAATAATAAGCAACGACCCTGTGAACGGTTTTCTTAAAATTCCTGTGACGCTTACGGTTATGCCTTATTTTGAAATAGTTGACGATAATGATTCTCTAAACTACAGCGAGTCAGGAGCATGGTATAAAAGCGTAGCACAGGCATACGGCACCTCAAGCAGGTATGCATACATCAACACAACCACGCCTCCACCTGTGGCAACTTTTTCGTGTGTGATTCAGAAAACCGGCTTGTTTGATGTTTCATTCATTGTTCCTGTAACTACAAACAGCGCCAACAATGCCCTCTATATCATCAAAAGGGATGGCATTGCAATTGATTCGTTTCATGTAAATCAGAATTCGAACAGCGGATATTGGAGGACTCTCGGAAGATACCAGTTTGCCGCTGGAGACAATATCTCTGTGTCAGTTGTGGACTCCAGAGAGAGTACAACAGGTCCCGTGATAAGGGCTGATGCCGTCAAAATTTCCACGGCAGACCCGACAGGTACAGGAGAGGGGAAAAATCCACTCATCCCTGAAAAAACCACGCTCTATCAAAATTTCCCGAATCCATTTAATCCGGTCACAACTTTTCGCTTTAACCTCGCCGAACCGGGTTATATCAGATTGGCTGTTTACAATGCTGTCGGAGAGCTGGTTGCAACTCCACTGCAACAATTCATGCAACAGGGAGCCCATTCGTATATTTTTGATGCCTCCGGTCTGACGAGCGGTATCTACCTCTATCGTTTGGAGACAGGTAACGAAAAGTTATCGGGTAAGATGATAATATTGAGATGACATTTGATGACTGATAAATACGAATTTGAACCAATCGGTTTTGTCGAGTCCAAACTTAGGGAGAGGTATGAAACTCCACAACAGGGGATTTTATCTTCCGGTGATATATCCATCATAAACCTCTCACCTCATAGAAATATTGAGCAGGCTCTAAAAGATCTGAATGGATTTGCGAGGATATGGGTCATCTACCTGTTTCACTTGAACAACACCTGGAAACCTCTCGTCACGCCACCGGGAAACAAAGGTAAAAAAGTCGGGGTTTTTGCTTCCAGATCACCGCACAGACCAAACAATATCGGTTTAAGTTGCGTTTCTCTTGTCAAGGTGGAAGGATTGAGACTATATATCAACAACTCTGATATTCTCGATGGCAGCCCGGTGCTTGATATTAAACCCTATCTTCCCTATGCCGATTCATTTCCTGATTCTGAAAGCGGCTGGGTGAAAACGGGAGAGAAACCGAAGTTCACAGTGAATTTTTCAGAGGTGGCATTGATTACAAACCGGGAAACAGTTACAACACACGGAGAGAACATCTCAGGATATGCTACGGTTCAGTTGACGATGGACCCTCAGGATACCATGCGAAAAAGAATCCGTCGTGTAGACGAAGGTCTTTTTGCACTTGCTTACAAAAAGTGGGATATCTTCTATTCAGTAAATGTGGATCTGCTCGAAGTTTTTGTGGTCGAAATCCGGATCAGGAGCTAAGGTAATAGTCCTCTTTTGCCAAGGTATAAATCGAGCATTTGGTTTCACTTCCATCAATCGAAGATTTCTCTTCCAATTCTTTGGCAAGTGAGAATCCATATTTTTTCATTAGTCCGAGGGAACGGAGATTTGCCGATTCGACAAATCCGTCAATTTTATCCAGCGACAACTCATAGAACCCATACCTTAAAACCGCGGAAAGTGCTTCCGAGGCGAAACCTTTCCCTTGATATTCCGGCAGTATCTCAAAACCGGCTTCAGCACTTTTTCTGTCACCTGAAAAATTCCAGAGACAGATGGTTCCCAGACAATTTCCTGAATCTTTTTCGGTTATAATCCAGTAAAGCCAGTTCATTCCGGCTAAGCCGTTTATTATTTTTTTGAGAAACTCTTCAGCTTCCTGCAGTTTTGTCTGAGGCCTTCTGTCAAGATATTTCCCGACTTCGACATCGGAGCGAAGTCTGAATATGAACTCCGAGTCCTCTGTCGAGGGTTTTCTCAAGACCACACGGCTTTGCTGCAGTTCAGGGAAGTTTTTCATTACTGCTCCACCGGAAGGGTTATGGTGAAGGTCGAACCTTTCCCCTCCTCACTCGCGACAGAAAGTGTGCCATTGTGTTTATTGATAAACTCTTTACACAGAAGCAATCCCAACCCGCTGCTCGGTTCTTTTTCCGTGCCGGTTCTCCTGACTTTTTCACCGGTTATGAATAACCGTTCGCGCAAATCATCGGGTATCCCGATTCCATCATCATGAACCGAGATATTGACGGTTTTATCTGTCGTTTCGGAAGTAATAACGACAGAACCCCCTCTGTTCGAAAATTTGATGGCATTCGTGATCAGATTGCGAAATACAGAGCAAATCATTTTTTCGTCGGCAAAAATCATCTGTGTTTTGACGACATTATTTATTATCCTGATTTCCTTTTGTATCGCTTTCTGGTCGACTTCTGCGATACATTGCTGAAGAATCGGGTACAAACCTGTCCTGACAGGTCGAAAAGTCAGCTTTCCTTTCTGTACCAGACTCCAGTCGAGGAGATTCTCGATGAGTTTGTAGATACTCATGGCGGTAATATGCAATTCCCTGCTGAACCTGACTATTTCAGTCTTATCCAAAGATTCGGCATCTGTCGAGAGAACTTCGGTCAACCCGAGAAGTCCGTGCAAAGGACTGCGCAAATCGTGAGCAATTATCGAGAAGAGTTTGTTCTTCTCAATGTCTGACTGCCTCAATTCTTCATTTAACTTCTTCAACCGGGCTTCAGTCAGTTTCCGTTCGGTTACATCTCTCTGAATTCCAAAATGCCCCGTGATTCTTTTATCCTGATCGTACATGCAGATATAATCACCCTCAACAAACATTTGACTGCCGTCAAATTTTCTCTCTTCAGTTTCTATATGAAGGTGACCCTGGTCAAAAAACTCTTTCCATACAGATTTCCCGTATGGAATATCATGTGCAAAAAAATCGGCGGGCGTAAGATGCAGATACTGATCCCGCTCAGCTCTGTACTGTTTCAACATGGCATCGTTAATCTTTGTAACCTTTTGGTGGGCAAAGACATACTCGAGGGTGGCATCCTTGTCAATCTCATCGTTCCAGACAACCGGTTCGTCAAGCATCATAAAGAAAAAACCATCAAGAGACTGTGAGAAAAACATCTCGAGCTTTTCCTCACTCTCCCTCAGCGTCCCTATTATATCTTTTAAACTCCCTCCTTTATTCATTTTTTCTCCCAGGTAAATGTTTTTTTAACAGGTTAAGGATATCCTGTCTAAAGAATGGTTTGGAGATGTAGTCATCACAGCCTGCTGCAAGAAATTCCTCCATGTCACCTTCAAGAGCATAAGCTGTCATGGCAATCACTGAAATTCCCGACAATTTTGGATCGGCTTTTACTTTTGCAGCGAGTTCGACACCCGTCATTCCACCACCAAGATTTATATCAGCCAGAATTAGATCATATTGACCAGCCTCCAACATCAGGAGAGCAGCCTCACCTGTGTCAGCAATATCCACTGAATATTGCGTTTTTAAATGTTCTCTGATGATTGTGGAGTTTAGCTCTTCATCTTCCACAATCAAAATTCTAAATTTCTTTGCCGGGTCCGTTTCAACACCGGAATCAACTTTGTTTGACCCCTGATCGACATCTTCAGGAAGTTTAGGAAGGAACCTCTCAACCTGAACAGGGAAAGCGAGTCTGAATGTTGAACCCGTGGAGTCACTTTTTAGCAGGATCAAATCCCCCCCTGCTATCTCCATAAGTTTCTTCGAAACAGAAAGCCCGAGACCCGTTCCTTCATACATTCTCCCCTGACCTTCACTCGCCTGTCGGAAATTTTCAAATATTACATCCCTCAACCGGTCAGGTATCCCGATTCCTGTGTCTTTTACCAGTATTTCGACCACTCCGGAGGAAACAGGGAATTTTGGGATTTGAATCTCAATTTTCCCTTTTTCTGTAAATTTTATTGCATTGTTCAAAATATTGTGAAGAGCCTGTTCCAGGGTATTTTTGTCCTGAATGACAACGGGCCTTTCACGAGGGATCTGTAAATCGAGTTCAAGACCTTTGTCATGGGCAATAAGAGTGTAGAATCTTGCGGTTTTTTTCATCAATTCAACCAGGTCGAACGATTCAGATTTAGCAACCACCTTTCCCGATTCAAGTCTCGACATGTCCAGGATCAAGTCCATTGTAGAAAGAAGTCTTCGGCTTCCAAAGATTATCTTCTCCACCAGTTCCTTAATGTTTGGATCGATATTTTCGTGATAGATCAGTTCCGAGTAACCCATGATGCTCACCATAGGCGTGCGTACTTCGTGGCTCATATTTGCAAGGATACTTGTTTTTACTCTTGCGGCAGTCTCGGCTTTCTCTTTTGCTTCTGTGAGGGCGAACTGCACTTTTTTTATTTCATCAATATTCTGAATAAAAGCAAGAAACTGATTCTGAGATAGTTTTACTGCATTCACAAGGCAATGCATTGTATTCCCGTTTTTTAAGCGAAGATGAAGCTCACCTGAGTGGTGCCCTCTCTTTTTCACATCCTCGACAACCTGAAGTGCCGGCAAGTAAACATCTTTCTCTACAAATCGAAACAGCTTTTTGCCGATCAGCGATTCCCGCTCCAATCCAAACATTTGACAAAGTGTATTATTTATCTCAAGAAAGTGACTCTCTTCATCGACAATAAAGATGCCGATGGGTGCGGATTCGATATAACTTCTGAATTTCCTTTCATTCGCCTTTAAGGTGTCTGCCTGTTCTTTTAGCGTCGTAATATCTGTAAAAGTCACAAAAACCTGATATGGAGTTGACTCCCCGGGATGAAACTCGGGTACAGCATCTATCTCCACCCATCTGTAGGAGTCTTCAATCGGGTGATAAACGCCCATAATCACATTTCTTACCGGTTTTCCCGTTCTGCGGGCTTCCACGATGGGGTGGGTTTCCCCGGGGAAATCACTTCCATCCTCGTGGATTGACCGCCATCTCGGGTCCATTGATGTTCTTCCCTGTAATTGATCCAGGGTCAATCCCAATATTTCCTGAGCAGCAGGATTTGCAAGAGTAATTTCTCCGGAAGCATTTTGGTAAAGGACTCCTTGATTCATCGACATAAATAATGTTTCATAGTTATGCTCTGTTTCACGCATGACTTCCTCGACACTGCTTCTATGAGGATGAGAACTTACATGCGGATTGTATTCAAGATCTTTTAACCTCTGTCTTAACCTCTCATTTTCCTTTTCAAGTCCTGCAAACCTTTTCTGCAATTCAGAGTATGAATCTTTCATAGGAAAAACCTTTGTTTTGCGAATTTCAACTTTGGCGAATAAACTCAGATTGTCTCACTGCAAACAAGTGTACAGTTATCTCTTACTGAATAGTAAAAAGTATCGTTACAACTGCATCTGCATGATTTTTTTTAACAGCTAAATTTAATCATTTTTTTTAAACGATATAAGTTAGTTTGTATTTTTTATTCATTTTAATGCGAAAAAAAATAATTTGTAAAGACGATACAGGATATTAAGAACCGGGAACAGTTGTAAGGGAAGAGAAAGAAAAGTAAAGGGCACTAAATCGATGTGCTTGAGGAAGGTGATCAGTTATTAAAGAGAGCTGTTGAACAGCAGTCGGGGAACGAAAGAGTTTTTCGCTCCCCAAAATTTAGATTACACTAAAGGCAAATGAAAAGACTACTTCATTAGTATCAGCTTGTTCATTTTCACAAACCCGCCTGCACGGATCTGGTAAAAATAAACCCCGCTCGAAAGACCGGCACCATTGAAATTGACAGAATAGCTCCCGGCATCCTGATCTTCATTAACGAGAACCGCTACCTCATTACCGATGGAGTCGAACACCTTCAGTGAAACATGATTCTCAACAGGAATCTGATACCTTATAACGGTCGAAGGATTGAATGGATTTGGATAGTTCTGTTCGAGATTGAAGGAGTTGAGACTGCTTTCATTCCCTTCCACTCCGGTGGTTCCGCTCGTTGTAAAATTTACAGTCGTATCATTCATCAATACTCCGTTGATACTCTTAAGGCCGGATATCTGAAGGGCATACTGAGTCCCGCTCACGAGACCCTGAAATGTTACAAGAAGCTTCGACACATCATTTACGACACCCCAATGAATCGAAACAGGATTCCCGCCATTGTTGCTGCATGTAAAATTTAACGGATTAACAGCGACACTGGAATCGATATATCTCGAAAAATCTATTACCATGGAGTTTCCATCGGGATAAAGTTTCACCACCTGTGGTTTCATATCTGTCTGCCAGATTTCGGCTGCAAATTCAGGATGATCAATAAACGGATTCCGGTTCTTTTGATAAGTAAAAATGGCGTTGTTCCGGTTGATCTCTTTGGTACTGACCGTATCTTTGATGTGCCATGAATAAAGCAGATTTGCATACCATGGAAGCAGATTCGATTTATTGGTGGCAGGACTTGTTGAAAAACCGCTGTCTTCCAGATAATATCTTACGGACATATACATCTGTGACCTTGCAAGATCACCCTTAAATTCGTTTATCGGCTCAAATACAGTGGATGTGTAGCCGGGGAATGAGCAACTCCCCACCTTGCTTCCGTTTGTGGAAGTCCAGGTTGCCGTGCCGACCGTCCCAAACGGATAATTGCTTCGCCTGTTGTTCACATATCCGTCGGTCGGGTACATATGGAAAAGGTCAGATCTGGCGGGATTCGTTGCACCAAGCCAACTGTCGGGCCATGAATGCTCACGATTGTAACAATCCCCTTCGCCTGAATAGCTGCCGCATTTCTTCAAGCCATGGACATAAAGATAAGAGGGTGTGCCGCCGGGTTTGTCGGAGTAAATATCCCATACATTGTTCGTACCCGGTCTCGAATCAGTGGAAGGAAAAGCCGTATACAGTCCGTCATAGCTGATCACTGTGTGACCCTTCACAATATTATGAAGTGCTGTTCTAAGAGCGGTTCCGTAGAGTTTATAAGCGTTTTGGTAATAATCCGCCTCTGTATTCTGTGCTTGAAGAGAAGAGAGGCTGAATGTAAGAGAAAGGCATATTACCGTTAAAGCGGAGAGGGAGAAATTCTTTTTTTTCATCATTTGATGACTTCCATACACGAGGCGCACGCAAAATGCGACCTGAAATTACTGAACAAGTTAATTAATTACCATTAGAGATAAGCGACCGGTTGATCGCAAAAGGTGTGTCACCCGAAAAGGAGGGTACAACATAAACTATCACATAAAATGGTGGAGGTGGCGGGAGTCGAACCCGCGTCCGAAGTTGAGGCTCAGAGGATATACTACGCACATAGTCAGAATTTTAATCTCCTTCCGTTTGCTCCGTCTGACTGGATCGCACGGCTAATATCCGGTAAAAGATTCGCTTCACCTGCCCGGAAATCGGATCAGCTATCGTATCTAAATGGCGTTCACTACAGAGTCGATACGAGAACTCTGCGTAAACGGCAGCCTAACTAATTAGGCTGCGAGGGCGTAAGATTCGCCTGTTGTTTTTTTACCGCTGTTTAGCGTGTCTGCGGATAACACGGTACGCAATCCAAGGCTCCTGTCAACCCCGTCGAAGCCAATTTCACCCCCGTGAAACTTTAGTCTATTTTTCCCACTTCAGATCTTCGTTATCTGTGATATGATTTTCATACCGGGCAGCAACAAAGAAAAAATCTGAAAGACGGTTCAGAAATATAACAATATTTTTGTTCAATTCCTCGTGGTGCATCAATTCCACTACCAGTCTCTCCCCTCTTCTGCAGACGGTTCTGCAAACATGGAGAAGTGATGCCCCTTTGCTTCCCCCCGGAAGTATAAAGTTCCGAAGCTCTTCCAACTGATTAGAGTAAAAATCTATCCTTTTTTCCAGATCTTTAAAAAATAATTCTTCTGTTCTTGGCAGATTAAAATTTTTAATCTTTGAATCGAGAGGAGTCGCAAGGTCGGAACCTACGGTAAAGAGCCGGTTTTGTATAAGTCTCAAGTCATGTGTCAGGTCTTCACTTTTGACTTCACACAAAGCAAGCCCAATAAATGAATTTAATTCATCGACCGTTCCGTAAGCTTCTATTCGTGTGCTGTCTTTCCCAACCCTCTGACCACCAAAGAGTCCCGTTTCACCACTATCACCGGTTTTTGTGTAAATTTTCATCTTTCTCAGTTTTGTTTACTATTGTAATCAAAATGAAATGGTTAAAGTTCCTTTACCGAAACACTTATTCTGTCCGCACCTGATTGAACAAACAAAACTGTCCCCTTTTGAAGATGGTTCTTGCGAACGAGTCCCAGTGCCTTTACCTTTCCATTGGTATGACAGGCTGAAATTGATGTAAGCACTCCTGCGTCTTTGTCGTCGGTGTCGAGAAGTTGCGCGGGGAGAACCACCTTGTTACCCTCACTCACCTCAAGCTGCACGAGAAATTTCTGAACTTTTTCGTAAGTGTCAAGTCTGGCAATCACTTCCTGACCTATGAAGCAACCCTTTCTGAGTGACACTTCACTCATCAATTTGACCTCATGAGGGTTGAAAGAATCTGATATTTCGGTTTCTCCCGGTGTGATGTTTTCAATATTGTAATGTTGAAATGCAGATTCGCTCACAAAATCAATGTTGAAAGGTCCGTCATACTTTAAGATATAACCGGCAAGTTTCTCGAAGCACCTCGGCTCCCCAAACAGGAGATAACGATCCGATTTCCCGGCATAATTATACTTGAGAATGCTGAACAACTTGTCTTCAAATTCAAAGTTATAAATCCTGTTTGGTTCCTCATCTTTTATTCCAGAGAGAAGAATGATCACAGTTTGAGCCTGAGGACCGTAGATTTCGAAACTTCCGAATGCACCTGTAATATCCTTCACATTCACATCATCCGTGATGATATATCTGTTGATCCATCTTGTGAGTTTATCAGAACTTCCGCCTGTGCCAAAAATCAAAAATCTGAGTCCCTCATTTACAACAAGAACCGAGTCGATGATTCTACCTTTGTCAGAACAGAAAATAGTGCGGATACTCTCCCCCGGCTTTAATCCGCGAAGATCATTTGTGCTTATTCTGTTCAGGAAGTCGAGAGAATCGTCGCCTTTTATTTCCAGGGTGCAAAAAGAGGAGGTATCCCGAATGGCGGTGCCACTTTTCAACAATTCTATATCCCCTTTCAAACCTCTCCTCGAGAGAGAAAGAAAGTGATGGTTCTTCCCTGCTTCGTAAGTGTAGCCATTCCCGGTTAGCATGTTCTGAATCACTGATGTAAAAATTTTATCGGTCATTTTCACTTGAAAATATTATTAAACTTTGAATTAGATGCAGCAGCCGGGAAGCTGCCTGACTTCCCGGCATACCAAAGATTGAATTGTCAGTAGGGGGTAACCTTCTCCGGATATCTCGTGTTCACATAAAGTGAATCTTTCCAGATATAGGTAACGGAATCGACCACAGCAATTGAATGATCGTTGTCCACAAACACATACTCTATGTAATCAGGAAATTTATCACCGTTGGCATCAGTCATCACTCTCCTCTGGTTTATCCCTTCATAAGTGAGCAGAAGGTGCGGTTTCTGATTAAATCCGTTCAAAAAGAAATAATTGAAGTAAAAAGTGGCATTCTTGAACTGGGCATAGAAATCCACTTTAATGTAGGGAATGTTCTTTACTGCCCAGTTTTGAAGTGTCATCAACCTGAAACCGCCATGTGACGGAGTATATTTTTCCCAGATTCTGCTGAAATTTCTGCCATCGATCGTGAACCCGGTCATGAAGAAAAGTGCTGTTCCAAGCCTGGTACTGTCGTAGTCAATAAAACTTTGATCATACCCGATAACATTTTTCGATTCAATCAGACGATCCCTCTCCATCCCTTCACGGGATGTGGCAATGAGGGCAAAGACCATTTTGCTGGCACCATCCTGCCTGTAGATTACTGCGGCGGGAGGAATTCCCAACGAGTTCGGTATATCCTCTTCGATAACATAACTGCCTTTCGGGTAGGTTTTCAAAACAGCTTCCATCAAATCGATTGTATCTCCAGGGAATCTGGTTTTTGTCTGTTTCTTCCTTTTTTCCAGATTGAATTCCTGAATCGATTTATCCTTGTCAGGTTGATCCTCAACGAGCTCCGTTGAAGCAGTTGAACCGGTATCTGCCGGATCTGCAGTCTCATCTTCGCCACATCCTGCAACGAAAATTGCCAATCCGTAAAAAAGGACAAAAACTATTAAATATTTAAACTTCATCGTAAAACCGTTATTTACTTTCCGGAATATTCTTCCATGAAATATGCTGAGCTGATAATTCCCAGTCTGAAATGATTGAGATCAAAATGTTCATCGGGTGAGTGAAGATTCTCTGTGTTTAGTCCCAAACCCATCAGAACAGAGTCGGCTCCGAGATATTTTTTGAACTTGGCGACCACAGGAATGCTTCCGCCTTCCCTCTGATAAACCGTTTCCTTGCCAAATGCTCTGCTTAATGCTTTAGCTGCTGCACTGATGGCTGGTGACTCAATTGGTACGAGACATGCTTCAGCACCATGAACAGCACTAACCTTCACTTTTACTGATTCTGGCGTTATTTGTTTCACATAGTCAGTGAAACAAACTGCGATTTTCTCAGGGTTCTGATTTGCAACCAGTCGCATGCTTATTTTTGCAGATGCTTTCGAAGGAATCACAGTTTTGGCACCTGCACCCGAGAAACCACCCCAAATACCATTACAATCAAGTGTGGGTCTGGCACCTGTTCTTTCGATTACTGTATATCCCTTCTCACCCCAAAGAGCATTCACATCAAGATGCGCTTTATATTCAGCCTCGGAGAATTCAAGTTTTGCCAGTTCTTCTCTCTCATGGGTTGTCAGGTCAAGTACATCATCATAAAAGCCAGGGATAGCCACTTTTCCGTTTTCATCATGCATCTTTGAAATCATCTGCGAGAGGATATTGATCGGATTTGCTACTGCACCTCCAAAGGTTCCCGAATGGAGATCTCTGTTGGGTCCTGTTACCTCAATCTCCATGTAACAAAGTCCTCTAAGACCATAAGTCAGAGTCGGCAGCATCGGGGCATAGAGCGCTGTATCTGAAACCAGCACCACATCACATTTTAAAAGCTCTTTGTTTGCCTTAAGGAACGGTTCAAGACTCGGGCTCCCGATCTCTTCCTCTCCCTCGATTATGAATTTAACATTCAACGGAAGTTCATCAGAGTTGGCGAGAATTGTCTGGACTGCTTTTATGTGCATGTAAAGCTGACCTTTGTCATCGGTTGCCCCTCTTGCAAATATCTTACCGTCTTTAATGACGGGATCAAAAGGTGCACTGCTCCATAATTCAACCGGATCTACAGGCTGCACATCATAGTGACCATATATTAGAACCGTTGGTGCTCCCGGCACTCTTAACCGCTCACCATAGACAACGGGATGTCCTCCTGTCTCAAGCACGACCGCTTTATCGAGCCCGGCTTCAAGCATTTTCGCTGCCGTGAATTCGGCACATTTTTTCATTTCTTCCGTTTTTTCAGGAAGAGTACTGATACTTTCAAATTTTAGAAACTCGCCAAGCTCGGCTATGAATTTATCTATGTTATCGTTTACAAATTTTTCTGTCTTGTGCATGATTTTCCTGTGGATTACTCCATTTTGTACTTGTAAATTATCGGAACAAATTCCTTAAATCTTTTTTCTGTTTTCTTGTCCATTTTTCTTAATATGTTCTCAACTGGTACATATTCTTTCGTGAATGGATCATCGATTAAATAAACAAAACCTGATTTGTCGAGTGAAATTGCCTCGACAGCCGCTGCATACCGGTACTGATGATAGCCCGGAATGTAGTTTGTGATGTTAAAAACTCTAATATTTGTGACTGTAAATTTATTATCAAATTTCATATTAAAAAAGTTCAATCTGTTTCTGTCAACGCCCCAAAGCGACCCGTCATCTGCAATTGCCAGTCCTGTAATTGTGTTGACCCCCAATGAATCCAAAAGCATGGTTGCAACTATTTTTAGCGTTCTTTTGTCGACTACCCTGACCAAACTTCCGTCGAATGAGGTTTCCCCTCTTTTAATTCCTTCAAGACCCAAATATAAACAGTTTGAGTCGACTGCGAGCCCCTCATATCCTGTATTATCTTCAATATATTGATGAAAAAGAGAATCGGGGGTGATCACGAGCCGTTTTAATCCGGTCACTCTTCCCGAGAATATGTCATCGTTCTTGAACACAAGCTCAAATATCCCAAATTGCTGCCTGTATCTTTTATCGGGCTCGATACTTATGTAAACTTTGTTTGTGTATTTGTCGTAGGCGATGTCCTCCATGTCCAGTCTGATTTTAGGCGGGAGAGTGTCAGTTACCGAGGAATCAATCTCTATTGAAGTCAGGGTAAACTCATCATCGACGATCTTCAAATAATGAAGTGCCTGTTTGTCATCGCAAATTATAAACACCGGCTGACCAAGCTCATCATTCCTGATGAATGTGATACCTGAAGTCTGCTGAGGGTACTTTTCGCCATCAACAAGCCATGCAGGGTAACCGGGTACCAATCCTGCAACCGTACTGCAGCGGCTCAATTCAAAAAATAGTGCTGCTATAGTTAGGATCAGAATTGCTATATTTAAATATTTTAATTTCATTTAATTACAAAACTAAGCAGTTTTACACTCACAAAAAATTCCGAGAGTTCGCCCGGTCAAAATGATCTTAAGTTTTTACATTGCAAGGAAATTTTTCATACCATTTCTGTTCTCGGTGTTTTCACTTTTTTCTGTGTTCATCCTTCAATTTCTTATGAGATTTGCCGAGCAGTTGATTGGGAAAGGGATAGACACTCTTCTGATCCTGCAACTGATTGCATACAATCTTGCGTGGATGATGGTTTTGGTGGTTCCGATGTCGGTTCTGGTGGCAACCTTGATGGCATTCGGAGGGCTGTCTCAAAATAATGAAATTACCGCCATCCGGGCGGCCGGGCTAAGCCTTTACCGTCTTACCGCTATTCCCTTCATGATGGCAGCATCACTCGTCTGGTTCCTGATATATTTCAATAACAACATATTACCCGACGCCAACCATAAAACTAAAAATCTTATGTGGGAAATCACAGCCACAAGACCGGCTCTCTCCATTGTCCCGAATGTTTTCATGACAGACATCATCGGATATGCAATTCTTGCCGAAAAAATCACACAGGATTCAAACAAACTTCTGAATGTAAAAATTTACGATAACAGCAGGTCCGGTTTCGTGAATATTCTCACGGCAAAAAAGGCAGACCTGAATTTTAATCAGGACCGTTCCAAACTCCTGATGAATCTTTATGATGGCGAAATTCATGAACAGGGTGACGGACACCTCTACAGAAAACTGAAATTTAAAAAACATATTCTCCTTATGAACTCGGAACAGTTTTCCTTAAAGAAAATTACTGATGAGTACCGTTCTGACCGCGAACTCGGAATAGATGAGCTGCGGCAGCGGGCTGACAGTCTGGCACGCGTTTTTGAGGAACATGTGCAGATCATGAAACGGGTAGCCAATCCGTTTTTCTATGGCGATTCTGCCGGTTCTGCACTTCCGGCGATGAACGCAGGAGACACGGGCAAAGACACCTGGAAAGCCAGACTTGCATCCCGGGTCAAACAGCAACTTGCCACCATCGAAACCACTCTCGCCGCACAGGACTATCTGATCATGCAACAGTATGCTTATCTGGTTGAAGTGGAGAAAAAATATTCCATCCCTGCTGCATGCATCGTTTTCCTTCTGCTCGGTGTTCCACTCGGTATGATGACCCGTCGGGGTGGCTTTGGAGCTGCTGCAAGCATCAGCCTTTTCTTTTTTCTGCTCTACTGGTCGTTTCTGATCGGTGGTGAGAAACTGGCTGACAGAGGCATTGTTTCTCCATTTCTGGGGATGTGGGCAGCAAATGTCATTCTTGCCGCTATGGGAGTGTATCTCTTCTTCAGATCTGTCCGCGATAACACAACCATCGATCTCACGGGATTACAGCGATTCATTCCAAAAAGATTCAGAAAAGTCTCCGAAGATGCTTAGGATTCTCGACCGGTACATTATTAAGAGCTTTATAGCCTCTGTTTTCTACGGACTGTTAGCCTTCACGCTCCTCTTCGTCATCATTGACATGATGGAAAACCTTGACAATTTTATAGATAATAATGTGGATTTTCCGATCATCCTCAATTATTATCTCGTTTTTATTCCTGAGATACTAAAACTTATGACACCCGTTGCCGTTCTATTCGGTGGTTTGTTTACTGCCGGGAAGATGTCGAGCAACAATGAGCTAACAGCTATCAAATCAAGCGGCATTTCAATATACAGATTCATGCTTCCGTTTCTGCTGGTATGCTTTGGCATTTCAGGCTTGATCTTCTACTTCGGTGGTTATGTTGTTCCTGATGCGAATACGGTTAAAACCAGAATTGAGGCTGAATACCTTAAAAAAGGTGAGGCTTCGGCAATCAGCAACCTCTTCTTCCAGGACCCGCCGGGAAAGATTGTGAATATTTTTTATTTCAACCATGAAAAGCTCGAGGCATACAAGGTTGGGATTCAGACCTATGATTCTGCAACCTCGATAAAAATGACCCGGCGAATAGATGCCGAACGGATGGTATATAATCCGAAGAAAAAAGTGTGGACAGCTTTCAATGGAACGGTTCGAATATTTGGACGGCTTAACGATCAGTTTACACCCTTTGAAGAAATGGAAGTGGCTGACCTTAAATTCACCCCTGAGGATCTGCAGGTAAAACAGCAGCGACTCGAGATTCTAAGTAATCCACAATTGAAAAAACTGATTCAGGATACAAAAAATGCGGGGTACGATTCCCAAAGAGTGGAGATAGAATATTTTTCCAGGTTCTCGTTCCCCTTCACTGTAATCATTATTATCATCTTTGGTCTGCCAATCTCGACCGTGAAGAGACGCACCGGACTCGCACTTCAATTCGGAATTAATATCCTCGTAACTTTCGTTTATCTAAGTGTCATGCAGATTGTCTCTGCGCTGGGGAAAAACGGATCACTCGATCCTTTGGTTACTGCCTGGCTGGTAAATCTCCTTTTTCTGGCGGCTGCTTTATTTAATCTTTCAAGAATTAAAGGGTGAAATTTCTCAATTTCATTTCTTTTTCTTATTTTCACTAAAAAGTGATGAGTAATTATGGAAACAACAATAATTGGTAATTACAGCCTTCTTATGCAAAGAGGCACCTGGAAAGATTTTGACTACTTTGAAGCAGTCCACTCCTCTCTTGGAATGAAAGTACAGCTTCTGATTTCAAAATCGGAGACTGAACCGGTCAACCTCGAAGGACTTAAGAAACTTCGGAAACTCGGATTTGAGTCAGTTCTCAAGATTTTCGAACTGTTTTACCACGAAGGCAGACTCGTTGTAATCACCGAGTACCCTTCGCAGATGTCGCTTTTCGATTATTTCTACACTTTAAATCGTCCCCTCGATCCCGTAAAAGCAGTCGACATTGTAACCGAGATTCTCGAAGCATTGGAAGAACTCCACAACCTTGGATATGCCGTCGGGTTCCTTGATGAAAGCATGATTTTTTTCATTCAGGGGAAAAAAATAAAAATAGGCGGGAACTGGCTTGTACATTTTGAAAATGTCAGGGTAACCGGTGAATATGAACTGGCTGAAAATGATGCTTTCGAAGCCCGGATCAGGGATGTAGCCAGATGTGGAGCCATTCTGTTTCGTTTCCTCAATCAGGATACACTGCTCCAAACCAATCTGAATTTCGCTGCTGTCTTACAGGCAAAACCTGCAAGTATCCCAAAACAACTCCTCGATATTATTCATAAAGCAGTGAATCTTGACTCCCCTGCATACCGGGATGCCTCGGGACTGATTGCCGACCTCAAAACCGTCAGAACTCAACTGGAAGCTGATGCTGCAAAAAAATTTGAAGCTCCTCCGGAAGCCGGAAGAGTGGACAGCGGTTCCAGAGTAAAAGTTACCGCCATTCTCAAAGGTTCTGATACCATTTCAGAATCAACCGCTGATAATCTGATCAAGGAAAAAAGTGCAAGACCAAAAATGTCTTTGGTCAACATATTTCTTATTCTTCTGATCGTAACTCTTGCGGCAGGCGGGTTGCTCTATATATTCAAAGGATCCATTTTTGGAACTAAAAGTACCAGACCTGAATCGCTCGAACAGGCACGACAGACTGCACCTCCAAAACTTGTGCAAAGTGATTCTCTGAAAGTTATAGTGAAGGAAACAGTGGAGATTTTGCTTCAGTCGGCTTCTGCAGAGAGAGATCTGCTCCTCACGAGACAAAATCAACTCGATTCAACAGGTAAGGCTTCATTGGAGTTTTTCACCGAACTCTATAATGGACTGGTCGAGCTGAAGTCGGATAAACCTGAGTCAGCTTATCCGGGACTTGAAAAAGCCTCCAACAAGTCAGATAAATCGGTGAAACAACTTGACGCATCACTGGCACTCGGCTGCTATTCGATCCTTAAAAACGAGGGCGAAAATGCGTGGCTTTACCTCGAAAATTATGCTGTATCACTTGAGACAAAATTACCGGAAGCAGCAAATCTGACTGCTGATGAGAAAACAAAAATTGAACTTAAAAAGAATTATCTCGGCAGGCTAAGAGCCAATTTCAAATAGCCTCACTGGAGATTTTTATTTCACAAGCGACAAAAATTTCTGCGGGGATCGCGAAACTGTCCTACAGATCTGCCCTGTATGAAATTCCGAGTCCCTGAGTAAAGTTTTTCAGAGTCAATCCAGAGTTAGCTTCGACCGATGAGTTGAACTGCGTATAGAATACAGCTCTGAAATCGATTTCTCCTCCCGGCACCTGAAAACTGAACCCTGCTCCATAAACAAGACCGAGTGCGACGGTCGTGATTCCTTCCACATCTTTTGGTCCCAAAGAACCACCAACAGCATAATACTCCTTTACTTTACCTCCCAACAGATAGGAAATTGATGGTCCGGCGAATGCAGAGACTGTCAGAGGTCCATCCTCCGTCGTGTACCGCGATTTTAAGAGAATCGAGAAGTCGAGATAACTCAGATCATACTCATATTTTGTGGCTTTTGGCGTGAGCACAACCGGAGAAGTGACAGGTGACGGAAGCAGTGAGAGATCACCACCCCGTTTTACGAATCCAATCTGGGGGCTGACATATAAATAATTTGAGATTTGCACATCGGAAAAAAGAGCAACAAATGGTTTCAAAACACCGGTTTCCTGATGAGTGGTCATGGTTGCGAATCCCGCCTTTGAGAGCCCTGCTTCGATTCCGATATTTCCTTGAGCTTTCGCAATTACTGAAATCAATAAAATTATTATGGCTGTCTTTTTCATCTCATTTTCTTTGGTGAATTTATTGTTATTTCCTAATAGTTCCTACAATTCCACACTTCCGGCACGAAGTTTTTCTTTCAACTGTTTTGCTGCAAGAGCATATCCGCCGTCGCTGGCATCAATCAGGTGAAAATGTTCATCTTCATATTTATCAACGATACAGGTAAGAAGTGCCGAGTCTGTGATGTGTATCCCGTAACAAATCAAACCTTTCCGGCTGAATTCATCGAGGGTTTGAAGCAGTCTCTCTTTCTGTTCCTCACTGCTCGCTATCACCATCCTGATCATGTCATCCATCTTTATGTAATCGACATTCTTTTTTACATCCTCTTTGTACCTGCTCCAGTGGCTCCCCTTCTTCCCGAGCACACCGTTAAAAAACAGTGCTCCCGCTAAATTGAGATATATTAACCGGAAATAATATCTCAATTTTGAAAATCCCCTCCCGCCTCTTACAAGAATTTCGTTTTTCAGCTTTTTATAACTGAAAACCAGATTCAGGTTTTGCGGTTGAATCGGGTTAAAATCGTTTTCAGTACCGTAAATGTTAAAAATTTCACCAATTATTGTATCAAAAATTTCATTTTCTCTCTCCCCTCTTACCTTTGCTTTCACGAGTAACGCTAAAGTAAGTCCCTTGTGCGAAGGGATGCTGTTCCAACGACATTCGAAACCTGTCAGGTCGGGAATCTCTTCAATTTTTTCCCTTATTAACCTGAAACATGTTGAATCGTCTCCCTGCTTTAACTGTCTCTCAACCTCCTCAAAACCCGATCCGCGAAAAAGCGCCTGCTGGTAATAGTCTGAAAATTTGTACTTTGCTGTTTTGAACTCAAAGCCTTCTTTTCTCAATCCCTGTATCGATGCATAACCGGTCCTGAGTTCGAGACCAAAACTGATCTCCGCAAAATACTTCATTTTCCGCAACGACTCAACGACTACCGGCTCGAACCTTTGAGGTACAAGCATAATTGCGCCGTCGCCTCCAAAAATGAAGGGGAATTTCTCTTTCCCGGTAGCGTTCCTGACCGCTGCAATAACTGCAGCTCCGCAGGAGTTAACATCTTTGTATCTTCCCTCGGCGATTGCGATGGTGGAATTGGTAATGTCCGTTATCAGCACCATCCAGTCGCCGGGTACATCCTTGTAGTTTGATAACTTTGCAGCATCAATAAATCTGGTCAATGTCTCCAACTCCAGGAAAAAATTTTCAAAATGCATCATTTAATCGAAATTTCAAAATTCAAATATCCAACTTATAATATTAATAAAAAAAGCTGCCCCGTCTCTGAAGCAGCTTAATTTTGGTATTATGATGAAAGTCACGAGAAATCATGACTCATTACTAATAACTCATAACTATTTGATCAGCATCAGTTTCTTGGTGATCGATTTATTGCCCGCTTCGAGTTTATAGATATAAACTCCCGAAGGAAGTGGTGATGCATCAAATTTGACAAGGTAGTTGCCGGCAGAATAATATCCTTCTGCGAGAACAGCAACCTGCATACCTGTTGCATCGTAAACCTTCAGAGTAATCTGACTCGATTCGGGGATCGCAAATTTAATTGAGGTCACCGGATTAAAAGGATTCGGATAGTTTTGTGACATCTGGAAGTCTGTCGGAACTCCTTCTTCCTTTTCAACATCCGTGGTAACCTTGGTTTTGAATCTGAACGGTTCAGACCATTCACCATGCCCGTGCTGATTTACACCTTTGACTCTCCAGTAGTAAATTTTATTCAGCGAAAGTCCGTTAAATGGAATTGAAGTACCGGTGTAATTGGTTGCATTGATAACAAGAGACCCGGGATCAAACACATTCGTACTCGAGAGTTGAATGCTGTAACTGTCTGCTATTGGATTGCTGCCCCAAACGAGTAAGGAATCAAGACCCACATTCGTGGTTTTATCAAGAGGAGCCAGAAGTTGAGGTGCACCCGGAGTAAGGGTTACAAATGTGAAGGAAGATGACCAGGCACCAACGCCTGCAGCATTTTGTGCTCTCACTCTCCAGTAATATGTTTTCTGACCTTTCAGATTACTGAAAACAGCAAAAGTATCAACCAGCGAACTTATATTTACAACAATGAGTGAATCGAACGAAGGATCTTCGCCCACTTGCAAGGTGTAGTTTGATGCACCGAGAAGATAATTCCATTTCACTGTTACTGTGTCTCTCTGTCCACTGCCGTTTGCAGGAGAGGCAAGAACTACAGAAGTAAGTGGCGAAACCTGCACGATATTGCTTACTGCACTCTCATTGTAGTTTCTGTCAAGAGCTGTTACAGCAAAATACCAGGTGGTCGGAGTGGATGAAGGAGCCGGTCTGGCTTCTCTGACTCCAAAAACATCTTCAATATTTACGCTGTTGTCAAAATCCTGCGGAGTGGGATTTGGCGTGGTAAACTTATAGACCACATACCTTACTGCTGTATCTCCATCAGTTGCGGTGAGGGGTACATCCCATCTCAAAGCGGAAGTTCCATTACCGGGAACTCTCTCAAAATGGAAATTCCTCGGTGGATTTGGAGCAACATTGTCTTTCCAGCTCATTACCGGAAGCAGGGCTTTTGTGTTATACAGATTCTGTTTAAGTGAATCAGCAAATCCTTTGAAATTCGAGATAAAATCCTGTGCACGGAAGAAGACACTTCCTCTTGTCTTTGGATTTGCCCGGTTCGCCCTGATCTGATTATGAATTTCACTCGCATTATTCCATTGTGGAATTCTGTAGGTAGCCTGACCGGGATAGAAATGACGGTTGTTTGCAAACACACTGTCTGCCCACCATGGCATAAGTTTTGCATAATCCTGTCCTCCACCAAAGGGCCAGTAAAGCTGCGGAGTAAGATAATCAACAGCTCTCCACTGCAACCAGGTAATGGCATCACAATATATGGAGGAATAAGCGTCAAGACCGGTAATTCCGGGAGGTACACCATTTTTCCAGATACCGAAAGGACTCATGCCAAACTTGATGTGGTTCTTGTAAAAATGGACACTGTCGTTAATTGCTTTGATCAGAATGTTGACATTATCTCTTCGCCAGTCGTGAATGTTTGTGAATCCACGGTTGTAAAGCCGCCACGAGGCGGAATCCTGATTTGTTATCTGATTGTTGGGATAGGGATAGAAATAGTCATCCATATGGACTCCATCCACATCATATCTCTTAATAACATCCAGAATTACAGAAAGAACATACTCACGAACCATTGGAAGACCGGGATCGAGGAATTTTGCAGTTCCTGTCTGAAGCCCCCATTCAGGATGCTCTACAAGAACATGCGTTGGATGAAGGGTATAGTTGCCCACTGCTCTCTCTGCTCTGTAAGGATTGAACCAGGCATGAAGTTCCATTCCCCTTTTATGAGCTTCTTCAATCGCAAATTGAAGTGGATCATAACTGGGTGCGAGGCCCTGTTGTCCCGTAAGCCAGTAAGACCACGGTTCAATCTGTGAAGGATACATTGCGTCACTCTCACTTCTTACCTGGAAGATTACAGTATTTATTCCTGTCGCCTTCAAGGCATCGAGAAGAGTTATCAGTTCATTTTTTTGTGCGGTTGCATTCAGTCCGCGTGTCAGGGGCCAATCGAGATTGGTCACTGTGGCTATCCAGGATGCCCTGAATTCTCTTTTAGGGTTCTGGGCATTCGAAATTCCCATCACAAGGACGAGAATCAGGAACAAAATTTTAACATTTTTCATTGTACCTCAACAATATATTTTTCGAAAACACTTTTAATCTTTTATTTCTCTGAGCCCGATGAAACAATTTTTTGTATATATACTAATATCTCTATTTTTTCTCTCAATTACAACTTTATTTTACGGTTGTAAAGATACTATTAATCAGGCAGATGTGGATTCGGTAATTATCCCCGACAAGGGAGTTTCTTACCAGGCTCACATCCAACCTGTAATGCTCCTTAAATGCGCTTTCTCGGGCTGTCACGACGATCAATCCCGTGCAGGGGGACTTAGCTTCACCAATTACTTTAACACGGTGGCAGACCTTACAGTGGTCGTACCCAATGAACCTCAGAACAGCAGGCTCATCTGGTCCATAGAAGGTATTTCGGGAGGCAGCCCAATGCCGCCTGTCGGTTACCCCAGAATGACCATCAACCAGATTAAAGGTTTCAGAACCTGGGTCGGTGAAGGCGCCAAAAACAACTGATTATTTTATCCAGCCTTCTTTTTTCGACCAGGCTACAGTTCTTTTTATTCCCTCTTCAAGACTGACTTCCTGACGGAATCCAAAATCTTTCATCGCTTTCGCAGGACTTGTCACCCAGTGCATCTGAACAAGGTCTCTCGCTTTCTCAAGATTCAAAGTTGCAGCTTTACTGCTGAACATTGAAAAGAACTGTGCGACAGCCGATACCACATAAACCATGGCGTGTGGAAAAACGAGTTTAAAAGCCTTCCTGCCAAAAATCTTGTGACAAATTTCGCCGACTTCATCCCAGGTATAAACTTTTTCGCTGCTGAGGAAATAAACCTCACCCGATGATTTTGGACTCATCGCCGCCAAATAAAGTCCGTTCACAACATCATGAACATGAAGAAGAGAGATCGTCTTTTTCGCAAAGCCCACTTTTGTAAAAAGCCCCTTAGCATAAGTCTGGAAAAATAATCCCACCTCGGTATCCCGTTCACCATAAATTGCAGGGCATCTTAGAACTGTTACAGGGAGTCTGGATTTATATGAAATTACAAGTTTCTCCTGCTCAAGTTTGCTTTTACCATAGGTTGTCAAAGGATTTGGTGTGTGCGCTTCAGTTATCGGTTTGCCATCAGGCGAGGGACCTGCTACGGTCTGACTGCCGGAAACTACAAATTTCTTTATCGGGGCACCTGACTCAAGGGCCGCGTCCAGCAAAGTCCGGGTATTTTCCACATTTGATTCAAAATAACCTTCAGGTTTCTTCGATTTTACTGTTCCTGCGATATGAAAAACATACGAGCAACCTGTCAGGGCTTTTACAAGTTCTGATTTATTTCCAAGCCCGGCATTTATCAATTCAACTTCTTTATCTTTTAGCCATTTCAGATCACTTGTTTTCCTCACGATGCATTTTACAGCGAATCCTTCACTCAGAAGTCTGTCGACAAGGTGACTTCCAACAAATCCATTTGCTCCGGTCACTACGGCTATTTCTTTACTCATTTTCTCCAATCCGCGTTATTAATGAACTTTCGATCAGTTAATTCACTTATATCCTTGTAAGTGCAATTAAAATAATGATTTATATCACTTTTTTTTGTTTTTAACAAAAAATAAATTTACATTCGAGTTTTAAATTTAACGAATTTTTATTTATCTAAGTATTGCATAAACTAAAATCTCCCCGGAGGAAATTTGAGCCTGTTCAAAAAATGTTATGAATTTACCAGAGCCGATGAAGTTAAAGAGATGGGACTGTACCCTTATTTTAGACCGATTGAAGCAAATGAAGGACCCGTTGTACAGATTGAGGGGAAAAAAATCGTTATGGCCGGATCCAATAATTATCTTGGATTGACTGCCCATCCAAAAGTAAAAGAAGCTGCCATCAAAGCTGTAGAAAAATATGGAACAGGGTGTTCCGGGTCCCGCTACCTCACAGGTACACTTGACCTGCACAACGAACTTGAAGCCAGAATGGCAAAATTCTTTAACGCGGAAGCTGTTCTCCTCTATTCCACCGGATTCCAGACTGCCCTCGGTGTTATCCCGACACTTGTACAAAAAGGTGATTATGTCATCTCTGACAAAGACAACCATGCCTGTATTGTTACCGGAAACCTGATCGCTAAAGGTTCAATGGTGGAAATGGTGCGTTACAAGCACAATGATATGAAAGACCTCGAGAGAGTAATTTCCAAATTACCGATCGAAGCCGGAAAACTTATCGTTAGCGATGGTGTTTTCTCAACCGGTGGTGAAATTGTTGATCTGCCGACACTGAATCAGGTAGCAAAACAGTACAATGCCCAAATCCTTATCGATGATGCTCATTCAGTGGGTGTTATTGGTGTTGGCGGCAGAGGAACTGCATCAGAATTCGGACTTGAAAAAGAAATCGATCTCGGAATGGGTACCTTCTCAAAAACTTTTGCCTCACTCGGTGGTTTCGTTTACGGACCTGAAAGAGTGATCAACTTCCTTAAACATCAGTCTCCTGCACTTATTTTCTCTGCTTCTCCAACTCCTGCTTCAGTAGCGGCTGCTCTCGCGGCTCTCGATATCCTCGAAGCTGAACCGGAAAGAGTAACCAAACTTATCAGTAATGCAAATTATGCAAGAACAAAACTGAGAGATGCCGGATTTAAGGTAACCGACGGAAGAACGGCAATAGTACCCGTAATCGTCGGTGATGATGCACTCGCTTTCCAAATGTGGCGCAAACTTTATGACAATGGTGTATTCGTGAATGTATTTATCTCACCCGGTGTACCTCCCGGAAGACAGATGATGAGAACTTCCTACATGTCTACACATGAAACAGAACATCTTGATTATATTGTCGATACTTTCAAAAAAGTCGGAAGCGAACTCGGAATAATCTGATATTCTTTCGGTTGATTTTAAAGAGGCTGTCTCAAAAGGGGCAGCCTTTTTTATTATATTCTCAGATTTAGCAAAAAGAGTCTTCGCCTCAAGTTGGTTCCAACTTATGATCTCCGTTTTATTTATTCCTCGCCTTACGTTAAATT